>VFQP010000246.1_pt1 | contig 130422 bp, 109 predicted proteins | sample 3512351 | NCBI WGS metagenome assembly VFQP01 (sample SAMN10412372, study PRJNA504923) | tailings metagenome | isolation source: Relicate 1 Philex TSF1 revegetated site | place: Philippines: Tuba, Benguet | collected 2017-08-29
GAAAATTCTCAAAGCAAACGACCCTATTCTGGGTAGGGCTGCGTAACATCAGTTATAATATTCTTGACCAAAGTGTGGCTGAAATCATCCCTGAACTTCATCAAAAAAACAAACGAATTATCGTAAAAGAAGGATTAGCCAACGGGCGTCTTTTTCCCACTACTCGCTATCCACATTATAAATCTTTGTACCAAATTCTCAATCATTTAGCCACCTCTTATGGCGTAGGCGTAGATGCCATAGCTTTGCGGTTTAGTTTTGAGATGTTGGCTCCCTGTATCGTATTGAGTGGCGGATATACGCCTCGGCAAATTGACGAAAATCTCCAAGCCCTTGATTTTAGTTTTACTCAAAATGAGTTAGAAATTCTTAAAACATTTGCCGTTTCTCCTGGGCCTTATTGGCAAGAAAGGAAATCCCTTCAATGGAACTAAAACGGCCTTTCATAAATCGCCTTTTAGCCTCTAAAACAAAGCACACAAGCCCGTCCATACAAACAATCCTGACGAAGTCGCTGTTATTCGACTAATCTAACGTAATTTTGCAAACCAATTGAGTATTGAGTAGTTGGGAAAACGTATGGACCTCATGTTGGCACCCTACTTTTTACTGCTCAATATGCTATATTCAATATTAATTTTTTGATGAAACACATCCGTAATTTCTGCATTATTGCGCATATTGACCACGGCAAAAGTACCTTGGCCGACCGCTTGTTGGAGTTTACAAAGACCGTCACCGACCGTCAGATGCAAGCCCAACTCCTCGACGACATGGACTTGGAGCGCGAGCGGGGGATTACCATCAAGAGTCATGCGATTCAGATGGATTACCTCTATAAGGGAGAAAAATACACCCTCAATCTGATTGACACACCCGGCCACGTTGACTTTAGCTACGAAGTTTCGCGGTCTATTGCCGCTTGTGAAGGCGCGTTGCTGCTGGTAGATGCCTCACAAGGCGTAGAAGCACAAACCATTTCTAACCTCTACTTGGCGATGAACCAAGGGTTGGTGATTATTCCTGTCTTAAACAAAATCGACCTGCCCGGTGCCATGCCCGAAGAAGTCAAAGACGAAATGGAAGACCTCCTTGGCTGCGACCGCGACGACATCATCCCTGCTTCGGGCAAGGCGGGTATTGGTATCGAAGACATTTTGAATGCTATTGTTGAACGTATCCCCGCTCCCAAAGGCAATCCCGACACCGAGCTTCAAGCCCTTATCTTCGATTCTGTATTTAATTCATATCGCGGGATTGAAGTAATCTTCCGCGTTAAGAATGGAAGTATCCGAAAAGGAGATAAAGTAAAATTTGTGGCGACAGGTAAAGAATACATCGCCGATGAAATCGGCACCTTGCGCCTCGACAAACAACCCAAAGATGTGGTCGAATGCGGCGACGTGGGTTATTTGATTTCGGGAATCAAAGTGGCCCGCGAAGTAAAAGTTGGAGATACGATTACGCACGTAGAAAAACCTTCTAAAGAACCTATCAAAGGTTTTGAAGAAGTAAAACCAATGGTATTTGCGGGGCTGTATCCGGTCGAAACCAGTGAGTTTGAGGAAATGCGCGAAGCCATGGAAAAGCTACAGCTCAACGATGCCTCGCTCGTATGGGAACCCGAAACCTCGGCGGCGCTTGGGTTTGGTTTCCGCTGTGGTTTCCTCGGAATGCTACACATGGAAATCGTACAGGAGCGTCTCGAACGTGAGTTTGACATGACGGTTATTACCACGGTCCCTTCCGTAAAATTCAACGTCATTACCACTAAGGGGGCGATTTTGGAAGTAAGTGCGCCTTCCGAAATGCCCGAGCCTAATTATATAGAGTGGATTGAGGAGCCTTTCATCAAAGCGCAAATCATCACAAAGTCGGAATACATCGGCCCTATTCTCAAACTTTGTATGGACAAGCGGGGCTTGCTCAAAAGTCAAAACTATCTCACTGCCGACCGCGTCGAATTGGTGTTCGAAATGCCTCTAGCCGAAGTTGTGTTTGACTTTTTTGACAAACTCAAAACCATCTCACGTGGGTACGCCTCACTCGACTACGAACTTCTCGACTATCGAGAATCTGATATGATCAAACTCGACATTATGCTCAACGGCGACGGAGTAGATGCGCTATCGGCGATTGTACACCGCACCAAAGCCTACGAATGGGGCAAAAAACTTTGCGAAAAATTGCGCGAATTGATTCCTCGTCAGATGTTTGAGATTGCGATTCAGGCCGCTATTGGCCAAAAAATCATCGCCCGCGAAACCGTCAAAGCCATGCGTAAAGACGTATTGGCGAAGTGTTATGGAGGAGATATTTCGCGTAAACGCAAGCTTTTGGAAAAACAGAAAAAAGGGAAAAAACGTATGCGCCAAGTAGGTAGTGTAGAAATTCCCCAAGAGGCATTTATGGCAGTGTTGAAAATTAATTAAGATAACTTATGTAAAGTTTTGTGACTTTACAGAGGTATTTTTAGTGTTTCTGCTAATTTTGAAACTCAAAACATAAAGGAACCCATCCATATTCATATCTCACTCATATGGCAGAAGTAATCCGAATGCCCAAGATGTCTGATACCATGACCGAAGGGGTCATTGCAGCTTGGCACAAAAAAGTAGGAGATGTAATCAAATCAGGTGATATTATCGCCGAAGTCGAAACCGACAAAGCCACCATGGACTTAGAGTCATACCAAGAAGGTACTCTTCTGTACATTGGTGTCGAAAAAGGCGCCGCTGTACCCGTAGATGGTATTATGGCGATTGTAGGAGCACCCGGCGAAGATTATAAAGCCCTTCTCGACGGGGGAGCTTCCGAAACTCAATCCACACCTGCGGCGGCTCCCGCCGAACAACCCGCTCCAGCAGCCGAAGCTACACCAGCACCTACTGCTGCTCCAGCACCAGCCGCCAATGTAAATGCTACAGTAGTACGCATGCCCAAAATGTCGGACACAATGACCGAAGGAGTATTGGTAGCATGGCTTAAAAAAGTAGGAGATAAAGTAAAATCTGGCGACATATTGGCCGAAGTTGAAACCGACAAAGCTACCATGGAACTTGAAAACTATGAAGACGGTATACTCCTCTACATAGGTGCAAAAGAAGGTGAGGCGGTTCCAGTAGACGGAGTCATTGCTATCATTGGCGAAGAAGGGGCTGATTATCAAGCGTTGCTCAATGGAGGTAGTGCACCTGCTGCGACTCCCGAAGCAGCACCAGCACCCGCGACTCCCTCAGCTCCTGCGGCGGCTCCACAAACCTCTGACAATGGCTCTGATGCTCGTGTCAAAGCTTCGCCATTGGCCAAAGCACTAGCCAAAGACAAAGGCGTTGATTTAACCAAAATCACGGGTAGTGGAGAAGGTGGTCGGATTGTCAAAAAAGACATTGATGCTGCTCAAGTAGCTCCTGCGGCAGCGGCAGCCACATCGGCACCAGCACCTGCTGCCGAAAAAGCTGCTCCTGCTCCAGCACCGGCCCCTGTCGGCGACTATGAAGATATCCCAGTATCTCAAATGCGCAAGACTATCGCTCGTCGTCTCAGCGAAAGTCTCTTTACAGCGCCGCATTTTTACCTTACTATGGAAATCACCATGGATAAGGCGATGGAATTGCGCGGTAAAATCAATGAGGTAAGCCCTGTCAAAATTTCATTCAACGACATGGTAATCAAAGCAGCGGCTCTAGCCCTCAAACAATACCCCGCCGTTAACTCAGCGTGGTTGGGCGACAAAATCCGCCGCTATCATTACGTCAATATCGGTGTAGCAGTAGCCGTAGATGAAGGTCTGCTAGTACCTGTCGTACGTGATGCTGACAAAAAAGTACTTTCACTTATTGCAGGAGAAGTAAAAGATATGGCCGCCAAAGCCAAAGATAAAAAACTCCAACCGAAAGATTGGGAAGGCAATACATTCTCTATCTCCAACTTAGGGATGTTTGGAATCGACGAATTTACGGCTATCATCAATCCCCCAGACTCTTGTATCATGGCAGTAGGAGGAATCAAAAAAGTAGCCGCTTTCAAAGAAGATGGAACTATCTATCCTACCAATATCATGAAAGTAACCCTCTCATGCGACCACCGCGTAGTGGATGGGGCTACAGGATCGGCGTTTTTACAAACTTTCAAGAAATTGTTAGAGAATCCGCTAGGCATGTTAGTATAATCTTGTTTGATATACTATCCCTCTCCTAGTCGATTTGCTAGGAGAGGGATTTTTTATGACTATCAGATTGTTTCACTCCAAACAAACTCGATTACATTTAGTAGTCCACTGAACAGTTACGATTAAAAAATATGCAAAAAATTCATGCTACCACCGTCGTAGGAATCCTTCATAATGGAGAGGTCGTACTAGGTGCCGACGGACAAGCCACTATGGGCAATACCGTCGCCAAAAGTAATGTTCGCAAAGTCAGAAGCTTGGCCGGTGGAAAAGTAGTAGCGGGCTTTGCAGGCTCTACTGCCGATGCTTTTACCCTCATGGAGCGTTTCGAAGAAAAACTCAACGCCTATGGTGGGAATCTTAAACGCGCCGCCATCGAACTTGCCAAAGATTGGCGTACCGACCGCTTTTTGCGCAAACTCGAAGCCATGATGATTGTAGCTGCCAAAGGAGAGATGCTCGTCATTTCAGGTACGGGCGATGTTTTAGAACCCGACAATCAAGTAGCTGCTATCGGCTCGGGAGCGATGTATGCTCAATCAGCGGCCTTGGCACTCAAAAAACACGCCACTCACCTTTCAGCCGAAGAAATGGTAAGAGAAAGCCTTCACATTGCGGCGGATATTTGTATTTATACTAACCACAACTTGGTAGTAGAAAAAGTCAAAGAATAATACCACAAGACTTCAAACAAAAAGGGAAGACGCATCGGTGTCTTCCCTTTTTGTTTAAAATAGCTGTAAGGGTCAAATATTTCATGGCTGTTAATACATTCTCAAAAATGGTGAAATGATAAGTGGGTTGGTAAAAAAAGTGATAAACTACCTTATTCTAGGGGTCAATCTATCTAAACTCCTCAAAAGAGTTGGTACTTACAAAAAAGGGGTTGGCATTCCTAAAAAACCAAGTCATACAAAATCCTTTTTCTGAATTGGCGAATCCCTCCAAAAGCCAAGATATTTGTCAAACTTTACCAATAACTAATGGAAAATTCCCGCTGACATGAATCGATGGTGGAAAAAATATTGGTGGCATTGTGCTCTATGGATAAGCTTGGTCATAGCCCAACTAATCCAAGACTATGTTGCCTACAGCAGTCTCATCAATGATATTGGATGGGGACAGGAGTTTTTCTGGATTGGAATTGTGGTAAGTGGCGGAATCGTTTCGGTTTATGGGTATGGCTATATCTTGTCTTTATTCAACTGGCGAAAACATGTCTTTCCTTTCATAGCGGTTACGCTGGCATTCATATTTGTATTTCCGTTATGGCAAGGTATTTGGCGTTCTTACCTTGCCAACTTATTTTTCGATAATTCTACCCCTTCGATTAGCCAACTAACTCATTTTTCTTTTATTTTTTTTACTTCTATTACGCGAGGTTGGGCATTTGTAGGTCTAGGTTTTGTAATAGCTTTTTACAACGATTATCTGAATTCTCAACGACAAAAACAGCTTTTTGAGAAAACGGCTCTTTCCGCAGAATTAGATTCCCTTAAAAACCAGATTAATCCTCACTTTTTGTACAATACGCTCAGTTATTTATACGCACAAGCACGCCCCTTGTCTCCTCAGCTCAGCGAATCTATTCTGATTCTGTCAGACATGATGCGATATAGCCTTCACCAAACCGACGAACAAGGCCTTGTATTGCTCGAAAAAGAAATAGAACACATCAACAATTATATCCAAATCCATCAACTTCGTTTTGATAACAAACTAGCTATCAATTTTTCTACAGAAGGCAATTTGGCTCGCAAACGCATCTTGCCTTTGGTACTGATTTCGTTTGTTGAAAATGCTTTCAAACATGGAAAAACAGGTGATCCCAATCATCCTATTACTATCGAACTTCGTGTAGGGGAAGATTCTTCGCTATGGTTTAGCATTAAAAATCGCAAATCTGAAGGGCCTAAAGAACATTCGAGTGGGATTGGCTTACAAAATGTGCGACGACGCCTAGAACTAGTTTATCCCAATCAGCATCAACTTCACATCTCCAATACAAATGCCCTTTTTGAAGTAAGCCTCTCTATCAAAAAAGTCTGATTATGGCCAACAATCCCTACCTTTACGGTTCAGATAACCTAGAAAGTATGCCAAGTCTCCGCTGCCTTGCTATCGATGACGAACAACACGCCCTCGATATTTTGATTGATTATACCGCCAAAGTCCCTTCGTTAGAGCTTATTGCTGCCACTACCAATGCCATTGAAGCATTTCAACTGATTCAAAAAAGCAAAATCGACCTCATTTTTTTGGATATCCACATGCCCGAGCTTACGGGGATTCAGTTCTTAAAACTCTTGGGAAGCCAAACCAAAGTCATTTTGTGTACGGCATATCCCCAGTATGCCTTAGAAGGATATGAGCTTGATATTGTCGATTATTTGCTCAAACCCTTTCGTTTTGACCGTTTTCTGAAAGCCGTCCAAAAAGCGCAAACCCTCATTGAAGCAGAACACAGCGACTCCAAACCCGACACTGCACCTGATACTACGACGTTGTTGGATGATTATATTTTTGTCAAAACCGAAACCAAAGGAAAACTCTTAAAAGTCAATCTGGGAGCTATTCGTTATATCGAGGGGTTGGGCAATTATGTATCCATATTTACCGACGACAAGCGCATTATAACTCTACTCACTATCAAGGAATTGGAGGAAAGATTACCCAAGCCTTACTTTTTGCGAGTTCACAAATCTTATATTGTGGCTACTGCCAAAATTCAAGGTATAGACGGCAACCAAATCCTAGTTTCGGAAGGTCACATTCCTTTGGGAGACACTTACCGAGAGTTGTTTTTTGCTACCTTACAAGAAAAAATCGTTTCTTCTAAGAAATAATTCATCTTCCATTTTTAGGAAAAGAATTGTTGTTTTGCATCCTCAAAACGACTTTTCCGTCATTCATTCAATTAACAATATGAAGTATCTTATCGTAGGCTTGGGCAATATTGGCCCAGAATATGCTTTTACTCGTCATAACATTGGCTTTATGGTTTTGGACAGACTCGCTGCGCAGCACGATGTCAAGTTTTCGATGCAAAAACTAGCCTACACCGCCGAATTTAAGCATAAAGGTCGGCAGATATATCTTATCAAACCTACTACTTATATGAACCTCAGTGGTAAGGCCATTAGGTATTATATGGAAGCGTGGAAAATCCCCCTTGAAAATATTTTGGTCATTACGGACGAAATCCAACTGCCACAAGGAAAAATTAGAATTAAACCTAAAGGCTCCAACGGCGGTCACAATGGTCTTCGCAATATTGAAGAATTGTTGGGTACGCAAGAATACGCCCGTTTGAGATTTGGAGTCGGCAACGATTTTCCCAAAGGACAGCAGGTAAAATTTGTTTTAAGTAATTTTCCAGAAGATTCTTTCGAAGAATTACTCATCGATTTAGACCGAGCTGGAGATGCAATACTCAGTTTTTGTACTTTAGGATTACAGAACGCTATGAATAATTTCAATCAATGATTGTACTTTTTAAAGAATTTTGTTTTTTTGAAAATAAAAATTTTATATAAGTTGTATTATTCTAAGCAGAATAAAATTCTTTTAATATCAAAACAACTTCCAAATAAGTTCTATAAACTACTGACTTTAAGAAGTTTATTTAGAACAATCTTTCGATTCGTCAAAATTCAAAATTTGGATTTATAAAATTTATTCCGACCTTTGTATCGTTCAATCAGCGCAAGCAAATTGAACTTTAAGATGAAAACACTAGTTAAGTTTAATATATTTGTATAGAGACTAGGTTTTGGATTCTTTAAAGCTAAGCTAAATTAAAAAAGCAAAAAGTTTTTTTAAAAAACAGTGACTTTTTAGAATCAAAGCTCGTCTAAACTAGTAAGTTTCAAAGCTCAGTATTAAGTGTCATTTAGATTTAAAATACACGCTACAGAGCTTCTCAAAGTGGAACCAATCAGGCAGCTGAACGGTTTTTGAGATAGAGGAAAAGAATTTGAGAAAAAGATAGAATTAGTTTTTTCATGTAGAAAAGGTTAAGGGTTTAGGAATAGTCAGTATAAAGCCCCGCTCACGATAGCGGGGCTTTATCTTTTTAATGTTTTTCTTGCTTTTTATTTGCAAATTAAGCCTCTTTTGGGCATCTATCCGAAAGATTACAGGACAGAACTACACGAAAAAGGAATTGAACACCTACGTAAACAACGTTATCAGCGAAAGACAGGAATAGACGGATACTTTGTAAAAACGTATCCCGTAGGTCACAAACTACACCAAATTTACTTAATAGAGTATAAACGTTGGTTGTTTGATTTTACGACAGATTCTTTTACCAAACGCTCAAAGGGCATTATCCAGCTTAATTTTTAGAACTATGGAACAAATACAGGAGTTGATACTGAGCTACGAGCAACGAGCCGTCGCCGTTGCTAAACTATTTCAGTTGATTGAAATGGACACCGAAATCATCGACCAATACCGCGCCAACGGTATCAAGGATACCCACCTACGACAGTACATTGAGATAAGAAACGCAAACCTTGAAAAGTTGAGCCAATTGTTAGACGCGCCAAAACTAAAAATTCATTTGACATTCCACAATGCCGCCTAATTCAGCCTCCCACAAAGTAGTTTTGTTCGATTTCGACCCGTTAGTATTTGATTATGATACCGACGAAGAGGGCAATATCATAGTTCGTAAGCTCTTTATTGAATTTGATATGACTCAGATAGGGGAATAAATACATTGTTAAGTAAATAGTTTTATTTTTTACCCGCAGAAGTCCGCTGAATAATACAAACGCAAATTTTCGCCGAAAAAGGGGGCATATAGCCAATCATCTGCGTTTGTCTGCGATTTCAATCTGCGCCAATCGGCGGGTAAAGTTTAAAGAAACTTAGCTAACAATGTAATAAATACCTTTCATTAAAGGGAGCAAATTTGACTAAAAACGCAGCTTATAAACACAAAAGACCCCTCAAAACGATAATTTTGAGGGGTCTTTTATTCTAGTTGTGGAGTCGGCGGGAGTCGAACCCGCGTCCAGAACAAGGAAACCGTACGCCTTCTACACGCTTAGTTTTGATTAGGTTTTCGAGCAAAAGTAAGGTTCAAAACAGACCTAAGCAATCGCCTTATTTGCTAGTGTCTCACCGCGTGTTAGCAACGTTAGCACGGCCAGTCTCGCGTTTCGACGCCCCTTGATCCAACCAGCAAGACGGAGGTTGGAGAGACGATGGCTAATGGTTAATCACTCCGGATTAAGCAGCCATAGCGTAGCTATATTCGCCAGCTATTGTTTAAGCGTGTTTTTAACAGGACTCGCGCTCACGTCCCGACGTGCTTATACGTATTGCCTCAACTCGCTGTCAAAACCATGGCGACCCCAGAGCATTACGTGTTTGCCAATTAGGCTTTTGAGGAACAAGATTTTATTTGATAAAAGTTCATTAATAAGTAAAATTAATTTGTACTCAAAATTATTCTTCCCAGATGTCAAGATTGATCACCCTTATTGCTCCGCTCCACTCACCCCCGAATAGTACACCTTAGCAGCACTTGTGAGCACCGCAGGAGAGGAATAAATACTCCCTCCTGTTCTAAACTCCCATTTTTTTGCCCCTGTACGGCTATCTAAAGCATAAAGACGGTCGTCGATACCACCGATATACACTGTACTATCTGTCACAGTGGGCGAGGACTGGATACGATTGGCGCTTACTGACTCCCACTTCTTGGCTCCCGTTTTGACGTCAAGTGCGTATGTTCTTGAATCGATACTTCCTGTATAAACGACTCCATTCGCTACTACTGGCGACGAAAAAATAGGACCATCGGCTCTATATTCCCACTGTTTGGCACCAGTTTGGGCATTGAGTGCATAAAGCTTGCGGTCAAAACTACCAATAAACACTACGCCCTCAGATACTGTAGGAGAAGAACTTACCTCTCCACTTGTCGCAAATTTCCATTTTTGGGTGCCAGTTTCCGCATCCAGAGCATACACATTATAATCATTGCTTCCTACATATACGACTCCATCGACCACCGCTGGGGACGAATCTACCCCGGAGCCTGTTTTAAATTCCCATTTTTGAGCACCCGTTTTGGCGTCAAGCGCATACACATTCGTGAACCCACCGACATATACTTTTCCATTGACAACAGTAGGCGAAGAGATACTAATCCCGTCTACCGAAAATTCCCATTTTTTAGTTCCTGATGCAATATCTAAAGCGTACAACTTGCTCGTAAAGTTGGAAGTACTTCCCATACCAACAAACACAGTGGCATCTTGCACCAATGGAGCCGACGAAATTCCCATTCCTGCGGCAAACTCCCACGCTTTGGCACCTGTTTTGATATCTAATGCATATACTTTTTCATCCGAACTTCCCACAATTACAAGTCCTACTCCCAATGCTGGCGACGAATGTACGGCTCCTTTTGCCTCAAACTCCCACATTTTTGTTCCAATTTTTGCATCTACAGCATAGAGTTTGTTGTCGCTACTTCCTACAAAAACCGCATCAATGCCTTTGGGAAGAGGGTCACTTTTTTTTGAACAGGCACTTACCAATATGATTAACAGGCCAAGAGAATAATTGAGTATTTTTTTCATGCGATACATGTAAAATGTAATTATGACTTTGAACGAAGTTTAGGAGAAAAAAGTATGACTCTTTATTTTTTAGGAGTGGTAGTCATAAATTCCTTTAGATAGTAAGGCTCAAATTCGGCTACATTTTCAAAACGTTGTTGCTTCCACAAATCCGTTGCCAATTGTCCTACCGTTTTGGCCGAAGGATATACTACAGGAAGTCGAAAATGTGCATTAGAATGATGTTCTAAAACTTGTCGGCACTTGGTTGCACCATCCCCCAAAAACACAACCCGTGATTTTTGAAGTAAATTTTCAAAAGAATTCAAATCAATGATTTTAGCTTGGGTAGGTTCTAATTCTTGCAGCTTACTATCATATATGGCACAGTAGACCTCCATCCGGCGGGCATCAAGCATAGGACAGAAAAGCGTCGTTTCATCAAAAAAATCTACCACTTGAGCAGTCATCGCTGCTAGTGTGTTTACACTGATAAGCGGTCTATCTAGTGCAAAACAAAGCCCTTTGGCCGTAGAAACCGCAATTCTTAGTCCAGTATATGAGCCGGGGCCTTTGGCCACGGCAATGGCGTCTAGGTCCGAAAGTGTAAATCCTGCGTGAGTTACGGCATTCTGAATCAGGGTCGTTAACATCCCAGATGACGACTTCTCGGCCAATAAATCATAACTCACCAAAAGCGCTGCATCTTGATGTAAGGCGACAGAACAGCCACGAGTAGAGGTATCAATACTTAATAAAAGTGACACGTTTGTGGGGGTATTATTTGAAAAGTTTGATAGTTTAAATGATTGGCTGTTAATTTGCTTTTGCAAATAACAACTCTATTCATCAAACTTTCCAAGTTCGGAGGTAGAATCATTGGAAGTTTTTTCAAACTCAGATACCAACACAAATGCAAGTTCATTTTATTGCCATTGGTGGAAGTGTGATGCACAACTTGGCGATTGCCTTGCATCGCAAAGGTTACCAAGTAACCGGCTCCGATGACGAAATCTACGATCCAGCTCGCACAAAGCTCCAAAAACTAGGTTTATTACCAGCCGAAATAGGATGGTTTCCTGAAAAAATACATTCCAATCTCGACGCGGTGATTTTAGGGATGCACGCTCGTAAAGATAACCCTGAGCTTGCTCGCGCCCAAGAATTAGGGTTGGCTATTTACTCTTATCCAGAATATATTTATCAGCAAAGCCTCGATAAACAGCGTGTGGTGATTGCGGGGAGTCATGGCAAAACCACTATCACGTCGATGGTGTTGCACGCATTGCGGGTCAATCAACGTCAGTTTGATTACCTTGTAGGGGCGCAGCTTGATGGCTTTGAGACTATGGTAAAGCTATCAGATGAAGCCCCGCTTATTGTGGTAGAAGGCGATGAATACCCCGCCTCGCCTACCGACCTAGCCCCCAAGTTTTTACATTATCATCCTCACATCGCCCTTATCAGTGGCATTGCGTGGGATCACTACAATGTATTTCCTACTTGGGAAAGCTACGTGAAGCAATTTGAACAGCTCGCTGACTCTCTGCCCAAATCAGGTGTGCTGATTTTTGACGAAACCGACGACATGCTCGATGTCATTGGCAAAAATGAAAGGGTAGACATAAGACCCGTGCCCTATGAAGTACACGCCCACAAAATCGTTAACGGGCAGACCTTCCTGATTACTACAAACTATGGCGATGTGCCTTTATTGGTATTTGGGGAGCACAACATGAAAAATATCAGTGGTGCCCTAGCTGTCTGCGAAGAACTCGGACTCACGACTGAGCAGTTTTATCGAGCGATTCAGACCTTCAAAGGAGCAAGCAATCGCATGGAAACATTAGGCAAAAATGAGCATACAGCTGTTTTTAAAGATTTTGCCCATGCTCCATCCAAAGTAGAAGCCACTACCAAAGCCGCCAAATCGCAGTTTCCTGAAAGAAAACTTATAGCCTGCGTAGAGCTTCATACTTTTAGTAGCCTCAACAAAGATTTTATTGGACAGTATGCTCATAAACTCGACGCCGCAGATACCGCTATTGTCTATTACAACCCACATACGCTCACTCATAAGCGACTTGCCCCTATCGAACCCGCTGATGTAAAGGCCGCTTTTAAGTTGGAGCGTTTGGAGGTATTTACCGACGTCGAAGCGCTTCAGCAATTTTTATTGTCTCAGTCGTGGCAAAATGCCAATCTACTCATGATGAGTTCGGGCACTTTTGGCGGATTAGATTTAAAAACATTAACGAATGATATTCTAAAAAGCTAAACGCCAACTATTTTTTATCTGCTACTCCAAACCAAACCTTGCCAACCTCAGAGAATTCTCTGAGGTTTATTTTTTGGCTACAAAATGACGCATTACGCTATCTTTGCAAAAATTTTTAATATGCGTTTTGTAGATTATCCTTCCATCATCAGATTTGCGTGGGCCGACTTCGATGCAAGCCGCCCCATCGAAAACATTGAAGACATAAGTGCCCGCGTTTCGACCAATCACGTTTTTAGAGTAAACCTTGAAGGAGGCGACCGAGTTATTGCCAAGCTTTCTTATTTTGGCAAATATGAGCATTTCAAAGAAGACCATCGGCTCATTCATACCTTAGCCAACAATCTTCTCTATCCTTTTGAAAACGTACTAGCAAAATCTCTGGTCAAAAACAACCAAGTGTATGTCTATCGCCACCAAGAAGAAAACATTGATGTTTGGGTGGTGTTTTACAACCCTATCCGCGTCGCTGAAAAGCTTCCACGAAGGCTAGAAGAACATCACATCCGAAAACTTGGCAACGAAATAGCCCGCTTCCACAAAGCTTGCGCTAGTGTAAGCTCAGTCATGCCAAAGTCCTCTAAAACGTTGCGTTCGGACATCCAAGACTTACTAGATGTGCTTGATACCGATACCGGGCGCTATGAGCATCGCATGAACATCGACGCCCTACGTCGACAATGTAACCTCTTCTTAGAAAATCGCAAAAAGATGGTCGCAAGCTCAGTAGAAACCATGCCCGTTTTTTTAGATTGGAACATCGGCAATTTTTCAGTTACCGAAAAATTAGAGCTTTTTTCGCGCTGGGATTATGACTGGTTTCGGATCAGTTATCGAGTGATGGATTTTTATTTTTTCAGCCGCGTATGTTCAGATGCAGGTGACCGCACTGTGTTTTCTTACCTTATTAGTCCTTTGGCAGAAGAGCGTTTTGGGTGGTTTTTAGAAGAATACCACAAAGTGTATCCTCTCACTGAGCGTGAGGTACGTTTCTTGCCCGAAGCATACCGCTTCTTTATTCTCAATTATGTCATCAAATATGGGCGGTATTTTTTCCACCGTACTTATGCTACCAAACTCCAAAGAGAAGCTTACGAAATTTATTTCCCTTCTATTGAGACCTTTTCGGTAGACCCTATTTTGAAAAACTTAAATCTATAATCATATCCATTAAAAGACCATTGTGCCTGCATGTTAGCTTTAGAAAACTTTACAGATATTGCCGACCGTTATCAAGTGTTTTTCTTTGATGCCTTTGGAGTCCTCAAAAACTCTAATGGGCTTATCCCCAATATTGTGGATACGTTTGCTTATTTGCAGGCACAGCAAAAACAATTTTATATCCTTACCAACGACGCCTCGCGTAGCCCGCAGCAGCTTGCGGAGTCGTATTGGAGACTAGGTTTGCAAGACATTACACCTGACAATATCATCTCTTCTGGGATGCTTGCGCGGGAGTATTTGCAGCTCAAAGTAAAGCACGGCGTAGTGGCTTACCTTGGCACCGAGGATTCTGCTCATTACATCGAAACAGCCGACTTAAAGACCCTTTCGATTACGAATCTAAATCTCGACAAAGCCTCCGAAATAAGCGCACTTGTACTACTCGACGACGAAGGCTTTGACTGGAATGAAGACCTCAACAAAGCAATCAACCTCCTCCGCCGCCGTAATATCCCCGTCATTGTAGCCAATACCGACAATACTTACCCCACTTCCAAAACCCACGTAGCTATTGCCATCGGTGCCGTAGCCGATATGCTCGAAAGCATCGTCGGAAAGCAGTTTATTCGTTTTGGAAAACCCGACGCCCAAATGTTTATGTTTGCCTACGACCGAGTCATCAGCCAAAACCCTGAAGTGGGTAAAAAAGATATTGTAATGGTAGGCGATACACTTCGGACTGACATCGCGGGAGGAAACAAATTTGGCCTTGATACCGTATTGGTACTAACTGGAAATATTCCGGCCGAAGACGCCGAAATCAGAATTCGAAGTACAGGTATCATTCCTACTTATGTGTGCGAGTCGGCAGTCATATCTTAGTTTCCCAAGACATCACATTTGATAGGCATTATTTTCACCTATGATTCTATAACAATGAAAGCATTCCTATTTGATTTAGACGGCGTAATCGTAGATACCGCCCATTTTCACTACCAAGCTTGGCGACGCCTTGCCAATGAAAAACTTGGCTTCGACATTTCGGAAGAATTCAACGAAAACCTCAAAGGAGTAAGTCGTACCGAATCGTTAGAGCGGATTTTAGCTCACGGCAATACCACCCTCGACGAGGCTACCAAAGCCGCCTACGCGACCCTCAAAAATGAATGGTACGTAGAATTAATCAATAAAATGACACCCGACGATATTTTGCCAGGCGTGAAAGTTTTTTTGGAAAAAACCCGCCAAAGCGGTATCAAGATTGGGCTAGGATCAGTTAGTAAAAATGCCAAGCCGATTTTAGAAAAAATTGGCATTGTGGAAGATTTTGACGTCATCATCGACGGCACCAAAATTTCAAAAGGAAAACCCGACCCTGAAGTCTTTTTGAAAGGTGCCCAAGAACTCAATATAGCTCCTCACGAATGCGTGGTTTTTGAAGACGCTGTGGCAGGTATAGAAGCAGGCAAAAGAGCCGGCATGAAGACTGTCGGAATCGGTCAAGCAGAGGTATTGAAAGAAGCAGATATTGTCTTTCCCAACCTTGTCGATGTAGAGATTTTGGGGCTACTCCAGGCGTTATTTTAGACCTAGTTTTAGGAGATTTTCAAAGCCAAAAAAAGACAGGATTTTTTTTGGAATAAATTGTTTTCTATCTATATTTGCACAACTAATAATGGTGTGGATATAGTCGGAAAGCTGTTCGAGAATTTCGGGCAGCTTTTTTCATTTTACTGAAATCTGCTAAATGTCTCAAAATGAGACATTACAACCCAAAATTCTCTACTGTTTTAATTTTCAGTCACTTTAAATTCGGAAGTCGTATGAAACTGTATGTCGGGGTTGTTGTCGCGGTTCATGCGAAGCATCCACTCTGAGTCCGCCAAAAATACTGGATTATCGTCTTTATCGTATCCGATCTGAGTGCCCTTCAAACGGATAAATTCTTGGAGCTTTTTGGGGTCTTCGCTAGTGATCCAGCAAGCCCTCGAAGTACTCATCGAAACCCACTTACATTTGGCTCCATACTCGTGTTCGAGGCGGTACTGAATCACCTCAAATTGCAGCTCTCCTACCGTCCCCACTACCTTCCGATTGCCGGGCTGTACCGTAAACAACTGCGCCACTCCTTCGTCGGTCAATTGCTGTACTCCTTTCTCCAATTGCTTCGATTTCATAGGATCAAGATTGATAAGCTCCTTGAAGATTTCGGGTGAAAAACTTGGAATACCTGCATACTGCAAATTTTCGCCTTCGGTAAGTGTATCCCCTATCTTAAAAGTACCAGTATCATACAAGCCAATCACATCTCCCGGAAAGCCTTCATCAATGACTTCCTTAGCAGAGGCCAGAAAGCTATAAGGATTGGAAAAGCGTACGCCTTTGTCAAGACGTGTATGATGATAAAACTTGCCCCTTTCAAACACCCCTGAGCAGACCCGCAAAAACGCAATACGGTCGCGGTGACGTGGGTCAATATTAGCATGAATTTTAAACACAAATCCCGTAAATTTCTTCTCAAGTGGCTCCACAACCCGCACATTGGTGACACGCCCCACGGGCAAGGGAGAAATTTGACAAAAAGCCTCTAACAATTCTCTTACTCCAAAGTTGTTGACGGCACTTCCAAAAAACACGGGTGCTACTTTTCCGGCCAAATACGCGTCTCGGTCAAACTCATCATACACTCCTTCTATCAACTCTACATCCTCACGCAGCTGATTGGCATCACGCTCTCCTACTTTTTGGTCTAGCTCATCCGACTCCAACTCCAAAAGCGCTACTTCATCCTCTACCTTGGTTTTGTTCACTTTGAAAAAATACATTTGTTTTTCCAACAAGTGATACACTCCTTTGAAGGTAGCTCCCCCATTGACAGGCCATGTCAAGGGACGGACTTTAATGTTGAGTTTTTGTTCCAATTCATCCAGTAAGTCAAACGGATTTTGGCCTTCTCTATCCATTTTATTGATAAAAATAATCACTGGAGTATCGCGCATACGGCACACCTCCATGAGGCGCTCGGTTTGCTCTTCAACGCCCTTTACACAATCAATCACCAAAATGACCGAATCGACCGCTGTAAGGGTACGATAGGTATCTTCGGCAAAGTCTTTGTGACCAGGAGTATCTAATATATTGATAAGCAAATCATTGTATTCAAATGTCATGACGGAAGTAGCCACGGAGATACCACGTTGCTTCTCAATCTCCATAAAATCAGAAGTAGCTGTTTTTTTGATTTTATTGGATTTTACAGCTCCTGCGGTTTGAATAGCCCCTCCAAAAAGCAGCAATTTTTCGGTGAGTGTGGTTTTTCCAGCATCAGGGTGACTGATAATGGCGAAGGTACGCCTTTTGGCGATTTCTTGTTGAAGATTACTCATTGTAAAAGTAGAATTGCAAAATCTAGGATTTTTCGAATCTGAAAAAGTCCGCAAAGTTAGTAGCTTATTTCCGAAAATCCTGAATTTTAAATCGTTGAGTAGTATAAACTACACGCGTTTTGGGACCTTCATAATACATCAATCCCAACTGATAGTCTCCTTCGGGGATATTGTCTTGGTATATCTGAGCCGCAAAGCCTTTCCCAAAATGATGCCCAGTCTGAATAAATGATTTTCGTCCATGGTTTGGATGCTGACGCACAGAAGCCAAATAAGCAGTAGAATCATTGCGTAATACTAAAAATACCGCATTTTCGGGTGAGCTTTCATCCAACACTACGGTTTCATTTTGTATTTTATTGATTATTATCCCTCCATAGGCGGGCAATGTATCGAGGTCAAAGCTAAATGGTATCTGGACTAACTGCGTCGAGTCATAAGTCATGAGGTCTTTGGACGAAACAATGGGAGTTGGCAAATGATAAATACCTCTTTTTATGGCTTCATCAAAATACTGTTTCACGACCAAATTAGTCATGGTTTCTAGTTTGCCACTTACCCTACTATGATGAGGGAGATTGTAAGTATCAGCAACTAATGTATTCCTAAAATTAATGACATCAGGCGCCGCAAACAAATAAGTCCCCAACGCAAATACCATCCCAAAGACCGTCATCACTACCGCCAAAGTACTCTGAAAACGCCTAGGAAAAATCAGCAAAAAAGTAACGTACAATGATACCACTGCCATTACTGAGTATATCATATAGCGCGCGGGAGTTTCGAGCGCCTGTCCTGCCCTAGCGGTTGCTACACCTAAGCCTGTCAAAAGCAGCCACGCCAATAAAGCCACAAGCGATAAATTGGCCGAATTTTTGAGAAATAGACTTAATAGAGGCGCTGGCGATACATTTTTCAAAAACACCATTCGGAGATAAGAGATAGCCAGACGCAAGGCTAAACTAATCAAAGCCAACGAAACAGCGGTCCCCAAAATAGCCACCTCCATAAGACGTCCACGCAAGTAAGAGGCCGAAGCACCAAAAAAAGAAAGCAGCGTCAAAAAAGAATTTCTAAAACTTTTTTCCTGTCCCAACGAACCAAATCCAAACGGATAGTACCAATAAAATACTACCGTCGTAATAGCGCAGGCCACAATCCATATAATGGCCTTGGGATAACGAGACTGTAACAAAGGAATCACTACTCCTACATACATTCCAAACAAGCCGTTACCATTGGTATAAGTGGTCAAAAATCCCGCTATTATGGCTCCTATCAAAGCCCAACGCTGAGGCATTGCCAATAAATAATAAGTAGCAATCCCTAGCACGAAGGAAGCAGTATACTGCCAAAGCGCCGCCGCCCAAAAAATATTTTCGTGATAAGCAGGCGTAAACAACAATAATCCCACCGGCAGCACACAGTAAAAGGGTATCTTATTGACAGATAGCACTTTCCAAAAATAACCAAATAGCAATATTGCCAAGCCACTGCCTGCCACAATAAGAGTACGATAGTTGACTTCGCCGGTGAGCAGGTAGTCTAGCCAAAACACTAACTTGGCCGTAATGACCCCATGACCATTGTGTTTGTACTCCAATTCTCGCAAAAAGTGCCAAAGATTAGGAGCATCTTCAAACTTAATAATGTATTCCAAATAAGCGTAATCATCGAAAAAAGGAATATTTACAGCATTTTGAAAAACGAATCGGTAAAAAAAGAATGCAACAATAAGCAATAAAGCCGCAACTACGTAGTTTAAAATTTTCATGCAGACAATACTTGACGAGCCTGCAAAGATAGGCTATTTTTGTAAAAATGACTTCGATGAAAAGACACCTATATATAGTTCGCCACGCCAAAGCCGAAGATGGTTCTTCTTTTTTCGGCGATTTTAGTAGAGAATTAACCACCGCCGGCCAAATCGACGCCGCTCGCATGGGTAAATTTCTAGCCGACAATGGTCTCAAACCTGATTTGCTGGTAAGTAGCTCTGCCGCTCGCGCGTATCAAACTGCTCAAATCATGGCCGAACAACTCGGGTATGAAGTAGAGAAAATACAAACAACCCGCCAACTATACGATGAAGGCCCTAAAGCTTATTTAGCGGCTGTCAATACCGCACCTCAGAGCTGCCAACATCTGCTGCTTTTTGGCCACAATCCCGACGTTACCTATTTTGCTGAGTATCTTTCCAATGCCAATATTGATTCTATGTCCAAAGGAAGCGTTGTCACAATTGAGTTTGACGATCTCGAATGGGCGGAAGTCTCGGCTCGTACAGGTACTTTTGTGAGCTACGATACTCCTAAGCAGCTTAGACCCAATCTCTAAAATCCAATCGCTGTCTTCTTTTGTATGAATCGTAACCGAAAAATATTTCTCTTTGGTAGCCTTATTTTTGTGGCGATTGTAGTTTTCGTAGCTATCGACATGGCTAGTCGAACTACCGCCCCTTGGAATAAAAAAAAACAAATTATCAGGGCTTTTGAGGTCTCCCCTGAGGCTGATTCTATTGCCATAGATACTACTCGTAGATAAGAGCACCTACGATGAAATAGGGAGAAATTATCGTTTGGTTACTTTTTTATCCTAAAGCAACGATTATCCCCAAAATGACTCCTAAAAGCTCTTTTATGCACCCGATACGATTGTTGTGTTTGGTGTGCTTGGTTCCACTATCAGTATGGTGCAACGGCCCCAAGCCCTTTCCCAAAAATGTGCATCGTATCCTCTTCCTCGGCAATAGCATTACTTATGGAGGTCATTATATCACCGACATCGAAACATACCTGACCCTCAAATACCCCAAAAAAAACTTTGAATTTATCAATGTAGGCCTCCCAAGCGAGACAGTATCTGGCCTTTCGGAAGAAAATCACGCCGGGGGACGCTTTCCAAGACCTGATCTCCACGAGCGATTGACCCGAGTTTTAGCCCAAACCCAGCCCGACTTTGTATTTGCGTGCTACGGTATGAACGACGGAATCTATCTACCCTTGGAAGAAGGTCGTTTTCAAAAATTCAAAGATGGTATCACGTGGCTTCACGACGAAATCACGCAGCTTGGAGTGCCGATTGTCCACCTCACTCCGCCCGTTTATGATGAATTAAGAGGCAAAGACAAAGGCTATGCTGCGGTACTTGACCATTATGCTGATTGGCTTCTTCAACAACGTAAAATCCAAAAATGGCAAGTGGTGGACATTCATTCAGAAATGCAAAACTACCTGACTCAGCGGCGCAAAACCAATCCTGAATTTACTTTTGCCAAAGACGGTGTTCATCCCGACGCCCTTGGGCATTGGCTGATGGCAAAGCCTGTATTGGCGTATTTAGGCCAAAAAGACGTCCAAGAAGCAGAAACTTTAGAAGGCGCGATTGCTTTTCATCCTAAAAGCAAAGAAGTGCACAAATTAATATCTCAGCGTCAGCAGTTTATGAAAGATGCTTGGCTCACTTCTACAGGTCACAAACGCCCCGAAATGGCGGTTGGCCTCCCGCTCGAAGAAGCTAAGAAGAAAGCCGCCGAAATAGAAAAAGAAATTAGAGAATTGCTGAAAAAGTAGCCACAACCCCGGCAACGTTCAAAACGTTGCCGGGGTTATAATTAAAAGCTCATCGGCAATTCTACTACCGTATCGTCCCATCCAAGTCGCATTACGGCTTCGGCACCTTTGGGGAATTGAATAGCAAAATTTTCGATAGGAGCCTCCGATTTTTTGGCAGGAACATTCACTCTCAGTACGTCATGTTCTTGCTTGTATTGGTAAGCACCCCAATAATCCAAATCGCTATTGAGGATAATTGTCCACTCGGTTTCGCCCGGAATAGAAAACAACGAATAAGTGCCCGCTTTTACTTTTTTGCCTTGGATAGTCACATCCTTATAAAACTTAATTTCGGTATTTTCGTTGGCACCTGTACGCCATACCTTGCCATAAGGCACCAATTTGCCAAATACTTCACGGCCATTTTTGGCAGGGCGACTGTAAAGCACCCGTACCAATGCTTGTTCGGTACCTTTACGGTCATGGGCAAAATTGTCGGGGAAATAAGCCGCATCCATTGGGCTTTTATCAACATTGCGAAAACCTTGGGCCTGAGCTGCGATACCCAATAAACCCAAAGCACAAATAAATAGAGTTGTTTTGAACATGATAAGGGAATTTAAAAATTAATAAATATCACTATCTCATACTTGGCCGAGGCAATACAGGCAGGCTTTCGTGCCCTTCTTCTCCGACTGCCTGTACCGCAAAAAAGTAATTGTCTTTTGAATAAGGTAAAGTGAGGCCGTTTTTATCCGTAAAAAACTTTTTTTGCCAAAACGGCCAATGCGTTTCGCGCATCAATACATAATACCCTTTTACTTTTCCAGCTTTGGGGGCTTGCCAAAAAAGGGTAGTGGTATTGGTCAAATTTCGTGCTTCAAGAGTTACGTTTTGGGGCATAGAAGGAGCTTTCGCAAGATTGGCAAGAGTCGCCAAGTTGACACAAGTATTTTTTCTTAAATATTCAAAATCCATGTTTTTGGCATAATCTCCGTATTCTGTTCCATTTTCGGTGCGTAAGTCTTGATGTTGGTTATTAAAATTTTCATTCATTTCGGTGATACGCACTGCCGCAAAATCACGATTGACAAAAGGAGTATGGTCTCCCCCGCGCAGATAACGGTCGTTGCGATAAATGAGTTTGATTTCCAGATTATCAACGTACCTCTCCCCTATTTCTTTGACATAGCGTGCCAAAGTACGTGCTTTTCCGTCGTTTTCTGTACCATATTGACGAATTCCGTTGGCCCGTTTATCGGTCTCAAAACCTGAAAGTCCTTCACTAAAAACCCTCAATTTGGTATTGTCAATGAGGCGGGTATCTGGGCTATGATTAGAGCCCATGATATCGTTGTTGAGCAGCGCTTCCAAATTCCATTTTTCGTTGGTTGCTCGTTCGGCTAGATGATTAGCACCCAGCAATCCTTGTTCTTCGCCGCTTACGGCTACAAATATGATGGTAGCTGGAAAGGAATATTTGCTCATCACCCGCGCTAGTTCGATGACCGCCGCCGTGCCACTGCCGTCATCGTTGGCACCGGGAGCATCAGATTCGCGATTGCTGACATTGCTCACCCTACTATCAATATGCCCACTTACCATAAAAATACGGTCGTCGTTGGGATCCGTTCCTTTGAGAGTGGCCATTACGTTTCCGATTTCATGTTCTTTGTCTACCCTTCTGCCGTCGGGTTGGAGCATCCACGAATCAATCGTAGCGGTCATGCGTCCTCCTGATTGTTTGGCAAATTCGTTGAAACGACTCAAAACCCAGCGTCTTGCTGCTCCTATTCCTTTTTTGGGGTCAGAAACTGAGCTTAGGGTGTGACGCGTACCGAAACTCACCAGCTTATCAATATGACTCCGCAAACTATCTGGCGATATTTCACTAATCATAGTCGCAATAAGTGGGTCACGCTGAACGATTTGTTGGGCCTGACTTCCTAGTGCAAAGCCAAAGTACATTCCCAAAAGTGTGGAGATTTTTCTCATATACGTTATTAGTTAAATTGATGAAGAAATTTTGTCACTACTTAGCAATACGCTTTAAGCTGTAAGCCATAAGCTTTTTATTAAAAATGGTTTTCCATAATCAACGAGTCTACGCTAGGGTTCGCTATAAATGCCTAAGGCTTAAAGCTTAGTGCATAAGGCTATATTTTATATATATGATAACTCCCCAACCCCCTCTTTTTACTCATTTTTCTTAAACTTTAGTGTCAGTTTGGTCATGCGTGGAGGGTCGTATATAGTACTGCGCGTTTCCATTTCAAAATGGTCTTCATATACATTTCTTGGGTAGATATTCCAACCACCTGTTTTGGCTACGGTATCGCGAAGCGCGATGACGTTTTGTTTGGGGTATACTTCCCACTGAAACATTTTGGTTTCGGAAGCTCCTTTAAAATGTCCTTCAAATGCCCCATTTGGGTCAAACCTTACCCAATCCATGTAAGTATCAAATTGTACACCACTAATATGTGGGATATGCTTGCCTTCCTTAAAAACGGGAGCATCGTCCATCAAAATCTCTTGAATATACCACTTAGGCGCACCCGTAAGTCGAGTTTGGGCTTCTTTTATATCTTCGGCGGGGCGATTACAAGCCGACACAAATATGTACAGTAAAACTAAAATCAATGGAGGTTTCATACTTTTTTACCAATTTTGAAATTGTATCCAATACTATCACCTATCCCAGAGTTTACAAAATTCTTGTTGTAAAAATCACCTTTTTTATGAATCGTATCGATCGCCTTACGGCTATTCTGATTCAGCTTCAATCCAAACGTGTAGTCAAAGCCCAAGAGATAGCCGACCGTTTTGGAATAAGCTTACGCACCGTATATCGTGACATCCGTGCTTTGGAAGAGGCAGGAGTACCGATTGGCGCCGAAGCTGGAGTTGGGTATTTTTTGGAAGACTATCATCTTCCGCCAGTGATGTTTTCAAACGAAGAAGCAAGCGCTTTGCTTTTTGGGGCTAAACTCATCAAAAAAATGGCAGATGAATCGCTCAGTGAAAGCTATGACTCGGCTTTATACAAAATAAAATCGGTACTCAAACGCCACGAAAAAGAGCATCTGGAAGATTTGGAATCACGCGTGGCCGTATTGGCACGTCAGCAATCACCCCCATTTTCGGTAAATTTGTTGAACCAAATCCAACAAGCCATTGTACGTCAGCAGGTACTTTTGATTGACTATGTTACCAATCTCAGAAACCAAACTTCTCAGCGCGAAATCGAGCCCATTGGGTTAGTTTACTATGGTTCGCATTGGCATTTGATTGCTTTTTGTCGGCTCAGGGAAGATTATCGAGATTTTAGAGTTGACCGCATTCAGACCCTTACAAACACCGAACGTTTTTTTCCAAAACAAAACCTCCTGACCCTACAAGCTTACCTCGACCAACTACGCGTACAAGAAGACCTCCAAGAAGTCAGTGTATCGGTGCATTTGGGAGCGGCGATTTTTATGCAAGAGCAACGTTATTCTTTTGGTTTTATCTCCGAAGATGTAAATGGCAAACATGTCCAAATGAAATTTATGACGCAGGCTTTTGAGGGATTAGCGAGGTGGTTACTTAGCTATGGTAAATACGTTCAAGTTGAACATCCCCAAAAACTCAAAAATTTGATGAAAACATTGGCCCTCGAAATCCAAGAACATTATCTCAATTCCTACTGACATAGGGTTGTCACTATGAGGATTTACCTTTGTATCCACAAACCTTCCTCATTTATTAATTCATTTTTAAACCAACAACAACCATGTTAACAGTCAACCCTTATTTAAACTTTGCTGGCAACACCGAAGAAGTTTTTAATTTTTACAAATCAGTGTTTGGTGGAGAATTTAGCAGCTTACAGCGTTTTAAAGATACCCCTATGGCCGCTGATATGCCTGCCGAAGTCCAAGAAAAAATCATTCACATTGGCTTGCCTATCAGCAACGGCACCATCCTGATGGCAAGCGACGCTTTAGAATCTCTTGGCCACACCCTCACACAAGGCAACAATTTTTACATCTCTCTTCATCCCACTTCTAAAGAAGAAGCTACGCAGCTTTTCAACGGGCTCTCTGAAGGAGGAGCAATTGAAATGCCACTTGAAGATGCGTTTTGGGGTGCTTATTACGGGCTTTTTACTGACAAATTTGGCATTAAATGGATGATTAACTATCACTACCCTACTCACAACTAATCCAATCTTCAATACCCCATAAAAGTGGTTTGGTAGCGTAAAGCTACCAGACCATTCCCCATACAGCCATGACTATCAAAGAAACTTTTCCCTTCAATGCGCTCGTTTTTACAACGATGACGACTCTCCCCCAACTCGCTGACCACGTAGGCCATGTAGCCAAAGCGATGTACCAAGAAGCGGCTCGTTTGTCAGTGATGCCTACGGGAGCCATTCATTGGAAATATACCGGAATTGACGGAGACCCTTCTACGGTTTTTAAGCTCGAAATTTTGCTACCTATCCAAGAACGAAATGTAGTAGCGGAAGGATTTGAATGGAAACATATTCCTTCTTTCAAGTGCTTATCTTTGATACACGAAGGAGACTGGGAACGAATGCCCGAAGCCTATCAAAAAGCGATGGATTATGTGGCAGCCCATCAGTTAACGATGACCTCTGAATGTAGAGAAATCTATCAGCATATGGATTTTGAAGTAGCTTCTCACAATGTCACAGAGATTCAGATAGGCCTTCAATAAAAATAGCAAACTACTTACTAAACAAAATGGGCATGTAATAACTACATGCCCATTTTGTTTATGACTTTATACCAATTTCAAAGCCCGTTCTTCGGCTTTTTCTTCTTTCCAGTGTTTCCAGCGTGGCCCCAAAACTTTATTAAGTCCTTTATCAACAATAAAATGCCGCGTGATATTCCACAGTCCTCTTACGCGCGTAAAGGCATTGTCGTTGGCACGGAGCGCGATCGAAAACCCACCATCTACATAATGTATAAAGTGCCAAAAAGTAGAAGGGATAAAGATGGTTTCGCCGTGTTCAAGAGTGGTATCCCAGCCAGTGGCTTTTCTGAAAGCTGGATATCGTTCATAATCAGGCTTTAGCACATTCATGTGGCTTTGTACCGTAAAAGGATGCTGATACAAGTAGGGACCTTGGTCTGGTGCAAAAAGCACTACTCTTTTGCGAGTCTGAAACTGAGTCAAAAACACCGATGAGCAATCTATATCATAATGTAAATTCACGACCGCATCTTGCCCACCAAAAAACATGAATGGATATTCTTTCACAAACCCATCCATAATAGTAGGTATCTTTACGTCTTTTACTAACTCTGGCGCATGCTGAAAAATATTATACAAAAACATCCGAAGTTCGGTAGGCCCAGCTTGAATTAAATCTAAGTACTCACCAAATGGCATGTGTAACTTAGGTGCCATATAACCTTTGCCTGCATCATGAAAATCATTTCCAAAGAGAGGAACCTTCAGATGCCCGTAGTTATTTTTCAGATACTCAAAAGTCCATTTTTGGGTAGCGGGCCAGTCGGCAGCCAAATCCCGGAACACAACAGGTTTTCCTGGTAAAAGATATTGGTCTCTAAATTCTTCAGGAGTGAGACCAGAACGTTTTTCAATAGGCTGTAGCTGCATTTTTCTGATAATAATATTGTGGTAACTAACTTAAAAACTATAAAAAATCATACCATAGCAAGACAAATCTCAATGATTGGTTATTCATTTGCTAGTGAAAACTACTTGTACACATTCAATACATTTATCAAAACAGGGTCTCTATAGGGCATTTTTTATAAAACTTTAAGACCTTCTCAATTTGTTCCCATACAAATAAAAAAGTATAAAAATACACCTAGAATTTATCTCTCACTTGGTTGTTGCTTGGACATAACTCATTTTAATAGAGCATTTTCAAAATCCAAAAAATAGAATCTTGTCATAAACCAGCACTAATATTTCTTTAAAAGATAAACTTGCATCATTCGGGTGAGTTAGTAAATTTGGGGATGTTTGTCTTTTAATGTATAAATCCAAAAATTGTAACCTCTATGCTCGAAGCTGCAGTACAAACCAAAATAGAACAATGGCTCAGCGGCAACTATGATGCTGACACCAAAAACACTATCCAACAACTCCTTGACCAACAAAATTTTACAGAACTAACTGATTCGTTCTATAAAGATTTGGAGTTTGGAACAGGTGGGCTTCGGGGGTTGATTGGGATTGGCTCCAACCGAATGAATCAATACACTGTAGGAGCAGCTACCCAAGGATTGGCCAACTACCTCAACAAAACATTTTCAGGGCAACCTATAAGTGTGGCAATCGCTCACGACAGTCGTATCAAATCAGACGAGTTTGCTCAAGTTATTGCAAACATCTTCTCTGCCAATGGCATAGAGGTGTATTTATTCGACGGGCTTCGTCCTACTCCAGAGCTAAGCTTTGCTATTAGGGCATTAGGCTGTCAGAGTGGGGTGGTCGTCACGGCATCACACAATCCTAAAGAGTATAATGGATACAAAGCCTACTGGACTGACGGTAGCCAAGTAGTAGCTCCGCACGATAAAAATGTAATTGATGAAGTAAATGCGATTCAATCAATCGATGATATCAAATTTGAGGGTGATGCCTCCAAAATCCACGCGATAGGCGAAGAAATTGACAGCAAGTACATTGAGCAAATCATCTCTCTTTCGATTTCGAAGGATGCAATTGCTCGCCAAAAAGACCTCAAAATCGTATATACTCCTATCCACGGTACGGGCGTGACGCTTGTTCCAAAGCTTTTGGCAAAAATGGGCTTTGAAAACGTAACAGTTATCGCCGAACAAGCTGAAGCCAAAGGGAATGGACTTTTCCCAACGGTAGTATATCCCAATCCTGAAGAATCGGAAGCGATGGCTTTGGCTGTAAACAAAGCCAAAGAAATTGATGCAGATTTGGTACTTGGCACCGACCCTGACGCCGACCGCGTAGGTATTGCTGTCAAAAACCATCATGGCGAAATCCAACTTCTCAACGGAAATCAAACCGCTACTCTCCTTATCTACTATCTATTGCAAGCTTGGAAAGAAGCTGGAAAGTTGACAGGAAAAGAGTTTGTTTGTAAAACTATCGTGACCACTGACCTTATCGACAAAATGGCAGCAGGTTATGGAGTGCATTGTTATAACACCCTTACCGGCTTCAAATACATAGCCCAAGTGATTCGCGAGCTAGAAGGTCAGCAGCAATTTATTGGCGGTGGCGAAGAAAGCTACGGCTACCTTATCGGAGATGCCGTTCGCGACAAAGATGCTATCGCAAGCTGTGGCATGATTGCCGAACTTACCGCCTATGCCAAAGACAAAGGACTGAGCTTATTCGACATGCTCATGGAGGTATATAAGCAATTTGGTTTCTACTACGAGGGTCTGATTTCTCTTACTAAAAAAGGAAAATCTGGTGCCGAAGAAATCCAACAAATGATGGCGGATTTTCGCGCCAACCCTCCTCAGTCGATTGCTGGCTCTCCAGTGGTACGTATTGATGACTACAAGTTTTTGAAACGTACCGAAAACGGTCAAACTGTAGACATCCCTTCCGGCAGTATGGGAATTGAATCCTCTAATGTGCTTCAGTTTTTCACGGCTGATGGTACCAAATTTACTTGTCGCCCATCTGGAACCGAGCCCAAAATCAAGTTTTATGTAGGCGTAGTCGGCGAACTAGACAGCAATGAAAATTTTGATGCCGTCTATGAAGCACTTAAGCAAAAAGTACAATCAATCGGTAGTGAACTTAACCTGAAATAGGGGATTTTGTATTATTTTGAACAAAAAATTTGCTTCAATAGAAGAAAATAACGTATATTCACGCTACGTTTAGAGCTCCGACTCATCATCGGGGCTTTTCATCATAGGTTAAGTGTGAGAAAAGCCATACGCATATAGCGTAATGGCTTTTTTGTTTTGGTACTTCTTAGCTATTTTTACATTTCTTTTCGTTTCCCCAAAGAACCATACTAATGAATGTGCACTAAGAAGAAAGGAAGCATTCGTTATGTCAAACTTTTAAACCCCGGACAGACTCATAATGAGAAAATTCATTTTGTTTTTCTTTCTATCACCCCTTCTTCTTCAAGCACAAGGTACGGATGCTAACTATGAGCGAGACTATAAGAGTGCCGTTAGTTTATACAAATCAGGCGACTACACCGCAGCTTTGCGAAGTCTTACTCCTCTTACGGCAGCCAAATACCAAAATGGGCTGACACCTTTTGCACATTACTATTGGGCATTAGCTTCGCTCAAAACCAACCGCTTCGGCGAAAGCCGTCAGATGCTACACCAGCTCAGGGAGCGCTTTCCTGATTGGAAAAAAATGGATGATGTCTTGTACTTACAAGCCGACTTAGCGTTTCGGGATAAACAATTCGGTCAAGCCTTAGACTACTTGCAAGACATCACATCGGCGGTTGTAAAAAAAGACGCCGAAAACCTCAAAAAGGTATATGTCAATCAAGTTCAAGATTTAGCATACCTTAAAAACCTATATCGTCAGCATCCCTCTGACCGAGTAGTAGCCCAAAAAATCATCGACCTTATCCAACAAACTTCCAACGACAAAGCCGACTTAGAATTATCTGATCAGTTGACTAATCGTTTTGGAATTGTTCCTGCCAAAACTACTTCTTCAGTAAACCCCATAAAAAAAGGACAAAACAATCTTCAAAAGGGGTATTACAACATAGGGGTTGCTTTACCATTCAAGCTTCGCGAATTTAGCCCTAGCCAACGTTTTCGTAACAATCAGTTTGCCTATGATATGTACGAAGGCATGAAAATGGCCAAAGCCAAACTACAACAAGAAGGCATTTTAGTCAGTCTTTTTTCGTATGATGTAGGTAGCGAACCTGAAGAAATGCTTGACGTGGTAAATAATACCAACTTTGCCCAAACCGACCTCTTATTTGGACCTGTTTATAGCGAGCCTGCTAAGCTAGCCGCCGACTATGCCGACAACAACAATATCTTTTTTATACACCCCACTACTCTTACTACCGATATTCTTACTAATCACCCCAATACTTTATTGTTACAGCCTTCTTTTGAGCGCCAAGCCGATAAGAGCTTTGAATTCATGAGATCGCTGCCTGCTTCTATGGGACGAAAAGTCGCTATTTATTATGGCTCTGCTCGCCGTGATTCGGTATTGGCAGCAGCTTACAAATCCAAAGTAGATGCGGCTGGGTACCAAACTGTTGATTTTAGAAAAACCCGCGAAAAAATTGACTCTGCGGCTACTATTTCAGAAGCAAACAAACCTAGCCACGTGGCCGTATTTAGTAGCTCAGAAGGAGATGGTACTAAAGTATTGGCCATGCTTACAAAAAAACGACTCAAACCTCCAGTACTCACCACATCAACCTCTTTTAACCTCCAAACTTTCCAACCCGCTCTCATAGAAGGGCATACGGTCTATTGGCTAGATACTGAGTTTGTGGATATTACTAAACCCCAAGTACGAGAGTTTCAAACTTTATATTTCAACAAAAGAAATACGATTCCGTCAATTTATGCTATGCAGGGCTATGATGCGTTATTGTTTTTTGGACGAATGCTCCACAAATATCGTAACCAACTCCGCAACGGCTTAGAAACTCGCACTTATGAAGATGACTACTTGCTGTCGGGCTTCAACTACCGAAATTCCAGTGATAATCAAGTAGTACCAATTCTCACCCTAGATGATATGCACTGGGTACCAGCTAAATAATAAAGTAAACTTGGCATGTTTCTGAAACAACCTATTGCAAACATGCCAAGTTTGTTCAAAAACAAATACAGAACTTGGCATGTTTCTGATGATAGTCGCTTACAAACTTGCCAAGTTGAAATCCATTTAAGTAATGATGCAACACAATCAAAGTCAAGAACTTTTTCAAAAGGCTAAACAGTACATTCCAGGGGGAGTCAATTCACCCGTAAGAGCATTTAGAGCCGTAGGCGGCTCACCTATTTTTATTAAATCAGCCAAAGGACCCTATATCTACGACGAAGACGGTAACCAATATTTGGAATTTATCAATTCTTGGGGGCCTATGATTTTGGGGCACGCCCACGAGCTTATTGAAAAAGCCGTATCAGACGCTATCCAAAATTCCTTTTCTTTTGGTGCACCTACCCGCAAAGAAGTAGAAATGGCCGAACGGATTGTAAATATGGTTCCTTCGGTCGAAAAAGTTCGGATGGTTAATTCAGGGACGGAAGCCACGATGTCGGCGATTAGGGTGGCAAGAGGCTACACAGGTCGCGACAAAATCATCAAATTTGAGGGATGCTACCACGGGCATGGCGATAGTTTTTTGATTGCCGCAGGTAGTGGAGCCGTTACGATGGGAGTACCCGATAGCCCCGGTGTCACCAAGGGTGTAGCCAACGATACCCTTACTGCCCCCTTCAATGATTTAACGGCACTACAACAACTTATTGATAGCAACAAAGGACAAATCGCCGCTTTGATTCTAGAGCCTGTCGTAGGCAATATGGGCTGCGTATTGCCCGAACAAGGGTATTTAGAAGCCATTCGGGAACTATGTACCAAAGAAGGAATTGTCCTCATTTTTGATGAAGTAATGACTGGTTTTCGACTTGCCAAAGGGGGAGCACAGGAGCGTTTTGGTATCATGCCCGACATGACTACGATGGGCAAGATCATCGGTGGAGGAATGCCCGTCGGGGCATATGGCGGTAAGCGCGAAATCATGGATTGCGTATCGCCTGCGGGACCTGTTTATCAAGCTGGCACCCTCTCAGGAAATCCCATTGCAATGTCGGCAGGTTTGGCGATGTTGGAATATTTGGACAACCACCTCGAAGTATATACGCGTCTTGATGAGGTAGGTCTGAAAATCACCGCTGGATTTCAGGATTCTTTACAAAAACTAGGTTTAAACTTCACTATCAATCAGATAGGCTCGATGTTTACGCTTTTTATGACTCCCGAAAAAGTCACTAATTTTGAAACGGCCAAATCTTCTGATTTACAACTGTTTGGGCGTTATTTCCAAGCCATGCTCAAAAGAGGAATCTATTTAGCGCCTTCCCAATTCGAAAGTCTTTTCTTCTCTTATGCGCTCGAAGATAGTCACATTGAACAGTTGATTCAGGCTAATGAAGAGGCTTTGAAAGAGGTGATTTGACAATTAACCCTGGCAACGTTCAAAACGTTGCCAGGGTTGGTTTTACCAAATAACTTTTAATCCTTCGCTCTCGTACTTATGCACATTTTCATCGCAACTGATAAGCGTAAGGTTAAGTTGAATGGCTTGCCAAATAAGCATTTTATCAAAGGGGTCACGGTGATAAGCTGCCTTGAGTTGATGATAACTACTTGTGGTCTCTGCCGTTAAAGGAATAATCTTAAAGCCCGTTGCTAGGGCCGCTTGCGGAAAATCTTCGGGTCCATAGCCTTCTAACATTAACTTACCAATTGAGTATTTTAAGGAAATTTCCCAAAAACTGACTGCACTTACCGAAACCTCGTTGTCAGTATTTATAAGTACTTTTTTGGCGATAGAAGACAACTTCTGAGGCTCTGTTATAGCCCAAATAAGCGTATGGGTATCAAGCAAATAACTCATACATTTAAAAAATCTTCTTCCGTTATTCCAAAATCACTCGAAAATGTAACTTTCCCTTTATTAGCCAAAATTCCTAAAGTACGTTTTGTAGACTTACGGGCTGATTTTGGAACTAGATAAGCCACGATTTCCTTTTTTTTCCCAAAAGCAACGGCCACTTCTTCTCCTGCTTGCACTTCTTGAAGTATTTCTGAAAATCGCGTTTTCAGCTCTCCTACAGTCATTATCTTCATTTTATCTTTTTTTATTCAAATGTAGGTTTTTCTTGACAACTTGTCAAGAAAAACCTACATTTAACCCCGGCAACGTTTTGAACGTTGCCGGGGTTGTTTTGATTAATTCCCCACAATTACAAATCCTGCTTTCCCTTTTTGAGGTAAAGTTTTGTGGGTCAACACGATACGCTGCACTGGCAGATTATCCCATTTGGTTTTGAAGCTTTCATACTCCATACCATCCGTAGAAGGAAAATCCGTCGAAACAGCCCACAGTTTGGGATCATATTGTAATGTAAAACTTTGACCTTTAGGCGTTTTCAACAACACTTTTCCGGGAGTGGCGGTATCTACGTCATTGACCGTCATAAATACTTGCTGCAACGACGTCGGCTTTTGAGTCAATACATAATCGTCGTTGATTTCTACCGAGTTCTTAACACGATTGAGCTTCACCGTACGATTCCACGTCTGAATACCTGCCTCTTTGGCATACGACGGGGCAATGTCCATGCTCAAAGTGGCTTCTTTGTCCGACACCGTTGGTTTTACATTTTTTGCTTCATAGCTGCGTCCCGCCAATTGCCCTAGCCCATTGATAATGGGCAGGTTGTGGTATTGCGACTGCGTAAACCAAAGTTCATAGCGCTTTGACGAAAATGTACGAGCTGTATAATTGCCCCTACCTGCATCGATGATGATAGGCTCGCCATTGGCATACAACAGAAAATCTCCCACGTCGTTGTGATTATGACTTTCGGCGTTGTGTCCGCCGTGCGTCGCCATAAAAATGCCATTGCCTGCCCGCGCCGTCAATACCTGAATATCGCCAAACCAAGCATCTTTAACAGGCTCAAAAGTATTTTTATCGCCCCCTATTTCTTTCACTGTCAGCAAGTTTTGGACTTTACGCATCCGATGAAAACCATTGTTTGAGATTGCCGAAGGATATTTCTCAACCGCCCATTTACCAAATTGCGTCAATTGTGCATCATTGATTTTTTTACCAAAACGATACAGCATAATTCCGTCGGGCTTGAGTTTAGGATCGGCATCCGCAAAATTGACAAAATAATCGTTTGCAATGTGGGTTTTATAGACATAGGAGGCCATTTTTTGAATCAAAGGCTCGCTATAAATATTCACCTTGCCCTGAGTGGCACCATCAAGCAGCTCCAAACAATCAAACACACACGCCCCTGCCGCAAACCAATAGCTCGGCCCTTCGTCGCAGCCGCCATCTTCGCCCAAGCCATTGAGGTACAAATCTAGGCCCAACATAGCCCCATACAACGACTGCGCCCGACGCGGCTCGTCTTTTTCGAGTAGCAGAGTGGCTGTCATCCAATTAGACATAATCCACGGATTCCAGTTGTTGACCGCGTTTTTTTTGCTCATCCAGCCATAGCGATCAGGGTTTTTGAGCATAGGGATAAAAATCCGTTGATTGGTTTCGTGGTATATACGCTTCCGAATAAGCTTGTTGATTTTATCAAGTTTATCGCCTACAAAATAATCCGTTAGAGCCAAAACAGAAGCTGTTTCGGCAGCAAACAAATCAACGATGTGGTCTTCGACATTGGGCAAACCTGTACCGCTGATATGCGCCGGAACACCCCAGAAACTTTCTTCACACATCGACCATACGCCATTGAGGATAGCCTCCGTGAAGCGCCCTTTGTCTTCCATGCTCTCAGCCAATATCAAGTCTATCAAGGCATTGCGCTTGGTGAAAGAAATTTCTCTGTGCCGTTCGCGGTCGCCTGAACGCACAAAATCCAAAGAGATAGTCGCTGAAATAGGCTCAAACTTATAATTGAGAAGTCCTTCGCCCGTGCGAATCGTACGCGCAATGACTGAGTCTGGTACTGCCGCATTCCATTCAGCAGGTGTTTTGGGATATGGCTTAAATTGATTTTGAGAAATCAGTGCCTGTTTGACGGCCTCTATCGAATATTTATTCCCCAGGATATTGCGTTGAGTGACCTGTGCCTCACTCCTGAACTCCCCCAAGAGAAGCACAGCAAACAAAAAAACAAAAGATTTGAACATGGTATTAGAAAAGGGTTTAAGAATCGGTTTGGGTATAGATGGCAAAAAACAACAGCAGATACTTGAATGCAGAAAAAAATGTAGCAGTTACTTGACTTTTAAACTCTTTCAAACCACAAATCTACTCTTTATCAAACCTTCCTGTTACTTATGCTCCTATCCTACGTCCACACTAAAAGCCATAGATTTATATGAAAAATTATGATTTAGAAAGGCCCTATTTAAGTAAAGAAAGGATAATTAAAAGATATATTGTTTTGGGTTTTAAACTTAGGGTTTCACTGGGGATTGGTCTGTAATCATTGAAGTTTTTTCATTGTAGCCATTTCAAGACCCTATAAAAGACATAGCATCTTTGCCACAAAGGTGAAAGTTCCTGGTATTTTCTACGCATTTAATCCAAAAAACAATATCTTTAAGTTAGGTTTATTCATTTTGGATACCAATCCTTTTCCCTGACTTTAAGTATGCACAAGACCATTTCCTTTGATTATCAACTATTTGAAGACGACAGCTCACTAAACTCTAGTTTGCAACAACTGTTAAAAGCAGCCAACGACGCCGTCAATCTTTCGTATGCGCCTTATTCAAGATTTCATGTGGGGGCCGCCTTGTTGTTGTCCAACGGAGAGATTATCAAAGGTAGTAATCAAGAAAATGCATCATTTCCAGCAGGTATCTGTGCGGAGCGAGTGGCACTATCGGTAGCCTCTTCGCTTTTTCCTACTGAGAAGATAATCACTGTGGCGATTGCCTATCGGAATGGTGCCGAAACGGTTTCGTTTGATACCATTCTCTCTCCCTGTGGTATTTGTCGGCAAAGCTTATTGGAAACCACCCAACGCCAACAAAGTGACATTGGGGTTATTTTGAGCAGTCCTGCGGGGCAAATCATTTATCTTGAGCGTGCAGCACATTTACTTCCCTTGGCATTTTCTTCATTGCATTTATAATACAAGATTAATCTAAAAAAAAAACTACCCATAAGTAAAAACCACTACTTAACCGTCTTCTTTAGGTTAGGTTCGTTCACTTTTGATACTCATAAACACATTAACCCATGATTTTAGAAAGGCACGCTAAAATAAAGCTGTCCGCATCGCTAGGAATAGCTTTTTTGGTGGTTTCGTGCATGAAAATGCCCCGTAGCAGTCAGCCTGTTATGGTCAAAGAAGACCCTAGCAAGGCCCTCGCAAACGCCAAAGAAATCCGTGACAAAACACCCATTAAGTTGGCTGAGGGCTTGCAAATGACCCTTTGGGCCTCCGATTCTCTCGCTCCCGACCCTGTGGCAATGGCTATCGACGACCAAGGTCGGGTCTATCTCAATCGTACCAATCGCCAAAAAAACTCCGAGTTTGACATTCGCGGGCATCGCGACTGGATGACCGAATCCATTGGCCTTCAAACGGTTGAAGACCGCCGCGCTTTTTTGCGGAAAACATTCTCTCCCGAGCGCAGCAAAGAAAATGAATGGTTGGCAGACTTGAACGAAGACGGTTCTCACGACTGGAAGGACTTAGCAGTTGAGAAAGATGAAATCTGGCGACTAGAAGATACCAACAACGACGGCATCGCCGATGTTTCACTCCGCATTTTAGAGGATTTTTATGAAGAAGTCACCGACGTGGCCGGCGGTATGCTCGTGCGTGCCAAGGATATTTTTGTGGGGATTGCCCCTGACTTGTGGCGTCTGGAAGACAAAAACGGAGACGGAATCATCGATAAAAAAACCTCAATTAGCCACGGCTACGGTGTACACATCGGTTTTAGTGGCCACGGCATGTCGGGCGTGACAGAAGGTCCCGACGGACGTATTTACTGGAATATCGGCGACATTGGAGCCAATATCACCACCGCCGACGGCAAGAAGTTTGAGCACCCCAACTCGGGTATCATTGCCCGCTCCAATCCCGACGGTAGCGATTTTGAAATTTTTGCCCACGGTCTCCGTAATACCCACGAGTTTGTGTTTGACGAATATGGCAACCTTATTTCTTCCGACAACGACGGCGACCACCCCGGCGAAAGTGAGCGCCTAGTTCACGTAGTGCAAGGCTCCGACGCTGGCTGGCGTTCCAATTGGCAATACGGCAAATACACCGACCCCAAAAACAACAAATACAAAGTGTGGATGGACGAAAAACTCTTCAAACCACGCTGGGACGGTCAGGCGGCTTATATCATTCCGCCTATCATGAATTACCACAACGGCCCTACGGGTATGGCCTACAACCCCGGCACAGCATTGGGGTCAGACTGGAAAAACAAATTTTTCTTGGTCGAATTTGTCGGTACACCTACCCGCTCCCATATCTGGTCGTTTGGTCTCAAACCCAAAGGTGCTTCTTTTGAACTCGACGGTGAAAAAGACGTAGTGAGTGGCATCTTGCCTACGGGTATCAAATTTGGTCCCGACGGTGCGCTCTACGTAGCCGACTGGATCAATGGTTGGGATACCAAAAATTATGGTCGGGTCTGGAAAATGGATGTAACGTCCAATAAAAACGACCTCGCCGCTATCCGTCAAGAAACCAAGCGATTGATTCAGCTGGATTATGCTTCTCAAAACGAAGAGATGTTGTATTCTTTGCTTTCAAATGCGGATATGAGAGTCCGCCAAAAAGCGCAGTTTGAACTCGTCAATCGTGGTAAAAAAGGCTTACCAAGTTTGTCGAAAGCCATTGACCAAACCCAAAGCCAACTGGCACGCATCCACGGCATTTGGGGGGTAGGTCAATTGGCACGTCAAGATAAAGCTTACGCCTCCACCTTGATGCCTTTGCTCAAAGACAAAGACAATGAAATCGTGACCCAAGCCGCCAAAATGCTGGGTGATGCCCGCATCACAACCGCTGGTAATGACCTCATTCCTTTACTCAAAAATTCCAATCCACGTGTCCGTTTTTATGCGGCCGAAGCCTTGGGACGTATCTCTTATGGTGATGCCATAACACCGCTCATCGAAATGCTCGCTGCCAACAACGACGAGGATGTTTATATCCGCCACGCTGGTGTGTTGGCACTGTCGCGCATTGGCAAAGCAGAACCAATGGCGGCCTTAGCCAACAATCCTAGCAAAGCCCTTCGCACCGCTGCTGTATTGGTACTTAGAAGATTACGCAGCGACAAAATCGCGGTCTTTTTGCAAGACAAAGACGAATATATTGTAGCCGAAGCCGCTCGTGCTATCAACGACGACCTTTCTATCCCAACGGCATTGCCTGCCTTAGCTGCTACCTTAAAAGATACACGATTTACTTCTGAGGTGATTTTGCGCCGTGCTATCAACGCCGCATTGCGCGTAGGCGGTGACCAAGAATTACAGATGGTGATTGATTTTGCGCGTCGTACCGATATCAAAGACGACATCAAGGCCGAGGCGCTAGCCACGATTGGTACTTGGGCCAACCCTTCGGTCATGGACCGCGTAGATGGCCGCCACCGTGGTAAAATCGAGCGTGATTTGGCATCGGTCAAGTCCAAAGTAGCTCCTTTTGTTTCGGGCTTTTTGAAAGAGAAAAACCCCGAAACCCTCATCGCCGTAGCGGGTCTTTTGGCCGACCTCAAAATGCCCGAAGCCAACGCCCAACTTGCCGCTATCTATGATGCTACTGAAGAAGCCAAAGTGAAAGCAGCTATCTTGCCCGCCCTCAACCAACTGGGCTATGCTCAAATGGATGCTATCATCAAAAAAGGAATGGACGATAAAGAAGAAAGCGTACGCACGGTGGCATTGGGACTTCTAAACAATAACAACGTAACCAAAGCCAGTCTCCCGACCATCGTCAATTCTATATTTAGCAAAGGCTCGGTACGCGAACAGCAAAAAATGCTCGAAGTACTTGGCAAAATGGATGCCGACAAAACACAAGTGATTTTGGATGGCTTGATTGACCAACTCAAAGACAAAAAGCTTTCGCCCAATCTTTCCCTCGAACTCAAAGAAGCAGTAGAGGCATCGGGTGTAGCGGCGCTCAAAACCAAAATGGCAACCTTAAAGCCCAACGCTTCGGCTTTGGAGGAATATGCCGAAACGCTTTTTGGAGGAAATCGCTTTGCAGGACGCAATATCTTCAACTCCAACTCTACCGCTCAATGTGTACGCTGCCATGCGATTGGCAACACGGGCGGCGCGGTGGGGCCTGCTCTTACGCACATTGGCGACGTGCTTACCCGTGAGCAACTTCTCCAAGCCCTCGTCGAACCAAGTGCGCGAATTGCGCCGGGTTTTGGCTCCGTAATGCTAACCCTCAAAGACGGAAATGTAGTGAATGGTACATTAGCCAAAGAAACCGCCGAAGAATTAACCCTTACGACTTCCGATGCCGAACCTTTGGTAATTCCAGTAGGACGTATTGCCAAACGTGAAAATATGCCTTCAGGTATGCCACCAATGGGCTCGTTGCTTTCTAAACGCGAAATACGCGACGTAATTGAGTTTTTGGCAAATTTGAAGAAGTAGGCTAAACTCTTCTACAAAAAAAACCGCCGCAGAGTTTGAGCTTTGCGGCGTTTTTTTTGTTATTCATTCCCTAAATTCCCTGCAAAGACAAGAGGGACAAATTGAATTTTGTCGAGTGTTCCTTGTCTAGCGTGAGAGAAAACAATGGCTTTTCCGATTGTGGGGTGATGTTCCAAAAGATAATGGAGGCTTTTGAGTGAGCCACTCTTACCTGATTTCACTTCAATTGGAAGAATTTTGCCATCTTTGACCATCACAAAATCTACTTCCGAGCTTGCCCCAGCTTCGGTACGTGCCCAATAAAAAGTTTTTTGATCTGTGTAAGCGATAAATTGTTGGGCTACAAATTGCTCTGCCAACATACCCTGAAAGGCTGAGGAAAGTTCTCGTTTGATATAAAAACTTTGATAGTCAAGGTTGCTTTTCCGGAGCAACAACCCGACGTCCAAAAAAAATAATTTGAATTGCTTTCCCGCAGCAGTTAGAGGTAAAGCATTGACCGAAACATTCTGTACACTGTGCAGCAATCGAGCAGTTCGCAGTACCTCCACCCCTTTTTTGATGGTCGGGCTTGAAAAGCGCTCCGAAAGTTTGGTATAAATGACTTGATGCCCCATCAATTTCGTTGCGTTTTCAAGAATATCAGTCAGGCAATCAGGATTTACGGTAGGGGTGTATTTTTTAAAATCTTGCTCGTAGGTATAAAGAAGGTCCTCTTGAATACTTCTAATACCCTGCAAATCATTGGTTTCTACAAAATAACGAACACATTCGGGCATACCTCCCACGACGAGATAAAGGTTGAAATCTTCGTCAAAATAACGCTCTGTACCTTCTGGTATATCTACAAGAGGTGTTTTCAACAATTGGCACAATTGCTCTTTACCCCGAGCTTTCAAAAATTCGTAAAAAGTCATCGGATACATATTGAGGGTTTCAACACGTCCAACAGGAAAAGGCTGGTTTCTAAATTCAAAATCTAGTAGCGACCCTGCTGCAATGACATGCAGCTCTGGTATCTCTTCATAAAAGTACCGTAAGCTCCCTAAGGCTTCAGGACAAGCTTGAATTTCGTCAATAAAAAGCAAATCTTCCCCCTTTTCGATTGTAGTATTGAGTGCCAACCCCAGTTCGAAAAGAATCCTTTTAGCATCCAAATCAGGCTTGAAAATGGTATGAAGATTTTTACTTTTTTCAAGATTAACGACAATGACTTTACCTTGAAAATAGGTTTCGCCAAAATGTTTGATCAACCATGATTTCCCAACTTGCCTTGCTCCGTTTACAATAAGAGGCTTGCGATTTGGTTTATCTTTCCACTTTTGTAAATCGTTTATTTTTTCTCTAAACATAGCTTAACATATCTTTATTTTAAAGCATAAATTTAAAATAAATACCATAAAATTAAATCTATACTTTAAAATAATGAGGATAAATCTAAATTTCTCCCCCAAAATTACCTTAGGAAGTTTAACTTATCGCATTTATCTGGAAGAGGATGTCAGCTACAATAACCTTTTGAAAGAAAGTCTAAAATTTTTCGTTCGTGGTCAAGCTACATCATAACCTAAGCAAGCTGGAACTAGAGAATCAATTACTTAAAGAAGCATTAGGAAAAGTTATGGTAGAAGCCAAAGACCGTCAAAACAAATAAAATACCCTGATTTTCAATTGCTTAATCACACTTATACTATTCATCAAATACAACTACCCCAGGCGACACTAAAGGCATCGCCTGGGGTGGTATTTAGGCCACAGGATACCCTTCCAACTCCTTCAAGCCCGATTTGAGCTCTTCGTCGGTTAGGTAGTGGTCGGCGAGTTTGCCGTCGAAATAATCCATGTAGGCCTGCATATCTAAGAAACCGTGTCCGCAAAGATTAAAAAGAATGGTTTCGGATTTGCCTTCCTCTTTGCAACGCTGTGCTTCGCGAAATACCTGCGCAATGCCGTGCGTAGCCTCGGGTGCGGGGATGATTCCCTCCGCTTTGGCAAACGCCACTCCCGCCTCAAAACACTCCAATTGCTGAATAGCATTGGCTTCGATGAGGCCGTCTTTGAGCAACTGCGAACACAGCACCGACGCGCCGTGATAGCGCAAACCACCCGCATGAATCGCCGCCGGACGGAAATTGTGCCCAAGGGTGTACATCGGCAACAAAGGCGTAAAACCCGCCGAATCGCCAAAATCATAACGAAATTCGCCCTTAGTCAGTTTAGGGCAAGAAGCAGGCTCTACCGCAATGGCCCGTACTTTTTTGCCTTGGGTGAGATTTTGGTGAAGGAAAGGGAACGAAATCCCTGCGAAGTTGGAACCTCCCCCTAACGGTGCAATCACTACGTCAGGGAAATCGCCTGCTTTTTCCATCTGAACCAAACACTCTTGCCCGATGATGGTCTGATGCATCAATACGTGATTGAGTACGCTCCCAAGGGCATATTTGCAATTTTCATCCTGCACAGCACATTCGATGGCTTCCGAAATCGCAATACCCAAGCTACCCGGTGTGTCAGGATATTGTTCCAAAATCTTCCGTCCTGATGCCGTAAGCTCCGAGGGAGAAGGGTAAATTTTGGCCCCAAAAGACTCAATCAAGGCTTTGCGGTAGGGTTTTTGGTTGTAGCTAATCCTTACTTGAAACACTTCACACTCGATGTCAAACATCTGACACGCAATCGCCAAGGCCGTTCCCCACTGCCCTGCTCCTGTTTCGGTGGTGATGCGTTTTACCCCTTCCATTTTGTTGTAATACGCCTGCGCCACGGCGGTATTGGTTTTGTGGCTTCCTGAGGGACTTACACCTTCGTATTTGTAATAAATTTTGGCAGGGGTATCAAGCATTTTTTCTAAGCGGTGCGCCCGAAACATCGGCGTAGGCCGCCATAGTTTGTAGATTTCGCGTACTTCCTCGGGGATTTCGATATAGCGCTCCTGCGATACTTCCTGCTTGATAAGCTCCATCGGAAACAGCGGTGCCAAATCGCCCGGCCCTACGGGCTGCTTGGTAGCAGGGTGAAGGGGCGGCAGGGGCTTGTTGGGCATATCGGCCTGAATGTTGTACCACTGTCTCGGAATTTCGTCTTCGCTGAGAAGGATTTTATACTGTTTTTCTGCCATGATTAGTGGAATTAAGGATGATTAAGAAATAGGCTTTAAACTTAGAAACTATTTACTCCTATCGCAACAGATTCTTAAAAAACAAAATGCTCCACAAGAAAATCTTATGGAGCAAATCTTTCAAGTAGCTTAAGTATTAGTTTACATCTCTAGCTTTTATTGTTTCAGAGGTGTTAGGTCTAGGATAATGGTATAAAGCACTTCATCATCAATCACTTTTTCTCCTAATCTGTAGGCTAGTGTACCTTGGTAGGTTTTGGGATTGGCGTAGAATACAAAGCCTTCAAAGAAAGCCTGCACATCTGAGCCTTGATTTGAAACCAACACCATTTCCTTAAATTGGGTTTTGAGCTTAAAATTGATGGTGACACTATTGGGAATATAATTGGCCTGTCGGGCTTTAAAAATCGCTTGGGCATAGATGGGGAAATTGCCACTTGCCAAAGCGGGAAGCTCCGCTAATCCCGAATACTGTCCGGCTGTTTTTTCGATAATGTCTTTCCCCATTTTCCAAATCCCCGAGATGGTATTGCTGTAAGTTTTGTCTTCAAAACTAAAATCCTTGATTTGTTTAGAGTATTGAGAGCCTAAGCTGTATGAAATATTGGGACCATCTTTAGAGACTCCTACCGTAAATTGACTCATATCTGTCAGTGTACCTTCTGAGTTGAGGTTGAGGGGTCCCCAAGCATCTTTCTCAAAATCATCAGATATTGCAATACTGGTTTCTACGCGATTGGTATAAAAACCCCGCTCTAGTTTTTTGTTGACATAAGTTTGAGGATTGATATTGATAGAGCTGCCCTCTGTGGTAAGGTGAACATACAAAACGCCGTCTTTGATACTGGCTTTGGGACGAAACTTGATGTTGGCAATCGCGAGCTGAGGATTCAGATATTTGTCTGGAATATTGTTAAAAGTATATTCCAGATACTTTCCTTGATTAGTCAGTGCCACCATACTCGATGTAAGCGTGGGCGCATTTCCATTATACACAGCACCGTTGATTAACAAACTCGTAGCCCCACTTTTGGCTTGAAGCGTGAGGGGAGGTTTATAAGTTTCAGGAAACTTGCGCGGTTCTACGGCTTCGATTTTCCAGTAAGCACTATTCCATGCTTCTGATCCTATCGAACTGATTTCGAGTGGCCCGCGCTCCACGTGCAAATATTCTTTGGTCCAGTAATTGATAATCAGCGTCAATCCTTGATTGAGAGGCCTGAGCAGCCAAAGGGCACTATGCCAGCCGGGTTGGATTTTTCCACAAGAGAGTGTTCTTGTTTCGTTGTGAAGGTACTCGCCCGTAGCGGCATTTTTGATGCGTACTAGCGGAGCATAATTGGGCCCACCAAAGGGTTCAATTATCCAAGTTGCGTTAGTAGCAGTATTATTACTGACCACCTTACCATCTTCTAAGCCTATTTTTCCGGGGCGATAAAAATTGGAGATGGTTTTGGTCTGCGCATTAGCAAACATTGCAAACACCCAAAGCCACAAGAAGATAGAGATTGTTTTTATTCTGTCAATGTTTGTAAAATACAAATTTAGAATAACAAAACGCGAAGGCATTACCAAGTTTTCCATTTGATTTTGAGAGTGTTAGTAAACAATATCATTTAAAAGTAACATCACAAAATTGAGTAAAATCTACACGTGCTTCAATCACCCCGAAAGGTGAAAAAAAGTGAAATTTTTCATGTAAAATCACCTGCTAGGGTGATAGTTTTCTTAGCATTTTGCTTCTACTTTTGTACAAATTTCCTAACATATGGCACCCGCTAAAATCAGTATCATAGAAGACAATAAGGTCATCAGAGACAATGTATCCAAGTTTATCAGCTTTCATGAAGAATTCGAAATCACGACGGTACAGCCTTCTATTGAATCGTTCTTTCGGGCTTTTGACCTTGATCATCGTTTACATACCGACATCCTCTTGCTAGACATTGGCTTGCCGGGGATGTCTGGGATTGAGGCATTGCCGTATATCTTCGAACGCCTGCCCGATGTCAACGTTGTGATGCTGACGACCTACGAAGAAGAAGACATTATCTTGAAAGCTCTCTGCTCGGGAGCCTGCTCATATATCTCCAAAAAAGCTAGTCTGACCGAAATCGTAGATGCACTACGGATTGTGGTAAACGGGGGGTCGTATATGTCGCCTTCTATCGCTCGAGAAATAGTGAACCACCTCATGGGTGGCCGAGTAAGCAAGGCAAGCATCTTAACCGATCGCCAAAAAGAAATCTTGGAGATGCTCGTAGATGGCAAAAGCTACGCAACCATCTCCGAAAACTTATTTATTTCGGTTGAAACAGTACGGTCTCACATTAAAAAAATGTACAAAGTACTGCAAGTCAACAACAAAACCGAAGCTATCACAAAATATATGAAGGGGCAAATTGGATAATTAAAGCCGACAAATAGTATCCTAAACAGATAAAATATTTCTATATTTGATATATATATGCTGTATTAGCCCTTATCTATATTCTATTTTGAAACTTCACAAACTCCTCGCCGGCCTTGTGTATGTTGCAATGATTGTGCTGCTGTGTTATTGTACTCAGTCAGCCCATCAGCCTAAACTTGCTTTCACTTCGAAAGTGATAAAAACCAACGGTCAAGTAATTAGTATCGATACTATGCCACCACCTCAGGTGAGGACATTGGGACCCAAAAAAAAAGTACCCGTAGGCAACCCAGCCGTATTGCCCATCAAAAATCGTAACCAACCTGCCCGTACCACTGTAGTAGCAGCTGAAATACCTATTACCAAAACGCCAGGAAAAGACTCATTCCTTTTGCTGAAGGTAGTTTCGGCTACTCCTAAGAGTGTGGTTGCTCTTCTTCCTCAGGTAGCACTGGCACAACCTGCTTACGCCAAAGATTACAATCCTTATAATTTTAATCTTTATGGACTATTTCAGGGCTTAGTCGAAACCCAAATTCATACCATGTGCCGCGATAAGACCGGCAATATTTGGTTCGGAACCTTTAATGGCATCTCCAAATACAACGGCAAAACCTTCGAAAACTACACAACCCGCCAAGGCTTGATTGACAATTTCATAGAATGTATCATCGAAGACCATCTCGGAAATATGTGGTTTGGATGTCGGGAGGGCATTTCAAAGTTCGACGGGCAGACCTTCACCAACTACACCACAAGAGAAGGTCTAAGTGACAATCATATCTTGGGGATTTTTGAGGATAGCCAAGGCAATATCTGGTTTTCTACTCAAAGCAACGGAGTGTCTAAATTAGATAAATCGGGCAAAACTTTCACTCACTTTACCAAAAAACAAGGATTGGCGGTGAAAGTTTTCAGCATGACCGAAGACCGCGCTGGCAATATTTGGTTTGGAACAGAATCAGAAGGGCTGATTAAATATGACGGAAAAAGTTTCTCTCATTACACCAAAAAACAAGGACTGAGCGATGATTCTATCATGCATCTTATAAGAGATCGAGTCGGGAATCTTTGGCTGGCCACTTGGAGTGGCGTAACCAAGTTTGACGGCAAAAATTTTCACCATACCATAGGGCTCACCAACGGTTGGATCAGCAATGTGCTAGAAGATCGACAGGGAACTATATGGTTTGGAGCCTTACCCGGCGGCGTATTTAGTTTGGATAAAACAGGCCGTACCATCACCCATATCACCACCAAAGAAGGATTGGCAGACGATGAAGTTTCTTCTATTGTAGAAGACCCCGCCGGCAACCTGTGGTTTGGAAGCTACAAAGGTGTGGTCAAATACAGCCGTCGATTTAGCACCCTTACGCAACAAGATGGATTGGTGAACAACACCGTCAGAAGTATCATTGAAGACCAGTATCACAACATTTGGGTGGGATCCGAAGCAGGCGGAGGGCTAGCTCACTTCGACTTCAATCAAAAAACAATTACCAACTATACCCCCAAAGAAGGTCTTAGCCATGATAGTGCCATTAGTTTGTTGGAAGATAAAAAAGGCAATATTTGGGTAGGCTCCTTATATAACCACATGGTGCGGCTCAATGCCGACCACAAAACCTTTACCCACTTCACTGAAAGTGGCAGTTTTATTGTTTGTATTTTTGAAGATAAGGCGGGCAATGTATGGTACAGCTCGCGTGAAGAGGGGGGCGTTTTTAGGATCAACGCAGATACCCAAACCAGAACTCATTTTAGGGTACAACAAGGGCTTTGCCACGACCAAGTCGTTCAGATTTTTCAGGACAAAGCTGAAAATATGTGGTTTTGCACGTTTGGGGGTGTATCCAGATTGGACAAAGACGGTCGTACGTTTACAAATTTTACCGAAAAAGAAGGCATGAATTTCGGTATTTTTGAAAGTATGATAGAAGACCAACGAGGCGATTTGTGGTTTGGCACGCTAGGTGGTGGAATTACGCGCTTGGATTTACGCCACCATACACTAAGGCATTTTACCGAATCGGATGGCCTGAGTCACAACACCGTATTTGGCCTCCGTGAAGACAAAGCTGGAAATCTTTGGATTGCCAGCCGAACAGGGTTGAATAAGTTGTCAAAAAAAGAATTGGAAAAAATCGCCGCCACTCCCGAAGTCCCCGTTATTCCATTTTTCAAAAAATATACCTCCGAAAATGGAAACACGGGTTTTGCGGAAGGTCGGTATTATCTTCTTGAAACTACAAACGGTGACTTATGGATGCCCAAAATGGATCGCCTAACGATTTATCATCCTCCTCAAGATGTGCTCAATCGCGAAGTCCACACCGTGCTCCTCACCAATATAAAACTTTATAATGAAAAAATTCCGTGGAAAAAAGACACCTCTTTCGTATTAAAAAATGGATTCACTGTTCATGATTTTCATTTCAAACAATTGTCGCAATGGCAAATGTTACCTGAAGACTTGAGTTTGGCTTTCAACAACAATTTTCTCACTTTTGAGTTTGCAAGTATCAATACAAATTCGCCTCAAGCCCTCAGTTATCAGTATCAGCTACAAGGGCTAGAAAGCAGCCCAAGTGCCATCACTCAACGCTCAGAAGCTACTTACGGCAACTTATCACCAGGTCACTATACGTTTAAAGTCAAAGCCATGAACGAAGAAGGAATATGGAGCAAAGAATTGTCATATTCATTCACAATCCGCCCACCTTGGTGGAAAACTTGGTGGTGTTATTTGCTTTATTCGTTGATTATTGGAGGGATTGTGTATCTTTTTATTCAGTATCGAGTGGCACAACGTATTGGCCAAATTAAGGCAATGGAAGCCATTCGGGTCAAAATCTCTAGCGACCTCCACGATGATGTAGGCTCTATCTTGTCGGGATTGGCGATGCAATCTCAAATGATGGCTTTTTCGGCCAATGAATCTCAAAAAGAATCACTCAACGAAATAAGCAACATGAGCCACGACGCTATGGAACGCATGCGCGACACAGTATGGGCGATTGACTCTCGCAAAGACAAATACGAAAACCTCATTGACCGAATGCGGGCTTTTGCCGAAAAAAACCTCAATAGAAAACAAATTGGACATCATTTCTCCATAGAAATAGAAGACACAAGGAAATTTATCGACCCTCAAAAACGCCAAAATATTTACCTTATTTTTAAAGAAGCCATCACCAATATCTGCAAACACTCTAGCGCCACTCATGTCGAGATTCGTTTTGTGGAGGAGCAAAAACAACTCCTCTTGCATATTCATGACAACGGTGCTCTGGTGGTATCCACTGCGGTATCGGATGGCCTTGGCTTAGCCAACATGCAAATGCGGGCTTCTCAGATTGGCGGTAAGCTAAAGGCCCACTACGACCAGGGCTTCAAAATAGAACTTACCATTGGATAAATAATAAGTAGGTAGAAAACTCTCGATTTTAGCTTTTTAAAATAGTATTCTAGTAGCATCCAGTTTTACTAGTCCTAGCGTATGCTTTCTTCTCCCTCTTCAAAGCCCAAGTTAGGGCTACTCAACTTGATTGTGATTGTATTGTCAATCTACGTGCTTGGTGCGCTCACGATAGACACTGTTTACAAATTACCTCCCGAGACATCTACCCTTCTCAGCTATATCGACAACGCTATATGTGTGTTTTTCTTTCTGGAATTTTGCGTACGGTTTTATCAGGCCGAAAACAAAGCACAATTCATGCGATGGGGATGGGTTGATTTGATTTCGAGCATTCCGATGGTCGATTTTTTAAGAGCAGGGCGCTTGTTGCGGCTTATCCGTTTGCTACGGCTTATTAGAGCTTTTCGTTCCATTCATCAGCTCGTTAGTTATATTTTCCGAAACCGCGCTCAAGGCGCTTTTACTTCCGTTTCTATTATTGCTATTTTGTTGATTATCTTTTCGGCCATTGGCATTTTACAAGTTGAAAAAGACCCCAACAGCAACATCAAAACCGCCGAAGATGCGCTTTGGTGGGCCTATGTTACTATTACTACCGTGGGCTATGGTGACAAATACCCCGTCACTACCGAAGGCAGAATCATCGCTGTGATTTTGATGACCGGCGGTGTAGGACTCTTTGGGACTTTTACAGCTTATGTAGCCTCGTGGTTTGTCAACGATAAAAAGGAACAAACAAACAACAACAATTAATCTTTGGGAAAGACTGACATTACCCAATTATTATTTTTATGTTATTTTTCTTATGGTTTTTCGTCGCGTGAGGTATTTTTGTGGACTTAACAAACATATCCCCGTGAAATATTCCATTAAAATCTATTTTCTTCTGTTAATTACGCTTTTTAGTTTTCAGTCTGTAGCCCAAAAGACCAATCCATACGACAATTTAGGGAACCTCCTAACCGATATGATAGATACGACCACGAGTATCGGCAAAAGTATGCTTTCTATCAACAATCGACTAGGCAAAATCGGTTTCAGCGGCTATATGCAACCTCAATTCCAATGGGCCGAAAGCAAAGGCGCTGACGGCAATGTCTACAATGGAGGTGATTTTGGACCTTATGTCAACACCAGGTTTAGGATGAGACGCGGACGTTTTCGGGTAGATTACACCCACCTCAATGAAGACGGGCAACCTTCTATTTATTTTATTTTCCAATTTGACGGCACCGAACGCGGTTTCTTTACGCGCGATTTTTGGGGTCGATATTATGAAAACAAATGGAACCTTTTCCATTTCTCAGCGGGTATTATGCCTCGTCCGTTTGGGTATGAATTGTTGTTGCCATCGGCCTTCCGTGAAACTCCCGAACGCGGCAGAATGTCGCAGATTTTGATGCAAGTCGAACGCGATTTAGGAGTTATGGTAAGCCTTAACCCTCGCCGCAAAAATTCTAAATTCAAATGGTTTAACGTGGACCTTGGTGTCTATGATGGACAAGGACTCACAGGGCCAGCTGAATACGATAGCAGAAAGGATATAGTGGGTCGGATAAGTGCCAAAAGGGTACATATCAAATCATGGCATGCCTATGTTTCAGGCGGAATTAGTGGGTACTTAGGTGGCATCACAAGCCGAAATCCTGTATTATATACCACGGAGGTTCGTAACGGCTCGCCTTTTATGAGAGCCGACTCCGCCCAATCAAATGTTGGCAAAAACGCCGCAAGAAGATACATAGGTGCTGATTTTCAACTTATTTTCCCCAATCGTAAAGGACAAACTGAGTTGAGAGCTGAGTACATCCGTGGTTTACAAACAGCCACTGCCACTACAAGCGTGACGCCAGGAAGCTTACCTCTAACAGTAAGCGGTACTCCTCAGCCTCTTTATACGCGTTCGTTTGATGGAGCTTATTTTTATTTTTTACAACACCTCGGTAGTACCAAACATCAGCTTGTTTTGAAATATGATTGGTACAATCCTAATACCAAAGTAAAAGGTAAAAACATCAATAGTGTAAATGGGTTCTCGGCTGCCGATATTCGGTTTGACACTTTTGGCGGCGGCTACATTCATCATATCAACCAATACCTAAAGTTGGTGTTTTGGTATGACCATATCGTCAACGAAAAAACAGCTCTTAAAGGCTACGAACAAGACCTCAAAGACGGCGTATTTACCCTCAGAAGTCAATTTATTTTCTAGTTTTTTTGAGCCTAAAATGTCATACTACGAGGCTGTTTCCAAAGTATTGCGTTGCCAAATACTCTTTGGTCGTCAATATTTTTGAGACAGCTTCAAATGCATTCTAGCTTTCGACCTCCTCCATTGGGGAGAATGTATGTTTTTGTTTTTGAGCATACAAAAGAATAACAACGCCCGTCAAAATAATCGGCAGACTTAGCCATTGCCCCATGTTTAGGGGCATTTTTTCTTCAAAATTTTCCTGAGCATTTTTGAGAAATTCAATCATGAATCGAAAACTAAAAAGCAATATGATAAATAGCCCCATAATGGTGCCATCGGCAAGTTGGTGTCGCTTATATTTCCACAAATAAAAAGTGAACCCAAACAAAAACAAGCAGAAAAAAGCCTCGTACAATTGCGTAGGATGGCGAGGTACGAGAGGTAATAAAGTGGAGTCGGTTTCACGGACAAAAACAAACCCCCACGGCAAATCAGTTGGTTTTCCATAGATTTCGGAATTAAACAAATTACCCAATCTTATCAACGCCCCTCCCAAAGCCCCCGCAATGACTACCCGGTCGGCCACCCAAAAAAACGATGGATTGGTGGGGCGGCGACTGTACAAAAATAGAGCCGCTAAAATGGCAATCGTAGCACCGTGGCTCGCCAATCCATGAAAAGGTAAACTGACCATCGACAGCAACCATTCGGAAGGATGAGCCAATAGAAGTTCCCATTCGTAAAATAAATAATGGCCTACTCTAGCTCCTACAACGGTAGCAATCGCCATATAAAGCAGCAATGACTCCACTTTCTCCCTCCCTATGTGGTCTGCTCGAAATAAGAAAGAAACCAACCGCTCGCCAACCAAAAAGCTACAGGCAAACAGAATACTGTACCAATGAATGGGTAAAGAAGCTCCAAAAAAGTCAAAAGAAATGACACTGGGAGAAATGTCCCAAATAATGTAAGCCCACATGAAAGGAGATTTTTTAGAAGTTTAACAACCAGAAGTAATACTTATCAACAAAAAACTCACACAAAAGTGAAGAAAAGGGCGTTGCGCTTTTTGGTACCAAAGGATAGAAGCGGGGCGACTTTTAACAATCTGACTAATGGCATCTTCACTCCATTCAGATTGCTCGTTTACCTGCGTTTTATAGGAGTCCCACAAAGGTTTTAATTCATCTAAATTCATGGCAATTGATTTTTTAAAAGCTTCTCAAGTTTGGTTTTAATCCGATTGATTCGGGTGCTGATGTTGGTGCGACTCAAATTCAAAATACCAGCTATTTCTTCATAGCTGTGTTCTTCCAAATAAAGCATAATGATTGCTTTGTCAAGGTCGCCAAGCTGTGCGATGGCGTGATACAACTCCTCGGTAGCTTGCGTAAGTTCAAGAGAATGCTCAGCAGCCGAAACCTGATAGGCATCGTCCGAATAAGGTTCATTTTTGGGGCGCGATTTTTCTTTTCTTAGCTTGGTAAATACGGTATTGAGCGAAATACGATAAATCCAAGTAGAGACTTTAGACTGATGGTTGAAGGCAGGATAAGCTTTCCAGAGTTGAAGCACAATTTCCTGAAACATATCTTTTCGATCTTCGTATTGGGCAAAATAAAGACTACAAAGACTGTGAACCAGTTTTTGATGATTGGCCATTAACTTCACAAACTCTTCTTGTAGCGTAATTTTGCCCACTGCTAAAGTTGACTAATAGATTCTAAAGTATTAGTTGCAGAAAGTACAATAAAGTCACACGCCGTCAAAAAAAATCGTTACTCATTAAAGAATTTACTGACAATATTTAGCCACAGACTAATGTAAATACCTTTACCATTCCTTTACTTCTGGCAAATCAAACGTAGGGTTTCGTTGGGCTTAAGGACTACGTCCCAACCTTCAAGTAAGGTTTTTCCTTTGACGGTTTGGGTGTTTTTACCAATAGAAATGCGGTAAGTTTTCTGCGGCTCAATCGCAAACCATTCTTGAAACTGATTGATACGCGGATAATCAACGGGCATATGAAGGTGATTGACGTGGTATTGTTCACCAAAAAGAAGCTTTCCCTTCCAGCCTTTTTCGGAATAAACGGTCACATAAAGCGCATTTTTGGCGATAGAAGCGCCCAAATGGACGTCAGACTGCCAATCAGAAACTCGTACACCGGCAGTTTTCCAGAGGGCATACATGAGGGAAGTTCGGGCAAAATTGCCATCTCCGTGCCAGCCTTCAATGATACCATCGGGCTTTTGATAATTCCATAAAACTTTGATTTCCGAATCTATCCAGTCTTTTACCGAAGCTACAGGCTCTCGCAAATACAAATTCAAAGCTCCCTCAATCGCATCGGCGTAGCCGTCGGCACTGCCCGATTCCCAATTGTGATTACGATAATAAGGATACAAAGCATTGAGGGTCTTCAAGGTAGCTTCGCGAAAAGCACTTATTTTATCAATCATATAAACCGTGTAAAAAGCATTGAGGGTGTAACCAAAGTTATCCGCCAAACGGGCTTCTATCACTTGACCCGTCACAGGGTTGATTTCATCATAAAAAAGCCCGTGTTCGTTGCGACCTTTGTCTAAAATAGTATTCAGCATCTCATGAATATAAGGCTGCCATTGTTGTTTTTTGGCGGGATTTACTACCGCTACTACCGCATACATTTCCACCAAACCCGACACGATTTCGCAGCCGTGGTCGCGCAGGCGAAGTCGTTCGGTGGAGCGAGTCGGCAAGTAGGCATCGCTTAAGTAATAATCGCCGATTTGGATGCCCCAACGCAACCATTGCGGATTGCGGGTCATCCAGTACATACGTGCCAATACCTGCAACAAATCGCCTCCTACTTCTACCACGGCACTTTTACCATAAAAATCTCCTTTGATTTGCGTAGGCACATCTACTTGCTTGTCGAGGTCGGTGAGTATTCCCAGCATTCGCTCCGACCAAGGGCTTTGGCCGAGCCACTCCGTAAGCGGAATAAGACCATCTTTCATGTATTCGGCACTACCAAAAATCACCTGACTGCTGTCAATATGGTCGTTGAGAAATCCTTTTTTACAAAATGAATACGTATCGGGCAGACGGTCGATGCGCGAGGTGAGGCGAATTTCGGTGGCCAGCATTTCTCGCATTTTACCTTCAAAAAGAGGTTTATCAAGCATGGAAGCGGTCATTACCATAAAAGGGTAATTGTCGGCAGCCGCATCGTAGGCGTTCCAAAAACATTTGCTTTGCGTCAAATTTCGTGGGATAAGTCCCGTAGTGCTATCGGCTTTGCCAAGCCAACCCACCAAATACCGATGACACCGCCGAAAGGACTCATTGGCAAGTTGTCCATTGGCTAGGGCTTGCTCAAAATGCGTTTCGGCAGAAGTGGGGGTTTGCGTATAAACCTGAGCGTTTATTACGCCAACGATTCCAATTATCAGTAGCATTTGTCTACAAACAAAGATTTGGAAGCCCTTTTGCATCATGGATTTATTTTTTGTGGTTTTGCTTTATTTTCACTCATCTGCCTCGGCAAACGAAACACGTCCCCTTTTTGATTGGCAAAATAAAGGGATGATTCGGAAGCTTGGCGGGCGTGGCCATCAGCCCAAAAAGCATAAAAATCGGGATGAACCGCCTGAGGCCGACGCACATAGGAATGATTGTAGGCACTATTGAGCGTCAGGATACGCTCTTTTTCCCAAGATTTTCCTTGGTTTTTGCTCACCCAAACGGCGATATTTCCGCCTGTACCATAAGGCTGAGGACCTGCTTCGGTAGGACCAATGATTTTCCAAGTATTTTGGTTTTCAATATACAAAGACCCCATATCGTAGTTGTGGTCAGAAGTTGTAACCGAGCTAATATCCCACGCCTTTCCATTCCAATAGGCGACATGCCATGTATGCGGGCCTTGTTCGGGGCCAGGGTCGGGGCCTTTGCTAGTTACGTACAATATAATCGGGTTTCCTTTGGCCGTATAAGACACATCGTTGATATACACATTGAGGTTTTGAGAACGATATTCTTTAACTAAACCACCATTTTGAGGCGTACTTAAAGGTAGATTTATTTTTTCACCTTGGGCATTGTGCCAAGTTTTGCCAAAATCCGTGGTTTCTACATAATAGAGATTGGTACGGTAATCCAGCCCGGCACCTTTTTCGGTATCGGGGTGCATATTGAAAGAAGTGCCGATTTTGTTTTTCCATTGCGCACTCGTTTGATAATGCCCTTCTTCAATGACACCAATATCTTGAATCGCCGACCAATGAATACCGTCTTTACTAGTAATATAGCCAATCGTCCGGCGAGGTTTTTTGGCGCCGTACTTCAAGACACCTCTTTCATAGTGGGTCATTAAGTGGAAAAAGCCTTTGCCTTTTTGGTAATAACTCTGCAAATAAGAAAAATTGTTGAACGGCACTTCTTTGCCATCTTTCAGGTAAGTAGCGTCAATTTTGTCGAAAGCTTCGATGCTATAAGGGCTACGGCTACGATGCAGATAAGAAGGACGCTCCACGCCATGCGAGGTCGAAAACACCCAAATATAGCCTTGGGCATCGATGTTTAAGACGGGGTTGTCGTGAGCATCGTCGGTGGCTTTATCCAAAACGATAGTGGGTCTTGCTACTTCACCCGTAGCATGGTCAAAATAGGATATTTCGTGAAGGAGACTAGGCTTTGCGTCTTTAGAAGCCCCTCCAAAACAAAAAAAAGTTTTCTTGGCTGTAGGACTATAAACCGCAAAGGGATTGTGATTGGAAGGATAAGTACCTAAGCCACCGCTGTATTTATGAACGTATTCATTGTTGAGTTTGCCAATATAATACCAAATCCCTCGAAAACCATCGTCGGTCTGATTGAGGGTTTGGGCATTTGTAATACCAATTCCAGACAAGCTAAATGCGCTTATCAGAGAGGCAAAGAAGTGTTTTTTCATGTAATAGAATCGGTTGAGGGTATGAATGCTAAAGCATACGAGCTTACTCCAAAAGACTTTCCAAGTTTGCTATCGATTTAAAACGAAAACTTGGAAAGTCCAATTTATCTTATTTTTCCCAGTCTTTGAGAGAAGGAATTTTGGTTTCTTTATTGACATTGATGCCTTCTGGAATCAACAATACATTGATAATTTGGGACGAATTGGCGGGCAATGTCACTTCAAAACCAACCAAAGTGGTACCAGGATTGGGGGCATCATAATCATGCGAAGGCTGCGTTGACCATGTTTTGACTACCACATTAGCCGGCTCTAATACTTTCAATTGCAGGCTTTTGCCATTTTGAGTAAGCATCGCCGAGCCATTGCCCGAAGGCGTCACTTGAGCGGGTGTGACCATCGCCCAACGTACTGTGGTCGATTTGGCATTAGACAAGATTTCATCTTTTACTACCACATACTTACTATCCACAATCCCCACTCCTCTTTTGGCTGAAGCAACGGCGTTGTTGTAAACAGCCGACATATCAGTAATTGCCCCCAAAAAAGCGGGCTTATTGATACGACTGGTGATTTTGGCATAACCATCTACACGCTGATATGAATTATCGAAAGTAAGAGTACTATGAGCGAGATTGTTGTAACGATAAACGTGCCACCGCTCGGCCTCTTGTTCTTTACCCCAAAGTTTGACCCCTTTAGATTCCAGTGATTCGTACTCTTGCATTCCAAAATCCATCGACCATCGCTCGCCGTTGGCATCCATCACAAAAGAACCTATATCCATATGCCCGTGATTGACAGAAGGCGAACCCGCTTTCAACCCCACATACACAGCATTGGGGTCGGTCCATGAAGAGCGCATCATCGCTACGGGGTTTTTACCCTGACCCACCCAAATAAGTTGCTGAGGAACTTCTACTTTATCAAATCGTAGTCCATTTCCCCAAATCAATGCCGCTGGCAAAATCCGGTCTCTACCAGCGGAAGCAGAAATATTTTCGATGGCTTTCTTTTGAAGAAAAAGTAAAGAAGAGGCTTTGGTACGATTGGCAAACCAAAAAGTAGCAGGACTAACACCGCCTGTTCCGCTACCTGCATCAGAGTAGTTGAAGGTTTTGCCAGAGGTTCCTACCATATTTTGAAAATAAGTAGCGGTATTGAGAAACCCACGCTCATTAGACAATCCAAATTCGCTACCTAGTGCGCGATGAATCGCACTCAAAAACAATACATTGAAACTCGTACCATATCCCCAATACCCATACCCTTCAGGATAAGCACCGTCGGGCTTGTAGTCTTCCATAGGGAGCTTGATAGATTCGATGGCACGGTCGATGATTTGGCGGGCTAGTTCGGGCTGGTCTTCATAAATGGCCAACGCCCCGTAGGTCATGCCCGCATTGCACACCTGATTCCAGTTGTGAGAGGCTTTGAGCCAACTGTTATATTTAGAGTCTTGAGAAGGTTCGATTCCTTTTTTAAGAATGGCTTCGCGGATGATAGGCAGGGAGCTTTTTTGTAAATTGTGATACAACCAATCGTAGCCAATGGCAACGGCCATGGTCATTTCGCCCACGTCCAAAAAATGAGAAGGATTCCAATCCGAAAACTTGGAAACGGTCAATAGTTCTAGCTCGGCGCGTTCTAAATATTTAGGATTTTGGGTAACGCGGTAAGCGTATGAAAGATAAAAAATACGGCGTAGTGCCTCGCGTGATTTGTCGAGCAAGCGGCGGCCAATTTGGATACGCTCCAAAGGAGGAAGCGTCAGCATTTTTTCGCATTCTTGAATGATAACCCCGTGAATTTTGGCCCAACTTGGGTCGTTCTGAATATTTTTTTGAATTCCTTTTTCTTCCCCTTTCAATAGCATAATACGAGGATGACTGGGGAGAGACCTTCCATTTTGGAGATGCTTGAGTTGGGCAATAGCCGTGGTCGATGCCAATAAAAAAACAAATAAATATTTCATAGAAAACAACATTGATAATGGGCGAATAACTACCTCTTTTGAAACTCATCAAAACAGATATTCTACTCTTCTTTCCTACTGTTTAATTATCTTTTAGTGGGGTTCAATTTTTTTCATTTTTACTGATTACTATTTTCATAGACTTTTAGGATATATTTTGATTTATAAAACCTTTACTTTTCTATTTTTCAACACAATGAATCATCTTTTGTCGCTCATTCCACCGCAAGTATTTGGAGTGATGGCTTTGGTAGGAACTTACTGTTTTATTTTAGCCTATGAAAAGCAAAACTATATTCAGCGGCTTTTACAAAAAGGTATCGAAACTGAGGGAATTGTGGTCGAACTCCGTCCTCACCCCGACCGTCCTACTCAAGGGCAAGCGCCTGTGGTGGATTTTAGTTTTCCCAATGGCTCGCATCGGCATTATTCTGTTACTTACGCTTCACCTTCTCCTTACAAGGTAGGGCAAAAAGTGAGGATTTGGTACAGATTCAACAAATCAAATCGAGAAGCCACTTTGGCTGACGAAGTACCTGGCACTTTACCCAAAACACTCTTTATTTGGGGCTGTGTACTTTGCTTATTTAGCTATCCTGTTATTGTTATACGGATGCTAGGGTTGTTTTAGACTACTTGAATATAGATATTTTTAAAAGACAAGCGCCCAAACAGCGCTTGTCTTTTAATGAATCTGCCGTTTATTGCCAGCCTGGATTTTGTTTTATGGCGGGGTTTTCGGCCAATGAATTCAACGGAATAGGCCAAAAATAATGTTTGGCTTCATCAAACACAGGATTGGCATAATCTGTACCTTGATAAACATCAATGTAGGTTTTCTTGGAAACAGGGTCAACGGCCGTTTTGACTACGGCTCCTGGATAACGCGCTTTGGCGGCATCATCCCAACGCATTCCCATGGTTGGAATCAAGAATTTTTTACCTTGTTTCCAACGTCTCAAATCACCATAACGGAAACCTTCCATAAACAACTCAATACGGCGCTCACGACGAATCTCTGCAATCAAAGGTGATATTCCGTCGGCTGTATATCGAGGATCAACGGGCACATTGGTCAATGACAAATGAGGCATCTTAACACGGTCGCGGAGTTTGTTGATACTAATATCGAGGTCACCTTGGGTCATTTTTCCTAGTTCAGCTTGGGCTTCTGCATAGTTGAGCAGTGCTTCTGCAAAACGTAGAATAATCGCAGGCGACTCCGCCGTATCAAAAGCCTTTCCAATCATATCGTCGGCATTATAATGCTTGATGATATGATAGCCTGTTTCGGAAATATATCCACCTGCCATTCCCAACACCCTTGGATAGCTGCGGCCATCGGCTAAGTGATATTTGTATTTTGCCGCATCGGCAGGGTGTAAGATAGTCTGGCGGAGACGAGGGTCACGGTTTTCGAATACATCTTCGATTTTGTCATCCCCTTTGTAAAGCGGTGATAAAGAAATCGGTAAGCCGTCGGTACACAAATAGTCTTCTACTAAGCTTTTGGTAGCACCACCCGCGTACTCAAAGTATGATTGCACGTGGTTGGTAAACACCCCCAACTGATATTTGCGCCAATACATCACTTCAGGATTGCCGGCAAGATTTAAGACGCGATGATAGGCGTTGTAATCAGTGTCAGGATTGCCTGTATTATAAAGGCGATAAGGGCCTTTGTCAATCAATTCTTTGGCGGCGTCAGCAGCGGCTTGGAGCCATTTGTTGGGGTCTGTTCCACCGTGGTATTTACGCCAAGTACCTTCAAATAAGCAAATACGAGACTTTACCAAAAGCGCACACCAGCGATTAAGCCGACCAGGGGCATTGCCATCACCCCAACTATCGGGGAGTTTAGTTGCCGCAAAATTGAGATCTTCTAGTACTTTTTCCATCGCTTGCTCCCGAGGCGTACGCGCCGCAAATAGCTCTTCTGATTCGGTATTGAGTTCTTTATCGACCCAGGGTACATCCCCAAATTTCGATACTTTTTCGGCATAAAACCAGCCTCTAAACAAGCGAGCTTCACCGATATAGCGGTCTTTGATGTCTTGAGCAATGTTGGCTTTATTATAGTTGGCCAAGCCTACGTTACAAGCCCTTACGAAATTCCAACCTTTGTATCCAAACTGCTGAGGAGCAGCGGGAGTCGTGTGTTTTCCTGAACGTACTTGTTGGAAAAAAGCATGACGGGCATGACGAGGGGCCATGTTGTCGGCAAATTCGTCCTGAAACCAAACACTTCCCCAGTGACTATCAAAACCTTGATAATGCCCGTGCAAAATAGGCACATTGTCGTCGTTACGAGCTAAGTCGTACAAGCTGTTGTTGTACACTCTTAAGTCGTTTTCAGTATTCCAGAAGGTTTCGTTGGTGATGCGGTCGAGCGGATAACGCTCCAAAAATTCGTCATTGCAACCACTAAACAAAAGGGTAGTTGCAAAAATGCCGAGGGTGATGATATGTTTTTTCATATAAATCGCTTTTAAGAATGAATCAATTTCTAATGTTGCTTTATAAATTTCAAAACTAGAAGCTCACATTAGCTCCCAGCGTAACAATACGCTGCATGGGATATTCGATAGCTGCCGACTGAATGGTCTCGGGGTCAAGCGGTTTACGCATCTTCGTAAATTCCCATAGGTTCATCCCTGTCGTGAAGATTTGTGCTCTGCTCATACCGATTTTTTTGAGCAAGTCCGTGGGCAAATCATAGCTAAAGGTGATGTTTTTGAGACGGATATAGGCTGCACTTTGCAAATACCGCGATTGTACTTGGACATTTTTCTTGTCGTTTGTAGAAATGTGTGCCGCTGGGAAATACGCATCGCGATTGTCTTCACGCCATGTATCGGTGATATAATAGCGCTCTACGTGACCCGCATTGAAGGGGAAAAACCAAGTCCAGTTGTCGGAAGTAGGCCAGTGATCTTTTTTGCCAATTCCTTGGAAGAAGACTCCCAAGCGGAAGTTTTTGTAACTAATCCCTCCATTGATACCAAATGTATAACGTGGGGTAGAGTTGCCAATGATTTTACGGTCTCCAGGGTTGGCGAGGGTATTGTTACCAAGGGTGATGTTGCCATCGCCGTTGAGGTCGGCATACTGAATATCTCCTGGACGCCAGTTGGCGCCAATATTGGTTTGTTTGGGTGCTTTGGCTACATCATCAGCCGTTTGGAAAATACCCACGGTTTCAAACCCCCAGATTTCACCCAATTTTTGGCCTACATAGTAGGTGTTAAGGTTACCAGTGGGGTTGTTGAATTTGGTGATTTCGGCCGTCCAATCCGACAATGCCAAGGTGACGTCGTAGTTCCAATCCCGTTTGATTTTGTCGCGCCAAGTCAATGACAATTCCCAGCCTTTGGTTCTCAAATCTGCCGCATTTTCTTTAGGTGCAGCCGTTCCCAAAATCGCAGGATAGGTCACATCCATCAACATATCTTTGGTATCACGCGTGAAAATATCAAGCGACGCATCCAAACGCCCTTTGAACGCCGTCACATCTATCCCAAGGTTTTTGGAGACTACCGTTTCCCATGTCAACGAAGGACTCACCAATCCAGCCGCCGTCACGATAGGAATAGTACCTCCTGCAAACATGTAAGGCGACTGCCCTGAGCCCATAGTAGCCACGTAGGGATAGAAATTGTTGCCCAAAAGTTGATTACCAAGCGTACCATAAGATGCTCTAAGTTTGAGGTTGTCGAGCCAGCGGCTTGTACCTGCCATAAAGCTCTCATTGCTAATCCGCCATCCTGCCGAAAATGAAGGGAAGAATCCAAATCGACTAGCTTGAGGGAAGCGCGACGAACCGTCGTAGCGGCCATTTAATTCTATCAAATAACGCTCTTTGTAGTTGTAATTTAGGCGATAGAAAGCACCCCGTAGAGCTACGTGCGATTTTGCACCAAAGGTTTGTTGTACTCCTGTTGTGGCGTTGAGGTCAGTCACCAAAGGCGTAATCAACGCACGTGCTTGCGCACCTGAGTATCTATTTTGTCCTAATTCTTGATTGAAACCCACCATCGCAGTCATATTATGATTGACTGGCAAAGGCAGTTTATACTCAGCAAAAGCATTGAATACATAATACTGGTTGTAGTTGTTTTCGTTACGAATCCAATCATCACCACTAAAACCATTGCTAATCAGATTGGCTGCCAGCAAGTTGGCATCTACAATATCTACTTTGCTTTGTACATCTTGGTACATCCGATTGAAAATATTGTAAGAGAAATCAGACCGAATCTTCAATCCTTTCAAAGGTGTGAGAGTCACCCCTTGGGTAAGCCAGATGTCGTTGTTGGTGTAAGTAGTACGACCACCGTCCAATAGGTAAGGGAAGAAATTGGTACCTCCAAAATATTTGCCAATGTAAGGAGCATACTTATCGCGGTCGCCAGGAGTTACATAGTATTCCAAATCAGGGAATTGAATTGGCATGATGGGTGGTACACGCGCCAGCGAGTTAATGTTTACGTCCCAATTGTAGAAGTGAGGTTTGTCGCTATTTTGGGAGTTAAACACCACTTTTGAATCCATGCTTAGCCAATCATTGATTTTAAAATCGGCTTTCATCAAGATATTGTAACGCTTAAACTTCTCATTTTTAGACTTTTCGCGCAAGTAGCCATCTTTGCTAAAATAGCCCAACGACACAAAAAACTTGGATTTTTCATTTCCTCCTGATACCGACAAATCATGCTGAGAAGTCGGCGCAAATTGGGTCATGATTTGCTCTTGGTAGTTGTTGAAGCCATAGAATCGGAGTGTTCCGTTGACTACTTTCCACTGAGGTGCCGTAGCAGGATTTTCGGAATAGGCCTTTGTACCTGCTACCATGTCAGCATCATACGAAGGCACGCCACTTGTACGGATATTGGCAGCATTACGAGCTTGTACAAACTCATACGGGTCAGTTACCACATCCATGTTGAAAATAGGCTTTGCCAAAGAGGTTTGTGTCCCAAAATTGACAGTTACTTTGCCGCTTTTGCCGCTCTTGGTAGTCACCAATACCACCCCAAAAGCTGCTCTAGCACCATAAACTGCCGCCGCAGAGGCATCTTTCAATACACTGATGCTTTCGATATCGTTGGGATTGATACGGTTCAAATCCATCGGTACGTTGTCAACCAATACCAGCGGTGCTCCCCCATTGATAGATTCATAGCCACGGATGTTGAACACCACCGCCTGCGCAGGGTCACCATTTCGCACGTTGACGTTTAGGTTAGGAATCACCCCTTGCAACCCTTCTCCGGCATTGGCAATGGGGCGATTCATGAGGCGCTTGCTATCTGCTACCCCAACAGCTCCCGTTAAGTTTACTTTTTCTTGGGTACCATATCCCACAACTACTACCTCTTCGAGGGCTTTAGTATCTACTTCGAGTGCCAAATCAACCACCGAACGCCCTCCTACGGCTATTTCTTGTTTTAGATAGCCAATAAAACTCACCACCAAAGTAGCGTTGTTGTTCGGTAATTTGAGGGTGTACTTTCCGTCGTTGTCGGTAGTAGTTCCCTGATTCGTTCCCTTCACCAAAATACTCACCCCTGGAAGAGATTCTCCATTTTCGGCAGCCGTAATACGCCCCGACACATTTTGGGCTTTAGCCACCGTAGCTAAACAAAGCAGAGCGATGATACCTCCCCAAAGGGAATTACGGGCCGTTTGCCAGCAAGTTTGTACTTGTTTTTTCATAATTAAGTTTAAAATTAAGTGAGAAGATAAAAGCTAATTCAAGAAATAAAGTCTTTGAGAGGAGACCTACCTTTCTTCCCAAAAACGCTAAGAGTTTTTAAAAATCAGGAAGTAAGATAGCGTACTCATAATGAGTCTTCAAAACGCAATAGCGCATTCATAATACCCCCATAAAAGGGAGCTGTTTGAGCCAAAAAACAAGGAGAAATAAAGGTTGTTTTTCCATTAAAGTACATAGTTAATAATTAACAATCACCAACGATATATATCAAAAAAGTACAATAATGGTATGGAAACGTCAAGCGAGCTTGGTAAGATACAATTTGGCAATTAAAGTGTCTTTTGAAAGACTTTTACTCTAAAAATATAAATAAATTACCATTATTCAATAAAATAAGACAAAACTACAAAGACAGAATATAAATTATGATTTGCAAACGTAACCGCAAACGTTTGCGGGCGAGATTCAGAAGGGAAGCACTTCTAAAAAAAATCAAATTAATTTTTCAATATAAAATTCTTTTACCTTCCCTGCGTTTGTGAAAAAATGGATTGTCTCCTAAATTTTATATTTTGAAACACACATAGTACAAGTCAATTTCTAAAACCTAGGGGTATTTCATGCTTTATTTTTTTCTAAAAGCGTAGGTTGAGCCACCATTTTTTTCAAAAATCGAAATAGCTTTCCTCCATGAGAAGCATCAATAATACGATGGTCAAGGGCCGCCCCTAAGGTCATGATCGTACGCGGCACGACTTGTCCTTCTACTACCCAAGGTTTTTGAGAAACCCCACCCATGATGAGTACAAAAGAAACATTGGCAGAAGGAAACAAAGCGGGATAGCCAATGTCAAGCCCGATACTACCAATATTGGACAAAAAAAACGCCCCAAAATTGCTAGCCGAAAGCCCTAAGCTAGGAATAGAGATACCCCAATGAACAGTCAGGTATCTGATCATACCATACACCCACTTGCGAAACGGCCACGGAATCTTGGCTAGCAAGTCTTTAGAAGATTTAGCTTTGTCATCGCCTTTTTGGGCGATTTGGATTTGAGTACGCAGTACCTCTACGAGCTGAGGCAAAGTATAGGTATCTATTTTTTCTACTTTCACCGACCCCATTTCGCCGTTGTTCATCAATACACTCACCGTAGCGTCGATATGAGGATAAGGATAAATGTTCCCTCGCTTCCAATAAGTATTAAATTCGGGGATTTCTTCTTTGATAGCACGCGCCGTTGCCAACAAAAAAAAGTGCGTCAATGTTACTTTTATCCCTGCCTTCCTTTGGGTTTTAATGTAAGATTCTAAATCTGTGATGTCGATTTCGACCGAGCCAAAAATCTTTGAATCAGTAGGTTTGTCATAAATAGTAGAAGCTACTTTGCGCCAATTGGTATTGAAATCATTAGAAGAAGTCATGCCACAAAGATAAGATTGAAAGGCTCCACAAAACAAAGATGAGAATTGTTTGTGGAGCCTTTCGTGGTTTTCAAGAAATGGGCTGGAGGTAAGTCGGAAAACAAACCTGAAGAGTTTGAATCTATTTACAATTGTCCTAAGTGTTCGGTTTTATTTGCATTTTGCAGGATTAGATTTGACAAAATAGCTGCGAAATGCTTTTGATTTTGGGTTCATACATCCCTCCAAGTTAAGGAGTTTGATATTCCTAAAATCAATCTCTTGGCCTTCGCTCTGAAGTGCGATAAAGCCTTCTTTGAGCAGTTTGCCGTCTACTTTAATTGCAGGATCGAAGCGATTGGCAACGCCCCCTCCTATCTGTGGCTTGGCATACTGCAATACCGTTTCACCGTTGATTTGGTGAGTAATGAGCGAGTCTCCCAATACAATCAAATCCGCTTTGACCCACTCTTCTTTTTCGTAGGTTTTGGAAGTAGAATTGATACAGTGGCGAGGGTCTTTTTTTCCTTCAAAAATCACATCCGTACCGGGAGAGCACATATTTCCAGTAGGGCGTGGCTTGCCATCGCCCAAACCCGCCAAAAACTGCATCTCGACCGAAATCGGCCAATCTTGCTCTTTGGGCATAGTACGAGGGTCTTGTGAATGAAACATCACGCCACTATTGAGAATCGTATAACTTGGAGCGTCTTTGCGCCATTGACCCGTAAAACGATACTCCAAACTCAAGTGGTAATAAGAATAAGGCGTATTGAAATACAAATGCCCATATCGCTCATTGAATTGCTCGTATTTGTCGTATCTTACTTTAATCAAGCCATCTTCTACCCTAAAAGTCTCTCCATAATTATCACCTACTTCGTGGTGGTGTATTTTGACAGTCCAGTTTTTAATGTCTTTGCCATTGAAGAGCGAAATCCAATCCTCTTTTTCTTTAGAGGAAGAAGAGGTAAACGAAAATTGGGCAAAAACCAGCACTAACAATAGATAGGCGATTAGCTTTGAGGAGCTCAAGAAAGGTTTCATCAGTGTTCTAAAATATAGTTTTATGGATGTCCAATACTTCAAGCCGCTTCTCTTCAGGATATACCTATTTTTTTCAATAATTTGTATTTATAAAAAAACAAATAGGCCGCCAAATTCTCACCCTGAGGCATTGGCGGCCTATGTCTTTATAAACTTTTAATTACCAACCTGGATTTTGTTTCAACGCAGGATTGAGCGAAATCTCGTTGATAGGCAAAGGCCACAAATAGTCCCGAGCAGCGTCAAATTTGCGGAAGCTAGCAGCTTGCACCAAAATAAAATTGTCAGGGGTAAGATTGACAGTAGCAGGCGGGAATTCCGACTTAAAGAAATAGATTCCCAAAATAGGCTTGGGAAGCTCGATTTCGGCGGTTTTCCAACGAATCAAATCCCAGTAACGGAAACCTTCTTGTGCCAATTCGGAGCGACGCTCGCGACGGATTTCTTCACGCATTGTAAGGCCATTGGTACTCACCAAATCATTGGTCAATTTGGCTACGCCAGCTCTTGCCCGCAATCGATTGATAGTCAAATCCAAATCTGCGTCACTGATTTTGCCGTCGAGTTCAAAACGAGCTTCGGCATAAATCAGTAGTACCTCGGCATAGCGCAATACAGGACGGTCGATAAGCGAGGCTTGAGTATTCCAGTCGTCGATATTAGCAAACTTACGGAACATATAGCCTGTTTTGTTAAAAGACAAATTGGCAACATCAAAAATAGGTTTGGTGGTCATCATTGGGTCGCCACGCTTCATGAAAGTAGCGCTCATGCGTCCGTCACGATTGGCAAATACTTCCAGCGTAGTGGTTGGGGCTTTGTACAAAGGTGATTTGGTAATAGGCAAACCGTCTACCATTACATACGAATCAGAAAGTGCTTTGGTAGGGCTTGTGTTGCCGTTTTCAATCGAACCACGATAGTAATTGTGGGTCGATACGCGGTCAGTTACCGAAACGCCGTATTGACGAACGATGATATTTTCGCGATTTTGGCGGCCTTCTCCTTCGTATTGAAAAAGATTGAAATAATTACCAAACAGGTCATGTTGTTTGCTATCAATGACCGCTTTAGCGGCGTTGTAAGCAGCAGTCAAATGAGGAGTAGGATCTCCGTCGTTATGAAATTTGGCACGGGTTCCTTCAAACAAAGCCACGCGGGCTTTGAAGGCCAAAGCTGCCGTGTTAGAAATACGACCATAGTTGGCGGTACCAAGTTGAGTAGGGTTTTGCAATTTAGAAGCTGCAAAATCCAAATCTTGATACATCTGCTCCATGACTTGGGCACGTGTAGCGGCGGGTTCACGTAACTCAGGCGATTCGTCGGTCAAGGTTTTGAGAATCAAGGGTACTCCTCCATAGCGTTGTACCAAAGAGAAATAGCCCATTGCTCTAAAGAAACGCGCTTCGGCAATGTATCTATCTACGATGTCGGTGGCTACACCCGTAGCTCGGGGGGCTTTTTCGATGATATTGTTGGCCGCTCTAATCAGCTGATAAGGCGTATTATAACTCCCATCGGTAGAGGGTGCCAATCGCGAGCCATCACTGATACCATTGGCCGACAACCCGATGGCATCATCCGACCAGTTGTCGTCGGTATTGAAAGCGGGCATCCAAGTATAAAGATAGTTGGCGGCTTGCTTAAGGTCAGATTCTGACCGCCAAAAAGTATCGTCACTGATGGCAGTTTCGGGCAAGCGAGTCACATCACAAGCCGATAAACCCAGCAGCAATGCAAACGAGTATGAAATATATTTGAATGTTTTTCTCATTTTCTGAATATGTAAAAAGTAAAACCTTAGAACGATACATTTAGACCCACCGAAGCAGTGGCAAAAAATGGATAGTCATTTTCAACACCATTGCGAGTCTCAGGATCGTAGTAGCCTTGGAAAGCCCCCAAGCCCGAAATCGTAAACAAATCTTGTCCTGAAAAGAATACCCGAGCACGATCTACTTTTACTTTCTGCGTTAGTTTTGACGGGATTGTATATCCTACTTGAAGGTTTTTCAAACGCATATATTTGGCATCAAGTGTCCATTTGTCAGAGGCGAGGTAGTTGTGCGTTGCACCGGTGAAAGGCCGTGGATAAAGTGCATTGGGATTTTCGGGAGTCCAGTAATCGCTATGAATCGCCAAAGGCTGCTTCCAAGTCACCAAACGAGGAGCAATAGACTCTGGATTTGGACGGAAGCTCCGCTGACCTACCCCTTGGAAGAAAGCCAAGAAATCAAAACCTTTCCAATCAAAACCTAAAGTAGCACCAAACAAATAGCGGGGCTGAGTTGTACCCAAATATACCAAGTCACCATAATCATCTACGTTTCCTTTACCTACCGTCAAACGGCCATCGCCATTGCGGTCGATGTACTTCACATCTCCTGCGCCCGTGCGGTTGTCTTGGAAAGCCCAAGCTTTTACTTCATCAGCGGAAGTAAAATAACCCGCCGTCTGATATCCCCATAGCGTATTGATAGGATAGCCTTCGATGAGGTTGTTGAAGCCCGCATTGATTACCCGACGACCAGAGAAGTTGATAAGTTTGTTTTGGTTGTCAGAAAGGTTAAACGAAATGTTATAGTTGAAATCTTTGCCAATACGGTCGCGATAGCGCACATCAAGCTCCCAACCCCAAGATTTTAGCTCACCGTTGTTTTTACGAGGAGTCGAAATCCCAATCGTTGCAGGTAGCTGCTGAGGTGTAAGCATATTGCGGTTATATTTCACATAATAGTCAAAATTGGCCTGCAAATGATTTTGGAAAAACCCTAAGTCAATTCCTCCGTTGGTAGTTTCGATGGTTTCCCAAGACAATGCCGCCGACGGGATGAACGTCTGACCAATATAAGAAGTCCGCACATCGCCCAAGACTAAGTTTGAGCTACGAGAAAGTTGGTTAAGATAATCATAGAAACCAAGGGTACTTCCCAAAGCACCACCCAAGCGGCCCCACGAACCACGAAGTTTGAGTTCAGAAATAAAGCCGAGGGAATTGCCAAACCAAGCTTCACGATGTACATTCCAACCTACTGAAGCCGAAGGAAACACTTGCTTACGCAAACCTGGCGCTAGCTTAGAGCTTTCGTCTTGACGTACGGTAGCTTCAAAGAGATATTTGTCGGCATAGTTGTAGTTGAAACGTCCAAAAACCGACTGGAAAGCATACGTTCTGATAGTTTCGCTGTTGCTTTTGGTAGCATCATCACCCAAGCTCAAAGTAGGCAAATCGTTGCTTACGAGGTTGTTGGCTTGAGTATATACACTTTCAAAGCGGGAATCTTCCCACTGATAGCCCCCTAACACACTGAAGCTATGTTTGTCGCCAATCTTGAAATTATAATCTGCCAAAAACTGCAAGTTTAGGTTTTTGGTCAAATCCCGCGTCACACGATAAGAGTTGACTTGGTTGATATACCGCAAAATACTAGTTCTTCCCCACAAGGGTACAGTACGTAAAAAAGCATTTCTGTTTTCAGGTCTGATTTGCGTACCTACTACCGCACGTAGTGTTAGACCTTTTACAATATCAGCCGCTTTCAACGTAAACGTTCCGTCAAAATAGTTTTTGTCTAGGTTGTTGTATCCGCCAGACTCCAACTCTGCATAAGCCGTAGCCGCCGACCCTGCACCACTGTAACGGCCCTCAGGTGTAAAGAAAGGAGTACGAGTCCGCAAACGATAAATCTGATACAGGATTCCACCTTCGTTGATAGTAGTAGATGCCGAGCGCGTCTTTTCTAAAGTATACGCCAAACGAGTATCCAACGACAAGTGCTTGGTAAGCTGCGTTCCTAAGTTAAAGCGTAAGTTGAAACGTTTGTTGTTGTCAGGACCTACTTTAAAAACCCCTTGTTTTTCGTAATATCCGGCCGAAATCATAAAATTAACCTTTTCGGTCCCCCCACGCGCCGTGAAGTTGTGGGTACGCATAGAGGTATATTTACGAAGCAGCTGATCGGTAAGAGGTTGTTGGTTATAAAACAAATAGGTGTTGGTATCAGCAGGGTTGATAACATAAGGCACATTGTTACGAATTTGCTCCAAATCAAAATCGTTGTATTCAGGGCCTGCGCCCGCATTTCTCTGACCGAGGTTCACCAGTTCGGCTTCTTCGAGCAAACTCATACGTTTGGGCACATTGATAGCCCAATCGGTTCCATATTGTCCTAAGTATTCAAATTTTACTTTGCCAGCACTGCCTTTTTTGGTAGTCACCAAAATCACCCCACCCGCAGCTTGGGCACCATAAATAGCCGCCGCAGCCGCATCTTTCAATACGCTCATGCTTTCGACATCGTTGGGGTTCATGTTCAACAAAGTACTGCTAGGTACAGTTACGCCATCCAATATCACCAAGGGAGGCACGTCGCCGTTGGCAGTAGTAGCACCTCTGATTTGTAGGTTAAGACTTTCGCTTCCAGGCTGACCTGTCACCCGTGTGATAATCAAACCCGGCGTAGTTCCTTGTAGTGCATTGGCGAGGTTGCTGCTTGGGCGGTTTTGAATCACTTTGGAGTCAATAGTTGACACCGCCCCTGTCATGTTTACTTTTTTCTGCACACCGTAGCCCACTACCACTACTTCTTCGAGGCTTTTATCATCGACTTCAAGGCTCACATTGAGCGCTGTACGATTTCCTATTACTATTTCTTGTTTGGCGTAACCAATGTAAGAAAACACCAAAACCGACTTAGCGTCGGGTACCGAAATCCGAAATACCCCTTGAGGGTCGGTGGTAGCACCGCGAGTCGTTCCTCTTACCTGCACGGTTACGCCTACGAGCGGTTCGCCTTTTTCGTCGGTTACTTTTCCAGTTACGTTTTGGTCAATGTTTTGAGTGGACAATACCGTCGTTGGCGTTGTAGTAGGTTGTAAAATTTCCAGAGAGCTTACCGTTTTTTTGAAGAGCAAAATCTGCTTTCCTTTTACTTCATAGCCAATTTTCAAAGGGTCAAAAACCTGCGTCAATACTTCTTTGAGGCTTTCATTTTTGGCATTCAGACTTACTTTTTGATTGGATTGAATTTCTTTGGGATTGTACACAAAGCGTACTTTCGTGGTGCGTTCGATAGTACCCAAAGTAGTCTTGAGATCTTCATTTGAAAGTCGCAGTGTGACTTTCTGGTCAAGCATCTCCTGACCTACCGCATCGCGTGCATAAGACATACTCATACACAGTATTGCAATGAGCAGCTGTGTAAAGGAGATTTTCATGAGTGTCCAGCAAAAATTGGTTTTCTTGTAGAATTTATCCATGATGAAATATTGGTTTTCTCATGGATGGCAGAAGACAGATGAAGATACTGTTTTTTTTTATTTTTTTTTAAAAAAAAGTCTATTTACAACCTTTACTATGAATAATCACCTGAGCATCAACCATTTCGTAGGTCGAATGAGTAATTTTACAAATCAAGTCTAGTTTGCTAAACAGTGATTCTTCGGTAAGATTGGCGGTAAGGTAACAATCTTCCATATTTTTGGCGTCATAAATAACCGAAATGCCATATATTTTTTCCAAAAACTCAAATACCTGAGCAATGGGCGTTTCCTCAAAAACAAACTCTTTTTTGGGGGCTTCCACAATCACTTCAGGGCTTTCAACGATTGATTTCAGCAGCCGCTGATCGGTTTTTGAATAAGCTACTTGCTGATTAGGAGTCAGTACCACTCCGGCTCTTATGTTATTGCTGGTTTCTCTTACTTTTTCTAAGTCTTTTCGGGTATAGACCGACACCTTTCCTGTTTTGACTCTTACCTGTACATCTTTGGCGTTTTCAAAAGCATTGACCATAAAGCTTGTTCCGAGCACCTGAGTCGAAATGTACTGCGTATGTACCCAAAAAGGCTTTTGAGGGTTTTTGGTAATTTCAAAGAAAGCCTGTCCATCCAAAAACACTTCCCTGAGTGATTCTTGAAAAGGCTTAGGGTAGCGGATTCGGCTCTGAGGATAAAGCGTAACGATACTTCCGTCCTCTAATGTAAATTGCTGACTTTGGGTAGTGCGATTGGTATGTTCGAGGTAATTATCATTAAGTGGCGTACTTACGAGCGATACCGCCCCCGAAATCGTGTCTTGATGATAGAAATAAGTATATATCCCAAGCCCTGCTGCCAATACCAACAGCACCGAAGCTACTAATCGAAAATGTTTAGAATTCCAAAAAGAAAACGGAGTACGAGGAGGCGCTGCCAATATCTCCTCCGTAATATAACCCAGTTCAGCCTCATTAAGCGAAATTCCCGTATCTTCCTCCTCCAATGCCCACAAAAATGCCTTAGCAAGCTGTATATTTTCCTTACAATCAGGATTTTGTGCTAGCCATTCTTCCCAGAAATGAGCGCTTTCGGGGTCATTTTCTATTACCCATCTGCGAAAACGCTCATCACGGGCAAAATCTTCGAATCGGTATTGTCGATACGGAGTATTCATTACTTCCTATTTCGTGTTTAGAAAAGGCAGGGTTCTTGAAGAGCCTTTTTAGGTAGATAGCAGAAACGATTACGAAATACTCATTTTTTTAGAATTTTCAAAAAACAAATATTTTTAAAACACCCACCAATGCATAAATAACCTGCCAATTGTCCCTAAAAAGCTTAAATGCCATCTGCAATAAATTCGAAACTGATTGAGGATGAATATCCATAATTTGGGCGATTTCTTCGCGTTCCAAATTTTGATAAAATTGCAAATAAATCGCTTCTTTTTGCCTTTTAGGTAGCTGCGCAAGCAAACGACCTACTCTTTGGGTAAGATAAGCCATATCCTCTTCTTCAATTAAGGAAGATTCGTGAGAAAACTCTACAAAATGCCCATCGTTTTCGAGGTTGAGTGGGGCATCATCTCTTACGATTTGCTGACGCACTCCTTCACGCATTACCTTTTTGCGCACCGAACTTAGCAAATACGCCCGAACACTGTCGGGCGTAGTAAGACGATCGCGGCGCTGCCATACCTCAATAAAAACTTCTTGAACACAATCCTTTACAAAAGCCTCGTCTCTAACAAACTTATAGCCGTAGTTTTGTAAAGGATTGAAATATTTTTTGACGAGCTTTCCCAAGGCTAATTCACTTCCACTTTTCAACTGAATCCAGAGCTGAGTATCAGAATTAATAGACTGGTTATCAGGAATTTTCATAAGACAGAAAATATCAAATAAGAAAGAGTTGAAAATAGACCTTCACTTTTTACTAAGGTATTATTTCTTCTTTTTTCGCAAAGCATCATAGCGCAACAATCCTTCTAAATAATAATAATCTGCATATACAAGTGGCACATCAATCTCCGAATTGCCGAGTTTGTGCCCCACGCTATGTTGTAATATAAAGTGATTGTTTTTACCCAACTCTGCTTTGTAAGGAGGTTTTGAAAGGCTTTCGAGCATTTTTACTGCCGAATCATAATAGAGCTTGGCATCTTTTCCTCCATAGGTACTCAACTCCAACAAAGCCGATGCCATAATCGCCCCTGCCGAGGCATCACGTTCTTCACCGGGCTTGCTATAATCCCAATAGGGGATTTTGTCGGCAGGAAGATCGGGATGATTAAGCAAAAAGGTCGCAATTTTACGCGCAAAATCAAGATACTTAGGATCTTTGGTTTCGCGATACATGACGGTGTATCCATACAATCCCCAAGATTGTCCACGCGCCCACGGAGATTCGTCTTCGGCACCTTGGTGATTCTTTTTGGCAAGCACTTCGCCGTTTGGCCCGTAGCATATAACGTGGTAAGCACTGTTGTCGGCACGATAATGATTCTTGAGCGTATTGTCAGCGTGAGTGACACTTAGGTTATAAAGTTCTTTGTTGCCAGACTCACGAGCTGCCCAAAACAAAAACTCCAAATTCATCATATTATCAATAATCACCGGATAGTTATATCCGCCTTTGAAGCTATTCCAAGACTTGATAAGCCCTACTTTGGGATCAAAGCGCGTTGCCAATGATTTGGCCCCCGTGAGCATGATGGGTTTATAAGCTTCGTTTTTGGTAAGACGATAACCATTTCCGAAAGGACAGTAAATCATAAAACCCAAATCGTGAGTACCCGTATTGTACTGTTCTTTCTCCACGGCCATGGTCCATTTGTCAGCCGCTTCCTTCCATTTATCTTGCTTAGTGTATTCATAAATATACCAAAGAGACCCGCCAAAGAAGCCGCTACACCACCAGCTAGACTTCATATCACGTGGAGACCCATCAGGATTAGTAGATTGGGGAAACTTTGTAATGTCGGGGTGAGATGCCAGCATTCCTTCATACTGCTTAGCAGCAAACTCAAATTCTTTTTTCACGTCGATTTTGGGCTGACTCCAAGCCGAAAACGCCCAAATACTAAAAAAAAGGGTATAAATCTTTTTCATCAAAAATGAGGGGTTAATTAAATTAAGCGAAAATCAAAATCACAAAAAAATCCAATTTTTACTTGTTCAAGGTATTTATTTAGTTAAACAAGAGCATTATCACTAAAACCAATAAAAATTCTTTTTCTACTTTAAAAGTATAAGTAAATTGATATTTAAAGAAGAAAAAACGCAAAACATTTTCGCAAAATAGCGTGTGGTTGTTTGCAAACGTAACCGCAAACGTTTGCGGTTTTTTATTTCATGTTTTTCATACCTAAAAAAAATTAAACTATTTTTGTTATATATTTTTTTGCTAAAATTACATTTTATTCAATTTTCCCTTGTTCTTCTAGTATATAATATTGCAAAAGTTATATTTCCTAAATCGATGACCAAAAACGCACCTGTAACCATTAAAGACATTGCCCAAGCGCTCAATATTTCGGCATCTACCGTGTCGCGGGCGTTGCGTGGAATGCCCGAAATCCACCCCGAAACTCGCCAAGCGGTACTCCAGTTGGCCCAACAATTAGATTATCAACCCAACCAACTTGCAAAAAGCCTCGTTAAGAGTCGTACCAAAACGATTGGCGTGATTTTGCCAACGCTGAGTTACTACTTTTTTTCGTCAGTACTCAACAGCATCGAAGAGGCTGCTATGCAAGCAGGTTATAGCGTAGTAGTGTGTCAGACCAACGAATCTTATTTGCGAGAGGTAGCCCAAATCCAAAATTTACTCAATAGTCAAGTAGAAGGGTTTATTATTTCATTGGCTCGTGATACTCAACACTTTGACCATATCAATCGATTACTAAGAAAGCAAATTCCGGTGGTGATATTTGACCGCTATGACGAAAGCCTCGAAACCTCCAAAGTAATTGTCGACAACAAACTTGCCGCTTTTAAAGCCACCGAGCATCTTATCGAAAATGGCTGCCAACGCTTGGGCTGCTTGGCTGGCCCTCCTAGCCTTTTGATTAGTAATCAGCGACTGGATGGTTTTAGAGAAGCCCTTCAAAAGTACAATTTACCTTATACAGACCGTTATATATTTCATAGCGATTTTACGCCCGAAAACACCATCATGCAAGCACTCAATATGATGAGTCTCCCTCAGCCCCCTGACGGTATCCTGACAATGAGCGACCGCATTGCGTTTTCGACGATGTATGCTTTTAAACAAAAAGGGATTAAAATCCCGGAAGATGTAGCGGTGGTAAGTTTCAACAACGAACCTACCTGCATTTATCTTTCACCCTCGCTGACAAGTGTCAATCAGCCCATTCAGGAAATGGGAGCCCAAGTAGTAAGGCTCCTTCTCAAGCAATTGGAATCCGAACACAATACACCCGAGACCATTACCCTTTCTACTCAGCTTATGGTACGAGAATCGTCGATGCTCTCTTCTAAAAAATTTGCGTAAGCTATCTTTTTTTTGTTTTATTTTGAATGGGTAATAAAAACCTACCCTACGACTTTAATAATTTAAACTGAATTGAATACCCAACTGATAAATGATTATGCAACGACGTTCCGCCATTAAAAATCTAACCATGGCTATGGGAGGCTTGTTAAGTCTTCCTTCTTGGGCTTCTGGATGGACTCCCGAATCCATTGGGTCTGTTTCTATGCTCTCTTTCAACGAAGAAAATACCTTGGCCGAAATTGTAGAAACCCTCATTCCCGAAACCAACACCCCTGGCGCAAAATCGCTTAAAGTACATCAATTTGCGATGCGAATGGTGAATGATTGCTATGCTGAAGCTGCGCAGCAAAGTTTCAAACAAGGTCTCAAAACTACCGACGATGCGGCTCAAAAAGCCTATAACAAAGGGTTTGTAGAATGTACCCCGCAGCAGCGTCTTGAGCTGCTGAAACAATTGTCGGCTTCCTCTGACACTCCTGCCAAACAGTTTGTGAATACCATCAAAAACTTGACGATTCAGGGATACATGAACTCCGAGTATGTGATGGTAAATATCCAAAAATACAACATGGCCCCTGGTTTTTATCATGGCTGTGTGCCTGTCAAAAAATAAATCAAAATGTCATATTTCAATATAGATTCTGTAAAAGACCGTACTTTTGATGCCATCGTTATCGGGTCGGGAATTAGTGGTGGCTGGGCCGCAAAAGAACTCACGGGCAAAGGACTCAAAACCCTGGTTTTAGAGCGAGGGCGCAATGTCCAGCATGTGACGGATTATCCGACTACTTTCAAAAACCCTTGGGAGTTTGAACACCTCAATCAAATCCCCAAAGCCATCAAGGATGCCAACCCCGTGGTAAGTCGGTGTTATGCTTTCAACGAAGATGCTGCGCATTTTTTTGTGAAAGATGCCGAGCATCCTTACGTTCAAGAAAAACCTTTCGACTGGATACGCGGCTATCAAGTAGGCGGAAAATCGCTCCTTTGGGCGCGCCAAACCCAGCGGTGGTCGCAATATGATTTTGACGGTCCCGCCCGCGATGGCTTTGCCGTCGAATGGCCTATCAATTACAACGACATCGCGCCTTGGTATAGTTACGTAGAAAAATTTGCGGGTATTTCGGGCAATAAAGACGGCTTGCCTCAGCTTCCTGACGGAGAGTTTTTGCCGCCTCACGAGCTGAACTGCGTGGAGAAGTATTTTAGCCAACAAATGGCCAAACACTACGGAGGTAGTCGCCCTATCATCATCGGGCGGTGCGCTCACTTGACCAAACCCAATCAGATTCATTATGACCAAGGTCGAGCTCAATGTCAAAACCGCGCCCTTTGTCAGAGAGGATGCCCGTATGGAGGCTATTTTAGTAGCAATGCCTCCACGATTCCGTGGGCTGCTAAATCGGGCAAAATGACCCTCAAACCTGATTCGGTAGTGCATTCGATTATCTACGACGAAAAACTCGGTAAAGCCTCAGGCGTGCGGGTTATTGATGCCAAAACTAAAGAAACAACCGAATATTACGCTAAAATCATCTTTGTGAATGCGGCGGCTTTAAATACCAACTTGATTTTGTTGAACTCAACTTCCAATCGTTTTCAAAATGGATTGGGCAACGACAATGGCTTGCTTGGCAAATACATCGCTTTTCACAACTACCGCACGAGTATCTCAGGTGAATACGAAGGGTTTTTGGACACCACCACCGAAGGCATTCGCCCCAATAGTGGCTACATTCCTCGTTTTAGGAATTTATTAAAGCAAGAAACGGATTTTATTCGCGGATATGCAGCGGGTTTTGGTGGAAGTCGTATTACTTACAACGACCGCTCAGGCTTCGGCGAAGAACTTAAAAACAATCTTGCCGAAAAGAAATACGGCAACTGGCGCGTAGGTTCACACATGATGGGTGAAACCATTCCCAAAGAAACGAACTACGTGGCTCTTGATGCTAATCTGAAAGATCCTTGGGGGATTCCGCAATTGAAAATTTCAGTAAGCTACGACGACAACGACGAGAAAATGATAAAAGATTATCATGAACAGTTGACGGAGATGTTTACGAAGGCAGGGTTTACAAACATCAAAACCCATGATGTACCCAACAAAGCACCCGGCCTCGACATTCACGAAATGGGCGGCTGCCGCATGGGAAAAGACCCTAAAACGTCTTTACTCAATAAGTGGAACCAACTTCACGCCTGCAAAAATGTGTTTGTGACCGACGGTGCTTGCATGACTTCGACCGCCACTCAAAACCCGTCGCTAACTTATATGGCTCTCACTGCTCGCGCAGCTGACTATGCCGTAAAGCAGTTGAAAGCTAAGAATTTATAACCCGACCCCGGCAACGTTCAGAACATATGGATCTTAACGCAGGCAACGTTTTGAACGTTGCCTGCGTTTATTTTACTTCTTTAGGTAACAATCTGATTTACATTACCACTTATAAGCAAAATGTGTACATCTTGTTGGTTTTCAAAGACATAAATACATGCATGAACCTTAACGCAGGCAACGTTCAGAACGTTGCCTGCGTTTATTTTAAGCGTTCATTTTACTTCTTTAGGCAACACTCTGATTTCCTTTACATTACCACTTATAAGCAAAATGTGTACATCTTTTTGGGTTTCGAGTACATAAAAGAGACCGATCTTAACGCAGGCAACGTTCAAAACGTTGCCTGCGTTTATTTTACTTCTTTAGGTAACACTCTGATTTCCTTTACATTACCACTTATAAGCAAAATGTGTACATCTTTTTGGGTTTCGAGTACATAAAAGAGACCGATCTTAACGCAGGCAACGTTCAAAACGTTGCCTGCGTTTATTTTACTTCTTTAGGTAACACTCTGATTTCCTTTACATTACCACTTATAAGCAAAATGTGTACATCTTGTTGCTTTTCGAGTACATAAAAGAGATATACCGTATTTTGCCCTATTACTTTTACTTGTTTGACAGTATTATCGCTAAAAGTAAGTTGGTGGCTTGCTTTAAAATCTCCTTGGTCGATACGTTTTTTAATTTTGCCCCCACTCCCCACATTTACTCCTACAAACATACAAAATAAGAAATACGCAATCGCCCAAACAACGTTGCTGTTTTTAAGCTCATGTATTTTTGCATCTAGTTTATCTACATCTTTGACCACCTTTTGATACCATCCTTTCTCTTTGGTTTTGAAATGAAGCCACGGTAATCCCTTAAAATAAAGCAGATATACTACTACAATAGCCAATACCACAATAGCCAATATCCGCAAATCACTGACAAGGGTATTTATTGGTGCCATCAATACGTCTGAGAGCGTCACATAGTCTAAGATGTTGATGTCAAAAAATTTGTAATAAATCACATCTCCAACGATTCCTAATAGAATCAAATAGATATAACCCAACGATAAATATTCCTGAAGCCCATATTTGTGCGCGTCGGAAGGATTTGGTTGTTCTTGCATTTTATTGTTTATTATTGAGGCTTATTCCGAAATTTTGGTGATAGGTGTCAACACTACCTTCCTAAATTCCACTTCGGCACCTTCGGCTTGTAAGGCAATCTGCCCTTTTTGAGCCGTACAATTGAACCCATGATTGACCATATCGCCGTTGACCCACACTTTGATTTGGTCATTAAGGCATTCTACAATCATCGTATTCCATTCTCCCAAAGGCTTTTCGGAATTGTCGGTTAGGTTTCTTACTCGACGTTCTTTGCCTTCCGTAATTCCCCAATTTTCTTTAGGGCCACGGCGTTTTTCCATTTCAGGCACTTCGATATTTTCTACGATACACCAAAAATCACCCGCATTTTGGTGCATCATCTGTGATTCGATAGATTTTGGAAACATCTCATACAACGAACGAGGCGTAGAAGCATGCAACAACAAACCACAATTGCCCGGCGCAGCTGCAAAACGATACTGCACTTCGACTCGGTAGTTTTGGTATATTTTATCCGTAATCAAATGCCCTTGCGGTTCACCCAGGCTTACAAGCATCCCGTTTCTGACAATAAAAGGATTTCGGAGTTTGGGGTCTTTGTCCCTCGCAGGTACGTCGATGTGCCATCCTGTAAGGTCTTTCCCATTGAAAAGGCTAGTTTCTTGTGCATACACTACGCTACAACAAAGAATAAAGCACAGAAAGAATAGAAATTTTGTGGTCATATCAACTTGTTTTTTTAAGGTTTAGGAATAATTAGGGGTTAATCAAAAAGCTGGGCTAATTCTATTTCGAAATCAGGAAAAGCACGCGAAACAAGGATATCTTCGTCGGTAAGTGGGTGAAGACCAATATAAATACCGTCTTCATTGAGTACGTACTGAAATACATTACGGTCGTCGGGCTGGACAAGCCAATATTCCTTTACCCCTGCTTCTTGATATACATCAAACTTCTGTTTCATTTCTTTTTTAGTATTGCCTGGCGATAAGATTTCAACTACCAAGTCAGGTGCCCCCACACAGCCACGGTCATCGAGTTTGTTGAGATCACAAATCACGCACAAGTCAGGCTGAACCACCGTAAAAGTTTGTTTATCTGACACTTGCCCTTTTTTAGGCAACCTCACATCGAAGGGAGCTTGATATACTTTACAAGGTCCTTTTTTGAATTTTTCCCAAAAAAGTCCAGTTATATTCCAAACAATCTGCTGATGCCGACGAGCTGGGGCAGGTGTCATTTTGTAAATATGACCTTTGATAAGCTCTAAACGCTCTTGAAACTGCCACGTCAAATAATCGGCATAGCTATATTGTTTGGTCAAATCTAAATCTTCAAATTTGGTAATCATGCTTAAATTTGAGGTTTTAATGGCACAAATACTTCCTAACCTTCGCCAAAGAATATCGCCTTGTGTTTTATATTTGATATAAAAACAAAGATAACACAGATTTGTGTCGAACGAATAATTTTGCCTAATGGCAAGTAATTCACTTAGGGCTGTTGTTTTTAAAAGTAAGAAAAATCCATACATCGACAATTCAGAAATTTATTCATGGCGTACTTTAATATTGATTCAATCAACGAACGGACATTCGATGCAATAGTGGTAGGTACGGGTATTAGTGGAGGCTGGGCCACCAAAGAACTGACCCAAAAAGGATTGCGTACTTTGGTACTCGAACGTGGGCGCGATGTAAAACACGTCATAGATTACCCAACTGCTATGAAAAACCCCTGGGAATTTCCGCATTTGGGTCAAGTACCTTTAGAGCTCAAACAAAAAAGTCCTGCTTCGAGTGGGCATTACATTTTTAAAGAAGAGACCATTCATTTTGTGGTCAAAGATTACGAACACCCTTTTATACAAGACAAGCCTTTTTCGTGGATGAGAGGCTACCAAGTAGGGGGCCGTTCGCTGCTGTGGGCGCGTCAGGCGCAACGCTGGTCCGATTATGATTTTGAAGGCCCTGCCCGCGATGGTTTTGCGGTAGATTGGCCTATTCGATATGCCGACCTAGCACCTTGGTACAGTTATGTAGAAAAATTTGTGGGAATAGCGGGCAACAAAGATGGTCTCCCACACTTGCCCGATGGTGAGTTTTTGCCCCCTCACGAGATGAGTTGTGTTGAAAAGCATTTTAGTCAGCAAGTAGCTAAAAACTACAACGACCGCCAAATTATCATCGGTCGCACCGCCAATCTCACCCAAGCACAGCAAATTCATCATCAACAAGGCCGCTCGCAGTGTCAGAATCGGGTGCTTTGTGAAAGAGGTTGCCCTTATGGTGGTTATTTTAGCAGTAATTCTTCGACGATTCCGTGGGCCGCCAAAACGGGCAAAATGACCTTAAAGCCTCACTCGGTGGTGCATTCGGTGATCTATGATGAGCAAAAGAAACGCGCTACAGGCGTACGTGTCATTGATGCACATACCAAAGAAATGACAGAATATTATGCCAAAATCATTTTCTTGAATGCCTCTGCGCTCAATACCAACTTGATTTTGCTAAACTCTACCTCTAACCGATTCCCCAACGGCTTTGGCAACGACAGTGGGGTGCTTGGTAAATTTATTGGTTTTCACAATTATCGAGGAAGAGTATCAGCAGAATATGATGGTTTTCATGATACAATGGCCGAGGGAAAAAGACCCACAGGAAGCTATTTGCCACGTTTTAGAAATTTAGGAAAACAAGAAACAGACTTTTTGCGCGGCTACGCAGCTTCGATTGGCTCTTCCAAAATAGGTACTCCTACCGACAACTACCTAGGAGCCGACCTCAAAGAACAGCTCTTTAAACCCTCTACTGAAGGCTGGACAATGGGCGCGCAAATGATGGGTGAAGTACTCACGAAGGAAAGCAATTTTGTACGTCTCGACCCTCAGTTGAAAGATGACTGGGGAATCCCTCAGCTGCGGATGTCGGTAGATTTTGACGACAACGACATGAAAATGGTGCAAGATTTTTATGAGCAGTTTTCGGAGATGTTTGCGAAAGCAGGTTTTAGAAATATTAAAACTTCTGATACGAAACGTGTTCCGGGCAACGAAAACCACGAAATGGGCGGCGTAAGAATGGGAAAAGACCCAAAAACTTCGATGCTCAACAAATGGAACCAAATGCACGCCTGCAAAAACGTATTTGTGTCTGATGGGAGCAGCATGACTTCGACCGCTACCCAAAACCCCTCTCTTACTTACATGGCACTCACTGCACGTGCTGCTGACTATGCCGTGAAGCAACTGAAAGCTAAGAATTTGTAACCCCAACGCTGGCGACGTAATCTTAACGCTGGCAACGTTTTGAACGTTGCCAGCGTTATACCCGCTCGTAAGAGAATTTGGTAAAGAAAATATTTAGGTGCCAAAGTAACTGCTAAAGGTCTACCAAGTTTTGAAAACTTAGTAGACCTTGGCTTATTCGCCCGAAATCATTTTGGCGGTTACTTCTTTTTCGATAGTAATATAGCCGGGATAATTGATTTGAGAGTTGCCAATTCCAAGCGTAGGTTTAAGCTTAATCGTCAATTTAGACGGTTGGGTATTTTGTTTTCCAGACAAGTTTTCTACCATATTCACAAACGAATCCCGAGTTTTGGCATCCGTGATGAGGCGGTAGGCATTGGTCGAAAGCTGCATTGGTACGCGTGTAGTGCCGCCATTGGGTTGTACCTCGATGCGCTGATCCCAAAAACCCGTAAAAATCTCATTTTCAGACAGTAAAACTTTATACTCAAATTGCGTAATACCCGCAAGTTGTTTGGTAGGGTTGGTTACGTCAAGATTGAGGCGAAGTCTAAGAGGCACTTCTTTGCTTAGCAATGCCAAAGCAAGCTGCGGCGAACGCGACAAATCAAAATCTTGGAGGTTTTGGAATTGACGAATATCAATCCCCGCCACGGTGATATTTTCGGCGGAAGCTATCGAATATTTACAATCGCCTAGGGTCTTTACTTCAGAGATTTGTTTGGTAACAGCGCAGCGATTAAACACCATCGCAACGGTCAAAAGCACTAACAATAAGTTGATTTTTCTCATGATTAAATCTTAATAACAGCTTTTAAAAACAGGATATTAACGTCAGTGATGAAGCAAAATTGTTGAAGTAAACGAATCTGTCCAACATCCTGCTTCTTTTTTAAGAGAAAATAAGGTAATCCAAAAATTTTTAGACACAGAGTTGCTCGGAGTTTTACACTGAGTATCACAGAGACTAATTTGTTGATTATCTTATGGAAGATATACTACCCCAGTGTTATTTTGTTTACTAAAAAAGGATAAATCATGACAAAAAAATAGGGAGGATTTCTCCTCCCTATTCGCAAACTTCTTGAAGTATTTTTTCGGTTGCTACGTCAAACTCGTGTCGCTGTTCGGTGGTTTTGTATTGGAGCGTAAATAAGCTATCCATCGTTTTGGTGATTTTATCGGCCAAGCCCCCCGTTCGCAGGGTTAGCTCATTTCGTATGGAATCAATTTCTTTGGATTGAGTCGCCGTAAGCGCCTTTCCGGTTTTCATGAGCGAATCTTCCATAAACCGAATATCATTGGCTACTTTGAAGCGATATTCTTTCAATTGCCGCGCTTCACATTCGAGCGTAGCCATGAGTTTTGCATCTTTTTCGAGCTGTTGTTTGGCATTTTCTTGACAGCCCATCAGGAGAATTATGACTCCAATAATTAGATTTTTTTTCATGACAACAGATAAATTTGGGGGGGTGAGAAGCCACACCCCGTTGTTACTATTTAATATTTTGAGGCCACGAAATGGCTTTATATACATTTTCGCCAATACCGCGTCCCATTTCAAGACCTTTTTGGTTGTCCATCTGATAATGAATTCCACCATACAGACGAGAGTTGGCGCATTCGAGAGCCATTTCACTAAAATTACGATATGAGCGCGGTGGAAAACCATGTTGGATCTGCGAACGATCTGTAATCGTATAATTTCCATCCCCATTCGTAAAAAGTTTGATGAAGATTTTTTCTCCCACCCCAATCTCCGTTGCATGTCCAGAAGTATAAGCGGGAAAAGCGGGTGTACCAATAACAGTATTGAAGTTAGGGTCGATGTATTTTTGAATATAAGACACCGGACGAATCAATGAATAGTCATATTTGGCTTTCCAACAAGCAATAAAGGCGTCAATTTCACCGATGCCAAGCATGGCATAACCTACCACTGCTTTTTCAAGAGTGGCGTTGGTTTCTTCCAAAAGCTGCGTCATGATATTGAAAGTATGCCCTGTAGGTGTACAAGTAGCAAAAGGGTCATCAGCCCAAAACTTAGCAATTTCTATTTGGTCTTTGGTATTGCTTTTGACTTGGTTGTAGACGTCTATCGCTTCCTTATAAAAAGCCGATTGCTTATCTGTCGAAAAAGAGATAGGTTTTGCAGGAGTGGCATATTGCATATTGGAGGCGATGATAGGACGGCATTTGTACCAATAAGGACTTAGCGGAGTCGCGTTTTTGGCATCCGTAGGAATCCACTTATCAATTCCCGTAACGGGCGTAAAAGGTCTTGAAAAAGGATTGAGGTAAGAATCATGTCCACCGTCTGATTTGGAATATTCATAAATAGCGGCGGCTACTGCTTTACCATGCTTTACTGATTCATCAGCAAGGATTTGTGAAGTCGTTCCCTTAAATTCATTGTAATACTGCGCTTCCAAGGCATCGATTTTTTCTAAATTGGCAGGGCTCAGGTTTTTGTCAAACATATAGCGCATCATATCAGCTACTGCGGCATTGACTACTATTCCCCAGTGATAGCGCACATTGAGCGTTAGAGGAGTAGGCATGTCAGCTCTAAGTAATCGATTGATTTGACCAGCCAAAGGTTTGGCATCTGGAATACCACTATAAACAGCTTCGTAGGCTGTAATACCTACATATCCAAAAGCACGTGAAGCTTGAGGAGGCAAAAATCCCGCTGTTTCTTTCACCACGCGGCATTCAAGTTTAAACCATTCACGCAAGAAGTCTGCCGAATATTCTGAAACATGATTGGCTTTTTGGGGCGTTACTACGTCACCATTGGTACAACTACCCATAATGATGACAACGCTCAGCACAGTAAATAGCAAATTTTTCATAAAGGAACTAAGTTAAAAAAAACACCCGAACAGCCTCATTGTCAAACAAATTAAAAGCGATGCTGCTGTTCGGATACCACAGCTAAAAGATAGAATACACACTCAAAATAAGGTCTTTCTAAATCTTGATACCTACTGTAGCTACGATACTGCGCCCATCAGAAGGCCAAATACCCGGCCCAGGATAGAATGTAGGACGTTTTGTAAAATAGCTTTTATTGAGCATATTATTGATTCCCAATCGTAAGGTATATCGACTAGTAAGATAAAAAGTAGTGTTAAGGTCTACTAATGTATAGCTCGGTACCACGCCCCTAGCCCCATTGGCAGTAGGCTGAACAGTGTTGAAAGCATCTGCAAATGTCTTATCCACATAACTCACAAGCAAAGTACTACTTAGCCAACGATGGTTGAATTCAATCCCGTTACGACTCGTCCATCTTGGTACAGATTCTACCGAATTACCACTCACATCCTGATTTTCTTTACCATTACTTATTTTTCCATTTATATACCGGGCATCCATCAACGCCGTAGAAGTAAAGGCAGACAAGCGGGTTTTGTTATTATGAATAAACTCATATTCAATATACATTTCCAGGCCTTTGGTACGGCTATCGCCAATATTGGTACGGAAAATATAAGACGTCCCGTCAGGGTCATTTAGGATGAGGCTACCGAGTCGGTTGTTGTATTGGAGCAAAAACGCACTTATATCATAATGCAAACGCCCCATGCGCCCACTTAACCCAATTTCAGCATTATACCCATTGGCGTCTTTGAGGTTTTTGTCGGCACGCTCCAAGACTGACGCCGGCACAATATCTTTCAAAATCACGGGACGATAAGCCTGTGAAAATCCGCCATAAATCCGATTTTGGGGATTTAATTGATACTGAGTACTCATCCCAAACAACGGGAATCGGTGCGGAATGCTATTAGGAACCACTTCAGGCTTTAGATAGCGTATGTATCCTGAGAAGTCGGTTTGACCGCTTTCCACCCGAAATCCCGGTGAAATTGACCATTTTGGTGTGATATAGAGCAAGTTTTCAACAAAAATAGCTACGTTTTTGGTGCGGAAGTGCATATCACGACCCCAATCATTAGGCACGACAAGGGTCAAATCATAATCACTCCCTGTGGTTCCTTTGCCTATTTGCCGGCGATTGAGGTCGTTGCTCATGATTTGTATGCCTCCCACCACCGTACTACTCATAGCTCCCAACTGATATTGATGCGATAACCGCAACTCCGAAGTGAAACTATTGAACTTATCAATATCTACCTGACGATTTTTATAATCACCAGTAGCAGGGTCGATAGCGTCTTTTACTGTTGCAAAGGCATCAATCATGACACTGTTTCGGAAACCTAACACCATAGAATTTGTCCACAACAAACGTGTACGAGGGCTAAGCTGCCAATCAAGCGTCAGCGAAGGCAAATAAATATCGGGCTGATAATAATTTCGCGACCGTGTGGACATCTGAGGATTGGCGGCAAACATACTATCGGTGAGAGGACCCGGAATTTGATATACGTAATCGGTATGCCCTACTTCTGCTTTAAGCGAAAGCTTCGACGAAAAATCATACTGCAACCTCACCAACTGCGCCTGAGCTTCTGACCGACTATCTTTACGATACCCGTTGGAGTTTCGACGATGATAATAAGCGTAATAAGTCAATTTTCCGACTTTTCCACCTATAGCATTATAAGAGCTAAATAGGCCAAATGACCCCGCCGAATTAATACTTTCAAACCCAAATCTTTTGGTAGTATCGGCCTGCTTGGATACATAATTAATCATTCCTCCAAACTGAGCACCGTACTGCAATGAGCCAGTGCCACGTACAATTTCTACCCGTTCAAACGACTCTGCGGGAGGATTGTAGTGACTTGCGGGATAGCCATACATATCGGTATTTCCAATGACTCCGTTATAACGCATATTAAATTCCCAACTACGGTGCGGATCAAGGCCACGCGTAGAGAAATTGATTTGGTTGCCTGAGCCATCCATATCATATACAAATACTCCGGGTATTTTTGCAAACATTTGTCGGGGAGTACGTTCAGCAATATTTGCATTAATACCTCCAAATTGTATCACTTCGTTTTTCTTACCTGCGTTGAGGTACGTACCCTGAACATCTGGCAAGCGTTCGATTTGAATTCGTTGACGAGCACCAATGATTTCAACTTCCTTGAGAACACGTGCCGAATCACTTTTCACGGTTTGAGCATTTGTACCATGGAATGCTATTAACATCCCAATAAGAGTGTAGATTCTTTTCATGAGTTAGATACTTATCCTGCTGCAAAACAGGAGATTACTTATTGTTTAACAATTATCGTGCCAAAATTATTTATACTGCTGCGTATCAGGGTGAAAAGTACGCCAACTGTGCCAATATTCCTGATATGCGTTCACCCTTAATAAGTCGGGGTGCATCGGTTGGAGAGATTCTCCAAGGAGGCTATATTTAATTCCTCCTCCATCAATGAGAGTATCATTTTGAAGGACAAGTTTTTGTCCAGGTGTAGCACGGCGTAAGGCTACAAAACTCTGCTTGTCGGAAGCCAAAATGAGCGTAATAGGCAAATAGCCAATCATGTCGTTGATTACTTTGGCTTGTTGCAAATCATTCCAGTCATAGGCTTTGGTGCCACTGCTTACTTCTATCCCTACTATCCAAGATTTTTCTTTCCATGAGGCAGTATCGCGACGAGTAAGAGCCGATTTCTTTTTACCTGATTCGTAAGTACTCATCGAATCATACTTTTCCTGAAATTTTGTATCAGGCTGCATCACTAAACTTCGAGGATGATAAGTAAACCACTGTGCAAGAGCCACTTGAACTACATCTAACTCGGGTAAAGTCTGACCTTTAAGTTTACCAGCGATTGCCTCACCATTGGCTTGTCTCCACCAGCTACCTGTAGTATTATCTTCAAACATAGCATTGAAATGATCCATTCCTACCAATCGAAACTGTTCTACTTTTCCATTGACGATTGGTTCAAAAACCCTCCCTGTACGGCAGACGGTACAGTAAGTCACAATGATAGGCTTCCCCCCCAAAGTATCCCTAACTTGATGATGGTAGCCAATGTATTGAATCGGATAAGCCCGTGCTTGTCCATTGATTTCAACACCAATTACCAATCTTTTTGGGTCAACTTTGTTTTCGGCAGCATTCTTTAAAATTAAAGTGGAAGGTTGATAAAACATGGAGTCGGCAGCCATGACGAAATTAGCCACATAGGCCAATACCAAAGCCCCTACCACCACACTACCTGCTATCCATTTGGCGATTTTTGATGATTTAGTCTGAAACAAAGACAAAGCCCCCGCCAAAATCATAATCCCAAAAATAGCCCGAAAAGCCCAACGCCAAGTGTGCAAAAAATAAGCAATGTCGATGCTATTTATACGTTGACTACCAGGCATGGGCATGATGAAATAAACATTGGCTATTTCAAACAGCACCAAACCTATAATACCGATATAAAAAATTACTCTCATAATTCATCGTTTTTTAGGCACATTTAAAATCATTTTTAGAAAACCCCCAGCAATATGCTGGGGGTTTTGTCCATTCATTCAACCTATGATGTAACAGGCACGTAGGGTGCGGATGCCGAATATCCATTGTCGGCAATCCGCAATGCGCGCAATCGGTACACATTTTCTTCTGTAGGAGCAATAGTCGCTAGACCATCCACGTAGCGATTAAACATACAAAATGCTGCCGCAATCAAGACCGTATCATGAATGTCTTTGTCGGTAGCACCCTGTTTTTTCGCTGCCTCTACTTGTTCAGTAGTTACATTTTTTCCTCCTTGTTGGACACTCCCAGCAATTGAAAGCAAAGCCTTCATCTTATCAGAGAGTGTAGTTTGCTCAAAATCACATTTGACCGCCTTCACAAAAGACCAATCTGTATCTCCCAAATAATGACTAGCCACGGCCCCATGAATGGTCTGGCAAAAAAAACAGTCATTTTCAGATGAAACATAGGTCGCGATTAGCTCTCTTTCTCCCCTGCTCAATCCGTCGTCGGTTTGCAATAGCGCATTGGCCAAGGCATTCATGGGATCGGCAGTTTGAGGACTAAAATTCATAGGGCCTAGTATGCCGGGCATCCCTTCGGGCAATGATATATGTGGCATTTGATTAGCTCGTTTAACTAAAATAAAAACCTTAATTAATTTTTTTCTCAGCTAGCTTCGTCCCCTCGACCCGTGCTCGGATTTTGGCAAAAGCAATCTCACGAGCGGTCGAAACATCATCCGCAAAAGGAGAAAATCCACAATCATCAGTAGAACCCAACTGACCCACCGAAATATAATCCGCAGCTTCCAGCAACAACTCACTGACTTCTTCGGGGGTCTCAACACGTGGATCTAGGACATTGGTGACACCCAGAAATACTCGTTGATTAGGCTGTATATTGTCACGAATAGATGTTAGAACTGATTTTTTATCTTGTTCTGCCGCGTATTCCAAGTAAAAATTACCAACATTCAATTGAAAGAAAAGCGGAAGTAAATCAGTATAAGGAATATCTGCACTATGGGTCGAATCATGATCTCCTCCCGGACACGTATGGATACCTATCCGACTGCGCTCCGCTGCCGTAAACCGCTCCAGTACTTTGTTGTTTAGGTCAATAAACATTCGTAATAGCTGTTTACTTGGATCAAGTTTCAGCGCCAACCGTGCTTCTGTAAAATCAATTTGGACATTGTACGCTCCTTGGTTGAGGCAACGACGGATATCTGCTTCTGCTTCTGCCAGCAAATCATTGATAAATTGCTCTTGCGAATACCCCTCAATTCCTTCTTGAGGATACAACAAACTCATAGCAGAAGCCGAAATAACAGCTTGTTTGACGGGCAAACTCGTATATTTTTGGGCTGTTTTCAGATAACTCTCTGCGTAAGTTTGATAATGAAAAGGTCCTGAAACCAGCTTAGGTAACTGACGTGTATGCCCATCCGCAAATGGGATGATTACGCCTTCAGGCGCTAGTTGTTGAGAACCATGAATAGGATAAGTAGCAAAACTGGGTTTTGACTGTTCACCATCAGAAATCACTGGTGAGCCTGTTGCTTCCAATTCTTTGATGGTTTCTTGAGTAGCTTTCTCAAAGAGTCTTGTCAACTCATTGCCTTCTATTTCACCTTTTCCAAAAGCCGCCATGGCTTGCTGTAAATAAGCAGGCCGAGGAATACTCCCAATAGGTTCTGTGACGATTATATTCATTATTTGATTGGTTTTGAATTAAATATTAGTTTTCAGCAACTATTGACCCATTGGTTTGGGAGGAATATACCCCAACGTAGCCATCCGTTCGCCCATTGGTTCATAGGCTTCAAGTCCTAGAGGTGTAACCGTGGCCAAGCCATCCACGTAGCGATTGAACATACAAAAAGTGGCGGCAATCAAGACTGTATCATGAATTTGGCGGTCGGTGGCACCTAATAAGCGTGCATTGGCCACCAATTCGTCCGTTACGGTACGGGCATCTTGCTGCACACACTTGGCAATGCCCAAAAGCGCCTTCATTTTTTCCGAAATCGGAGCTGTTTCATAATTTTCAATCACCGCATCTACAATTGATTTATCTTGATTAAACAAATACCTCGCTGCTGCGGCATGACTACAAGTACAAAAAGTACATTCGTTTTGAGCAGAAATAAAAGCCGCAATCAATTCTGCTTCCGCTTGACTAAACGATGATTCGGTACCACGCAAAAGAGCCTCTGCTAAAGCATACAGTGCCGCCCCCGTATCAGGGCGATAAGCTGCTAAACTTCTAATACCCGGAAAACCTTCAGGAAGTGTAATATGTGGCATATTTTTACAAAATTTGAATGTGTATGGGTTATGAATCGATACCTAAAACCTCTATTTATCAGCTTTTTTTACTGATAAATGCTGCTACCAAAGCCACCAAAAAGGCCACCGAAAAAGTCAACAGAGCATGGCTTAGCCCTCCAAAGAAAGCAACCATTGCCCCCACAAAAAACACGGAGGTCGCCGTAAAGAAACGTCCAATGTTGAAGCAAAAGCCCGTAGCAGTAGCTCTGATAACCGTTGGAAATAATTGAGGAATATAACTCGAAAGTGTGCCTTGACTTATCCCAAAAAACAAAGCCAAAAGCCCCATTTCAAAGTAGATGATAGGACTAAAAGTAGTATTGGTTAAAAACAACAAAAATGAGATTAAAGAGCAGCCCAAAAAGGTAAAAATGAGACACTTCCGCACCCCAAGTGCTTTTATTAAAAAACCAGATATAGCTCCTCCGCCAATACCTCCCAATCCCAGCAACATCATCGTAATTCCCCGCTCCTGTTGTCCGCTGTGGCCTTGTGGAAGCAATGATTGCACCCACGTGGGCACCCAAGAAAATATCCCCCACAGACCAATCAATACCGCCCCAAAAATAATAGTACCAGTGAGGAGATTGGGACGGTTGGACGCCTCCCACAGATGCGTTCTATGGGTAACATCTGTCGCTTGAGCAGTTTTCCAAGCTTCTGATTCAGGGAGCCATTTGCTCATAATCAAGGCCGTCGTGACAGGAATGAGACCCACCCAAAAAGCATCTCTCCAGTGCGCAAAGAGTATATTAATACCGCCAGTAGTGACAATCCCTATCGGGAATGCCACTGCCAAAATCCCCAAAATAACGGGGCGGGTACGTACAGGCCAGATTTCCGATAGATACACCGTCGAAATCAACAATACTCCCCCAATACCCATTCCGGCTACAAATCGGCATCCTATCAGCATGTACCAATGAGAAACAAATACCGTAAGCAAGGTAGCTATACCGTACAAACCTGTAGCAAGCGTCAAAGATTTGACTCGCCCTATACGGTCACTGACCACTCCAAACATCAATCCTCCTACTCCCCAACCATACAAAAAAGCAGCTCCTATATATGCTCCAATTTCACCCATACTTGCTTCTGTGATGTGCTTTTCTCCTAACAGCTCAGGAATAGCCACTGGCAAATAGACCGACATCAGCGTGGCGACTGACCCTCCAAACCAGTAACTCAGCATACAAAGCCCAAACACTAGGCCTCTACTGGAAATACTTTGAGAGGTAGTTGTGTTGATTTCCAAAGCTTTCATAAGGCGGTCGATTTATCGAAATAGTTCATCAAAGTTGAGACTCACATAATACAACCCTCCTACCGCTGGCGAACCATAGGCTTGCATGATGTAGGTATTGGTGAGATTGGAAGCACCGAGTTTTACAACGGTCTTCAAAGCGGGAAGCTTGTAGCTGACTTGAGCATCTAGTAGGCTATAGGCATTGATTCGCCCAGGGCGATTTTCGGTAAATGTTCCGTACCAATCAAATGCACTTTGCCAATGCCATGCTACATTAAAACCAAGCTTATTGGTAAGTTTAGCATTACCAAAAGTCAGGTTGGTCTTCCAAGAAGGAGTATTGAAAGGGGGAATATTGCTCGGATTGGCATTGCCCAAGTTAAAAGCAGTCCAAGTAGTATTGGCAGCTAGACGATAATTATTGGGCAGCGAATATCCTAAACCAGCACTTACCCCTTGAATAGAAACTTCATCAGTGGCATTGGTATAAAGCTGAAATGCTTGGGTTTTTCCACTCAAAATATCTCCTGCCGCTGCGGGGTTGATACTTCCATCGGGTAGAGTCACTGTACTTTCAGTCCGAATCACAACAGTATTGATAATAAAATCAGTGTATTGGCTGTAATAATAACCCACATCAAGCATCAATTGCGGAGTAAGCAATCCCTTGTAACCAACCTCCACACTTTTTACTTTTTCAGCTTTTATGTAAGGTACATTGGATTTCACCAACTTGTCTTTGTGATTGGCAACTGCCGTAGGAAAAGGTACCCCCTGACCTAATTGAGCCCCTGCGGCTCCCGCAAATGCCCCCACCGAAGCAGCCGTAAATGAATTTTCGTAGGCATTCATACCTGCGGCATTCACAGGTACACCTCCTAAGATAATGATAGGCCCAACATTCAGTTTGATGTACTGATCTCCAATGGTAGGATTACGAAAGCCCGTTTGGTAAGAGGCTCTGAAATGATGATTGTCGTTTGCTGAAAAGACAGCGGAAGCACGCGGAGTAAAACGACCCTCAAAATTTTCGTTTTTGTCGTATCTTCCTGAAAGCGTGATTTTAAGATGATTTTTCAACAACGACTTAGACGCTTGGGCATAGACTCCATATTCGGTATTGGTCAGGTTTTTGTCTTTATCATCAAATAAGCTACCCCCTGTATCTAACTTATACTGACGATAATTGGCCCCTACTTGCAATGAGAAAATAGAAAAATGAGGCGTAAAATCATACATCCCTTCTATATGTCGCAGCCCACATCTACTCAACACACCCGCCCCTTGAATACCGTAGGTTTTAATGAGTTTTTCCTTCGCTGACTCAAATTCAGCAGAGCCTGAAAGCAAGCGCCCTTGGTCAGCAAAAGTGCGGGCAGACAAATGGTTTTGACCAGTTACGCCATTAATATTTCCGTTGTAAGCGGCCTCATAACGTTCAAACCAAGTAGCGTCGGCTTTGTCGGGGGTTACTACGTTTCCGTTTAAATCGCGTACCCATGTGCGGTTGATTTGCTGACCGAGCGAACGGGTATTGTAAGAATTATGCGAGTTTTCTGCATTGGAATAAGCTCTAAGAAAAAAATGGCTCCCTTTTAATTCTGCCCGATGCTGCGTCAGCACAAAATCATTGATTACGAAGCGCCCGCTTCCGGTATATTGGGCTGTCCCTTGCAAACGATTAATAGCATAAATAACCTCCAAGTTGTCTTTGATACGATAATGAAGGGCTCCATTAAGCTTAAAGCTATACACACCGTAATTGGCGAGGTCTTTTTCTTCATAGCCTGTCCGTGATACGCGCCCTATTTTATCAAAAGTCCGAGCTACCTCATCGCCATAAATATTCAATGAATTTTTTCCAGGATTGTTAGGTCCTCGACTGGCAGCGGGGGTATTAGGGTCGATATCCGTATAATCATTGGCATACCAGTCGGTTCCGGTCAAATACGAAGCATTTACTTTAAAAGCAAATTTATTATTAAACGCTTTGGCATAACGAATCGCAAAATCTCCCATCGGTTTTGCTCCAAGCCCTGGGCCGTCAGCAATATGGTTTAAACCCACTTTAGTTTGTAAACTTAGGCCTTGATATTGAAAAGGGTTTTTGGTTTTCATGCTCAACATCCCATTGAAAGCAATAGGACCATACAAAGCTGAGGCCGCACCCGGAATCAACTCCACGCTTTCCACATCTAAATCATGAGGCCCAAACAAGTTTCCCATTGCAAAACCCAAACCAGCCGATTGATTATCCACATTATCAACCAACTGAAGAAAACGGCTATTGCCCGTTGTATTAAAACCGCGAGCATTGATTTGTTTATACGTCAAGCTACTTGTTACCATATCCACTCCTTTCAGATTATTGATAGCATCATAAAAATTGGGAGAAGGGCTATTTTGAATAGAACGAATGTCCATTTTTTCGACTGTTACGGCCGAACGCAAGATGTTTTCCTCAATCCGCGAAGCCGAAACCACGACTTGGTCGATGTCTGAAGCACTTTCTTTCAAAGAAATGGTCAATGGTTCACTTTTTTGTACATTGATTTCTTGTCGTTCATATCCCACCATTGAAATGATTAAAGTAGTAGGTAAAGAGCTAGCTAGTTCAAAATTGCCTTTTAAATCAGTGACAGTACCTGCCACTTTCCCCTTGACAGCAATCGAAACGCCCACCAAAGGGCGCTGAGTATCAGAGTCAATAATAGCCCCTCTCAACTGCACCTGTTGTGCATGTAAGGTATCTGTCGCCCATATTGCTATGGTACATACCCAAAAAAGTATATGTTTTTTCATAATAAATGCCAATCTTTAATGCCCCTCTCAAGAGCAATGAGTCATACTCCCGTATGAATTTTTGATTATCTACGCTGGCTTTGAATAACCTCCCGGAGGTCGCATATAGCCACGAGCTACGATTCTCTCCCCCAAAGTCTGATAAAATGCCGGATCAGCAGGTGCGACGGTAGCAAGTCCATCCACGTATTTGTTGTAAAGACAAAACAAGGCCGCAATCAGCACAGTATCATGGATTTCGAGATCGGAGGCGCCCGCTTTTTTGGCTCTTTCGATAGCCTCTCCCGATACCGCTTTGCCACTTTTTTGAGTGAGTGCCGCGATATTGAGCAAGGCTTTCATTTTATCAGACACTGGAGCCGATTCAAAATCCAACTTGACAAGCCGAGCCGTTTCGGACTCACCCAAAAGCAAATCAGCGGCCTTTGTGTGAGCAGCTTCACAAAAGTTGGTGCAGTTTCGTGAAGACACAATCGTCGCAATCAACTCTCTTTCACCTTCGGTCAAAGAGGATTCGCCCCGCAACAAAATCTGCGTTAAATCACGAATCGGCATAGCCGTGTCCAAACGGTATTCGAGCAAGCCCGTAATACCAGGCAAATGCTCAGGTAGTGGTATGTGTGGCATACAACAAATGGTTGATTTATAAGTATTTTAATAAAAATCTTAGCTACTCTCACAAATAGAGCAACTACCATAAAAACCTAAAAATCAACCTCTTCGGGAGGAGGAGAAAAAAGAGGCAATGCCCTTAAAAGAAGCGTATAAGTGATGCTAATCGATGGTGTGGTGTCGGGAAGCCATTCTACCCAAAAGAATACATGCAGCCGCCCAAACGACACATATTCTTTGAGAATACTTAAAGTTTTATTTTTAGAAGAATCATGAGTACTACCATTGTAATCTTTGATGTGATTATCAATGTGTTGGGCTAATGCAAAAAAGTTTTTGCGCGCATGGTGGTCAGACTTACAAGTAATATAAAGGGTATCATTAAGCATGATTTGCTCTACCATCTCAAAAAACTCCTCCCCTACTTGAATACTCCCTTGTACGGGTTGAGGCGCCGTCCAATTTGTCTGATATGGCAATGCTACCGGCACTTTTACCGTGATGTACTCTTCATTCAAAGTAGAATCAGACTGAATTTCTTGCTTATGCAAAGCCACATTTCCCCCCAACCAATAGACTATCGAATAGCCTACCATGTTGTAGAGCAACAAGCTAAATAGCAATATCGAAACCAGTCTCTTCAAGTATAGGGTTTATTTTTTTTCGGGAAAAGCCGAAACATGTTGTTCAATAATAAGCCATTTACCGGCGCGTTTTTCAAAAACAAACAGATAACGAACAGGCTTTTTTTCGCGTTGCCCATCAGCTCCATTGACATCAAATACCCAAGAGCCTGAACACGTAGCCACATCACCAAAAATCCGAATTCGTTGGTCATTATTTAAGGTCGCTACTGGTTTTTTGGCAATGAGCGTTTGTAAAAAGGTTTTTCGCTCATCGGCTGTCAGCGCTTGATTGATAAAAGTTGGAAAAAAAACGGCATCGCTCGCATACTGAGCCATTACACCCTCTAAATCTCCTTTTACTAGGCCATTATGCCAGTTGGTAAGTTGTTGAGCAACTTCTTGCTTAGGGCCATCTTGAGCAAAAATAAAATGTATACTTCCGAATAATAGAAGTGTTGAAAAGATATATTTCATGAATAATGAATTTGACCTAAAACCCCTTTAATGGCTTGATTGTCCTATGTTCAGGGTTGAGAAGGTTATACCTTCCCAACCTTCTGAACATAGCTAAACAAACACTTATGTTATTAAAAATTATTGTGACTACTTAACAATACGCTTATAGCTTACAGCCTAAAGCGTATTGTTAAAAATGTTTTTTTATACGCAACGATTCTTCCTAAAAACATCGCAAAAAATGCCTACTGCTTAAAGCTTACTGCCTAAGGATAAGTAGTTACAAATGATTTAGGATGGTAGTTTCTTACAAACCAGAGCCATCTGCTTTGCCACGTGCAATGGCATATTCGCCAATGACTTCTCCATGTTTTAGCCCCATTTCACAATCTACCCGATAGTGAATCAAACCATAGATACGTGACACAGATGCCTCTAAAGCTTGTGCATCAAACTTAGCTGCTTGCTCAGGAAATAGATACCCTAGCACAGTAGCCGCTGCTGCCGAAAACGTAGAATGCCCCGATGTATAGGAAGGAAAATTGGGCAAGCCCACGGAAGTTTTCAAACCAAACTGCTGAGGACGAGGCGTATAATAAAAATACTTGGCATCCCAGCAAGCAATTCCAGCATCCATTTCGGCAGTACCCACAAGGGCTAATGTACGCGCCATACGTACTTCACTAAAACGTGCTTCGTGAGCAGCATTGGCAGCCGCGCGGTGCCAATGCCCTGGTGGCGTATAGCTACCTGCCCCATCAGCCCAATAATTGGCAATACGGGCTTGTTCGCGGGTTTGTTTATTCTGGATTTGTTTTAGTTCATCCATATCCTTTTGCCATTCGGCCGAACCTACTACATACGGAATAGCAGGACGAATTTTAACCATAGTCGCCTTGTCAAAATTCCAAGTCTGAACAGCACCAAAATTGGGCAACATAGGCGGACGTAAAGGAGCCTCTTGGCTTATCCAAGGGTCTTTGATACCTCTCGTTTTGGCTGATTCTATCATCGCTGCCACCAATGTTTGATTGTTGGAAGCTCCCATGCCGTCGTTGCGGGCTTTACCCATTACCTTTGCTGCTACGGCATTTCCCAACGAGGTTCCTGCCGTCAAATCGCTCGTGACATTCATACCAGCCCACTGACGGCTCGCCAAATGTTCTTTCATTTTTGCATCCAAATAAGGTACTTCGCCAGGAAACATGGCTTTTAAAATGGTGACCGACGCCGCTGCAACCACGGCATCTTCTGAAGGATAAGCCGGCAAAGCTGAAACTGGTAACGCCACCGGAATACTCGTATCTACTTTTGAAGGAGCAGAGCGTTTGTATTTATATTTATAATGCCACGCCGAAACTAACGCATCATACTGCGCCACCGACAAATACGCCAAAGCGCGTGAAGCATAGGGAGGATTAGCAAAAGGAAACTTAGGATCGGCCAACGGATTGGCGGCATCTGGCAAAGGATATTTTCCTTCGGCATTTGAAGCGGGAGGAATGTTGTAACGAGCGCAAAGCTCACGGGCGATTTCATTCCACCGATACGCCGCTCCCGCTCCCCAATATACCACTGCTTCTTTTTGTTCTTGGCTTAGATTAGAAGCCAATCCCTTTAGTGCAGATAGCTCAGCGGTATATTCTGATGAGGTCACTGCCAGAGGTGCTGCAACTTCGATTTCATCACTCGAAGCCAAAACATAGGTTTTCCAAGTGCCTGCTTTTTCATCTACCGCCACAGGTGTATATCCCACTCTTTGGGGCTCTTCAAGGTCTTTATTACAAGCTATTACTATCACTGCAAGCGTGAGTAAAGCTGTGCTATATTTTATAAAAGTTGAATAGGGTTTCATCAGTTAGTCAAATTAAAAGTTATTTTTTTACACCAAACATATAAAGTACCCCTACTGTATAGCTAGTACTTTGTCCCATATTGAGGCCATTTGTTACATACCCTATACGGGCATTGACACCAAGCGCTTTAGGTTGAAACTTACCATACCAACCCACCATAGTAGCCTGCATATTATTGGTGGGAAAAGGCATATCATTGCGGCGAATATTGTCGCCATTAACACACGAATTGCGCTCTGCCCAAATTTCGGTTTGCCATTGTTTTTTCAAAATTCCCACTCTAGCACCCATATCATAAGCGTTCGGAACTCGCACTTCGTTGGTATTGTATACTTTATCATCAGCCTGATACGCATCTCTATCCACGCTGATATTACTGCGCCACATATAAGTACCGTGCGCCGTAACATAGATACCCGTTTTGGGATGGGTATAATTGGCCAAGACCCGCCCTGAAGCCGTGCGACATTGTAGCCCTATCGACATTGGTAAAAAATCTGGGACATACTTGCTAACAGGTAGTGAAATGCCCACTAAGCCATTGAGTGAAAAGCCTTTCCAATCCACCGCTTTTACTTTGAGCCAGCCTCCCAAATCCTGAAAACCTTTTTGACCCATAAGATTCCCTGCGCTGGTTTTAGTCCATACATAAGGCAAACTCAAAATGACATTGAATCGATTGGTAATTCCTATTGCGGGCATTACCATTACGCTTTGGGTCGTATGAGTCCCGATATTCAGGTTTTCACGCTTAAGGGTATTTTCCCAGTATTCTTTCCAACTACTGTGCGTGTACATCGTGCCTACGCACACTACGCCTTTAGGCATATAAATGGCGTCATTGGGCATCTGAGCATAGGCTGTAGTGTAGCCCAATATAAGTGCTGACAGCACCAATATATATAGATTTTTCATAGGTTATTTGAAATGTATTTTTTAAGGATGAAGGTATGAGAAACGAAATAACGCTCCATATATACGTCAAAACCATCGACTGATATTTATTGATACAGAATAGTCGGCAAACGCAGCATCGCCATGACGAACCCCAAGCGGGTCGAGACGGTCAGAATAGCTCTTGATACGATTACGATACAAAGCATAAGGCACATTGACTGCTGCCGAAAATTTCCCTTTCATATAAGCTATTCCTGGCTCTGCCGATACGATGTACCCTGGCCGACGGAAGCCTTTGCTCCCTCCAATCGCATCAATCGCCGGAACACCTTCTACGCGCCCCCCTAGCATAATAGCTAAGCCTTTACCAATACTTTGACTCAATCCTAAGCGCCCGGCAAATTGATCCGCTACTGAGAAGTATCCCGTCACTAAATCGATGGTAGTAGCTTCAGGGTTGCGAAGTACATTGTTGGTTTCTTTGGGATTGAATAAGTAATATCCATTAAAATAAGCCGTCAAGGTTTTGGTAATTTGCCCATATCCTTGAAGTTCTATACTTACGCCTACGCCTCCATCGCCTAGTTGGATAGATTGATCAACGGGCTTGTTGACCACATAATCTTGTTTTTCTTTATTCAACTTATGAAAATCATCCGTTACGCCTGGGTTTCCAGTAGGCAATTTCACACCTGCTCCCAACGCAAAATTAAATTTAGGAAGTTTGTAGGGGTTAAGCATCCAATAGGTGGCCGTCAAACGCATATCTCCAATTCCTTTAGAATAAGTATGAAAACGTTTTTGGTCAGGATTAGCAGAGACTGCATTTCCATAATGCTCATACAAGGATGAGCGGTCGTTGTATTGAATGGGTAAGTTGATACCAAAAGCTAAGCGAGCATTGGGTTGGTAGCTAATCCCCAAATCTAAAGCATGTGATAAATTGATCACCTCAGTGTTTTGTTCCAATCGCTCATGCTCTTCGACATCACCTCTAAAATGCCGAAACGACCGAAAATAGCGATAGCCCATACTGACCTGCCACTGTCCATTTTTTTGTTTGAAATATTCGGAAGAGGTAAGCGCATTGGTAGCCGTACAGCTCATATGACGAACCGCCACACATCCTTGCGAAAACCCTTCATTGGCTAATAATAGCCCTATCAAAGAGTAGATAATACGTTTCATTTAATAATAGCTTGGGGACTCATATAGGGTATTCCTACGAGTCTGGGTTGAAAAATAGAATAAATTCAACCAAAGCTTTTCATAAAAAAACACGCTATTTTTTAGGCCGAGATAAGTGATTGGGCAAAATCAAATAGGACTTTCCAAGTTTCTAACTTTTTGAGTACAAATGGATTAAATCCTTAAACTTGGAGATTCTATTTTGCATAAGCACTTAGTATAGGCATAGGTATGGCACATCCTACGGGAGGTATTTCTTTTACCGCCACGACAAGGTCTTTACCATTTTTAGCACTCATACTGCACCAATGGTGCATTTCTTGGCAATTATAAGGGGGAAAGGGATTTGTTTTTTTAAAGGCATGAGTATCACGGGAAATAAACACCACCACAAAAAACAGCATCAATACCCCTAACAGTGTTTTCATCATTGTTAGCTTCGATTAATGAAATAAGCTCTGTCTGCCTTGAGACATGACATTATCATTCTGGAAGAATGAGCCTAAAGCATCATTATGCTAACTCAGGAGGGGGAGAATGTAACAATTGAAACGCTTGAAGTAACGTATAGCTAGGGGTTGCAAACAAGTGTTGCGTTAAAACCCCAGCATCAAATCCAAGAGGCCATTCTAGAACGGAATTGGGAAGATATACTTTTGTTAAATCACTCAGTAACTTCACTGCCCTTCCAAAGGGGGTATCAGCAGGGTCGGAGTGGGGATCGGTGATTTCTTGAATCATATTGGCAAGCTCAAAAAATCGATCACGGGCGTGTTGGTTGGTTTTAAGAGTCACATATAGCGTATCATTTTCGTGACGCTGATGGGTAATATTATAAAAATCATCCCCGCTTCTAATCAATCCTTCTTGACCGTCGGCATTTTCCCAAACCTCATTGTAAGGAAGATTAGGCAAGTGCATTTTTACGGTTTGCCATTTATCGTTTTCAGCAATAGGAGAAGCCGTTTGAAAGTCATTTTCAAAAAACAAAACTGCCACCGTCAGCCCAAACATATTGTAGAGCAGCAAGACAAAAAGGCCGATAGCAGTTAATTTTTTCAAGAAAAATTTTAATTTTAACCCAAAGGTATTTAAAACTTTAAAATTCTACATTAAAAATTTAGACAATTTTCATGCCATAAGAATTACATATACCACCAATACTGCACGTCATGCCAATGAATCGTATGATAAATATTGATTTGTAAGAGATTGAAAAAGCGATAATCCTGCGCTTTATTACGTACCAATGCTTGAAAACAATATCCCAATTCAACACGTGCTTTTCCAGCATTATAGCCTCCTCCTATGTGCATCCAATTTTCTGACAATATAGAGCCATTTCGCGAGCTTACGGGACCATTGGTCGCGCCTTTGAAATATAAAAAGGCTTCATTTGAAGCCGACAAATAAAATCCTTTTTTTTGCTTCTCAGTATCGTAAAGAGGGTATGTTGCCCAAACTTGATAGCGCCCAATGTTGGCATCAGATACTACTTTCGTCTGTAAGTTGGTAGGTTGACGCCATTCATAACGACCACGGTGTGTGATGACAAAATTACCCAGTTTATGTTGGTAAATAGCTTGCCCCACCAACCGATGCTCATTTTCGCGAAGTCCAAAAATATTATGTCTCCCAAAAGCATAGCCGCCTGCTACGCTCCATTTTTTATTTAGCTGATATACTAGCAATCCATGCAAAAGAAAATGCGTATGCCCCGAGGGGAAAAACTTTTGTTCGACTGTTTGACTAACTGCATTTACCACCGAAGTGACATTAAAGTTATATCCCAATTTGCCAGCAAGCTTTCCAGCCTGTGAGTAGCTCGGAGATATCCCTAATAAACTTACATTTTGAGCTTGTATCTGCCCAAAAATCAATAAAAAAGAGATTAATAGAAGCTTTCGCATATATAACCAATAAGAAAAAAAACATACAAAAGGGGTATTTCAAATAATGTGCCAAATTATTTAGCGGCGCTTTATCTATTGTGTTGTATGCTTCAATGTGGTTATTTTGCCGCATGAAAATCCTAAATATTTGTGCCTACACTTGGGCGATTGGTGGGCCAGCTCGTATCATTTATGATCATACTACGGTGGTTTTGAAACTAGGTCATCAAGTAGACATTTTGAGTCCTGCATCGCCTGAAGATAAAATATACCCTGCCCCTGACGGCGCACGGGTAATTGTATGTAAGCGTACGACTCCTATCAGTCGTTTTTTTCCTGAATTTTCGTTGGAGTTGTGGGATTTTCTAAAAAAACACATCCATGAATACGACGTAGTGCATTGTCATGGTATCTGGCATTTTGGGAGTGTGGCGCCGTTTTTATTCAAAAATAATACTCCCAAAGCCGTCACTATTCATGGTTTGCTTGATCATTGGGCGCTTCATCATGGATATTGGAAAAAGAAAATATTCTCTGTCTTATTCCAAAAACGATTTCTCAAAAAAGCAAACCTCATTCAAATAAACAACCATGATGAGCTAAACGACTTACGTCAATATCTGGGTTTTCAGCATCCCAATGTCGCTATTATTCCTAATGGTATGCAGCTAGATGAGCTTGCTACTCTCCCTCCCAAAGGCACTTTTAGACAAAAATTTGGCTTGCCTACCGACAAAAAAATCGTTTTGTTTATGGGACGCCTCAACATCAAAAAAGGACTTGATTTGCTACTGCCGGCTTTTCAAAAATATGCCCAACAGTACGATGATACGCTCCTTGTTTTGGCGGGGCCAGATGATGGATACCAAGCTCTTACGGAGCGGTTCATTAGCGACCATCATCTTGCTCATAAAATGATAATGGTAGGAATGCTCACCGGCGAACTCAAAAAAGCCGCCTTAGCCGATGCTGATATTTTTGCTTTAACTTCTTATTCGGAAGGTTTTTCGATTGCTGCTTTAGAAGCCATGACTGCGGGTGTTCCTGCCCTTGTTTCCAATCGTATCGGCTTCGATGGTACCGTTGCTCAGTACCATGCCGCCCATGAAGTACCTCTTACTGTAGAAGGTGTCTTGGAGGGATTAGTACAAATGCTTCAAAATCCTTCTTACTGCGATACACTCAAAAAAAACGCAAAAAAAATGGTGTGGGAATTGTATGACATTGAGATAGTAGCGGGCAATTTGGCCAAAGAATTTGCCAAGATACAAAGCTAAATTTGGCCTTTTGTGAGGACAAACAAAGGCACTTGGAAGTATCAAGTGCTTTTTTTGTGCACTTATTATTGCACATAAAAGGACTTTACACTTTGATTATCAACCACTAACACAAATCATAAGAAAACCCTCGCTTCGCAACTTTTCATTTTTTTAGAATGTTATTAACTTTATAGTATATATAACTATACCTAAAAATAGCTAGATCCTAATCATTAACTTTTTTAATAGCCCTTTGATTACACCTAACTGTTGAGATTATTTTCCAAATAAATGAAAAATCGCCCTTTAGTACACAACGAAAAGGATAGACTTAAAGCTCTCAAATACTATCAGATATTAGATACGCTACCCGAAGAAGATTTTGACCGCCTTACGGAGCTAGCTTCTTTGATATGCGGTACTTCCATGTCACTTGTTTCGTTGGTTGATGAAGATAGACAATGGTTTAAGTCTAAAGTAGGACTCAATCAGGCAGAAACTTCTCGAAGCCTTGCCTTCTGCCATCATGCCATTGAGGATAGCTCCATTTTTCAAATCGAAGATGCTACCCAAGACCCTCGTTTTAAAGAAAACACGCTTGTTACTTCCGATCCTAATATTCGATTTTATGCCGGTTATCCGCTTATTGACCCCAATGGATATGCTTTAGGGACGTTGTGCGTTTTGGATGATACTCCTAGTAAACTCACCGATTCTCAACAACGAGCTCTGAAGCTACTTGGGGAGGTAGCGATTTCTTTGATTGTCGAACGCCGGCAGAAAGAAGAACAAAAACATTTTGAACAACTCTTTGATTCTTCCAACGACTTGATTTGTGTGGCCGGCACCGACGGCTACTTCAAGAGAGTCAACCCTGCTTTCACAGCAGTGTTGGGATGGGATGAGTCTAAGCTTTTAAACACCTCTTTTTTCGACCTTATTTATTCTGAAGATGTTGAAAAAAGCCAACTAGAAATTTCTAAGCTAGCATCAGGTGCCAATACTATCAATTTCACGCATCGCTTCAATACCAAAGATGGTCACTACAAATACCTACAATGGACAGCTTCGCCCGAGCCTGCTACAGGAAGCATATTTGCGATTGCGAGAGATATCTCTACTGAAAAAGAAAAAGAGCTTAAACTCAAAATCAGCGAAGATAGATTAAGAGCCTTTTTTGAAAATTCTCAGGGCTTGATGTGTACGCATGACATGCAGGGAAACTTCCTTACGGTCAACGAAGCAGGCGCAAGTATTTTGGGATATAGAGCCGAAGAAGTAACCCACATGAGCTTGTTTGATATAGTTCCAGTACCATTGCATGAAGGCCTCCGAGCCTACTTGTCCGAAATCAAACAAAAAGGAAAATCAAGTGGCCTCATGCACACGCTGCATCGTGATGGCTCGCCGCGTATCTGGATGTTTAACAACATCCGTGAAAAGAGTCTAGAGGGAGAAGATTATGTAATCGGAAATGCGCTAGATATTACGACTCGACATCAGTTAGAAAACGATTTAAAACAAACAAAAGAACTCCTCGAACAAACCAACCAAATCGCGAGTGTAGGCGGCTGGGAAGTAGATTTAATAAACAATAAGGTGATTTGGACGGCGGTTACCAAAGAAATTCATGAAGTACCGGCCGACTTCGAGCCTGATTTAGAGAAAGGAATTAATTTTTATAAAGAAGGCAAAAACCGTAAAGCCATACAAGAAGCAGTAAATAGAAGCATTGAGACAGGTGAACCTTGGAGCATAGAACTACAAATCGTAACCGCCAAAGGTAACGAACGCTGGGTGAGAGCTCTTGGTAATGCCCAACTCATCAATGGTAAATGCCGCAGGCTTTATGGTACTTTTCAAGATATTGATGCCGAAAAGAAAGCTCAACTCGAAACCGAACGCTCCCGAAAACTTCTAAACGACGTATTACAGTCTGCATCGGAAGTAGCTATCATCGCCACCGATGCACACGGAATTATTACGGTTTTCAATAGTGGTGCCGAACAAATGCTGGGCTACTCTGCTGACGAATTAATTGGTAAAACTACTTCTATTCTCATGCCGAATGTGGTAGAATTGTCTCAAAGGGCCGACGAACTTTCGCAACAATACCACACTCCCATTGGAGGCTTCAAAACTTTTATTCACAAAGCTTTCATCGAAGGCTCCGAACAAAGAGAATGGACCTATATTCGAAAAGATGGTTACCCAATTACGGTATCGATGGTGGTGACTCCTATACGGGACACCGAAAACAAAATCATTGGATTTTTGGGTATTGCCACTGACATTTCGGAACAGAAAAAAACACAGCAAGCACTCACGATTGAAAAAGCCCGCTTGATGGCGTTTGTAGAGCACGCCCCCGCCGCAGTGGCTATGTTTGACCAAAACATCCGCTATATCGCTGTCAGTCACCGCTGGATGGAAGAATACCGTCTGGGCAATCAAAATATCATTGGTTTGTCACATTATGAGGTATTTCCTAATCTTTCACAAGAATGGAAAAACATCCACGCTCGCTGTTTGCAAGGAGCCATTGAAAAAAATGACGAAGATAGATGGCGCCCCGAGGGCTGGTCCAATGACCAATTCCTTAAGTGGGAGGTGAGGCCGTGGTATCAGTTTGATGGAAGCATTGGGGGCATTATGATGTTTACACAAGACATCACCGAAATTTGTCTCCAACGTGAAGAATTAAAAAAAGCCAAACTTCAAGCCGAACAAGCAAGTATAGCCAAATCAGAATTTTTGGCAAATATGAGCCATGAAATTCGGACACCTCTGAATGGCGTCATTGGGTTTACGGATTTGGTACTAAAAACCTCCCTTAACGAAACTCAGCAACAATATATCCATATCGTCAATCAATCGGCCAATGCTCTATTGACAATCATCAACGATATTTTGGATTTCTCAAAAATAGAAGCTGGTAAGCTTGAGCTCGATATCTCTAAATGTGACTTATTTGAACTAGGAAGCCAAACAGCTGACATCATCACCTACCAAGCCCAAAGCAAAGGACTTGAGATGCTTCTTAATATTTCGTTGGATTTGCCCCGGTTTGTCTGGACAGATACCGTACGTCTCAAACAAGTACTGGTCAACCTTCTCGGCAATGCCATTAAGTTTACCGAAACAGGTGAAATTGAACTCAAAATAGAAGCTCTTTCCGATATCCATCAAGACGAAGTCACTTTCCGTTTTGAAGTACGAGATACGGGGATTGGTATCAAGCCCGAAAAACAAGACAAAATTTTTGAAGCCTTTTCACAAGAGGATGTATCTACTACCAAACGCTACGGAGGTACTGGGCTTGGACTGACAATTTCCAACAAACTATTGGGACTTATGAATAGTAAGCTCCAATTGCGTAGTACACCCGCTCAAGGTAGTACCTTCTTTTTTGACTTGACACTCAAAGCCGAAAAAGGAGGCTCTATCAATTGGGAAAATATTGACCTTATCAAAAATGTCTTAATTGTTGACGACAACGACAACAACCGAGTGATTTTGAGACAAATGCTACTGCTCAAACAAATAGTCTCTGAAGAAGCACGAAACGGATTTGAGGCGTTACAATTACTCGCTCAAGGCCGCCGCTATGATGTGATTATGATGGATTATCATATGCCTTATATGGATGGACTTGAGACTATCAAAAAAATCAGAGAAAGTTTTTTTGAAACCCACGAAGAGCAGCCTGTCATTTTGTTGCATAGCTCCTCCGATGACGGCACTATCATCAAAGGGTGTGAAGAATTGAGGGTAAACCAACGACTGGTGAAACCTATCAAAATGCAAGAAATGTATAATACTCTTTCACGTTTGTTCAAAAAAACGAACGAGCCTCAACTTACTCTCCCACCCCAACCTACCCCTAAAGAATCAAGTGCCCTTCGTGTATTGATTGCAGAAGACAACCCTGTCAATATGCTTCTGGCCAAAACCATCATCAAGCGAGTATCTCCACAATCAACTATCTTTGAGGCAATTAATGGGCACCAAGCACTGCAAATTTGCGAGACAAAACTACCTGATATTATCTTCATGGATATCCAAATGCCCCAAATGAATGGCTACGAGGCTACTACCAAGATTCGTGCCCTCACACCTGGCGTTCATATTCCGATCATCGCTCTTACGGCCGGAAATCTTAAAGGAGAAAAAGAAAAATGTATGGAGGCAGGCATGGATGATTTCATCACCAAGCCTTTTGTGGAGGAGACGATTGTAAAGCTTTTTGGCAAATGGTTTCAGAAAGAAATTCCGAGTGAAGAGGAACAATCAATCGACGAATCGCAGCACTTCAATCCCTCTCAACTGACAATGCTAGTGGGAGAAGATGAAGATTTGATGAGTGAGTTTTTGACCCTAACCCTCCATGAACTTGAGTTGGCGACCGTCAAACTACAAACAATCATTAATACCCAAGATACAACCACAGCCAATGCTGTGGGTCACAAATTGTACGGTACTTCTTCTACCGCAGGTTTTATCAAATTAGCCGAATTTGCCAAGCAAATTGAATCTTGTATAGCGTCTGAAGCAGGAAATCTTAGCACATTCATTCAACAAGCTCTAGAAGAAATCACCATAGTAACGAATATGGTTAATAAACGTTTGAGCTACAAAAAAAATTAAATAAAATACTCCACCTTTATCTCTTCGGGGCTATTCGTGGAGTATTCCTTGGAGGCCTAGTTCTTCAATATCTACGAGATTTTGCTCAACTATACTGTCTGGAACAAAAACAAATTTTTTATCAAAAACCTGATTTCCAACAAAATAACTAACCCAGTATTCGTTGTTTAAGTGAAATACCCCCGACATAATAGGCTCTATGATTACGGATTGAGAAGGGAGAATCTCCGCAAAAAAATGACGCAAAGTAGAGGTACGCTCTTGTTCTTCTCTGGTTTTGGCATCATCGCCCGAGTACCCTCTTGAAGTCACAAATACGTTTTCGATAGGGGCATCGTTACGGTTGATAAGATATACGTGCCATTCGGCTTGATTGATTTCATTAATGCGACGAGCAATAGTGACATACACCCCCGAAACGGGCGAAAATGAAATATCTTTTTTCATAAATGAGGCTACTTATGTTTAATCTTGGCGGGTTTTGAACTTTCCTATTCTCGACATTTACAATTGATTATGCGCCTAATCGGCAAGTTCTGTAAACCCATTTTGACTAATTAGGATCCTCAAAAATAATAAGTTTGTTGCTTTTTATATAAAATAATCACCCATGTAGGGTGATTATTTCACGACCTTGTATTGTCCTAAATCAAGGTAGTATTCGGTAGGGGATAAAGTGTGTAGAACATTATTTTTCTGCCTTAAAACTAGGTGATTTTTAGGCAAATAACTAGGATAATCCATCTCTCCAAAAAGAGGCAAGTAGTGTTCTATTCCTATTAAAAAATTATAACTATACAAAGGATTACAACTAAATGGTACAGTAGTCAAATATATCTTTTCGATAGCACGCCCAGCATATATCTCGTATTCTTGTCCTTTAAAAGTAGGCCATCCATATTTGTTTTTCCCAAATATTTGGGTGTTGCCAGTGGGCTTACCGCTGATTTTAGCAGTACTTTTTTTTGCCAAAAGACTCTCAAATTCCTGACAAGTTTTGTAGCCAGTATGATCCGTACTACATACAAGATACTTACCACTGGCATAAGCCACCACAAAATCAAGTCCCTCGGCTCTGCCCCCAAAACTATCATCGTTGGTAAAAAGCCAGGTCGAGCTTTTTCTATCTAAATAGACGCTCATCTCTTTCAATGCTGCTCCTTCTTGGTATTGAAAAGTGAGCTGTTCTTTAAAAAAGAGCGATTTCTGAGCGGAAGCAGCGCTCACCAACCACAAACATCCCCCTAATATACACAGTATTTTTAGCGACATAGGTTCATAGAGCGTTGTTGATAGTCTGCCATTAATGTTCCCATTTTTTCAACCTGCTCGTACTGTTCAAGATGTTTTATCTTTTCTTTGAGCTTTTTGGCATCGGTACGATAATTGTTCCAATGCTGCCGTTGTTGGTTAATACAATTTATTTTTTTGTTGATTTCGGTGCGTTCTTGACTAGTAATATTATCATTTTCCAACTCAATCTGATGGCGTCGTAGTTGAATTCTCAACTCAATATCGGTCATTTTATAATTAGTTTCGGCATCGAGTGCCATACCTATAGTAGAGCGATTGATTTCAGAAGCATCATTTAGCATGGCGGCGTTGGTCATATTATCATTAGCTTTTTGGGCGATTTGATGTTGCAGCTCTGCTTGTTCTTTGAGTAAAACTCGCATCTGAGCATCGTCTTCTTGAGCCAATACATCCGCTAGGTCTTTTTCGTAATTTTGCGCAAGCTCCTTTCGATTTTTTTCGAGTGTAGGCATCATCATATCGCCCATGGGTTTATATCCAGCTCCCGAAAATACCTGTACTTTGGGATAAAGCCCCACCAAACGGCAGCCTTTGGTATTGGGAGCATCATTGACTTGGACGACCAGATACACATGTTTATTTTTGGTGTTGTATACCCATCCCATTCCTCCTAGACCGGTAGCAGCATAGGTATTTTTCAGAGGTGCATATTGTCCTTCTGCCACTCCCAAGTCTTTGAGCCACACCTGTACTTTTCCTTCATCGCCCGTATATTCGTAAATCTCTACTTCAAAAGCGGGTGCTTTCTTCTGATTTTCCGAAAGTCTCACTAGGTTTTGGGGAATGGTGTACGTCTTGATTTTCTTGGCTGTATTCCAGAATATCTCCCCCAGCATATAAGCATCAAAACGAGCCATGGTAGTAGTCTGAAGTCCATCTCCAGCAGTCATTTCCATCACAATTTTGCCGGTTTCTGGGGTATTGATATACATTCGTTGGGTCATGTTGGGCAAGATAGTCCAATGATGTAAATGCTCCAGCCCTTCTAATGTTTCTTTATTGCCTTCCCACTTTTTAAGAAGCTCTGACGAAATCCCCACCACACCATTGGTGATATTGATGTACTGAAGCATAGTGGCGCTTTCTTTGGTATCATCGCATACTACCTCCATTAAGTGGGTGCTTTTATAAATACCATTTGCCTTAGGAATAGGAGCTGGCTGAGCGCTAAAAGTGGGCTTGGAAAAATCAATCTCTTTGAAACCACCAGTGGGCTTGATAATCTCTATCTTTTGAGCATTTGTCCATAGTGGACTGCAAACCAGCAAAAATACGAGCAGGCGTATCATGGTTTTTCCAGTTTTGTTAGTACCAAAGAGGATATTTTTTTTCCTTTTTCGTCATATTGTTCCGACTTTACCACACCTACGCCTTTGGCCATATACTCAGTTGTTTTAGTACTATGTTTGCCCATCAATTTGGTTAGCGTGTTAAAAGTAATTTTAGCGCACTCAAATTTTCCTGCGGGGGTTTCGACTGTTTCAAAATCTTGTACAGTACGATCTGTGATTGTGACGGTTATGTTTACAAGCGTCATACCGCCTCTCATCCCCGATTTTACGGACACCACTGCATCTTTCAGTTTTTGACCTACTTTAAGGTCATTGGGATAAATAAGCTGATCACCAGTGACATTGACTTCAATATCGGCTGATTTAGGAATCATTTCTGAGCCGATATTACGTACATCCGAATAAAACTCTCCATTTACGCACTTTCCACTCACATCTCCTTTAGCCAGCAATTTCCCTTTTCCGTCGTAGGTTTGGTTTGAAAAAGACAGCGCTATTCCTCCGTTGACGGGCTTATAATCCACCACTTCGTACTTTAGGGTTGCCGCAGGTTTATCTTTTTTGTCATAGCTTACTAGTTCCATTTTCAATCCTTTTTGCAAGGCAAAATAGCCACTGCATTCTTGAGCGACTGCTCCGAAGCTCCAAAGTAGAACTATACATCCTATAAAAATTCTGGTTTTCATCATAATATGCTTAAAAATTAATGGTAAATGTTCCTGATTTTAGGTCAGCGTTGGCATTGATATAATCCGTCACTTGGGCTTCGAAAGTACCCTCAATTTTTTTGTTTGAAAAAGTTGAAAACCTCACCTTTCCACTTTTAGCAAAAAGCACGCTGCCATTTCTCTTATAAATGAGATTTGCCATTTTGTTTTCTTCTTTTGCAGGTATTTCAAACAGATAATCCACCCCTGTCTTTAAATCTTTGCCAATCATCTGAATAGAAATTTCATTTCTATCGTCGATACTTCCCACAATAGAGAGCAATCCACCCACTACGGCGGTCCCTCCATTTGCCTTGGTCGATTTCCAGTTGGTTCCATCTATCACCGCACCAAACGAGTTGGTAGTCTGCGGAAGTGGCTCTTCCTCCTTACTTCCTGCCGACTTACAGGCATTCATCAAAAGCATCATGGGAACGAGCAAAGTGACACAAAAGGCAGCTAGATTATTAGTTTTCATGAGTTAAAAACGTTTTTTTGAACATAGATTTCCCTTTCAGCGTCTTATGCGCTGTCAAAAACACCACTAAATCAATTAATTACACTTTTTCAAAACCTCAAGGGCGAGCTTTTTTGCAAGCTCTAAGTTGGTAGTGGCATCACTACTCACATCGGCAATGACCTGGAAAGTCAAACCGCCTACTAGTACCACAAGTTCATTGTCGTTGGGTTTCCAAGAAGCAGCATCACCTATCCCCGAAACTTGCTCAAACTTAGCTTGGGCGGCCATTCCTTTTGCCAGACCCATGGCTGCATTTTTTTGGTCTTTCGATACATCTTTTTGCTCCCCTACCCGTTTATCTGCTTCCTCAAAAGCCCGTTCTAGCTCTTCTTTGGTGGGGGTTCTATAAAAAGATTGGAAGTTTTCAAGGTCCGACTTTTTCTTAGACATTTTGTACAAATCATCTCCTACCCACGTAAGCCCTACTCTATTGTCGATGGGTACCGTCAGTTTTCGACCCGCAATCTCCATAGTACGGGTACGCTCGCTAGGCCAGCTATAAGTGTAGGTGTCATGATTGCGATACTTGGGGTTTTTGTTTAGAATATACGTCTTTTTGGTACTTTTCCAATCCGTCGTAAAGTGCTTTTGGATGTTTTCTAAAGGAAGTAGCTGGTCATACTTATCTTGATAGGATAGTAGGCATCCTCCATCAGAATTAGAAACCGAGGCAGATGAGGTCTCCATTATTTCACTTGCGGTGGCTTCAGAAGTGTTTTTTTGTCCACAGCCTATTAGCAACAAACTACCCAGCAGTATGTTTTTGATTGAGACTTTCATTACGTTTTATATGGTCTAAAAAGGGTTTACAATTTTATGAATTCTACACGACGATTGTTGGCTTTTCCTTCTACCGTGGTATTAGGTGCAACAGGCTGGCTTTCGCCTTTTCCATCTATTTCCATGCGCGCGGCCTCAATCCCAAATTCACTAGCCAGTGTGTTTTTGACTGATTGTGCACGACGTTTTGATAGGTCTAGGTTTTTGGAATCATCACCGTCCGAATCAGTATGGCCCACAATTTTAACTTTTACAGTCGAATTTTCTTTTAATACCCCGCCCAATTCTTTCAAAATACCGTAAGATTCGGGTTTGATTTTATCAGAATTGACATCAAACAAAATGCCCGTCGTGCTAAATTTCCCTTCCGTGATGAGTTTGCTGCGTGTATCAGGAGCTCCTACCGCTACGCGGAGATTGGACAGAAAAACACTTCCACTCCAGATGTTAGTGGCAAAAAGCATAGAATACTTACCTGTGGCATCAAAAGCTTTGGGAATATCCCATATTTTAGTCTCGTTGACATACACTCGCAAGCGGGTTTTCTGCTTCCAAATCGAGACCCGATTGGGCTGGTTGTCATTCCAAAGCATTTTACTGCTGTTTTCTAAGATTTTTTCATTGCTTTTGTTGAACACCCATATATCCGTAGAACTTCCATCTCCAAGCACAGGATGAATATCAACTCCCACTTGCAACACATTACTAAAATGCTGGTCGTAGGTAAGTTTCCGTTCTTTATTTTCGGGAAAAATGATTTTGAGTCCCGACTGATTGTTGCTCATTTCTTCTGATATCGCCATATCAAACTCCATAGTGAAGTTTTCGGGGAGATCGTTCACAAATTCAGGATAAAAAATACCTTGGTTGCCAAACTGTAGCCATTTGGAGGCGTTTCCTTCCAGTTTTACCACTTCACCGCTCGCGTTGGTGTTCCACTTAGCAGGAAAATCTCCCACCGCATCTTGCATAAAATCTTCGAGGGCTACTACTTTTTCCCCTGCTATAAAATCAAATTTTGAGTATGACTTTAAGCTTTTGGAAGAAGATACCGTAGAACTTGTAGATTCTGATTGACCCTTTTTGTCAGTATTCTGCTTTTGTGCAGCGACCTCCTCATTCTGGTTTTCATCTTCGGTCGACTGTTCTTCCTGCTCTTGGTTCTTATTTTCTTTTTTGCTCTTATCTTTCTTTTTGAAGATGTTACCAATTCCTTCCTCTACTTTATCAAGACCTCTGTTGATACCCTGGTCTATCTTACTGTTGACGCGTCCTTCTACGCTTCTTTCAGCGGTACGCTTGGGGTTGTCGACGCGTATCTGCGCTTGTAGCTCCACCATCGACATCAAGGAAATAAGAAACAAAGACCCACAAAAACGCCAAACAGATTTTTCTTTCATTTTTGTAAATGCTTTATGAAATGGATAGATAAAATAACTACCCAAATTTGCGCCAAAAGCCCTAGACTCTTATGTTAGATTTCATAGAGCATCTGTATGGGTCAATGAAAAGGGCGTTTGAGTCAACAATGCCCGCTTATCGTTATACTTCTTTGAATATTCAGTCAAAAACCTCTTCTAGCAACTCAAATGCCCGTTGAATAAGTTTAAAATGAGAGATGCTAGATTATTTTCTTTTCTTTGAAAAAATTACAAAGTACCTACTAAAACATGACACGCTACCTTCTTTGGGGAGGAATGATGCTGATGGTGCTGACCTCTTGGGCAGTACCCGACACACTGTATTTAGGTCAGCTAAATGGACGCCAAACGCTTTTTCAAAAAGCGGCCTATACTTTTACCCCCATTAGAAGACAGGTCAATGCAACTAACTTGGACTCTTTAAGAGCCCTTCCAGATTGGAAAATACTTGAAAAGTCTCTCAACACTCAGCCGCAGCAAGCCTATTGGTTACATTTTGTGATACACAACGATACCGATTTGCAAAAGGTCGTCTATGTTTATACAAGTTCGGTCAACCAGAGTGTTAGGTTCAGTGTGTTTCGAGGAGATAGCTGCCAAATCCTCCAAAGTGGCTCCATGACACCCTCCTCTCAGTGGGCCACTAGCGAAAATGATACCTATATTCCGCTCCCAATTGATGCAAATCAAACCATCAGGGTATTTGGACGTATCTCGCATCAGACAGGAATTCTGCCTTTTTTGACCGATTTCAAAACGCCAAAACCGTCTTTGAATCTTCAAATCGAAAGTGAAGATTATTATCAAAAGCGAATCCTGCGCGAGTATCGGGCCAACATGCCCGAATTTCAGTACCGAAGCTGGATACAAGGTGCTTTGGCTTTGGCGATGTTGTTTGTGGGTCTTTTGTACGTCAAATACCGCCAACCAATCTATGCCTACTATTGGGTGTATATTGTGTGTAGTTTTGTGTTTTCGCTCCTCAAAACCCGCGCCTATACTCCACTAGGACACAGTTTAGGTGAATGGCCTCTTCTCAAAAACCATCTCATGGAAACCCTCCTATGGTGGGGAATTGGAGCTTATCTTTTTTTTATGATTGAGCTTCTTGATCTTAAAAAAAACAACCCTCGCATTCGCATTTGGTTTAGGAGATTGGCAGTACTGCTGTGGGGATATGGAGTGGTGTATCTTACGGTGATGCTGCTCACAAACGACGGCGGTTTACAAAAGCTTTCCTTTTGGGGAGGGCGTTTTGTGGCTTTTCCTTTGTATTTGTTTACCCTCATTTGGATACGGAGGAGCGTTAAGTCGCCCATGGTACCTTATGTTGTTTTGGCCAATGCCGTATTGGGCTTTTTCGGAATGCTTGCCTGGCTCAGGGCGGGAGAAGTGATTTTGAAAGGCGTAAAACTCCCCGCCAACCTCGACGATTTGCTTACCTTGTCTTTTGCCGTAGTAGCCGAAATCATCGTACTTTCGTTGGCAATTGCTCACAGGGTACGGTTGCTAGAAAAAGAAAAAACCGAAAGTCAACTGGCCTATTTTGAAGAACTACAAAACAAATCTTTTTATGAAAAACGCATGGCCGAAACCGAAATGCTAGCCTTGCGGAGTCAGATGAATCCTCATTTTTTGTTCAATAGCCTCAATTCTCTCGAATACCTCATCATGTCGAATGATGAGAAAAAAGCGTCAAGTTATTTGGCCAAGTTCTCTAAACTTTTACGCATGATTCTCAACCATTCGCGCGAAGAATCTATCTCTTTGGAAGAAGAATTGACGGCTTTGCGGTATTATCTTGACATCGAAGCCATGCGACTAGGTGACGATTTTGAGTACTTGATTGAAGTGCAGCGGAAGGTGGACGTCGAAAGCCTTATCATTCCTCCGCTCCTACTACAGCCTTTTGTGGAAAATGCCATTTGGCATGGGCTAATGCCCAGCCATTTGTCTTCCAAAAAATTAGCCATCAGAATCCGCTCAAAAGATGACAAAAAGGTGGAGTTTGAAATTGAAGACAACGGTATAGGGCGCCAAAAAGCCGCCGAACTTCGTAATCGCTCCACCGTAAGGCGCAAATCTTATGGGATGGACATCACACAGCAACGCATCGACCTATTTAATCGTAACTATCCTAACCAACTTACTATCGAAGTTTTTGATTTGCAAAAAGAAGGGCAAACAGGCACATTAGTAAGAATCATCTATCAAATCGACAACTAATAAAACATGATACGAGCTATTTTAATTGACGATGAGAAACCCGCTACTGAGGTGCTCGACATGAAACTAAAACGCCTTAATATGGGTGTAGAAGTGTTGGCCAAGTTTAACCAACCCGAGGCCGCCATAGAGTTTATCAAAGTGACAGCTTTCGACATTTTATTTCTTGACATTGAGATGCCCCGCCTCAATGGTTTCGATTTGTTGCATCACTTTTCTGATTTTCATTTTGATGTCATATTCACCACCGCATACGACCATTATGCCATACGAGCTTTTAAAGTCAGTGCCTTAAGCTATCTGCTCAAGCCCATCGAAGAAAATGACTTGAGAGAAGCCCTCGGCCTATGGCAACAAAAAAAAATAAAGCAGCTACAAGGCCCCCAAATCCAAACTTTTTATGAACATCTAGCTCCCAAGACACCCCCTCATCGTATTGCACTACCTACCAATGAGGGGCACGAAATCATCGAAATTGCACAGATTGTGCGATGTATGGCCGATACCAGCTACACTCATTTCCAGATGTCGGACGGCCAAAAAATCGTCATTTGTCGTACACTCAAGGAAGTAGAGCAGGCCCTCGAACCCAACGGATTTGTAAGAGTACATCATTCGCATTTGGTCAATCCTGAGTACATCAAAAAAATAATAAAGCAAGAAGGGGGCTATTTGCTCATGACCGACGGCAGCCAAGTACCCATCACCAAACAAAAGCGAGATTGGCTGATAGAGCAATTTACGACTTTGGGGAGAATTTGAGCAATCGTCTCAATACTTCCAATCAGAGTGACTGACGGGTAGCGCGTTTAGTTCTCTTTTCAGTTGCGGCCATTGGGGTAAGAATTTATCCATGTAAGAAAGAAAAACGGCGTTGTGGTGGCGTTCGAGCAGGTGAACCAACTCGTGTACTACAATGTACTCCAAACAAGGCAAGGGCTTTTTGGCCAATTCCAAATTGAACCATATCCGCCGCGCTTCGATGTTGCACGCGCCCCACTTGGTTTTCATTTGTTTGACACTCCAGTCATTGATAGATACGCCCATGCGGCCGCACCAATGTGTCAACAACGGGGCGAGTTGTTTTTTTAGCTCGGCACGGTACCATGCTTGGACGAGCGCATGCCGCTGCGCGGTAGAGGTGCCAGAGCGTAGATATACGTCGAGGTATTTTTTGGTTTTGAGTTCTACTTTGGGAGGCGCATCCTGCTCAAAAACCCGCAACAAGTATCTTTTTCCCTGAAAATAATGGCTCTCCCGATGCACGTATTGGCGCGGCGATTGGCGTTCTTGGGCTACAAAGTTGCGCTGGTGCCGACGAATCCAACTTAATTTGGAAAGGGCAAACAAACGCGCCGATTCATCATCGACGGTCAATGGAACGGCCATGCGCACGCGCCCCGTGGGAGGATAAACCGACAAGTGAATGTTTTTGATGTTTTTACGAACCACATCAATCGACAACCGCCCCCCAAGCCTAAGTGTATATTCTTCTTCTTGCATCACTTATAATCCTTCTGCTCTTTAATGATTTCAAAAATCTGCTCCAATTTGGTTGCTTTTTGGTATTTGCTCAAAATAGGTTTCAACACTTGGTTTTTAAGGTGCTTTTCTTTGATAAAATTCCCTTGCCAATCGTCGTGTTTGCCGTACAAAATGGCACTGTCCATCACGACCGATAGCTCCTCTTCTTGGTCCAAATTGTCGTACAATGCCTGCCGCGCCGCTGTGTTGATGGCCGTTGGGTAGTGACTTTTTGGGGTAGATGGCTGCACCTGTTTGGCTAGGTCTTCGTACTCTTTCAACAAAGCTTCGTAGGCGATTGCCCCTTCTTTGCGCATTCGGATCAGCTCTACCAACAGCACACTCATGCGCTCGTAGTAGGCGGGGTTGACGGGCATTTGCTGGATGATGGTCTTGGTAAGGTTGTTTTCTACCACCTCGGCCATCGATTCTTGGTTTTCTTTGATACTTTCGGGCAATAACGCCAAACCCTCGTTAATGCCGTTTTCGACAATCAACTGCAACAGCGTAGCGTCGCCGAAGTTAGACAATATCCGGCTGGGGTCGGCGGTGAGGTACATGTCAAGCATTTGGCGCATTTGGGGTTCAAACTGCTTCATGTCGATGTAGTCGCCGCTGTGGAGCTTGACGCTGTTGCGGCGCTCGGTGTAGTAATTTACCTTCTGTTTGAGGGCTTCGGCTTGCTTTTCGGTGTAGCCCGCTTGCAAGATTTCGGCGGCGATGTTGTTGTAAGCCCGAATCAGCTCCACCACCAATTTGTAAAACGTAAACCGCTTTTCTTCGTTGGCTTTGAGTTGTTGGGGCTGGGAAGTATCACCGCAGAAATAGTGAAAAAACTGAGGCTCTCCCTTGGGCGGCATTACGGGTTCGCACACTTGGTGGGCAGCCTCCAAGGCATCTTCTAGCCGTTCTTTGAACTTCTCTAACCGATTGGTCAACAACCCTTTTACGTCTTCTTCTTCGTAGGCGTCGAAAGCATCGGAGGTGTAGTCGGAAATGGATTTGTTGAGGCTATTAAACAGGTTTTTGTAATCGACAATGTACCCAAACTCCTTGAAATAAGGGTCGGCTTCGGTTTCTTTGCCGAGCCGATTGGTACGGCATATTGCCTGAAACAGCCCGTGGTCTTGCATCTGCTTGTCGATGTACAAATAGGTACAACTGGGGGCATCGAAGCCCGTCAGGAGTTTATCGACCACAATCAGCAACTGCATTTGGGCGGGTTCGTTTTTGAATTTGTCTTTGGCAAACGTCTCAAACGTCTCGGTGTCTTTGAAACCGTAGTCGCGGAGCATTCGCTGGTAGGTCTCAAATTGTTCTACTTTTTCGGTTTCGCCTTCGCCTATGTGTTCGAGTTTGACGCTCTTAGCGGTGGGCTCAAAACTGGTGATGATGGCGCATTTTTTAAAACCAAAATGCTGAAAAATCTCGTAGTACCGACAGGCTTCGTAAATGCTCCGCGCGACGAGCATGGCGTTGCCGCGCCCGTCGCGCAGGCGGGGTTTCATCAAAAAGTCTTTTTTGATGTCAAATACAATCTTTTCCAACCTACTTTTGGTACTGAGCACTTTTTGCATCGTTCCCCATTTTTGCTTGAGTTCGGCTTTGGGTAGGTCGTTCATGCCGTAGGTGATGGTCTCAAACCACTCGTCGATGCTTTTTTGGTCGTGTACGTGCTGATCCACGTCGCGGGCTTCGTAGAGCAAATCGAGCACTACGCCGTCTTTGACGGCCTCGTCAAACTTGTAGGTATGGATATAGCGGCCAAATACTTCGATGCTTTTTTGTTTGTCTTTTTTGAGCAGAGGTGTTCCCGTAAAACCGATAAAAACGGCCTCGGGCAGTAGGGTTTTCATGGCTTTGTGCAAATCGCCGCTTTGGGTGCGGTGACACTCGTCGATAAACACCACAAACTCGCCTTTGGCCCGAAAATCGAGCGGAATTTTGATTTGTTCGATAAATTCCTTGGTGGCGCTGCTGTCGGCTTGCGTGTTGCTTCCAAACTTGTGGATGAGGCTGCACAGCAGGCGGTGCTCGGTGCCGTTGAGCCACGCAATGAGCTCTTGCCCGCTGCGGGTGCGCTTAATGTCTTCTTCTACTCCCATAAAGATGCCTTCAATTTGCTCATCAAGTTCGGTGCGGTCGGTGACGATGAGCAGGCGGGCACGGGGATTGTTTTCCAAAATCCACTTGGCCAACCACACCATGGTGAGGCTTTTGCCGCTGCCTTGGGTGTGCCAAATGATACCGCCCTCGCGGCGAGCCAAATACCGTTGGGCTTCTTTGATGCCAAAGTACTGGTTGGGGCGGCACAGTTTTTTTGTGCCTTTGTCAAAAATAACGAAGTTGTGGAGGATGTCGAGCAGCCGTTGGGGCGCACAAAACTGCCGAATGTGCTTGTCGAGCAGGAGCTCATCGGGCTGGTAGGTGTCGCCGTCTTCTTTCCACTTCAAAAAAAACTTCTCTTCCGTACCCGTGGTGCCGTAGTGCAGCCCTTGGGAGTCGTTGGCGGCCAAGACGAGCTGAATGGTCGTAAAAAAGGGCTTGATAAAGATATGTCGCTGGTTGCCAATGCTCTGGCGGATGCCTTCGCTGACGGATACGCTCGTTTTTTTCAATTCCAACACCACCAACGCAATGCCGTTGACGTACAGCACCACATCGGGGCGTTTTATTTTTTCACCCCTGACGGTCACTTCTTCGGCCACGGCTAGGTCGTTGTTTTGGGGCTGTTCCCAATCAATGAGCTGCACCGTTACTTTGTTTTGGCCAATGTCTTCCTTAACAGGGATGCCGTAGCGCAGTAGCGAATACACGGCTTTGTTGGCGGTATAAAGCTCGTCGTTGCGGTTGATGAGTGCCGCTTTTTGAAGCTCAAACAAGGCTTTTTGGATGAGGGTGGGCGTGTAGCGCCCCGTGCGGAGGAGGTACTGACGCAGGTCGTCTTCGCGGAGGTTGGTGTTTTCTTGGGTTTCCAAATTGCCCAAATACCGATAGTGCAGGGCATCGCGTAGGAGTTTTACGACGCGGTTTTGGGTCACACGCTCGGAGGCGACAGCTTGGTGTGGGTTCATTTCATGAGGTTGAGTTTAGGAGATTTTCGACCCCAAAAAAACTATGAGTAAAAAATCAACTTATATCGCCATTGTCTTTCAGCATTTCAACGTATTGTTCCCTGCTCATTGGGCAATCAAAAAAATCCTCTGCTTTATCTGTTTCGGCAAATTTTAACTGCTTCTTTATTCTACCCATAAGAGATGAACCATACTCTTTAAGACCATGACTAAAATAGGTGTAAATATTTTGTTTTATGCCATCAATTTCAAGGTAATAGAATTGATGATGGTCTTTTTCTGGGTAAAAAACAAAACCCTTTCTAGTAAGGACTTTTTGTAAATCCTTAGTTTTTCTGGCCTTCATCAATTACTTTTTTTACTGTTTTTAAAAGGTTCGCTTTTAAACTCTTCGCTTTTTGTGAGAGTTTACTATCGCTTTCTGTTGCAAAATTTTGATATAATGAGTGGAATGTAAAAGCGAAAGAATATTCTGCTTCTTCTCTTGATTCGCCCCAAACTGTAATGTCAAATTCTTGATTTTGGATGATATACATACCCTCTTCAAAATCAACCTGACAATCAAGTCGTTTATTCAGGTCATAGGCAGTATCTTCAAATACAATGCTGCTTGGCTTGTAGGGGTAGGTTTCATGCTCCAACTCTTCAAGAAAATACACCTGTTTTATGTTCTTTTTTGCGAGGTTATATCCATCTTTACTTTTACGAACTTGGGCATAAAATTGTACGGTTTTGTATTCGGACGAATCTACTGAGGCTCGTTTTTCTAATTTTGGAACATATAAATCATATAAGTCTTTTGCAGGTTGCCTAAAGGCAATCTTTTTTTTGTTCGCTCTTATGAAATTTAGTTTGTAGGGACGTTCGGGTGAAACTGCCGAAAACAGAGGCTTGAAAATTTGATTTCTCTCAGTTTCACTGTACCTACCCATTACTTTTTTAAGAAAATCAGGATTTTCGTATTCTCCGTATAAGATGTTTTCTTTGTAATCTTGGTAGGTTTCTTTTTTCCAAACGCTTACTTTATCATTGAAAAGAGAGGGCAGTGATATTATGTTAGGAACTGCCGCTGCTTCAAAACTTCCAAATTTTACATCTACCAAAAGAAGTTCTAAATCTTCTTTCAATGACTCTAAAACTTTGCTATTTTGCTCAAATGCTTTTACAAAAGTCTCGTTTTTAAAAAACTCAACTTCCAAAAAATTCTGAAAAGACTGATTTATGTTTGATAGAACGCTAATAACAGACGATATCCGAGCCGCATGTCCCACTGTTTTGTTAGGGTCAATTTGAAATCTGAAAGCTATATCTCTAAGTTCATCAAGCATTGGCTATTTTGTATTTATCAACCACAAAAGTACAAATTGTGTACCATATACCCGATGGTTAGAACCCAATTATCATACCAACCGTATCTTACCCGTCAATAGTTGCTGCATCATGCCTTGCTTGAGTTGGCGGTACTTTTCCAGCTTGGCCTCCCAGCCCAACAGCTCCGCATCCATGTCGTAGTTAAGTTTCGTGGTTTATGCCACTGCATAGCCTGTATAAGGGCGCTTATAAGGAGCGTGAAATCCCAAAACGATGTCAGTTTTAGGAATACCTTTTTCTTCGAGTACTCCCACTAAATCATAATCCGTAGCGTCTTCCTGTACCCAAAGTTTATTGTTGATGATATCAATGTGAAAAACGCAAAAATGCACTCTTCTGAGTTCGTCTTTCCAAGTAGTATGATACAATAAATAATGCCCGTTGTTGTCATCAAAAATCAATTGATAGCCTGGGTCGGCTTCATTGATTGGAATACGCGTTTGAGCATACTCTGTGAACACAGCTTTTACAATTGTCTGATAGTTAGCTATTTTATCCATGAGTCTATTGTTTTAGCCATCCGTAGCTCTTTGACTAAATCCCGAATATTGTGTTTGGGCAATGTACCTTCCTGCATTTTTTTTACATCCTGCAAACCCTGTTCGATTTGCATGGGTAAAGATACTTTTTCATTCAAACTTTGTGCTGTACTCATATCTTGCGGTGAAATCTATACTGCCAATAACGTTTCGGCCGAAATCCCCAAGCCTCGGTGAAGTTTACGTATCATATCGAGCGTAAGCGGCCTTTTTCGGTTCAATACTTCCGATACCCTGCTGATACTTCCAAAATAAGGGGCTAAGTCTTTCCTTTTAAGTCCTTCTTCTTCCATTTTGAGCTTGATAGCATCTATGGGGTCGGGGGCTTCAATGGGAAAATGGGTAGCCTCGTAGTCTTCGACCAAAATGGAAATAAGCTCTAATAACTCCTCTTCGGAGCTACCTTCGGCACAATCAACCAAGGAGTCAATCATGCCCAAATAGTGCTGATATTGCTCTTTGGTTTTGATGGGTTTTAAATTCAGCCTGAATGCTTCAATATTTTTCATAATCAAGCAATTAAATATTTTTTATATCCTCAATTTTGTCGTATTCTTTGTGCGTTCCGATAAAACGAATATAAACCCTTTGAAGTTTGTATCTAAACAAAACAATGAGTCGGTACTTATTGCGGCAAATATTAAACACAACTCTATTGTTGCCTACAATATCCGTTTTGGGCGTATCTTCAATGACTTCATTGGGCGACTGATAATTGGCCTGCTTCATTTTGGCATACCAATATTTAAGTTCCTGCTCCGAGTCCGGATACTTTTCCCAAAACTCCTTTAGGGTTCCTTTCGTAATTATTCGCATCTACAAACACAAAAGTTAAATTCCCATTTCGGTATATTTATATACAAATATAAGAATTTTTAACAAACTTGATTATATAGTATTCCACTACGTTTTACTTATCGGATAGCCCCTACACCAACCGTATCTTACCCGTCAATAACTGCTGCATCATGCCTTGCTTGAGTTGGCGGTACTTTTCCAGCTTGGCCTCCAAGCCCAACAGCTCCGCATCCATGTCAGATAGTATCGCCGCAATACGGGTTTGTTCGGCTAGAGGGGGGAAAGGGATTTCAAAAGAATTAAGACTCTTATTTGTTATTTGATTTATGGTTGCTCCTAAATGTTCATCTATTTGTTTTTTTATAATACTTGATTGAAATAAGATAAATACATATCTGTTGAAGGAAGACCTAAAAATGGACATAAATGCTCCAAATGTTTCACCGACTGCATTATCATCAATTAGTGCGCATTTCCCTATTAAATCCCTACTACCATTTCTAACGCAAATTAAAATATCATCCTTCCTAACAATTAGCTTTTCAGGAATTTTTACATCCACATAGACATTATTGTCATATTTAAGTACTCCTTCTTGAACATTTGAAGACCGTAATACTAACAAACCGCTCTCTTTTACATCATTCGGGCTATATGTCAATCCAATAATACATTCCCCTATCTCCCCCAACTTCTTCACTTCCCAATCCTCTTTAGGCGTAAGCAGGTGCTGTAGGGTGGCTTGTTTGAGGAGGCGTTTTTTGTGGATGAGTTTCTCCAAGCTCCCAATAAGCGCATCGGCATCGCTCAAGGCCGTGGCAATGGCGGTTTGTTCGGTGAGAGAGGGGAGAGGGAGGGGAAATGTCTTTACATCTTTGCTAGTAATATTTGGGTCTTTACGGCTACTTGTAGCGACATCTTTCCAGTAGTTTACCTTATAGTTTAGGATGTTTATGAGAAATAAGGGGTTCAAAATTTGCTTATTTACCTGAATTGCAGTCAGGGCTTGATTGACACATGCCGAGATTTTTAGAATACCTGTTCTTCCAATTTGGTTGTACCCGCCATACATCGCCACTAAAACGGTATCTACAGGAAAAATCTTTAAGCTACTGGTCTCTTTTAGAGCAACTTCCGTTACCTTTTCACTTGTATCATAGATTTCAGCATCATTTAAATCCATTGTTTTTACCCAAAAGATATTTCCATTTTGAAAATATCTTTCATTCATTTCTCTTCTTGGTGTAGTTCCGGAAGCAAACTCACCAATCTCACCTAGCTTTTTTACTTCCCAATCTTGTGGTATGAGGCCGATTTCGGTTTGTTTGAAGGGGGTATTTTGGGGGGTAGTGTTCATGTTTTTTTTACGGCATATCGCCTTGTAATTCACGTTCAATATCTTCAATACTTGGCAAACTACTTTTGAGATTTTCGGGGAGAATACGCGTTAAATCGTATTCCGAGATACCAATGGGCTTGTGAATATCTTTGAGTGCATACTCCGCAAACACTTTATCTTTGGTTTGGCAAAGGATCAGGCCAATGGTGGGATTATCGGTAGGATGTCTCAGTAAATCATCTACCGCTGAGCAATAAAAATTCATTTTACCTGCGTATTCGGGCTTAAACTCCCCTTTTTTAAGTTCCACTACCACAAAGCAACGTAGCTTGAGGTGATAAAAGAGGAGGTCAAGGTAAAAATCCCGCTCTGAGACAGTTAACTCATATTGGCGACCTACAAAAGCAAACCCAGCCCCCAATTCCAGCAAAAATTTTTCAAGGTGTTTTACCAATTCGATTTCCAGTTCACGTTCCGTAAAAGGTTCGGTTAGGGTCAGGAAATCAAATGAATACGGATTTTTGAGTGTTTCTTTGACCAATTCGGATTGGAGTGACGGCAAAGTAGTTCCAAAGTTATTGGCAGATCGTCCCTGTCGAAGATAAACGTCGCTTTTTATCATTTGCGCTAACGTATCACGCCCCCAACCATTCTGTAGCGTTTGTTGAATATACCAACCCCGTTCATCGGTATTTTTCAAGCGTTGCATCAGCAGAATCGTATGTCCCCAAGGCAATTTTGCAACAGCCTGTTGCAAAATTGAAGAATCAGGATACTCTTTAGCTAATTGCAACATATACCCCAAGTTACGTTCTGAAAAACCTTTTACTTCGGGCAGGTCATTTTTAAGGTCCTTAGCAAGTTTAGGGATAATACCTTTGCCCCAGCCATCCATTTTTTGTCTTTTCAAAATAATAGCACCAATATCCCAATACATCAGAATCATTTCAGTATTTAACGAGAGAGAGGCTTTTATTTGCCCCTGCCTGATTCTGCTTTTTATATCATCAATCAGCGATAGATAAAATGTCAATTCCATACAAATCCCATTTTAGCGAGGTGTTCGTTCACTTTTTGCTCCAGTGCTTCCATTTCTTTGGTCAGGGCGGGGAGTGGGGTTTCGTAGCGCTCTGTGAGTTCTTTGAGGCGCTGCGTGAGGCGTTGGCTGATACGCTCCATTTCGGTTTTTACGTTGCGTTCGAGCGCGGCCATCCACTTGTCGTCCACCACCAGTTGTTTGATTTCGTCCTCAGTCAGCGTTTGGTAGCGTTGGAGGGTCTTTTGGTCCAAGTCGGCGGCGGCTTCTTTGATTTGGGTGGCAAGCTTGGCTTGGTCGTCGATGAGCTGCAAATAAAGCGTCAACAGGGCGCGTTCTTGGGCATCGTCGTTGGTTTTGAGGTACGTCAGCTGCGGCTCGGCCACTAGGCCAAAATCCAAGGTAAGCTCCTTCGTATTTTCTTTTTTGGGCGAGATTTCTTTGAGGCGTTTTTGGACGCTGCCTTTGTTTACCTTGTCATAATCGGCAAAAAAACCGTCTTCGCCGCTATGTTCCTCTTCCAGTTCTTGAAGCTGGGCAAAGAGGGCTTCTTTTTGGGCTTCGAGGGCGGCGAGGGTATTTTTTTCTTGGATAAAATAACGATCTACCACCAGTGCTTTGGGTACCAAATCGCACTCCCACAGGGTAGCGGTTTTGGTTTTTTTCTGAATCACGGGCTCAGCCTTCCAGCCGTCGGCGGCAATGAGGTAGCAGTCGTCTTGCATCGTTTCGTTCCAGTAGTTCATCAGGTGCTGATACACATCGTACTTGTCGAGCAGGGCCTTGTCGGCGTAGCTGCTCAGGATGTCTTCTGCGATGGTAGTGATGATGTGCTTGGGCTTGGATTCAGTATTGAGGGCTTTGAGATAGGCGGTGGTGCGGGTTTTCCATTGAGTGAAAACGGCGTCCATTTCGGCACTAAAAGTCACAAACTCAGGATGATGAAAGATGCTGGTTTTGAGGTGCTCTTTGGTCACTTTGGGACGATAGTAGCCCGCACGGGGGCTGCTGTCGAAGAGGGTGGTTTTGAGCGTAGGATACACCGCCCAATAGTCGTTGAGGGCATCGAGGTCGGCACGGGGGATGTCGCCCACCAAATGCCCCATAATGTCCTGAATATCTTCCGTTTCTTGGCTGTCGATGTAGCGCGGGATGTTGAGGTTATACTCGTTTTTGGGGTCGGCAATTTCCTCCATCGGCACGAGGCAACTGTAATGGGGCAGCTCGATTTGTTTGTTAAACACATCCACTATTTTGTGAATGTCTTGCTCGCGGAGGCGGTTTTTGTTGCCGTCTTTGATAAAACCCTTGCTAGCATCCACCATAAAAATGGCCTTGCGTGCGTCGGCGGTTTCTTTGTCGATGACGATGATACAGGCAGGGATGCCCGTGCCGTAAAACAAGTTGGCAGGCAAGCCAATGATGCCCTTGATGTAGCCGTGTTGAAGGAGATTTTTGCGAATTTCGGCCTCGGCATTTCCCCTAAAAAGCACGCCATGCGGGAGGATACAGGCCGCCTTGCCCGTACTTTTGAGCGACTTAATGATGTGCAGTAAAAAAGCGTAGTCGCCGTTTTTGTCGGGCGGTACGCCAAACCCATCAAAGCGCCCATAGAGGTCATCTTGGGGATTAAAACCACTCGTCCAGTTTTTGAGCGAAAAGGGCGGATTGGCCACGATAAAATCAAATGTTTTGAGGTGCCCCGTGCTTGCATCTCTAAAGAAAGGATCCGACAGTGTGCTTTGTCCACGGTGAATTTCGATGGCCGCTTGGCCGTGCAAAATCATGTTCATCCGCGCCAAAGCGGCGGTAGTCACGTCTTTTTCTTGTCCATAGACACTGCCTTTGCCGTCGGCTTCATCCACGGCTTTGAGCAGCAGCGACCCCGATCCGCAGGTAGGGTCATAGAAGGTGGTTTGGTTGGAAGCTTGTTTGATGTTGAGTACTTTGGCCATCACGCGGCTTACCTCTCCAGGCGTATAAAATTGCCCCTTGCTTTTGCCGCTTTCGGTGGCAAAGTGGCGCATGAGGTATTCGTAGGCATCGCCCAAAATATCGTCACCTTCGGCGCGGTTTTTACTAAAATCAAGCGCGGGGTTTTCAAAGATTGTGATGAGGTTGGAGAGTTTGTCCACCATTTCTTTGCCTTTACCGAGCTTGTCGTCGTCGTTGAAATCGGCCACATCAATCACGCCTTTGAGGTCGTTTTCGATGGCCAATGCCCCGATGATGGTATTCATTTTATCGCCTATTTCTTTATCACCTTTGAGGGCTACCATGTCCTGAAAACTCCCTCCTTCGGGAATGGTAATGAGGGCATTGGGGTCGTCGGCGTATTTGTCGGACACATATTTTACAAACAACAAAACCAATACATAGTCTTTGTATTGGCTTGCGTCCATTCCTCCCCGCAACTCATCGCAACTTGCCCAAAGGGAGCTATACAATTCTGATTTTTTAATGGCCATTGATTTATGATACGCCTAAATGGATGATTTTCGAGGCGGTAAATATCGGGATTATATGGGAGAAGGCAAGCAAATAGGAAGTTACGGATTTTTGTAAGCGGTTATTACGTCTTAAAGAAAAAACCCTCAAAACAGGCTGTTTTGAGGGTTTTTTGTGGTCTCGTCGAAAGTCAAACCCCAAACCTTCTGATCACAAAAAAACTGGATTAGATGCTTATCTTGAAGTTCAGATTACTGCATTATCTAAATAGTTTTATATACTTCGCAAATGCGTAGATTCGATTTCTCTTATATCCTGTCAGTTCTTCTAAAATTCCTAATTTTTGAAAATCTGCAATAAGACGGTTAGCGGTAGAAGGATGAACCTCCAAGACCTCAGCTATTTGTAAACCATCCATGATAGGTTGTTTATAGAGTTCATTGATAAGCCTCTTTGCATCTGTTTGCTTTTTTCCTAAACTGATTAATTGATTAAGCTCAATATCATCTCTCAGTTTGATGATTTGCTGGAAAGTCTCTATGCTTTTCTGTGCAGTTTCTATGACTCCTGTCAAGAAGAAAAGTAGCCAATTCTCCAAATCATTGCGTTTACGTACTAAGGTTAGATTGTCGTAATAATCTCTGCGATTACGTTCAAAAAAATCTGATAGATACAAAATAGGTTTTTGTAAAAGCTTCTTATCCAAAAGGTAAAGAGTAATCAGTAGCCGTCCAATACGACCATTCCCGTCTAAAAAAGGGTGGATGGTTTCAAACTGATAATGAATGATAGCAATCTTGATCAGGTGAGGAACTTGAATCGGTTGCGCTGCCAATTCCGAATGAATAAAATTCTCTAAGTCCTGCATCAAGTTTGGGATTTCGTGATGAGCAGGAGGTACAAACACCGCATCTTTTAAGCTGCTTCCTATCCAGTTTTGACTTGCTCTGTATTCGCCGGGTAGCTTTTCTTTACCTCTTACCCCTTTTAATAGTGTTCTGTGGGTTTGCTTGATTAAGCGACTTGAAATAGGAAGTGTTTCCATTTCATCAATCGCCTGATTCAATGCGTCTATGTAGTTGTGGACTTCTTTCCAGTCGTCTCTTTTTTCGGGGTTGATGTCTTCTTCTTTGATAAGTGCTTCTTCAAAAGAAGTTTGAGTACCTTCAATCTTACTACTGACAGTAGCTTCTTTGGTTACGTGCATTTTGATAAAGAAGTCAATATCAGGAATCAATTCCGAGAAGGCATCTAATTTACCCAAATAGCGGTCTGCTTCTCCTAATTTACTGATAATGGCCGAGTTGGTCACTATCCAAGAAAGGTTTATTCTTTCGGGTAAAAAACTCTTGTATTGGTACTGTGGTATCCAAGTACCTGCTTTAAAGTTCTTGACATCGGTAGCTTTCATAAGTGCAAATATAAATTTTCTTATTTGCACTTAATGCGTTTTCTGCAAATATAGATTTTCTTATTTGCACTTCTGCAATTATAAATCTGCCAGTCTCTAAATCAGGTCAGCTTTTTCTTTAAAATTCTTCATTTACAATAATAATGCGAATCAAGAGTTGAAAAAGATGTAAATGCACAAAGCGGTAGCGATTTTACC
>VFQP010000247.1_pt1 | contig 128833 bp, 125 predicted proteins | sample 3512351 | NCBI WGS metagenome assembly VFQP01 (sample SAMN10412372, study PRJNA504923) | tailings metagenome | isolation source: Relicate 1 Philex TSF1 revegetated site | place: Philippines: Tuba, Benguet | collected 2017-08-29
GGCCCGATCCCACCCGCAACCCTCAGCAAATTTCCACCACATCCGCGGACGCTAACCCGAACATCGTCTCCACGCCGGTCGCAGTCACACGGCGGAACACCACGTCAGGAAACGTCTGCGGCTGCCGGTGGAACTCCCAATCGGAGAACTCCCGATCAGCGTCCCATAACGTCCTCAACTGGTTCAGCGTCTTCGGAATGCTTTCTTCGATGACGGCGCCGAGCAGGGTGTTTGCCGCGTGCAAGTCGGTGGCCGGGATAGCGGGAAGCCCGGCATCAATGCGGAAGTAAGCCGGGAGCGCGAACAGCGCCTCTCTGATGCGTTCCCAGAGTTCGTAGTATTCCCACCGCTCATCTGTCGGCGTGCGTGGGTCGGTCCACCGCGTCGCCGGCTTCTCGTCCTCTTGGTCCTCGAATTTGTCGGGAGTGAGCCGACCGCTAATCCTCCCGCTCATGCTGCCTGCCGTCCCGTTTGGGGGGCTGCCACGAGGAGGCGTTCGCGCGCCACGTCGAAGAAGCGGCGATCCAACTCGGCCGCGTGCGCTACTCGACCGAGCGAGACCGCCGCCACCGTCGCGGAGCAAAGCCCTCCGAAGGGCTCCCACACCACGTCGCCCTTATCGGTGCATGCCTCAATCTGCCGCTCCATGAGCCTCAATGGCTTCTGGTTGGCGTGCAGAGCCCCCTTCTCCCCGGCGATGCGTAGCCGCTCGTCGCCATGCACAGGCGGTTCCGTCCACACGTTGGTGAGGCCGTGCGTGTGGCGCCACTTCGCGCGCATGCGGTCCCACGCTTCGGCAGCGGGTGGGTTCTGGCCATCAAGGGAAAAGTAGGGGCGCGATGTCGGCTTGCCGAACCTTCGGCACCAGTCGGCCATTGCCACGATGGCCTCACCCGGTGGGAAATACCAAAGGTGGCACTCGGTCAGGTATTTGCGTGTGGCCGCGTTCGCCACGCCGCATGCCTTGTTGGATTGATTAAGTGGGAGCCCGCTACGCTGCCACTCCGCGCGGACCCACTCTTTCAGCGGCAGTTGCGCGCCGTCGGCTCCTGCCAGAGTCGCACGCCGCGTGTAACGCACCGCGATTTCCGTCACGACGGGCACACCACGGATGGTCTTCGAGTTGCAGTTGCCGGCTACGTGCTGGATGCCTTTGTCCCAGATCACGGCTTCTTCGTATTGCCAGCCGTGCATCTCCAACGCTTGATGGGCCTTTGCCCACCCGAGTTCGCTGTTCCAGAACCACAGCGTGGTGCTCGGGAGAGAGCGGCGAGCCCACGCCGCAGCATGGGGCGCATAGAACTCGGCTAGCCCGTCAGGCGTGACAGGTTCACCGGGATACTTACCGAGTCCGTACGGGCCATCCGCGATGATGCAGGTCGGCTGCCGCCATTCGTCATAGCAGGTCATGGCATCGGCCAGATGCAGGGAGGCAGTCCCGAGCCGCACAACGCTCGCCTCCGCTTCCGTGACCAGCCTCGCGTGCCGGCGTGCGGCGCCACCTTTCATGCTCTCACTCCCCTAACCCTCGCCCGACTCGGTCAAGGTCGATCCATCTTGGACCGAAAAGCCCTATAGCATTCACCTGTTCGCCAAGCTTGCGCCGCCCACCCCGCCCGGCTAACACTTCGGTCGTCATGCCGCCCCGCGCGCCCCGCACCGAGCCTGTCGCCGCCCTCCGGGCCGGCCTTGGCCTGCGTCCGGCCGCCGCCCTCGCGCTCCTTCGACTTCGTCGCCCCTGGGCGTGACGCCCGGCCGTTGACGGCCGGCACCGCTCAGGGGGAACCCTGGCGCCGCGCGCGCCTTCGGTGAACGACATCAGCGAGGACCGCCATCATGGCCATCAACCACCCCTCCTTCGGGCAGCTCGACCCCGACCGCATCATCGTCTTCGACACCACCCTCCGCGACGGCGAGCAGTCGCCCGGCTTCTCGATGAACCTCGAGGAGAAGCTCCGCATGGCCGAAGCCCTGTGGGAGCTCGGCGTGGACGTGATGGAAGCCGGCTTCCCGATCGCCAGCGTCGGCGATTTCGAGAGCGTGCAGGCCATCGCCCGCAAATTCGCCAAGGACGGCCCCGTGGTCTGCGGCCTGGCGCGCACCGCGCCCGGCGACATCGCCCGCGCGGCCGAGGCCATCAAGCCGGCCGCGCGCAGCCGCATTCACACCTTCGTCTCCACCTCGCCGCTCCACATGCGCGTGAAGCTGCGGATGGAGCCGGCGCAGGTGCTGGAACTCGTCACCTCCTCCGTCACCGCCGCGCGCAACGCGACGGCCGATGTCGAATGGTCCGCCGAGGACGGCACCCGCACCGAGCACGACTTCCTCTGCCGCTGCGTCGAGGCCGCGATCAAGGCGGGGGCCACCACCATCAACATCCCCGACACGGTCGGCTACGCCGTGCCGGAGGACATCACCACCATCTTCACCATGCTGCGCGAGCGCGTCCCCGGCGCCGACCAGGTCGTCTTCTCCGCCCACAACCACAACGACCTCGGCCTCGCGGTCGCCAACACCATCGCCGCGATCCGCGCCGGGGTGCGCCAGGTGGAATGCACGATCAACGGCATCGGCGAACGCGCGGGCAATGCGAGCCTCGAGGAGATCGTCATGGCGCTGCGCACGCGCCACGACGCGGTGCCGGTCAGCAACGGCGTGAAGACGCCGAACATCCTCCGCACCTCGCGCCTGCTCGCCACCATCACCGGCTTCGACGTGCAGCCCAACAAGGCGATCGTCGGGCGCAACGCCTTCGCCCATGAATCGGGGATCCACCAGGACGGCGTGCTGAAGGACGCCTCCACCTACGAGATCATGACGCCCGAGAGCGTCGGCTGGTCCACCTCCTCCCTCGTGCTCGGCAAGCATTCCGGCCGTGCCGCCTTCCGCGACAAGCTGAAGGGCATGGGCTACGAACTCGGCGACAACGCGCTGAACGATGCCTTCAAGCGCTTCAAGGACCTCGCCGACCGCAAGAAGGTCGTCTACGACGAGGACATCGCCGCACTCGTGGATGACGAGGTCGTGCGCGCCAATGACCGGATCAGGCTCACCGGCCTCTCGGTTTCCACCGGCATGCACACGCGGCCCATCGCCTCCATCGCGCTCGAGGTGGATGGCGAGGTGCGGGAGGGCGTGGCCGGCGGCGATGGCGGCGTGGACGCCACCTTCGCCGCGCTGCGCAGCGCCTTCCCCCACGAGGTCAACCTCAAGCTCTATGCCGTGCAGAGCGTGACCGGCGGCACCGACGCGCAGGCCCGCGTGACGGTGCGGCTCGAGGAGAACGGCAAGCTCGTGGACGGGCAGGGCGCGGACACCGACACCATCGTCGCCTCCGCCCGCGCCTATGTGCATGCGCTGAACAAGCTGCTCGTCAAGCGGGAGAGGACGGCGCCCGTCGGCATCGAGGCGCCGGCGGCCTGACCGCCGCGCCCGTCTATCCCCGCCGCTCTTGCATGGCCCGCCACACCCTCTCCGGCGTGGCGGGCATGTCGAGGTGGTCCACTCCGATCGCGTCGCACACCGCCGAGATCACTGCCGGCAGCGCGCCGACCGTCCCCGCCTCGCCCGCCCCCTTGGCGCCGAGCGGATTGGACGGCGTGGGCTGCGGGTTGGCGAGCACCTCCATCATCGGCAGGTCGTCGGCGCGCGGGATCGCGTAGTCGAGGAAGCTCGCGGTCAGCATCTGCCCCGTCGCGTCGTAGCGCATCGCCTCGCCGAGCGCCTGCGCCGCCCCCATCGCGACGCCACCATGCAGCTGGCCCTTGAGCAGCAGCGGGTTCACCACCGTGCCCACATCGTCCACCACCACATAGCGGTCGAGCGCGACGGCGCCGGTCTCCGGGTCCACCTCCACCTCGCAGATGTGGCAGCCATTGGGGAAGGTGGCATCGCCCGGTGCGACGGCGGCCTGCGCGGCGAGCCCGACATCCTCCCCCTTCGGCCGCTGCCCCGGCATGTGCGCCGCGCGCGCGACGGCCGCCAGCGTGACCGCGCGGTCGGTGCCGGCCACGGCGAAGCGGCCGGGCGCGTAGTCGATGTCGGCCGGTGCCGCTTCCAGCAGATGCGCCGCGATGCGCTTCCCCTTCTCGATCACGCGGTCCACGGCGACGAGCGTCGCGGTGCCGCCGGCGACGATGGAGCGGCTGCCGAAGGTGCCGCGGCCATAGGCGGTGCTGTCGGTGTCGCCGCAGACGATGCGGAGCTTCTCGGGCGGGATGGCGAGCCGTTCCGCGAGCATCTGGCGGAACACCGTCTCGTGCCCCTGGCCGTGGTTGTGCGTGCCGAGGAAGAGCGTCGCGCTGCCATCCGCCGCGATGCGCAGCTCCGCCCCTTCCTCCATCGGCATGCCCTGCGGCCCGGCGCTGATCTCGATGGCGTTGGCGATGCCGAGGCCCCTGAGCTTCCCCCGCGCCGCGCTCGCGGCCCTGCGCGCCGCGAAGCCGACGAGGTCCGCCGCCGCCTCGGCCATGTCCATGTTCCGGGCGAAATCGCCGCTGTCATAGGTGAAGACGAGCCCGGTGCGGTACGGCATCGCCTGGCGGGGGATCAGGTTGCGCCGCCTGATATCCATCCGATCGAGCCCGAGCCGCGCGGCCGCGACATCGATCGCGCGCTCGATCGCATAGGTCGCCTCCGGCCGTCCGGCGCCGCGATAGGGCGCGGTGGTCTGGGTGTGGGTGAAGGCGCCCCGCACCGTCGCCGCGATGAGCGGCGTGCGATAGACCCCGGCGAGCCCGCCGAGATTGTTGGTCGAGGAATGCGGCGTCAGCGTCGCGAGATAGGCGCCGAGGTTGGCGATGGTGTTGACGCGCAGTGCGAGGAAGGTGCCGTCCGCGTCCAGGGCCAGTTCGATCCGGTTGTGGGTGTCGCGCGCATGCGGATCGGAAAGCAGCGCCTCGGAACGGTCGGCGGTCCAGCGCACGGGGCGGCCGAGCGCGCGCGTGGCGTGCAGCAGGCAGAGCAGTTCGGGCGTCGGGTGGCTGCGCAGCCCGAAGCCGCCGCCCATCTCGGGCGCGACGAGGCGGAGCGCGCTCGCCGGGATGCCCATCGCCGCGGCCAGCAGGTCGCGCAGCGAATGTGGCCCCTGGGTGCCGCAGGTGAGCGTGAAGCGCCCCTCCGCCGCGTCGTAGTCCGCGACCGCCGCGCGGGGTTCCATCGGCGTGCCGCAGAGCCGGCTGATCCGCGCATCGAAGCGGACCACATGCGGCGCGGCGGCGATCGCGGCGGCGACCGCCGCGTGATCGCCCTGGCGGAACTCGAATCCGAGATTGCCCGGCGCGAGCCCCGGCCAGACCTCGGGCGCGCCGGGCGCGAGCGCGGCCTCGGCCTCCGTCACGGCCGGGCCGGGCTGCCAGTCCACCTCCAGCGCCTCCACCCCGTCGCGGGCCGCGGCCGGCATGGTCGCGACCACCATCGCGACGGCGTCGCCGACATGCCGCGCCGCGTCCTTCGCCAGCGCGGTCCAGGGCGGGCGCGGCATGGGCGCGCCATCGGGAAGCTGGCGCGGCACCAGGCAGGGCAGGGGGGCGATGCCGGCCATGTCGGCCGCGGTGAACACCGCGACCACGCCCGGCACCGCCATCGCCGCCGCCGTGCCGATCCCGCCGATCCCGGCGGCCGCATGCGGGCTGCGCAGGAAGGCCGCGTGCAGCGCGCCGGGGGCGGCGATGTCGTCGCCGTAGCGGCCGAGGCCGCGCAGCAGCCGCCGGTCCTCCACGCGTCGCGGGGCGCCGCCGATGCGCCAGGGCGAGGGCGCGTCCGCCTGAATCGGGCTGTCCGTCATGCGCCGAGCCTTTCGGCCCGGGTGCCGCGCGTCAAGCCGGGGTGCACGATTCCGCGCGCGGCGGCCTGCCTCACGCAACTGTGCCAACCGAACGCGGCCGTGGCGCGGCAGTGTGCAACCGTTGCGTATAACAAAAGGCTGCCGGTCCGCATGGATCCCTCCCGCAAGCTGCTGCTGGTCGAGGACGACCCGCTGGTGCGGAGTTCACTCGCCGAGGCGCTCGCCGATGCCGGCTACCAGGTGCTGGAGGCCCCGAACGCCGAGGCCGCGCTCGACATGGTCGCCGCGCGCGACGATCTCGACGTGATGCTGACCGACATCAACCTCCCTGGCGCCGACGGCTTCGCGCTGGCGCGTGCGGCGCGCCGGCTGCGGCCGCGCCTGCCGGTGGTCTATGCCTCCGGCCGCGCGCGGGAGGCCGACCGGCGGCGCGCCCTGCCCGGCACGATCTTCCTCGCCAAGCCCTTCAGCCTGGCGAATGCGCTGGAGACGCTGGAAGGCGCGATCTCAGCCGCCTGACGCGCGGGCCAGCACCGCCGCGGCGAAGGCGTCGGCCGCGCCGAGATACCCCGCCGGATCGGTCAGGCGCGCGATGCCCTCGGCATCCAGGATCTCGCCGACACGCCCGTCGCGCGCCAGCGCCGCGTTCAGATGCACCCCCTCGGCCAGCGCGACGGCGCAGGCGTGGTGCACCACCTCATGCGCCGCGCCGCGGCCGAGGCGCGGCGCGAGGCCCATCATCACCGCCTCCGCCATGATGAGCCCGCCCCCGGCATCGAGGTTCCGCCGCATCCGCGCGGCATCCACCTCCAGCCCCGCGACGATCGGGCCGAGCGTCGCGAGCGCGCCATGCGTCAGCAGCACCGCCGGCCCCAGCGCCAGGTGTTCCGCCTGCATGGCCCAGGCGCCGCGCTCATGCTCGTGCAGCATGGCGTTGAGCAGCAGCGGGATCTGCGCCTGCGCGGCGCGCGCCTGGGCGATCACGTATTCGCAGCCGATCGGGTTGCGCTTCTGCGGCATGGTGGAACTGCCGCCCTTGCCTGGGGCGGCGGGCTCGCTCGCCTCGCCGACCTCGGACTGCATCAGCCAGAGGATGTCGGTCGCGGGCTTGGCCAGCGCGCCGCCGAGCAGCCCGCACCAGCAGCCGAACTCCGCGACCGCGTCGCGCGCCACATGCCAGGGGATGGCGGGCAGCGCGAGGCCGAGCTCCTTCGCCAGCTCCGCCGCCACGCGCGGGCCGTCGGCGCCGAGCGAGGCCAGCGTGCCGACCGCGCCGCCGAATTGCAGGCGGAGCAGCCGCGGCTTCACCTGCGCCAGCCGCTCCCGCATGGTGATCAGCGGATCGAGCCAGAGCGCCGCCTTGTAGCCGAAGGTGATCGGCAGCGCCTGCTGCGCATGGGTCCGCCCCGCCATCACCGTGCCCCGATGCGCGCGGACGAGATCGGCCAGCGACGCGACCAGCGCCGCGAGATCGGCCTCGAACAGCGCGATCGCGTCGCGGAGTTGCAGCACGAGCGCGGTGTCGAGCACGTCCTGCGTCGTCGCGCCCCAATGCGTCCAGCGCCCGGCTTCCGGGCCGGCGAGCGCCGAGAGCTGCTTCACGAGCCCGACGGTCGGGAAGCCCATGCTGGCGGTGGCCTTGGCAAGCGCGGCCATGTCGAGCAGTTCCACGCGCGCCGCCCTGGTGATGGCCTCGGCCGCCTCGGCCGGGATCAGCCCGAGCCGCGCCTCGGCGCGCGCCAGCGCCGCCTCGAAATCCAGCATGCGCTGCAGCGCCGCGCGTTCGGAGAGGATCGCGCGCATCGCGTCGGAGCCATGGACGGCGGCGTAGACCTCAGCCATCAGCATGCGCCTTCTCCCTCCCCCGCCATGCGGGGGAGCGAGAGAGGACTACACATCCAGGAACACCGTCTCCCCATCCCCCTGGAGGCGGATATCGAGCCGCCACACGCCGTTGCCTTCCGGCCGCGCGACCAGCGTCGCGCGCCGCGCCGGGTCGTCCACCAGGTTCAGCACCGGGTCGGTGGCGTTCAGCGCCTCGCCCTCGAAATAGGCGCGCGTCACGACATGGCCCATCAGGCCGCGCGCGAAGATCGCGATCTGGATATGCGGCGCCTGGAGCGTGTTGCCGCGGCCCGGCACCGGCCCCGGCTTCAACGTGGTGAAGCGGAACTCGCCATTCGCGTCCGTCCCGCTCCGCCCGAAGCCGTGGAACACATCCTCGTAGCGGCCATCCGGCCCGGCCTGCCAGATCTCGACGAGCGCATCCGTCACCAGCGCGCCGTCGCCATCGGTGATGCGGCCGACGAGCACCACCTTCTCGCCCTGCACGCCTTCGTTGCCGCCGCCGGCGCGGAGCAGGTCCGCCCATTCCGGGAAGTCGATCATGTGCCAGTAGGGGCCGGCCGTCTGGCTGGCGGTTGCCGGAACCATCGGTGTCATGCCTTCTCGAAGGGCGTGGCCTCGCGGCCGCGCAGCACCATGTCGAAGCGGTAGCCCAGCGCCCATTCCGGCTTCGTCAGATCGAGGTCGAACTTAGAGACCAGCCGCTCCCGCGCCGCCTTGTCGGGTGTGGCGTGGAAGATCGGGTCGAGTTCCAGCAGCGGGTCGCCGGGGAAATACATCTGGGTGATCATCCGCTGGGCGAAGCCCGCGCCGTGCAGGCCGAAATGGATGTGGATCGGCCGCCAGGCATTCCAGTGGTTGCGCCAGGGATAGGCGCCCGGCTTGATCGAGACGAAGGAATAGCGCCCGTCCTCGTCGGTGAAGATGCGCGCGCGGCCCTCGAAATTCGGATCGAGCGGCGCGTCGTGCTGGTCGCGCGGATGGTGGTAGCGGCCCGAGGCATTGGCCTGCCACACCTCCACCATCACGCCGCGCTGCGGGCGGCCATCCTCGTCCGTGATGCGCCCGCCGACGATGATCCGCTCGCCCAGCGCGCCCTTGCCGTTCACCTGGCTCATGTCGGCCTGCGGCTTGTAGCGCGCCGGGTCGAAGCGCGGCGCCGAGGTCTCGGTCAGCGTGTGCGGCACGCGGACCAGCGCGTGCTTCGGATGGCGCTTCGCGGTGCTGCCATAGCCCGGGCTGTCGAGCGGCGGCTGGCTGCCCGGCGCCGCCCGCCGATAGGTCACCGGATCGCTCATGTCTGGCCTTCCTCCGCGAGGATGCGTTTCGCGATCTTAAGCGCGGAATTGGCTGCGGGAACACCCGCATAGGCGCCGACCTGCAGCAGGATTTCCGCGAGTTCATCCGCCGTCACGCCGGTGTTCCGCGTGGCGCGCACATGCAGCTCGAACTCCTCGTGCCGGCCGAGCGCTGCCATCATGGCAAGGGTCAGCATGCTGCGCGTGTGGCGCGGCAGGCCCGGCCTGGTCCAGACGCCGCCCCAGACATTGGCGGTGATCCAGTCCTGGAAGGCGGCATCGAGCGCGGTCACGCCCTTCTGCGCGCGCTCCACATGCGCCGCGCCGAGCACGGATTTGCGGATCGCGAGCCCGCCTTCCGCCCCCGGCTGCGGCGCGCGCGCGGCGAGATGCGCAAGCACCGCTTCCGTCACCGGCGCCGCGCGTTCCAGCGTGGGCAGATGCGCGGCCTCCGGGATGATGTGCAGCGCCGCACCCGGGATCATGTCGCGCAGCGCCTCGGCCATGGCGGGTGGTGTGGCGATGTCGCGGTCGCCCACCAGGATCGTCGCCGGGCAGCCGATCCGCCCCGCGATGTCGCCCGCCCGCGCATCGCGCAGCGCGGCGGCGGAGGCCGCGTAGCCCGCCGGATCGGTCCCGAGCAGCATCCGCCTGAGCCCCTGCGAGGAAGCGAGCGAGGCATCCACCACCCAGCGCGGCATCACCATGTCCACGAGCCCGGCCATGCCCTGCGCGCGCGCGATCTCCATCCGCTGCTGCCAGGAGGCGGGCGGCGGGAACTCGGCGGCCGTGTCGAGCAGGATGAGGGAGGCGACGCGCTCCGGCGCCATCGCCGCCATCTCGAGCGCGATGCGCCCGCCGATCGAGCAGCCCAGCACATGCGCCTGCCGCTCGCCCAGCGCATCGAGCAGCGCGAAGGCATCGCGCGCGTGCTGCGCCATCGAGCCCTCCTGCGGCGTCACGCCCGAAAGCCCGTGGCCGCGCAGATCCATCCGGATCACGCGATGGTTGCGCGCGAGTGCGGCCGCCTGCGGGTCGAACAGATGGAGGTTCGTGCCGATGGAATGGAGCATCAGCACCGCCGGCGCGACGCTGCTCGATGGCGGGCCTTCCACCAGCGCGTGGAACTGCGTGTCGCCGAGATGGAGGAACATGTTGCGTCTCTCCGAGGCCGCGCGGGATGAGGCACCCCCACCCCGACCCTCCCCCGCTTGCGGGGGAGGGAGATCAGTCACGCCCGCTCCAGCACCATCGCGATGCCCTGGCCGACGCCGATGCACATCGTCACCAGCGCGTAGCGCGCCTTGCGGTGATGCAGCTCCGCCACCGCCGTCTGCACCAGCCGCGCGCCGCTCATGCCGAGCGGATGCCCGAGCGCGATCGCGCCGCCATTCGCGTTCACATGCTCCGCATCGTCCGGCAGGCCGAGATCGCGCGTGACGGCCAGCGCCTGCGCGGCGAAGGCCTCGTTCAGCTCGATCACCGCGATGTCGGAGAGCGTCAGGCCCGCCTTCTCCAGCACCCGCCGCGTCGCCGGCGCCGGCCCGAAGCCCATGATGCGCGGCGCGACACCGGCCGTCGCGGTCGCCACCACCCGCGCGCGCGGCGTGAGCCCGTGGCGCTTCGCCGCCGCCTCGCTCGCGACCAGGATCGCGCAGGCGCCGTCATTCACGCCCGAGGCATTGCCCGCCGTCACCGTGCCCCCTTCCTTGCGGAAGGGCGTCGCCAGCTTCGCCAGCGCCTCCAGCGTGGTGTCGGGGCGCGGATGCTCGTCGGTGTCCACCACCATGGGCTCGCCCTTGCGGCGCGGGATGGCGACGGGGACGATCTCCTCCCGGAAGCGCCCGCTCGCCAGCGCCTTGCCGGCGCGCTGCTGCGACCGCCAGGCGAAGGCGTCCTGGTCGGCGCGGTTCACCTGGAACTCCTGCGCCACGTTCTCCGCCGTCTCCGGCATCGAATCGATCCCGTGCTTCGCCTTCATCAGCGGGTTGACGAAGCGCCAGCCGATCGTCGTGTCGAAGATCTCGGCGGCGCGCGAGAAGGCCTCCTGCGCCTTGCCCATCACGAAGGGCGCCCGCGTCATGCTCTCGACGCCGCCGGCGATCATGAACTCCGCCTCGCCCGCCTTGATCGCCCGCGCCGCGATGCCGACGGCATCCATGCCCGAGCCGCAGAGCCGGTTCACCGTGCTGCCGCCGATCGTCTCCGGCAGGCCGGCCAGCAGCAGCGCCATGCGGGCGACGTTGCGGTTGTCCTCGCCGGCCTGGTTCGCGCAGCCGAACACCACATCCTCCACCGCCGCCCAGTCCACGCCCGGGTTGCGCGCCATCAGCGCCTTCAGCGGGATCGCGCCGAGGTCGTCCGGCCGCACCTCCTTGAGCGCGCCGCCGAAGCGGCCGATGGGCGTGCGGGCGGCGTCGCAGATGAAGGCGTCGGCCATGGCGGGGTCCCTCCGTTCGGCCGGCTTGGTGCCTCCGCCCCCGGCGCGCGTCAACTCAGCAGCCGCACCAGCCAGAGCGAGAGGGCGGGGAAGGCCACCAGCAGGCCGAGCCGGACCAGGTCCATCGCCAGGAAGGGCAGGACGCCCCGGTAGGTCGCGGTGATCGGCACGTCCCGCGCCAGGCCCGAGATGACGAACACATTGAGCCCGATCGGCGGCGCCGTCAGCCCGATCCCGACGACGACGAGGACGAGGATGCCGAACCAGATCGCCGTCTCCTCGGTGGTCAGCCCGAAATCGAGCGCGGTCACGACGGGGAAGAACACCGGCAGCGTCAGCAGGATCATCGCGAGCTCGTCCATCACCGCGCCGAGGATGATGTAGGCCAGCAGCAGCAGCGCCAGCACGCCATAGGGCGGGAAGTCCTGCTCGCCGATCCACATCGCGAGCAGGTCCGGCGCCTGGGAGAGTGCCAGGAAGGCGTTGAACACCTCGGCGCCGAGCAGGATGACGAAGATCATCGCCGTCGTCTCGGCGGTGGCGAACAGCGCTTCCTTCACGTGGCGCGCCTTCAGCGTGCCGCGCGCGACGCCGACGCCGAGCGTCGCGATGCAGCCCACCGCCGCGCTCTCGGTCGGCGTGAAGATGCCGCCATAGATGCCGCCCACCACCGTCACCGCGATCAGCAGCACCGGGATGACGTTGAGGAAGGCCTCGCGCTTCTCCGCCCCGCTCGGCGCCTCGCCCGGCGGTCCGAGATGCGGCCGGAAGCGCACCAGGATCGCGATCGCCAGCATGTAGAGCGCGGCTGCGATCAGCCCCGGGATCAACGCCGCCATGAACAGCTTGGCGATGTTCTGCTCGGTGCTGATCGCATAGACGACGAGGATCACCGAAGGCGGCACCAGGATGCCGAGCGTGCCGCCCACCGCGATGGTGCCGGTGGAGAAGCCGGGGTCGTAGTTGTAGCGGCGCAGTTCCGGCAGCGCCGCGCGGCCGAAGGTCGCCGTGGTCGCGACGGAGGAGCCGCAGACCGCGCCGAAGCAGGCACACGCCCCGATCACCCCCATCGCCATCCCGCCCGGCTTGCGCCCGATCAGCGCATTGGCCGCCGCGAACAGGTCCCGCGCGAGGCCACCGCGTTCCGCCAGCGCGCCCATCAGGATGAACAGCGGGATGACCGAGAGCGTGTAGTTCGAGAACAGGTGGTAGGGCGTCGCCTTGAGGTAGTTCGACAGCGCGTTCCAGTCGAGGATGTGCACATAGCCGCCGATGCCCACCAGCAGCATCGCGAGCCCGACCGGCGCGCGCAGCGCGATCAGCGCGAGCATCGCGCCGAAGCCCATCGCGGCCAGGAAGAATTCCGGCGCCATTCAGCCCCGCCGGCGCAGCAGGCGGGGGATCCACCACAGCGCCGCCAGCGCCGTGATCGCGAAGCAGAGCGCCCCGAAGCCGATCGCCCACCAATAGGGCAGCGCGGCGAGCCCGATGGTGCGCGTGCCGCTGACCCAGTTCTCGTACGCGCCGACCGTCATGCGCTCGGCGATCCAGATCGCGAAGGCCGCCCAGACCAGCATCCAGAAGGCATCCACCGCGTCCGTCACGCGCTTCGGCAGCCAGGTGGTGAAGCTGTCGACCAGGATGTTGGTCCGCATCAGCGTGCCATGCGCGACGAAGCCGAGCACGCCGACGCCCGCGGCGATGGAGACGATCTCGAAATCGCCGCGGATCGGCTGGCTCGTCGTCCAGCGCAGGACGACGGAGATGGTGGTGACGGACCCCGCCACCAGCAGCGCGACCCCGCCCAGCAAAGCGAGGCCGCGGGCCAGCGCGGCGATGACGCCGGACGGGGCCGCCGCTTCCTTCAGGAGCGCGCGCCGCCGTGCTTGGCGATCAGCCCGCGCGCATCGGCGAGCAGGCCGGCGCCGTCGAAGCCGCGCTCGCGCGAGGCGTTCAGCCAGGCATCCAGCACCGGGCGGCAGGCGATCATCCAGCGCTCCTTCTCGGCATTGGTGATCTGGATGATGCGGTTCTCGCGCCGGCGCTCGACCATGGCGCGCACCACCGGGCCCTGCTCGTCCCACACCTTCGCCGCCATCTCCGCCGCGGCCATGCCGGAATTGGCGTCCAGCACCGCCTTGAGCTCGGCCGGCAGCGAGGCATAGCGCGCCGGGTTCATCGCCAGGATGAAGGTGGTGGAATAGAAGGTCGGGCTGCCCGGGATCTCGGTGTGGTGCCGCACCAGCTCCTGCAGGCGGATCGAGGGCACGACCTCCCACGGCACCACCGCGCCGTCGATCACGCGCTGGCTGATCGCCTCCGGCACCTGCGGCACCGGCATGCCGATCGGCGCGGCCCCGAGCGCGCGCAGGGCCTCGCCGGCCTGGCGCGTCGGGAAGCGCAGCTTGAGGCCGCGCAGGTCCTCCATCCGCCGCACTTCCTTGTTGGCGTGGATGGTGCCGCCGTCATGCGCCCAGACGGTGATCGGGTGCACCTCGCGGAACTCCTCGCGCAGATGCGTGGTGTAGAATTCCCACACCGCCTTGGCGTTCGGCCCGGCGAGGCGGTCGGCCACGAAGGGCAGCTCGAACACCTCGATGCGCGGGAAGCGGCCGGGGGTGTTGCCGGGCAGCGTCCAGACGATGTCGGCGACGCCGTCGCGCGCCTGGTCGAAGAGCTGCGGCGGCGCGCCGCCGAGCTGCATCGAGGGGAAGATCTGGATGCGGAGGTTGTTCTGCGTCTCGGTCGCGATCTTCTGCGTCCAGGGCATCAGGAAGTGGCGATGCACGTTCGAGACCGCCGGCAGGAAGTGATGCAGCCGGAGCGTGACCCCCTGCGCGGAGGCCGGGCGGATGGCCGCCGGCGCGGCGAGCGTGGCGAGCAGGAGCGAACGGCGTGCGAGCATATGCTTGGAGCCTCCCTGGCAATCGGTTGCGACACTCCTAGAGGCGCGGGCCGCCCGGTTCAAGCATTCGCGAGGGCGGCCACCAGCGCGCGCGCCTTGGCGCCCACCACCGCCGGCGTATCGCCCGGCCTGTAGATCGCGCTCCCGATGCCGAACCCCGCCGCGCCGGCCGCCCGCCAGGGCGCGAGGTTGCCCGCCTCGATCCCGCCGACCGGCAGCACCGGCACACCCTTCGGCAGCACCGCGCGCAGTGCCTTGAGCACGGCGGGCGAGGCCGCCTCGGCCGGGAACAGCTTGAGCCCATCGGCCCCCGCCTTCAGCAGCGCGAAGGCCTCGCCGGGCGTGAGGAAACCCGGCACCGCGAGCATCCCCGCCGCCTTGGCCGCGCGCACCACCTCGGGGTCCGCGTGCGGCGTGACCACGAGCCGCCCGCCCGCCGCCGCGATCCGCGCGCAATCGGCCGGGTCGAGCACGGTCCCCGCGCCGACCAGCGCCTGCCCGCCGAAGCGCGCCGCAAGCCGGCGGATGCTCTCGATCGGCTCGGGTGAATTGAGGGGCACCTCGATCACCGCGATCCCCTCGGCGAGCAGCGCCGCGCCGACCGCCTCCACCTCCTCCGGGCGCACGCCGCGCAGGATCGCCACCAGCGGGCAGCGCGCGAGCCAGGCGGTCAGGTCCATCCGAGGGCTCCGCCGATCCGCACCAGGCCCGCCGCGGCGAGGTCCGGGTCATGCTGGGTGACCGCGACGCCCTGGGCTTCCAGCGCCGCCCGGTAGAGCGAAGCGAGGCCCGCCGCACCCGCCAGATGCACCTCCCGCGCGCCAGCGCCTGCGAGCGCCGCGGCGACCTCATGCCCGATCAGCAGGCCGGAGAGGTAGCTCCGCGTGGCGCGCGCCGGCAGGCGGCCCATGAGGTGCAGGCTGCGCGCGCCGAACAGGTGGTGCAGCAGCCCGCCCGGCTGCCGCGCCCGCCCGACGCCGGCGGCGAAGGCCTCGGCGTCGTCCGGCGCCTCCTCGCTGGTGCGGGCGAGGATGGTGTGCTGCGCGAGGGCCGCGAAGGCCTCGCCGGTCATATGGGTGGTGAAGCCCGCGATGCGCCCGCCCCGGAGCCGCGCCCATTTGCTGTGCGTTCCCGGCAGGCAGACCAGCGCATCCGGATGGGCGGCCGCCAGCGCGACGAGCTTCGTCTCCTCCCCGCGCATCACGTCCGGGATGCCCTCGGCATCCGCGGTGGTGAGGCCGGGCACGAGGCGGAGCTCCGCGCCCTCGAAGGGAATGGCGATGGTCGCCGCCGCGATCTCGGCCGCGCCCGCGGGGCAGGGGAGGTAGGGCGCCTCCACCCAGCCCTGCCGGCTGCCGACCATGCCGCAGAGCAGCACGCGCGTTTCGCCCGCGGCGAGCCAGGCGCCCACCGCCTCGCGCAGCGCCACCGGGAACCCACCCGCCGGCACCGTCATGATGCCGCCCGGCCGGTCCAGCCGGTCCCGCACCGCGCCATCGGGCGCGATGCGATAGGCGCGGAGGCTCGTCGTGCCCCAATCCAGTCCGATCATGCCGCGCAGCCTGCGGCCGCGCGCCGCGGCCGCGCAAGCCCCGCCGGCGGCGTCAGGCGCCGCCGAACTTGATCTGCTGCTGGTCGTTCTGGCCGCGCGTCGCCCAGCCCGTGGTGCGGTTCTCGATCGCGATCGCGATGACGTAGAGCGTCACGCCGAGGATCGCCGTCACGATCAGCCCCGCGAACACCAGCGGCACGTCGAAGCGGCTGGAGGCGAGGATCATCAGGTGGCCGATCCCCTTGTTGGCCGCCACCGTCTCCGCGATGATGGACCCCACGAAGGCGACCGTGATCGAGATCTTCAGCGAGGCGAAGAAATAGGGCATCGCCCGCGGCAGGCCGACCTTGCGGATGATGTCGGTGTGCTTCGCACCCAGCGCGCGCAGCACGTCGCGCAATTCCGGCTCCACCGTCGCGATGCCGGTCGCCACGTTCACCACGATCGGGAAGAAGCTGATCAGGAAGGCGGTGATAACCGCCGGCACCGTGCCGATGCCGAACCAGATCACCAGGATCGGCACCACCGCGACCTTGGGGATGGAGTTGAAGCCGATCAGCAGCGGATAGAGCCCGTGATAGAGCAGCGTCGAGCTGCCGATCGCGATGCCGAGCAGCAGGCCGAAGACGATCGCCAGGCCGAAGCCGATCAGCGTCGTCATCGTGGTCTGCCAGGCATTGTCGAGCAGCGGCACCCACCACTTCACCATGCTCGCCGCGATGTCGGTCGGCGCCGGCAGCACGAATTGCGGCACGTTGAACGCCTTCACCCCGGCTTCCCAGACCAGGAACATGCCGATGATGACGAGCCAGGGCAGCGCCGTCTGAAGCCGCCGCTGCCGCCGCGCCGCGGCCGCCATGGCTTCGAGCCGGCGCAGCGCCTCGGGCGACATGCCGGCCGCGTCCGCGGCGGCGGAGGGGCGGAGCGCCGCGGGGCGGGCGGTGATGTCGTCAGGCATGGGCGACCTCCTCGCCCTTGCGGGCGGCGCTGATGTATTCGCGCAGATCGTGCACGAGCGAGACGAAGCGCGGATCGAAGGTGGTCTCGAGCGTGCGCGGCCGGGGGAAGTCCACCACCCGCTCGGCGATGATCCGCCCGGGACGCGAGGACATCACCAGCACGCGGTCGGCCAGGAAGGCCGCTTCCCGCAGGTCGTGGGTGACGAGGATCACCGTCGGGCGCCGGGCCAGCCACACGTCCTGCAGCACCGACCACAGGTCCTCGCGCGTGAAGACGTCGAGCGCGGCGAAGGGCTCGTCCAGCATCAGCAGGGCGGGTTCGTGGATCAGCGCGCGGCAGAGGCTCGCGCGCTGCTGCATGCCGCCCGAGAGCTGCCAGGGGAATTTCTGGTCGAAGCCGTCGAGCCCGACGAGGGCCAGCAGGTCCTTCGCCTGCTTCACGTATTTCGCCCGCTCCTTCGAGAGCAGGCGCCGATGCGGCTCCACCACCTCGAGCGGCAGCATCACGTTGTCCAGGATGTTGCGCCAGGGCAGCAGCGTCGGGTTCTGGAAGGCCATCCCCGAATTGGTGAGCGGGCCCACCACCTCCTGCCCCGCCACCACGACGGAGCCCGCGGTCGCCGGCCAGAGCCCGGTCACGAGCCGCATCAGCGTGGACTTGCCGCAGCCCGAGGGCCCGACGACGGCGATGAACTCGCCCTTGCCGACATGCATGGAGGTGCCCTGGAGGGCGAGCGTCCCCTCCACGCCGCCATAGCGCATGGCAACCCCGGAGATCTCGACGAAAGGCCGTTCCATCCTGTCCCCCAGCGCGGCGTTCCCGGCAGATGTGCGGCACGCGCGGGGTGCCACGCAAGACGCGCGCCACCCCAGGGATGGCCTTTTGCGGTGCAGCGAAGGGCCTGCCCTGCCTTTTCCGTGGGCGGGGCGCCTATCGGCTGGGCGCTGCGAGCACCGCGGCGCAGGCGAGCGGCAGGCGTGGCGGCGGCCCGGCCCGGCCGGGCGGCGGCGGCCGCCGCGCCTCCGGCGAGAGCCACCAGTCGAGGCTGGCGTCGCAGCCATCGCCGGGCGGCGGCGGGGCGATGTCGCGGCACTCCGGGCTGCCGTCCGGGCAGCGCAGGCGCACATGCATGTGGCTGTCATGCCCGCGCCAGGGCCGCACCCGGCGGAGCCAGGCCTCCCCACCATGGTCGCGGCAGAGCCTTCGCTTGATGGCGTGGTTGACGAGCACCCGGTCCACGCCCGGCGCCTCCGCCGCGAGCCGGATCAGCCGCGCATGGCGCGGGCTCCAGCGCGCCGGGTCCACGCCCGATTCGTCGGCCAGCACAAGGGAGGGGATGGCGAGTTCCTCCCGCTGGCTGGCCGGCACGCGCGGCTTGGGGCGGAGATCGAGCCACACATCCACGTCGAGTCCCGTCTGGTGCGAGGCATGCCCGAAGCTCATCGGCCCGCCGCGCGGCTGCGCGATGTCGCCGATCCAGAGATCGGGAAAGCCCTCGGCCCGCGCCCGCCCCGCCAGGTGTTCCACCAGCGCGATGGCACTCGGGTGCCCCCAATGCCGGTTGCGCGAGACGCGCACCGCCTGCCACCCCGGCCCTTCGGGCGCGAGTTGCACCGCGCCCGCCAGGCAGCCGAGCGAGGTGCCGCCGATGACGCGCGGCGGGCCGGCGGAGGGCAGGGCATGCGCCGCCCAGTCGGCGGCGCGGGCGAGCGGGGCCTCGACGGCGGCGGCCGGTGCGGCGAGTAGGCCGAGCGCGAGGACCGCCGCAGCGAAGAGGCGGCGGGGCTGGCGGTGGTGGATCATGCGGGCGGGTCGGCGGTATCCGCCGCGTTGGCGGCCTCGATTTCTGCCAGAGCGGCTTCGCCACCGTCGAAGGTGACGATGCCGTCCGGCAACCCGATCAACAGCAGCGGGCAAGGATTGCCAACGCCCCGCGCGATCCGGTCTTCAAGTTTCGTCCAATGAGTCGTCGCCTCGCCAAACTTGTCGGCCACGAACACCGGCACGAAGGCGTCCCGCAGCGGATTATCGGAAGTGGAGCGCGCGATCCTGCGCTCGATCTCCAGGCGCTGGCGACGGGTCGGCGTGTAGCCCCAGCGCTCCAACGCAGCGAGATCGACGATCCGCCGCTCCTCCACGAACCGCGCAACCATCGCGCGCATGTTCTGATGCAGGGATCGCCCCCGAGTTACGATCACGCCAGCAGATATGGCGCCGTCCGCATGCAGCCGCTTGAAGTTCTCAAGATCGCGGTCGAAGAACGGGTCCTTGTTGTTCCATTCGATTTCCAGCGCGATCCGCGCCATGCGGCCGTCAAGATCGAACTCGCGGACGTGGTCCACCTCGTGCGATTGGCTCTCGCGCGGCACGTCGTTGATTCGCTTCTCGACGCGGAACGTCGTCTTGCGCCACCCCCTGGCCGCGAGCGCGCGGCGCAGGCGCTGCGTTCCCCGTGCTTCGCCGCCGCCGCCGGCGACGATTTCCTCAATCGGGATCGTCGCGCCGGCGAGCGCTTCCTCCAATTCCGCGATCGCCGCAGGAAAGTCCGCGCCGAGGATCGCGCGCGCATGAGACTCGAACTGGATTTGGAAGCCCCTGGCGATCAGCGAATCGAACATGGACCGAGTCTACGCCAAGCCGGCGCGCGGCCGTCACTCTTGACCGCGACTCGGCGCGCATGCGCACATGCGCGCATGCAAAACAACTTGCCCGCTCCCATTGGCGGTGACGAAGCCGCCCGTATGGGCAAGGAGCCTCTCCAGGTGCGCATACCGGGTGGGCTGAAGCGGCGCTTCAAGGCGCACGCCGCGATGCGCGGGATTGAGCCGAACGAATTGTTCGTGGAGATGTGGGAGCACTACCAGCGAACCCATGCGGCCACGCCGTCGGGCCAAGGCTAGCGGAATGGAGCGGACCGACATAACCGAGCACGAAGCTGTGCGTGATCTGCGCGCCTTCGCACAACGGCAGCGCTTCGCGACCGTGCTTGCCGACCCGCCCTGGCGATTCACGAACCGGACGGGAAAAGTGGCGCCGGAGCATCGCCGCCTGTCGCGCTACGACACGATGACGCTCGACGACATCTGCGCCATGCCGGTCGCCGCACTGCTGGCGCCCGTCGCGCATTGCTATCTCTGGGTGCCGAATGCGCTGCTGCCCGAGGGCCTCGCCGTCCTGCGCGCCTGGGGCTTCGACTACAAGAGCAACATCGTCTGGCACAAGATCCGCAAGGATGGCGGTTCCGACGGGCGCGGCGTCGGCTTCTATTTCCGCAACGTGACCGAGCTTCTGCTCTTCGGCGTTCGCGGGAAAAACGCGCGGACGCTCGCGCCGGGCAGGCGGCAGGTGAACCTCCTCGCGACGCGGAAGCGCGAGCATAGCCGCAAGCCGGACGAGATCTTTCCGATCATCGAGGCTTGCAGCCCCGGCCCCCGGCTCGAGCTCTTCGCCCGCGGCACCAGACCCGGCTGGACCGTGTGGGGCAACCAGGCCGATGACGACTACGCCCCGACCTGGAAAACCTACGCGCACCACTCGGCTGCCGAACGCCAGCGGCGGCTCGCGCTCGACGCGGATTGAGGCGTTCTCGCTTCTTCCGCCATCCCCTTGCCACCTTCCCCTGGCCTATCCTTTGCGCGTGATCAGCGGAGTGGCCTGACTTGGCGCGTTATCTCGTCACCGGCGGGGCCGGCTATGTGGGCAGCCATACCGTGCTCGCCCTGCTCGACCGCGGCGAGTCCGTCGTCGTGCTCGACGATCTCTCGAAGGGCCATCGCGCCGCGCTGCCCGCCGGCGCCGCGCTGGTCGAAGGCCGCTGCGACGACGCCGAGGCGGTCGCGGCCGCCTTCGCCCGGGGCCCCTTCGAGGCGGTGCTGCATTTCGCCGCCCTCTCCCTGGTGGGGGAGAGCATGCAGCAGCCCATGCGCTACCTGCGCGAGAACCTCTCGGGCGTCACCACCGTGCTCGACGCCGCGGCGAAGCATGGGTGCCGGAAATTCGTGCTGTCCTCCACCGCCGCCCTCTTCGGCTTCCCCGACCGCGTGCCCATCCCCGAGGACGCGCCCCTCGCCCCCGCCTCGGCCTATGGCGAGAGCAAGCTGATCTGCGAGCGTGCGCTCGCCTGGGCCGAGCAGGTGCACGGCATCCGCTCCGCCGCGCTCCGCTATTTCAACGCCGCCGGCGCCGATCCCGCCGGCCGCGCAGGCGAGGACCACGACCCCGAGACGCATCTGATCCCGCTCGCCATCGGCGCCGCGCTCGGCAGCCGCCCGCCGCTCACCGTCTTCGGCGCCGACTACGACACGCCGGACGGCACCTGCATCCGCGACTATGTGCATGTCAGCGACCTCGCCGAGGCGCATCTGCGCGTGCTGCCGCTGCTCGATCAGCGTTCCGTGCGCTTCAACCTCGGCAACGGCACCGGCTATTCGGTGAAGCAGGTGATCGCGGCCGTGGAGGCCGTGACGGACCGGCCGGTGCCGCACAGCTTCGGCCCGCGCCGCGCCGGCGACCCGGCCGCCCTCGTCGCCGCCTCCGACCGTCTCCGCGCCGAGGCCGGCTGGTCGCCACGCTTCGCCGCGCTGGAGGAGATCGTGCGGACGGCGTTCAACTGGCACCGGGCGCATCCCGGCGGTTATGGCGGGCGCTGATTGTCGCTGACAAATTAGGTTGACAAATTAGTCAGCCCCGCCGCATCCTTCCCACAAGGTTGCCCTTGGGAGGGAATGATGCTCGCGGAGAAGACCCGGCTCGCCGTGGTGCCGACCGGCGGCGCGCTCGGCGCCGATATCGAGGGCTTCGACCCCGCCACCTTCACCGAGGCCGAGATGGCCGCGGTGAAGCAGGCGCTGCTGGACCACCTCGTCATCCGCATCCGCGGCACGAACATCACCGACGCCGAGTTCGAGCGCTTCGGCGCCCGCTTCGGCACGCTCAAGCCCTCGCCGGACTTCACCCGCTCCCGCAAGGTCTATCTGGCCGACGCGCCCTCGGTCACCATCATCTCCAACGTCACCGAGGACGGGAAGCCGATCGGCGAGCATGGCGATGGCGAGCTCAACTGGCACACCGACCTCGCCTTCACCGACGAGCCCTCGGCGCTCACCATGCTCCTCGCCCGCGAGGTGCCGCCGACCGGCGGCAATACCAGCTTTGCAAATATGTATGCGGCGATTGACAGCCTGAGCCCCGAGACCCGCGCCTTCCTCGAACACCCGGGCGGCCGCAAGGCGGGACTCACCTGCAAGCACCAGGCGAGCCACGACGCCCAGGGCGGCGCCCGCCCCGGCTACCGCGACATCGAGACGACCGATGTGCGCGAGATGCCCGGCCCCATCCACCCGCTGCTCCGCACCCACCCCGAGACCGGGCGCAAGGCGCTCTTCCTCGGCCGCCGCTTCGGCGCCTACATCCCCGGCCTGCCGCTGGCGAAGAGCGAGGCGCTGCTGAACGAGCTCTGGTCCGTCGCCGCGCTGCCGAAGAATGTCTGGACCCAGGAATGGAAGGTCGGCGACCTCATCATCTGGGACAACCGCTGCACCATGCACCGCCGCGACGCCTTCACCGGGCTCGGCCGGCGGCGGATGCACCGGCTGACGACGCTTGGCGAAAGGCCGATCTGAACCGATGGCGACACTCGCCGAGCGCGTCGCCGACCAGCTCCGCCGGCTGATCGCGCGCGGCGAGTTCCCGCGCGGCGTGCGACTGCCCTCCGAGTTCGAGCTCGCCGCGCGCTTCTCCGTCTCCCGCCCGGTGCTGCGCGCGGCACTCGCCGCGCTGCGGGAGGAAGGCTTCGTCAGCTCGACCCGCGGCTCCGGCACCACCGTGCTGCGCGGGCCCGATCCCGGCGCGCTCCGCTTCCCGCTGATCGGCACCATCGCCGACCTCGAGCAGTTCTTCGAATACCGCATCCTGGTGGAAGGCGAGATCGCCCGCCTCGCCGCGCTGCGCCGCACGCCGGAGGCGCTGGCCGAGATCGAGGCGGTGCTCGACGAGCCGCAGCAGGTGCTGGCGCTCGGCGCGCCGGAACTCGCCCGCGACGCCAATTTCCGCTTCCACCGCGCGGTGGCGCGCGCCACCGGCAACGCCTTCCACGTCGCCACCATCGAGCAGCTGCCGAACCTGGTCGGCCAGGGCCCGGTCGAGGTGCGCAACTTCGACGAGGCCGACATGGCCCGCCGCGTCGCGCTGCTGAACGCCGAGCACCGCTCGATCCTCGAGGCGATCCGCGCCCGCGACGCATCGCGCGCGAGCGCCGAGATGCAGGCGCATATCGCGGCCGCCAGGCTGCATGTCTATGAACGGCACCCGGCCAATCTGCACGCCGCATGACGACAGGGAGGAACAGGCGATGAGAACCGCACGCCGCACGCTGCTGGCCGCCGCCGCGGCGCTCGCCGCGACACCCGCGCTCGCGCAGCCGCGCAAGTTCGTCATCATGAGCCACGCGGTGCACCGCAACGTGAACACCCAGGGCCGCGGCGGCGACAACACCGCCGAATGGCGCCGCCGCACCGGGCTCGAGATCGAATGGCTCACCTTCGGCGTGGAAGCCGTGCACGAACGCCTGTTCCGCGAGGCGCAGCTCGCGCAGGGCGCCGTGGACATGGCCTTCGTGCTGGAACGCTATGGCGGCCCCCATTCTGCGCCGCTGTTCGAGGATCTCCGCCCCTTCCAGGCCGCCGATCCGATCGAGAACTTCGCCGAGATCTCGCCTTCCATGGTGCGCGCGCATACGCATCGCGACCGCATGGTCGGCATTCCCTTCCGCCACGCGACGCACGGCTTCTTCTACAACAAGGCGCTGATGCGCGAGCGCGGCGTGGAGCGCGTTCCCGAGACCTTCGAGGAGATCATCGCCGCCGCCGACCGGCTCAGCTTCGCGCGCGGCGATGGCAGCCGCGTCGCGGGCTATGCGATGTCCATGGACGACCCGTCCTCGCTGGTGGACATCATCCGCGCCCATGGCGGCGACTTCATCACGCCGGACTACCGCTTCGTCGCCGACCAGCCGCCGGCGATCGCGGCCATCACGCTGATCCGCGACTGGTACCGCCGCCAGGTGCTGCCGCGCAACGTGATGACCTTCAAGACGGAGGAGGTCATCACCGCCATGCAGCAGGGCAGGGCGGCGCTGACCAACCAGCCCTTCGGGCGGCTGGTGAACTACAACCACCCGCAGCAGTCCCGCTTCCCTGGCGAGATCGAGGTGGTGAACCTGCCGATGATGGCCTCCGCCGCGAACGGCCAGCGTGGCGCGCTGGTGCCGGCCAAGACCTCCGTCTGGGCCATGGCGATCCCGCGCAACGCCCGCGACAAGCAGCTCGCCTGGTCGCTCATAAAGGAACTCTCCTCGGTCGAGAACACCATCCGCGCCGCGGTCAACGGCAACGGCCCGGTGCGGATGAGCGCCTATGACGATCCGCGCGTCCGCGCCCTCGTCCCCTATGCCGACATGGAGCGCCGCGTGCTGCCGACGGCCGGCCTGACGCTGCCCGGCTTCGAGCAGGCGGGCCGCGCGATGGACATCTTCATGGAGGATGTGCAGCGCGTGATGCTCGGCCAGCTCGAGCCGCTCGCCGGCATGCGCGCCTGCAAGGCGCGGATCGAGCCGCTGCTGCCGAGCTGATGGCAGCGACTCCCGGGGTGGCCCCCCTCACCCCAGCCCTCCCCCGCGAGGCGGGAGGGAGCGGACATCTCCCTCCCCTCGCGCGGGGGAGGGCCGGGGTGGGGGGGAAGCGCCGCCACCGCTTCGGCGGCACCACGCCCGGCCTGCCGCAATTCCTCCTCCTCGCGCCCGCCCAGCTCCTGCTCGTCGCGCTCATCCTGCTGCCGGCGATCTACATCGGCTGGATGAGCCTCCAGCACGTCTCCCTCTCGGGCGATCGCAGCTTCGCCGGCCTCGACAACTACCGCACGCTGTTCGCCGACCATGTGTTCTGGCGCGCCGCCTGGAACACCTTCCTCGTCACCAACGCGGTGGTCTATGGCGAGATGCTGCTCGGCCTCGGCTTCGCGCTGCTCGCCGCCGGCTGGATGCCCTTCCGCAAGGTGTTCATCGCGCTGCTGATCGCGCCCTATGCGATCAACGAGGTCTCCGCCGTCGCGATGTGGCGCTTCGTGCTGGAGCCCGACATCGGCATGGTGAACTGGGCGATGATGCGGATCGGGCTCGGCCAGCTCGACTGGTCGGCCGATCCCACGGATGCGCTGGTGCTGGCCTCCATCCTCTCGGTCTGGATGCACACGCCCTTCACCTTCCTGATCCTCTACGCGGCCCTGCTCTCGGTGCCGGCGGAGCTCAAGGAAGCGGCGATGGTGGATGGCGCCGGCCGCTGGCAGGTGTTCCGCCACGTCGTCCTGCCCTTCATCCTGCCGGCGCTGCTGGTCGCCCTCATGTTCCGCTACATCACCGCGATGCGCGTCTTCGCCGAGATCTGGCTGCTGACCGAGGGCGGGCCCGCGCGCATGACGGAGGTGCTGGCCGTCTATCTCTACCGCGCCGCCTTCCGTTACCACGAATTCGGCCTGGCGTCCGCGACCGCGATGGCGATGGTCGTGATCTCGCTGCTGGTGGCGACACCCTATCTCTACATCGCCTGGCGGCGGATGCTGCGCCATGCGTGATGCCCATGCGTGATCCCGGGCCGCTCGGCAAGGCGCTCAGGCTTTCGCTGGCCGCGCTCGCCATCCTCTGGTCGGTCTTTCCGATCGCGATGGTGGTGATGTCGTCCTTCAAGCCGCAGCGCGAGATCTTCGCGATCCCGCCGAGCTTCGTCTTCACCCCGAGCCTCGACAACTATGCCCGCCTGCTGGCCGAATGGCCGGCCTTCTTCCCGAACATGCTGAACAGCGTGATCGTGACGGTGGGGGCGACGCTGCTGACGGTCGCCTGCGCGACGCTGGCGGGCCATGTCTATGCGCGCTACCGCTCGCGCGGGTTGGCACTTTCGGCCTTCTTCATGGTGGTGGTGCGGATGCTGCCGCCCATCGTCGTGACGCTGCCGCTGTTCCCGCTGTTCTCGGCGCTGCACCTGAGCGACACGCATCTGGTGCTGATGCTGCTCTACGCCGCCTTCTTCGTCAGCCTCGCCACCTGGATCATGCGCGCCTTCATCGAGCAGGTCCCGAAGGAGCTCGAGGAGGCGGCGGTGGTGGATGGCGCGACGCTGTTCCAGGTGCTGCGCAAGGTGGTGCTGCCGCTGGTGCTGAACGGGGTGATGGCGGCGGCGCTGTTCGTGATCGTCTATGCGTGGAACGAGTTCGTCTTTGCCCTCGTCTTCACCACCCGCGTCGCGCGCACCACGCCGCTTGTGATGAGCGAGATGCTGAGCACGACGGACGGCGTGGATTGGGGCGTGCTGTTCGCCGCCGCGACGCTCCAGCTCGCCCCCGTGCTGGCCTTCATCCTCTCCGCGCAGCGCTACGTCGTGGCGGGGCTGACGGCCGGCGCGGTGAAGGGGTAGCGCGCGCTACCCGTTGAAGCGGAAGGCGCCCGTCACCTGGTCGGTCTCGACCGCGGCGGGCTGGGCCGCCGGCGCGGCCTTGGCCTGGGCCTGGGCGAGCGCCTGCTTGGCCCGCTCCTCCACCTGCTTCGTCACCTCGGCCAGCACGCGGGCCAGCGCCGGAAGCTGCATCACCGGCAGCATCAGCATCCCCGTCGGCACCGGCTTCTGGTCCTGCCCGCCGGCCGCCGCGGCGCCGAGCGTGATGCGCGCCACGCCATTGGCGACATGCACGTCCAGCACGCCATCGGCGAAAAGGGTCGGAAGGCCGCTCATCTTTCTCTCATCCCCATCACTGTTCGCGGAAGGCGCGGTGGAAGCTGTCGAAGACCGGCTGGAGCAGGTAGCGGCCGAAGGACCGGCTGCCGGTCTGGATCATCGCCTCCACCATCATCCCGGGCCGGAGCTGCACGCCGTCGAGCGCCGTGAGCTGGCTTTCGTCGATCTCGATATAGACGCGGTAGAAGCTGAGGCCCCGCCGCTCGTCATTCGTCACGTCGGACGCGACATAGGTCACATGGCCGTGCAGGAAGGGCACGGTGCGCTGCTTGAAGGCGGGCAGCCGCACCTCCGCCACCAGTCCGGGGTGGATCGTCTCGATGTCGTTCGGCTGGACATTGACCTCGGCGATCAGCCGGTCGCCGCGCGGCACGAGGTCCATCACCGGGTCGCCCGGCCGCACCACCGCGCCGAGGGTGAAGAAGCGGGAGTTCAGCACCGTCCCGTCCTCCGGCGCGGTGATCTCCATCCGCGTCGAGACATCCTCTGCCGCCCGCAGCCGCTCCTCCGCTTCCGCGAGCCGCACCCGTACCTCGCGCAGCTCGGCCGAGATCTCCTGCAGGCGCTGGTCGCGCAGCCGCTGCATCTCGCGCTCGGCCTCCGAGATCTGCGCGCGGGAGCGCTCCATCTGGCTGCCGATATCGGCGATGTTGCCCTCGACCGAGGCGACCTGGCGCTGCAGCGCGAGCAGCTGCGGCAGCCGCGCGAGGCCCTGGCGCAGCAGCATCTCGGTGTTCTGCTCCTCCGCCTTCAGCAGCACCAGCATGCGGTTCTGCGCCTCGCGCTGCGCGGTGGCGGAGCGGATCGTCGCCTCGAACTGCTCGACGCGCGCGCCGAGCACGGTCATCTGCGTCTCGAGCGCGATGCGCCGCGCCTCGAACAGCGCGCGCTGGCCGGCGACCGCATCCTGCGCCCGCGCGGCATTGGCGCCGGTGAGCTCCGGCGGGAAGCGGACCGTCGTGGCGCCCTCGGCCTCGGCCGCGAGTCGGGCGTCCTGCGCCAGCAGCGCCCAGCGCTGGCTGCGCAGCGTCTCGGTCTGCTGCGCGGCCTGCGGCTGGTCGAGCCGCATCAGCACCTGCCCGGCGCGCACATGGTCGCCGTCGCGCACCAGGATCTCGCGCACGAGGCCGCCCTCGAAGTGCTGGATCGTCCGCCGCGTGCCTTCCACCTTCAGCATCCCCGGCGCGATCGCCGCCTCCGCCAGCGGGGTCAGCGCCGCCCAGCCGCCGAGCCCGACGCAGAAGACCAGCATGATCAGCCAGCCGATCAGCACCGGCACCCCGGTCCGGGGCCTCGGCGCATCGAGGATCAGCGCCGGCTCCTCCGGCTGCCAGGCGGCCGGCGGGCCGGCGGCGGCGGTGGCGACGAGGGCCTTGCGCGGCAGCGCTGCGTCGCTCATCGCGCACCCCCTTCGGCGCGCGGCGGGGATGGCACCTCGGGCGGCCGGTTCTGCTGCTGCATCAGCCGCTTCAGCACCTCGGCGCGCGGCCCGAAGGCCTCCACCGCGCCGTCGCGCATCAGCAGCACCTTGTCCACGCCCTGCACCAGCGTCGGCCGGTGCGAGACGAGGACCACCGTGGTCCCGCGCCGCTTCAGTTCCTCGAGCCCGCGGATCAGCGCCTGCTCGGCGTCGCCGTCGAGGTTGGAGTTCGGCTCGTCCAGCACGACGAGCTTCGGGTTGCCGAACATGGCGCGCGCGAGCCCGATGAGCTGGCGCTGCCCGCCCGAGAGGTGCTGCCCGCCATCGCCGATCTCGGTGTCGTAGCCCTGCGGCAGGCGGAGGATCATCTCGTGGCAGCCGGCGAGCTTCGCCGCCTCGAACACGCGCTCCGGCTCGGCGTCCGTCATGCGCGCGATGTTGAGCAGCACGGTGCCGTCGAACAGCTCCACGTCCTGCGGCAGGTAGCCGACATACCGGCCGAAATCCTCGCGCATCCAGGTGAAGACGTCGGCGCCGTCGAGCCGGACGGTGCCGGCGGTGGGCTGGAGCGTGCCGATCAGCAGGCGGATCAGCGTCGTCTTGCCCGCCGCCGAGGGCCCGATCACGGCGAGCGATTCGCCGGCCGAGAGCCCGAAGGAGACGCCCTTGATGATCGCCACCGGCTGGCCCGGGAAGCCGAAGGTCACGCGCTCCGCCGCGACGCGCCCGGTCGGCGCGGGCAGCGCCATCCCCGGCGGGCGCAGCCGCGGCAGGGCGAGGAAGGCGAGCAGCCGGCGATAGGCCTGGCGCGCCTGCACGAGCTGCTTCCACCCGCCGATCATCTGCTCGACCGGCGCGAGGGCGCGCCCCATGATGATCGAGGCGGCGATGGAGGCGCCGGCGGTGAGCTGCTGTTCCAGCACCATCAGCGCGCCGTAGCCCAGCACCGCGACCTGGATCGCGAGCCGGAAGAAGCGCGTGAAGGAAAGCAGGAAGGCCGCGCGGTCGGCCGCGCGCTCCTGCGGCGGGAGCGAGGCGCCGAGCCCGTCCTTCCAGCGCTGCATGACGGCCGGCGCCATGCCCATGCTGTCGATCACCTCCGCGTTGCGCACGATGCTCTCGGCCCGCCGCTGGCTCGCCATCGCCCCAGTGGTCGCCTGGCGCACCAGCGCGCCGGTCGCCCATTCATTGGCAAGCGTCAGGAGGAACAGCAGCAGCGCGCCGACCGCCGCGATGGCGCCGAGCGCGGGGTGCAGCAGGAAGATCACCGCGAGGAAGATCGGCACCCAGGGCACGTCGAAGATGGTGAGCGCCGCCGGCGAGCCGAGCCAGCCGCGGCAGACCGCGAGGTCGCGCAGCGCCTCCATCCGGTAGGGCCGGTTGCGGAGCTGGCTCTCGATGGCGCGGATGAAGGCCTCGGGCGCCGCCTTGCCCTCGATCCAGGCGGAGACGCGCTGCATCACCTGCCCGCGCAGGCCATCGAGCGCCGCCATCACCAGCAGCGCGAAGACCGCGATCAGCGTGAGGTAGTACAGCGTATCCAGGCTGCGGGTGGAGAGCACCCGGTCGAACACCTGCATCATGTAGAGCGAGACGGTGAGCTGCAGCGCGTTCACCACGCCGCTGAACACGCCGACCGCGAGAAGCTGGCTGCGGCAGGCCGAAACCGCCTTGGAGAGCACCGTCTCCCCCGGCCGGTCCTGGCCGCCGAGCTGGAGCGGCATGGGGCGGAGCATGGCGGTCAGCCCTTCCCGGCCAGCTGCGCGAGGCGGGCCGGCAGCCCCGGATCGGCGAGCGCGAGGGCGATGCCGGCCGCGGCGAAGACCACGAGCGCGCAGAGATTGGCGGCGACCGCGCGCAGGAACCCGCCGCCGGCGGGCATGCGCGCGCGTTCCTCCGCCGCCGCCTCGCGCCGGATGCGCTCGGCCTCGTTGTGCAGTGTGCGGAAGGCGTGGTCGGTGAGCTCCGCCTCGGCGCGGCGGCGGAACGGCTCGATCCCGTCGGGCCCGATCCGCCCGGCCTGCACCGCGAGTGCGAAGCCGAGGAGGTCGCGGATCCTGGTTTCCTCGGCGCCGAGGAAACCCTCGAGCGCGGGGGGCGATGGGGGCGCCGCCGCCTCGCCGGCCGTCATGGCCTGATCTATCCGATCGTTCATGGAGCCTTCGCGAGCCTTTTGCGCCGCCGACCTGCCCGAAACGGGGACTTGAAATGACCAAGCCTCTGGTAGCACGGCCGGCCCGGCTCTCAAACAAAGCCGCGACCGGACCTTGCCGCCGGTGTCCCCAGGGTGACACCCGGTTGCTGACGGAACGTTAGCGCCGGGGCGCTTCTTCCCCCGCGGGGCCGCCACGGGGCGGAAAATCCGGCCCCGGGATGGCGAGATAGGCGATCCGCTTCGCCTCCAGCCGCCCGCGGGTGACGGTATCGAGGATCAGCCCGCAGGCGAGCGAGAGGAAGGCCAGCACCATGAGCCCGGTGGAGAGCACGGCGGTCGGCAGGCGCGGCACCAGGCCGGTGGCGAGGTAGGTGACGACCACCGGCCAGGCCAGCCCGACCGAGAGCAGCGCCAGCAGCCCCGCGAGCGCGGCGAAGAAGCCGAGCGGCCGTTCCCGCCGCACCAGCAGCACGATGGTCCTGAGGATGCGCAGCCCGTCCCTGTAGGTGTTCAGCTTGGACTGGCTGCCCGGCGGCCGCTCCCGGTAGGCGGTCCGCATCTCGCCCACTGGCAGCCGGAGTTCGAGGGCATGGACCGTGAACTCCGTCTCCGTCTCGAAGCCGGTGGCGAGCGCGGGGAAGGACTTGGCGAAGCGGCGGGAGAAGACCCGGTAGCCCGAGAGCATGTCGGTGATGCGGTCGCCGAAGACGACCCGCACCATGCCCGTCAGCACAAGGTTGCCGAGCCGGTGGCCCGGGCGGTAGGCGGCCTTCGCATCCGTCACCCGCACGCCGGTGACCATGTCGAGCCGCTCCTCGAGCAGCAGGCGGACCATGGCCGGCGCGTCGGCGGCCTCGTAGGTGTCGTCGCCGTCCACCAGCACGTACACATCCGCCTCGATGTCGGCGAGCATGCGGCGGACCACATGCCCCTTGCCCTGCTGCGGCTCCCGCCGGACTTCGGCGCCGGCGGCGGCGGCGACCTCGGCGGTGCGGTCGCGGCTGTTGTTGTCGTAGCAGTAGATGCGCGCGCCCGGCAGCGCGGCGCGGAAGGCGGCGACGACGCGCGGGATCGCCACCTCCTCGTTGTAGCAGGGGATCAGGACGGCGATGCGGGGCGATGTCATGCGGCGCGGAACACGAAGCGGCGGGAGAGGAGGAAGTTGCTGGCGAGCCCGGCGATGCTGCCCGCCGCCACCCCCAGCACCGGATGCGCCGCGACGAAGGGGATGGTCGCCACCAGCACGGCATAGGTGCCGTAGTTGAAGCCGAAGCCGACCAGGTTCACCGCCAGGAAGGCCGCCCATTGGCGCGCCGCCGGGCCCTGGCCGGCGCCGCGGAAGGTCCAGGCGCGGTTCAGCAGCCAGTTGCCGGTCGCCGCGGCCACGTAGGACAGCGCCCGCCCCCAGTAGAGCCCGAGCCCGGCCCAGAGCGCGGCATAGAGCACGGCGGTGTCCACCAGGAAGCCGATGGTGCCGACCACGCCGAACTTCAGGAACTGCAATGCGGTGCGGGCGCGATCCGCACCGAGCAGCCGGCCCAGGCGGTCGGTCAGGATGTGGTCGGACACGCGGCCTCCGTGGCGAAGGGCGCCCTTCTGGCCGGCAATCCGGGCAGCCGCAAGGCAGCCTCACGGAACGGGGATTGAGCCCGCCCCCGCCCCCCAGCTAGCCTCCCCCGGTTCCGGATGGGAGACGACCCGAGATGCTTCGACGCGACCTGCTGGCCGGCGCCGCGCTGGCGGCTTCCGCTGCCCTGCCGCGCGCCGCGCTGGCCCAGCCGGCGGCGGCGCGGGTGCTGAAATACGTCCCGCACGCCAATCCCGGGAACATCGATCCCTTCACCAACACCGCCTTCGTCGCCCGCGACCATGCCTTCCTGGTCTTCGACCAGCTCTACGGCATGAATGAGCGCTTCGAGCCCGTCCCCCAGATGGTCGCCGGCCATGTGGTGGAGAATGGCGGCCTGCTCTGGCGCTTCACGCTCCGCGAGGGGCTGCGCTTCCACGACAACACGCCGGTGCGCGGGCGCGATGCCATCGCCTCCATCCGCCGCTGGGGCCGGCGCGACGCCTTCGGGCAGGAGCTGATGGCGCGCGTCGCGGACATGACGGAGGACAGCGACCGCGTCTTCACCATCCGCCTCAACCGCCCCTTCCCGAAGATGATCGAGGCCTTCTCCAAGGTCACGACGAGCTGCCTGTTCGTCATGCCGGAGCGGCTGGCGAATGTGGACCCCTTCCAGAACATCAGCGAGGCGATCGGCTCCGGCCCCTACCGCTTCCTCCGCGACGAGTGGAACCCCGGCTCGCGGCTCGCCTATGCGCGCAACCCGGACTACGTGCCGGTGAGCAGCGGCACGCCCTCCATGACGGCGGGGCCGAAGGTGGCGCATTTCGACCGCGTCGAGTGGCACATCATCGCCGATCCCGCGACCGCCGCCGCGGCGCTGCAATCGGGCGAGATCGACTGGTGGGAACAGCCGACGGCCGATCTCTTCCCCGCCTTCATGCGCGGCGCCGCGGCGCGCAACATCGCGGTGGACATCATCAACAACTCGGGCCTGATCGGCATCTTCCGCCCGAACCACGTCACCGCGCCGTTCAACAACCCCGCCGTCCGCCGCGCCGTGCTGACCGCGATCAACCAGATCGACTTCATGACGGCGGTGATCGGCACCTCCGGCGTGAACGGCCGGCCCGACCTGCGGCGTGAGGGGATCGGCTATTTCGCCCCGGAATCGCCCTCCGCCTCCAATGTCGGGCTCGACCGGCTCCGCAAGAGCCTCGATGCGGCGCGCGCCGAACTCCAGGCCGCGGGGGCCATGGGCGCGCGGCTCGTGCTGCTCAACGCGACCGACCTCTCCTCGATCAACGCCGCGACGCTGGTGGGCGCCGACCTGTTCCGCCGCATGGGCTTCAACGTGGACCTGGTCAGCACGGACTGGGGCACGCTGGTCGCCCGCCGCGCCAGCCGCAACCCGCTCGAGCAGGGCGGCTGGTCCGGCTTCTTCACCTTCTGGTCCGGCGTGGACCACTGGAACCCGGCGAGCCACGCCTCGATCCGCGGCCATGGCGAGGCCGCCTGGCCCGGCTGGCCGACCATCCCGGCGATCGAGGCGCAGCGCAACGCCTGGTTCGACGCGCCCGACGACGCGGCGGCCAAGGCCGCGACGGCCGAGATGCAGCGCATCGCCTTCGAGGAGGTGCCCTATGTCCCGACCGGCATGTACTACCAGCCGACCGCCTACCGGCGGAACCTGACCGGCATGCTGAAGGGCCAGCCTCCGCTGTTCTGGAACATCCGCAGGGCCTGAACTTCTCCCTCCCCCGCTTGCGGGGGAGGGAGCAGGAAGGCGGGGAGGGCCACGCAAGAAACGGGAGACGACACGCATGCATCGCCGCCACCTCCTCACGGGCACCGGTGCCGCGCTCGGTGCGGCCGCCTTCGGCGCGCCGGCGCTCGGCCAGGGCACGCAGGCCGCCGCGCGGGTGCTCAAGTTCATCCCCCAGGCCGATCTCGCCGTGCTCGATCCGGTGCTGACCACGGCCTATGTCACGCGCCACCACGCCTACATGGTCTGGGACACGCTCTACGGCATGGATGGCGACTACAAGGCCCAGCCGCAGATGGTGGAAGGCCACACCGAGGAGGATGACGGCAAGCGCATCACCATGCGCCTGCGCGAGGGGCTGAAGTTCCACGACGGAGAGCCGGTGCGCGCGCGCGATGCCGTCGCCTCCATCCGCCGCTGGGCGGCGCGGGATGCGCTCGGCCAGGTGCTTATGAGCGTGACGGACGAACTCTCCGCCCCGGACGACCGGACCATCCGCTTCGTGCTCAAGCGGCGCTTCCCGCTGCTCTACGACGCGCTCGGCAAGCCCTCCACGCCGGTCTGCTTCGTCATGCCGGAACGCCTGGCGAGCCAGGATCCGAACCGGCCGCTGACCGGCGATCTCATCGGCTCCGGCCCGTTCCGCTTCGTCGCCAATGAGCGCATCCCCGGCGCGCGCGTGGTCTATGCGCGCTTCGCCGACTACGTGCCGCGCGCCGATGGCACGCCGAGCTGGACCGCCGGGCCGAAGCGCACCCATTTCGACCGCGTCGAGTGGCACATCACCCCCGATCCCGCGACCGCCGCCGCGGCGCTGCAGAACGGCGAGATGGACTGGTGGGAACAGCCGACCGCCGACCTCCAGGCGGTGCTCCGGCGCAACCGCAATGTCGCGATGGAAATCCCCGACCCGACCGGGCTGATGGCGATCGCGCGCTTCAACCACCTCCATCCGCCCTTCGACAATCCGGCGATCCGCCGCGCGCTGCTGGGTGCGGTGGTGCAGTCCGACTTCATGACGGCGGTGATCGGCACGGATACCAGCCTCTGGCGCGAGAATGTCGGCTTCTTCCCGCCCGGCACGCCGCTGGCGTCCGACGCGGGCGTCGCCGCGCTCACCTCGCCGCGCGACTTCGACAAGGTGAAGCGCGACCTCGCGGCGGCGGGGTACAACGGGGAGCGCGTGACGCTGATCGCCGCGTCCGACTTCCCGAGCCTGAACGCGCTGGCGCAGGTGAGCCATGAGATGCTGCGCAAGTCGGGGATGAACGTGGACTATGTCTCGACCGACTGGGGCACGGTGGTGCAGCGCCGCGCGAGCCGCGAGCCGGCCGCGCGCGGCGGGTGGAACATGTTCTGCACCTTCTGGGCGGGCGTGGACATGTTCAACCCCGGCGTCCACCAGTCCCTGCGCGGCCATGGCGATGCCGCCTGGTTCGGCTGGCCCCGCATCCCGCGCATCGAGGAACTGCGCCAGGCCTGGTTCGACGCGCCGGACCTGCCCGCGCAGCAGCGCATCGCGCGCGAGATGCAGGAGGTGGCGTTCCAGGAGGTGCCCTACCTGCCGCTCGGCCAGTATTTCCAGGCGACCGCCTATCGGCGCGGCCTCACCGGCGTGCTCAAGGGCCTGCCGCTGTTCTGGAACGTCCAGCGGACCGGCTGAACCGCCCCCGCCGCCGCGCCGCACTTGCGGCGCGGCGGCGCGCCTGTTCTGATCCCCCGCGACAGGGACCACGAACGGGAGAAACCGCATGAATCGCCGTGACGTGATGAAGGCTGGCGCGGCCGGCGCCGCCGTGGCCGCGCTGCCGCGCTTCGCCACCGCGCAGCCAGCCCAGGCGCGCGTGCTGAAGATGGTGCCGCAGGCGAACCTGACCTCGCTCGACCCGATCTGGACCACCGCCAACATCACCCGCGATCACGGGCACATGATCTACGACACGCTCTACGGCATGGACGACCAGTTCCGTCCACAGCCGCAGATGGCGGCGGGCCACACGGAGGAGGATGGCGGGCGCAGCATCACCATCACCCTGCGGGAGGGCCTCAGGTTCCACGATGGGGAGCCGGTACGCGCGCAGGACGTGGCGCTCTCCGTGCAGCGCTGGATGCGCCGCAACCCCTTCGGCCAGAAGCTCGCCACCGTCACCGACGCGGTGGAGGTGGTGGACGACCGGCGCGTCCGCTTCCGCCTCAAGCGGCCCTTCCCGCTGATCTTCGCCGCCCTTGCCCAGGTCTCGAACAGCCCCTGCTTCATCATGCCGGAGCGCATGGCGCGCACCGATCCCTTCCAGCAGGTGCGCGAGGCGATCGGCAGCGGGCCCTACCGCTTCAAGGCCGACGAGTACAATTCCGGCAGCCTCGTGGTGTACACCCGCAATGCCGACTACGTGCCGACGCCGAACGGCCCCACGAGCCTGATCGCCGGCCCGAAGATCGCGCATTTCGACCGCGTCGAGTGGCACATCATCACCGATGCCGCGACCGCGGCCGCGGCGCTGCAGACCGGCGAGATCGACTGGTACGAGCAGCCGCCGCCGGAGATCCAGCAGCTGCTCCGCCGCAACCGCAATGTCCGCATCGAGCCGATCGCGCCGCTGCCGCTGACCGGCATCCTGCGCTTCAACCACCTCCACCCGCCCTTCGATTCCAAGGCGCTGCGCCAGGCCCTTCTGCCGGCGGTCAGCCAGGAGGATTTCATGCAGGCGGTGGTCGGCACCGAGCGGGCGAACTACCGCACCGGGGTCGGCATCTTCACGCCGGGCACGCCGCTGGCCAATGACGCGGCGCTCGGTCCGCTCACCGGCCCGCGCAGCCTGGACCGCGCGAAGGAGCTGATGCGCGCCGCCGGCTACACCAACCAGCCGATGCGCCTGATCGGCCCGACCGACATCCTCGCGCCTTCGGCGATGACGCAGGTGGGCGCGGACCTGGTGCGCCGGCTCGGCTTCAACGCGGACATCGTGCTGACCGACTGGGGCACCACGGTCCAGCGCCGCACCAGCCGCGAGCCGATCGACCGCGGCGGCTGGTCCATGCTGTTCACCGCCTTCTCCGCCTTCGACTTCGCCAACCCGGCGGCGCATTTCCCGCTGCGCGGCAACGGCACCGGCGCCTGGTTCGGCTGGCCCACCGCGCCGCGCCTCGAGGAATTGCGCGACGCCTGGTTCGAGGCGCCGGACCTCGCCGCCGAGCAGCGCATCGCGCGCGAGATCCAGACCGTGGCGATGGACGAACTGCCCTACATCCCGGTCGGCGCCTACATGTCGCTGACCGCGCTGCGCAGCAACCTGACCGGGCGCGTGCCGGGGCTCGCGCTCTACTACGGCATCAGGCGGGCCTGACGCGCCGCCGCGTGAGGCCCATCAGCCCGAGCGCGCCGGCGAAAAGCGCCAGCGCGCCGGGCTCGGGCACCGGCTGCGCGGTCGGGTTGCCGTAGCGGAGGTTGTCCATCGCGAAGCGCGCATCGGGGCGCTGGCGGATCACCAGCGTGTCGAAGGGGACATCGTTCTCGACGCCGTAGAACAGGAAGTTGGTCTGGCCGCGGACCGCCGTGGTCAGGCTGCCCACCGCGGTCGCGCCGGCATAGAGCTCGAAGGTCAGGTCGCGCATGTCGTTGCCGGGCTGGCCGCTGCGGATCTCCATCGCGATGGCGCGCACCAGCGTGGGCAGCGTGACGCGGAGGTCGTTGAAGAAGTCGCCCGTCTGGACGCTGATCATGTTGAGGAAGCGCCCGCTCGACGGGCCGAATTCGCGCGTGAAGATGCCGCTGGTATCGTTGGCGATGGTCGGGCCGAAGCCGGTCGAGGTGTTGGTGTCCCTGTCGAGCAGCAGGAAGCCGACGCCGCCGATCGAGGTGAAGGGCCCGGAGACCGGCAGGCTGCCCTCGTCGAAGGTGACGATCGTCTCGGCGCCGCCGAAGACCGAGGGGTTGAGGAACAGGCTCGCCGCGCGCGGCGCCGTGGGCGCGAGCAGCAGGACAGCGAGGAGGAGCAGGGCGAGGCGGGCAAATCTCGGCATCGTTCGGGGTCCATCGTGACGCTGCCGGAGCTTCGCACAAGCGCAACGAAATCCGCAACGCCGCCGTGGCACGCAACGTGCTGGCCTTCGCCCCTGGAAGGCCGTTGCGCGCGGGGTTGTGATCCCAAGGGCTGGCGTGCCGCATCCGATTGGGGCAGGCTGCCCACCAACAGGGCAGGCAAATGGGAGAGCAAGGCATGGATCGCAGGTCGTTCCTCAAGAGCGGCATGGCCGCGGGTGCCGTGGCGGCTTCGGGCGGGCTGGCCGCGCCGGCCTACAGCCAGGCGGCCAACCGCGTGCTCCGCTTCGTGCCGCAGGCGAACCTCGCGAATTTCGATCCGATCTGGGGCACGCAGTATGTCGTGCGCAACGCCTCCGTCCTGGTGTGGGACACGCTCTATGGCTTCGACGACAAGCTCGAGCCGCAGCGCCAGATGGTCGAGAACGAGGAGGTCTCGGCCGACGGCAAGATCTGGACCTTCCGCCTGCGCACGGGGCTCCGCTTCCATGACGGGGAGCCGGTGCTGGCGAAGGACGTGGTGGCCAGCCTCAACCGCTGGATGCCGCGCGACCCGATGGGCCAGATCCTCCGCCGGCTGAACGAGGAGCTGGTCGCGGTGGACGACCGCACCTTCCGCTGGCGGCTCTCCGCGCCCTTCACCAAGATGAAGATGGCGCTCGGCAAGAACGCCACGCCGATGGCCTTCATCATGCCCGAGCGCATCGCGACGCGCTTCGACAGCTTCACCCAGATCAACGAGTATGTCGGCTCGGGCCCGATGCGCTTCGTGCGCAACGAATGGGTGCCCGGCGCGCGCGCGGTGTTCCAGCGCTTCGACCAGTACGTGCCGCGCAACGAGCCGGCGAGCTGGCTCGCGGGCGGCAAGCGGATGGGCGTTGACCGCGTGGAATGGATCATCATGCCCGATCCGGCCACCGCCTCCGCCGCGCTGCAGAACGGCGAGGTGGACTGGTGGGAGAACCCGATCACCGACCTCGTCCCGGTGCTCCGCCGCAACCGCAACGTCGCCGTGGACATCGCCGATCCGCTCGGCAACATCGGCAGTTTCCGGATGAACCACCTCCACCCGCCCTTCAACAACGTGAAGGTGCGCCAGGCGGTGATGACGGCGCTGAGCCAGCAGGACTACATGACGGCGCTGGTCGGCGACGACCGCAACCTCTGGAAGGTGATGGGCGGCTTCTTCACGCCGGACACGCCGCTCTACACCGAGGAAGGCGGGGCGATGATGAAGGCCGCCAACCTCGAGCGCGGGCGCCAGATGCTGCGCGAATCCGGCTACAACAACGAGCCGGTGATCTGCCTCGTCGCGCAGGACCAGCCGATCACCAAGGCCTTTGGCGACGTCACCGCGGACCTGCTGAAGCGGCTCGGGATGAACGTGGATTTCGTCGCGACCGACTGGGGCACGGTCGGCCAGCGCCGCGCGATGCGGAACCCGCCCAACCAGGGCGGGTGGGGCATGTTCCACACCTGGCATGCCGGCGCGGACGCGATCAACCCGATCCTCTACAACGCCGTCCGCGCCAATGGCGACGGCGCCTGGTTCGGCTGGCCGAACGTGCCCGGGGTGGAGGCGGAGGTGCCGAACTGGCTCGCCGCCGGCAGCCTCGCGGAGGAGCGCGCGGCGATCAACCGCCTGAACGCCGCCGCGGTCGAGAACGTGGTCTATGCGCCGACCGGCTTCTTCCTGAGCTACCAGGCCTGGCGGCGCAACGTCTCCGGCATCCAGAAGGGGCCGATCCCCTTCGCCTGGGGCGTCTCCAAGTCGTGATGGGTTCGCGGGCCGGGCGGCGGGCAGGCCGCCGTCCGGGCCGCATCGCCGAGGAAGCGTGCTGAATGTTCGCCTATGTCGTCCGGCGCGTGCTCGCCACCATCCCCGTCATGGCGGTGGTGGCGCTGTTCGTCTTCTCGCTGCTCTACATCGCGCCGGGCGATCCCGCCGCCGTCATCGCCGGCGACCAGGCGACGCCGGCGGATGTGGAGCGCATCCGTGAGAGCCTCGGGCTCGACCGGCCCTATCTCGTCCGCTTCGGCGCCTGGCTCTACGACATCATGCGCGGCGACCTCGGCGTCTCGATCTTCACCAACCTCCCGGTCAGCACCATGATCGCGCAGCGGATCGAGCCCACGCTCTCGCTCATGATCGTGACCCTGATCCTCGCCATCAGCATCGCCGTGCCGATGGGCGTCGTCGCCGCCTGGAAGCAGGGGACGATCATCGACCGCGCGGTGATGGCCTTCGCCGTGCTCGGCTTCTCGGTGCCGGTCTTCGTCGTCGGCTACCTGCTCGCCTACTATTTCGCGCTGGAATGGGACCTGCTGCCGGTGCAGGGCTACACGCCCTTCGCGCGCGGCTTCTGGCCCTGGCTCGAGAACCTGATCCTGCCGGCCATCGCGCTCGGCACGGTCTACATCGCGCTGATCGCGCGCATCACGCGCGCCACGATGCTCGAGGTGCTGCAGCAGGACTACATACGCACCGCCAAGGCCAAGGGCGTGGGCCAGACCGGGATGCTGTTCGTCCACGCGCTCAAGAACGCCGCCGTGCCGATCGTCACCGTCATCGGCATCGGCATCGCGCTGCTGATCGGCGGCGCGGTGGTGACGGAAAGCGTCTTCGCCATTCCCGGGCTGGGGCGGCTGACGGTGGATGCGATCCTCCGCCGCGACTACCCGGTGATCCAGGGCGTCGTGCTACTGTTCAGCTTCGTCTACGTGCTGGTCAATCTCGCGATCGACCTGCTCTACACCCTGTTCGACCCGAGGATCCGATATTGAGCGCGACCGCCGATCCGCGCGGCGCGGCCGCGACCACCCTCCCGCCGGGCATCAACGCCGCCCCCCCGGTCGGCGACATCCTGCCATCGGTCAGGCCGAAGAAGGGCTTCGTCGGCTTCCTCCGGCGCAATCCCACCATCGCCTTCGGCGGGCTGCTGGTGCTGGTGATGATCGGCATCGCGGTCTTCGCCCCCTTCCTCTGGACCAAGGACCCCACCGCGCTCGCGCCCGCGCTGCGCACGCGCGAGCCTTCGGCGCAATGGTGGTTCGGCACCGACATGCTGGGGCGGGATGTCTATTCGCGCGTCCTCTACGGCACCCGCGTCTCGCTCACGGTCGGCTTCTCGGTGGCGATCTGCGCCTCGGCGATCGGGCTCTTCATCGGGCTCGTCTCCGGCTTCATCCGCGTGGCGGATGCGATCATCATGCGGATCATGGACGGGATGATGTCCATCCCCTCCATCCTGCTCGCCATCGCGCTGATGGCGCTGACGCGGGGCTCGGTCGGCAACGTCATCCTCGCCATCACCATCGCCGAGATCCCCCGCGTCTCCCGCCTGGTGCGCGGCGTGGTGCTGAGCCTGCGCGAGCAGCCCTATGTGGATGCCGCCGTCGCCGCGGGCACGCGCACGCCGGTCATCATCATCCGCCACATCCTGCCGAACACGCTGGCGCCGCTGATGGTGCAGGCGACCTATATCTGCGCCAGCGCGATGATCACCGAAGCCATCCTGAGCTTCATCGGCGCCGGCACGCCGCCGATCATCCCCTCCTGGGGGAACATCATGGCGGAGGGCCGCGCGCTCTGGCAGGTGAAGCCCTACATCGTGTTCTTCCCCGCCGTCTTTCTCTCGGTCACCGTGCTCGCGGTGAACCTGCTGGGTGATGGCCTGCGCGACGCGCTCGATCCGCGCATGGCCAAGAGGCTGTAGATGTTCAATTTCCCTCAGACGCCGGGCGGCCGCTCCGCGGCCTTGGCTTCGCCGCATGGGCGGCGGGCCGCGTTCGCGGCCTCGGCCCGCCTGAAGTGCGGCGGGCCGCCCGGCGCCATGCGCTCGGAGACTGCCTGACGTGGCTCTGCTCGAAGTCGAAAACCTCCAGACGCATTTCCGCACGCCCGATGGCGTGAACCGTGCGGTGGATGGCGTCTCCTTCCACGTCAACGCCGGCGAGACGCTGGCCATCGTGGGCGAGAGCGGCTGCGGCAAGTCCGTCACGGCGATGTCCATCCTGCGCCTGATCCCGGAACCGCCGGGCAAGATCGCGGGCTCCATCCGGCTCAACGGCACGGACCTGCTGAGGCTCTCCGAGAAGGAGATGCGGCAGATCCGCGGCAACGACGTCTCGATGATCTTCCAGGAGCCGATGACCAGCCTGAACCCGGTGCTGACCGTCGGGCGGCAGATCGGGGAGACGCTGCGCCTGCACCAGGGCCTCTCGAAATCCGCCGCCGAGGAGCGCGCGGTCGAGATGCTGAACCTGGTCGGCATCCCGGAAGCGCGGCGGCGCGTGCGCGAATATCCGCACCAACTCTCCGGCGGCATGCGCCAGCGCGTGATGATCGCGATCGCGCTCGCCTGCAATCCGAAGCTGCTGATCGCGGACGAACCCACCACCGCGCTGGATGTGACCATCCAGGCGCAGATCCTGGAGCTGATGCGCGACCTCAAGCACCGCGTCGGCGCGGCCATCGTGCTCATCACCCATGACCTCGGCGTGGTCGCGGAGGTCGCGGAGCGGGTGGTGGTGATGTATGCCGGCAAGAAGGTCGAGGAAGCGCAGATCGGCCCGCTCTTCCGCAATCCGCGCCACCCCTACACCCAGGGGCTGCTCGGCTCGATGCCGAAGCTCGGCTCCTCCCTGACGGGGGAGGAGACGCGGCTCGCGGAGATCCCGGGCCTCGTCCCCAGCCTCAAGGCGAAGATCCCCGGCTGCGTCTTCGCGACCCGCTGCCCGCACACCACCGATCTCTGCCGCGCCGTCGCGCCCGCGCTGGAGGAGAAGGCGCCCGGCCATGTCGCGGCCTGCCACTATGCGGCGCGCGAGGGGGCGCTGGCGGCATGAGCCCGTCCGATGGTCGGAGCGCCGAAGGGCGCGGAGAGCTGAATCGGCCGGGGCATTCCGAGATCATCCTCGCGGTCAACGACCTCAAGAAGCACTTCCCCGTCCGCGCCGGCTTCCTCGGCGGCACGACGGGGTATGTCTATGCCGTGGACGGTGTCTCCTTCGACATCGCGAAGGGCGAGACGCTGGCCCTCGTCGGCGAATCCGGTTGCGGCAAGTCCACCGTGGGCAAGGCGATCCTGCGGCTGTTCGACATCACCGGCGGCCAGGTGATCCTGGGCGGGACGCGGATCGACGACATGCCCTCCGGCACGCTGCGCCCGCTGCGCCGGCGGATGCAGGTGGTGTTCCAGGACCCGTTCAGCAGCCTCAATCCGCGCATGCGGGTGAAGGACATCCTGGCCGAGCCGATCCGCAATTTCGGCCTGGCGAAGGACGCCGCCGACCTCGATGCGCGCGTCGCCGGGCTGATGGACAAGGTGCGGCTGCCGCGCGACGCGGTGAACCGCTGGCCGCACGAGTTCAGCGGCGGCCAGCGCCAGCGCATCGGCATCGCGCGCGCGCTCGCGGCCGACCCCGACCTCATCATCTGCGACGAGGCGGTGAGCGCGCTCGATGTCTCGGTGCAGGCGCAGATCGTGAACCTGCTGCAGGACCTGCAGAAGGAACTCGGCCTCGCGCTGCTGTTCATCTCCCACGATCTCGCCATCGTCGAGCACATGACGCATCGCGTGGCCGTGATGTATCTCGGCAAGATCGTCGAGGTCGCGCCGAAGCGGAGCCTCTTCGCCGCGCCGAAGCACCCCTACACGGAAGCCCTGCTCTCCGCCGTGCCGGTGCCGGAGCCGGGTGCCGCGCGGGAGCGGATCATCCTCAAGGGCGACGTGCCGAGCCCGATCAACCCGCCCAAGGGCTGCCGCTTCCACACCCGCTGCCCCTACGCCTTCGACCGCTGCCGCACGGAGGAGCCCGCGCTGCGGCCGGTGGCCGATGCCCTGGGCGAGGGCCACGTCGCCGCCTGCCACCTGCATGACCGCCCGGCGGCGGAGAACCCGCTGGCCGGGGCGAAGGGCGCGGCGCTGCTCGCCGTCGGCTAGCCCCCCTCCCGCTTGACGCGAAACGAGGCGGAGGCGAGGCTTCCGCCGCGCAGCGCCGCCCCCATCTGAGCGGGCGGGACGTCAATTCGGGGAGGCAGGGCATGCCGCAGGTCACGCTCACGGTGAACGGCACGAAGCATACGGTCGAGGTCGAGGCGCGCACGCTGCTGGTCGAGCTGCTGCGCGAGAAGCTGCGCCTCACCGGCACGCATGTCGGCTGCGACACCAGCCAGTGCGGCGCCTGCGTGGTCCATATGGGCGGCGACAGCATCAAGAGCTGCACCATCCTCGCGGTGCAGTGCGAGGGCGCGGCGATCACCACCATCGAGGGCCTCGCCGCCGCCGACGGCACGCTGCACCCGATGCAGGAGGCCTTCCGCGAATACCACGCGCTGCAATGCGGCTTCTGCACGCCTGGCATGGTCATGTCCGCGATCGACCTCGTGAACAAGAACCCCGCCGGCCTGACCGAGCACCAGATCCGCGAGGGGCTGGAAGGCAATCTCTGCCGCTGCACCGGCTACCACAACATCGTCCGCGCCATCGCCGCGGCGGCCGATGTGATGCAGGGCCGCCGCGCGGAACTCGCCCCGGCCGCCGAATAGCGCCGGCCACGTCACGGGGAGGACAACGACAATGAACGTGGTGGCACCCTTCGAGGGCATCGGCGCCTCCGTCCGCCGCAAGGAGGATCTGCGCTTCCTCTCGGGCCGCGGGCAATACACGGACGACATCAACCGCCCCGGCCAGACCCATGCCGCGATCCTGCGCAGCCCGCATGCGCATGCGGCGATCAGGGGGATCGACCTCGCCAGGGCGAAGGCGATGCCGGGCGTGATCGCGATCTTCACCGGCGCGGACATGGCGGCGGAGAACATCGGCGGCCTGCCCTGCGGCTGGCAGATCCACAACAAGGACGGCTCCCCGATGGCGGAGCCGCCGCATCCGGTGCTCGCGGTCGGCAAGGTGCGCCATGTCGGCGACCCGGTCGCGGTGGTGATCGCGGAGACGAAGCAGCAGGCGCGCGACGCGGCGGAGCAGATCGCGGTGGACTACGCCCCGCTGCCGGCCGCCGCGACGCTCGCCGCGGCGCTGGCCGCAGGCGCGCCCGAGGTGCATGACGGCGTGAAGGGCAACCTCTGCTACGATTGGCACATCGGCGACAAGGCGGCGCTCGATGCCGCCTTCGCCGGCGCCGCGCGGGTGGTGAAGTTCAGCACCACCAACAACCGCCTGGTGCCGAACGCGATGGAACCCCGCGCCGCCATCGGCGAATACGATGCGCAGAGCGGCGACTACACGCTCTACACCACCAGCCAGAACCCGCATGTGATCCGGCTGCTGATGGGCGCCTTCGTGCTGCACATCCCGGAATCGAAGCTGCGCGTGGTGGCGCCCGATGTGGGCGGCGGCTTCGGCAGCAAGATCTACCACTACGCCGAGGAAGCGATCGTCACCTGGGCCTCCGCCAAGGTGAAGCGCCCGATCAAGTGGACCGCCGAGCGCACCGAGAGCTTCATGTCGGACGCGCATGGCCGCGACCATGTGACGGACGCGGAACTCGCGCTCGATGCCGGGGGGAGGATCCTCGGCCTCAAGGTCCACACGCTCGCCAACATGGGCGCCTATCTCTCCACCTTTGCCCCGTGTGTCCCGACCTATCTCTACGCGACGCTGCTGGCCGGCGTGTACACCACGCCGGTGATCTACGCCGAGGTTAAGGCGGTCTTCACCAACACCGTCCCGGTGGATGCCTATCGCGGCGCCGGCCGGCCGGAGGCGAGCTACCTGCTCGAGCGGCTGATGGATGTCGCGGCCGCCGAGATCGGCATGGACCGCGTCGAGTTCCGGCGGAAGAACTTCATCCCGACCGACGCCTTCCCCTACCAGACGCCGGTCGCGCTGCAATACGACAGCGGCAACTACCACGCGACGCTCGATGCCGCGCTCGCCTCCGCCGACTGGGCGGGCTTCGAGGCGCGGCGCGCCGCGGCGAAGGCGAAGGGGAAGCTGCGCGGAATCGGCATCTCCACCTATATCGAGGCCTGCGGCATCGCGCCCTCCGCCGTCGTCGGCTCGCTCGGCGCGCGGGCCGGCCTCTATGAGGTCGGCACCATCCGCGTCCATCCCACCGGCAGCGTCACCGTGCTGACCGGCGCGCACAGCCACGGCCAGGGTCACGAGACCACCTTCGCCCAGCTCGTCGCCGACAAGCTCGGCGTGCCGATCAGCCAGGTGGATGTGGTGCATGGCGACACCGCGAAGGTGCCCTTCGGCATGGGCACCTACGGCTCCCGCAGCCTCGCGGTCGGCGGCAGCGCGATGATGAAGGCGATGGACAAGATCATCGCCAAGGGCAAGCGCATCGCCGCCCACCTGATGGAAGCGAGCGTGGAGGACGTGGAGTTCGACCGCGGCACCTTCCGCGTGGCGGGCACCGACAGGACGAAGTCGCTCACCGACATCAGCCTCACGGCCTATGTGCCGCACAACTACCCGATCGAGGAGATCGAGCCCGGCCTCGAGGAGACCGCCTTCTACGATCCGAAGAACTTCACCTATCCCGGCGGCTGCCACATCGCCGAGATCGAGATCGACCCGGAGACGGGGAAGGTCAGCATGGTGAACTTCACCGCCGTGGACGATGTGGGCCGCGTCATCAACCCGATGATCGTCGAAGGCCAGGTTCAGGGCGGCGTCGCGCAGGGCATCGGCCAGGCGCTGCTGGAAAGCGCGCTGTATGACGACCAGGGGCAGCTCGTCTCGGGCTCGATGATGGACTACACCATGCCGCGCGCCGACGACCTCGCCCCGGTCAGCGTCGCCACCCACACCACGCTCTGCACCCACAACCCGCTCGGCGTGAAGGGCTGCGGGGAGGTGGGCGCCATCGGCTCGCCGCCGGCGGTCATCAACGCGGTGGTGGACGCGCTGCGCGACCATGGCGTGAAGCACATCGAGATGCCGGCGACGCCGGCGAAGATCTGGGCCATCATCAACGGCCGGAAGGCCGCGTAGGGGATCGAGCCATGTACGACTTCAGCTACCACAAGCCGTCCTCGGTCGCGGACGCGGTCAAGCTCCTCGCCGCCGATCCGGATGCGCGCGCCGTCTCGGGGGGCATGACGCTGCTGCCCGCGCTCAAGCTCCGGCTCAACAAGCCCACCGCGCTCGTGGACCTCTCCGGCATCGCCGAGCTCCGCGGCGTGAAGCGGGACGGCAACACGATCGTCATCGGTGCGCTGACGAAGCACTACGAGGTCGCGACCGACGCGACGATCAAGGCGGCGATCCCGGCGCTGGCGGCGATGGCGGCGACGATCGGCGATACCCAGGTGCGCAACCGCGGCACGATGGGCGGCTCGGTCGCCAACAACGACCCCTCCGCCGACTATCCGGCCGCGCTGCTCGCACTCGGTGCCACCATCCAGACCGACCGGCGCCGCATCGCGGCCGATGACTTCTTCCAGGGCATGTTCGCCACCGCCCTCGACACCGGGGAGATCGTGACGGCCATCCACATCCCCGTCCCCGACAAGGCCGGCTACGCCAAGATGAAGAACCCCGCCAGCCGCTACTCCATGGCCGGCGTCTTCGTCGCCAAGGGCCCGGCCGGAGTGCGCGTCGCGGTCAACGGCGCCGGCGCCAACGGCGCCTTCCGCGCCACCGCGATGGAAGCCGCCCTGGCCGCGCGCTGGTCGCCCGATGCGGTGGCCGGCATCCGCATGGACCCCGGCCAGATGAACGGCGACATCCACGGCAGCGCCGAATACCGCGCCCATCTCGTCTCCGTGATGGCCAAGCGCGCTGTCGCCAACGCGGGCTGAGCCTTCCCAGGCCGCCACGTTGCGGCCAGTGCCCCGGCCGGGCTAGAGCCCTTCGCACGGGGTAGCGGTCCGGACTGGCCGGCCGGCCCCGCTGTGACGGGGACATGCCGGACGAAGGGCGCCTCGCCGGGCCCGCCGCGCCCGGCACCAACGAGACCAGCGCGATGCGCGCCGACCGGCCCGGATTCGGGCCGGCCCGGCGGCGCCTTGCCGCGCTGCTCGCCACCGTCCTCCTGATCCTCGCGGTCGCCTTCGCCGCGCTCACCCGCGCCGACCACGCCTCCACCCTCGAAGATGGCTGGTCGAGCGTGGAGCGTGCCGCCTTCGGCGCCGCCGAGCATGCCGAGCGCACCCTCGCCGTCGCCCGCCTCGTCGCGGACCATGTCGCCGACCGCGTCCGGCGCGAGGGCATCGCCGCCTATACCGGCCCCGGCCAGCCGGACCTGGTCGCGCTGCTGCAGCATGCGCCGCAGATCGGCTCGCTCTGGCTGGTGGACCGCAGCGGCAGGCTGGTCGCCTACACGCTCGATCCCGCGGCGCCGCCGCTCGATCTCTCGGCCCGTCCCTATTTCGCCCCGCTGCGCGACGGGGCGGAGGACGACCTCTCGGCGATGCTGCTCGGCCGCGTCACCCGGCTCTGGTTCTTCAGCTACAACCTCGCCATTCGCGAGCCGGACAGCACCTTCCTCGGCCTCGTGCAGGCCTCGCTGCATGCCGAGGAGTTCCAGCGCTTCCAGGCGAGCCTCGGCCTCGGCCCCAGCGGGCGGGTCGGGCTCTACCGGCTCTCCGACGGCGCGCCGGTCATGCTCCATCCGCTGCCCCCGCCGGACGAGGCGGAGGCGCCGCCGCCCGGGCCCGCCGCGCCGCCTCGTGAGGTCCGCCGCATCGCCGAGGCCGAGCGCGAGGGCCGCTACACCGTCGCCACCCCCGACGGGGACGAACTGCTCGTCGCCTGGCGCGCCGTGGGGCAGGGCCGTGGCGTCCTGGCCGCCGCCGCCCTGCCGCGCGCCGACGCGCTCGCCCCTTTCCGCGCCCGGCTCTGGCGCAACGCGCTGTTCTTCGGCCTCGCGACCCTGCTAGTCGCCGGCCTCGGCGCCGGTGTCGCCGCCGCGCTCGCCCGCGCCGCCCGGAGCCGCCGCGCGGTGGAGGCCGGCCAGCGCGAGCTTGCCGCGGTGCTCGAAGCCTCCAATGACGGCGTGATCGCGCTCGATCCGGCCTGGCGCATCACCTTCCTGAACCGCCGCGGCGCGCGGCTGCTCGCCGAGCCGCGCGCCGGGCTCGGCGCCGATATCCGCCTCGTCCTCCCCGCGCTCGCGACCGGCGCGGCAGGTGCGGCGATCGCGCGGACCATGGCGCTCCGCCAGCCCGCCGCGGCCGAGCAGGCCTGGTCGCCGCCCGATCGCGCCATCCGCTTCGAGGCGCATCCGCGCGAGGATGGCGGCCTCGTCGCCTATTTCCGCGACGTGACCGAGGAGCGCGCCGCGCAGCATCGCCTGGCCGAGAGCGAATCGCGGCTTCGCCAGCTCTTCCAGGCGATCGACGAGGGCTATGCGCTCTGCGAGCTTGTGCTGGACGAGGCCGGCCGGCCGAGGGATTTCCGCTACATCGAGGTCAACCCGCTGTTCACGCCGATGACCGGGCTGATGGACCCGGTCGGCCGCACCGGCCTCGAGCTTCGCCCCGTCGGGATCGAGGACCACTGGCTCGATCTCTACGGCCGGGTCGCCCTCGGCGGGGAGACGCTGCGCTTCGAGCGCGGCTCGGCCGCCCTCGGCCGCTGGCTCGACGTCTTCGCCACCCCCGTCGCGCCGCGCGGCCGCTTCGCCCTCGTCGTGCGGGACGTCACCGCGCGCCGCGCCGCGGAAGCCGCCCTGCGCGAGAGCGAGGAACGGCTGCGTCGCGCGCAGCAGGCCGGCGGCGTCGGCGTGTGGGAGGTGGAGTTCGTCTCGGGCCGCGTCTTCTGGTCGGACGCGCTCCGCGCCATCCTCGGCCTGCCGGCCGGGGCGCCCGCCGATCGCGACCTCTTCATGCGGCTGATCCATGCCGAGGACCGCCCCCGCGTGCGCGAGAACTCGGCCCGCGCCCAGGCAGAGCCCGCGGCGCGCTACGACGTGGAGTTCCGCATCCGCCGCGCCGACACCGGCGAGGAACGCTGGTTCGTCGGCCTCGGCGAAGTCGAGCGCGACGCCACCGGCCGGGCGCTCCGCATGGTCGGCGTCAACATGGACGTGACGGAACGCCGCCGCGCCGCCGCCGCGCTTGCTGAGAGCGAGGCGCGGCTCCGGCTCGCGCAGGAAGCCGCCGAGGCCGGCGTGTTCGAGCGCGTGCTGCCCGGCGCGCGGGCCTGGTGGTCGGCCGGGATGTTCCGCCTCTACGGCCTCGATCCGACCGGCCGCAGCCCCTGGGTGGAGGAGGCGGAGCACCTCGCGCTGCTCGATCCCGCCGACCGGGAGGTGCATGCGGCGCGGCGCGCCTCGGTGCGCAGCGATCCCACCTACACCCGCTTCGACTACACCTTCCGCATCCGCCGCGCCGACACCGGCGAGCAGCGCTGGATCGCCGCCCGCGGCGAGGTGGTGCGCGATGCCGAAGGCCGCCCCGTGCTGGTGCGCGGCATCAACCAGGACATCACCGAGCGCCGCCGCTCGGAGGAGCGCCAGATGCTGCTGGCGCGCGAGGTGGACCACCGCGCCAAGAACGCGCTCGCCGTGGTGCAGGCGATCGTCGGCCTGACCCGCGACACCGATCCCGAGGCCTTCCGCACCGCGGTGATCGGCCGCATCGCCGCGATGGCGCGCGCGCACAACCTGCTCGCCCGCGAAGGCTGGGACCAGGCCGAGCTCGGCGAGCTGATCGAGGCGGAACTGGCCCCGCTCCGCGCCGGCGCGGAGGATGCCGAGCGCATCCGCCTCGCCGGGCCGCCGGTGGCGCTCGCCGCCGGCGCGGCGCAGCCGCTCGCGATGGCGCTGCACGAACTCGCGACCAACGCGGCGAAATACGGCGCCCTCTCGGTGCCGGGCGGCCGCGTGGAGGTCCGCTGGGGCCGCTGCGCGGAAGGCGGGCTCGACCTGCGCTGGACCGAGCGCGGCGGCCCGCCGCTCGCCGGCCCGCCCGCCCATGCCGGCTTCGGCTCCTCCGTGGTGCGCAACACGGTCGAACGCCAACTCGGCGGCACGACGCAGTTCGACTGGCAGGCGGCGGGCCTGGAGGTCACGCTGCAACTCCCGGCGCGGCAGCTGCGCCGGGCGAGCCCGCCTTGACGCACGCGGCGGATCACCCCGCCGCCAGCGCCGCGATGCCGAGCACCGCGCCGCCCGCCAGCGCGAGATAGGCCAGCGCCGGCGGCAGGGTGCGCCGCAGCACCGCGCCGCTCTCCCGCCCGCCGAGCCCGACCGTCGCCGCACCCGCGACGATGTTGTGCGGGCAGACGACGTTGCCGACCGCCGCGCCGATCCCCTGCGCCGCCAGCAGCAGCAGCACCGGCAGGCCGAGCGCCTCGGCGGTCGCGGCCTGGAACTCGGCGAGCAGGATGTTCGAGGCCGTGGCCGAGCCCGTGACGAAGGTCCCGAGCGCGCCCGCGGCCGGCGCCAGCAGCGGCCAGGCGGGGCCGATCAGCCGCGCCGCGGCCTCGGCGAGGGCGGCGATCAGCCCGGCATGGACCATCAGCCGCGCCAGCAGCAGCATCGCCAGCAGCGCGAGCAGCACCGCCGGCAGCTTCGCCCCCGCCCGCAGCGTGGCCGCCCGCAGCGGCGCCTCCCCCGCCCCGCGCAGCAGCGCGGTCGCGAGCAGCGCGGCGAGCAGGAGCGTGCCCGGATGCAGCAGCGGCGCCACCTGCCCCGCGAAGCCGCCGGGCAGCGACCAGGCAAAGGCGAGGTCCGCCAGCGCCCGGTTCAGCGGCGGCACCAGCCGCGTCGCGAGCACCAGCGCCAGCAGCAGCATATAGGGCAGGGCGGCCGCCGCCAGCGCGCGTCCCTCGCCCGCCGCCGCCGGCCGGCCCCGGCGCAGCGCCAGCGCGAAGACCAGCCCCCCCGCCAGCGCCCCGCCGAGCGTCGGCAACTCGGGCCCGATCCAATGCGCGATCGCCGCCGCCGGCAGCAGGAAGGCCGCCGCCGCGGCCAGCGCGAATCCCGGCCCCGCCACCCCGCCCTCGGCCGCCGCCATCCGGTGCACCGCAAGCGCCAGCACCCAGCCGAGCCCGGCCTGGAGCAGCGCCAGCACCGTGGCCAGCGCCAGCGGGTCCTGCCAGCGCGCCGCGAGCAGCGGCAGCACCGGCGTCCCCAACGCGCCAAAGGCCACGCCCGCCGCATGCCCGACCAGCGCGAGCGCCACCGCGCGCGCCGGCTCGAAGCCGCAGGCGACGAGCAGCGGCGCGGCGAGCGCGACCGGCGTGCCGAACCCCGCCGCGCCCTCCGCGAACAGCGCGAAGAACCAGGCGATCAGCAGCGCGACCAGCCGCGGATCGTCCGACAGCCGCGCGAGCCCGTCGCGCAGCCGCCGCGTGGCGCCGCCTGCCATCTGCATCTCGTGCAGCACCAGCGCGGGAAACACGATCCAGAGGATGGTGAGCGTCGCGAACCCCGCCTCCGCCGCCACCCCCGCGATCGCCGCGCCGCCGCCCCAGCCGAAGCCGAGCACCGCGACCGGCAGCGCGGCCGCGAGCCCGGCGAGCCCCGCCGGCCCCGCCGCCCAGCGCCGGCCGAGCATCAGCCCGAGCACCAGCAGGATCGGCAGCAGCGCCGCGAGGGCCGCCATCGGCCGGCCCCGCCCTCAGGCGAGCTTCTCGACCGAGACCTCGTGCATCCCCCGCCCGTCGCGCGCGAAGGCATCGAGATTGCCGAGCGTCGTCTCCGCGATGGCGGCCAGCGCATCCTCGGTGAAGAAGGCCTGGTGGGCGGTGATCAGCACGTTGGGGAAGGTCAGCAGCCGGGCGAAGACATCGTCCTGGAGCACCTGGCCGGACAGGTCCTCGAAGAACAGGTCGCCCTCCTCCTCGTAGACATCGAGGCCGAGCAGCCCGATGCGGCCGGATTTCAGCCCCTCGATCGCCGCGCGCGTGTCCACGATCGCGCCGCGGCTGGTGTTCACGAGCATCACGCCCGGCCGCATCCGCGCGACCGCGCGGGCGTCGATCAGGTGGCGCGTCGCCGGCGTCAGCGGGCAATGGATCGAGATGATATGGGATTGCGCGAGAAGCTCCTCCAGCGTCACGAATTCCACCGGCAGCGCGGCGTCGGGCCGCGGATCATGCGCGAGGACGCGGCAGCCGAAGCCCGCCAGGATGCGCGCCAGCGCCGCGCCGATCCGCCCGGTGCCGATCAGCCCGACGGTGCGCCCCTTCATGTCGAAGCCGAGCAGCCCGTCGAGCGCGAAATTGCCCTCCCGCACCCTGGCATGGGCGCGGTGGATGCGCCGGTTGAGCGCGAGCATCATCGCCACCGTGTGCTCGGCGACCGATTCCGGCGAATAGGCCGGCACGCGCGCGATGCGGATGCCGAGCCGGCTCGCCGCCGCGAGGTCCACGTTGTTGAAGCCCGCGCAGCGCAGCGCGACGAAGCGCACGCCCTGCGCCGCGAGCCGTTCGAGCACGGGCGCATCCGCCAGGTCGTTGACGAACAGGCACACCGCCGCGGCCCCGTCGGCGAGCAGCGCCGTCTCCGCCGACAGCCGCGGCTCGAGGAACACCAGCCGGTGCGGCGTGGCGCGCGCGCGGTTGGCGGCTTGGAGGAAGGCGCGGTCATAGGGCTTGGTGCTGAACACGGCGACCTGCATGCGGCCTTCCTCCTGCTTCGTGACCTTGATGGCGAGATGAGGCGCATCGCGGCGTGCGGCGATCACGACTTCGCGTGCCGCCGAGGGCGGCACGGTTTAACCGCAGCGCCACGCTTCCTATGTTGCATTGCAGCATGCGTGACAAGGACAGCCCGCCCGAGCCCAGGCCGCTCAACCTCGCGCTCCAGGGCGGCGGCTCGCATGGCGCGCTGACCTGGGGCGTGCTGGACCGCCTGCTGGCCGATCCGCGCATCGCCATCGCCGAGATCAGCGGCACGAGCGCCGGCGCGATGACGGCGGTGGTGGTCGCGGACGGCTTCGAGCGCGGCGGGCGGGAGGGCGCGCGCGCGGCGCTGGCGCGGTTCTGGCGCGCGGTCAGCGATGCGGCGCTGTTCTCGCCCCTGCAGCGCAGCCCGCTCGACCGGCTGCTCGGCCGCTACAGCCTCGATCATTCGCCGGCCTACCTCGCCTTCGACTGGCTGTCGCGCGCCTTCTCTCCCTACGAGACCAACCCGCTCGGCTTCGATCCGCTGCGCCGCGTGCTCGAGGCGCAGGTGGATTTCGCGCGGGTGAACCGCTGCGAGGGGATCAGGGTGCATGTCACCGCGACCCATGTCCGCACCGGCCGTCCGCGCATCTTCTCGCGCGGCGAGGTGACGGCCGAGGCGGTGCTGGCCTCGGCCTGCCTGCCGCAGCTCAACCGCGCCGTGGAGATCGAGGGCGAGGCCTACTGGGATGGCGGCTTCAGCGCCAACCCCGCGCTCATGCCGCTGGTCCTCAGCCGCGCGAGCCCGGACATCGTGATCGTGCAGATCAACCCGATCGTGCGCCACGCGGTGCCGCGCAGCGCGCGCGACATCATCAACCGGATGAACGAGATCAGCTTCAACACCGCGCTGATCAAGGAACTGCGCGCGATCAACCTCATGCAGCAGCTGCTCGGCCGGCATGCGCTCGACATCGGCCCGGCGGGGCGGACCTTCATCCACCTGATCCATGCCGACGCCGAGGTGCAGGACCTCGCCGCCTCCTCCAAGCTGAACGCCGAATGGGACTACCTGAAGCTGCTCTTCGAGCGCGGCCGCGGCTGGGCGGAGACGTGGCTGGCGGCGAATTTCGAGCGGATCGGCCGCGAATCCACCTTCGACCTCGAGGATTTCTTCAACTCGCCGGTGCCGCTGCACGGCGTCGGGGACTGAGCCGATGTGGGGTATCCTCGTCGTGGCGGTCGCCCTCGGCGGGCTGATCCTGCTGGCCTGGCGCGGGGCGAGCCTGCTGCTGCTGGCGCCGGCGGCGGCGCTGCTCGCGGTGCTCGCGGCCGAGGGCGGGCCGGTGCTCGGCAGCTACACCCAGGTCTTCATGACCGCGACGGGCGGCTTCATCATCCAGTTCTTCCCGCTGTTCCTGCTGGGCGCGGTGTTCGGCCGGCTGATGGAGGCCTCGGGCAGCGCGCGCGTGCTGGCCGACGGCATCATCCGCCGGCTCGGCACCGCCCATGCCATCCCCGCCGTCGTGCTCTCCTGCGCGGCGATGACCTATGGCGGCGTGTCGCTCTTCGTCGTGGCCTTCGCGGTCTGGCCGATCGCCGCCGCGCTGTTCCGCGACGCGGGGCTGCCGCGGGCGCTGATCCCGGCCGCGATCGCGCTCGGCGCCTTCACCTTCACCATGACGGCGCTGCCGGGGACGCCCGCGATCCAGAACGCGATCCCGATGCCCTATTTCGGCACCACCGCCTTCGCCGCGCCGGGCCTCGGCGTGATCAGCGCGGCCGTGATGCTCGGCTTCGGCTGGTGGTGGCTGGAACGCCGCGCGCGACGCCTCGGCCCGCAGCAGGACGGCTGGGAAGGCGTGGCGGCCGAGGGCGCGCAGGCGGACCTGCCCCCCCTGCCGGTGGCCGCGGCGCCGCTGCTGCTGGTGCTGCTGCTGAACCTCGTCTTCACGGCGTTGGTCATCCCGCGCCTCGACACCGCCTATCTCGCACGCCCCGAATTCGGCGCGACCGAGGTGGGCGCGCTGCGCGGCCTCTGGTCGGTGATCGCGGCGCTGACGCTCGCCTCGCTCGTGCTGATCGCGCTGAACTTCGGGCGCCTGCGCGCGAAGCTGATGGCGACGCTCGACGAGGGCGCGGCGGATTCCCTCAAGCCGATCTTCAACACCGCGAGCCTGGTCGGCTTCGGCGCCGTCATCGCCTCGCTCGGCGCCTTCGCCGCGATCCGCGACTGGGTGGTGACGGTCGGCGGCGGCAATGTGCTGCTCTCGCTGGCCGTCGGCACCGGCCTGCTCGCGGGGATGACCGGCTCGGCCTCGGGCGGGATGAGCATTGCCCTCGCCGCGCTCGGCGACACCTATCTGGAGATGGGCCGCGCGGCGGGCGTCCCGCCCGAGCTGATGCACCGCGTGACGGCGGTTGCGACCGGCAGCCTGGACGCGCTGCCGCACAACGGCGCGGTGATCACGCTGCTGATGATCTGCGGCCTGACGCATCGCCAGGCCTATGGCGATGTCGCGATGGTGGCGATCGTCGGCCCGGTCCTGGCGCTGATCGTATTGCTGGCGCTCGGCAGCGCCGTCGGCAGCTTCTGATATCGGGTTCCGCGGATCGTGGCCGATCCGCGCCTCAAGCGCCGGCGCCGCTCCGCGGCTTGGCTCGCCGGACTGCCGGCGGGCCGCATTCGCGGCCTCGGCCAGCTGCGCTGGCCGCATGTTCCGATCAACGGGATCTGGAGTGACCCCGCGGCGCGGTCAGCCGCGCTCGTAGATCAGCCGCGCCCGCACCGTGCCCGGCAGGGCGCGGAGTTCCTCGAGGATCGCCTCGGCCTCGGCGCGCGCCTCCACGCTCTCCACCACGACATAGCCGAGCTCGGAATCCGTCTGGTAGTACTGCGCCGCGATGTTGAGGTTGCGCCGCCCGAAGCTCTCGTTGATGCGGGAGAGGATGCCCGGCGCGTCGCGGTGCAGATGCGTCCAGCGCGCCCCCGTGGGCCGCGGCGGGAGCTGCACGTTCGGCATGTTCACCGCCCCCATCGTCGCGCCGGTGTCGCTGTAGTCCACCAGCTTGCGCGCGACCTCGGCGCCGATCCGGTCCTGCGCCTCGGCCGTGCTGCCGCCGATATGCGGCGTCAGGATCGTGTTCGGCGCGCCCTGGAGGGGCGAGACGAAGGGATCGCCGTTGCGCTTGGGTTCCTCGGGGAACACGTCCACCGCCGCGCCCAGGATGCGCCGCTCCCTGAGCGCGGCGGCCAGCGCCGCCACGTCCACCACCGTCCCGCGGGCGTTGTTGATGAAGACCGCCGAGGGCTTCATCAGCGCCAGTTGCGCCGCGCCGATCATGCCGATCGTCGCAGGCGTCTCCGGCACATGGATCGTCACCACGTCGGACAGGCGGAGCAGGTCCGCAAGGCTCGCCGATTGCGCGGCGTTGCCATGCGGCAGCTTGGCCGTATGGTCGTGGTAGAGCACGCGCATCCCGAAGGCCTCGGCGAGCACGGAAAGCTGGCTGCCGATATTGCCGTAGCCGATGATGCCGAGCGTCTTGCCGCGCATCTCCCAGGAATTGGCCGCCGATTTGTCCCAGCCGCCGGCATGGGCCGCGTTCGACTTGTCCACGATCCCGCGCAGCAGCATCACCGCCTCGGCCAGCGTCAGTTCCGCGACGCTGCGCGTGTTGGAGAAGGGCGCGTTGAACACCGCGACGCCGCGCCGCGCGGCGGCGCGGAGATCCACCTGGTTGGTGCCGATGCAGAAGCAGCCGATGGCGATCAGCCGGTCGGCGGCGGCCAGCACCTCCTCCGTCACCTCGGTCCGCGACCGGATGCCGAGGATATGCACCCCCTTCACTGCCTCGACCAGCGCCCGGCCTTCGAGCGCGCGCTTCTCGCGTTGGACCGTCGCGTAGTCGGCGCCGCCGAACAGCTCCACCGCGCTGTCCGCGATGCCTTCGAGCAGCAGGATGCGGATGCGGTCCTTGGGCAGCGAGATGCGGTCGTTCATGCGGGGAGGTCCGGGGGAGGGGCCGCCTTCTGCGCCGGAAGTGCCGCATCCGCAAGGGCTTGCCTCGGGCGGCGCAACGGTGTGGAACCGCCCGGCGAGGAGGCGCCCGCCGCATGGCCGTGGATACCGTGGTGTTCGATGTCGGGAACGTGCTGATCCGCTGGGACCCGCGCTTCCTCTACCGCAAGCTGTTCGACGACGCGGCGGCGATGGAGCGGTTCCTCGCCGAGGTCTGCACCGATGCCTGGAACATCGAGCAGGACCGCGGCCGATCCTGGGCCGAGGCGATCGCGGAGCGCGTCGCCCTGTTCCCGGACCACGCCCCCCTCATCCGCGCCTATTCGGACCGCTGGCACGAGATGGTGCCCGGCCCCGTCGAGGGCACGCCTGACATCCTGGACGACCTGCTCGCCGCCGGCGTGCCGGTCTATGCCATCACCAACTTCTCGGCCGAGAAATTCGCCGAGGCCCGCGCCCGCTTCGGCTTCCTCAACCGCTTCCGCGACGTGGTGGTGAGCGCGGAGGAGCGCCTGCTCAAGCCGGACCCCGCCATCTACCGCGCCCTGCTGGACCGCAACGGGCTCGAGGCCGGGCGGTGCCTGTTCATCGACGACAGCGAGAAGAATGTCCGCGGCGCCGAGGCGGTGGGCATGCGGGCGCATCATTTCCGGGACGCGGCGGGGCTGACGCGGGACCTGGCCGCCCTGGGCCTTCACGCCGGGCCGCCCGCGCGGTAACTCACGGGGCTTTTTCCGCCGGCGAACAGGGCCATGACCAGCAGCAACGACATCCGCGCCACCTTCCTCGATTATTTCCGGCGCAATGGGCACGAGGTGGTGGACAGCTCCCCGCTCGTCCCCCGCAACGATCCCACGCTGATGTTCGCCAATTCCGGCATGGTGCAGTTCAAGAACGTCTTCACCGGCCAGGAGAAGCGCCCCTATGTGCGCGCGACGACGGCCCAGAAATGCGTCCGCGCCGGCGGCAAGCACAACGACCTCGACAATGTCGGCTACACCGCCCGCCACCACACCTTCTTCGAGATGCTGGGCAACTTCTCCTTCGGCGACTACTTCAAGGAACAGGCGATCGCGCATGCCTGGGAACTGGTGACGAAGGATTTCGCCCTGCCGCGCGACAAGCTGCTGGTCACCGTCTATTCCGAGGACGAGGACGCCGCCGGCTACTGGAAGAAGATCGCGGGGCTCCCCGACAGCCGCATCATCCGCATCCCGACCTCCGACAATTTCTGGCGCATGGGCGATACCGGCCCCTGCGGCCCCTGTTCCGAGATCTTCTACGACCACGGCCCGGCCATCGCCGGCGGCCCGCCCGGCTCGGACGACGCCGATGGCGACCGCTTCATCGAGATCTGGAACCTGGTCTTCATGCAGTACGAGGAAGGCCCGCCCGGCACCCGCGTGCCGCTGCCGCGGCCTTCCATCGATACCGGCATGGGCCTGGAGCGCTTCGCCGCCATCCTCCAGGGCAAACACGACAACTACGACACCGACACCATGCGCGCCCTGATCCTGGCCAGCGCCGAGGCGACCGGCCAGGACCCGGACAGCGCCTTCCGCGCGAGCCATCGCGTGGTGGCGGACCATCTCCGCGCCGGCACCTTCCTGATCGCCGATGGCGTCATGCCCTCCAACGAGGGCCGCGGCTATGTGCTCCGCCGCATCCTCCGCCGCGCCATGCGCCATGCCCACATGATGGGCGCCAAGGACCCGCTGCTGCACCGCCTGGTGCCCGCGCTGACCCGCCAGATGGGCGCCGCCTATCCCGAGATCCTCCGTGCCGAGGCCCTGGTGGTGGAGACGCTCCGCCTCGAGGAGACGAAGTTCCGCAACCTGCTGGAGCGCGGGCTCGGCCTGCTGGCGGAGGAGACGGCGAAGCTGCCCGAGAAGGGCGTGCTGCCCGGCGATGTCGCCTTCCGCCTCTACGACACCTATGGCTTCCCGCTCGATCTCACTCAGGACGCGCTGCGCGGCGAGGGCCGCACCGTGGACACCGCCGGCTTCGAGGCCGCGATGGCCGAGCAGAAGCGCCGCGCGCGCGCCGCCTGGGCCGGCTCCGGCGAGGCGGCGACCGAATCCCTCTGGTTCGACCTCCGGGAGAAGGTCGGCGCCAGCGAGTTCCTCGGCTACTCCACCGAGACGGCCGAGGGCCAGGTCCTGGCCATCGTCAAGGACGGCCAGGTGGTGGAGCAGGCCGGCCCCGGCGCCGAGGTCGCGGTCGTGCTCAACCAGACGCCCTTCTACGCCGAGAGCGGCGGCCAGGTGGGCGATACCGGCGTGATCTCCGCCGGCGATCTCCGCATCGCCATCCGCGACACGCAGAAGAAGCTCGGCGACCTGTTCGTGCATCTCGGCGTGGTCGAGGCGGGCGAGGCGCGGACCGGTATGGCCGTGCAGGCCGAGGTGGAGCACGCCCGCCGCACCACGATCCGCGCGCACCACTCCGCGACGCATCTGCTGCACGAGGCGCTGCGCCGGCGCCTTGGCGAGCATGTGGCCCAGAAGGGCTCGCTCAACGCGCCCGACCGGCTCCGCTTCGACGTCTCCCACCCTGCGCCGATGAGCGAGGAGGACCTCGAATGGGTCGAGGCCGAGGTCAATGCCCGCATCCGCGAGAATGCCGAGGTGGTGACGCGCCTGATGACCCCCGACGCCGCGGTCGCGATCGGCGCCATGGCGCTGTTCGGCGAGAAATACGGGGAGGAGGTGCGCGTCGTCTCGATGGGCCATGACCCGGCGGCCACCGCGAAGCACGGCGTCTATTCGCTCGAACTCTGCGGCGGCACCCATGTCCGCCGCACCGGCGACATCGGCCTGTTCAAGATCGTCTCGGAAGGCGCCGTCAGCGCCGGCGTCCGCCGGGTGGAGGCGGTGACCGGCGCCGCCGCGCTCGCCCTGGTCGCCGAGATGGAGGAAGCGCTCCAGGCCGCCGCCGGCATCCTCAAGGCGCAGCCCGGCGAGCTCGCCGGCCGCATCGCCGCGCTGGTCGAGGAACGCCGCAGGCTGGAGCGCGAGGTCGGCGAGCTGCGCAAGAAGCTCGCGACCGGCGGCGCCGCGGCCGAGATCGAGACCATCGCCGGCCTGCGCGTCGCGCTGCGCGAGGTGGGCGAGGTCCCGGCCCGCGACCTCAAGGGGCTCGCCGAGGCGATCCTCAAGGGCGGCACGGCCGATGTGGTGGTGCTGGTCAGCACCGAAGCCGGCAAGGCCAGCATCGTCGCCGGGCTGGGGGAGGCCGCGAAGGGCCGCTCGGACGCGGTCGCCCTGGTCCGCGCCGCCGCCGCCGCGGTCGGCGGCAAGGGCGGCGGCGGCCGGCCCGAGATGGCCCAGGCCGGCGGCCCCGATTCGGCCAAGGCGGCCGAGGCCCTCGCGGCGGTGCGCGAGGTGCTGGCGCAGGGGGTCGCGGCGTAGCGCCCCCGGCGCCCGCCATGGCCGCCCGCCCGCCCAAGCTGCCCGCGCCCGGTGCGAAGCCCGACCGCGCGGCGCGCCTCGCCGCCGCGCTGCGGGAGAACCTGAAGCGCCGCAAGGCCCAGGCCCGCGCCCGGGAGGAGGCGGCGAAGCCGCCCGAGCCCCCGCCCGGCCCCGCCGCCAAGCCCTGATGGACGCCCCGCCGCGCCGCTGCTAACCCCGCGGCGAGAGCAGGAGCCCCCGCGAACCCATGCCCGTCATGCCCGACACCTGGATCCGCCGCATGGCGGCCGAGCACGGCATGATCGATCCCTTCGTCGAGAGCCAGCGGCGCGAGGGCGTGATCTCCTTCGGCCTGTCCTCCTACGGCTACGACGCGCGGATCGCCGAGGAGTTCAAGGTCTTCACGAATGTGGACAACGCCGTGGTGGACCCCAAGGCCTTCAGCGAGGCCGGCTTCGTCACGCGACGCGGCCCCACCTGCATCATCCCGCCCAATTCCTTCGTGCTCGGCCACACGGTCGAATACTTCCGCATCCCGCGCGATGTGCTGGTGATCTGCCTCGGGAAGTCCACCTATGCGCGCTGCGGGCTCATCGTGAACGTGACGCCGCTCGAGCCCGAATGGGAAGGCCAGGTGACGATCGAGATCAGCAACACCACGCCGCTCCCGGCCCGCATCTACGCGAATGAGGGCATCTGCCAGTTCCTGTTCCTCCAGGGCTCGGCGCCGCCCGAGGTGAGCTACGCCGACCGCCGCGGCAAATACATGGGCCAGCGCGGCGTGGCGCTGCCGAAGCTGTAGTCCTCTTCTCCCTCCCCCGCAGAGCGGGGGGGCGGCGCCGAAGGCGTCGGACGCCGAAGTTGCGGTGGCGCAGCCACCGCTTATGAAGTGCTGGTCGGGGTGGGGGTGCGAGGATCAACGCCCCCTCGCCCCCCCACCCCCACCCTGGCCCTCCCCCATTTCGGGAGAGGGAGAGCAAGGCACATGGACCGCATCCGAATCCGCGGCGGCAGGCCGCTTCATGGCAACATCCCGATCAGCGGCGCGAAGAACGCGACGCTGCCGCTGATGACGGCCGCGCTGCTCGCCGACGGCCCGCTGGTGCTGGAGAACGCGCCCGACCTCGCCGACATCGCGACGATGCGCGCGCTGCTGGCGCAGCACGGGCTCGCGGTCGCGCATGACAGGGCGGCGCGGCGCCTCACGCTGTCGGGCGCGGCGACGAATCTCGAGGCACCCTACGACATCGTGCGCAAGATGCGCGCCTCCGTGCTGGTGCTCGGCCCGCTCGTCGCGCGCTTCGGCCAGGCGAAGGTCTCGCTGCCCGGCGGCTGCGCCATCGGGACGCGACCGGTGGACCTGCATCTCAAGGGCCTCGAGCAGATGGGCGCGACCATCACGCTCGACAGCGGCTACATCGAGGCCAAGGCGCCGCTGGGCGGGCTGAAGGGGGCGAAGATCATCTTCCCCCAGGTCAGCGTCGGCGCGACCGAGAACCTGCTGATGGCGGCGACGCTGGCCGATGGCGTGACGGAGCTCGTCAACGCCGCGCAGGAGCCGGAGATCGGCGATCTCGCCATGTGCCTGATGCGGATGGGCGCGAAGATCGAAGGGATCGGCACCGGCAAGCTCGTGGTGGAGGGCGTGAAGGCGCTCGGCCCCGCGACGCATCCGGTCATTCCCGACCGCATCGAGGCCGGCACCTATGCCTGCGCCGCCGCGATCACCGGCGGGCAGGTGATGCTGCAGGGCGCGCGGCTGACCGACCTCGGCGCGGTGGCGCGCGTGCTGCGCGATGCCGGGGTGGATGTCGCGGAAAAGCAGGACGGGCTGCAGGTCAGCCGCCTCAACGGCCTGCACGGCACCGACGTGATGACCGAGCCCTTCCCCGGCTTCGCCACCGACATGCAGGCGCAGTTCATGGCGCTGATGTGCGTGGCCGACGGCGCGTCCATGATCACCGAGACGATCTTCGAGAACCGCTTCATGCATGTGCCGGAGCTCATGCGGATGGGCGCGCGCATCAAGTATCACGGCCAGAGCGCGATCGTGCGCGGCGTGCCGCGGCTCTCCGGCGCGCCGGTGATGGCGACGGACCTGCGCGCTTCCGTCAGCCTCGTCCTCGCGGGCCTCGCCGCGCAGGGCGAGACGATCGTCAACCGCGTCTATCACCTCGACCGCGGCTATGAGGCGGTGGAGCGCAAGCTCGCCGCGGTCGGCGCCGAGATCGAGCGGGTCTGAGGGTCAGGGCGCCGCGCGTTCCCAGATCTGCTGCCCGCCATCGGCGAAGAGTTCGAGGCGAAGCCGTCCATCCGGCTGGATCACGTAGAGCCGCACCGCGCCGATCTCCCGCTCGAGCCGCGGCCCGAGCGACTCCGGCGGGCAGAGCGCCCGTGTCGCGGCGACGGGCCCGAACTGCATCCGCCCCATGTCCGGCCGCTCCGGCGTGATCGTCACCCGCCCGCGGCCGCGGTTGCAGTCGAGCCGGAGGAAGGCGTTGCCCTCGGTGTCGAAGCTCAGCGTGTAGCGCGCGGGATCGGCCGGGCGGACGGTGCCGATGGCATCGTCGGAACTGCGAAGCTCCACCAGGCGCCAATTGGTGCCGGGAAGCGTCACCGGGGATGCGGCCATGGGCGCGGCGATGGGCGCGGTGTGCGGCGTCGCGGCGGGCTCCGGCGCGGCGCAGGCGGCGAGCAGGGCGGCGAGGCCGAGGGCTGCATGGCGCATGCTCAGGCCCCCGCCAGCGCGCGTTCGACGCGGGCGGGCTCCTTCGCGATGACGCGAAGATAGCTCCTGGCCGCCGTATCCGGCTCGCGCCGCCCGGTCTCCCAGTTGCGGAGCGTGTCGAGCTCCAGCCCGAAGCGCAGCGCGAACTGCTCCTGCGTCAGCCCGAGGGATTCGCGGATCGCGCGCGCATCCACGGGCCGGGAGGGATCGAGATGGACCGCCCGCGCATCCTGTTCCGCGACGAGGCGCTGGAAGGTGGCCACATCCTCGACCACCGGCACCTCGATATAGACCCGGCCCGTGTCCGCAAGCTCGTCGATCGCCCGCTTGGCCCTGAGCGGCGGTACGCCGCGGCGGATCAGTTCCAGCGCGATCACCACCGTGCCGGGGATGCGCTCGGTGCTACCGGTCAGCAGGAAGCTTGCGGGCGAACCGGAGGGGACGCGGCCGACGTCCACGACCTTCCCCTGCTTCGCGAAAGCCTCCCTCCACGACGAAAGCGTCATACCCGTGCATCTCCATCAGGCGGGTGACGAGGCCCCGGACGACACCCGGACCCAGCATGTTGCGCCGGAGATCGCCGGCGAGGACGGTGACGTGCAGGTTCCGCGCGATCGCGACCCGATCCACCTCGATGATCTCCGCCATCAGCAGCAGTGTTCCGGTGGTCAGGACCACCCGCAGCGTGACGACGGGATGCTCGGAGAGATCGTCCTCCAGCAGCACATCCAGCAGTTCAATGCGCGCCATTCCTACGCCAATGGCAGAGCAGTTTCAAGCGAAGCCTTCACCGGAACATCCCGCCCCCGTCCACATCCAGCACCGTGGCGTTGATGTAGCCGCCGCGCGGGGAGGCGGCGAAGGCGGCCAGGTCGGCGATCTCGCGCGGCTCGATCGGGCGGCCATAGGGAAGGCCCGTCAGCGTCTCGGCCCAGCGTTCCTCGTCGCCGAACTTCAGCTTCGCGTTGCTCCGCGCCTGGCTCACCATCCGGTCCGTCTTGGTCGCCGAGGGGTTGATGCCGAAGACGCGCACGCCGCTCTCCTGCGCCGCGCCGCCGAGCGCCGAGGTGAAGGCGATCAGCGCCGCATTGCCGGTGCCGCCGCAGATATAGCCCGCGCGCGGCGCGCGGCCGGCCATGCCGATGATGTTGCAGATCACCCCGGCGCGCTTCGCCTCCATCCCCGGCAGGTAGAGCTGGCACATGTGGACATAGCCGAGGACCTTGAGGTTCCATGCCTCGATCCAGCGCGCCATCGGGATGTCGGCCAGCCGCCCGCCCGGGATGGCGCCGGCATTGTTCACCAGGATGTCGGGATCGGGATGCGCGGCATGCAGCCGCTCCCGCTCCTCGATCCTCGAGAGGTCGGCGGCGAAGGTCGCGATGTTCACCTGGAAGCGCCCGCGCAGCCCGCCGGCCGCCTCCGCGAGCTTCGCGCCGTCGCGCGAGACGAGCACCAGGTCGCAGCCGGCCTCCGCGAAGGCTTCGGCGCACGCAAGCCCGATGCCCTTCGATCCGCCGGTGATGAGAACGCGCTTTCCCGAGATGCCGAGGTCCATGGGTCTCCTTTCTCCCTCCCCCCTTGCGGGGGAGGGCCGGGGTGGGGGGTGAAATCGCGGGATGGGGGCGTGCCGGCACGTATCCCCCCACCCCGACCCTCCCCCGTGAACGGGGGAGGGAGAGGGCGTCAGATCTCCAACTCGATCACGAAGGGCCCCTCGCGGGAGAAGCTCTGCTTCATCAGGTCGGCGCAGCCTTCGAGGGTCGCGGTCTTCGCCGCTTCGACACCCATCCCGTTCGCCAGCTTCACCCAGTCCAGGTCCGGATTGCCGAGGTCCATCATGTCCATCGCCGTCCGCCCCGGATTGGCACCGACGCCGCGATACTCGCCGAGCAGGATCGCGTATTTTCGGTTGCTCAGCACGATCGTGGTCACCGGCAGCTTCTCCCGCGCCTGGGTCCAGAGGCCCTGGAGCGTGTACATCCCCGACCCGTCGGCCTGGAGGTTCACCACCCGCCGCCCCGGCGCGCCGACCGCGGCCCCCGTCGCCAGCGGAATCCCGCAGCCGATCGCGCCGCCGGTGATCTGCAGCCAGTCATGCGGCGGCGCGGCATGCGTCTCCTTGAAGAAGCCGCGGCCGAAGGAAACGCTTTCGTCTGCCACCACGGCGTGTTCCGGCATCAGCGCGGCGAGCGTCCGCGCCAGCCCCTCCGGCGTCGGCGCGCCGCGCGCGGGCTCGGGGCGCGGGCCGGGATCGGGCATCGGCACCGCGGGCGCGCCGAGTTCCTCCGCCAGCGCCGCCAGCGCCTGGATCGGGTCCGCCTCGTAGCGGGTCAGCGGCAGGATGTCGGCATCCTCGCGGTGGTGGCGGGACGGCTTGCCCGGATAGGCGAAGAAGCCGACCGGCGCCTTGGCGTTGACCAGGATGATCGTGGTGAAGGACTTCAGCGCCTCCACCGCCTGGTCCACCGGATAGGGCACGCGCTCCAGCGCCAGCCGCCCGCGGCCCCGCTCGGTGCGGCCGTTCGACATCTCGGCCAGCACCTTCGCCCCCGTCGCCTGCGCGATCCGCCAGGCAAGCGCCTGCGCCTCTCTGGTCAGCGCAAGCCCGCCGAGCAGGATCAGCACGTCGCGCCGCTCCCGCAGCGCGCGCGCGGCGGTGCGGATCGCCAGCGGGTCAGCCTGCGGCGGGGCGGGGATGGGCAGGGCAGGGGAGGGCCCCTCCGGCGCCTCGTCCCAGCAGGTGTCGGAGGGCAGGATCAGGGTCGCGATCTGGCCGGGCGAGGTCCGCGCCGCCTGCACCGCGACCGCGGCATCCCGCCCGACATCGGCCGCGCGCTGCACCGTGCGCGTGAAGGCCGAGACGGCGCGGGCGAAGCCCTCGGTATCGGCGGTGAGCTGCGCATCGAGCGGGCGGTGATAGGTCGCCTGGTCGCCGACGCAGTTGACGATGCCCGATCGCGCGCGGCGGGCGTTGTGCAGGTTGGCGAGCCCGTTGGCGAGGCCCGGCCCGCAATGCAGCAGGGTCGCCGCCGGCTTTCCCGCCATGCGCCAGTAGCCATCCGCCATCCCGGTGACGACGTTCTCCTGGAGCCCGAGCACGCAGCGCATCCCGGGGATGCGGTCCAGCGCGGCGACGAAATGCATCTCGCTGGTGCCCGGATTGGCGAAGCAGACCTCGACCCCCGAGGCCAGCAGGGTATGCACCAGGCTTTCCGCGCCGTTCACGCCGTCTCTCCCGCAGGTTGGCGGCGGAAACTGCGCGCCGGGGCGTGCCCCGGCAAGAGGGCGCGCGAAAAGCGGCTCACGCGCTCTTTACTTGCCGCCATGGCGCCGCAATCCTGCCGCCGCCCGGAACCAGGATGGGGCAAGGTCCGGACCCGAAGCGCGGGACCAGGGGCAATACAGGGGGTTTGGGGGTATGCCGCGCCTCGCGGTCGCGTTCTTCTGCTCGGGCTTCGCGGCCCTGCTGTGCCAGATCGTGTGGCAGCGCATGCTCGGCATCTTCGCCGGGTCCGACACCGTCTCCGCCGCGCTGGTGGTCGGCGCCTTCCTCGCCGGGCTCGGGCTCGGCTCGATCCTCGGCGCCAAGCTCGCGGACCGGCTCTCGCCGCGCCAGGCGATGATCGGCTTCGCGCTGGCCGAGACGGGGGTGGCGGGCTTCGCGCTCGTCTCGAAGTTCTTCCTCTACGACTTCCTGGCCACCGACCTCGCCGGCGTGGTGGACAACCCGGTCGCGATCTTCGCGCTCTGCTTCGCCGGGCTCGTGCTGCCGACGACGCTGATGGGCGCCTCGCTGCCTTTCCTTGCGCGGGCCATCGCCGACCAGCTCGAGACGGTGGCCGAGCGGATCGGCACGCTCTACGGGCTCAACACCCTCGGCGCCGGCCTCGGCGCGCTGCTCGGCGGCTGGCTGCTGGTCGGCAATCTCGGCTTCGTCGGCGCGCTGGTGCTGGCCGCCGGGCTCGACGTGCTGGCCGCGCTGCTCGCGCTCACGCTGCTGCCGCGCCTCGGCACCGCGGTGATCCGCCCGGCGCCGAAGGCGGCCGATGCCGGCCCGGCCGAGCCCTTCGGCAGCCTCCGCCTCTGGTGCGTGCTGGTCTTCCTCTCGGGCTATGTGATCGTCGCGCTCGAGATCGTCTGGGTGCGGCTGATGGGCCAGATCGGGCAGTTCCATGCCTATCTGTTCCCGACCGTGCTCGGGGTCTTCCTGCTGGCCGACGGGCTCGGCATGGCGGTCGCGGCGCGCATGGTCCGCCGAATGAAGGATCCGCGCCCGGCCTTCTTCATCACCCAGGCCGGCGGCTTCGTGCTCGGCGCGGCGCTGATCCTCGCCCTCTACTGGGCGCATGCCTGGCCGCCGATCAGCGACTTCGTCTCCACCGACATCCAGCGGCTGCGCGATGGCGGGCTGGTGACGACGCTGATCCTGATCCTGGTCGTGGTCGGCCCGCCCTCCTTCGTCATCGGCATGACCTTCCCCTTCGTCCAGCGGGCCGTGCAGCAGGACCTCGCGAGCGTCGGCGCGCGCGTCGGCTGGGTGCAGCTCGCCAACATCCTCGGCAACGCCGCCGGCTCGATCGGCACCGGCGTCGTCACCTTCCACCTGCTCGGCACCGCGGGCACGCTGAAGCTGCTGGCCGCGCTCTCGGTGCTGCTGGTGCTGTTCTGGCTCTGGAAGGGCGGGTTCCACCGCCGGGCGGAGCTCGTCCTCGGCGCGGCGGCGGCGGCGGCGATCTTCCTGCTGCCCGGCAATGCCGCGCTCTGGGCGCGGCTGCACCACGAGAAGCCCGGCCAGCGCGTCGCCTGGGCCGAGGACCGCTCCGGCGTCGCCTTCTTCCGCGATGACGCCGGCGGCGCCTCGCCGCACGGTCCCTTCTTCATCCAGGGCTTCGCCCAGGGCCGCATTCCCTTCCTGCCGATCCACCAGTTCCTCGGCGCCGTCGGCCCGCTGATCCATCCGAAGCCGGAACGCCTGCTCGCCATCGGCATCGGCTCGGGCGGGACGCCCTGGGCGGCCGGCGTCTCGCCCGAGACGCAGACGATCCGCGCGATCGAGCTGGTCGGCCCCGTCATCACCGCCCATGCCGAGCTCGCCGCCCGCCATCCGGAGGGCCCGATCGCCGAGATGTTCCGCAACCCGCGCTGGCGGCTCGAATACGGCGATGGCCGCCGCGCGCTCTCGGTGGGGGAGGAGCGCTACGACATCATCCAGGCCGATGCGATCCTGCCCGAGGGCAGCCATTCCGGCCTGCTCTATTCGGCCGAGTTCCTCGAAGCCGTCCGCAAGCGCCTCGCCCCTGGGGGGATCTATGTCCAATGGGGCCCGACGCGGCGCACCGTCGAGACCTTCGCCGCCGTCTTCCCCCACACCCTGCTGCTGATGCCGGGCAGCGTGCTGCTCGGCTCCGACAGCCCCATCCCCTACGACCCGGAGGCGCTGGCGCGCCGCTTCGCCGACCCGGCGGTGCGGGCGCATCTGGCGCGCGGCAATCGCGACTACGAGGACTACGCCGCCTTCTTCGCCCGCCCCGCGCTGGCCTGGCAGCCGGGCAGCACCCGGCCCGAGGCCTCGCTGACGGATGTCTTTCCCCGCGACGAGTTCTATCTGAACAACGGCGTGCGCGGCACGGCGGAGCTCGCCCGGCCGGCGGACGTGATCCGCGCGGAGGGCCGCGCGCGCTGACCCGCATGGCGCCAGGGAGGCTGCGATGCTGCGTGTGGTGCTGATCGGCTTTCTCTGCGGCGCGGTGGCGGTGCTGGTGTTCCACCAGGGCAGCGTCTTCCTGCTGCACCACCAGTTCTGGCTCCTCGCCAAGCTCGGCCTGCCGGAGGTGCTGCGCCCGGCCGGCGCCGGCTATGTGATGCGGCCCGGCGGGGCGCTCGGCCTGCCGCAGGTGGCGAACACCGCGCTCTGGGGCGGGATCTGGGGCGTGCTGCTCGCGACGCTGATCCGCTACGCCCGCGCGCCGGCGCTGCTGACGGGCTTCCTGCTCGGCGCCGTGGTCTGCACCTTCGCTGGTTTCACCATCTTCCCCTGGCTGCGTGGCGCGCCGATGTTCGCCGGGTGGAACTGGGCCACCTGGGCGCGGGTGATCTTCATCAACGGCGCCTGGGGCTGGGGGGCGGCGCTGCTGATGGCGGCGGCCGGGATGCGGCGGCGGTGAGCCGCCACAGTCCCGCCCTGGCTTTCGCGGCCGCGCCGTCCTATCTGCCCGCCACCATGCGCCCCGCCCTGGTCCTGCTGCTGCCGCTCGGGCTTCTCGCCTGCGGCCCGCGCTACTCGCCCGACGCCTATGCCACCCGCGCGGTGCAGCAGATGGCCTCGGTGGAGCAGGGGGTGGTGATCGGGCGGCGCCAGGTGATGATCCAGGCCGAGGGCTCGACCGGCGCGGCGACGGGCGGTGCCGCGGGCGGCATCATCGGCTCGCAGACGCCGGGGGGGAACATGGCGGGCGCCATCGGCGCGGTGGGCGGCGCGCTGCTCGGCGGCCTGCTCGGCACCGCGGCCGAGCGCGTCGCGGGCGACACCACCGCCTACGAGTACATCGTCCGCAAGACGGACGGGCAGCTGGTCTCCGTCACCCAGCGCGATCCGCAGCCGCTCGAGGTGGGGCTGCGCGTGCTGGTCATCGCCGGCCCCCAGGCGCGGATCGTGGCCGACTACACCGAGCCCGGCCAGGCCGCCCCGCGCGAGATCCCCGTCCCCGCCGAGCCGCCCGCCGCCAACGCCGCGCCACCCGCCGAGCCGCCGGCCGCCGAGCCGCCGCCCGCCCCCGGCTGATCGCCCTGGCACGCGCCTTGCCCTCCCCGGGGCATGCGCCGCCTGTGCCTGCTGCTTCTCCTGCTCCCCCTCCCCGCGCTGGCCGAGCCCGGCCGGCTCTGCCGCGCCGCCATCCAGGCGGCCGAGCGCGAGGCGCGGCTGCCCGCGCATCTGCTCATGGCGATCGGCCGCGTCGAATCCAACCGCCGCGACCCCGAGACGGGCGCCTTCCACCCCTGGCCCTGGACCATCAATGCCGAGGGCCGCGGGCAATACTTTCCCACCAAGGCGGCAGCGATTGCCGAGGTGCAGGCGCTCCAGGCGCGCGGCGTGCGCTCGATCGATGTCGGCTGCATGCAGGTGAACCTGCGCCACCACCCGGACGCCTTCCCGAACCTCGACGCCGCCTTCGACCCGCTGACCAATGCCCGCTACGCCGCGCGGTTCCTCACCAACCTCAACGCGACCCGGAACGACTGGAGCCGTGCGGCGGCCGCCTATCATTCCCAGACCCCCGAATTCGCCGAGCCCTACCGCGCCCGCGTCATGGCCGCCTGGGCCGCCGAGCAGGGCAATCCCCACCCGCCCGTCGCGCTCGCCGCCGCCACCCCGACGGCTCGCGCCGCCGTCGGCGGTGGCGGCGGGATGCTGTCCAATGGCGCCGATCGCGCCGCCGTCATGCCCGCCGCGAGCCCCGGGCTCGGGCTCGACGCCTATCGCAGCCGCCCGGTGCCGCTCGCCGGCGGGGTGCTCCCGGGGCGGCTCACGGGGTTGCTCCGGCGCTAGCCCGGCCCCAATTGCGGGGGATGGACATTAGCTCCCTCCTCGGCCTCGGCGGCTTCCTGCTGGCCTGTTTCGCGGCAGCCTCGACGGGCGCCTTCTTCCGCCCCGGCGCCTGGTACCGCCGGCTCCGCAAGCCCGGCTTCAACCCGCCCGACTGGCTGTTCGGCCCCGCCTGGACGCTGCTCTACATCGCCATCGCGGTCGCCGCCTGGCTGGTCTGGAGCGAGAGAGGCTTCGGCCCGGAGATCGCGCTCTGGTGGTTCTCGCTGCTGCTGAACGCCGCCTGGTCCTGGCTGTTCTTCGGCCTCCGGCGGATGGACTGGGCGTTCTACGAAACGGTGCCCTTCTGGCTTTCCATCCTCGGCATGATCCTCGCCTTCGCGCCCGTGAGCGCGACCGCCGCCTGGCTGCTCGTGCCCTATCTCGCCTGGGTCGGCTTCGCCGGCTTCCTCAACTGGACGCTCTGGCGGATGAACCCCGCCGAGAACGGCGCGCCCGAGGACCTCACTCCGCAGCCGCGCGCCGCGGAATAGGCAGCGCCGCGCCGGTCAGCTCCGCGGCGCGCGCGATCCCCCGCGCGGCGCAGAACGCGCGCAGGCCCTCGATCACGCGCGGCATGGCGGTCGGGCTCGCGAAGGTGGCGGTGCCGACCTGCACCGCCGTCGCACCCGCCATCAGGAACTCCACCGCATCCTCGGCGGTCGCGATGCCGCCCGCGCCGACGACGGGGATGCGCACCGCCTGCGCGCACTGCCAGACGAGACGGAGCGCGATCGGCTTGAAGGCCGGCCCCGAGAACCCGCCCATGCCGGAGCCGAGCTTCGGCCGCGCGGTCTCGACATCGATGGCGAGCCCGAGGATGGTGTTCGCCACCACCACCGCATCCGCCCCCGCCGCCTCCACCGCCTGCGCCACGGCCGCGATGTCGCCGGTGTTGGGCGAGAGCTTCACCCAGAGCGGGACGCGCCCCACCGCGCGCCGCATCGCCGCCGTCGCCGCCGCGGCCGGTTCGGGATGCATCGCGAAGGCGCGGCCATCCTCCTCGAGGTTGGGGCAGGAGATGTTGGCCTCGATCGCCGCGACGCCGGGTGTCGCCGCGATCCGCGCCGCGCCGTCGGCGAAGGCCGCGACCGTCGGCGCCGAGTAGCTGACCACCAGCGGCGCCCGGAACCGCCGCCATTCCGCCATCTGCACCGCGAGGAAATGATCGAGCCCCTTGCCCGGGATGCCGATGGAATTGAGCACCCCCGCCTCCGTCTCGCAGAGCCGGGGCAGCGGGTTGCCCGCCCGGAACTCGGGTGTGACGGATTTCGTCACCAGCGCGCCGAGCGCATCGAGGTCGAAGACCTGCGCGAGCTCCGGCCCGAAGGTGCCGGAGGCCGGCATCACCGGATTGGCGAGGCGCAGCGAGCCAATCGTGACGGCAAGATCTACCATGCCAGCGCCGCCTGGAGATCGAAGACCGGCCCCTCCGCGCAGACCCGGAGGTTCTGGATCGCACCCGCCGCGTCCCGCACCAGGCGCACGCAGCAGAAGCACATGCCGAGCCCGCAGCCCATCTGCTGTTCCAGCGCCACCTGGCCCGGGATGCCGAACTCCGCCGCGAGCCGTTGCAGCAGCAGGAACAGCCGGTTGGAGCCGCAGGTGAACACCGCATCCGGCCGCGCGGCGGCGAAGCGCGCGCGCAGCAGCGCCTCGACGCGGGGGATGTCGCTGCTGCCATCGGCGTCGAACACCGCCGTGACCGCGGCCGCCGACCGGCCGGCGAATTCGCGTTCCATCAGGTCGGCCGGATCGCGCGCCGAGAGCACCGCCTCCACCGCGACCCCCCGCGCCTGGGCCAGCGGCGCCAGCGTCGCGAGCCCGACGCCGCGCGCCAGGATCAGGATGCGCCGCCAGCCGGGTTCCAGAGCGAAGCCCTGCCCGAGCGGCCCGACGACCGAGAGCATATCGCCCGCCCGCAGCCGTGCCAGCGCCGCCGTGCCCTTGCCCTTCACATGGAACAGGAAGCCGAGCGGCTCCCCCGCGCCGCAGCGCCAGATGCTCATCGGCCGGCGCAGATAGGGCCCGTTCCCCGCCCCGTCGCGGCAGAGCAGGTGGAAGAACTGCCCCGGCGCGGCGCGGGCCGAAAGCTCCGGCGCATCGAGCAGCAGCAGGTGGTAGCGCCGCCCCACGGGCGCGCTCTCGATCACGCGGCAATCCCGTTCGGCGACGAACGCCTGGGGGAAGCTGTCCATGAGGGCGATCTTGCCCGCGCGCCGCCGCCGGCGCCAGAGTGACGGATGGACCTGCCCGCGCCGACGCTCGCGCCGATCCCCGCCGATCTCGCGAAGCTTGCGCGCGAGCTCTTCGCCGCGCTGCGCGAGGCGCATCACGACGGCGTGGGCATCACCCGCGAAACCTACGGCCCGGGCGAGACGGCGGCGATGCGCCGGATCGAGGCCGTGGCGAAGCAGGCCGGCCTCGCCTGCGCCTGGGATGCCGTCGCCAATCTCCGCATCACGCGCGACGGCGCCGATCCCGCGCTGCCGGCCGCCGCCTGCGGCTCGCATCTCGATTCCGTGCCCCAGGGTGGCAACTACGATGGCGCGGCGGGCGTCATCGCCGGCCTTCTCGCGCTGCTCGCCGCGCCGGCGCCGCGGCGGACGCTGCATCTCTTCGTCCTCCGCGGCGAGGAGAGCGCCTGGTATGGCCGCCCCTATCTCGGCTCATCCGCGCTGTTCGGCCAGTTCGACCCCGCCTGGCTCGACCTGCCCAACAGCCGCGATCCCGCGCTGACGCTCGGCGCCGCCATGGCGCGCGAGGGCGCGGAGGTGCCGGCGATCGCCGCGCGGACCACGCTGCTCGATCCCGCCGCGCTCAGCCATTTCGTCGAGCTGCATATCGAGCAGGGCCCGGTCATGGTCGCGCGCAAGGTGCCCGTCGGCCTCGTCTCCGGCATCCGCGGCAACCACCGCCATCCCTCCGCCCGCGCGATCGGGGAAGCCGCGCATTCCGGCGCCGTGCCCCGCTGGCTGCGGCGCGATGCGGTGCTCGGCGCGGCCGATTTCGCCATGCGCCTCGATGCCACCTGGCGCACGCTGCTCGAGCGCGGCGAGGACCTGGTGATGACCTTCGGCATCTTCTCGACCGACCCCCGCGAGCACGCGATGACGCGCGTGCCGGGGGAGGTCCGCTTCACCCTGGAATGGCGGAGCGAGAGCCAGGCGACGCTCGATGCCTTCGGCGCGCTCGTCGCCGCCGAGGCGGCGGAGATCGCGCGCGAGCGGCGCGTGACGATCGCGCTCGGCCCCGGCGTGCGCACCCCGCCCGCGATGATGGATGCGCGGCTGCTCGCCTTCGCCCGCCGGCTCTGCCAGTCCGCACGGCTGCCGCATGAGGTCGTGGCGAGCGGGGCGGGCCATGACGCCGCGATCTTCGCCAATGCCGGCGTGCCCACGGCGATGGTGTTCGTCCGCAACGAGCATGGCAGCCACAACCCGCGCGAGGCGATGGCCTTCGACGATTTCCTGCACGGCGCGGCGCTGCTGCGCGACATCCTGCTTCACGGCGCGGAGGCGCTGACATGAGCGACACCGCAAGGCGCACCGCGCGCATCCTGCTGGATACCGGCGCGATCCTGCTGCGGCCGGACAAGCCCTTCGTGCTGACCTCCGGCTGGAAGAGCCCGGCCTGGCTCGACATCCCCCGCGCGCTCTCCTTCCCGCTCGCCCGCGCCGCGCTGCTGGACGCGGCGGAGGCGCGCATCCTGGAGGAGGTCGGCTTCGCCGGCTTCGACGCGATCGCGGCGACGGAACAGGGCGGCATCGCGCTCGCCGCCATGCTGGCCGAACGCTTCCGCCTGCCCTTCGGCGTGGTGCGCCGCCGCGCGCAGGGCTTCGGCGCGGATGCGCATCTGGAAGGCGCGCTGCCGCGCGGCGCGCGCGCGCTGCTGGTCAGCGACGTCACCACCGACGGCCGCAGCAAGGCGCGCTACTGCCGCTCGCTGCGGGAGGCCGGCCTCGAGGTGCGGCACGTCTTCGTGCTGTTCAACTACGGCATCTTCGACCGCGTGGTGCGGGAGGTGGAGGATCTCGGCGCGACGCTGTTTGCCGCCGCCACCTGGGCCGATGTGCTGCCCGAGGCGGCGTCCCGCCGCGCCCTGCCCGAGGCCGACCTGATGGCGCTGCGCGGCTGGCTGAGCGACCCCTTCGGCTGGTCCGCGGCGCGCGGCGGGCTGGCGGCGCCCGATCCGGGGTGGAAGGCGTAGCGGCACCGAGCCCGCCCCCATGTTCCCGCCCCGCTCTTCTCATCCCCTCCCCCGCACTGCGGGGGAGGGTTAGGGTGGGGGTGCGAGGATCAGCGCGCGCTCACCTTCGCACCCCCACCCCGGCCCTCCCCCGCGATGCGGGGGAGGGAGACAAAGTGCGGGGGAGGGAGCACCCAGGGAGTTCATGGCTTGCCCGCCAACCTCGTCCACTTCGCCCGCTTCACCCACCCGATCGGGGAAGCCACGCTGCGCGCGGCACCCGGCATCGCGCTCAGGGGCCTCGACTTCGCGGCCCCCCGCGCCGAGCTCGACGCCGCCTTCGCCACGGCGCATGGCTACCACGCCCTGCCACGGGTCGAGATCGTGGAACCCTGGTTCTGCGACGCCGCGCTGATCGCCCGCGCGCCGAATCTCCTCGCCGCCTGCTCCACCGGCGCCGGCTTCGACGTGATCGACGTGGAGGCCTGCACGGCCGCCGGCATCATCGTCTGCCACCAGTCGGGCACCAACAAGGAAGCGGTGGCGGAACACGCGCTCGGCATGATGCTCGCGCTCTCCAAGAAATGCGCCCAGGCCGACAAGGCGCTGCGCCGCGGGGCGGGGCAGGACCGCTTCACGCTGACGGGGCGCGACATCCGGGGCAAGACGCTCGGCATCGTCGGGCTCGGCCAGATCGGCTCGCGCCTCGCGGAGCTCTGCAACGGCCTGTTCGGGATGACGGTGCTGGCCTGCGACCCCTATCTCACCGCCGGGCAGGTCGCCGCGCGCGGCGCCGCGAAGGTCACGCTGGAGGAGCTGCTGGAGCGCAGCGATTTCGTCTCCGTCCACACCCCGCGCAATGCCGAGACGCTCGGCATGTTCGGCGCCGCGCAATTCGCGCGGATGAAGGCATCGGCCTATTTCATCCAGACCGCGCGGGGCGGCATCCATGACGAGCCGGCGCTCGCCGCGGCGCTGGCCGAAGGCCGCATCGCCGGCGCCGGCCTCGACGTGTTCGCGAAGGAACCCCCGCCCCCCGACCATCCGCTGCTCGCCTTCGAGAACGTGATCGCGAGCCCGCACAATGCCGGCATCACGGAAGAGGCGCTGCACGACATGGCCCTCGGCGCCGCCGAGCAGTGGATCGCGATCTTTCGCGGCGAGGTGCCGCCGCGCCTGGTCAACCCCGAGGCCTGGCCGCGCTACGCGGCCCGTTTCCACGAGGCCTTCGGCTTCAAGCCGAACGGATACCCGGCATGAGGACCTTCCTGATCACCGGCGCCGCCTCCGGCATCGGCGCCGCCTGCGCCCGGCGCCTAGCCGCCCCCGGCACCGCCGTCCTGCTGCACACGCGGAAGAACGCCGAGGGGCTGGCGCGCGTCGCGGAGGCCCTGCGCGCCAAGGGTGCGGAGGCCGAGACGATGCTCGGCGACATCGCCGACCCCGCGCTGCCGGAGGCGCTGGTCGCGCAGGCGCTCGATCGCTTCGGCCGGCTCGACGGCCTCGTCTTCGCGGCCGGCTTCGCCGACCGCACGCCCTTCGCGAAGGCCGATGACGCGGTCTTCGCGAAATCGCTCGATGCCGTGCTCTGGGGGTTCCTCCGCACCGCCCGCGCCGCGCTGCCGCATCTGAAGGAAGGCCGCATCATCGCCATCTCCTCCTTCGTCGCGCATGTCTTCCGCACCGATGTCAGCACCTTCCCCGCCAGTGCCGCCGCCAAGGCGGGGATGGAGGCGCTGGTCCGTGCGCTGGCGATCGAGGCGGCGGCGAGCGGAACCACGGCGAATGCCGTCTCCCCCGGCTATACCCGCAAGGACCCCGGCGCGCATGCCGCGCTGACGCAGGCGCAATGGGACGCCGTGACCGCGAAGATCCCCCTCGGGCGCCTCGGCACCCCCGACGACGTCGCCGCCATGGTCGCCTTCCTCGCCTCGCCCGAGGCCGGCTACGTCACCGGCCAGGTGCTGCATGTGAACGGGGGTTTGATTTGAGCTGAGCCCTCATACCAACGGCCGCTTTCAGCGACTCGTTGGTATTTTTTGCCCTCAGGCGCCGGGCGCGGCCTCCGGCCGCTTGGCTCGCCGCATCAGCGGCGGGCCGCATTCGCGGCCTCGGCCGGCTACGCCGGCCGCAGGTCAGTCGACAGGGCCGTTGGTATCAGACGCCGGGCGGCGGCCTCCGGCCGCCTTGGCTTCGCGGCAGGGGCCGCGGGCCGCCTTCGCGGCCTCGGCATCGGTCGGAGCCCGATGCCGCCATACCGGCCCCCGTCGCCCAGGCCGCCATCCCCACCGCCAGCGCGATCAGCGCATCGGTGATCTCGGCCGAGCGGTCCGGCAGCCAGCGCTGCGCGATGCTCGTCCCGAGCGCGAGCAGCATGGCGAGGGACAGGGCAGGGGCCAGCCCCGCCCCCTGGCGCAACAGCGCCCAGATCAGCCCGCCCGACAGCAGCGCCTTGTAGAGCAGCGCCTGCATCCCGGCCCCCAGCGACCCGCCGATCGCCGCGCCGAAGGGGATGAAGGAATAGTCGCGCGGCGCCGCAAGGAAGGCATAGGGCGCGAGCGCCTCGGCCACCACCACCGCCATCATCGCGGGGACCAGCAGCGCATCCCCCGCCCGCCCCCGCCGCAGCACCGCCCAGAGCAGCAGCCCGGCCGCGCCCGCCGCGAGTTCCGCCGGCATCAGCACCCGGCCATGGATCGGCACCGCCGCCGCCAGCGTGCCGAGGACCAGCGGCGGCACCAGCCAGGCGGCGCGCGGGAAGGCCGCCTCCGTGAGCCGCCCGGTGAGCCACCACAGCACGGCCAGCCGCGCCGCCCGCGCCCACTCCACCTCCTCCCGCAGCAGCGGCGCCAGGCTCGCCCGCCATTCCCCGAGATCGAGCGAGGGCAGGTAGGGGTGCAGCCGCCCGGCCATCCAGCAGGCCAGCAGCAGCAGCGCGAAATGGTCCCCGAGCCTCGGCCGCGCCACCCCGGTGCCGAGCCGGAGCAGCAGCGGCGCCGCGAGCGCGCCCGCCAGGCCGCCGATCGCATTGAACGCGGTGTCCGCCAGGCTCGCCACGCGCACCGGCGTGTAGAGCTGCGCGATCTCCATCAGCAGCGAGAGCTGCGTGCAGAGCAGCGTCGCCACCGCCACCGCCACCGCCCGCGGCGCGCGGAAGCCGAGCGCGAGCGCCAGCGTCAGCCCGAGCGGCATGTAGAGCGCGAGATTGGCGAGCATGTCGCCGCGCGAGACGCGGAGGTCGAGACCCTGCCCGACCAGCGCCGCGAAGGGCTCCACGCCCGGCGGCAGCGGCTGGAAGCGGAGCGGATAAAGCGACCCGTAGACGATGAAGCCGGCGATGACGATCGCCGCCAGCAGCGCCCGCCGGGCGGAGACGAGGTTCAGTAGAGCGCCTCCACCTTCGCCCGGTGCGTCTCCAGCACCACCCGCCGCTTCACCTTCATCGTCGGCGTCAGCATCCCGTTCTCCACCGAGAAGGGATCCACCGTCGCGGTGTGGCGGATGCGCTCGATCGTGGCGAGCTTGCGGTTCACCCGCGCCACCGCCTCGGCCACCTTCGCCTCCATCCCCTCGGCCGGCACAACGAGGGCGACGATGGCGGGCCGGCCCTCGCCGGCGACGACGGCCTGCGCGATCTCGGGCTCGGCCATCAGCAGGCCTTCGAGCTTGGCCGGGCTCACCATGTCGCCGCCGAGCGTCTTGATGAAATCCTTCTTGCGGTCGGTGATGCGGATGCGCCCGGCCTCCATCTCCGCGACATCGCCGGTGTGCAGCCAGCCATCGCGGATCGCGCCCGCCGTCGCCTCCGGCTGGTTCCAGTAGCCATCCATCACCAGGCCGCCGCGCACGCAGAGCTCGCCATCCTCCGCGATCCGCGCCTCGACGCCGGGCAGCGGGTAGCCGACCGTGTCGCGCTTGTTGTCCCAGGGCAGGTTGACGCTGATCACCGGCCCCGCCTCGGTCTGGCCATAGCCCTGGATCAGCGGCAGCCCGAGCGCCAGGAAGAAGCCCGAGAGGTCGGGATCGAGCCTGGCGCCGCCCGAGACGAGCGCCACCAGCCGCCCGCCGAAGCGCTCGCGCACCTTGCTCCGCACCAGCTTCTCGCAGGCGAAGTCCTGCAGCCTCTCGAACAGGCCGAGCGGCGGCCCGTCCATCTTCCGCAGGCCGAGCTCCACCGCGCGGCGGAACAGCCTGGCCTTCCAGCCGCCCTCCTTCTCGACGCCGGCCTCCATCCGCGCGCGCAGCACCTCGAACAGCCGCGGCACGGCGGTGATGACGGCGGGCCTGATCTCCTGGAACTCGGCGGCGAGGCGGTCGGCGCCGCGCGAATAGACCACCTCGACGCCGAGCGAGGGCAGCAGGAAGCCGCCCACCGTGTGCTCGTAGCTGTGCGAGAGCGGCAGGAAGGAGAGGTAGCACTCGCCCTCGAAATGCAGCCGCTCGGCGATCTCGGCGACGCCGGCGCGGTTGGACAGCATGGCGCGGTGCGGCAGCATCACCCCCTTGGGCGCGCCGCCGGTGCCGGATGTGTAGATCAGGCAGGCGAGCCGCCCGGGCGGGATCTGCTCCGCCTCCGCGCGCAGCAGGGCGAGATCGCCGGCGGCCGATTCGAGCGTGGCCCAGGGCAGCGTCCGCATGCCCTCCTGCGCCGCCGGCGGCTCGATCCCGACCAGCAGGTCGAGCCCCTCCGCCAGCCGCGCGCCTTCCGCCACCTTCGCCGCGAGCGCCGCGGAGGAGGCGATCGCCACGCGCGCCCCGGAATCGCGCAGGATATGCGCGTGGTCGGCCGGCGTGTTGGTGGTGTAGGTCGGCACGCTGACGGCGCCGATCGCCATGATCGCGGTATCCGCGATCGGGAATTCCGGCCGGTTCTCGCTGACGATCAGCACCCGGTCGCCGGGCTGCACGCCCTGCGCGCGGAGCCCCGCGGCGACGGCGGCGACGCGATGGGCGAATTCCCCCCAGCTCACCCGCCGCCAGGCCTTGTCCTGCCAATGGCGGAGCATGGGCTTGTCCTGCCGCGCCGCGGCCAGTTCCAGCATCATCTGCGGCAGGCTGTTCCACGCCGCGCGGTTCCCCGCCTGCATACCCCGAACGTCTCCCAGTTGCGGCCCCGCTTCGCCCTGCGGCTTGGCCCCCATGGCTTGGCCCCACGGCTTGGCCCCCATGGGTTGGCCAAGGCCCAGGGCGGTCTATATCCAGACGTGAAAGCAGCCGGACACAAGAGCAACCGTGACGATTCCCGCCGATTTCCGCCCCGTTCCCCGCCAGCCCGCCGGCGTCTCGCGCGATACCGCGCGCCCGACCGGCGGGGCGGAGGTGCAGGCGCTGCCGGAATGGAACCTTTCCGACCTCTACCGCGCGCCCGACGACCCGGCGCTGTCGGCCGATCTCGACCGTGCGGAGGCCGAGGCCAAGGCGTTCCAATCCGCCCATGAGGGCCGGATCGCCACCCTCTCCGGCGATGCGCTCGCCGCCGCCATCGCCCGCTACGAGGCGATCGAGGAGGTGCTCGGCCGTGCCATCTCCTACGCGCAGCTCGTCTTCTCGGGCGATGCGCAGGATGCGGCGAACGGGCGCTTCTACCAGACGGTGCAGGAACGCGTGACCGCGATCTCCTCCCACCTGATCTTCCTCACCCTCGAGATCAACCGGATGGAGGAGGCGGCGCTGGAGACGAAGCTCGGCGCCTCGGCGGCACTCGCCCGCTGGCGCCCCTGGCTGCGCGATCTCCGCGTCTTCCGCCCGCACCAGCTCTCCGACGAGGTCGAGAAGCTGCTGCACGAGAAGGAGGTGACGGGCCGCGCCGCCTGGAACCGCCTGTTCGACGAGACGATCGCGGGGATGCGCGTCACCGTCGCCGGCGAATCCCTCACCGTCTCCGCCGCCCTCAACAAGCTGTCCGACCGCGACCGCGCGGTGCGGGAGGCCGCGGCCAAGGGCGTCTCCGAGGCCTTCGGCGAGAAGGCGCGGCTGTTCGCGCTGATCACCAACGTCCTCGCCAAGGACAAGGAGATCATCGACACCTGGCGCCGCTATCCGCGCCCGACCTCCTACCGCAACCGGTCCAACATGGTGGAGGACGAGGTGGTGGACGCGCTCGTCACCGCCGTCCGCGACAGCTTCCCCCGCCTCAGCCACCGCTACTACGCGATGAAGGCGAAGTGGCTCGGCCTGCCGAAGCTGATGCACTGGGACCGCAACGCCCCGCTGCCCGACCAGGACGACCGCCAGATCGCCTGGCCCGAGGCGGTGGCGCGCGTCGTCTCGAGCTATCGCAGCTTCAGCCCCGAGCTCGCCTCCCTCGGCCAGCGCTTCTTCGACCGCCCCTGGGTGGATGCGGCGCTCAGGCCCGGCAAGGCGTCTGGCGCCTTCGCCCATCCCACCGTGCCGTCGGCGCATCCCTATCTGCTGCTGAACTACCACGGCAAGACGCGGGACGTGATGACGCTCGCGCATGAGCTCGGGCATGGCGTGCACCAGATCCTCGCCGCCGAGCAGGGCTACCTCCTCTCCTCCACGCCGCTGACGCTGGCCGAGACCGCGAGCGTCTTCGGCGAGATGCTGACCTTCCGCGCGCTGCTCGATGCCGAGACGGACCCGCGGCGCCGCCGCGCGCTGCTGGCCTCGAAGGTCGAGGACATGCTGAACACGGTGGTCCGCCAGATCGCCTTCTACCGCTTCGAGACGCTGCTGCATGACGAGCGCCGCAAGGGCGAGATCGCGCAGGAGCGCATCGGCGAGATCTGGATGCAGGTGCAGACCGAGAGCCTCGGGCCGGCCTTCGAGTTCACGCCCGACTACGGCGTGTACTGGGCCTATATCCCGCACTTCGTGCACACGCCCTTCTACGTCTACGCCTATGCCTTCGGCGACTGCCTGGTGAACGCGCTCTACGGCGTCTTCCGCGAGGGCCATCCGCGCTTCCAGGAGAAATACCTCGCCATGCTCCGCGCCGGCGGCACGAAGCGCCACAAGGAGCTGCTCGCCCCCTTCGGCCTCGATGCCTCCGACCCCGCCTTCTGGAACAAGGGGCTCGACGTCATCAGCGGCTTCATCGACGAACTCGAAAGCGCGGCATGAGCGATTCCGAGAAGGCCACGCTCTTCGGCGAGGTGCGGCGCATGGTCCGCACCTCCGGCGCCGTCACCGGCATCGCCGCGCGCGTCGCCGGGGAACGCTTCCTCGGCCTGCGCACCGACAAGGACCGCCACGCGGAGGACCTCAAGCAGGTGCTCGGCGGGCTCAAGGGCCCCTTGATGAAGGTGGCGCAGTTCCTGGCGACCGTGCCGGAGGCGCTGCCCAAGGAATACGCGCAGGAACTCGCGACCCTGCAATCCAATGCGCCGCCGATGGGCTGGGCCTTCGTCCGCCGGCGCATGCAGTCCGAACTGGGCCCCGCCTGGCAGTCCCGCTTCAAGTCCTTCGGCCAGGAAGCCGCCGCCGCCGCCAGCCTCGGCCAGGTGCACCGCGCCACGCTGCATGACGGGCGCGAGGCCGCCTGCAAGCTGCAATACCCAGACATGCAATCGGTGGTGGAGGCCGATCTCCGCCAGCTCAAGCTCGCGATGAGCCTCTATCGCCGCATGGACAACACCCTCGACAACGAGGAAGCCTATGCCGAGCTCGCGGTGCGGCTGCGCGAGGAGCTGGACTACCTGCGCGAGGCCGCGCAGATGCGCCTCTACGGCATCATGCTGCGCGACACGCCCGGTGTCGCCGTGCCGGAGCCGGTGCCCGAGCTCACCACGAAGCGCCTGCTGACCATGACCTGGCTCACCGGCCGCCCGATCCTCCGCCGGCTCGAGGAAGACCCGCCGGCCGAGGAGCGCGTGGCCTATGCGAAGGCGCTGTTCCGCGCCTGGTACGTGCCCTTCTACCGCTACGGCGTGATCCATGGCGATCCGCATCTCGGCAACTACCAGGTGCGCCCGGACGAGGATGCCGAGGTCCGCTTCGGCGTGAACCTGTTCGACTTCGGCGTCATCCGCGTCTTCCCGCCGAGCTTCGTCACCGGCGTGATCATGCTGTACGAGGCGGTGCGCGACGACGACATCGAGAAGGCGGCCGAGGCCTATCGCATCTGGGGCTTCCGCAATCTCACCAAGGACCAGATGGAGGTGCTGACGGTCTGGGCGCGCTTCCTCTACCAGCCGCTGGTCGAGGACAAGGTCCGCACCATCACGCCGCTCGACGATCCCGAATACGGCAGGCGGATCGCGATGGAGGTCCATGCCGGCCTCAAGCGCACCGGCGGCGTGAAGATCCCGCGCGAATTCCCGCTGATGGACCGCGCCGCGATCGGCCTGGGCAGCGTGTTCTACCGGCTGCGGGCGGAGGCGAACTGGCACCGCATGTTCATGGAACTCGTCAGCGATTTCGACGAGGCCGCGATCGCCGCGCGGCAGAAGGCGGCGCTGGAACAGGCCGGGGTGCCGGAGGGCTGAGGCGAGAACGGGGCGGGCCGCTCCGGCCCGCCCCACACATTCCGCTCGCCGGGGGGTTGCCCCCGCGCAGGCGCGTCAGGCGGCGCGGCGCCGGGCCAGGCCGAGGCCGACGAGGCCCATGCCGAGCAGCGCAAGCGACATCGGCTCGGGCACGCCGATCACTTCCTGCTCGATCTTCTGCGCCAGCGCGGTGCCGAGGTTGTCGAAGGTGACGGTGCCGAAATTCGTCCCCGCGCTGCCCACCCAGGTGCAGTTCGACGCGGCGCCGATGCCGAGGCAGTTCACCTCGTTGATGCCGGCCGCGACCGCGTTCGTGGCGGCGGTGCCCGGCGCCGCGCCGGTGTTGTTCGCACCGTCGGTCGTGACGTCGATCACCAGGCGCAGATCGGTCTGCTGCGCCGTCTCGAAGGCGAGCAGGGCAAGGGTCGCGGCGTTGACGGCATTGCCGATCCCCGTTGCGCCCTGGTTGATCCCGCCGCGGCCTGGATTGAGATTGGTGATGGCGGTGGTGAGGTTGCCGAGGACCGTCGCGTCGCTGATGGTCTGCACGCCGAAGAACTCGTTGATCGTGCCGCCGAAGATGCTGGCGCCGATCGCGACTTCGCCGAAGGCCCAGGGATTGTTGGTGAAGAAGGTGTTCAGTGCGCTGACATACCCGTTCACCTGCGTGGTGAACTGCGCGTTGGTGATGCTCCCCGAGCCGTCCATGGCGAGATAAAGCGCCGTCGTCGGGGCGGCCTGGGCGGTGCTCACGCCGAACAGCAGGCCGAGCGCGAGGACCGCGCCCCTCAATCTTGCGAAGACCATCTGCATCACTCCCGGTTCTCGCGGTTTCGCGAGGTTTTGCGTTCGTTGGGCAAGCGGACCCGGATTGCGGTTAGCAAGCAGCGTGCCAATCAAAAATGCCAAGCAAAATCATATATCTATAAGCGTTTTGCACTCAGTATGAGCACATAGCGTCGAAGAAACTGACACCGTTTCGTGCGGGCAACCTGATGAGGCCGTGCCGTTGCGGATCACTCCCGACCCGCACCTTCCGACAGCCGCAACTCGCCGGGCGCGGCCCGCCTGCGCTAGCCTTCCGGGCAAAGCCCGGGAGAGACCTGCCTTGCCCCACTCCGCGACCCCCTCGCGCCGACGCCACCGCTTCGCCCTGCAGGCCCTTTGCCTTGCCGGCGCGTTCATGCTCTCGCCCGCAGCCGCGACGCAGCTCGCCCAGGCCGCGCCCGATGGCGCCGCCGCCTACGCCCAGGCCTGCGCCGAGTGTCACCGCACGCCGGCGCGCTTCATGCGCCGCTATCTCGACATGCCGCCCGCCGAGCGCGCCGCCGCGCTCGACCGCTTCCTGCCGACCCACTACGCGCCCGATGCCGCGCAGCGCGCCGCGATCGTGGCCTGGCTGATGCAGTACCAGCCGCCGCGCTGACCGCCGCGGTCAAAGCCCCCGCAGCGCGAAGGCAACGACGCCGAGCGCCACCAGCGCCAGCAGCCAGCGGATGCGCGCGCGGAGTTGGCGCTCGGCGCGGGGCAGGGGCTCACGCATAGTCGAACAGCTCATAGACGAGCCGCCCCGGCGGCACCCCGAGCGATTCGAGCTGCCGCGCGACGGCCATCGTCATCGGCTCCGGTCCGCAGATCATCGCCGTCACCTCCCCTGGCGGCCAGCCTTCGAGCAGCGCGGCGAGCTTCGCCGCATCCGGCATGCCGGGGGTCACGCCCTCGGCCGCGCCCTCCTCGGCCAGGAACAGCGCCCGCCAGCCGCGCCTTGCCGCCATCGCCGAAAGCTCCGCGCGGCACACCAGCCGGTCCGGCGTGCGCGCGCAATGCAGGATCGCGACCGGCCGCGCATCGCCCGCCGCCTCCAGCGCGCGGGCCAGCGAGAGGATCGGCGCGATCCCCGCGCCGCCCGCCGCCAGCAGCAGCGGGCCCGTCCCCACCCGGTCCAGCGTGAACACGCCATGCGGCCCATCGAGGCGCATCGGCGTCCCGGCCGCCAATTGCCCGAGCGTGCGCGTCCGGTCCCCCGCCTCGCGGATCACGAAGCGCAGCCGCTCCTCGCCCGGTGCCGAGGAGACGGAGAAGGGGTTGTCGTCCCATGGCGCCGCGCGCCCGAAGCCGAGCCAGAAGAACTGCCCCGCCGCATGGGCCGGCGGCCGCGCCCCCTCCAGCACCAGCTCCCAATACCCCGGCCCGAGCGGCGTGACGGCGGCCACCCGCCAGCCCGCGGCCTGCGCCCCCTGGGGCTTCCAGCCCCAGGACCAGAGCATGAGCAGCACCGCCCCGCCGAGCCCCGCCCACCACAGCGCGCCGAGCGGCGCGAAGGCGGAATAGAGCCCGACCTCGATCGCGTGCCACACCGCCCCCCCGGCCGCGACCAGCGCGCCGAGCCCATGCAGCAGCCGCCAATGCTGGTAGGGCATGCGCCGGCGGAGCAGCGCGAGCGCCACCGTCGCCACCAGCGCAAGCCCGGCGATCCGCCCGGCCGTCATGCGCGGGCTCTCGGCCATCGCCGCGAGCCGCGCGATCCCCCGCGCCGGGTCATCCAGCAGCAGCGGCAGCACGAACAGCACCGGATGCAGCAGCACGAGCAGCAGCAGCAGGATCGCCGCCGCGCGGTGGAAGCGCATCGTCACATCGATGCCGGCCCGCCCCGAGACGAGATTCCACCGCCCCGCATGCGCGAACTGCAGCAGCAGCAGCGAGAGCCCGACGAGCCCGAGCCCGATCCCCGCCTCCTCATGCCACCCGCCCGGCTCCTCGCCGCTGGCCATCGCCAGCAGCAGCGGCAGGAGCGCGGCGGCGAGAAAGGCCAGCGCGGCAAGTCCGGCCGGCAGCGCCACCCTGGGCGGCCCGGCGAGGCGCGTCTCGGTCATCCCAACTCCCGGCGAAGGGGCCTTTCGGCCATCTCTGCCACGTCCCGCGCCGGCGCGCCTTGCGCCAGGTCAAGCTCGTCTCCCGCGAGGCTCGCCCGCAGCGCGTCCAGGAAGGCAGCCAGCGCGGGGTGCGGCGCCGCGCCCTGCGGCGTGACCACCAGCGTCTCGATCGGGATCGCCGGCCGGAACGGCCGGAAGCCGAGGTCGGGGTAGAGCGCCGCGAGCGGCACCGGGTTGAGGATCGCGATGCCGAGCCCGCGGCGGACCATCTCGGCCGCGAACAGCGAGGTCGCCGCCTCCATCGCGATGGCGGGCGCGAGCCCCGCCTGGCGGAAGGCGCGGTCCACCCGCGCGCGCAGCGCGAAGCGGCGCGGCAGCGCGATCATCGGCGCGCCCGCGAGGTCCGCCGGCGCGATCGCCGCGCGCGCCGCGAGGGCATGGCCCGGCGGCAGCACCGCCGCCGCGCTGCCGCGCCGCAGCACCTCCGTCACCAGGCTGTCCTGCCGCGCCTGGCCGTCCAGCAGCCCGACATCGGCCGCGCCATCCGCGACCGCCGCGATCAGCGCGGCGGAACTCGTGATCTCGACCTGCACGGCAAGGCCGGGCCGCGCGGCCAGCAGGCGCGGCAGGGCCGGCGCCACCAGCCCCTGGGAGAGCGTGGTGGTGGTGACGAGGTGCAGCCTATCCCCGGCCTCCGGCGCCCCGCCGGCCACCAGCCGCGCCAGCCCGCCGAGCGCCTGTCGCGCCGCCTGGCCGAGCGCCACCGCCTCCGGCGTCGGGACCAGCAGGCCGCCGGCGCGGCGGAACAGCGCCCGGCCCAGCCGGCGCTCCAGGCTGGCGATCAGCCGCGAGACCGCAGGCTGGGAGACGCCGAGCGCGCGGGCGGCCGCGCCGGTGGTGCGGTGCGCGAGCAGGGCGCCGAGCGCCTCGAACTCGCGCAGGCTGGGCAGGCTGCTCATGCGCGGAGCGTATCGGGCAATACGTCTGCATCATAGGATGAACAGCCAGCGATAATGCAATTGACATGACGGCAGCCCCCCGTGAAGGCTTGGCCCCTGCCAGGAGGTTCCGATGCGTCGCCGCCCGCTGCTGCTTGCCGCCCCCGCGCTCCTGCTCGGCCGCCCCGCCGCGGCCCAGGCCGGCCCCATCCCCTTCTACACCGCCGGCCCGGGCAGCGCCTTCCTGCCCTATGGGGAGGCGCTGGCCCGCTTCCTCGCGCCGCGCGGCATCGCGCTCGAGGTGCGCCAGACCGCCGGCAGCCTCGAGAATCTCCGCCGTGTCGAGGACGAGCCCGGCGCCATCGCCACCGCCTTCCTCGGCAGCGTCGTGGACGCGCTGAACGGCACCGCGGCCGCCGGCAACCGCCGCCATCGCGCCATCCGCGCGCTGTTCCCGATGTACGAGACCGGCTTCATGGCGGTGGCGCTGGCCGGGCGCGGCATCGCGACCTTCGCCGATCTCGCCGGCAAGCGCGTCGGCTGCGGCCCGGCGCGCGGCCCGGCCGAGAGCTTCTTCCGCGTCGCCGCCGAGGTCGCCGGGATCGAGGCCACCATCGTCTCCGGCACCAGCGCCGAGCTGGCGCGCGCCACGCTCGAGGGCCAGGCGGATGCGCTCTGGCAGGGCGCGGTGCTGCCGATCCCCGCCCTCGTCGAGGTCGCCGACCGCGCCGCCGCGGTCGTGATCGGCCCGGGCGAGGCGGTCTCCCGCGGCGTGGTGGAGCGCCTGCCGCATCTCGCGCCGCTCCTCGTGCCGCCCGGCACCTATCGCGGCCAGGGCGCGCCGGTGCACTCCTTCGCCGCCTGGAACTTCGTGGTGGCCAATGCCGCGCTGCCGGAGCCGGTCGCGCAGGCGCTCACGCGGGCCGCGCTCTCGGCCGCCGACCCGGCGCGCGAGATCGCCGCCGCCGCCGCCGGCACGCGCGCGGCCAATGCCGGCACCAACCGGGTGCTCGCCTTCCACCCGGGCGCGGCGCGCGCCATCGGCGAGCTCGGCGTCCGCGTCCCGGAGATCGCGCCCCCCGCCTGACGCGGGCGGGCCGCGCCCTCACCGCGGCTTCGCCAGCACCGCCGCGATGTCCTTCTTGTTGCCTTCCAGGTAGAGCCCGTGCCGCCGGCTGCCCGGCAGCGTCGCCCATTCGGCGGCGTAGCTGCGGAGCGGCCCGGGCAGCCGCGCGACGATCGCCGCATGGCGCGGCGCCGCCTGGTCGAGTGCCGCGAGGCAGCGCGCGGTGATGTCGGCGAAGCGCCACAGCACCAGCCCCGCGGCCGCGCCCTCCGTCTCCAGCTGGTTCCGGGTCCAGTCCGGCGCGGTGTGGGTGGTGCCGGCGGTCAGCGAGACAAGGCCCCCCGGCGCCGTCACCCGCGCCGCCTCGCGCAGGAATTCGGGCCAGCCGATATAGGTCGCGACGCCGATGCCGAGCACCAGGTCGAAGCTGCCATCCGCGAAGGGCAGGCGCCCGCCCGCGGCGCGGTGCAGCTCCGCCGCGATGCCCGCCCGCGCCAGCCGCCGCCGCGCGCCCGCCACCGCCCGGCCGCTCGCATCCACCCCCGCGAGCTGCGCGCGCGGCAGGACGCTCGCCGCCACCATCAGCCCGCCGCCAAGCCCGCAGCCGATGTCGAGCACGCGCCGCGGCGCCGGCCCGGCCCGGTCGGGATGGACGCGGATCGCGAAGTCATACAGCGCGGCCTGGAGCGGCGCCTCCTCCAGCCCCGGCACCACGGGCATCCCCGGCTCCGGCGGGTGGTAGCCGCCGTTGAAGAAGCCGATCCGCCCGACGCCCGGGCTGCTGTAGATCGCCTCGTAGAGCAGCCGGTTGAGCGCCTGCCGCCCCTCGGGGCCGAGTTTCCGCCGCGCCCGCGCGACGGCCTCCATCAGCCAGGACACGCCATCAGCGCGCCGGCACCAGCCGCGCCCCCAGCCGCTCGAGCGGCGCCGCCGCCATGCCCGCCCGCATCGCCGCCTCGCTCTCCCATCGCGTGCCCGGCGGCAGCCGCCGCGCGGTCCAGGACAGCGCCACCTCCGGCACCGCGAAGGGCCAGGGCGAGACGGCGAGCACGCCCTCGCCCTCGGTCAACTGCAACTGCGCCTCGCCGCCGCCCGCCAGCGGCGCGAAGCCGGCGCCGCCGAGGGTCTCGATGCCGCCGCAGGCCGCGAGGCTCAGCGCATCCGTCACCGCGACGATCGCCGCCGCCGCCTCCAGCGCCGCCTCATCCGCGCCGACCGCGGCCAGCAGCCGCCGCCGCAGCACCGCCTGCTCGCGTTCATAGGTCTCGGCCGCGGCGGCGTCGGACGCATTCACCCGGTGGCGGTCGGCATAGCTCGCATAGATCCGCGACCCGTGCCGGCTGACCAGCAGCGCGACCCAGGGCCCCCAATTGGCGAGCGCGAGCTCCACCCCGCGCGCCCACATCGGCGCATGGTCGGTGGCGCCGACGCTGCGGAAGGCCTTGGGCCGGCCGGTTGCCGGGTCGAACACCGGCGCGGCCTCCCAGCCCATCCAGGCCACGTCGTGCTGGGCGCAGGCGGTCGCGATCTCCTCGAAGGGCTCGGGGCGGGCGAAGCCGGGCGCGCCCCAGGCGCGCGCCATCTGGCCCGAGACGAGGGCATGCATCGGCTGGCTCACCGCGCGCCACCCGCCATCCGGCATGTCCCTGAACAGCATGGCCGCTCCCTTCGCTGCGCCGCAAAACATGGCGCCGCGGGAAGGGTTTCGCCAAGCCTCGCCTTGTCATCCCCGCCCCAGGGCGTCATATCGCGCCGGCTTTCGCGACAACGGAGACATTTCGGCATGCGGGTTGCGGTCCTGCGCGAAAGGCGCGCGGCGGAGACGAGGGTCGCCGCGACGCCGGAGACGGCGAAGAAGCTGGTCGGCATGGGCTGCACCGTGGCGGTCGAGGCGGGGGCGGGGCTCGCTTCGGGCTTCCCCGATGCCGACTACGCCGCCGCCGGCGCCGAGATCGCGCCGGACGCCGGCGCGGCGCTCACCGGGGCCGGCATCGTGCTCGCCGTGCGCGCGCCGGAGGCGGCGGAACTCGCGCGGGTCCCGCGCGGCGCGCTGCTGATCGGCACGCTCCAGGCCGATGCGGCCGCCGCCGCCTCCTATGCGGCGGCGGGCGTGGACGCCTGCGCGATGGAGCTCCTGCCGCGCATCACCCGCGCGCAGAGCATGGACGTGCTCTCCTCCCAGGCGAATCTCGCGGGCTACCGGGCGGTGATCGAATCCGCCGCCGCCTTCGACCGCGGCTTCCCGATGCTGATGACCGCCGCCGGCACCATCCAGGCCGCGAACGCCTTCATCATGGGCGCCGGCGTCGCCGGCCTCCAGGCGATCGCGACCGCCCGCCGCCTCGGCGCCCGCGTCTCCGCCACCGATGTCCGCCCCGCCGCGAAGGAGGAGATCAAGTCCCTCGGCGCCAGCTTCGTCGGCTACGAGGACGAGGAGAGCAAGGCCGCCCAGACCGCCGGCGGCTACGCCAAGCAGCTCTCCGCCGCGTTCTACGCCAAGCAGGCGGAGGTGGTGGCCGCCCACATCGCCAAGCAGGACATCGTCGTCACCACCGCGCTGGTGCAGGGCCGCAAGGCGCCGACGCTGGTGACGGAGGCGATGGTGGCCAGCATGAAGCCCGGCAGCGTGATCGTGGACATCGCGGCGGACGCCGGCGGCAACTGCGCGGCGACGAAGCCGGGCGAGCTGTTCGTCACCGGCAACGGCGTGAAGATCCTCGGCTACACCAACTGGCCCGGCCGCATCCCCGCCGCCGCCTCCGCCCTCTATGCGCGCAACCTTCTCACCTTCCTGTCCACCTTCTGGGACAAGGCGGAGAAGCGGCCCGCGCTCAAGGAGGACGACGAGATCGTCAAGGGCGTCGCGCTGACCCGCGCCGGCGCCGTCGTCCATCCGTCCTTCGCCGCCTGAGTTGGAGTTGCCTTCCCCCATGCAGAGCCTGCCGTCCGATGACCGGAGGGCCGCGAGGCCCGGAGGTCTGAATCGGCCGGCGTTTCCGAAGGAAACAACGCAATGACCCCGCAACAGATTGCGAATGAGGCGGCGACGCTCGCCGACCGCGCGGCGCTGCTCGCCGAGCAGGCGCGCCTCCTCGCCGAATCCGCCGCCCCCGTCGCCGCCGCGGCCAACCCCTTCCTGATGCTGCTGACCATCTTCCTGATGGCCTGCTTCGTCGGCTACTACGTGGTGTGGTCGGTGACGCCCGCGCTGCACTCGCCGCTGATGGGCGTCACGAACGCGATCTCCTCGGTGATCGTGGTGGGCGGCATCCTGGCCACCGGCTACGCCGAGAGCGGCGCTGCGCGCACCTTCGGCCTGCTCGCCGTGCTGCTCGCCTCGGTCAACATCTTCGGCGGGTTCCTCGTGACGCGCCGCATGCTCTCCATGTTCAAGAAGAAGGGGAGCTGAGCGATGGCCGCCACCTTCTCGACGCTCGCCTACCTGGTCGCGTCCGTCCTCTTCATCCTGGCGCTCCGCGGCCTCTCCCACCCCGAGACGAGCCGCCAGGGCAACACCTACGGCATGATCGGGATGGCGATCGCCATCCTCGCCACGCTGCTCCAGCCGGGGATGAGCTGGTCCGGCATCGGCCTCGTCATCGTCGCACTCGCCATCGGCGGCTCGATCGGCGCGGTCGTCGCGCAGCGGATCGAGATGACGGCGCTGCCGCAGCTCGTCGCCGCCTTCCACTCCCTCGTCGGCATGGCGGCCGTGTTCGTCGCCGCCGCCGCGCTCTATTCGCCCGAGAGCTTCGGCATCGGCACGCGCGGCAACATCAAGGCGGTCTCGCTGATCGAGATGTCGCTCGGCCTCGCGATCGGCGCCATCACCTTCTCGGGCTCGGTGATCGCCTTCCTGAAGCTCGCCGGGAAGATGTCCGGCGCGCCGATCATCTTCCCCAACCAGCACCGGATCAACGCGGGGCTCGGCGCGCTGCTGCTGCTGCTGGTGATCGTCTTCGTCGCGACCGGCAGCGAGATCGTGTTCTGGCTGATCGCGATCCTGAGCTTCGCGCTCGGCTTCCTGCTCATCATCCCGATCGGCGGCGCGGACATGCCCGTCGTCGTCTCGATGCTGAACAGCTATTCCGGCTGGGCGGCGGCCGGCATCGGCTTCACCATCGGCAACCTGCTGCTGATCGTCACCGGCGCGCTTGTCGGCGCCTCGGGCGCGATCCTCTCCTACATCATGTGCAAGGGGATGAACCGCAGCATCATCAACGTCCTCCTCGGCGGCTTCGGCAGCGATGGCGGGGTCGCGGCGGCCGGCGATGCCGGCGACCGCCCGCCGGTGAAGGCCGGCAGCCCGGAGGACGCCGCCTTCATGATGAAGAACGCGCAGAAGATCATCGTCGTGCCCGGCTACGGCATGGCGGTGGCCCAGGCGCAGCAGGTCCTGCGCGAGATGTCGGACCTGCTCAAGAAGGAAGGGGCCGAGATCAAGTATGCGATCCACCCCGTCGCGGGCCGCATGCCCGGCCACATGAACGTGCTGCTGGCCGAGGCGAACGTGCCGTACGACGAGGTCTTCGAGCTCGAGGAGATCAACCCGGAGTTCGCCGATGCCGACATCGCCTTCGTGATCGGCGCCAACGACGTGACCAACCCGGCGGCCAAGACCGACAAGAGCAGCGCGATCTACGGCATGCCGATCCTGGATGTGGAGCGCGCCAAGACCGTGTTCTTCATCAAGCGCGGCATGGCGAGCGGCTATGCCGGCGTGGACAACGAGCTGTTCTTCCGCCCGAACACGCTGATGCTGTTCGGCGATGCGAAGAAGGTCACGCAGGAGATCGTGCAGGCGCTGCAGAAGTAGCAGCGCCTGCCTTACCGCGTGGCCGGCTCCGCCGGCGGGGCGCTGCAGAAGTAGCAGCGCCTGCCTTACCGCGTGGCCGGCTCCGCCGGCGGGGCGCTGCAGAAGTAGCAGCGCCTGCCCTGCCGCGTGGCCGGCTCCGCCGGCGGGGCGCTGCAGAAGCAGCAGCGCCTGCTTTCCGGCGGGGCCTGCGGGCCCCGCCGTCACAGCACGAAGTCGGCCGCCGAGAGCGTCACGGTGCCGCGCACCTCCAGCGCGAAATCCGCCAGCCCGTCGCCGTTCACGTCGCCGCGCAGCTCGATCCCGCGCGCGGTCTGCACGCCCCACAGATCGCCCGCGCCGTTGAACAGCGGGTTGCCGCGCAGCACGCCGAGCCAATTGAATGCCTGGTCCCCGGCCAGCAGCACATTGGCGTCGATCGCATGGAGGTTGATGCGGTCCAGACCGCGCTCGAAATCCATGATCACGTCCATCGCGGTCGGCGTCGACTCCGACAGCGCCGCGAAGGCGAAGACATCGGCGCCCTCGCCGCCGAGCATGGTGTCGCGCCCCGCGCCGCCGCGCAGCAGGTCGTCGCCGGCGCCGCCGCGCAGCAGGTCGTTGCCCTCGCCGCCGTTCAGCGTGTCCCGCCCGGCGCCGCCATCCAGCGTGTCGGCCCCGGCCCCGCCATGCAGCCCGTCATCGCCGCCGAGCCCGACCAGGTGGTCGTCGCCGCCCATTCCGTGCAGCGCATCGCCCTTCGCCCCGCCGGTGATGATGTTGGCCGAGCCGTTGCCGATGCCGGTGAAGGCCTGGCTGCCGTTATAGGTCAGGTGCTCGATGCTGGCATGCAGCGTCCAGGTCCAGACGCTGGCGAAGACATGGTCCACCCCGCCCGCGCCGTTGCCGAGGATGCCCTCCTGCGCGATGTCGCCGAGGCTGTCCACGTAGTAGTGGTCGTCGCCCTCGCCGCCATCGAGCGTATCGGCGCCGGTGCCGCCATCGAGCGTGTCGTTGCCCTGGTAGCCGCTGATCCGGTCGTCGCCGGCCATCCCGCGCACCAGGTCGTGCCCGCGCCCGGCATAGATCTCATCGGCGTAGGAACTGCCGATCACCGTGTCGTGCCCGTCGCCCGCATGCAGGAAGGGGATCAGCCCGGCGGATTTCGCGCCGTCGAGAAGGATGATCAGGTTGTCGAGCTCGTTGCCCCAGATCTGCCCCGACACGCCGGGCCGCCAGGGGTTGTCCACCATCGCGACGACGGTGAGATCCTCGATGCCGGCGCCGAGCCTGAAGGTCGTGCCGTGGCCGAAGGTGAGCACCACCCGGTCATGGCCGCCGGCCTCGATCGGGGTGGTGGTGTATTGCGGGATATAGGCCTTCTCCTCCGCCACCACCTGCGGGCGGAGCGAGTTGATGACATAGACGTCGTCGCCCTCGCCGCCGTTCATGGTGATCCGGTATTTCGGGCTGTCGAGCTGCTGCGGGGTGAAGCCGGCGGGCATGCCGGGTGCGACCAGCACGTCGTTCCCGGCGCCGCCCTGAAGGTGGGCGCCGCCATTGGCGGCGGCCTGCGCCATCAGCGTGTCGTTGCCCGCGCCGCCTTCGAGCCAGGTCGAGCCCAGGCCGCCCACCAGCAGGTCGTCGCCCGCGCCACCGAAGGCGGTGAAGGCGCCGTCGCCGCCGCGCAGCGTGTCATGTCCCTGGCCGCCCCAGATATAGACCCAGGCGGAGGAGGCGACGGTGATGTCGAGATCGTCGGTCGCGCTGCCGAGGTCCACGAAGGCGCGGCCGCCCGCGCCCGGAACCGGGCTGATGGTCAGTTTGATGGTCACGTGATGGCTCCCGGAGGGTGTTGCGCGGCGCGCACCATCGGGGGAGCAGCCTTCAGCCGCGCTTCGCGGCCGGTTTCGATTCCTTCGCGACGCTTTTCGTTCCTGTCGCGTGCGCCGTGCCAGCCGTGGCGCGTACGCGCCAAAGCCGCGCCAGGTCTCCCCGCGCGGCCGGCCGGATCATGACAGCAGGAGGGACGCCCGGGGGCGTCCGGGGCTCAGAAGCCCTCGCGCTCCAGGCGCTTGCGCTCCACCTTGCGGGCGCGGCGCACGGCCTCCGCGGCCTCGCGGGCGCGGCGCTCGGACGGCTTCTCGTAGTGACGGCGGAGCTTCATCTCACGGAACACGCCCTCGCGCTGGAGCTTCTTCTTCAGCGCCTTCAGGGCCTGGTCGATGTTGTTGTCGCGGACGACGACCTGCACGCGGGGCAACCTCCTCGGGTTGGGGTTCGGGGTGGAACGAACGGGCAAAGACGCATGCGCCGATGGGGCCGCGCGGGTTTCCCCGGCTGCCCTCGGCGCGAGAGCGAAGCGTTTAGCACGATCCGCGCGCGTCGCGGAAGGGTCTGTTTGCCTGCCCTCAGGCGCCGGGTGGCCGCATCCGCGGCCTTGGCTTCCGCGCCGCAGGGCTGGCGCACCGGACGGCACGGCCGGTCTGTGCGCGGGGCCGCTTTGCGGCCCTTGGTCGTTTTGACAATCCGCGGGTCGCCCAATCGTGACGCCCACCCTATCTTCTGCGAGATGGCCCTCCTCAAGATCGCCCGCATGGGCCACCCCGTGCTGCATCGCCGCGCCGATCCGGTTCCCGACCCGACCGACCCGGAGATCCGCCGCCTCGTCGCCGACATGGCCGAGACCATGGCCGATGCCGGCGGCATCGGTCTCGCCGCGCCGCAGGTTCATGTGCCGCTCCGCCTCTTCGTCTGGCGCGGCGGCGCGGGCAACGTGATCGCCCTCATCAACCCCGCGATCGAGCCCGTCGGCGAGGAGACGGAGGACGGATTCGAGGGCTGCCTCTCCATCCCCGGCCTGCGCGGCCTGGTCCCCCGCTTCGCGCGGCTGCGCTTCCGCGGCCTCGACATCGAGGGCCAGAAGGTGGAAGGCGAGGCCGCCGGCCTCGCCGCCCGCGTGATCCAGCACGAATACGACCACCTCGACGGCATCCTCTACCCGTCGCGGATCCGGGATTTCGACCGCTTCGGCTTCACCGAGGAACTCGCCCGCCACGCCCCGCCGGAGGCCTCCCCGTGATCGTACGCTCCGAGGAGCGCGACGCCGCGCTCCGCGCCACGCTGGCGCATGTGCCGCAGCTCGGCTGGACCGCGGCGGCGCTGCGCGCGGGCCTTGCCGATCTCGGCGAGCCGCCGGAGGCCGCCGGCTGGATCTTCCCCGGCGGCGCCATCGAGGCGGTGGAGGCCTGGTGCGATCTCGCCGACCGCGAGATGGAGGCGGCGGCGCGGGCCGAGAAGCTCGTGGAGCTCCGCATCCCCGACCGCATCCGCCGCGTCCTCACCCTCCGCCTCGAACAGGCCGAGCCGCACCGGGAGGCGGTGCGCCGCGCGCTCGCGCTGCAATCGCTGCCCTGGAACCTGTCCTCCGCGCTCCGCACCGTGGCGCGCACCGCCGATTCGATCTGGGCCGCGGCGGGCGACACCGCGGCCGACTTCTCCTGGGTGACGCGGCGGGCGACCGTCTCGGCGGTCTATGGCGCGACGCTGGCCTTCTGGCTCACCGACCATGAGCCGGGCTTCCCGGCGACGCGGGCCTTCCTCGATCGGCGGCTTGCCGACCTCGCCCGCCTCCAGCGCCCGCGGAAGGCGGCGTGACGCGGCAGGAGCCAACGATTACAACGCCGTAAGCCACGAAGGCGCGAGCCCGCTTGAAGCCTCTCGCGCCGCCCGCCGGGCTGCGCTAGGAAGGCGGCTCCGCGAGGCGAAAGGTGGGGCGATGGGCGCGACGACGGGCCGCAAGAAGGGTTTCGGGCTGGTGCTCGGGGGGCTGGCGCTGCTCGCGGCCGGCCCGGCGATCGCGCAGAGCTGCGTCCAGCCGGCCGAGCGCTCCGCCTTCGAGGTGCGCGCGCTGCAGAGCCAGCTGATGGTCGCGGCGCTGACCTGCAACCGCGACAACGACTACAACGCCTTCGTCCGCAAGTTCCAGGGCGAGCTCGGCGCCTCCTACCGCACCATCCAGGGCCATTTCCGCCGCACCGCCGGGGGCGGCCACCAGCGCGCGATGGACGGCTTCATCACCCAGCTCGCCAACGAGCATTCGCAGGAAGGCGTGCGCGCCGGCTCGCATTTCTGCCGCCTCGTCACGCCGCTCTTCCAGGTCGCGCTGGCGCAGAACAACGTGCAGGCGCTGGCCGACCTCGCGGTGGAGCGCAACGTGCTGAACCCGCTCGCCGCGCCCACCTGCGCCCCGCCGGCCGTCCGCACCGCGAGCGCCGCCCGCCGCTCGACGCGCTGAGCGCATGAAGCGCTTCTGGGAGAGGGCGGAGCCCGCTCTGTCCGAGGGGCGCTTCGGCATCCTCCTCGATGGCCGCCCGCTGCGGCTGCCGGGCGGCGCGCCGCTGCGCGTCACTGCGCGGCCCCTGGCCGAGGCGGTGGCCGGCGAATGGAACGCCGCGGGCGGCGCCAAAGGCGGCGAGTTCACGCCCGAGGACGTGCCGCTGACGCGCCTGGTCGGCACCGCCGAGGAACGCATCGCCCCCGACCCGCCGGCCACCGTCGCGGCGCTGGCGAAATACGCCGAGACCGACCTGCTCTGCTATCGCGGCGAGGACCGCCGCCTCGCCGCGCGCCAGGCCGCGGAATGGGATCCGCTGCTCGCCTGGGCCGCGCAGGCGCTGGATGCGCCGCTGCGCGTGACGGCCGGCGTGATGCCGGTGGCGCAGCCGCCGCAGGCGCTGGCCGCGCTCGCCCGCGCGGTCGCCGCACATCCGCCGCTCGCGCTCGCCGCCCTCGGTGTCGCGGTGCCGGCGCTCGGCTCGCTCGTGCTCGGCCTGGCCCTCGCCGCCGGGCGGCTCGACGCGCCTGGGGCGCATGCGCTGGCCACCCTCGATGAGCGCTTCCAGGAGGAATTCTGGGGCCTCGACCCGGAGGCCGAGGCGCGTCGCGCGAGATTGGCGGCCGAGGTGGAACTGGCCGCTCGCTTCCTCGCCCTGGCGCGCGGCTGATGGCCGCCCGCCTGCTCCGCATCGAAGGGCGGGTGCAGGGCGTCGGCTATCGCGACTGGCTGGTGAAGGAAGCGCAGCGCCTCGGCCTGCATGGCTGGGTCCGCAACCGCCCCGATGGCTCCGTGCAGGCGCTGATCGCCGGCGAGGAGGGCGCGGTCGGCGCGCTGCTCACCCTCTGCCGCCGCGGCCCGCTGCTCGCCCGCGTGGATTGCATCGAGGAAGCGCTGGCCGACGACCCCGCCGAGCCCGGCTTCCGCCGCCGCCCCACCGGGTAGGGTTGGGGTGCTCCCGCCCCCCACCCCGACCCTCCCCCGCAAGGGGGGAGGGAGGCCGACCTGCTCCCTCCCCCCTTGCGGGGGAGGGTCGGGGTGGGGGGCAATCCCACCTGCAACAAATTGATCCTTGATCCGTCAACGATTCTGCCCTATCTCCCATCCCTGTCAGCGGGTTCGTCCCGCCGTGCCCGGTTGCGTGACCGGCCGATGATCCGGCCGGGCCAGGGCGCAGTAGTTCCGCGGCGTCGCCATGTCGGCGCCGGCTTCGACACTCCCAGGATCGGCCCCGCCACGCGGGCCGCGCCGCACCCACCGACAGCGCGAGGCGCTGCGGCATGAGCGGACTTTTCCCTTCGTGACCTCCTTTTCCGAACTCGGCCTCGACGGCCGCCTCCTCCAGGCGCTGGAGGAGGAAGGCTATGCGACGCCCACCCCCATCCAGCGCGACGCGATCCCGGCGGCGCTCGCCGGGCGCGACCTGCTCGGCATCGCCCAGACCGGCACCGGCAAGACGGCCGCCTTCGGCCTGCCGCTGCTGCACCGCCTGGCGAACGCCAAGGGCCGCCCGCCCCGCGGCGGCTGCCGCGCGCTGATCCTGAGCCCGACGCGCGAGCTCGCCAGCCAGATCGCCGACAGCCTGCGCGCCTATGGCCGGCACCTCGGCCTGTCCGTCTCCGTGATCTTCGGCGGCGTCGGCTACGGCCCGCAGCGCCAGGCGCTGGCGCGCGGCATCGACATCCTCGTCGCGACCCCCGGCCGCCTCCAGGATCACCTGGACCAGGGCGCGGCGCGGCTCGACCACGTGGACACCCTCGTCCTCGACGAGGCCGACCAGATGCTGGACAAGGGCTTCTGGCCCGCCATCCGCCGCATCCTGCCGCTGCTGCCGAAGGAACGGCAGACCATGTTCTTCTCCGCCACCATGCCGGCGGAAGTCGCGAAGCTCTCCACCGAGATCCTCAAGGACCCGGTGCGCGTCGAGGTGACGCCCGTCGCCACCACCGCCGAGAAGGTCGAGCAGCGCCTGATCCTCGTCGAGCAGGGCGGCAAGCGCGGCGTGCTGGCCGAGCTGCTGTGCGGCGCGGGCGTGGGCCGCGCGCTGGTCTTCACCCGCACCAAGCACGGCGCCGACAAGGTGGTGAAGAACCTCGCCGCCGACGGCATCCAGGCCAATGCCATCCACGGCAACAAGGGCCAGGGCCAGCGGGAACGCGCGCTGGCCGAGTTCCGCACCGGCCAGGCGCCGGTGCTGGTGGCCACCGACATCGCCGCGCGCGGCATCGACGTGGATGGCGTGACGCATGTGATCCAGCACGACATGCCCGACACGCCGGAGGCCTATGTGCACCGCATCGGCCGCACCGCGCGCGCCGGTGCCTCCGGCATCGCGATCGCGCTGTGCAGTCCGGACGAGCGGGAGAAGCTCTGGCAGGTCGAGAAGCTGATCCGCCAGGAGATCCCGCGCGAGGATCGCCGCCAAGACGTGTCGCAGCCGATGCATCGCGCCGCCGGCCGGCCCGATGCGGTGAAGCCCGCGCAGGGCCATCGCGGCCAGCCGCAGCGCCGCGCGCAGCCGCATGGCCGCGCCCAGTCGCCCGCGCCCCGCCGCGACGCGCCGGCGGCCAAGCCACACGCCCGCGGCGGAGCCGCATCCCAGCCGCGCGGCGGAGCCGCATCACCGCCGCGCGGCGGTGACGCCCCGCTCCGCCGCCCCGCCGCCGCCGGCGCGCCGGAGCGCAAGGACCGCGCCTGGCGCGACGCCGATTTCCGCGATGGCGGCGACGCGCCGGCCTTCCTCCGCCGCCGCTGAGCCGCCGCGATGCGCGAGACGGTGCTGATGAAGGGTGAGATGGACACCCGCGTCATCGTCACCACCGAGGCCGGCACCGAGCTGCTGGACGGGGAGGACGAGCTGCTGGAGTCCTACCCCGAGGACCGGCACGAGGCGCTTCTCGCACGCCTCCTCGCCGAAGGCTGGGAGATCGAGGAGGACGGGCCCTGAGGGGCGACCATCCGGTTCCAGCGCCGTCGCATTGTCAAACCCTGACAGTGTCCTTAACTCTGCGCACGACCCCGCCGCCGAAGGGTTCCGCATGGCCGCCCGCAATGTCAGCCTGACCGAGCATCTCAGCCGCTTCGTGGACGCCCAGGTGGCTGGCGGCCGGCACCAGAACGCCAGCGAGGTGGTGCGCGAGGCGCTCCGCCGCTACGAGGCGGACCTTGCCGCGGAGGCCGCGCGGATCGAGGCCATCCGCGCCGTCATCCAGGAAGGCCGGGCAGCGATCGCCGCCGGCGATTTCGCCACCGTCGCTTCACCGGCCGACGAGGCCGCCCTGCATCGCCGCCTGACCGCCGGTCCGTTGCTGCCCGGTTGACGACGCCGTGCTACCGCCTGGCCGGCCCGGCCGAGGCACGGCTGCGCGCCGTCCTCGCCGAGAGCGAAGCGCGCTTCGGCCCGCTTGCACGCGACCGCTACGCCACGCTGATCCTGCGTGCGATGCGCGACATCGCCGCCGACCCGTTCCGCCACAATACCCATGCGGAGCCTGCGCTCGACCCGGCCGTTCGCTTCTACCACCTCCGCCACAGCCGCTCGCGCGCCGCGCCGCCGAACGCGCGCGTCGGCGATCCGCGCCATCTGTTGGTGTTCCAGATCGCGCCCGATGGCGTGGTCGAGATACTCGGCCTGATCCCGGACAGCGTACCGCGCGCCCTGGCCTGGCGCCGCGCGGCCGGCGCGCCTGATTGATCCCAGACCGGAGCCCCGCCCCCAATGCTCACCCTGCACGGCATCCGCAACTGCGACACGGTGAAGAAGGCCCGCGCCTGGCTTGGGGAGCGCGGGATCGCGCATCGCTTCCGCGACTACAAGGCGGAACCCCCGACCCGGGCGGAGCTCGAAGCCTGGGCGGCCGCGCTCGGCTGGGAGAAGCTGCTCAACCGCGCCGGCACCACCTTCCGCAAGCTGCCGGCGGCCGAGACGGCGGGCCTCGACGCGGCGCGCGCGGTCGCGCTGATGCTGGCCCATCCCTCGGCGATCCGCCGCCCGGTGCTGGAAGGCCCGGCGGGGCGGCTGCTCGGCTTCGACGCGGCGGCCTGGGAAAAGGCCTATGCGCCCGGCCAGATCGCCCAGACATAGGCGACATAGCCCGCGAGCAGCGCCGCCCCTTCCCGCCGGCCGATCCTGAGCCCGGTCCACGCCACCACCAGCAGCGCCGCCGAGACCGCGACCATCACCAGGCTGTCGAAGCGCGCGATCTCGGCCGGCACCACGGTCGGCGAGACGAGCGCGGTCATGCCCAGGATGCCGAGCACGTTGTAGATGTTCGACCCCAGCACATTGCCCAGCGCGACCTCCGGCTGGCGCCGCGCCGCGGCCACGACCGAGGTGACAAGTTCCGGCAGCGAGGTGCCGACCGCGACGATGGTGAGCCCGATCACCGTCTCCGGCACGCCGAAGCCCTCCGCCAGCCGGATCGCCCCATCCACCAGCAGCCGCCCGCCGAGCACCACGAGCACAAGCCCGCCGAGCGCTAGCGCCGCGGGCCCGGCAAGGCCCGCGCCCGCGCCGGCGTGGAGCTTCGGATGCGTCCCCTCGAAGGCCTCGGCCTTGGCCTGGGCCGCGCAATGCCCGTCGGTGCCCCGGCTCTCCTGCCGCCACGCATAGAGCAGGTAGCCGGCGAGGCCGGCGAGGAAGGCCGCGCCCAGCCAGCGATCGAGCGGCAGCAGGAAGCCGATCGCCGCGAAGGCAACCGCCAGCGCGAGCACCAGCACGCCATCGCGCTTCAGCGCCGACGTCGCCACCGCGATCGGGCAGAGCAGCGCCGCGACGCCGAGGATGAGCAGGATGTTGGCGATGTTCGAGCCGACGACATTGCCCACCGCGATGCCCGGCGAGCCCGCCAGCGAGGCCTGCACGCTGGTGACGAGTTCCGGCGTCGAGGTGCCGAAGCCGACCAGCGTCAGCCCGATCAGCAGCGGCGAGACGCCGAGCCGCTCGGCGACGCGCACCGCGCCGCGCACGAGCAGCTCGCCGCCGCCGCCCAGCAGGGCTAGCCCGCCGACCAGAAGAAGCGCGATCTCCATCGGCTCGCCCCTCAGCGCAGCCGTGCGGTGGCACAGGGTGGTTGCGGTCGGGTCATCGGATCGGCTCCTCCGGATGGGCGCGCGCCCGGCTGCGTGATCCGACATCGGCGCGGCCCGGCCAGCGGCCGCGTCGCACCCAGAGGGGCCCGGAGTGGCAACGAAATGCGATGCCGCCCCGGCGGATTCAAGGGCCGCCGATGCCGATCCGGCACGGCCCTTGCCCGCCGCGGCGCAGCCCCGCAACATCCGTGCGGCCGCCTGCCCCGCGAGGCCTCGCGGGTGGCGGCCGGGACATGGGAGACCTTCGCGAATGAACCTGATCCGCACCGCGTTCGCGCTCGGCGCGGCGCTGCTGCTGGGCGCGCCGGCGCTGGCGCAGCCCGCCGCCGACACCGTCGCCGCCATCCGCGCCCGCGGGCAGCTGGTCTGCTCGACCGCGCCCTCCACCGTCGGCTTCGCGCTGCCCGACAGCCAGGGCGTCTGGCGCGGCATGGACGTGGATTACTGCCGCGCGGTCGCCACCGCGATCCTCGGCGATCCCAACCGCATCCGCATCGTCCCCTCCTCCACCGCGCAGCGCTTCACCATGCTGCAATCGGGCGAGATCGACCTGCTGGTCCGCACCACGACCTGGACGCTGGCGCGCGAGGCCTCGCTCGGCCTCGCCTTCGCGGGCGTGAATGTCTATGACGGGCAGGGCTTCATGGTGCACCGCGATTCCGGCGTCACCTCCGCCCGCCAGCTCGATGGCGCGACCGTCTGCGTGCAGCCCGGCACCACGACCGAGCTGAACATGGCGGATTTCTTCCGCACCCACCGCCTCCGCTACACCCCGGTGGTGATCGAGAACATCGAGGAGATCCGCAGCGCCTTCATCAACCGCCGCTGCGATGCCTTCACCAACGACGCCTCCTCGCTGGCCTCCTTCGCCGCCGGCCAGGGCCCCAATGCCGGCCGCTACCTGCTGCTGCCCGAGATCATCTCGAAGGAGCCGCTCGGCCCCGTCGTCCGCAAGGGCGACTGGAAGTTCTTCGACATCGTGCGCTGGGTGCATTTCGCCCTCATCACCGCCGAGGAGCACGGCATCACCCAGGCCAACGTGGACAGCTTCGCCACCAGCACCAACCCGGATATCCAGCGCTTCATGGGCCGCACCGGCGATCTCGGCCGCATGATGGGGCTCGAGAACGACTGGGCGGTGCGCGTGGTGCGCGCCGTCGGCAACTATGGCGAGGTGTGGGAGCGCAACATGACGCCGATCGGCTTCCCGCGCGGCGTCAACAACCTCTGGACCCGCGGCGGCCTGCAATACGCCCCCCCGATGCGCTGACCGCGCCGCATCCCCCTGCCCCGCCTGCGGGGGAGGGTCGGGGTGGGGGGATCGCCGGCGGACCGCAGCGGCGCGAAAGGACCGAACCCATGACCGACCTGATCGAAGCCCTGCGCCAGGTGAGCACCGCCACCCTCGCCTCGCTGCTGCTCAAGAAGCACGGCATGCGCACGCGTCAGGTGCGCGACATCAGCCCCCTCGCGGCCGGGCGCTGCCGCTTCGTCGGCCCCGCCGTGACGCTCCGCTACGCCCCGGCGCGGGAGGACCTGATGGCCGAGGCGATGCTCGACCATCCCGCCAACCCGACCGCGCCGCTGGTGGATGCGCTGCCCGCCGGCGCGGTGCTGATGGTGGAGATGGGCGGCTCGCTCGCCGGCGGCGCGCTCGGCGACATCATGGTGGCCCGCCTGATCGCGCGCGGCGCCGCCGGCCTCGTCGTGGATGGCGCGATGCGCGACGTGGGGCCGGTGGCGGCGATGGGGCTGCCCGTCTTCTGCCGCGGCGCCGCCGCCGCGCCGAGCTTCGGCGGCGTGATCGCCGTGGAGGCGAACGGCACGATCGGCTGCGGCGGCGTGCTGGTCCGCCCGGGCGACCTGGTCGCAGCCGACGAGGACGGCGTCGTCGTCCTCCCCGCCCATCTCGCCGCGGCGCTGGCCGAGGCCGGGCTTGAGCAGGAGCGGATGGAGGGCTGGATCAAGGCCCGCATCGAGGCCGGCGCCCCGCTCAAGGGCACCTATCCGCCGGGGCCGGAGGTGCTGGCGGAATACAAGGCCGGCAAGCCGTAGCGCCATGTCGCTTCTCCCTCCCCCGCCTGCGGGGGAGGGCTGGGGTGGGGGTGCGGATGGCAAGCGCGCCCTGTTTCTCGCCCCCCACCCCGACCCTCCCCCGCCTGCGGGGAAGGGAGAAGCGGTCACCCCGCCGCCTTCTCCGCCAGCCGCATCAGCCTCAGGAAGTTTCCGCTCCACAGCAGCCCGATCTCGCGCGCGGTGTAGCCGCGCCGCAGCAGTTCCGCCGTCACCGCGCCGCTCCGCGCCGCATCCGGCCAGTCGGTCAGCCAGCCGCCGCCGTCGAAATCGCTCGACAGCCCGACATGATCCACCCCGATCCGCCGCACCGCGTGGTCCACATGGTCCACATAGTCCGCGACGCTCGCCAGCGTGTTGCCGCCGCCGGCCGGCGGGTCGCGCAGGAAGCCCGCCACCGCCGTGATCTGCACCAGCCCGCCGACCGCCCGCAGCGCATCGAGCTGCGCGTCGTCGAGGTTGCGCGGATGGTCGCGCAGCGCCCGGCAGCAGGCATGGGTCGCGACGATCGGCGTGTGCGAGGCCGTGGCCGCCTGCAGCATCGCCTCGCGCGAGGCGTGGCTCACATCCACCAGCAGCCCGAGCCGGTTCATCTCCGCGATCGCCGCGCGCCCGAGCGTGGAGAGCCCGCCATGCCGCGCCGCGCCGTCGCCGAGATCGGGACGGGGGATGGCGCTGTCGGCCAGCAGGTTGTGGCCGTTATGCGTGAGCGTCACATAGATCGCGCCGAGCGACTTCCACAGCGCGAGCTTCGCGAGGTCCTCGCCCATCGCATAGCCGTTCTCGACCGCCGCGAGCACGCCGAGATGCCCCGTCGCCTTCGCCGCCTCCAGCGCGTCGGCGGTCGCGCAGAAGGCGCGGTCCCCGCCCGCCGTCGCGCGGATGTGGCGCAGCATCGCCTCGGCCCGCGCCGCCGCCTCGGCATGGCCGGCCTCGGTCAGCGGCCCCTGCGGCAGGTAGGCGATGAACACCACCGCGCCGAGCCCGCGGCGCATCTTCGGGAAATCCACCCGCAGCCGCGTCTCGCCCTCCGGGTCCGGCCGGTCGGGCCAGGGGATGTCCACATGGGTGTCGAGGGTGAGGGTGGCGGCGTGCAGGCGCGCCGCCTCGCTGGCTTGGGGCTCGGTCACGCCCGCAGGCTGGGCAGTCGTGCCGCCGCCGTCAATCGCACCCTGTCTTGCCCCCGCCCCGCCCAGGGCGGCATGCTCCCGCGACGTTCACATGACGCTTCGGAGAAGGCCATGCGCGACCGTCCGATCGCCGATCTCGTCCAGCTCCGCAATCCCGTCACCCTGCCGCCTGAGTCCACGGTGCAGCAGGCCTGCGAGGCGATGCGCGCGCACCGCATCGGCTGCGTGCTGGTGACCGACCAGGCGGGGCGGCTGCTCGGCATCTTCACCGGCCGCGACGCCGTCTGCCGGATCGGCGCCGAATGTCGCCCGCCGGCCGAGACCCGGCTGGATGCGGTGATGACGAAGAATCCGGTCGCGCTGCCGCCCGGCGCGCATGCGCTGGAGGCGCTCAGGCTGATGCAGGATGGCGGCTTCCGCCATGTGCCGCTGGTGCTGGAGGGCGTGCTCGTCGGCGTCGTCTCGCGGGGCGATTTCCGCGCCGTGGAGCATGCCCGCCTCAACGAGGAGACGGGCCTGTGGGAGACGATGCGCTGAGTCTTTCGAGCAGCGCCTCCACCTCCTCTGCCGTCTGGTAGATCCCGAAGCCGAAGCGCAGCCGCGTCGCGCGGCGGTCCGTCACGACGCCGGCGGCCGCGAGCCGCGCCTGCCAGGCTTCCGCGTCCGGCAGGTCGAAGGTCAGGAAATTGCCGCGCCGGGGCTCCGCCAGCGGCACCACGAGCCGCGCGGGATCGAGCCCCGTGCCCGCCAGCCCCGCGACGAAGCGCGCCTGCAGCGCATGCGCGTGGTCGCGCACCATCGCGGTCGTCAGCCCCCGCGCCTCGAACCAGCGGAGCGCGGCGCGCAGGCGGAACAGGCCGGAGGGGTCGAAGGTCGCCCCCATGAAGCGCCAGCCATCCTCGGCATAGCCGACCTCCCCCTGCGGCCCCGCGAGCGCGCCGAAGGCCGCGTACCAGCCGGTCGCGCGCGGGCGCGGCAGCCAGCCCGGCGGGCAGTGGAGGACGCAGCACCCCTCGCCCGCCATCGCGTATTTGTAGCCGCCGGCGATGTAGAAGGCCCGCGCCGCGAGCCGCGAGAGGTCCACCGGCCGGGCCATGAAGGCATGGTAGCCATCCACCACCAGCACCGCCTCCCCCGCCGCCGCGGCGAGCGCCTCCAGCCCGTCCACCGCGAAGCCCGAGGCGAAGAACACCTCCGACACCCAGACCAGGTCGAAGCCCTGCCGCGCGGCCGCGCACAGCCGTTCTAGGCAGGTCGCGTGCGGCTCGGCCGCGATGCGGGTCACGGCGACCAGCCCCTCCTCCTCCAGCCGGGCGAGCTGGCGGGCGAGGCTGTGGAACTCCCCATCCGTCGTCAGGATGCGCGGCGGCCGGCCGGCGGGCAGGGCAGAGAGGATCCGCAGCACGAATTCATGCGTGTTCGGCGCGAAGACCAGCGTGCGCGGATCGGGCAGGCCGAGCTGGCGCGCCACCAGCGCCTGGCACTCGGACCAGCGCGGCCCGAGCACCGCCTCCCACTTGCCGTCCTGCAGACGTGCCGCCGTGTCCCAGGCTTCGACCTGGGCGGCCCGCGTCGCATCGGGCCAGGGGTGGTGGCTGTGCGCGGCGAAATGCAGCCGGCCGGGCTCGGCCCCGAGGAAAAGCGAGAAATCGGCGCGAAGATCGAGCATGACACGCCATATCTGAGGCCGCGCAGGCGGAGTGGGAAGCATGGAAGCCGACCCGAGGCAGGGCATCGAGACCGATTTCGCCCGCAGGATGAGCTATGGCGACTATCTCGGCCTCGATGCGCTGCTCGCCGCGCAGAACCCGCTCTCCGGCCAGCATGACGAGATGCTGTTCATCGTCATCCACCAGGTGCAGGAGCTGTGGATGAAGCTGATGGGCCATGAGCTGGCGCTCGCCATGCGCCACCTCCGCGCCGATGCGCTGCGCCCCGCCTTCAAGGCGACCGCCCGCGTCAGCCGCATCCAGCGCCAGATGGTCGAGGCGTGGGAGGTGCTGACCACCATGACGCCGCATGACTACCTCGCCTTCCGCGAGAGCCTCGGCGCCTCCTCCGGCTTCCAGTCCTGGCAGTACCGGCTGATCGAGATCCGCATGGGCGCGCGGGAGCCGCTCTATCTGAAGCCGCACCGCCACCGCCCCGACATCCATGCCCTCCTGGCCGAGGCCTTCGCCGCGCCGAGCCTCTATGACGAGGCGCTGCACCTGCTGGCCCGGCGCGGCCTGCCGGTGCCGGCAGCGGTGCTGGCGCGCGACCTGTCGCGGCCGCACGAGGCCGATCCTGGCGTGGAGGCCGCCTGGGCCGTGGTCTATCGCGACGCGGACCGCTGGTTCGACCTCTATGAGCTGGCCGAGGAGCTGGTGGATCTCGAGGACGCCTTCCGCACCTGGCGCTTCCGCCATCTGAGCACCGTGGAGCGGGTGATCGGCGGCCGCCCCGGGACGGGCGGCAGCGCCGGGGTGAACTATCTCAAGACCGTGATGGAAAAGAGCTTCTTCCCCGAACTCTGGACCGTCCGCGGCAAGCTCTGACCTCTCCCTCCCCCGCCTGCCTTCTCCCTCCCCCGCATCGCGGGGGAGGGTCGGGGTGGGGGTGCGGTCGTCCAGCGCGCCCCGGTCCTCGCGCCACCACCCCAGCCAGCCTTCGGCCTCGCAGCAGCGCCGCGAGCCCCCGCAGGCGGGGGAGGGAGAAACGAGCGCAGCCCCCCTCAGCGGATCGGCCGGACCTCCACCGGCGCCACCCCGCCATTCATCCCGATCTCCCGCGCGCTGCGCGGCGAAAGATCGATGATCCGCCCCGGCGTGAAGGGCCCGCGATCCGAGATCACCACCGTCGTGCTCCGCCCGTTCCGCAGGTTCGTCACCTCCGCCCGCGTGCCGAAGGGCAGGTGCCGATGCGCCGCGACCGGATGGTCGGGATGGAAGGGCCGGCCATTGGCCATCGGGCGGCCGGTGAAGCGCCGCGCGTCATAGACCGCCGCCTGGCCGCGCTGCGGCTCGCCGGCATGGGTTCGGGTGGGGGCCAGGAAGGCCAGCGCCGGGGCCAGGGCCAACAGGCCGCGCCGGGAAGGGGTCGCTGTCATGCGGTACGGACTACACCCCCGATCGGGGCGAAAAGATGGCACCCCCCCTGAACCAGGGCGGCTTGATCCAGCGCAAGGACGGGCCAGCCTTCCCATGCTCGGATGGCGGCGATGCTGGCGGATTGCCTCAAGGACCTGACCGCGATCGGCCCCGGCGGCGTGCCGGCGGTGGCGCTCGCGCTGTTCCTGGCGGGGCTCGCCGGCGGCGTCACCCATTGCGCGGGGATGTGCGCGCCCTTCGTCCTCGCCCAGGCCGGCGCGACGGCGGACCGTCATGCGGGGCAGGGCTTCCTCACCCGGCTCTCCGGCGCGGCGCTGCTGCCGTACCATCTCGGCCGGCTGCTCGGCTATGCGCTGCTGGGCGCCCTCGCCGGGGGGCTCGCGGGGCTCGTCACGCAGCTTTCGGGGGTGCGCTTCCTGCTGGCCGCGCTGTTGCTCGCCGCGGCGCTGCTGATGGCGGCCCAGGCGGTGGCGCGGTGGAAGCCCGGCCTCGCCCTGCCGGCGCTGCCGGTGCCCGGCGCGCGCCTGCTCGCCCTGGTCGCGCCCCTGCTCGCCGCGCCGACCGGCTGGCGCGGTATCGGCCTCGGCCTCGCGCTCTCGGCGCTGCCCTGCGGGCTGCTCTACGCCGCGCTCGCCGGCGCGGCGGCGACGGGCTCCGCGCTCGCCGGCGCGATCGCCATGGCGGCCTTCGTGCTCGGCACCGTCCCGGCGCTGGTCGGCGTCGCGCTGCTCGGGCGCCTGTTCCTGCGCCGCGGCGGCGACACGCTCCGCCTCGTCGCCGCCGCGCTCTTCGCGGTGAATGCGGTGCTGCTCACCGGCATGGCCTGGCGGCTGATCGCCTGATCCCCTTCAGCCTTCCGCAACCGTCCCGCTGCTAGCCCGCTCGGAGGGGATCCTCGGGCGCGGGACAAGATGTCCGTCACGGTCACCGGCACCGTGCCGGACACGATCTACGAGAACGCCCGGCCGGGCGACTGGTCGGCGACGCTGCGCTTCTCCGGCGGCGTGCTCGAGGTCGCGCTCACCGGCGCCGATGCCGGCCGCTTCGAGCCCGCCTTCGATCGCGCCCGCCAGACGCTGACCCTCACCCCCGCCCGCGTCTTCGATGCCGAGGCGGAGCCCGATCGGCAATTCGCCTTCGGCCTCACGGTCCGCACCGCTGCGGGCTGGCAGGCCCTGCCCACCCAGTACCGCGTCACCCTGCTCGACATCGACGACACGCCGCCCCAGGCCCTGCGCTTCGCGACCGGCGGCCAGGTGCTCCACAACGATCCGGGTGCCGCCATCGGCGCCTTGATCGCCGACGACCCGGACACCGCCGGCGCGCTGGAGTACCGCGTCGGCTGGCTCGACGATGCCTGGTTCGAGATCCAGGGCCGCACGCTCTTCCTCCGCCCCGGCGTGACGCTTGCCGGCCTCGGCGGCACCACGCGCCAGGTGCTGATCGAGGTCTCGGACGGGCGCAACCTCGCCGCCTTCACCCTGAGCTTCCAGGTCCTCGCCACGCCGCTGCCGCCCGCCTTCCTCCAGGGCGGCGCCGCGGCCGAGACGCTGAACGGCGGCGCCGGCAACGACCTCATCCTCGGCCTCGGCGGGAACGACCGGATCAACGGCAACGACGGCAACGACATCCTCGAGGGCGGCGACGGCGCCGACACGCTCGATGGCGGCGCCGGCAACGACACGCTCGACGGCGGCAACGACGCCGACAGCATCTCGGGCGGCGCCGGGCTGGGGGCCGACCTGCTGCGCGGCGGTGGCGGCAACGACACGCTGCGCGGCGCCGGCGGCGACGACACGCTGGACGGGGAGGCCGGCAACGACATCGTCGATGGCGGCAACGGCAACGACCTGCTCCAGGGAGGGGAGGGCAATGACCGCGCCCTCGGCGGCCAGGGCGCCGACACGCTGCTCGGCGGCCCCGGCGCCGACACGCTGGAAGGCGGCACCGAGAACGACTGGCTCGATGGCGGAACCGGCAACGACCTGCTGCTCGGCGCCGAGGGCGAGGACACGCTGGCGGGTGGGGAGGGTGCGGACACGCTGGAAGGCGGCCCCGGCGCCGACAGCCTCGCCGGCGGCCCGGGCGACGACACCTACCTCCTCGAAGGCCCCGAGGATCTCTGGCTCGAACTGCCCGCCGAGGGCTTCGACACGCTGGTCATCGGCTGGAGCATGACCATCCCCGCCCAGATCGAGCGGCTCCGCCTGCGCGACGGCGCCGGCGACATCGCCGCCTATGGCGCGGCCTTCGCCGACTGGCTCACCGGCAATGACGGCCACAACCTCCTGCTCGGCGCCAGCGGCGCCGACACGCTCGATGGCGGCGCCGGCCAGGACACGCTCGACGGCGGCACCGAGAACGACCTGCTGCGCGGCGGCGCCGGCGCCGACAGCCTGGCCGGCGCCGCCGGCGACGACCGGCTGGAGGGCGGCGAGGACGACGACACGCTGCTCGGCGGCGCCGGCGCCGACACGCTGCTCGGCGAGGCCGGCGAGGACCGGCTGCTCGGCGGGGATGGCGCCGACCGGCTCGAGGGCGGGCCCGGCGCCGACACGCTGGATGGCGGGGCGGCGGCCGACACGCTGCTCGGCGGCGCCGGCGCCGACAGCCTGGTGGGCGCCGAGGGCGACGACCTGCTCGATGGCGGCGCCGAGGCCGACACGCTGGCCGGCGGCGCCGGCGCCGACACGCTGCTCGGCGGCGATGGCGAGGACCGGCTGTTCGGCGATGCCGAGCCCGACCGGCTCGACGGTGGCGCCGGTGCCGACACGCTGGATGGCGGGCCGGGGGCCGATACGCTGCTCGGCGCCGCCGGCCCCGACCTGCTGCTCGGCGGCACCGAGAATGACTGGCTCGATGGCGGCACCGAGGCCGACACCCTCCTCGGCGGCGATGGCGCCGACACGCTGTTCGGCGGCGCCGGCGCGGACAGCCTTCTGGGCGCCGCCGGCGCCGACAGCCTCGATGGCGGGGCGGAGGCCGACACGCTGCTCGGCGAGGCCGGCAACGACCAGCTCGCCGGCGGCGCGGGCGATGACAGCCTCGACGGCGGCGAGGGCAACGACCTGCTCACCGGCGCCGAGGGCGCCGACACGCTGCGCGGCGGCGCGGGAGCCGACCTGCTCGCCGGCGGCGCCGGCCCCGACCTGCTGGAAGGCGGAACCGGCGACGACATCCTGCTCGGCGACGACGGCGACGACCTGCTCCGCGGCGGCGCCGGCAACGACCGCCTGCTCGGCGGCCGCGGCAACGACACGCTCGAATCGGGCGCCGGCAACGACGTGCTCGATGGCGGCCCCGGCGACGACCTGCTGCGCAACGCCGCCAGCGGATCGGCGGAGCTGCGCGGCGGCGACGGCGCCGACACGCTGGACGCGACCGGCGGCACCACGGGGTCGCTGCTGGTCGGCGGCCTCGGCGGCGACACCTACCTGATCAACGACGCGGCCGACCGCATCTTGGAGGAGCCGGGCGCGGGCGTGGACACGGTGATCGTGGACCTCCCCTCCGGCGCCTTCGCGCTCGGCCCCCATCTCGAGAACCTGGTGCTGCTCGGCGGGCTGCGCGCCGGCTTCGGCAACGAGCTCTCGAACCGCATCACCGGCAATGCGATCGACAACCTGCTGATGGGGGGCGAGGCGGCGGACACGCTGCGCGGCCTCGGCGGCAACGACACGCTCGATGGCGGCCCCGGCGGCGACGTGCTGATCCTGGACGGCAATGCCGGCGCCGACCTGGTGCGCGGCTACGTGCCGGGGCTCGACATCATCGTGCTGACCGGCACGGGCTTCGCCAATTCCGCCGCGGCGCTGGCCGCGCTGCGCGCGACGCAGGCCGGCCTCGTCTGGGATTTCCCCGCCGGCGGCAGCGCGCTGCTCGAAGGCCTCTCGGCCGGCGCGCTCCGCGTGCAGGACATCCTGATCGGCTGAGCATTTTCAAGCCAGGCGGGTTCGCCTGGCGGCTCGGAAAATGCGTCATCGCAACCGGCCGGAGCGGCTTCGCCGCCTCTGGCGGCGGTGAAGCCGCTCCGGCTACTTCACCAGGTCCCGATAGGCATGCCAGGTCGCATGCCCGACCAGCGGCAGCACCAGCGCGAGCCCGAGGAAGAAGGGCACCAGCGCGATCGCGGTGAACACCACGATCAGCCCCGCCCAGAAGGCCATCGCCCGCCAGTTGTCGAGCGTCGCGCGGATCGAGACGACCACCGCCTCGATCGCCGAGACCTCGCGGTCCACCAGCATCGGGATGGAGACCGCCGCGACGGCGAAGGCCACCGCTGCGAAGACGAAGCCGACCAGCGTGCCGATCACCAGGAAGCCGAGGAGCTGGTCCGAGCGCAGCAGCGCCGCCGGCAGCGACTCGATCGAGGGCGAGAAGCCGAGGCCGAAGAACACCGCGAAGAGCAGCCCCGCGATCCGCACCCAGAACAGGTTGATCAGCAGCAGCACCGCCCCCATCAGCGCCAGTTGCGGCCCGTTGCGGCGGAAGGCGCCAAAGGCGTGGCCGAGCCCGACCGGCTCCCCCGCCTCGCGCCGGCGGGAGGTTTCGTAGAGCCCCGCCGCGATCACCGGCCCCACCAGGAAGAAGCCGGCGATGGCGGGCAGCACCGCCCAGGCGGCATCGACGGCGAGCAGCAGCAGCACCAGCAGCCAGCTCGCCGCGACGATCGCCCCGCCATAGAAGAAGCCGATGGCCGGCGTCGCCATCAGGTCGCGCCAGCCGGCCTCGAGCCATTTCCAGGGCCGGTCCACCGGCACGATGCGGATGCCGATGCGCGTGGGCGCTTCGGGCTCCGCGGTTTCGGTCGTCATGCGCCATCCTCCCCCTCTCACGGAGGCCCATCCTAGTCCTTTCGCGGTGCAGCAGGACTTGATCCGGATCAAGGACGGAGACCGTGGGAAGGTGTCTCCTCGCCCCACGTGCCGGTCGGTTCGCGACCTCGGCGCGCGGAGGGGAGAGACCGGCGCATGTCCGCAACCAGCTACGAGGCGGGGCTCGCGGCGGCCGCCTCGCGCCACCAGGCCGCCGTCGCCGCGCAGGGCTACATCGAGGCGCCGATCCGCGCCTTCGCCATCGCCACCGTCTTCTGGGGCGTCGTCGGCTTCCTGATGGGCGTGACCATCGCCGCCCAGCTCGCCTGGCCGCTGCTGAACCTCGACCTGGAATGGACCACCTTCGGCCGGCTGCGCCCGGTGCACACCTCCGCGGTGATCTTCGCCTTCGGCGGCAACGCGCTGTTCTGCACCAGCCTCTATGTCGTCCAGCGCACCTGCCGCGCGCGGCTGTTCGGCGGCGAGCCGATGGGCTGGTTCCTGTTCTGGGGCTACCAGTTCGTGATCGTGATGGCCGCACTCGGCTACGTGCTCGGCATCACCCAGGGCAAGGAATACGCCGAGCCCGAATGGTACGTGGACCTGTGGCTGACGGTGGTGTGGGTGCACTACCTGGTCGCCTTCGGGGGCACGATCCTGAAGCGCGAGGAGCCGCACATCTACGTGGCGAACTGGTTCTACCTCGCCTTCATCATCACGGTCGCCATGCTGCATATCGGCAACAACCTCGCCCTGCCGATCAGCCTCGGCTCCGCCAAGAGCTACGGGCTCGCCTCGGGCGTGCAGGATGCGATGATCCAGTGGTGGTACGGCCACAACGCGGTGGGCTTCTTCCTCACCGCCGGCTTCCTCGGGATGATGTACTACTTCATCCCGAAGCAGGCGGAGCGGCCGGTCTACAGCTACCGCCTCTCCATCGTGCATTTCTGGTCGCTGATCTTCCTCTACATCTGGGCCGGCCCGCACCACCTGCACTACACCGCGCTGCCCGACTGGGCGCAGACGCTCGGCATGGTGTTCAGCGTGATGCTCTGGATGCCGAGCTGGGGCGGCATGATCAACGGCGTGATGACGCTCTCGGGCGCGTGGGACAAGCTGCGGACGAACCCCGGGCTGCGCTTCTCCGTCACCGCCGTCGGCTTCTACGGCATGTCCACCTTCGAGGGGCCGGTGATGTCCATCAAGGCGGTCAACGCACTGTCGCACTACACCGACTGGACGATCGGGCACGTGCATTCGGGTGCCATGGGCTGGGTCGGCTTCATCACCTTCGGCGCGCTCTACTGGCTGTTCCCGAAGCTCTGGAACAAGCGCGGCATCTATTCCGAGAGGCTCGTCTCCTGGCATTTCTGGGTCGCGACGCTCGGCATCATCTTCTACATCACCGCGATGTGGGTCTCGGGCATCCTGCAGGGCCTGATGTGGCGCGCCTATGACGAGAACGGCTTCCTGCAATACGCCTTCATCGAGACCGTCGCGGCGATGCATCCCTACTACGTCATCCGCGTCCTCGGCGGGCTGCTCTATCTCGGCGGCGCGCTGATCATGGTCTGGAACCTCTGGATGACCGTCACCCGCGGCGAACCGGCGGAGGCGGAAGCCCCCGCGCCGGCCGCCCAAGCCGCCACCGCCTGAAGGAGCGCGCGCGATGAAGTTCCTCGGCATCGACCACGCGAAGATCGAGAAGAACCTGGTGCTGATGGGCGTGCTCACGCTCATCACCGTCTCGATCGGCGGGCTCGCCCAGATCGTCCCGCTCTTCACGGTGGCGACGACGATCGAGCGGGTGCAGGGCATCCGCCCCTACACCCCGCTCGAGCTGATGGGCCGCAACATCTACATCCGCGAGGGCTGCTACACCTGCCACAGCCAGATGATCCGCCCCTTCCGCGACGAGCTGGAACGCTACGGCCACTACTCCCTCGCCGCGGAGAGCATGTACGACCATCCCTTCCAGTGGGGCTCGAAGCGCACCGGGCCCGATCTCGCCCGCGTCGGCGGGCGGTATTCGGACGACTGGCAGGCGGCGCATCTGCGCAGCCCGCGCGCCGTGGTGCCCGAAAGCATCATGCCGCCCTACGCCTTCCTCGACCGGCCGCTGAACTACGCCGACATCGCGGCGCATCTCCGCGCCCAGCGCGCGATCGGCGTGCCCTACACCGAGGAGATGATCGCGAATGCGCGCGCCGACCTCGAAGCCCAGGCGCGGCCCGACGCCGACGCCTCGGCCTTCCAGGGCCGCTACGCCCGCGCCCGCCAGGCCGCCTTCGACGGCGATCCGGCGACGATCACGGAGATGGATGCGATCGTCGCCTATCTGCAGATGCTCGGCACGCTCGTGCAGTTCCGCGACGTGACGCCCGAGCAGCTCCGCCAGCAGTGAGGAGGGTGCGATGATGGAATGGCTCGCCGGCCTGCACGGCACCTTCGCGACCCTCTGGGTGGTGTGGTTCTTCGTCCTGTTCACCGGGATCATCCTCTACGTGATGGCCCCCTGGCGGAAGCGCGGCTACGAGCGCGCGGGGGAGATCCCCCTGCGTGACGAGCCGCCTTCGCGCCGCTGAGGATCGCAAGCGATGCCGACCAAGATCGAGAAGGATGCCGTCACCGGCACCGAGACCACCGGCCATGAATGGGACGGGCTGAAGGAACTCAACACGCCGCTGCCGAAATGGTGGCTCTACGTGATGTATGCGACGATCGCCTTCTCGGCGGTCTGGGTGGTGCTCTATCCGGCCTTCCCCTTCCAGGGTGCGACCGGCGTCACCGGCTGGATCGCGCGCGAGGCGGTGGTGCGCGATGTCGCCACCGCGAATGAGCGCATGGCGCCGATGCTGGACCGCCTGCGCGCGGCGACGCCGCAGCAGATCGCGGCCGATCCGGAACTGCGCGGCTTCGCGATGGCCGGCGGGCGCATCGCATTCGCCAACAACTGCGCCGGCTGCCACGGCGCGGGCGGGCAGGGGGCGCCGGGCGGCTTCCCCTCGCTCGCCGACGACGAATGGATCTGGGGCGGCACGCATGACGCGATCCGCCACACCATCCAGCACGGCATCCGCGCCGGCGAGAGCGACGAGGAACGCGTGAGCCTGATGCCGCGCTTCGTCGCCGATGGCGTGCTGACCAATGCGCAGGCGGGGGATGTCGCGGAATTCGTGCTGACCTTCACGAACCGCTCCACCAACGCCGCCGCGGCGGAACGCGGCCGGCCGCTCTACGCCGAGAACTGCGCCTCCTGCCATGGCGAGGCCGGGGAGGGGAACCGCGATGTCGGCGCGCCGCGGCTCAACGACCAGGTCTGGCTGCATGGCTCGGACAAGGCGGCGATCCAGCGCTTCATCGCCAATCCGCGCCTCGGCGTGATGCCGGCCTGGGGCGGGCGGCTCGATGCGGCGACGATCAACATGCTCACCGTCTATGTCCACGCGCTCGGCGGCGGCGAGAACTGAATGTCCTCCGTCGCACCACGGGCGAAGCTGACGCCGGCGGGCGCAAGCCCGCCGCCCGAGCCCTCGCTCTACGCCGACCGCGTGAAGGTCTATCCGCGCGCGGTCGGCGGGATGGTGCGGCGCGCCAAATGGGCGGTGCTGATCCTCTGCCTCGCGCTCTACTACCTCGCCCCCTGGATCCGCTGGGACCGCGGGCCGGATGCGCCGGGCCAAGCCATCCTCGTCGACATGCAGCATGGCCGGCTCTACTTCTTCTTCTTCGAGATCTGGCCGCAGGAGGTCTACTACCTCACCGGCCTGCTGATCCTCGGCGCCATCGCGCTGTTCGCCGCGACCAGCCTGTTCGGCCGCGTCTGGTGCGGCTTCGCCTGCCCGCAGACGGTCTGGACCGATCTCTTCATGTGGGTGGAACGCCGCATCCAGGGCGACCGCAACGAGCGGATGAAGCTCGATCGCGCACCCTGGGATGCGCGCAAATGGCGCCTCAAGATCGCGACGCATGGCGTGTGGCTGCTGATCGCGGCTGCGACCGGCGGCGCCTGGATCATGTATTTCAACGACGCGCCGACCGTGACGCGCGAGCTGCTCACCGGCCAGGCCTCGCTCAACGTCTATTTCTTCTTCGCGCTGTTCACCGGCACCACCTACCTGCTCGCCGGCTGGGCGCGCGAGCAGGTCTGCACCTACATGTGCCCCTGGCCGCGCTTCCAGGCCGCGATGCTCGACGAGAACTCGCTCGTCGTCTCCTACCGCGCCTGGCGCGGGGAGCCGCGCGGCAAGCTCAAGGAAGCGGGCCATGGCGATTGCGTGGACTGCATGGCCTGCGTCCATGTCTGCCCCACCGGCATCGACATCCGCGACGGCCAGCAGCTCGAATGCATCGGCTGCGGCCTCTGCATCGATGCCTGCGACGACGTGATGAAGAAGCTCGGCCGGCCGACCGGGCTGATCGCCTTCGAGACGCTGAAGAACATCGCCGCGTCGGAAGGGGCCACGCGCGCCATGTCGCCCTGCGCGGAACGCACCCAGGCGGGGATGGCCGTGCGCGTCCTGCCGCGCTTCATCCGCCCGCGTACGCTGATCTACGCGGCCGTGCTGGCCGGCGTGCTCGCCGTGATGCTCGGCACCTGGCTGCTGCGGCAGGAGATCACGCTCGCGGTCCTGCGCGACCGCGCGCCGCTCTTCGTGATGCTCTCCGATGGCGGGGTGCGGAACGGCTACACGCTCAAGCTCGCCAACAAGGCCCGCACGACGGAGGCGCTGACGCTCGTGCTGGAAAGCCGCGCCCCGCTCGCGCTGACGGTGCAGGAAAGCACCGAGCTCGGCCCGAACCGCTGGCGCGTGACGACGCGGCCCGACGGCATCACCGAATGGCGCGCCCTCGTCACCCGCGCGCCCGGCGGGCGCCACGAGGAATCCGTCCACGTCACCTTCCGTCTGCTCGATGCGCGCGGCCGCAGCGTGACGCGCACCGAGAGCGTCTTCCTGGGGCCGCATCGAGATGACCATGACCGCCAACGCGCACGACCCTGACCGCGGCCGCTGGATCCCCTGGGTCTTCGTCGGCGGGATGACGCTGGTCGTCCTCGTCAACCTGGTGCTGGTGTATTTCGCGCTGACCACCTTCACCGGCGTCACCACCGGCCGCTCCTACGATCGCGGCCGCGCCTACAACCAGGTGCTCGCCGAGGCCGCGCGGCAGGATGCGCTCGGCTGGACCGCGCGCGTGATGCTGCAGGGCCAGGCGCTCTCCGTCGCCGTGACGGACCGCGAGGGCCTGCCCGTGCCCGGCCGCCTCTCGGGCGTGCTGCTGCGGCCGCTGGAAGGTGCGGAACTCGCTCTCGATTTCGCTGCCGCCGGCCCCGGCCGCTTCCTCGCCCCCGTGTCCCTTCCCGCGCGCGGCCAGTGGGAGGCGCGGCTCACCCTCGAAGGGCAGGCCGGCGCGCGGCTCGACATCCGCGAGCGGCTGGTCGTGCCGTGACCGCCGCCGCGGAGCTCCTCGCACCCGGCCAGGCAGGCCTTTCGCGCGCCGCCTGCGCGCATTGCGCCGCGCGGCTGGTCCCCGGCGCCGGCGAGTTCTGCTGCACCGGCTGCGCGGGTGCCCACGCACTGGTGCGCGGCCTCGGCCTCGATGCCTTCTACCGCCGGCAGGAGACGGCCGCCGGCACGCTGCGCCCGCCCGAGACGCTCGCCACCGATTTCGCCCCGCTCGCCCGCGCCCGCCCCGATGGCGCGTGGGAGCTCGAGCTGATCGCGAGCGGCCTCACCTGCGGCGCCTGCGTCTGGCTGGTGGAGCAGGCGCTCGCCGCCGAGCCGGACGTGCTCCGCGCCCGCGCCAGCCTCTCGACCCGCCGCCTCGTCATCGCCTGGCGCGGCGAGGCGAAGCGCGCCAACGATCTCGCCGGGCTCGTGGCACGGCTCGGCTTCCGCGTCGCGCCCTTCTCGCCCGCCTGCCTGCGCGCGACCGAGGATGCGGAAGGCCGCGCGCTGCTCCGCGCGCTCGGCATCGCCGCCTTCGGCGCGATGAACGTGATGCTCGTCTCCATCGCCGTCTGGGTCGGCACCGACATGGAGCCCGAGACGCGCCACCTGATGCACTGGCTCGCCGCGCTGATCGGCCTGCCGACGGTGCTTGTCGCGGGGATGCCCTTCTACCGCTCCGCCTTCCGCGCGATCCGCGCCGGGCGCGTCAACATGGACCTCGCCATCTCGCTCGGCGTGATCGCGACGACGCTGATGTCGCTGAGCGAGACGATCCGCAACGGCGACTACACCTGGTTCGACGGCGCGACCGGCCTGCTCGCGCTGCTGCTCGCCGGCCGCGTGCTGGACCGCGCGATGCGCCGCCGCGCCCGCCAGGCCGTGGCGGAGCTGCTCGCCCTGCAGGATGGCAGCGTCGCCCTGCTCCTGCCCGATGGCACCACGCGCGCGGTGCCGGCCGAGAACATCCGCGCCGGCGACCGCCTGCTGATCGCCGCCGGCGAGCGGCTTCGCCTCGATGGCGTCGCCGCCGGGCCGGTGGTGCTCGACACCGCCGCGACCACCGGCGAATCCATCCCGCGCGAGATCGCCGCCGGCGATCCGCTGCCCGCCGGTGCGCAGAGCATGGGCGCGCCCTTCGTGATGACGGTGACGGCGCCCGCGAAGGACGGCTCGCTCGCGCAGCTCGCGCGGCTGCTCGACCGCGCGGAGCAGGGCAGGGGCCGCTTCGTCTCGGTCGCCGATCGCGCCGCGCGCGCCTATGTGCCGGCCGTGCATGCGGTCGCGCTCGCCACCTTCCTCGGCTGGTGGCTCTGGGCCGGCGTGCCGTGGCAGGCGGCGCTGGTGCCGGCCGTCGCCGCGCTCATCATCACCTGCCCCTGCGGCCTCGCCATCGCGGTGCCGGCGGTGCAGGTCGCCGCCGTCGGCGCGCTGTTCCGCCGCGGCGTCCTCGTCGCCTCGCCGACCGCGCTCGAGCGCCTCGCCACCGCCGATGTCGCCGTGCTCGACAAGACCGGCACGCTCACCGAGGGCCGGCCCGAATTGCTGGACGCCGAGGCGCAGGACCCTGCGCTGCTGCACCGCGCCGCCTCGCTGGCGCGCGCGAGCCGCCATCCGCTCGCGCAGGCGCTGGTCCGCGCCTGCCCCGATGCGCCCGCGCTGGACGGCGTGCGGGAGATCCCCGGCAAGGGCCTGCTCCGCGGCAGCCTCCGCCTCGGCAGCCCCGCCTTCTGCGGCCTGCCGGAGGACGCCGGCTCCGGCATGGTGCTCTGCCTCGCGGAAGCGGGTGCGCCGCCCGTGCTGTTCCGCTTCGCCGATCGCCTGCGCGCCGATTCCGGCGCGGCGGTGGCCGGCCTCCAGGCGCTCGGCCTCGAGACGGAGCTGCTCTCCGGCGATGGTCCCGCCGCGGTCGAGCAGGCCGCCGCCGCGACCGGCATCGGGCCCTGGCAGGGGCGTGCGACGCCGGCCGACAAGGCCGCGCGGATCGAATCGCTGCGCGCCGCCGGCCGGCGCCCGCTGATGGTCGGCGACGGCCTCAACGACACCGGCGCGCTGGCGCTGGCGCATGTCTCCGCGAGCCCCGCGACCGGCACCGACATCGCCCAGGCGGCCTCCGACCTCGTCATGCGCGGCGAGGGGCTGACCGCGCTGCCGCTCGCCGTGCGCGTCGCGCGCAAGGCGCAGCGGCTTGCCGCGCAGAACATCGCCTTCAGCCTCGCCTACAACATCGTCGCCGTCCCCGTCGCGGTGCTGGGCTTCGCCACCCCGCTGATCGCGGCGCTCGTGATGGCGAGCAGCTCGATGATCGTGATCCTCAACGCGCTGCGCGCGGGGAAGGAGGCGGGCGCATGAACGCGCTGGTGTTCCTGGTGCCCGCCGCGCTGCTGCTCGGCCTGCTCGGCCTGGCCGGCTTCCTCTGGGCGATGCGCTCGCGCCAGTACGACGACCTCGACGGCGCGGCGAGCCGCATCCTCTTCGACGACGAAACCCCACGGAAGGACAAGCCATGACCTATTTCATCGTGATGGGCGCGGTACTGGCCGTGCTCGGCCTCGGCGCGATCGCCGCGGCGCAGGACGCGGGGATGACGATCTTCGGCTTCGGCCTCTTCGCCTTCGGCACGCTCTTCGCGCTGTTCCTGGTGAAGCGCCATTTCGACCTGCAGGACGGCAGCGGCCGGCCCTAGGCCAAACCTAATCCGGCAGCGGCGAAAGCTCCCGCTTCAGGCAGCGCAGCGCGAAGCTGGTGCGCGTGTGGCGCACGCCGGGCAGGCGGTAGAGGCGATCCCGCAGCAGCTTCTCGTAGCCCGCCGTGCCGCCGACCGCGGCCTTGATGACGTAGTCGTATTCGCCGGTGACGAGGTGGCATTCCAGGATCTCCGGGATGCCCGCCACCGTCTCCTCGAAGCGCCTGAGATGCGCCTCGTCATGGCGTTCCATCATCACCTCGATGAACACCGTGTCCGGCAGACCGAGCGCCGCCTGGTCCAGCAGCGCGGCATAGCCGCGGATCACCCCGGCCTGTTCCAGCCGCTTCACCCGCGTCCAGCAGGGCGAGGGCGAGAGGCCGACCTCCTCCGCCAGTTCGGCATTGGTCAGCCGCCCCTGGCGCGCCAGGGTCCGAAGGATCTTCTTGTCAATCGCGTCCATCCCGGCAGCTTCTTCCGAACCTTCGGCGCTGCACAACAGGATTCGGAAGCCTCCTCTGGCGAATCCGGGCCATCCTTCCCATCATCCGGTGATGAAGGACGCCGCCATGGGCAGCCTGCTCCGCCCCGAAGCCTCGCTCGAGGATCGCTGGAACGCCGCCGGCGAGCCGGTGGTGATGACCGGCATCCAGGCGCTGGTCCGCCTGCCGCTGCTGCAACGCCAGCTCGATGCGGCGCGCGGCTGGCGCACCGCGGGCTACATCAGTGGCTATCGCGGCTCGCCGCTCGGCGGCTACGACAAGGAGCTGGAGAAGCAGGCCGCCCGCCTCGCCGCCGCCGATGTCGTGTTCAACCCCGGCCTCAACGAGGACCTCGCCGCCACCGCGGTCTGGGGCAGCCAGCTGCTCCATCTCTCGCCCGGCGCGCGGTTCGAGGGCGTCTTCGGCATCTGGTACGGCAAGGGCCCGGGGACGGATCGCAGCGGCGACGTGCTGCGCCACGCCAACAGCGCGGGCAGCAGCCCGAAGGGCGGGGTGCTCGCGCTTTCGGGCGACGACCCGGCGGCGAAATCCTCCACCGTCACATCGGGCTGCGAGTTCACCTTCGCCGACCTGGAAATCCCGCTGCTCGACCCGGCCGAGGTCGCGGAGGTGCTGGAATACGGCCTGAAGGCCATCGCGCTGTCGCGCTTCGCCGGCACCTGGGCGGCGATGAAATGCGTGGCCGAGACGATGGATGCCGCGCAGACGCTGCGCGTGGACCCGGCCGGCTACGCCACCATCGCGCCCGCCTTCGATTTCCCCCCCGATGGCGTGCATCTGCGCATCCCCGATCCGGCGGTGGCGCAGGAACGCCGCCTGCGCCTCTGCAAGCTGCCGGCCGCCGGCGCCTTCGCCCGTGCCAACGGCCTCGACCGCATCGTGGCGGACAGCCCGCATGCGCGCTTCGGCATCGCCGTGCGCGGCAAGGCCTTCGCGACGCTGCGCCAGGCGCTGGCCGATGCCGGCCTCACGCCCGACATCGCGCGGCAGGGCGGGCTTCGCATCTGGAAGGTCGGCCTCGCCTGGCCGCTGGATGCGGAAGGCGCGCGCGCCTTCGCGACGGGGCTCGAGGAGGTGCTGGTCATCGAGGATCGCCGCGCCTTCCTCGAATCCCAGCTCAAGGAGGCGCTGTATCCGCTGCCGGACCGCCCGCGCGTCGTCGGCAAGAAGGATGAGCGCGGCGCGCCGCTGCTGTCGGACCTGACGGAGCTCGATGCCGGCCAGGTGCTGCGCGCGCTCGCGATGCGCCTGCCGGAGACGCTCCGCACGGAGCGCCTTTCCGCCCGCCTGCGCGAGCTGGAGGAACTCGAGCGCGCCGCCGCCGAGCCGATCGTCGCGCGCGATCCCTTCTACTGCCCCGGCTGCCCGCACAACACCTCGACCCGCGTGCCGGAAGGCTCGCGCGGCCTCGCCGGCATCGGCTGCCACTGGCTCGTCACCAAGATGCCCGAGCGCAACACGCAGAGCTTCACCCAGATGGGCGGGGAAGGCGTGCCCTGGCTCGGCATCGCGCCCTTCACGACGGAGCCGCACGTCTTCGCCAATATCGGCGACGGCACCTGGGCGCATAGCGGCAGCCTGGCGCTGCGCGCCGCCGCGGCGGCGGGGGCGAACATCACCTACAAGGTGCTGGTGAACTCGGCGGTCGCGATGACCGGCGGCCAACAGGTGGAAGGCGCGCCCGGCGTCGCGCGCATCGCGGCGCAGATCAGGGCCGAGGGCGTCGGGCGCATCGCCATCGTCTCCGACGATCCCGCCCGCCACAAGGCCGATCCCGAGATGCCGCGCGGCGTCACCTTCCATGACCGCGCCGAGCTCGACGCGGTGCAGAAGGACCTGCGCGAGACCCCCGGCGTCACCGCGCTGATCTACGACCAGGAATGCGCCACCGAGCGGCGCCGCAAGCGCAAGCGCGGCACGGCCGCGAGGGCAGAGCGCCGCGCCGTGATCAACCCGCGCATCTGCGAGGATTGCGGCGAATGTTCCCGCGTCTCCAACTGCATCGCGGTGGAGCCGCTGGAGACGCCCTTCGGCCGCAAGCGCGTGATCGACCAGTCCGCCTGCAACCAGGACCTTTCCTGCGTCCAGGGCTTCTGCCCGTCCTTCGTCACGCTGCTGGGCGCGGAGCCGGCGAAGCCGAAGCCGGTCGCGGCGGAAGCCGGCCTGCCCGATCCCACGCTGCCGGAGCCGCTGGACGGCGCGGCCTGGAACATCCTCGTCGCCGGCGTCGGCGGCCAGGGCGTGACCGCGCTCGGCGCGATCCTCGCCATGGCCGCGCATCTCGATGGCCGCCCGAGCCGCAGCGTGGACACGCTCGGCTTCGCGCAGAAGGGAGGCGGCGTCTATGTTCAGCTCCGCATCGGCCGCGTCGGCGCGGACGAGGCGAGCATCCCCGCGCCGCGCATCGCCGCCGGCCAGGCCGATGTGCTGCTCGCCGCCGATCCCGTCGTCGCCCATGGCCGCGCCGCGCGGCCGCTGCTCGGCCCGGGGCGCACCGTGGCGCTGGTGGAGGACAGCGTCGCGCCGACTGCCGCCTTCGTGCGCGACACGGCGACGCGCTACGACGCCGCGGCGATGCAGGCGAGCCTGCGCGCGGTGACGAAGGAACTCCACCCGATGCGCGGCTTCGCCGCCGTGGTGGAGCAGCTCGGCGATGCGATCTTCCTCAATGTCTGGCTGCTCGGCGCGGCCTATCAGCGCGGCCTGATCCCGGTGAGCGCCGCCGCGATCGAGCAGGCGTTGCGCCTCAACGGCGCGCAGGTGGAACGCAACCTCGCCGCCTTCGCGCTCGGCCGCCGCGCGGCGCTCGCCGGCGATGCCGCCCCGCCCGCGCCCGAGACGCCGGAGGCGCTGATCGCCCGGCGCGTCGCCGACCTGACCGCGTATCAGAACGCCCCCTATGCGCGCCGCTACGCCGAGTTCGTCGCGCAGGTCCGCGCCGCCGAGGCGCCGCTCGGCACCGACCGTCTCACGCGCGCGGTGGCCGTGCAGCTGCATCGCCTGATGGCCTTCAAGGACGAATACGAGGTCGCCCGCCTGCACAGCCTGCCCGAATGGCGCGCGCAGCTCGCGCAGGATTTCGCCGGCTCGCCGCGGATCGAGCTGAACCTCGCCCCGCCGCTGCTATCGCGCACCGATCCCAACACCGGCCTGCCGCGCAAGCGCCGCTTCGGCCCCTGGATGCTGCGCGCGATGGGCTGGCTGCGCCACGGCAAGGCGCTCCGCTTCACGCCGCTCGACCCCTTCGGCCGCACCGAGGAGCGCCGCATGGAACGCGCGCTGATCGAGGAGTACCGCGCCGCGATCGCGGCCTTCCTGCCGAAGCTCACGCCAGCCAACCACGCCGCGATCTGCGACTGGGCGGAGGCCGCCGCCGGCATCAAGGGCTTCGGCCCGGTCAAGGCGCGCAACCTGGCCCGCGTCCGCGCCCGCTGGGCGGAGATCGCCGCGGCGATCGCCTGAGCGGCGACGGCTTCAGAACCCGATGCGCAGCGGGCTTGCGCCGATCGGCGCGGCGCGCCCGGCGGGGGGCTGGGCCTGACCGGGTTGGGGGTTCACATAGCGATGGATCATGATCACCTGGATGGCGCGGGTATCCGTCTCCGGCACGCGCAGCGCCATCACGCCGACCGGGCCGGGTGTGAGCCCGCGCGGATTGATCGTCGCGCCCTGGCGCAGCCGGGTTCCGTTCGATGGCGGCATCGCCGCCACCTCCGCGTCGGTCAGGGCGGTCACCATCACGCGCGAACCGGCCGCCGCGTCCTCCACCGAGCGCAGGAAGCGGACGAATTCGCGTTCGACCGCCGCCGCATCGAGCCCGCCGACCCAGAGCTCGCAGTTCGCCGGCTCGGCCCATACGAGAAAGGCGGGCGGCCCGCCGATGCGCGCCGAGAGCGTGCCGTTCGTCCGCGTCACGGTCTCGCGCAGGTCGGCGGGCAGCGCCTCGGTCTGCAGCGGCACGAAGCCGTAGCGGCCGCCGCGCTGCGCGACCCCTGCCCGGTCGAGCTGCCCGCAGATCTGCCCGAAGGCCAAGACCGCATCCGCCTCGCCCCCCCCGCTGGCCGCGCCCATCGCCGGGCTCCGCGCCCCGTCTGTGCCCGCCTGGCAGGCGCCGAGCAGCAGCGCGACGGCCAGGGCACGCAGCGGGGACAGCGTGGACATCGGCGGGGCTTCCGTTCGGTCAGCGAATCCTTCTCCGCCGCGTGGCCGGCGGGTGTCAAGCTGGACGCGGCACCCGGCCTCGCGATAACGCTGGACGGAGACCGCCATGCCGCCGGATGACGCGATGTTCGACCTGCCCGAAGCGACACGCGAATTGCGCGAGACGGCACTCGCCTTCGCGCGCGATCGCCTCGCGCCGCATGCGCTCGACTGGGACGAGGCGAAGCACCTGCCCGTGGACGTGCTGCGCGAGGCCGCCTCCCTCGGCATGGCCGCGCTCTATGTGCGCGAGGAGAGCGGCGGCGCCGGCCTCACGCGCCTCGACGCGGCCGTGGTGTTCGAGGCGCTCGCGACCGGCTGCCCGACCATCTCCGCCTTCCTCTCCATCCACAACATGGTCGCGTGGATGATCGACCGCTTCGGCAGCGACGCGCAGCGCACCGAACACCTGCCCGCGCTCGTCAGCATGGACCGCATCGCGAGCTACGCGCTGACCGAGCCCGGCGCCGGCAGCGACGCCGCCGCGCTGTCCACGAAGGCCATGCGCGACAATGCGGGCTATGTGCTGAACGGCGCCAAGCAGTTCATCAGCGGCGCCGGCGTCTCCGACCTCTACCTCACCATGGTCCGCACCGGCGGCCCGGGTGCCGCCGGCGTCTCGGCCCTGCTGGTCCCGAAGGAGACGCCGGGCCTCTCCTTCGGCGCGAACGAGCGGAAGATGGGCTGGAACGCGCAGCCGACGCGCCAGGTGATCTTCGAGGACGCCCGCGTCCCCGCCTCCGCCCTGCTCGGCGAGGAAGGCCAGGGCTTTCGGTTTGCCATGGCGGGCCTCGATGGCGGCCGGCTCAACATCGGCGCGTGCAGCCTCGGCGGCGCGCAGCGCGCGCTCGATATCGGCTTGGCCTATGTGCAGGAACGTCGCGCCTTCGGCCAGGAGATCGCGCGCTTCCAGGCGACGCAGTTCCGCCTGGCCGACATGGCGACGGAGCTCGAAGCCGCGCGCAGCCTGCTCTGGCGTGCCTGCGCGAAGCTGGATGCGAAGGCGCCGGACGCCGCCGCCTTCTGCGCCATGGCCAAGCGCTTCGCCACCGACACCGGCTGGCGCGTCACCGACGAGGCGCTGCAACTGCTCGGCGGCTATGGCTACCTGGCCGATTACGGCGTCGAGAAGATCCTCCGCGATCTCCGCGTCCATCGCATCCTGGAAGGCACCAACGAGATCATGCGCCTGATCGTCGCGCGGCACATGCTGGGGCGCTGAGTCTCGACAAGCCCGCCCGCCCGCGCCAGCCTGCCGCGGCCCATGCAGGACCACGCCATGCCCAGCCGCGACGGCGCCATCGCGCGCGCCACTTCCTTCTTCGACGAGGGCGGCTATGCCGCGCTGCTCGGCCGCCTCGTCGCCATCCCCTCCACCTCGCAGGAGGCGGATTCGATGCCCGCCCTGCAACGCTACCTGCGCGAGGGCATCGCCCCCTGGGTCGAGGGCATGGGCTTCCGCACCACCATCCACCCGAACCCGCAAGCGGGCTTCGGCCCGATCCTGACGGCCGAGCGCATCGAGGACCCGTCGCGCCCCACCATCCTGCTCTACGGGCATGGCGACACGGTGCGCGGGCTCGAGGACCAGTGGCATGACGGCATCAAGCCCTGGGAGGTCACCGACCGCGGCGACCGCTGGTACGGCCGCGGCACCGCCGACAACAAGGGCCAGCACGCGCTGAACCTGGCCGCGCTGGAAGCCGTGCTGGCCGAGCGCGGCGGGAAGCTCGGCGCCAACGTCAAGCTCGTGATCGAGACCGCCGAGGAACGCGGCTCCCACGGCCTCAAGGATTTCGTCGCTTCGCATGCGAAGGAGCTTGCCGCGGATGCGCTGATCGCCTCCGACGGGCCGCGCGTCGAGAAGGAGGTGCCGACCATCACCGTCGGCACGCGCGGCACCTGGCATTGCGACCTGGTCGTGAAGCTCCGCCCCGGCGGCGTCCATTCCGGCCATTGGGGCGGCCTCACGCGCGACCCCGCGGTGATCCTCGCGCATGCCATCGCCAGCATCTGCGACCGCAACGGGAAGATCATGGTGCGCGACTGGCTGCCGGCCGGCTTGCCGCCGGTGGTGCAGGAGCTGCTGAAGGATTGCCCCGTGGGCGGCGGCGACGGCGCCGCGACCATCGACGAAGGCTGGGGCGAGCCCGGCTTCACCGCGGCGCAAAAAATCTATGGCTGGTGCAGCTTCATCGTCCTCGCGATGGTCTCCGGCCGCCCCGAGAACCCGGTGAACGCCGTCGCCCCCGATGCCCGCGCCCATTGCCAGATCCGCTACACGGTGGACGCGCCGACCGAGCGCTTCGAGCCCGCCTTGCGCGCGCATCTGGACGCGCATGGCTTCGAGCTGGTGAAGATCGAGAACGCC
>VFQP010000248.1_pt1 | contig 128703 bp, 99 predicted proteins | sample 3512351 | NCBI WGS metagenome assembly VFQP01 (sample SAMN10412372, study PRJNA504923) | tailings metagenome | isolation source: Relicate 1 Philex TSF1 revegetated site | place: Philippines: Tuba, Benguet | collected 2017-08-29
AATCACCGCTAACGCGGATTTTTTCTAATCGCTAATATACCATATCATATGGCAACAACTGCAGACATCCGTAACGGATTAGTTATTAACTTCAACAACGATTTATTCCAAGTTATTGAATTTCAACACGTAAAACCAGGCAAAGGCGCCGCTTTTGTACGTACAAAAATCAAAAGTCTTACTAGTGGTAAAGTACTAGACAATACTTTCAACTCAGGGGCTACTATTTACCCTGTACGGGTAGAGCGTCGTGAGTTTCAGTTTTTGTACAAAGATGAAGCTGGTTTCAACTTTATGGACAATGAGACTTTTGACCAAGTTTCTATTTCAGAAAAACTCGTTGGTAATGCAGATTTGATGAAAGAAGGTCAACTAGTGGAAATTCTGCTCAACACCGAAAATGAAACACCCCTCACTTGTGAGCTCCCTCCTTTTGTAGAATTAGAAGTAACCTATGCTGAACCAGGTATCAAAGGAGATACCGCCAATAACCCCCGCAAAGCCGTAGAGGTAGAGACGGGTGCTCGAATCATGGTACCAATGTTTATCGAGCAAGGCGACAAGCTTCGTATTGATACCCGCACCTACGATTATGTAGAGCGCGTCAAATAATTTTTATAATATAGTTAGTAAGTAGTTGCTAGTTATGTATTTATAAAAGAACTAACCTCTGAACACTAACCCCTAAAAAAATGGAAATCAAAGACATCCAAAAGCTCCTCGACTTTATCGCAAACTCTGGCCTAGATGAGGTCAATATCGAAACTGGCGAATTGAAAGTAAGCGTAAAACGCAATAATACAACCACTACCTACGTCACTCCAGCACCGGTTCCAGTAGCTACAGCGGCTCCTGTAGCTGCAGCCCCCGTAGCTACTCCTGCGGCAGCGCCATCACCCGCTGCGGCTCCTGCGCTTAAAGCTGATGAGTCTAAGTACCTCACGATTAAATCTCCCATGATTGGAACATTCTACCGCTCTGCCGGCCCCGATAAGGCTTCATTTGTAGAAATCGGCGACGAAATCTCTTCAGGCAAAGTAGTATGTATTGTGGAAGCAATGAAACTCTTCAATGAGATTGAGTCCGAAATCTCAGGACGCATCGTAAAAGTGCTTGTTGAAAATGCAACTCCCGTTGAATACGACCAGCCACTTTTCTTGGTAGAACCTGCATAACAATTTGAAAATGAGTCAATTTTGGAAATACCATAAGTAGTTATTCCCAAATGAAAAAATTCTCAAATTTTCAAATTCTCAAAAACTATGTTTAAAAAGATACTTATTGCCAATCGAGGCGAAATTGCGTTGCGGGTTATTCGTACATGCCGCGAAATGGGCATCAATACCGTAGCCGTATATTCGACCGCCGACCGCGACAGCCTTCATGTACGCTTTGCCGATGAAGCAGTTTGCATAGGCCCTCCTACAAGTCGTCAGTCTTATCTTAGTATCCCTAATATCATCTCTGCTGCCGAAATTACCAATGCCGATGCCATTCACCCTGGCTATGGTTTTTTGTCCGAAAATGCCGAATTCTCACGAATTTGTGCAGAGTATGGAATTAAATTTATCGGAGCCACTGCTGAACAAATCAACTACATGGGCGATAAGGCTACTGCCAAAGCAACCATGAAAGCAGCAGGAGTACCTGTCATTCCTGGTTCAGAAGGACTACTTGAATCGGTAGAAGAAGGAAAAATACTCGCCAAAGAAATCGGCTATCCCGTTATTGTCAAAGCTACCGCAGGTGGTGGTGGACGAGGAATGCGCATTATCAAAAATGAAAGTGAGTTTCAAAAAGCATGGGATGATGCCAAAATGGAATCAGGGGCGGCATTTGGCAACGACGGTCTCTATCTTGAGAAATTTGTGGAAGAACCACGCCACATCGAAATTCAGGTGGTGGGCGACCAATTTGGACGTGTTTGCCATTTATCTGAACGTGACTGCTCTATCCAACGTCGTCACCAAAAATTGGTAGAAGAAACTCCCTCTCCTATTGTCTCGCCTGAGCTTCGTGAGCGAATGGGACAAGCCGCTATCAAAGGCGCGGCCGCAATCGGCTATGAAGGTGCAGGAACTATAGAGTTTTTGGTTGATAAATATGGCGAGTTTTATTTCATGGAAATGAACACGCGTATTCAAGTAGAGCACCCTATTACGGAAGAAGTTACGAACTTTGACCTTATCAAAGAGCAAATCAAAGTAGCCGCAGGGCAGCCTATTTCGGGACAAAATTATACGCCTCAACTGTACGCAATGGAGTGTCGTATCAATGCCGAAGACCCCGCCAATGGCTTCCGTCCGAGCCCTGGAAAAATTACACAGCTACATTTCCCAGGTGGACACGGGGTCAGAATTGATAGCCACGTGTATGCCGGCTATACCATTCCCCCCAATTATGACTCTATGATTGCCAAGGTAATTGTAAGCGGTCAATCGCGCGCCGAAGTAATGACCCGTATGAAGCGAGCTTTACAAGAGTTTGTGATTGAAGGTATCAAAACTACGATTCCCTTTCATATTCGTCTCATGGATGACCCAGGTTTCCAGTCGGGAAATTTTACAACTAAATACCTCGAAACTTTCGACTTTAGTGGATTATAACACTCCTCTAACCTTTATACAAAGCGGGCCTTTATGGTCCGCTTTTATTTTGAATGGCTAATCATTCTCTTTAATACTACTTTTTGAAGATTTTCGACCGAAAAATTTGTCACTTCGACTTTTGTAGCTTGTTTTTTACCTGAAGTTACTTCAAAAACCAACTCTTCTCCTCGTAATTCATAGGTAGAAGTAAGAGTGATTCCTTGCGTTTCAAAAACACAATACAGTTTATTGTCAAACAAATAATTGATTAGCTCTACACCATCACCTTCGTCTATTACATAGATACCTTTGGAAGCGTCTTTGGTCTTTAATTGGTAGTCTTTTACCATAGGCATTTTAGAGGATAGATACTCGGTTTTCCAAGTCCATTCTCCAGAAGACGACATAGGCGCAACGGTGAGTCTGACCTCTACACTATCCTTCAAGCTACCATACCGATAGATGTGCATTTGTCCTTTCCAAGTTCCGACACAATGTTGGATAAATGTATTCTGCCCTTGTACAATATACCCTATAGTTGTGAATAAAAGCCCTACCACTACCTTTCTCATAATAATCCGTCTTATTCCTAGTACTCTCATTTCAGTTCATCTACTGTATCGATATAATAGCAATGTGGGTGGTTTTTCATACCAATTTTGGGGTAATATTCCACTGCTTTGGGTGCAGAAAGTAAAATAAGTTTGGCCAGAGGTGCCGCTAATTTTGTTTGACGAATCAGTTCTGTACCAATTCCCCTTTTTTGATACGCTGTATCCACGGCCAAATCAGACAAATAAGTACAAAAAGCAAAATCCGTAATAGCGCGTGAGACTCCGATAATGACGCCATTGTCACGAGCGGTCACAATCAAATTAGCATTTTGTAGCATCATCGCAAGGCGTTCTGTATCTTCTATAGGACGGCGTTCTCCTAAAGTAGAACGTACCAATACGGATTTAAAATCTTGTACTGATAAGTCATTTTCAAGCTGATAAGTAATCATAGGGTATCTAAAATTTGCCTTATGGGTTTCCAAATTAGTTAAAATTTTGGTATCCCGAAAATATCTATTTTAATTTAGCGTATCAATCTCAAAACTGACTACTAACATTTTTTTTTAACTCTTCTCCCTTTAGTTTTGGTAAATTAATATAGTATACTTTATCAACATATTCCTCTCCCTCCCATGGCTGCTACATTAAAATGCCCTAAATGTGATAGTTTAGAGACTGTCAGAAACGGAATTATCAAAAACCGCCAAAGATTTAGATGCAAAAAGTGCGACTACAACTTTACCGTCGATAAGCTTGGCAAAGGTATCAGTTCGTACTATGTTATAAAAGCTTTACAGCTCTATATTGAGGGGGTAAGTTTTCGTGAAATAGAAAGATTACTAGGTGTAAGTCACGTATCAGTGATGAATTGGGTCAAAAAATACCAAATCAAAATTCCAGACCGTATTACACATCATGCTACTTACAAAGTGATGAGTCATAAAGAATTGGCGGAGTTTTATGCCGACCGTAAAAACCTAGAAGGAACGGGCATGATTGTGACCGAGCTAGGGGACAAATTTATGATGATTAAATGGGAGCGTTTTAAAGATTGAAAAGGTCAAAATTACCTTCCTACTGAGAGCCACACCCTAGGGGTGTGGCTTTAATTTTAAACTTTTTCACGTTTTTTTGCTAATATAATATACTTTTGCTAAAATAATATAGACGCATTATTTGTAATTTATTCCTCTACTTATCTACCTTTTCTCTTATTTTACTTTGTAGTTGGCATACAATATTTGGCTTAGTGAAGCCTTCGCAGTATATTTTTTAAAATCTACCTCTTCAATTACCCCTTCTACTGCCTATTATTGGGTTATCTAATCTTTACCTATACTTTTTGACCAAAGCTATATCAATATTTTCTTTATTAATTGGATTTTATTGTGCTTTGAACTGTCATTGAAACGCAAGGCGCCAGTGTTTCAGTGAGTTTACCAAAACTTCTCTCAAACCTTTCTTAACCAAAGATGAAAAAAACAATTTTTGCAATAGCTACTGTTTTGGGGTACGCTACTGGCGTACAAGCCCAAGGCTCTTCGGACTATGGCGCGGGAATGAAACTAAACGTAAATCCCGAAGGCACCAAATACGTGCGTCTCATCACTTGGAGTCAAATTTGGATGCGTTCTGTTCAGAACAACCCCGGTACGCTTGTCAATGGCGTAAGTCAAAACAATACCTTCGACATTGGGGCTCGCCGGCTTCGGATGCTCGTTCAAGCTCAAATGAACCCTCGATTTATGGTTTTAGCCCATTTTGGTATCAACAATCAAACTTTTTTGAACGGCGGTGCCCCCGGAACCTCGGGTACAGGAGGCTACGGACAAGGCAAAAAACCAGAATTGTTTTTTCATGATTTTTGGGGTGAATATGCTATCATTCCTGCCCTTAATCCTGATACCAAAAAAGCGAATCCTTTTTCAATGTCGTTTGGAGCAGGCTTACACTATTATTTAGGCTTAAGCCGCATGACAATGCATAGCACACTCAATTTTATGACCGTAGATTCGCCCGTTTTTACGTGGGCAACTATCGAAAATTCAGACCAATTTGCTCGGATGTTTGGCGTATTTTTGAAAGGGAAAGCCAATAAATTTGAGTACCGTTTGAGTCTCAACAAGCCTTTTGCAACCAACATAACACCTGTAGAGGGAGTCGCAGTAGACAACAACGGAGTCAGCAAAACTTCTACTGCAGGCTATTTAGAATATCAATTTTTTGATCAAGAGTCCAATGTGTTGCCATTCAAAGTAGGCTCCTATGTAGGAACCAAGCGCGTGTTTAATATTGGCGCGGGATTTTATAATCAACCCCAAGGCACCCAAAGTCTAAAAAATGGAATCGCGCAGAAACATAATATCAGTTTGATGTCGGTCGATGCCTTTTTGGACATGCCAATTGGCAAAAAAGAAAAAAATACGGCCTTAACTCTTTACAGCGGTATTTATAAATACAACTTTGGCCCCAACTATATCAGAAATGCGGGTATCATGAATGTAGGTACCTTAGACCCTAAATTTGAAGGACAAAAAGCACTAGCAGGAGCTGGCAATGCCCGCCCGTTACTCGGTACGGGCACCATGTTTTATACACAAGCAGGGATAGTATTACCCAAAAGCAGCGAAAAGCCTAAAGTAAGAATACAGCCCTTTGGCGCTTATACTTGGAAAAAACTCGAAGCTCTCAGCAAAAGTGGCAACTACTATGATTTGGGGACTAATTTTTATCTTGAAGGACATCATTCCAAAATCACTCTCCAGTATTCTACTCGCCCTATTTATATTGCTAAAGATAAGATAGATGGCAGTAAAGGAGAGTTTATTATTCAATTTCAAACGTACCTTTAGGAAACTAGAGTCGCATTTAAGCTAAGTAAAATCATACTCAAAAACCCTTACTATTTTTTATAACACCTTAACTTTTTTAAAGTAATGTCTGAAACTGCAAGCGCTGCCGAAAAAGGGCAGAAAAAGCAAAGCCTAGCCGCAATCATCGGCGCCTCATCGGTAGGAACGATGATCGAATGGTACGACTTCTACATATTCGGAAGCTTGGCTACCATTATCGCTACCAAATTTTTTCCGGATGGCAATCCCACCGCCGCCTTCCTTTCTACCCTAGCCACCTTCGCTGCTGGATTTGTGGTGCGGCCTTTTGGCGCTATTTTCTTTGGGCGGCTTGGTGATTTGATTGGCCGCAAATACACCTTCATGGTCACGCTACTTCTGATGGGAGGGGCTACTTTTATGATTGGGTTGATTCCTAGCTACGAAACCATCGGTTTTTTGGCACCTACTTTAGTACTTTTACTGAGGCTCTTACAAGGGCTCGCGCTAGGAGGAGAATATGGAGGAGCTGCTACCTACGTAGCCGAGCACTCCCCTGCCGACAAACGAGGCTTTTGGACTTCATGGATCCAGATTACGGCTACCGCCGGTTTGTTTGTATCGCTCATCGTGATTCAAGTGACCCAAAACAGTATGTCCAAAGAAGCTTTTGCCGATTGGGGCTGGCGGGTACCTTTTTTGGTATCTATCCTCATGGTGTATGTATCGGTGTTGATTCGTAAAAATATGCACGAGTCTCCCCTTTTTGCCAAAGCCAAAGCAGAAGGAAAGACTTCGACCAATCCCCTGAAAGAATCTTTTGGGAATCGCTACAACTTCAAATTTGTGCTTCTCGCCTTACTAGGTGCTACCATGGGACAAGGCGTGGTATGGTACACGGGGCAGTTTTATGCGTTGAGTTTTCTTCAAAAAGTAATGGCAATAGACCTTCAGCAATCCAACGAACTCATGACCTATGCTTTGGTATTGGGAACGCCCTTCTTCGTATTCTTTGGATGGCTTTCCGACAAGATTGGTCGTAAGGGTATTATGCTAGCGGGGATGCTCATTGCGATTTTATCGTATCGTACGATTTACGAAAAAATGTACCAAACCACCAACTTTAAAAATAAAACGGAAATCACCGACAAGACGAGTATTGAAGTATCTCGCAAATTGGAGGTAAAGGATGGCGTGGCTACGAAAGATTCATTGATTACGACTACCACCAAGAAAGAATTTACAGACGGCACTAAATACGAAGAAAAAAAGATTGAGAAAATCTTAGCCGTTGCTGCTGCCGACGCTCCTAAGCCCGAAATTAAGAAGACCGTTACGATCAACGACAGCGACAAATGGACCTTGATATGGCTGGTATTCATTCAAGTGATTTTTGTCACCATGGTATATGGCCCTATCGCGGCATTCTTAGTAGAAATGTTTCCGACGCGCATTCGTTACACTTCTATGTCGTTGCCTTATCACGTGGGCAATGGAGTTTTTGGAGGATTGTTACCTACTATTGCTACTGCTCTCGTGGCATCGGCGGGCAAAGCCAACGAAACAGCCACTGCCGCTGGTCAAGCTGTTCCGTACGCCGCACCTTATTTGGAAGGTCTTTGGTATCCTATTGTGATAGCGGGGATTTGCTTTGTGATTGGGTTGTTGTACATCAATGGCAAAGACCGGAATGTAAATGACTAATACCACTTTTTGAGACCCAAAGGCTGATTCACAAAAGCTTTTTTAAAATCATTTCATCTATTTTTTGAAAAACGACAATACAATGAACACAATAAAAAGACTTGCCGGTGTACTTTGGCTCCTCGTGGGAGCTGCCGCAGGATACTATCTTTTAATCAATCAGGCCCTTCCAAAGTTTAGTACTGGCAAATCGGAAGATTTGATTCCCGCCGGAATTTATACTTTCATTTTATGCCCGCTGATTGTAGGAAGTTTGGCCACTTTTGGAGTTTATGCCCTCAAAGGCGAATACGATAATCAAAATTAGGTTTAGGGTTTAGTAGTATGGATGGTTGTTGGGGTGAAATATATCTTCGACAACCATTTTTTAACCCTCTTCCTTTGGTTTTAAATTCAAACATGTCCCTTTTTCATGAATCGTAACCGCGAATTACTGTTGGCCTCTTTATGTATATTGACGATGGCGATCTTCAACACGCCCCTTTTGTCGATATATAATTACGGCGCCTTTATAAGCGGAATTCCAGTCTTTTATGTCTTTCTTTTTGGAGGTTGGTTGGGTATCATTTTAATCATTGCTTGGCTTGTACGCCAACCCAAACAAGATACCAACGATGAGTAGTTTGTGGATTATTACATTGTCTCTGATTTATCTGTTGGTATTGTTTGGTATTGCCAACTGGGCCGAGCGTCGTGCAGTAGCACATCGAAGTATCGTCAACAACCCCTATGTCTATGCTTTATCATTGGCCGTCTATTGTACTGCTTGGACTTTTTACGGTAGTGTAGGGCGAGCCGCCGAAAGTGGCCCTGATTTTTTAAGTGTGTACATCGGCCCTACTTTTCTGATTCCTCTTTGGTGGGTCATTTTCAGAAAAATCATTCGGATTTGTAAAGTTCAGCGAATCACGAGCATTGCCGATTTTATTTCGGCCCGTTATGGCAAAAATCGGGCCTTAGGCGGCATCGTGACTTTGGTGTGTTTGTTGGGGATTGTACCTTATATTTCGATTCAGCTCAAAGCTATTACGATAAGTTTCTCGATTTTATCAGGGCATCAGCCTTTGGCTACACAGTCGTTTTGGTCAGACCAATCATTTTATATTGCCTTAGCCCTCATTATTTTCACCATTTTGTTTGGAACCCGCAAACTCGAAGCCAACGAGCGACATGAGGGCCTTGTAGCGGCGATTGCTTTTGAGTCATTGATCAAATTATTCACTTTTATTGCCGTAGGGCTATTCGTAACCTTTGGGCTTTTCAACGGTTTTACGGATATATTCTCACGCGCTGCCGAAGTACCTGACCTCCAAAAACTCTTTGTTTTACCTCAAGAACAAACCGGTAGCTGGTTTTGGCACTGTTTATTGGCAGCGATTGCCATTTTGTTTTTACCACGTCAATTTCAACTTACGGTAGTAGAAAATACCAACGAAAATCATCTCCGCAAAGCGCAGTGGCTTTTCCCGCTTTATTTGCTCATTATCAATATATTCGTTTTGCCAATTGCCCTGAGCGGAAAGCTTATTTTCGGAAACGACACAATCCCCTCTGATACTTATTTACTTGCTTTACCATTGCATTTCAAACAACAAGGACTGGCCTTTTTAACATATCTAGGTGGTTTTTCGGCAGCTACCAGTATGATTATTGTAGAATGTACTGCCCTTACGGTAATGTTTACCAACAATCTGCTTATGCCTGTTTTGGTAGGTCGCCCAAGCTGGCAAAAGGGGCTTGGTAGTTCCGGGGGGAGTTTTGTACTCAATGCCCGTAGGCTATTTATCGGAGTCATTATTTTATTGGCGTATTTATATTACAAAAACGTCAGCGACAAGTACTCGTTGGTATCGGTCGGGATGGTTTCTTTTGCAGCAGTTGCCCAATTTGCCCCGGCTGCTTTAGGCGGGATTTTCTGGAAAAAAGCCAATCTTGTAGGTGCTATGGGTGGTATTTTGGCCGGAAGCACAGTATGGCTTTATACCCTTATTATTCCTTCTATGGTTTCAAACGGTTTTATTTCAACTGATTTTTTAACGTATGGCCCTGCCCATATCAGTTGGTTACGGCCAGAAGCCCTTTTTGGACTTGAAAGTATGGACAATCTTTCTCATGGGGTATTTTGGTCCTTGTTTTTCAATTTGATTTTTTATGTATGTGGTTCGCTTCATTTCGGTCAAAGTGCTCTTGAACACAACCAAGCGGCTTTATTTGTTGATATTTTCAAATATGATACTTCTTATGAACGCTCGGTCGCTTGGCGTGGAAAAGCCCTCATTACCGACATTGTGACACTCATGAGCAAATTTTTTGGGAAAACACGCGCAGAAAGGGCGCTTACGCTCTATGCTCGCCGCAACAAACTAAGTCTCCAAACCAAATACGCTGACCCCATGCTTGTCAACTACGCCGAAAAAATGCTCAGCGGAGCCATTGGTGCGGCCTCTGCTCGCATTGTAGTGGCTTCTGTGGCGAAGGAAGAACGTATCACGGTCGATGAAGTAATTGATATTCTTAAAACATCCCAAGAACTGAAGACCGTCAATGAAGAGCTTACCCGAAAATCTCGCGAACTAGAAGCTTTGACGCATCAACTCAAACAGGCTAATGACAAACTTAGAGTATCTGAGCAGCAAAAAGATGATTTTTTATCGACCGTAACCCACGAAATCCGCACTCCGCTGACTTCCATTCGGGCCTTATCCGAAATCATCCACGATAATCCTGATATGGAGCTTTCGCAACAGCAGCATTTTTTGACTACCATCATCAAAGAATCTGATAGACTCACCCGACTCGTCAATCAGGTGTTGGATTTGGAAAGGTACGAAACAGGACGCTATCAGCTTTCTAAAGAGACTTTTTCGATTCAGACCCTCATCTCCGAATCTATTAACTCAATTGAGCAGTTGGCCAAAGAAAAAGAAATCATTATCAAAACATCTTATCAAGGTTCGTTGGGCAATATCTACAGCGATTACGACCGATTGATGCAAGTTTTGATTAATCTTCTATCGAATGCTATTAAGTTTTGCCCGAGTCAAAATGGTTTAATTGAAGTATTGGCAAAAGTAGAAAATGGTATTTTACTAATAAGCGTCAAAGACAATGGCCCCGGTATCAGTCCCGAACTGCAAGCCCTCATCTTCGATAAATTCTATCAAGCTGAGTCAAAACATAATCGCAAAGCCAAAGGCAGTGGGCTTGGGCTAGCGATTTCAAAAAAAATCATTGAGCTATGTAAAGGAGACATTCAGGTACAAAGTACCTTAGGTGAAGGGGCGGTTTTTACTTTTCAAATTCCTACGATGATGTCCTAAAAACCACTCAAAAGCACTATCAATAAACATTTTACAAAATATTTACTCAAAGAAATCAGCATCTATACCACTTTTGCAACTTAATTTTATTTTCAAAAAATTAATTTTCTACTTTACGCCATTATTGACACTGAAGCGATTGTAGGTTTCTACCGAAAATGTGATTAGCATGACACGCCAGCATATAAAAATATTAATAGTAGACGATGAACCCAATATTTTGATGTCGTTGGAGTTTTTGATGAAAAAAGAAGGGTATCGCGTATTTATTGCTCGCGATGGTGAAGAGGCTTTTGACATCATTCGTAGCGAAGTTCCTGATGTGGTTTTATTGGACATCATGATGCCCAAAGTCAACGGTTATGAGGTATGTACTTTTATCAAAACTAGTCCAATGTACCAGCACATCAAAGTTGTTTTTATGAGTTCAAAAAGTCGAGAAATCGATTTGCAAAAAGGATATGAGTTGGGAGCAGACTTGTATATACCCAAGCCATTTTCGACCCGTGACATGGTATCCAAGGTAAATGCGCTTGCGACAAGCACCTTGTAATAAGCACTTTATATTTCATAAATCATGAAATCGTCAATACAATCGTATGCTGACTTCTATGAGGCCAGTCTAGCTAATCCTTTGGCCTTTTGGAGCCAACAAGCGGCTAAAATTGCTTGGTATGAGTTCCCCACTCAAATCCTCACTACCAATGAACAGGGCTTTTATCGGTGGTTTGAGGGTGGCAAACTCAATACTTGCTACTTAGCGATAGACTATCATGTAGAAAATGGCCGTGCCGATCAAGTAGCCCTCATTTACGACTCACCTGTCACTCATCAAATTCAAAAATATACTTATCGTGAGCTTCAAACCCAAGTGGCGAAGCTAGCGGGCGCATTGCACAATTTGGGTGTACAAAAGGGTGATTGCGTCATCATTTATATGCCTATGGTACCCGAAGCAGCATTTACTATGCTGGCTTGTGCTCGGTTGGGGGCGGTTCATTCGGTAGTATTTGGCGGTTTTGCACCTCATGAATTAGCAATTCGAATCGACGACACCCGTCCTAAAGTTGTTGTTTCGTCCTCCTGTGGTATTGAGTTTGACCGAGTTGTTCCTTATAAACCACTCCTCGATGAAGCCATTCGACAAGCTAGCTTCAAGCCGCCTCATTGTCTTATTCTGCAACGTCCCATGACCACCGCAAGCATGGAAACCAACCGAGATGTCGATTTTGAGGAAGCCCTCCAACAAGCCTCTCCTACCGAATGTGCCGTATTAAGTGCCCTCGACCCTCTGTATGTTTTATACACCTCCGGCACTACAGGAAAGCCAAAAGGAATAGTCAGAGACAATGGCGGTCATGCTGTAGCTATGAAATTTTCAATGGAATATGTGTATGATATAGCCCCTGGCGATGTATATTGGGCCGCTTCAGATTTGGGCTGGGCAGTGGGTCACTCATATATTGTATATGCCCCTCTCATTCAGGGCTGTACTACCATTTTGTTTGAAGGAAAACCAGTACGTACTCCCGATGCTGGCACCTTCTGGCGCATCATAGCAGCGCATAGAGTTAAAGTTTTTTTTACTGCGCCTACTGCTTTTAGAGCTATCAAAAAAGAAGACCCTACCGCCGAGCATCTCCAAAAATATGACCTTAGTTCTCTAAAACAAATATTTGTGGCGGGAGAGCGCTGCGACCCGCCTACTTTAGAGTGGCTCCAACAAATCACCAAAGTGCCTATCATCGACCATTGGTGGCAAACCGAATCGGGCTGGCCTATGATTGCCAATATGACCGGGGTCGAAATGTTTACGGTGAAAGCAGGCTCTGCTACCAAGCCCGTGTGTGGATTTGATGTTCAGATTTTGGACGAAGAGGGACATCCCCTTCCGCCCAAACACGAAGGATATGTATGTATTAAGCTTCCGCTTCCGCCAGGCTGCCTACCTACGTTGTGGAACGACGACCCCCGCTTTCAGCAGTCTTATTTATCAAAATTTCCGGGCTATTATCTTTCAGGCGATGGCGGGTATAAAGATGAAGACGGGTACGTATATATCATGGGACGAGTCGATGATGTCATCAATGTGGCAGGGCACCGACTCTCAACGGGCGAAATGGAAGAATTTGTGGCCTCTCATACTGCCGTGGCAGAATGTGCCGTAGTAGGAATTGCCGACGAGTTGCGCGGTCAACGTCCCGTGGGGTTTGTGGTACTCAAAGACAAAGTAGAAATTGAAGAAAATACGCTTGAAACTGAGCTAGTGACCATTGTACGAGAGCAAATCGGTGCGGTAGCTTTTTTTAGAAATACACTTATTGTAAAGCGTCTTCCCAAAACGCGTTCGGGCAAGATTTTGAGAAAAGTGATGCGTCAAATTGCCGATGGCGAATCGTATAGTATTCCCTCCACTATCGACGACCCTGCGATTTTGAGCGAAATCGCCGAAGCCCTCCAAAAACGGAAGATAGGTAGAGGCTTTGGACACTAAAAAATCTCACTAGTTCGCCTACTTTTCTATACTTGTTTAGCAATTTTGTGATATTTTTTTCACTCAATCGGGAAAATGTTTTGCTATTTTTAGACCCTCATTTCATCACCAATCGTTCCTTACATTAACCTTAATCAATCCAAAACATCAATAAATCATGCGTATACGTACTTTTGAAGACTATCAAGCTGCCTATCAACATAGTGTGGAAGACCCTGAGGGCTTTTGGGCAGAAGTAGCACAAGAATTCAAATGGCATAAACCTTGGAAGCGGGTATTAGACTGGAATTTTGAAGAGCCTAATGTGAAGTGGTTTGTAGGTGGCAAAACCAATATTACCGAAAATGCGCTCGATAGACATCTCAGAGAATTAGGAAATCGTCCTGCTATTATCTGGGAACCCAACGACCCCTCTGATCCAAGCGTAACGCTTACCTATAAAATGCTCCATGACCAAGTGTGTCGATTTGCGAATGTACTCAAACGCAATGGAGTTCAGAAAGGAGACCGTGTGTGTATTTACCTTCCGATGGTGCCCGAAGCTGCCATAGCGATTTTGGCTTGTGCCCGCATTGGTGCCATACATTCAGTGGTTTTTGGTGGATTTTCGGCCCAATCTCTTACCGATCGTATCAACGACTCCAATTGTAAGGTCATCGTTACGTCAGACGGGGCGGCCCGGGGCAATAAAAACATCCCGATGAAAGACACCGTCGATGATGCCCTCATTGCTTGCCCTTCGGTACAAAAAGTAATTGTACTTACCCACACCCGTACGCCTATCTCTATGATCAAAGGACGTGATGTATGGTGGGAGAGTGAAATGAAGCAAGTCACTTCCGACTGCCCCGCCCAACTGATGGACTCCGAAGATCCCCTCTTCATCCTTTATACTTCAGGCTCTACTGGTAAGCCCAAAGGGGTAGTTCATACCACGGGTGGCTACATGGTTTATACGGCTTATACTTTCCAAAATGTATTCCAATACGAACCCGGCCAAATCCACTTTTGTACCGCTGATGTGGGCTGGATTACAGGGCATAGTTACATTGTTTATGGTCCATTGTTGAGCGGTGCCACCACCGTCATGTTTGAGGGGGTACCTACCTATCCTGACGCAGGACGTTTTTGGGATATTGTGGATAAACACAAAGTGGATATTCTTTATACCGCCCCCACGGCCATCAGATCGTTGATGGGCTTTGGTCTCAAATATGTTGAAGGAAAAGACTTAAGTTCGTTGAAAGTCTTGGGTTCGGTGGGTGAGCCTATCAATGAGGAAGCATGGAATTGGTACAACGAAAATATCGGAAAAAGCCGCTGTCCCATCGTTGATACTTGGTGGCAAACCGAGAATGGCGGTATTTTGATTTCGCCTATTGCGGGCGTTACCAAAACCAAACCTACCTATGCCACATTGCCACTTCCGGGTGTACAACCTGTATTGGTAGATGAGGCAGGAAATGAGATTGAAGGAAATGGCGTAAGCGGTAACTTATGCATTAAGTTTCCGTGGCCGTCTATCATTCGTACTACTTGGGGCGACCACGAGCGTTGCCGCCAAACTTACTTCTCGACCTACCCTGGTAAGTATTTTACGGGTGACGGCTGTCTCCGCGACGAAGATGGCTACTATCGCATCACAGGGCGGGTAGATGATGTCTTGAACGTATCAGGACACCGTATCGGAACAGCGGAGGTCGAAAATGCCATCAATATGCACTCTGATGTGATTGAAAGTGCCGTAGTAGGTTATCCACATGACATCAAAGGGCAAGGGATTTATGCTTTCGTCATCAGCGAAAATCTACTCGACGACGAAGATCTCTCAAGACGCGATATTTTGGCAACTGTAACACGTATCATTGGACCCATTGCCAAACCTGACAAAATTCAGTTTGTGAGGGGATTGCCCAAAACTCGCTCGGGTAAAATCATGCGCCGAATCCTGCGCAAAATAGCCGAAGGAGATACCTCCAACTTAGGCGATACTACCACCCTACTCGACCCTAGTGTAGTAGAAGACATCAAAGACGGAGCTTTGTAAGCTTGAGATTTTAAAATCTTTTATACGAAAAAAGCTGCTTTTCAAAAAAGCAGCTTTTTTCGTATAAAAGATAAAACGCAAACACAGGCACCCCTCCTCTTATAAAAAAAATACTATTATCCTTCTAAAAAGCGATAACATAAAAAATACCGTATATCCAGTATATAATTTATCAAAATTTGATTTTTTACTTTTCAAAAACCAAAATCAATACAAAAAAATTAGCATTTTTAAAAATGTAGCATTTCCGAAAAGGGATATACAGTTGACCTCAAAAATGCCAAAATCAACACAAAAAGGATATTTTTATATAATTTTACAAACAATCAATTTGACATATTCAATAATTTTGAAAATTATTTGTTATAACACATAATTTTGTATTAGCTTTGAATCATAATCATAGTTTTAAGACGCACTTTATTACTTTTATTATACTTCATCAACAACAAAGTTTCTTTTTTTTGGTCCCTTCTTTCTCCTAAAGAAGGGACTCATTTTGGGTAGCTATTCCTAAACCCTGCTTTATTTGAGCAACATCAGAGCTCCCCACCTTTTATGATTTTCGTAAGAAATGACGTATCCCCCTCTGCAAGTATTTCTGAAGAGGGGGATATACAGCAAGTTTATAGTACTTCGAACACATTAGTACTCCTCGTCCTGCATCCAAGGGGATGTAGATTCATATTGAGAAAAGCGATATCCCTTTGTATAAGCAATACCTTGGACTACGGTATGCAGTTCGGCCAGTTCTTCGGTGGGTCCGCAACCCGACTGAAAGGCGATTACCTCACCACTTTCCAAAACAAAACACCCAAATACTTGGGTATGACCAAGAGGCCAGTTTTCGATTTTGAGCCAAAAATTAGATGGTCTGATGGTCTTCAGGGCATCGCGGCTGCGCGTGTACGGAGCCGAGGCAACACCCAGAAATTGAGCGACCTGTTGATCAATTTTGTCCAGCCCCGCAGCATCGTTCGGGTGGGTTGATTCGATTTGGGCAATGATGAGTTGGGCACTGTGTTCGGTTTGTATTTGAAAGTGAAGGATATAGAGTTGTCCTTATAAAAACAGGAATATAAAACTGTAAACGCTTTTCGGAGTAGCCCTAGCTACGTAGTTGAGGGAGTGTTTGTGCTCGGTAGTTAAGAAGACATGTTATTGACAGGTATACTTGCAGGTTGCTATACCGGGAAAATTAAAAATTGGGCGGTCTCGGTGCCACCCAATAAGAAATTAAAAGCAATTATTACTTTTGGGCGACACAATCATCACTGCCTAGCAGATTGTCATTTTCAATACCTAATCTGAAACTATTCGTTCTTGAAGCCAAACCATCGCCATCCTTAATAATTCGCGCTGCCCCAATTTCAATAAAGATTTTATTAGGGTCATTTTTTTCTGTAAATACCAAAGTGGAGTAAAAATCCTTGATGCCCTGTGAGGTAATCTCTCCTGAAAAAATTCTTACCTGCTTGCCGGTAGCTGTACCGTTTTGAACGGACAATTCAGCGAAAATACTGAATTTATTACCTGTTCCAGAAATAAATCCGCCTATCCCAGAAGCTACTGTAGAACTTGATTTAGTATCTATGTTAACGCTCAATTCTTTGCTGTTTTGATTCGAAAATCGCAAAACCAAGCTGTTAAAAACATGACCCTTAGGATTAGGGTCTCCTACATAAGGAACTTCTAAGGTATGAGGGTTTGAAATAAAAATCCCTTCTATATTGGGCGGGTTCAAGCCTTCATTAATGGGCATTCCCTTCGTTTTTAAGTCGTTTAGCAAAGTGGTAGGTACTATTTGCTGAATTTTAGCCGACAGGGTAGGCTCGGGCGTTTTTTTCTTGCAACTATCCAATAATAAGATGCTGCACAGTAATAAAGCAGAAGTGAGGAATGTTTTCATTTTTGTAAAATTGCTTTTGATGGTAAAAATTGATTGAAGATTTTAGCAGGCGTTTGTGCCAAAAGGGGATGAGCGTAACAGGTAAACCCTCATAAAAGGCTCATAATAAGCTTTCCCATGATTTTAACTACTTTTAAATTTATTAGAAGACTGTAATGACCTGCACAGGAGAGGTGCTTTCCACAATAAGTTGAATTTTTACATAAACCTCGTCTTGATGAGGCTTTGGTATCATCTGGGTAACGGGTGGTCGGACTTCAGGTACCCACTTTACAGCGGGGTCTTCGTTTAATTTAGATTCTAAGAGATGCCTCCCTTCTGAAAAATCTACTTCAGTTGTGGTTGGAATCAAGGTTTTTTCATAAACAATAGAGCCCACCAAAGAGCGTGCAGAAGTAGATAATACCCCATTCCCGCCACTGAAAATGTATGTTTCCCAATTTTGTCTAAAAGGCATTGATGATTGGAAATTATCCGAATCAACGAATGGGTTGTCTGTACCAAATAGAATCACCCGTACTTTGAACGTAGTTCCTAGTTCTTCGTGAGCAAACCTGAACTTTGCCGATACGCGTACCGTTCTACGCCATTCCTGATTGTTATCCTGCGAGCGTTCGCCGACAAGCATTGTCGCATTTTCTACTTTTGCCATGGTTGTAGGTCTTAATAAAAATGAAAAATGGATTACTTCTGCTCAATTGTCGAAGTAATAACCCCAAATCGGCTCGACATTGTGGCTTTAATTGTATTACTGAATTCTATATCGCCTGTTGGTAATGATAAACTGAGTAATGGTACGCCTGTAGATGAGATAGCTAAAAAGGCAGAACCCGGCCCATACGTTCCTGTAACGCTTTTGTTTCGGATAGCCCACAGCCATTTGTTTTGCATGGGGTTGTATTTCGCTACAACCATATAATTCTGCGTTTCCGAGGTTTGGGCAGGCAGGGTTATATCACCGATTGTAAAACGGCTGTTTCTACTGCCATCATAAACCATATAGAGATTTCCTGAATTATCGAATGTTGTACTTTTAACGTATCCAATCGGCGTAGCAGTTGCCCATTTAGTCGAGCCATCCTGACGAAAAACTGCCAATATACCGGAGTTAGTAGGGGTAGTAGTAGCTCCACCAATTGAAATACTGGAACTACTACTTGCTTTTACCAAAAACTCACCTGTTGAATGACACGATATGTCAGTTATCTGGTAGGGTTTAGTAGTAGTGATGTTTTTGCTCCATTCTAACGAACCGCCGGAAGAGAGTTTTAAGAGAAACTCACCAGGTGATGAGAGTGCTGTCCCTCCTACCGATGGTACGCCATCGAATGATCGTAAACTGGCATAAACATCCCCATTAGGATCCACATCGAAATAAACATCCTGTTGCCCTACCCCCGAAAATAGCCGACTCCAAAGCAGTTTGCCGGATGGGTCGAAACGTGCTATCACATGATCCCAACCTTCGGTACCATTATTGAGTCCCCAAGCCGGATCTGACCCTGTAACGGTGGTTGTGCCAATCGTAGCTTTAGAATTCCCAAGGATTCTTTCAATGACGTAACAATTACCTTGGGCATCAACATGAGTAGCCCCCAAAGAGCCATTACCGCCCGATCTTATACCAAAGCTACGTACCCACTCTACCTTCCCATCCGGGGTGATTTTGGCCATATAGGCGCCAAAGTTAGGTAACGTAAAAGAACCAAAGGTTGCATTACGTGTACCCGCACTTAAAGCTGCATACAAGTTTCCTGCCGCATCCATATCAAGATCATACACTTCATTACTCGAAGTAATAGTAAGTTCAATAACCCAAAGGGGTTCACCCGTGGCATCAAGTTTGGCGACGAAGCCGCCATTGCCCGAACCCGTCGAAAACTTCCCTATTTTCCCTGCTTTGTTGTAAGAACCTGATATGTAAAAGTTTCCGTTGGCATCGGCAAGCAGGTCCCTGGTCTGGGTAAAGTCAAAACCTTCGCCCAAAGAACGGGCCGTTTTCCATTCGGCCAAGCTGGCCGTAGGTGTTACGGCCGTCGTCTTCACCTGCACAGCCGTACCGTAAGTAGTTCCCTTATCATTAGTCGCATAAGCCCTTACATTATAGGTCGTATTGGCTTTGAGGTTTTTAAGCTCCGAGGTAAACTTCAACGGAAAAGGGCCGTCGGTTTTGCCGAGTTCGGTTTTACTGTCGGCCGTAGTTGGAGCCGCGTTGGTTTCCGACCATACATGCCCATGCTGACTGATGGCCGCCCCACCGTTGGCCGAAAGGGTACTGCTCACTTTGGCACTCACGGCGGTGATGTCGCTGCTTGTGGTAGCATTAGCTGTATTGTCGATTGTGGGTGCGGTGGCCGTAACGGGATTCGTAGGATTTGTTGGTTTAGAAGGTGCAGGGTCTTCTTTTTTCTTACAGTCCAATAATGTCACTGTCAACAAAGAAAAAAGGCTTAGAGATAGAATGAGTTGTTTTTTCATGATATTAGAAAGTTTATAACTAATTAGCAATATGCTTTAGGCCATAAGCCATAAGATTTTTATTAAAAAGGAGGGAGCCTCCTCAACGAGTTTCCGCTGTGGTTGCCTAAAAAATTCGCAAAAAATGCCTACTGCTTACCGCTTATTGCCTAGGGGTAAGTAATTACAAATAGCGAATCTCAAATGAGTCAAAATACCTATGAATCAATGCTTTTGGGGTTTTAGCTTCCAGCGTTTGACCAAAAAATCCTTAAATGTCCAGAGGGGCCAATAAATAATGATGGCTACGACATTGCCAAAAATAATCGTCAATGGCAGTGCCCATACCCAATTTGAAGGGTTGATTAGCATAAACCAGAAAGGTGGCCATACCAGTAAAAACACCCCCGCAATCGCATTGCGCATTTGGGCTTCGGAGGTGAAACCTACCCGAATCTGTACCTCTGTATGTGTCTCAAACTGCTGAGTAGAGCCTGTTATTTGTGACCAAAAAACAGTACTCCAACGAGTAGCACGCGCTTTTTGAATCCGAAATCTAGGGTATTTGGTCTCTACTCCAAACCGAGGTTCGGGAGAACGAAACACCGCTAGTACTTCTTTTTCTTGGACCAGACGCTCAAGATCTTGCCATAGAAAAGCTTCCGGCTGAGAAGTTATGTAGAGTCTCATATTTGACTTTATCGTTTATTCTTTCGCTTTCTAATCCGCCGTTTTTTGGGGTTCCAAATCATTTCAAAGTGAAGTTTTTACAGTACCGCCTTTGGCTATACGTATCAATTTTACACCCGCCGTTTTGATACAGCGACTAACTGTTTTGGGGACTTGGATTGTATTCCAAAAAACCAAGAAAATAATGCCTTGTATTTGTCCCAAAACTTGTCTTATTTCTTGTAAGGAAACTTCTTGGCAGCTCGCTCCATGAGTTTTTGGGCGAGTTCTTCAGGTGAGCGGTAGCTGCTATTCCAGTCATCGTTTTGGTAAGTCCACACCACCCGTTTTTCGAAAGCGTTATAGAGCGTTAAGCTCAGCGTGGCCTCACCTTGTTTGGGACTTAAAGAAAAATTTTCGGTTTGTCGAGCCAGTATGTCTAGGCCACGAGAAAGGCTTCGGTCTAGGTTTTCTTTACGTTGGTATTTGCCAGTCAAAATACCATCCACTTGGAGAAGCTGACACAGTTCGGCTTTGGTCATTGTACGTCCTTTTTCATAGCCAACATTATTTCGTTTGAGGAGAGCATTGGTATCATCTATATCCTGAAAGTTGACATTAAAGTCTTTTTTGCGCTCCATCATATACTGAAATACGCCGCTTTGATACTGTAAGCTTTCACGTTCTTCTTGCTGACGAAGCATTTCAGGAGTTGTTTTTTTGATTTGTAAATTTTTTTCAATGGTTACGTCAAAAGGCAAAATAGCGTAAGTTTTGACAACCCCTTGATTAACGACAGCCGTAGAAGTGGTTTTATGGCTGCACCCAGTTATTACAGAAATTATAAAAACGATAAGAATACCAAAATTTTTCATATACTTTCAATTGTTTGAACTATTAGAAAATCCAGCCAAAAGCAATACCTGGTATAGGACCATTGATCCGAAACATAAAACCACTATATGCAGTGTAGCGATAGCCTGCAAGTGGCAGCACTAGGTATTTCCAATGCTCATTGAATGTGCGATAAATCCGGCCCGTTTGTGAATCAGTTTCAGTATCAATAGTCCGTTTTTGGTGCCGTACTCCCATTATGCCCAGTTCCCACATCGCACGCCCGCTACCAAAACCATAAGTAACGTAATGCGGCACACTCTTACCTACAGAAAGTCCACTTGAAAGCGTAGCCCCAATGCCAACACCTGCATTGAGATAGCGATTTTGGTCATCAAAAGCACGGTAATTATTAGTAAATCGAAACGACCCGTGCAGCTGCGCCCCTATGCCCAATGTGTTGCCGCCCAAATCTACCGATAACCCTACCCGCATTCGGTGAGGTAACTCTTGCGCTTGCCCCGACCACGACAAGAGTACGCATCCAAGCCAGAGAAAAAGGGGTTTCATGTGTTATTTGGTTGCATTGATAATAAACGCCCCATAAGATGCATCCGTAGCCGAAGTAATGCGTGGAAAAGTAGTAGTTCCAAAACCAAAAATAGCTGCCCAACCTAATGCCTCTTGTGCTCTGTCACGAGCTGTAGTACCCACGATGATGTTGTCGGACGTGAGCGTGAGGGCATTATTGTTGAGGGTATATGTGAAACTAACTACATCTTCCTTGGTGCTTTGGTCGATGAATACGACTTTCTTTATGCCGTTTACGGTTTCGTTTCGATAGTTGTAGGTGGCATTGCCCATCGTAACGGTACCTGTACTAAAATCCAGTAAATCATTAGGAAAACGAGTAGTAGTACCCTTCGGATTATAGGCGCCATTGGCAGTATATTTCAATTCCAGTTGAATATTGTTCATTTTGTAAGTACCCAATAGAGGCCAAGCGGCTTCCACTGCACTCTGAAATAGGCCACAACTTGTAAGAAAGGTAGCAAGAAAAATAGCCGCTAAAGCAGTGCTATAAAAGGGACGAATTTGAGATTTCATGGCCATTCAATGTTTTGATAGACTATCTTGGATTATGTTTTCTTGGACAGTTACGAGCATGGCATTCCCATGACGCGCTTTGATGTAGCGTGTAAGGTGGGATAATGTTTTACACCTAAAAACTGAGGACTATACCTTTAATCAGGCAAATTGTAGTAAGCTTTTACCTCTTCGTATTTGGAATAATCAACGGCAGCTTTACGGCCATTACGCAAGTCGGATACTGGAATGATAATAATTCTTGTTGCATTGAATGTCTGACTTACGGTAGTGTTGTCCGTTCTTCTTATTGCTACTACTGAATTCGCACTAGGCCGAATAATAGTCCGGTACTCATAAGAACCATCAAAAACACCTGGTATAGGATACCAATAACCTAACGCATTTTGCAAATATAAAAGAAGGACTGACTTCCCTATCATATCTGCTGTTATGCCTGTTAGTGTGTAAGTAACTTCAATATTAGCGACTGGATTAAATACCCGTGAGCCATAGGTGAATTGTATCACATTGGCGTTGCCATTCTGCCCCGCAGGGCCTTGAGCACCAGTATCCCCTTTAGGCCCTTGTGCACCAGCGGGCCCTGGCTCTCCCTGTGACCCAGGGCAAGCAGTCAACAAAAATACCATAGAAGCACTTATAAGTGCTAGCGAGAGGAAGCGTAGTTTTTTCATTATGAGTACGTATTGTTTACCGCCGTCGCGGTGAGATTGAGTTTTAAAACATTTCAAAGGTCGGGCATAAATAGCCTCTACAAAATCCCCAATTTTGGTGAATGGCTGTATTAGAAAAATTATTACTTTATATCTATAGATATAGATTATTATAAAGGCAAACCAATCCCCTGCCACACCTAGTGAGGAGAAGCGAATCAGAATTTTGGTCAATCAATTTATCTACTTATAGAATACTCCTAAACATTTATCCCTAACTGGTAAGTGGAATAGTCTGAAAGCTTTTTGGGGAAAGGTCAAAAGAGTATTTCATAAGTAATTAGCGTTCTTTTAAGCTACAGCTAGGCAGATTTTTGATAATTTTTGAATATATTTTTCACTTCCGTGTATCGTCGCCTTGCAATGGGCAACCTCATTCCGTTGGTAAGCAAGAGCATTTTTTGCCGAGCTAGTATCTTTGCCAAATACTGCACATTGATTACGTAAGATTTATGAATCCGTATAAACTGAGGAGGAAGATTTTGATGTAGAAGCTGGATATTTTGGGTCACTACCGCAAAACGTCCATTGAGCATCACTACCCGACTATAGTTACCGTCTCCTTCAATATGGACGATTTCTTCTGTCACGGTTTTTTCTACCAGTTTTTGTGGTTTCAAAGAGGGTAAATTGGTTTCCATAAAAGATACAAGTTTAGTCTAAACTTGATACTAAGGTAGAAGTAGTGGACAACGAGTTCCATTCAACTCGGGTGAGTTGTGCGTTTTTTTGGGTGAATGAACTTGTTTAGTAGGCGAACGGCCATTTTTATTTTTTATAAAAGAAGCCTTATCCTGAGGTCGTTTATGTCTCTCCCTCACAAATCCGACCATTCGCCCTAGAGATTCAGCATTTGAGGTTCTTATTCTTTCACATCCCCTTTTTACTATCTAAATTAGAATTTGAAAAAGTACTACATGTTGGCTCATCGATTCGTTTACACTGCTTTTATTTTTATTTGGGCTTTGATTTATGTTAAAGCCCAACGTGTTGAGACTATATTCCTAGCTCCTTCTAAAGTGATTGTGGGAGAGCCATATTTAAGATTTGACCCATTTACCGTCGAAAATGATATTTTAAAACAAGCATTTTCCAAAGAAATGAGAATGCAAGACCGAGAAGGGTATCTGTGGTTTATAGCCGACAATCAGACCTTGATACGCTACGACGGGCATTATTCTAAAGTTTATGATTCTCTGCCTTATTATGGTATCAATATCACACCCAAAGGTCAGGTATGGTCGCTTACCGATAAGGGCGTGGCGCTGTATTCTCCTATCAATGAAAAATTTGAATTTTTCCACACTCCTCTCGTCCAAAATTATCAAGTGTGGGGATATACTTCGGCGGCCGACGGTAAAATCTATTTTTTGTTTCCTGCTACCTCCAACAACGTCCGTGCACCTGTATTTGAATTTAATCCTCAAAACAAGAAATTTAGACACATTAAGCTTCCTGCTATTCTCAATGGCTACACCCAACAATATGATTCTGATACCTCATTGGTGCTCCTAAAACCCTTACATACAGATGCCAAAGGCAGGGTGTGGGGTGTAGTGTATACCGCATCCGACAAGCACCTTCCTCACTCTTGTCTTGGATATTATCACCCTGGTAGCAATGTACTCATCCGCTATCCCTTAGGAAATGCCCATGACCCTGATTCCAAAAGCAAAACGCAAGCCTTTCAAGAGCTTGATATCAATAGTGTATTGACAGATTCGAGTGCCCAAAACGTGTGGGTAGGGGCATGGGGGCATTATGGGCTTCTTCGCTTCCACCTCCCAAGTGCCACTTGGAAGCAGTATCATTTCCCAAATTTAGATGCCAACCAGATTTATCAACTTAACCCTTTCACAAACCACAAAATACTTCTTATCTCTAAGCAAGGAGTGACTATATTTGATACTCTTTCTAAAACGCTCCATCTCTATCCCCACATTCTGGGCGACAAATTTTCTCCACCAACTCACCCAAATTCTGCATTTATAGGCCACCGGCATACAGTGTGGATAGGCAAAGAAATCGCTAATGGCGATGCTTCTGTCGCTTATCTGAATCTCGAAAATCAGCTCTTCAAAAGAATTCCCCTCAAAATACAATATGATAAAGTACGAATACTGTGTCAATACCAAGGGTATTTGTATTTTACATACGAAACCCCGCAAGGATTTGTACTCGCCCGCTACAACGAAAAAAGTGGGCAAACAACCTCCCTTCTCAGACAACCTATTCCTAAAAAACCAGAACAAATCATCAATCAAGCGTATGCAGATAGTATCAATCAGGTCATTTGGTTTGTGGGCAAAATAGAGGGAGGCAGTATATGGCAGTGGGATTTAAGACAGCAACGAATGCTCAATATCAAAGTACCTATCCAAAACACCCTATGGCATACCAATGAACTTTATCAAGTAATGAGTATTGCTTCCGATAAAGCCGGAAATATATGGATACCCGTCACATACACTAGTCCCAGCACCGAAGGGTTGCTCATCAAATACAACGCTACCGCTCGTACTTTTACCAATATAAAAAGTATAGAAAAGGAAATAAATAATCAACGCCTCAGGTGCGCTATGGTCGACCACAGAGGGATAGTATGGATGGGGAGCTGGGACGACAACTTCGTACGGTGGTATGATCCTAAAACCGATAAATTAATTCTTAAAGATGCTATTTACAAAAGTTCGCCTGTCACCAATATTTCTATTAATAAAATAGTAGAAGACCCCAAAAGAGGAGTAGTCTGGATTGCCGCTACTGATCACGGACTTTGGAAGTATGATTTTTCGACGGACCAATGGCAGCGTGTGACTCTCGACCCCAAAGATGTTATTACTAATATTCACCTTACCGATGACGGCTCAGTATGGTTAAAAAGTGCCAATGCACTCATACAGTATATTCCCGAAACGGGTCAAATTAAGTACTTAGGTGCCGAATATGATTTACGGGTTTTTCAGTTTGGAACGTTTGTAAAGGGAGATAAAGGTGAGCTTTTTTTTGACAAGTTTAGATTTTACCCCTCCGATATTCGTCGTACAAAACAAACCCCTAAAGTCATTTTCAGTTTTTTAAAGGTATTTGACAAAGAACTACCTCTGACAAAAAATCTTAATTTAACATCTCAAATTACCCTAGATTATAACCAAAACTTCTTTACCATTGGCTTCTCTGCTTTATCGTACACTCAAAACCATAAAAATCAGTACGCTTATCGACTCATAGGCTTCAACAAAGAATGGGTGATGTGTGGCAACATCCCTTTGGCTACCTTCACCAATGTACCGCCTGGAAAATACACCCTCCAAATCAAAGGGGCTAATTTTGAGGGAACTTGGGGAAAGATTCGCACTATTAGTATCATCATTGAGCCACCTTTTTGGAAAACTTGGTGGTTTATATCCCTTTTAGCGGTAGCAGCAGCGGCCATTATTTATACTCTTTATCGATATAGGCTAGCACAACAAACCCTCAAGAGCCGCCTTGAAGCCCAAGAAGCCCTGCGTCAACAACGAGAAGCACAATACCAACAGCACATCGCCCAAACAGAAATCGCGGCATTGAGAGCACAAATGAACCCCCACTTTATTTTCAATTGCCTTAATTCTATCCAGTATTTTGCGGCTCGTAACGATGCCGATACGGCTTCCGAATACCTGAGCAAGTTTTCGAGACTCATCAGACTTGTGTTAGAAAATTCTCGTTCCGAAAAAGTTACTTTATTGAATGAGCTCGAAACCCTCAAGCTTTATATTGAAATGGAAGCCATGAGGTTTCAACAAAAAGTAAGGTATCAATTTGAGGTAGATGCTTCGGTAGATACCGAAAATATTCAAATTCCCCCTCTTTTGATTCAGCCGTTTGTAGAAAATGCCATTTGGCATGGGCTCATGCACAAACCCGAAGGAGGCATGGTATCTATAAAGGTACAACAGCCCCACGACAACCTTCTTCGAGTGATGGTGATAGATGACGGCGTAGGAAGAGCCAAAGCTGCCCAATTTAAGAGCAAGTCGGCGACTAAACAAAAATCATTTGGCATGAAAGTAACTGCCGAGCGTATCGACCTTATCAACCAATTTTATAAGACTCACTCCAAAATTCAAATTGTGGATTTGAAAGATGCTTTTGACAAAGCACAAGGAACAAAAATCATTATCGAAATTCCGCTCTAATTTCCATTTACTCAAAATCGATACCATTCGTGCGCTGTTTTAGACAATCTACCCGACCTTAATGGTGGATGTTTTTTTTCTGGTTTAACTTGCCTAACTGTTTTTTATATTTATAAACACTTGAAAAATATTGCCCAAAATATACTCTGTGCTCTACTGTTTACGGCCTGCTATATGAATACCATGGCGCAAGAAGTAAGCAGCCCTCGTTTGCTCAATGTAGATAAACGATTTAATCTGAGTTATGTCGATTCTATCAAAAAGGAGCATTTCTATTACTTGACTCAGCTCTCAAAAATTCCTAAAGCCATTACGCGCGATACTTTAAAATTGAAAACGTACGTGTATTTAGCCTATTTATATACTTACACGTCTATCACCCAAAGAGACAGCTCGCTCTACTGGGCCAACCAAACTATCGAAGAAGCCTCACATCTCAAAAACAATTTTTATAAGGCCGAAGGAATGATAAAAAAAGCGGAATTTTTGGAAAGATTTCGTTCCAATTATCAAGAATCCGTTGAGATCCTAAACAACGTCCTTTTTATTCCAAACATTACTTCCAAGCAGCGCTTCTTTGTGCGTCGCCTCATTGGGGTGATTTATGCTAAAACCGACAACCCCAACGCGACCTCTTACATCGAAACCCTCATAAGTGATATAAAAAAAACTTTCGTTGACGAAAAACAGCGCGCCCCCGACCTTTATAATTTGTACATCGCCCTTGCCGAAACCAACGAAAGGAAAAAACATTTTGCGGTTTCGTTGGAGGCCTATCTCCATGCGCTCGAAGAAGTCAAAAAATTCAATCAAGGAATTGGACTGGCTTATTTGTATGCTTCTATTGCCCAATCTTACATTGAGCTAGAGAGATATACTGAAGCCGAAAACTCTATCAATCAAGCCAAAGCACTTTTTGATAAACTTCAAATTCCGCTCGATGAGAGCATCAATTTTACCACCGCCCGAATGCACCTAAAAAAAAAGGAATATGACAAAGCCGCTACCAAAGGAGAAACAATTTTAGTCAATGTCGTAGCTCGGAAGTTTAAGAAATATTCTAATGTTTATAAAGAAGCTTCCAAGATTTTGTATGATTCTTACCTAGGATTGGGAGATTATGAAAAAGCCCTGTTTCATAATCAAAACTACATTTTAATCAAAGATTCGCTCGAAGTTGTTAAAAAAAGTAAAGAAATAGATGAGCTTATCAAGAAGTATGATATCCAGCAAGTAAAATCTGACAACGAAAAACAAATACTCGCCAAAAACAATCAAATCCAGCAACTGTCGCTTTCTCAATACAAAAATGAAATCGAGAATCAACGCCTCAAAGAAGTACTTCTACAAGAAAAACTAGAAAAGGAACAGGTCATCAGCCAAGACCAAGCCAAAAACCTAGAGCGACTCACCGAAAAACGCCGCTACGAAGACCGACTCGAAAAATTGACGATTCAGCAATTAGAAGAAAAACTTTCATTTCAAGAACAAAACCGGAATTTGTGGTTTGGACTAACAGTGATTACATTGCTTCTTGTAGGAGCAGGTATGATAGTAATGGTGTATCAATCAAAACAAAAATATAAATTTAAACAGCGAGAAGCCGAATACCAACAACGCATTGCCCAAACCGAAATTTCGGCATTAAGAGCGCAAATGAATCCTCATTTTATCTTCAACTGCCTCAACTCCATTCAGTACTATGCCGCTCGCAACGAGGCCGATACCGCCTCCGATTACCTTACTAAGTTTTCGCGACTTATCAGGCTTGTCTTAGAAAACTCTCGTTCCGAAAAAGTAACCCTTACCAACGAACTCGAAACGCTACGTTTGTATATCGAAATGGAAGCCATGAGATTTCAGCAAAAAGTCCGCTATCAAATCCAAGTCGCCCCCTCAATCGATACCGATCTCATTCAGATTCCACCGCTGTTGCTACAGCCTTTTGTCGAAAATGCCATTTGGCACGGTCTGATGCACAAAGAAGAAGGCGGCACTGTCGCAATCGCCGTCACCCAACCTGACGATAGCCACCTTCAGGTCATTATTTGTGATGATGGCGTGGGCCGGGCCAAAGCTGCTGAATTCAAAAGCAAATCGGCCACCAAACATAAGTCTTTTGGGATGAAAGTAACCGCCGAACGAATCGAACTCATCAATCAAATTTACCATACTCATACCTATATCAAAATAGAAGATATGACTAATGTGCAAGGCGAGGCTGAAGGAACCAAAGTAATTGTAAATATTCCTTTATAACTAAGCCTATTTATCTCAATATGAAGCCATTTCAAGCCTCCTAAAAAGATTGAATATTCTTAAAATCCCATATTTTACTACTAACTTATGTGCCCATAATCATCTACCTACTACTTTGAAAAAAAAATATTTACATATTATCCTCCTAGGGCTTCTACTACCTTCTTCGGCAGTGTTTGCTTCGGTAGATATACTCTTCCAAAAAATCCGCTTACTCCAAAAACGCTCCCCTTCTTATCAGCGAGATACAAGCCTAGTAATGGCCTATTGCCAAATAGCTCATCATTACCAGTTTAAAAATGTAGATACGGTAGCTAGTTTTGCTCGCAAAGCTTTGCTACTTTCTCAAGAAATTAAATGGATAGAAGGACAAATAAGAGCAATGCACGAACAAAGCAATTATTTGGTATTTGACGGACGCTACCCCAATGTGATGGACCTTTCAAGACGAGGCCTTACCCTGTCTCAGGCCATAGGGTGGCCATTGCACGAAGCGCATGCCTTACGATTTATTGGCGATTGTCATGCCGAATTTAAGCAATGGGATTCGGCCAAGGTTTATTATAATAAGGCCATTGTGATTTTTAAAAAACTTAAAAACGATAGCATGGTGGTACGTTGTAAAGTAAACTTTGGAGATATATACCGAGGTCAGCAAGATTTTGCGCAGGCGACGTATTATTATCAATCTGCCCTAAAAGACTATCAACGTGCCAAATCTGACTTTGGGATAGGCCTCGTCAACTGGAGTTTGGGCTATCAAAAAGTAATGCAGAATGATTTGGACTCTGCCATTATTCATTTTCAAAAAGTAAAAGTCATTGCTGACAAATTAGAAAATGTATTTGCCCAAGGAGCTATTTTCAATGAAATGGCGGGGCTTTATCTAAGACGCGATCAATTCAAAGAAGCCATTTATTATGCCCAAGAAGCGTTAAAATATTCCCAGAAATACCATTCGAGCCAACAGATTTTTTGGTCTTATTACCTATCTACTCATACCTACAGAGCATTGGGAGATTATCAAAAAGCGCTAGAATACTCTTTACTTTCTTTGGATCAAAAAGACTCTATGTTTTATGAAAACTTCGAAAGTCGTATTGAGCTTTACAAAGCTCAGTACGAAAAAGATAGGCTACTCCAAAAACAAGCCTCCGAAGCCCAAGACATCAGTCGCCTGTTTTTGATTATTGCTTTTTTGTTGGTAGCTTTTGTCATTATTTTATTATACCGAAACAGCCTCCTAGCTGAGAAAAAAGAAAAACAAGAAGCCGAATATCAGCAGCGTATCGCCCAGACCGAAATCGCTGCTCTGCGCGCTCAGATGAATCCGCATTTTATTTTTAATTGTCTTAATTCCATACAATACTACGCCGCCCACAACAACTCCGATACCGCCTCCTCTTATCTGAGCAAATTTGCCAAACTCATCAGGCTGGTTTTAGAAAACTCCCGCTCCGAAAAAGTAACCCTTTCTAATGAACTTGAAACCCTACAGCTATACATTGAAATGGAAGCGATGAGATTCCAACAAAAATTTAGTTATAAAATCAACATTGCACCTTCTGTCGATACGGATACTATCCAAATCCCCCCTTTATTGATTCAGCCTTTTGTCGAAAATGCCATTTGGCATGGCCTGATGCACAAAGAAGAAGGCGGCACCGTCATTATCGATGTACAGCACCAAAGCGATCACCTACTCATTGTGACCGTGACAGATGATGGGGTAGGGCGCGCCAAAGCAGCTGAGTTTAGAAGCAAATCGGCTACCAAACATAAGTCTTTTGGGCTGAAAGTCACCGCCCAACGTATAGAGCTTATCAATCAAATTTATCATACCAATACCAATATCAAAATCGAAGATTTAATGGATATGCATGGCAACGCCCTCGGCACCAAAATCGTTGTCCAAATTCCTATCTAGTACCTCTAATCCTTCTGTAATTATGTTACGAGCCGTTATTATTGATGATGAACCAAACGCTGTGAATCTACTAGCACTTAGATTATCACAACATTGCCCCCATATTGAGATTGTAGCTACTTGTACCAGTAGTTTATTGGGTATCGAAGCTATCAAAACTCACCGTCCTGAGATTTTGTTTTTAGATATCGAAATGCCCCAAATGAACGGATTTCAAGTACTAGAAGAAGTGGCCGATATTCCTTTTTCATTAGTTTTTGTGACAGCCTACGATCGTTTTGCCCTCAAGGCATTCAAATACAGCGCACTTGATTATCTACTCAAACCCATTGATACCCAAGAGCTGATAGAGGCCATCAACAAAATTGAGAAGCAACGTCAGACCGATCCTCTCCAAATTCAACACCTCAAACAACAAATGGCTCCCAACGCCAAAACATTGCCTGAGCGTATCGCTTTGCCTTATCAAAATGGCGTAACGTTTGCTTCTATTCAAGACGTACTATATTGCGAAGCTGACGACAACTACACTCGTTTTCATCTCAAAGACGGGCAGCAATATTTAGTGACCAAAACCCTCAGAGATGTGCAAGAGCTGCTCGAAGAACGGGATTTTTTAAGGGTACATCGCCAGTATCTTATCAATCTTAATCACATCAAAAAATTTGTAAAAGGCGAAGGGAGCTACATCATCATGGACAACGACCTTAGCATACCAGTATCAAGAGGACAAAAAGATAGACTGATGGAGCGTTTTGGGTGGTTTTAAATGCTAAAGTTGATATTTGACCAAGACACTTCTTAGGCTTAGGATTTTTTATTGCATTTTAAATCATTTTTTGTTTGCCAGCAAATATGCTTTTACGACTAAGTAGGTAGAAACATTTACTATCCTACTATCATGCAAACACTCCTGCTCCCTTTTCCAAAACAACGACTCGATGTTCCGCTAGATGATATCATTCGCTTAGAAGGTGCCCGAAATTATACGAAAGTAACATTCACTGACGGGAACGAAATCATCGTATCCAAAACACTTAAAGCTTTAGAGCCTTTTTTATCGGTGGAGTTTATCCGTATCCACCGTTCTTTTGTTATCAACACTCGTCATCTTATCAAAAAAGGGCCAACGGGTTTTTTATATATGAGCGACGGCGTCAGACTTAAACCTTCGCGTCGGAAAAAGAAAGAAATCAAAAAGGCTTTAGAAAGCATTGCGCCTTCTCCACAAAATACCAATTACTATCGCTACGAAGAGCAATCCTCCCAACCAATACAAAGGCTGCTGCGATGGTAAAGCAGTAGCAGTACCTACCAGCAACACTCCCGCCCACTGTGAGGGAAGCTTATCAGCGGCACTACCTTGTGCAAGCCATTCGAGTTTTGCTTTTTGGAGTGCCTCATCTTTGGGAAAGCCTTCTCGAAGAAACTTATAAAAAGACTCGGTAAGGGCATAAGTAGGCTTATCTTCGACCTGCCACAAGGTAGTAACAGTACTCAAAATACCCAATGCCGCAAATCCTCGTGCAAGGCTATAAACGCCCTCGCCTCGTTGATTATGACCGATGCCTGTCTTACAAGCTGAAAGTACCAACAAGTCGGTATTAAACCGTCCTAAGCGACTAAGTTCGGAGAGAACCAACGTAGAATCAACAAAATAAATTTTTGGCTCAGTAGCTTCTGCACTATCAGCATCGGCATGGGTAAAAAGCTGAATGATGCGTGATTTAGGCGCGTAGGTCAGGAAATTTGCTTTAGTAGCGTCTTTTTGAACAAACTTTTGCCCCCACCAAAAATGCTCTCTCACTTTTTCTAAGGATTCTTCAGAACCTTTAAGCATAGCTTGTCCACTTTCAAACGCCACGGGAGCCATCCCCAAAAACCCTTTTTTCTCCAAACCTTCCCATAGTAGGCGAAGCTTCTGAAAAATTGAGGTCGTAGGTTCTTTAAAGGTACCCATTGTTGATAAAAATCGTGCAGAATAGGTATAGCTAACTGCTTGATGCTTTACCAAAAAATCGTCGGAAGTAGGAGAAACAAGGAGAGCTTCGAAAGGTAAAAATTCGCCATCCGAGGCAACAATCACTCTCTGTTCCGACACCCCTATGGGTTTCCAGAGTTTATGATATAATTCATAGGCTAATCTTTGGAAGGTGGGGTATTGGGCATTAAGTACAGCCCTGTTGGCAGAAATATTCAGAAATTCATGCGCTTGACGGTGATATTCTTGAGATGAAAGCGGCAGTTTGAGCAGCTTTGTCGTGGAGGCCTTCACGGTGAGGGCATACAAGGCACTATCACCCACAAAAAAAGAAACAAAAGCTTGATTTTTGGCCAATATCTGTTCTCTAAGATACTTAAGAGACATGACACCATTGTCATATTTATAGCGATAATAGGCAGGATTAGTAGTTTCGAGTGAGCGAACAAATGCTTCCCACTCGCTTTGATACTGATATAGTTTGGCTTGGTCAGTCGCCAATGCCTTGGCAGTTTTTTGGGTTGAAACGAGTTTCTCTTGTAAGTCTGTAATTTGCTGACGTAGCTGGGCTTCTTGTTCACGCTGCTGCGAGCTAAGTTGTTGATTAGCGCCAAGCTCATTGAGTTTATCTGCCAACAAAACTGCCTTTGATTTTTCTAAAAAATGAAAAGCTTGTTCTGTATTACCTCTCAAAAAACAAGCCTCTAAGGCGTGTTCATACATACTTCGGGTTTTGTTACGCCAAAAGAGCTTTGACTGAGAGCCTGTCTGTTCCCACCTCATAAAATCCACCATACTATCTGCAAGTGCATATGTTTTGATAGCATTGGATAGTTTTATGGAATCATTTTTGGTAGCCTTGGCGTAGTCTAGCCACGCATCTGCCTTGGCAGATATGAGCGAGATAAGATAAGATTTAGAAGCCGAAAATCGGATGGTATTGGCCGAAGGGTTGTGTTCGACGTTTTTATTGGCATAACCAATAGGCGCTTTTATTAAAGCATCCTGATAGGTTGACACAGCGGCTTTAAAGTCTTTTTTTTGATTATAAGTATTGGCAATATTCCCCAAGATTCGGGCATAGGCAAAGTCATCATTTACGTAATTAAGAGCTTGCCGATAATAATTGATAGCTTCATCATATTTTTTGAATTTGGAGAAATAAATATTCGCCATATTATTACAGACAGCACCACAATTATAGGCTGCATCACGGTCATCAGGTTTTATAAGTAATTGGCGCTGATAAGTGTGTAAAGCATTTTTGTAGAAAGACACAGCTTCTATCAATCGCCCTTGGGATTCGTTGATACTTGCTATTTGGGTCAAGGTAAATCCGATAATAGCAGTATCTTTACTTTGTAAGGCTATTTTTTCGGTACCTCTAATAATTACGGCAGCTTCATCAAAACGTTTGAGTATAATAAGTGCTTGAACTTTTTCGAGAAGATTATTTACCTGAAATGAGGTATTTGCCTGCATCTGAGCCAATCTTGCCCCGATTTCAGCGTATCTAATACAAGCCTGATAATCGCCTTTGACATTGTAGAGGTTGGCGAGCTGCTGATAGGCTTTCGGAATCTGTTCTTTGCGTTCGGGATAGCGCTCCCCATATTCAATTGTTTTTTTGAAAGCTACTTCTGCGGCCTCAGGATGATTCAGGAGCCTCTCGATTCGTCCTAGATTAAAATAGCTATTGGCGCAGTTGGCAGGTTTAGTGAGCTTTCCTCCTGAGGCATTGATATGAATCGCCTGCTGAGTGAGCTCTTTGGCTTGTTTCAAATCTCCTATGTACCAATAAGTTCGTCCTAATACGTGAATCACTTTGGCATACACAGAGTCTTGTTGATAGCGACAATCTTCACATTGCTTTTTGAGCAAAGTTGTTTTTTCGATAAGCTGATTCCCATTGAGCTGGGTCGATATAGTTTCGAGTTGTTGCCAAATAGCTATTCGGGGGGGGCACTGCCCTCTGAGCTGCAGTACCACCCCACACACAACCATAAGTAGGAGATTATAATAAGGCCTCATTCATATTTATTATGGCCAAATATATCCAAACTAAGGTCGTTTTACAATTTTTGATAATCTTGTTTTAGAAGCCGCAGGCATACCACTGATATTGCCCATATTGATACTATTGAGAAGGGCATTTTTGTCAGTACTTGGTGCTGACAAAATCGCAGATGCCGCTTTACCAGCCACTACTGGCGTGGCAAAAGAACTGCCCGTTCCCTGCAAAGTAAAATAAGGGTTGTCATATTTTATATAGCAATTTTTACTGGCCTCTACCGATACATCTACCAAAGTATTTGAATAGTTTTGATTGGGGCATATATCAAAATTGTTACGACTGTCGCTAAAAGCGGAAGTGACCACTATCATATTTTTAATTTCTTTGATAGACGCAGGATAGAATTTGAGTTTTCTAATCTCCAAATCGCGAGAGCTTGTATTGTCTAAGCCATCTATATAGGTATTTTTGTTGCCAGCGGCGACAAAAAACCAAGCTTCTGTTTGTTCAATATATGTTTTAATTAACCCCGAAGGAATAGAATCATTAGGAGCGTAGAAGCCCAAACTTGCATTGATAATATCCACTTTTTTGCCCTTCAATGATGACAATACACAGATAAAATTAAACAAAGTAGTATATCCGTCTTTATCCAAAACCTTAATAGGAATCACCTCTACATCGTTTCTTTTTTCTTGGGGGATAGCATCCATCAGCAATGTCGTCACAATCGTACCATGTTTAGTAGGGTCATCGTCAAATTGGCCAGCGGTACCTACAAAGTTAAAGTCAGTTTTGCCAGTACAAGGTTGCAACGAATGAGGCGTTAGGCTACCAAAATTAGCGTCATATCCTGTATCCAAAACGCCAATTTTCAATTTATTACCTCCTTCTTTTTGAGCAAATAGTTTTTCCTTGGGCTTGCCTTCGAGTGGGTTCTTCTCCCCAAAAACACGATAATTAGGGCTAAATTCTTTGATGGTTGAATCTTTTAGTTCAATAACCGTATTGCCCGCTGCCGAGCCTCCTCCCGAAACAATCACGATGTTTTCGGGGTCTCCACTTTTGTAAATGGATTTGATGGGAAAATTATCATACCTTCTGAGTAGTGGATCGCAAGTACAACTATCAATTGTGAGGGTTTTATGATATTTTCTGATGCTATCTTCAAAGCTCCTAATATGCCGAGCAGTAGTACCCTCTTTAAACCTAAACAAAAAACTCGTAGGCAGGCCGTTTTCTCCATCTACAATACCACATTCATTTTTATCTTTAATTTCTTTTGGATTTTTACATCCATAATACGCAGAATTGGAATCAGCTTCCCATACCAATATCCGATTTTCTTTGTTTGTTTCTTTTTTACAGCTTAGTGTTGCTACCAAAGCAATCAAGATGAAGCCAAGGGAAAAATAATGTTTCATCACTTATAGAGGTTTAAATATGAAAGATATACTATTCACTCCATCTCTTTCCACCCCTCTAATTTATTGGTTTTCACCTCCTTCAACAAACTTTCCGCTTTTATCTTATCAAGCGGTGTTTGTTTTTTCAAAAGCGCAATCGCTTCATAAAATTTCCCTGGATTAGAGACCAAATCAGTTCGGGCACCTAGACGATGAAAGTAACTAATCGCTTGGTCGTAATCTCCACTTCTGAGGCAAACAATGCCTAGTAGTTTTTCAAGTTCAGGATTGTTTTTATCCTTTTGATAAAGGTTTTCCCAAATCGCCTTGGCTGTTGCCAATTCACTATTATTATAGGCATTAATTCCCAACTTAAGACTATCTTGTTTTATATCTCCCATAGTAATGGGTAGCGTCACCAGATTTTGGCTAATATACTCGGTGGCCCATTCTTCAGTGGCTATCGAACGGCGGCTACGTGTCGGTTCTACTCCCAACCACACATACCAACTTATACCCAATGCCAACAATATCGAAGCTGCCACTGCCCATCCATAATATACCTGTCGCGCACGGCCTAGGGTTTGCTGTTGGCCTAAGGCGGTCAGTTCGGCCAATCTTCGCTGTCGGGCTTCTTTTTGAGCGGCCTGTTTTGCTTGAACATAAAAGGCTACTTCAGAGGCAAAATGTGGATCTTCTTGGAGGCTTTTCTCAAAAACTGTCTTTGCCTCATCCGAAAGTTGATTGTTATAATAATTATCAATAAGCTCTAGGTCTGTCATTTCTTTTTGATTTATTCTCAATACATTCCAATACTGTTGAAATCTTGAGATGCTCTATGATACGGATGCAAATCTCTTACCTTAGTTTATACTTTTCTTTGAGTTTTTCCAAGCATCTCAATCGGCTAGTTTTAGCTACAGCTGCGGTATTGTATCCCATCTGCTGGGCAATTTCTCCGTCCGAAAACCCCTCTCCCCATGCCAATATTATCCCACGACATTTATCTCCGATACTACGCAAATGCTGCTGCAATATCGCTATTTCATTTTCCGAAATGAGTTTCTGAACAATGGTCCGAGATTCGTCGGGAATCCATAGCAATGCATCATCCAAACCTTCTGTGTGATGGATGCCTGCTTTGTTAGTCGTACTTTTCCGAATAGCGTCAACACATTTGTTTGTAAATATTTGATACAGATAGGTTTTCACCTCCGAACGTCCCTCAAATCGCCCATTTACAACATGATCGATGACGGTCAGTATTGCATCCGAATAAGCACTCTGGGCATCATCATATGATATTTTGTGTTTAAATTGTGCTTCTCTGACTAAGTAGTGATACTTTTCATAAAGTTTGTTTTCATACAACTGTCTTCTTGAATCGCCCTCGCGGATGCCTTGTAAAATGTCATAGTCTTTGAGAGTTTTACTAAAGAAAAACATAGAAGTAATAGAATTAATAGAGGTTTAGGGCAGTAAAATGATAAACTTAGCAAAGAAAAACAACATATTCTTGCTTTTTAAGCAGAAAGTCTTTGATTTGCAATAGTTTACTTCTCTTTCCCTAAAACCTCAAACCATTTTTTGTATGGAAAAATCACAACTAGCTGGAGTGGGCAATCGCCTAGTCGCTCAAATTATCGACGGTATCATTCTTACAATTGCCTTTAGTATTATTATTGTTCCTTTTGGAGGGTTTGCGGCTCTACTTGGAATGGGTGCCGACAACCTCAATGACTCCGAAGCAGCCGCCGCTATTGCCAGTTTTGCGGGGTTTAGTATTTTGGGCTTTGTATTATTTTCACTGGTAGCGCCCTTGCTCTATGAGGCAGTGATGCTCAGTTCTAGCAAACAAGCTACGCTTGGTAAAATTATTATGAAAGTGAAAGTAGTAAATGAGACTGGCGACCGCCTTACTTTTGGACAAGCACTCGGTCGCTCACTTATCAAGTACATCAGCGTCAATGTATGCTTCTTACTGTGGTTGTGGCCTCTTTTTAATCCAGAAGAGCAAAGTCTGCATGATTTGGTCATTAAAGGATATGTTTTAAGAAGTAACTAATGCTAAAAAAAATCACGCTAACGGTAACGGCCCTGTCCATTACCGTTTTTTATTTTTATTACAATCCTGCTATTTCTCATTTTGGTCCTCCTTGCCTTGTTCACAAAACCACTGGCTTATACTGCTGGGGATGCGGCGGGCAGCGGGCATTACATGCCTTGCTGCATGGTCATTGGAGGCAAGCACTTCGTTTTAATCTTCTGATTTCTTTAGTAATTCCTATATTATCAATTGTATTTGTAAGTGAGATTTTTGATATTCCCAACCTACGACGCCTCCTCTGGCATCGCTACACAGTCACTTTTGTCGGGATAGTGGTTAGTGTTTTTACCATTGTCCGAAATTTGAAAGGATTTGAGTTTTTGATTCCGGATTGACCTCAAAAATCTTTTGTATTTTTGCGCCTTTCTACATTTTCACCCCATCATCAACTCAAATGCTTATTGATCTCCGCTCCGACACCGTCACCAAACCCACTCCCCCAATGCTAGAAGCGATGTTTTCGGCAGCGGTAGGCGACGATGTTTTTGGCGACGACCCCACCGTCAATGCTTTACAAGAAAAAGCCGCCCGACTTTTTGGGATGGAAGCAGCTCTATTTTGCCCTTCTGGTACCATGACCAATCAACTCGCGATTCGGGTTCATACTCAGCCTGGCAGTGAAGTAATCTGTGATGCCCTTTCTCATATCTATCTTTATGAAGGCGGCGGCATAGCCCTCAATGCGCTCAGTTCGGTTAAGCTTCTCACAGGAGACAGAGGCCGCATCAACGCCGCTCAAATCAAAGATGCGATCAACAACCCTGACGATGTACATGCTCCCGTATCTCGTTTGGTTTCGCTCGAAAACACCATGAACAAAGGGGGTGGGTGCTATTATGAATTGAATGATATTGGAGCCATCAAAGAAGTATGTACCCAATATTCCCTCGCTTTGCACCTAGACGGCGCACGTCTGTTTAATGCCTTGGTCGAAACCAACGAATCTCCTTCTGAGTACGGGCAGGCGTTTGATAGCATTAGTATTTGCTTATCCAAAGGTCTTGGGTGCCCAGTAGGTTCATTGTTGATAGGAAAAGCTGATTTTATAAAAAAAGCCCGCCGTTTTCGCAAAGCAATGGGCGGTGGATGGCGCCAAGCGGGCTATTTAGCGGCGGCAGGTATCTATGCTTTAGATCATCATATCCAGCGCTTACGCGACGACCATGTGAGGGCGAAGGCTATTGGGCACATGCTCCGGCAACTTCCTGAGGTAGAAGAAATCTACCCGATTGATACCAACATTGTCATATTTCGTTTGCCCGATTCTATCCTTGCTACCGACTACGTAGCCAAACTCTCACAAAAAGATATTGCAGCCGTTACTTTTGGTAAACATTTGGTACGATTTGTGACGCACTTAGATTTTACGGATATGCAGCTCGAAGAATTGGGAAAAAGCCTGAAAAAAGTTATCTAACGGTCAAAAAACACGTATTTCTACGCACTAAAAACTCCACAAAAGTTGGCACTTTTGTTGCTGTAATTTTTGTGTATTTTTTATAAACCTTTTTAGGTGTTTTACTGTATAAATAATAAAGATAAATAAAGTTTTCAGTCCGTTTAACCCCTTCAAAAGAGCCATGAAAAAAGTCGTCAAATTACTCTCAGTTGCCCTCGCTGTAAGTGCCGCAGTGTATACTTACAAAAAGATTCAAGCAAAAAAAGCATGATTCTTCATGATTAGGGCAGGTTTCCAAGCCGAAAACATTCGTAGCGATGTTTTCGGCTTTTGATTTTAGGCTTATTTTTCCTCTAGCTATGTACTCCCCCATCTAATAGCTGGTTTGTAATGCCGTTTCCCAGTATTTTAGCTTTTTTCAAGTTTGAGTTAAGTTCAATTAGCAATTGACTTATTCTAGCATTTTGTTTAGAAAGGTCATGGGTTTGAATCCATTTCAGCAATGTACGTTTTAGAGTTTCTCCACTAAGGGTATCTAATAAAATAGTACTGAAAGAATCGATGAACGAATGAACGATCACCTGATCGGGAAGACTCTGTAAGAGGTCATCCAATTCGTACAACGCTTCAAACTGACCTGTAGGAACTATCTCGGTAGTATTATCAGAAAGCAAAAGTTCGTGGATTTCTTGCATTACCATTCCTAAAGATTGATTTGAGGCAGCCACTGGTCGTTCTAAACTCTGTTGTGCTTTACGTTTTTCATAGTCTTCTTTTACTTTATTTTGAGCCATTTCTACGAGTTTGGCCTCCGATGTTTCGGAGGGTATTACTGCCCATTTTTTGAAGCTTTCAAAATCTTTGCACTCAAAAAAATCAACACTTACCTCCAACATACGACAAAACGTATCAAGTGTAGCATTATTAAATCTACACTCAGAAGGAATAGAACGCATCTTACGATATGCCTTTTTCAAACTCCCTACCCTTGGTACATTTTCGTAAGGAATTTTGCCATTGGCACCAAAATGTTGTGCAAACCATGCCGCTTGCTGACTTCCTGTAGGAACAACATACGGATGATCCACCACAATAGCTAAGTCCAACAACTTAGCCAACATCCCCATGTGATAGGGAGAATGGAAAGTATTCTTTTTGCGCATATCGATGAATGGTTATTATTTACATACCAACCAAGGAAGTGCGTTTACTATAGACAACTAGTTTTTGAGGGGTAATTGAAAATGTAAAAATGCCGACTCTGACGCTAATATTCAAGTCATTTCATTTCCTTTTCAAGGAAAAATATCTTTTGTTCGTAGTACAACCTTTGAATCTTATTAATGGAACTTCCATTTCTGAATAGCCGTTGACTATTTATCCATAAATCGTAAGCATTACCTACTTATTGTCCGTTGTTGTAAAAAATTTTACTTTCTTTCAAAATGCTTCAGAATAGCATAGTTAAACGCCTCTTAGCTTATTTTGGGCGAGGCTTGGTGCTGGTTGCCCCCACTTACTTTACTTTTATCATTATCAAAGAAGGTATTCGTTATTTAGATAGTATTCTGCCTATTTATATCGATACCAACGAAAAACAGCCCCTTTACTTGCCAGGTTTAGGACTACTTATCATTCTTTCCAGTATTGTACTATTGGGTTTTATTTTTTCGAGGTTTGTCCCGCAGTCTTTCTTTTCATTTGGGGAAGGATTACTTAAAAGAATGCCGCTAGTGAGTCTCATTTACTATGCTATCAAAGATCTTATCACGGCCTTTGTAGGAGACAAAAAGAAATTTAATCAGCCTGTTTTGGTGACAATTAATGTACCTTCTAATCTCAAAAAATTGGGTTTTATTACCCAAAGTGACCTTGCAGACCTAGGTCTTAATGATTATGTGGCAGTGTACTGTCCACATTCTTATGCTTTTTCGGGAGAATTGTTTATTGTACCAAACGCGCAGATAGAAATACTCGACCTATCAAGTACTGATGTAATGAAAATGATTGTTTCGGGAGGTGTTTCGGTCAAGTAAAAACTATAAACCTCTAATGAAGCGGCGTGCCCAAGAATACTTCCCAGGATAACGATTGCCTGCTTTCCAAATATCTGACCATCCTAGGTCTTTTTTGTTTTTCATAGCACGCATTTTAAGAAAATACCCCGCAACTAAATACAAGCAAAAAAGACCTACTAACACAAAAAACGCTTGTGTATTGGTAATGTATTTGAAGGTAAGAAAGTACCCTATCACGTTGATGATAGTCATACTCCAAAACGTCAATGAAGTTTGAAAGTGCGTAAGCCCATTGTCCAGCAATACATGGTGCATGTGATTACGGTCTGCTTTGAAAGGCGAGCGCTTATTAAGAATACGTACCAAGAATACCCGAAGTGTATCAAAAATAGGCACAATCAATAGCACAACCGCCAATACAGGCGCGTTAAAAAATGCATTAGTATCATGAATGTAAGTCACGTTGAGTCTGATGAATTTTACGGCAAAAAAAGCCAGTAAAAAACCTACAATCAATGACCCTGTATCACCCATGAATATTTTGCTGGTTTTAGAAAAATTAAACCGCAAAAATCCTAGTAAGGCGCCCGACATCGAAAAAGCCATACAGGCCATCGAGAAATGGTGATTCATCAAAAACCACGTTCCGAAACTAAGCCCTGCAATAAAAGCAATACCGCCTGCTAGCCCATCAACGCCATCGATGAGATTGAGGGCATTGATAAGGGCAATAAAAATAAAAATAGTAAAAGGGATACTTATAATATCTGGAATATGATACCATCCAAATATCCCAAAAAAGTTGTCTACTTTTAGTCCGCCTAAAAGAATCAAAGTAGATACAGCCAATACCTGCAACAACAACTTTTTGTTGGGGTCAAGCACCAATATATCATCTTTAAGCCCTAAAAAAAACAATATTGTTAAGCCTACCACTGCCAAGCTCGTAAGGTAAGCATCGGTCTGTTCGTTGGTATGAGGCCAAAGAAAATGAGCGATTAGTAAGGAAGCATAGATAGCGATTCCACCAAACTCGGGAGTTTCTTGTTGGTGAGAGCTTCTAAAGTTGGGTTTTTTCTTCAACTCCAACAATCCGCTAATATTGATAATCACCGGAATTGATGTAACGGCCACGGCACACGCCACCAAAAAAGAGATAAAACACTGATATACTTCGTGTTCAAGTATATTTTGGTACTGTGTTCGTAGGACGTCTATCAGTATATCTGCATTCATAATAATTATTCCATTTGCCTCAATGTCTTCATAACTTGAAGACAAAAATTATAAAAATAAGGTTGCCGAACAAAAAAGGCATTCGAAATTACGATTCAATTTATTATTCGGTACGCTTTGGTTTATCAACAAATTGTAAAACTTTTCGAATAGGTTTGAGCCAAGTTGTAAACCAGTAAGGATGTAAGTCATTTAGGGTCCAAGCTCGTCGATCATTTTTATTGGCATCAAAACGATTGCTAATTGTACTATTGCTTACTCCTCCTATTCTCATGTGCGTTGTCACCTCTGCCAAATATGCCGTAGTGACTTGGTTTTTGTAAAGTATTCTCAACATCAACTCATAATCGGCCGCACTTCCGAGGTCTGTCCGATAGCTTCCGTACTTCTTATAAGACGCAGTCCGTAAAAAAAACGTTGGATGAGGCGGCATCCAGCCATATAAAAAGTTTTGTCTTTTATAAGCCCCAGACTTCCAATATCGCTTTACGGCCGTTTTATCTAAAGAATCTACGTATAACAAATCCGCATAGATGCTGTCAGCTTGGGTTTTTGTAAAAGTATTTACAACCTTTTCGATGACTGACGAATCTCGATAAAAATCATCGGCGTTTAGGATACCAATCACATCACCAGTTGCTAGACTAATACCTTTGTTCATTGCATCATAAATTCCCGCATCCTTTTCGGATAAAAATACAGCAATTTTCGTGCCGTAACTCCTTACAATTTCTGGAGTAGAATCTGTTGATTTACCATCAATAACGATATATTCAATATCTTTATATGACTGATTTACAACCGATTCTATACAGTCTTTGATAGTCTTTGCTCCGTTATATACTACTGTGATAATACTTACTTTCAAACCTTTTGGCTACGTTTAATGACTTACAGGGAAATAATTACTTTAACTTTCAATTTTGCGCTCTCTGATATATTGAGCTGGGTTTCCTTGATAAATTCCGTAAGCTTTTAAGTCGTGTACTGCTACCGAATTTACCGCTAAAACAGCATGTGAATGGCACGTAACATGCGGGCATACAATCGCTTTCGCCCCAATCCATACCCCTTCTTCTAATACTATTTTTCCCACCTTCAAATCAAATTTAGTGTTTTTATAATCATGATTCCCAGTAAGCAGCATCGCCCCTTGAGACAAGCAAACATTTTTGCCTAAAGTTACTTCTACTAGATTGTCTATCCATACGTCTTCTCCTATCCAGACGTAATCATCTACTATAAGTAACCAAGGATACTTAATATTTACTTTAGGCTTCACCATTACGCCACGTCCTATTTTAGCACCAAACCACTTCAAAATCAACAACTTAATCCATACTGGAACAGGCAAATATGAATTAATAAAAATAGGATTTATCAAAAACCATAATACATTTTTTAAGAAAGGTGGCTGTTTATACCAACTATTATCGTACTTCGACAGGTCGGTTTTGAGCCGCTGTGAGGTCTTTTCCGTATTCATTTTTAAAGAAGTCAATGATAGCTTGTTTGTCGTGTCCTACTCTGTGATAAACTTCGTATATCTTAGCATCTACCAAAAATCGATACCATAGGCCTTGTAAAAAATGCCACATCAGGCCCTTTGTTCCATCCAAAAAGCCTAACTTCACAAAATATCTATAAAAAAAATACGCAAACGGACGAGTAAAGAGGGGTAAAGAAGCATATTTATGCTTCAAGAAGCGCTTACGTTGCTCTTGGGTACCAAACAACTTAGGTATAACGCGTTCGGCGTCTCCAAAATTATATTTTATATCTAATAAATCAATGACCTCACGAATGGCATAGTTATTGTGCTTTTGGGTCCACCAAGTAAGGTTATTGAGATTGTGATCGACGATGTCGTTCTGAAATTGCATCGTTTGCCCTTCAGAAAGTTTAATATGTTCATCCATCCACAGCTCTTCACAAATTCCCTGCCCTTTTCTCCAAATCCGTAACAGCCATATGGGATAATATCCGCCACGTCTTATCCAATGATTCATAAACATTACCCGCCGCTTCACATACACCCCTGAGACAGCTGAATCTAAAGAAGTGATTTTGGTTTTGATTTCGTGGGCGAGTTCGGGAGTGACATATTCATCCGCATCCATACGCATGAGCCACTTGGTCTCAAACGGGATGTTTTCTATCCCAAAATTAAACTGTACCGCATACGTAATCCAAGGATTATACACTACTTTAGCGCCAAGTGACTCGGCAATGCTCACTGTACGGTCGGTAGAGCCCGAATCCACAATAAAAACCTTGTCGGTAAAAGGCATCAAACTTCGAATACACCTCTCAATGTGTTTTTCTTCGTTGTATGTCAGTATAATAACCGAAATATCATTCATGGTAGATGACATAATCAAGTTGCAAATTGTACTTTTTTATGTTGAAAAGCAAAAAAATGCCTTTAACTTTGTAAAATTATCATACGAGTAGCACGCTAAACGGTAAGCTGTTGACACAAGGGCTTCTGTATTTTAATTGTGTTATTTTGTGATACCTAGCGATTCTCGTCCAACGTCACTTTTTCATGAAATCCATTACAGTTTACCCACCTTCTCAACCCATCCGTGCTGAAATCCAGTTAGCTTCTTCCAAAAGCGAAAGTAATAGAGCATTGATAATCAATGCCCTCACTGGATTTAAAGGAAACTTAGAAAATCTTTCGTCTGCTCGCGATACCCAAACCATGCTCCGCCTTCTCCAATCTCCAGAAGCCATTGCGGATGTCTTAGATGCGGGTACAACTATGCGTTTCCTTACAGCCTACTTTGCGGTAACAGGCCAACACAAAACCATGACCGGAACTCCTCGTATGTGTGAGCGCCCTATTGGAATTTTGGTAGATGCGCTCCGCACTTTAGGAGCCGATATTAGTTATCAACAAAAGGAGGGTTATCCGCCTACTCTCTTGCAAGGATTCAATTATACGGGGCAAAACCGGGTGAAAGTCAGAGGCGATGTAAGTAGCCAATATATCTCGGCCTTACTGATGATAGGGCCTACGTTACCAGAAGGAATTGTATTGGAACTAACAGGCGAAATAGGCTCTCGCCCTTATATCGAAATGACGCTCCAACAGATGCGTGCTTTTGGAGTAGAATCCCTCGCTGATTGGGATGCCAAAACTATTACTGTTCTTGCAAAACCCTATTTTCCCTGCACTTATCAGGTAGAATCTGACTGGTCGGGAGCAAGCTATTGGTATAGTTTAGTAGCCCTTGCGCCCGAAGCGGAAGTAGAATTGCTGGGCCTCAAAGAACACTCGCTACAAGGTGATAGTGCGATTGTAGCTATCATGGAATACATGGGGGTTAAGAGCACGTTTACAAACCGAGGCGTTTTACTTTCCAAAATTCCCGCTTCTGCTGCTTTTGAATGGGATTTTACTGATTGCCCTGATTTAGCCCAAACTGTAGCCGCTTGCGCTGTAGCCAAGGGAATTACGGTAACGATGACGGGAATTGAAAGCCTCAAAATCAAAGAAACAGACCGCGTCAGTGCCCTTCAGACAGAATTACCAAAAATCGGGGGTGAATTAGTAGAAATAAAAACCAACGAGGTGTATGAAGTACGAAGACGTACCCCTCTGGACAATACAAATGTTCTACCTCACATTGATACTTATGATGACCACCGTATGGCTATGGCTTTCGCTCCCGTCGGGATGTGTTTTCCTGTGACTATTGCGGAGCCGCACGTAGTAGCCAAATCATATCCAAGTTTTTGGGAAGATTTACAAAAAGTTACCACACTTCAATCAACCCCTGCTTTTGCTGAATAGCATAAGCAGTTATTTTCTCCTATCTTTCCCAAAAAGATTGTTTTTGGGAAAGATAGTCTTACATTTCATCAGCCATGCAAAATCCCTATTTCTCGTTGCTTCGCACTGCTTGGCGGTATGCACGCCAACAAAAAGGGCGTTATCTGTTGATATATAGTCTATTTGTATTAGCAAATGTTGTTTTCGCGCTCAATCCCCTCATTTATGGGTGGTTTATTGAGGCCATCCAAAAAGAAGGCACTGGAGTGTTAAAACACGTGTGGATGTATGCGGGCAGTTATCTATTTTTGATGTTGCTTGAATGGGCTTTTCATGGCCCTGCACGCGTCATGGAGCGCGAGTTAGCATTCAATCTAAGTCGCAATTTTTTGGATGAAATGTATCATCAGGCGCTTCACTTACCCGTACGTTGGCATCAAGACCATCACAGCGGAGCTACTATCAACCGTATTCGTAAAGCCTACGAAGCCTTGAAAGATTTCTTCCAAAATGGCTTTATGTTTTTACACGCTTTCTCTAAGTTTATATTCTCTTTTGTAGCCATTCTTTATTTTTCTCCTTTTTATGGGGGGATAGGGGTATTGATAGGTGGCTTTACGGTCTGGATTATTTTTAAGTTTGATAAACCTTTTATCAAAGCTCTCGACGAAACCAACGAAAAAGAACACGTGGTATCTTCTACGCTGTTTGATAGCCTTTCTAATATTATCACGGTGATTACCCTACGCCTTGAAAAAAGAATGCAAAATAGCTTGTTGGGAAAAGTAGCGGAGGTATTTCCTCCTTTCCGACGTACGGTGGTAATCAATGAATGGAAATGGTTTGTGGCGAGCGTCTTGATTGGTGTTATTTATGTGGTGGTGGCGGTAGGTTATGTATACGAACATTATGTTCCCAATGAGGTATTTCTAGTAGGCGGCTTAGTTACTCTGTTAGGCTATGTCAATCAGTTTACGAGCGTGTTTCAAGATGTCGCTTGGCAATACACCGAAATCATTCGCTATAATACCGACTTCCAAACGGCTCGTAGCATCGGGGAGGCATATACTCAACAGCATCGCCCCGAAACTACGGATGTACTTCCTCCAAATTGGCAAGAGATACAAATACAGAATTTGAATTTTTCGCATCAACAAACTTACGACGCCCAACATAGAGCGCATAGCCTTCATGACCTTCGGATTCGTATCAAGCGAGGTCACAAAATCGCTTTTATCGGTGAAAGCGGTAGTGGAAAAAGCACATTGCTTGCCTTGCTTAGGGGGCTTTACGAGCCAGAAAAAGGTGTTTTTGTCAGCATTGACGGCCAAAATTTCAACGGTTTGGAATCGCTCACGGATACTGTGACTCTTTTTCCACAAGAACCCGAAATCTTTGAAAACACCATTGAATACAATATCACTTTAGGACTTCCTTTTGAAGAATCCGACATTAGGGAAGTGTGCGCTACCACGCAGTTTGCTGAAGTAGTGGGTCAGTTACCAAATGGACTTCAATCCAATATCCAAGAAAAAGGCGTTAATCTCTCTGGAGGGCAAAAACAGCGTCTTGCCTTGGCACGGGGTGTGTTGGCCGCTCGTAGTAGTGATATTGTACTGCTCGATGAGCCTACAAGTAGTGTTGACCCAAAAACAGAAGTATTGATTTATGACCAACTCTTTGAGGAATTTAAAGGAAAAGCCGTACTTTCTTCATTGCACCGCTTACACTTGCTTGCCAAGTTTGATTATGTCTATATTTTACAAAATGGGCGGATTGTGGATGAGGGTACTTTTGAAAATTTACGTCAACAAAGTACCATTTTTCAGGATTTATGGCGGCATCAAGAAAAATTAAAAGCTTAAGACTTTCCAAATTTTAAAAATTTGGAAAGTCTTAAGCTTTTAAAAAAAATATTATTGAATTACTACTTTAGCTACTACAGGCTGATGGTCTGAAGGATAACGCTGGTCTTTGGCATCAGTCAAAACTCCGTATTTCAATACCGATACTTTGGGGCTAGTAAAAATATAATCGATGCGATTTTTCATGGGCGCATCAAATTTAAAGGCATTAAACGTACCTTCTGGGCCATAAGGAGCTTGTTGGGATACTTTTTTGGAATCACTAAGCAAAGTCTCTATCTCCTTGATTTGTTCAGTGTCGGGAGTAGAATTAAAATCTCCTACTAAAATTACAGTCTCATTTTTGGCGATTTCTTTAATTTTCTGAACCATCAATTTTCCCGATTGACGCCGTGCTTCTACCCCTTGGTGGTCAAAGTGAACGCTGAAAAAGTAAAAAGTCTTTTTGGTGTTTGTATCTTTGAATTTTATCCAAGAACAAATACGATTACAGCAAGTCGCATCCCAGCCTTTAGATGGCTTGTCAGGAGTTTGACTCAACCAGAAGTTGCCAGACTCTAACACATTAAAACGGTCTTTTTTGTAAAAAATAGCCGAATGCTCACCTGCCTGCTGCCCGTCGTCGCGACCGGCGCCAAAAAAGGCAAACTCTTTTAGCTCAGCAATATCATCAAGCTGACCTCTAAGCCCTTCTTGAGTGCCAAAAATATCGAACTCATGATAACGTATAAGCGCTTTAACATCTTCCTTACGATTAGGCCAAGCATTGACACCGTCATTGGCCGTATTGTAACGTAGATTATAAGAAGCTACTATGACAGGTGTATTTTTTTGAGCAAAACTAAATTCTACAAAGAGGCTCAATACTAGAAGAAAGCAAATAGATTTGTTCATAGAAATTGGGGGTTGAATGATTTTCAAAGGTAAAAGGATGAATTCAAACCATCTACCCACCAAATGTTAACTACCTTTTATCAATTCCACATAAAACCTAACAACATTTTTAAAATCGTCAACATTGATTCGTTCGTTGGTACCATGGGGCCGTTTGAGGTCTTCTTCATTCATACGAACTGGCATAAAACGATACAAATTCGTGCACACATTCCGATAATAACGCGCATCCGTAGCCCCCAACACCAAATAAGGAGCCACAATTGCGTCAGGGAAACACCCTTTGATAGTGCGATGTAAAGCCCTAAACCCTACCGTAGCAGTATCTGAAATCGGCGAAGGCTCCGAATCAAATTGACTGATTGTCTCTACCGAAATTTTATCATTAGCTATTGTTTTTTTGACATATGCCATCACTCCTTTCACAGAATCTCCTGGCAAGATTCGGAAGTTGATTTTAGCTACTGTCTCTACGGGCAATACATTGTCTTTCACCCCACCTTGGATAACCGTAGGCGCTATACTTGTCCGAACCATCGCATTGCCTGCATTTGTTTGAGCCAAAATATCCACAATCACGGAACTCAACAACCACCGATTAGCCATCGCTAGCTTTGTAGCAAAGGGCATTTCAGGCGCTAAATAATCTTGTAAATAACTCGCAGCTCCCCCCAATTTGGCAGGAAAAGGATTTTTTTGAAGTTTATCAATCGCTTCAGCAAGTATGCCAATACTCGTTTGAGCAGGAGGCATTGATGAATGTCCGCCTTCCCCAAGTGCTGTCAACTTTAAAGTAGTATATCCTTTTTCAGCAATTCCAATCAAAGCCACAGGTTTTGTAATTCCCGATACACCATCTATTTTGATAGTGCCGCCTTCATCCATAACATACTCAAGCTGTACTTTTTGTTTTTCGAGCAATGCCGCTATCTGCTGCGCCCCATACCTACCCGACACCTCCTCGTCGTGCCCAAACGCTAAATAAATACTCCGCTCAGGTTGGGTCCCTTCTCGAAGCATGTACTCTACGGCTTCCAATATCCCAATCACTGTTACTTTATCGTCCAAAGTCCCCCTACCATACACAAATCCCTCTGCCACATCGCCCGCAAAAGGTCGATGTTTCCACATCTTTTCGGTACCTTGCACTACAGGTACTACATCATAATGCCCCATCAAAAGCGCAGGCTTTAGATTTGTATTTTTTCCCTTCCAGTAATATAAAAGTCCGTAGGTATTGACCCGCTCCAAGCTAAGATGCTGATGAACTTTAGGATACGTATAAGCCAAAAATGCTATAAACTTCTCAAATTGGGTACTGTCCATCAGCGATACATCTTCGTAAGAGACTGTGCGAAATTGGATCGCTTGCGACAAATGCGTAATCACCGAATCGTTCACACTCAACGATTTCATAGGAACCACATCTGTCATTTGTTTGGAAGAAATCCGAAACGTATTAAAGAGCAAAACCACTATCAATAGCAGCAAAACAATCCCCAACAAGCGTACAATTTTTTTCATAAAATGTGGCACGGACAACCTGTCCGTAGTTATATCCGATTATCCCTTTCCACCCTGTCCGTCGTTATCTCCAAACCTTATTACATTCTCTTAATCTGGACTATAGTTAAAACTTATTAGCTACCTCACCTTCAATAGCATAACGCTATTTACGAACTAATTCTACAAAATCAAATCCTACGGCATGTTTTTCATCTGGTAAATAGGAAACACGATTTATCTCTTGCCAATCATTTTTTTGGGGAATCTCAAAATAAGCATCACCTTCAAAATCGGCTCTCACTTCGGTCAAATAAATTTTATGAGCATAAGGCGTAAACAAACGATAAATCTCCGCTCCTCCAATCACAAAAGCTTCGTCTGCGCCTGTATTTTGAGCGGCAGTGATAGCCTCTTCAACCGAACTCACCACAATAACACCCTCAAAATGCCAGTCAGTATTTCTGGTAATTACGATAGAAGTTCGGTTAGGCAAAGGCTTGCCAATGGATTCAAAAGTCTTACGACCCATCATAATCGGGTGCCCTGTTGTGAGTTTTTTAAATAGTTTGAGGTCATTGGGCAAATGCCATATCAATTGATTGTCACGACCAATCACGCCGTTTTGTGCCACGGCCACGATAAAAGAAATTTGCATGGGAAAAGCTGTACTTTAAAAATTTTGAATCTTCCTCTTATCAAGTTTAGTATTTCATCTGGTTGTATTAAAGTAATAGTATTTACTTTGACTCTTTGGTTTTGTATTTTTGATTGGGGTGATTGTCATGGTATAATTTAACCAAACGCTCCATTTCAATCATTCTCGGAATAATTCTATTGATTAAATGTCGAGTTGATTTTCCAACTCTTTTAGCAATTTCCTCTAATGACATGTATTCATGTGCACACACTTGTTCAATAAAAGCGATTAATTCTTCATTTGTAAGTCGTTTTTTATTAGAACTATCCTCATTAGAACTATCCTCACTTGAACTATCCTCATTAGCTCTGTACTGCTTATTCAAATGATATGGTAGTCCAGCGGCCTTTGTTATCGTATACAAGTAAGACGATACCAAATGGTTTTTCCTTTTTCCAATTAAGCAAAAACTCGCTGTATATCAGTAACTTACTAAAATTTCCTTTTTCTAATTAAGCAAAACTACCTCTCATTTTTTTCGCGTTTTTTTTCTCTTTTTTAGCCGTTGTTGGTATTTTCACCACCAACCTTCTTTCCGCGTCGCAAAACACCACCAAAGACATCAACCATAATCTTTCAATAATTGTTAGTTCATTGATAAAAGCACCAACAAGGGCATAATATTTCTACCATTTCCTTTTTCTAATTAAGCAGAAACCGCCTCTATATCAATATTTTAACAAATTATTCCTTTTTCTAATCAAGCAAAAATAGACGTGGCAAAACGACTTTAATTCTTACCAAAGATAACAAAAAGTTCTGGTCGAAGAATCCTTTCACTGTCTCTCCACCGTTCAGCTACACATTGCATTATCACTTTATGAATACTTTCTTTCCTCCAAAACTAAACAAAAAATAAAAGCGTAGACCTGTATCAAACAAGACTAAGCTTTGGAGAATGATGAAAGCTCTTGCTTAAGGCTTAGGAGCCGACTTAGGCGCGAGTGAGTTGATCCAAGCCGCAATTTTGAGTGCTTCATCACGCGGCACCTGTGGCATAGGTGCCATCGGTGTAGCATAATCAGGCCAGTTTTGAGGCTTAGGATTGTAGATAAGTTCTACGATTTTTTCGTTTGAATATTTGCGCTTAGCCACTTCAGTATAGGCCGGGCCTACTTGGCGTTTGTCAACCGCATGACAGGCCAAACAAGTATTTTTAGCCAACAAAGGTTTTACTTCTTCAAAAGTAGGCACCTTACTAGTAGTTGCTTTGGCAGTAGTTTTAGTCTCAGTAGTTTTGGTAGGAACAGCGGTAGATTTAGTGCTTACTTCTGTCAACTTGAGCTTCTCTCCGTCAGGGATTTGATTGAGGGTGTAGTAGGCCGTAGGGTGTACCAATGACCAATACAAACCTGCCGAACGAAGTCCATCTAATTTGATTTCATGAAGGTATGTCTCACGAAGATTATCTACGATGATGCGCGCCTTCAACCCATCTTCTGATACTTTCACCCCTTTCACTGCACACTTGGCTTCGTTGACAGTAGGACTTCCATAAACCGGGTGATATTTGTAAGTAAAACTACGAACTGCGTAAGAAGCTAAGTTTTGAGCTGATTTTTTATCAACTGGCAACGTAAATTCAACTTCAAAACCATCAGGCATTGCTCTTACTGCCTTCATTTCAAAAGGTGTTTTGCCAGTCCATACCAATCGTTGCAGGCCTTGATTGGCATCTCCTGCCGAGCCCCAGCCACGGTTGGTTTCACCGATATACAATGAACCGCCGTCGTTTGCCCAAGCCATCCGCAATACACCCGATTGGAATCCCGAACGGAAATCAAACGCCGCACCTTGGTATTCTCCTTTTACTTTTTCCAAGAAAACACGCATTACTTTACTTTGCCCTTGGTCTCCTACAAACAGCTGCCCATTGAAAGGGCCGAAGTTGCCATTGGTTTGGTCAGCAATGATTTCAGCGTTAGAAATACCCAAGATTCCGTGAGGAAGCCATACAGCAGGTAGTTGGGTTTCGGGGTATTTTTTCTTCATATCTGCCAATGTCAAAAACTTCTCATTCTGAACGTTTTCGGGCTTGATAGCATTGCCGTTTTTATCGCGAGTTTTGCGGGGATCAACCGTCGCATATACTTGGTCTTGGGTAATTTTGAGGGGCGAGCCTGGGAGGGTATTAGCCCATTTCAAACCTGCAGGGTGCCCCATAAAAGCACCTTTTTTGGCGTGCCAAATACCACCCGAGCCAATCCAGTCACCTTGGTTGTCATCATAAAACAACTCCCCGTCAATCATCCCAAGTCCGCAGGGAGAACGTACACCCGTAGCCCAAGGCTCCATTTGGCCGTCAGGGGAGATTTTAAAAATCCATCCACGCAAAGGCCGACGGCTTTCGCCTGCCCACCATTCTTCATCTCCAAAGGCCACATTTCCGGACACAAAAAATGAACCATCAGGAGCGATTTTAGGGCCGAAACTATATTCATGATAGTGTGCCGAAAGTGGCCAAGCATAGATAGTCTCATAAGTATCAGCTTTGCCATCATGGTCTTTATCAATGAGCTTTGTAAGCTCACCACGTTGGGCACAGATTAATGCACCATTTTGATAAGCCAAGCCCAAAATTTCGTGTAAGCCTGAAGCAAATTTGCGAAAGTAGGGTTTTGGACCACTGGGATTGTCGAGCATCCATACATCACCTCGACGAGTTGCTACGGCCAAACGACCATCGGGTAGTGTCACCATTCCTCCAACTTCCAGTAACACACCTTCGGGGACAGGTGGCGTCACAATTTTGTAAAAGTCTTCTTCGGAAGGAGATTCTTGACCAAAAGCCAGCGAGAGGCTCAAAGCAAGAGTGGTAAGGGTGCTAAAAACGCGTTTTTTCATTATTACTCTATTTCTAATATATTGGTTAATACTACTTCAAAATCGACAAGTACATCTTCGCCTGTTAGTTTTTCTGAGAAAGGAATGATCATAACTTTATGGTCGGCCCGATAAACATAAGTTTGTTGCTCACTCATCGCAATCAGCCAAGCCAAACGTACTCCATTTTTTATCCAGTGTTCCATTTTATGTTTTAGCTCTTGCAGATTATCCGTATCTGATTCAAGCTCTAATACAAAATCGGGTGCAAGATAAGGAAACGATTTCTTTTCTGCGGAAGAGAGTTGTTGCCATTTTTCTAATCGAATCCAAGCTACATCAGGAGCACGCATTGATCGGTCGGCCAAAAAAAAACCGCCGTTAGAATCAACCACCTTTCCAGCTTTGGTACGGCGATTCCAAATTACAAATTCCGCATTGAGTTCACTATTGTTTGAACTCGTAAGAAGATGAGTTGGCGACATATCAATAAATATTTGACCATTCTCGTCACGCTCTACCCGAAGTTCTGGATTGGCTTGGCAAAACACCACCAATTCTTCGTCGGTCAACTGCTCACGGGTCGGTATGTTTAGTGGAATTACCATCAATACACTGCTGATTGTCGAATAGTTGAACAAAGATATAGAATGATTCTGTAATTTTGCTTCATGCTTGCTTTCAGATATTTGTTCAAACACACTTTTCATACGCTACGCAGCCGAGCGGGGCGGGCCTTGTTGCTTTTGTTTTGGAAATACGGACACCGTCCTCGTTATCAGACTACTAAGGTACGTTTTGGGCGTTATCAATTTGAAGTTCCAGATGCCTTTTCGTGGCTTTGGCAATATGAAGAAATCTACGTGGAAGAATTTTACAAATTTGAATCTTCCTCCCCTACTCCTGTTATTTACGACTGTGGAGCCAATGTAGGCATGAGTGTTTTGTATTTTAAAGAACTTTATCCGCAAGCTCGTATCAAGGCTTTTGAAGCAGAACCTTCGATTGCGACTTACTTAACCCAAAATCTCAAAGCAAACGGCATCACTGATGTAGAGATTATTCAAAAAGCCGTTTGGAAAGATCCTCATGGCGTTTGGTTTGGAGAAGGCCAAGCCGACGACGCCTCTATTTATGGCGAAGGCAAAAAAAAACACATCCCTTCCGTGAGGCTCCGCGATCAACTAGCCGCCGAGGTTCAAGTAGATTTCTTAAAAATCGACATCGAAGGGGCCGAAATCGAAGTCATTCCTGACTGTGCGGATGTACTCGACCGTGTACAACATCTTTTTGTCGAGTTTCACGCTTATTTAGGTCAGCCTCAGGCATTGGCAAAGGTTATAGAGGTAATCGAACAAGCCGGATTTCGTTATTATATTGATACCAATCAGCACCGCCGCTCGCCTTTTGTGAATCATCGCTACCGCAATAATGATGTCATGGATTTGCAACTGAATATTTCGGCTTGGCGGCCTCATGTCTAGCTTTTTATTCCAATCATCACCGCTTTGAAAGTCGTTCATGTAAGCACATATCATCGGTTTGGAGGAGCAGCGATTGCCGCTTTACGCTTGCATCACGCCCTGCGCTTAGAGGGCGTAGATTCGGCACTACTCGTCCAAGAAGCTGACAGCCCCGAAAGCGACGTAGCCGCAGTTGCTGAGGGATTTTTTTCTAAAAAAATCGCTTTCGGGCGTTTTGTAGCCGAACGGCTCTACTTTTCGTTGAAAGAAAAAGATAAAAGTCTGCGTTTTCATTTCTCTCCTCTTTGGATAGGTACTGATATATCTACTCACCCTCTTATTCAAGCAGCCGACATCATCCATTTACATTGGATTAACTTTGGGTTTTTATCACTTCACTCTTTAGAAAAACTATTTTCTTTAGATAAACCCGTCGTTTGGACTATGCACGATATGTCTACCTTTACAGGAGGCTGCCATTATAGTCGCGAGTGTCAGCATTATCTTACGCATTGTCATCACTGTCCTTATCTCAAGCATCCAAGTACTACGGATTTATCGTATCGGGTTTTTGAAAAAAAAACACAGTTATTCCAAAAAGCAAACCTTACTTTAGTCTCTCCTAGTAAATGGTTAGCGGACTTAGCACAGCATGCAACCTCCACTCGGCATTTACCAGTATATGCTATCCCTAATCCTATTGACCTCCAAGTTTTTAAACCCGAAAATACGAAAGATGAACTAGGGCTAAACCCTCACAAAAAATGGATTCTTTTTGCGGGAGTCAATACCCAAGACCCACGCAAAGGCTTTGCTTATTTCAAAGCGGCCACTCATCTGCTTACTGACCACGCGCACGAATGGGGCGTTGTGGTGTTTGGCAAAACCTCTCCCGAAGCCCTGAATGATTTGGGACTAGAAGTAAAATCGCTCGGAAGCTTGCCTGCTCACGAAGTTACGAAAGTGTATCAGGTCGCTGATGTGATGGTAGTTCCTTCACTAGAAGACAATTACCCCAATACGGTTATAGAAGCAATGGCTTGCGGCACGCCTGTGGTAGGTTTTGATACGGGTGGAATCCCCGAACAGATTCTTCATCTTCGTACGGGCTATGTGGCGCAACTTCATTCGGCAGAAGATTTAGCGCGCGGGGTTCGGTTTGTTTTAGAAAATGAGAACTATACTTCTCTCAGTGAAGAAAATGTAAAAATAGTGACCCAACGCAACGCTTTTGAAGTAGTAGCAAAGCAGTATCAGAGGCTCTATGACAAATGTGTCTGATAATTTTTAAAGTCGCAGACTTTATCCCATTTTCGTCCCGACAGAATGTCGAGACGAGCAATAGTTAAACTATAATTTGGGGCAAAAAATGGCGATACGTCTCCTACAGACTAAAATCCTCTAAAACTTTATTTTACACCAACGTAAAAGGATTAATATTATATCTATACCAATTGATAACACGTCGATACAAACTTGGACTAAAGTAATGATACACATTTCGAATCACAGCATCGTCGGGCAAGAGGGTATCAGGAAAAACGACGGGTGTCTCGTGCATTTCGCCTCCTTTTAAGCTATGTTCGTTGGTACCGCTGCCATCGTAGCCAAGGTGTGTAATTTTGGATTTAATTGGATGTAAGCAATAAGTCCCTGTTTTGTAATGATGATAAGTCCATCGTACGGCCCACGACTGTATCATACCATGACGCTGCTTGATAAGCATCGGCAACAAATCAGGTCCTGCTTTGGTAAATTCTCGTTTTTGGTCAGGAGATGCCAAGAAACTTGCAAAATCTTGAACCTCCCAATCCGTTTTCTGCCAACGGTCTTTCCAAGTTCCCCATCCCCAAGAGCTCCCTCTCGGAATCAACAACACATCTTTGGTATAAGCATTTGGAATCTGAAAAGGATAAATATAGCCCGTTACAGAGCAAATGAGAGGGTCGTCGGCATAACGCGCAAGTGACTGATTCATAAACAATAAAAAATCAGAAGTACACAGCAAGTCATCTTCCATGATGATGGCTCTATCATAACTCTCAAATACCTGCGACACCCCCGCAATCACCGATTTGGCTAGTCCCGAATTAGTAATTGATTCATGGATAATAAGGTTTTTAAAACCCGTAATTTGTTTTACAAAATCCCTGACTGCTTGTACTTTTGGTAAGTCGTCATTAGTACTTTTAGGGCCATCTACAAACACAATCAGCGTACTATCAGCCGCCAAGGGGTTTTGTTGAAGACAAGCTACCGTCTGTTGCAAGAGCGAAAGTCGATTATAACAAAAAAGGACAACGGGTGCGAGTTCCATTGAGATACGATTGAGTCACAAAGTCTATTGGTCGGTAGTTTTGATGCTATAGTTTTTGGTAAGTTGCCACAACAACGCAGGCGCAAAACGCTTTAGATATGTACCTAAAGTTTCTTTAAATCCTGCTATTACAATTTCGTTTTTGCCTGATTTTAGTGCATTTACCATTTTGTGAGCACATACTTGTGCCGAAATTCCATTGGCTTGGTTTTGGTCCATTTTACCAAAGGGTTTACCATCTTTACCAATGGCATTGATAGAAATGTTGGTTTTGATATAACCCGGACAAGCCACCGTTACTTGGATACCTTCACGCCATACCTCACCACGCAGCGCATCAAAGAAACCTTGAATGGCATGTTTGGAAGCACTATAAAAAGTACGATAAGCCGTGCCGATTTTACCACTTACGCTACTTGTCACGAGTATTCCGCCTGATTTTTGGGCAAGCATATAAGGCAATACTTCCCGCGTCAGCAATACCACACTTGAAAAATTGGTATCCATCAATTTTTGAAAATCCGAGGGAGCAATATCCAGAAACTTCTCCCTTTGACTGATTCCGGCATTGGGTACGAGTATGTCTATTCTTCCAAAATGCTGAAGTACAATTTGAGTATGCCCTTTAAAAGTATCGGGTTGGAGCATATCTATCGGCAAAAGCAATACCATTTCTTCGGTCAAATGAAGGTCTTTTTTCACACGCTCTAGCTCTTCTTTTCGCCGCGCCGACAATACCAATTTGGCTCCTTCTTTGGCAAATTCATGCGCTAAAGCCTCCCCTATTCCTGATGATGCACCTGTTATCCACACTACTTTGTGGGTAAGGTCATTTATTTTGCTCATTATTCGATTGACTTGTTGAGTGTTTGAATAATTTTTGTGCAATATCGTGCATTTTTGCGCGTTAATTCCACCAAATACATTTTTTATGGCCACTTCACGTTTGTGCGTTCCTCTTTTATTAATTGTTTTTGTCTCTCAAGTTAAGGCTCAGCATTTTGCTTTAAGCCGTCTTTTTTACCCAAATGTTACGCTACGTGCCGATTATATGCCCAGTGCCAGCATGGGCAACAATCAAAGTTATGGCCTCACCCGTACTTCATTCAATGGCATTATTCCACTTAGGAGTGAAGTAGATGTATCTTTTAGCTTGCGCAAAAAGTTCGATTTGCGGGCGCGGCACTTTTTGATGCTCGCCAATGCTTCCCAGATTAACCCTACCATCAACAATACCATCTCCCCCGCCAACGGCTACAAAACCGCTTCTGTGGGTGTTTTGATGCTCCAAGCAAGCCTACGCGACCGCCTGTGGATTTATGGAGGAGGATTGGGAATTACCGAAACCAACGAAACATTTTTTACGCCCCAACCATTCTTTTGGGCGGGAGGCGCACGCATGAGAATTTTAGGACTACATACCCAAATTGCCTACGGTACCGCTATCGTTTTTAATCAGAAAGTAAGAATCATCCCCATTTTTGGATTCAACAAACGTATCAATAAACAGTGGCGAGCATCGGGTCTATTGCCTTTCAGAGTAGATGTCAACCATCGCATCAACGAATGGTTTAACATCGATATGATAGGAGGATTTGACGGCTATAGTGCTGGATTTCAACACGTAACAAGTATAGAAAAATCGTTGAGACGTAGCAATTATCAACACGTTAAGTTTTCGGTAGCTGCCAATGCACACTTATTTACGGTCTTCAATGTATCATTAGAAGCCGGATTGGGTACTTTTAGACAACTTCGCACCTTCAACTCAGCCCGCGAAAACCTCGGCACCGAACGCCCCAACATCGCACCCTTTGTAGGCGCAAGCGTAAGATACATATCAAGCAAGTCAAAATTGTCGTCGAAATTTACCCGTAAATTAGGATTAGGCGAAAACGGCATTAATTGGTAAACTTTAGTTTTATTCCTAAAAAGCGAGGTGCCAGCAAAAGGTAAAGCCCGACAGCGCCTACCCACTGTATCATCATGAGTGGAAAGTTGAACTCTGTAAGCATCCAAATCGTGGAGCTAGGTGCGGAGCTGCTAGGGTATCCTACAATCAAAAATGCGTACAAGTTGTTGGTGGCATGAATTCCTAGCGGCAATTCGAGCGATTCGTCGTTGAGCGTTAGCAAGGCAAAAAATAGCCCTACTCCTATGTAGTATATCATAGCAATTCCCAAAGAACCTACGGCTTCTATTTCGTCGTTGAAGCTATGTGCCAGACCAAACAATACCGACGTAATCGCCAAGCCGGCCCACAAATTCCAAGAGCCAATGCCCTGCATCAAATAGCCTCTAAAAAACAATTCTTCAAAAGAAGTTTGAAGAGGAATCAATAACAGTCCCACCACTACGCAAGGCAAAAACTCGGCCCAATTGAGACTCAAAGTATATTTTTCGGGAAAACTAAGGTAAGTCACCATCTCCACCGCTGCCGTACAGGCCACCCAAAGCCCGCCTGATTTGGCCACTCTTCCCCAATCTACAGCTGCCGTAGGGCGAATCATTGTCAAAGGATTTCGCTTATGAATGTGCTTCACACCTAGCCACAAAGCAATAATCGCAGTCACAAAACCCAAAAGCATCATTGCAAACACTGCATACACCGGCAGACTGTCGGATGAGGATTTCCATTCTATCAATGCCCATCCTCCTGGTATAGAACCTAAAACATTGGCGATGATGACGAGCAAAAAAACTGCTACATATATCCCTAATTTATTATTGCCTTGCCAAGCGGCATTTATATAAGGGTTTGGATTTTTAAACATAAGGCAAGATTCGGTTGGTGAATGATTGAGTTGTGAATGACAAAAACAACAGCATAGCAGACATTTTGTCATTTTAAAATTTTGCAATATTTGCAAAACAGGACATTTTGTCATTTTTATTTTTTCTTACAAAAATTCCTCAAAAATAATCAAAACATTGATTATCAATAAAATAACAACAGTCCCCTCCAGTTTTCTTTACTTTTTATTGATTTCATGGTACAGAAGTTGAAGAAATAGATACGTCGCCGACAATGGCGAGAAAAACTTAAGAACTTAATCAAAACATTAAAATAACAACAACCATGGCAACTTTAGTAAAAACCAACGGAAACTTTCCTACTCTTTTCGGCAACGTATTTGGCAAAGACTTCAATGATCTTTTTGCTCCTGCAACTTTGAGCAACTATGGCGTTCCGGCTGTTAATATCGTAGAACACAACAACGGTTTTCGTCTTGAAGTAGCAGCTCCTGGCTTGAAAAAAGAAGATTTTAAAATCAACTTAGAAAACAACGTGTTGACTATTTCGGCCCAGCAAGAGCAAAAAAACGAAGAAACCACCGAAAAATACACCCGTAAGGAATTTAGCTTTGCGAGCTTCCGCAGGTCATTCACTTTGCCCAATACCGTAGATGCAGAGCAAGTAAATGCTACTTATGCTGACGGAGTCCTCAAAATTGAACTTCCTAAAAAAGATGAAGCCAAGAAAACACCTCGTGTTATCGAAATTGGCTAATTCTTAAGCATTATTTCCTTCTTATCTAAAAAGGCCGCTTCAACTTCTGAAGTGGCCTTTTTAACTTTTTACAAAAGCACGATATCGTTGGCATTGGCAACTTCAAAATTTTGCTTTTTTAAATTGAGAAGTATCACTACCGACGATTCTTTGGCCTTGCCCACAGCCACGGTATTGAGGTTTTCATCCACAATCTCTACGGCTTCTCCTGCTTCAAACTCCCCTTCTACTTCTGTGATTCCGACCGCCAATAAACTTTTTCGGTTTTGCAGTGCTGCGGCTGCACCAGCGTCGATTTTGAGCTTTCCTGCCACCAAGCTACCACTACCAAGCCATCGGTTGCGCGACGAAAGGGTGCTTTCTTGAGCCGCAAAGACAGTGCCCGTTTTTTCTTCAAAAGCTCTTAAAATACCGTCCTTTTCTTTCATCCCAAAAATGATGGTTCGGATTCCCATGCGCATGGCGAGCTTGGCGAAAGTGAGCTTAGAGGTCATTCCGCCTAAACCCACACTCGATTTGTCGGTACGCGCATACTTAAACACATCCTTGACCTGCTCCACTTGAGGGATAATTTGCCCTTGATCGTCCATCAGTCCTCCCACCGACGTACAAAGCATGAGCGTATCAGCGCCAAATCCTACGGCAATGAGCGTAGCAAGTTCGTCATTGTCCGAAAATTTAAGTTCAAGACTGCTCACTACGTCGTTTTCGTTGACAATAGGAATAATACCGTTTTCCCACAATTCTTGAAATGTTTCTTTCATTTGCAAAAATTGGTCACGATTGGCAAAATGCCCACGTTCACAAAGGCTTTGTGCTACGGGGATTTCGTAGGGGGCAAAAAATTGGGCGTATTTGTTGAGCAAAAGTAAGTTCCCAATCGCCGCTGCTGCTTTTCGTTGGGCGATTTCGCCCGCATAATTGCGGATATACTGCTTACCCGCCGCCACGGCTCCCGACGACACTATCACTACATGGTACTCACTGTAAAGCTGCGCCACTTGGCGCGCTATCTCGACCATTACCAAGGGGTTGAGTTCACCGTTGGGTTTGGTAATAGCCGCACTTCCAAATTTAATAACTAAGATGGGTTTTGACATGTATCGTAATCTTTGCGGCAAAGTTACGAAGGCAAGGGGCATCGACAAATTTAGCTTGCTCCGAACAAGAAAATACCTCGTCATTCAGAAATTAAATCTGAATGACGAGGTATTTTTAGTATTTACCCTTTCCTATTTATCAAACCACTGTGGCGCGTCCAGTGTCAAGCCTGAAGGAGTATTGGGATTGGAGTTTACTTCCTCGCTACGATATAGCAATCGGCGTATGAGTCCCGCTACAGGTGCGCCAGTAGGAGTATTCATATTAGGGATTTCCTGTCCTACGGTTCCCGAACGGCGATGCTGTACCCAACCTTCAACAGGGCGCATAAACAAATCCAAGTATTGTTGCTGCGCCAAAACCGTTTTGTAGTTGGCGGCAGTAAGTACCGGTAAACCCGCAGCATAGGTATCAGCTTGGGCAGTGGGCACCCCAAAAGATACTAATGATTCTTTCACCCCCGCCCGCATTTTGGTAGTAGCGGCGTCGAACCCGCCGGGAGCAAAACCACGGGCGATGGCTTCCGCCTCAAACAAAAGTTGTTCTGAATACGAAAATGATACTTCCGGCAAATCAGCCTTCAGAAGATTCATATTTACCAACGCCGATTTGTTGGTATAAGTCTCTACGGAATTAAGTGCAATAAACTCATTGGCAGCTGCATCAGGTCCGGGCTGGAAAAAGTACGGAATACGCGGGTCTTTGAGTGAAACCAATAAATCATAGACGGGTTTTGAACAATACCAATCCGACTGTACGCCTCCACGGAAAATAGCAGTAAAAGAGAAACGGGGGTTTTGACGCCCTGGCTGATTGAAGTACTTATACAACATCGCATCGGCAGTAGACGAAATCATGTTTCCGCCTGCTATCAGCTGCCCAATCGCTGTTCCTTTTGAGGCATCGGCATCAACCATAGAAAACAAAATTCTCATTTTCAACGAATTAGCAAATTTTCTCCATTTTGTCATATCTCCACCATAATACAGGTCGTTGGGCGCTACGATACCTTTACTATTGACATCAATCAAACCAATGGCTTCGTCGAGCATAGCCACGCAGCCGTTCAATACGTCTTGCTGTTTGTCAAATTTCGGGAAATCTACTTTTCCTGTGGCAGCTTCTGTAAAAGGAATATCTCCCCAAAGTAAAGAGGTCTGGGCATAGGCAAACGCCATCAAAATCTTGCATTGAGCTACCGCATTTTTATTAACGGGTTGGCTATTTTGAGCAATATCTACGGCCACATTGAGGTTTTTGAGTACATCCGTGTAAGTACGTCCCCAAGCACTACGAATACGGGTTTGGTCGTATTGAGCTTGCGACAATCCCCAACGCCCTCCCGAAGCCCACATTTGATTCATAAGTGCAACAGGCCAAGTAAGTTCGGCAACGCGCAAAAGCGAAAACTGCGTGGCGGCTCCCGAAAACAACAAAGCAGGATCTACCGAAGTAGAGCGATTGGGATCGACATTGATGTCACTATCTTTGAAACAAGCCGTTGTTGAGAGTGCCAACAGAGCGACGATAATCAGCTTTTTCATATGGATAATCGATTATGATAGTTCAAAACAAAATTGAGAATGAAATGTTAGAATGTGAATCTTAAATTGCCTCCTATGGTACGGCTACTTGGAATACTGCCCCTTTCTAAGCCTTCTCCAATGAGCCCTGTTCCTAAGACGTTGGCTTCGGGGTCAATATGCGGTACTTTAGAACTGATAATCCACAAATTGCGTCCCTCCACTCCCAATGAAATATTCCCAAAAGGAGTCTTGCTAATCCAAGATTTGGGCAAATTGTAGGCAACTCTCACTTCACGCAGCTTGGTATAAGAGCCGTCAAACACATTGTTTTCGGGGCTTACGGAATTATCTAATTGACTCCAATACTGCTGTACGCTCGCCACGGGGGTGGTATTAGGACTAAAACTTCCGTCCGCATTACGGATTACACCCGGGTCTACAAAAGGCGTGCGATTATTGACTGCCGTTTCGGCAGCCAAGCCACTTCCTCTTACAATACTCACCGTTTGAGAGTTAATCACTCCCCCTTTACGCACATCAATCAAGAAGTTGAAATCGACACCTTTATAAGAAAAGGAGTTGTTGATACCCAATGTCCAGTCAGGATAAATCGACCCCAACACTTTACGTGGCCCTGGCGTACGCAAGCCCGTAGTAGGATTGATAATGATATTTCCCTGAGGATCTCTCAGCCATCCTACTCCTTGAATACTAAACGTCTCACCCGGACGAGCTACGATAAATATCCCAAACCCATCACCAGATGTAGTGATAAATTCCGAAAGACCAGGCGCTAAAGACTCCACACGGTTGATATTTCGGTTGAAATTGAAAGCCGCATCCCAGCGCAATCCCGAACGGGTTTTAAGCGGCGTCACGGTTAGCATGGCTTCTAAACCTCGGTTTGAGATTTCGCCCACATTGAGCCGCCGCGCCGAGTAACCCGTAGTTTGCGGAACCGCAATCGAAATAATCTGGTCGTAGTTAAGGGTTTTGTAATAAGTCATATCCAGTCCAATACGCCCTCCCAAAAACTTCAATTCTGCCCCAAATTCATAAGAGGTTTGTTGCTGAGGTTTGAGATTGGTAGGAGGCAAGATATTGGTCGCCCCAAAAGCCGATGCCCCTCCAATAGGATACAAGATGTTGAAGGTATAAATGTCGCTTGCTTGTGTTAGCGGATTATACGTAAATGACAACTGATATGGGTCTTCGTCCGAACCTACATTGGCGTAGTTGGCGCGGAGCTTGGCATAACTCAATATGTCGTTTTTGACAATGCCCAAATTAGGGAAAGCCTCGGTCAACACAAACGAAACACTAGCCGATGGATAGAAATAGGAATTGTTGTTGACAGGTAGCGTAGAAGACCAATCGTTTCGACCAGTTACGTTTAAGAACAAATAATTTTTGTAGTCAAAGCTAAAGTCGCCATATACTCCAAAAATCTCGCGTCGGCTAAAGAAATTAGAAGGCACATTAGACTGCGCATTGGCAAACGTATAAAGTTGGTCAATGTTAAGTCCTTCTGACAACAATCGCGACCGACGAATGGTACGCTGATTGAACTGATGCCCTACGATTCCTTTAAAAGACCAGCTGTCGGTTATTTTACGAGACACGGTCCCCAAAATATCAGTCTGTAGCTCGCGTTCAAATATTTCATTGGTTTCAAATTGACCGTTCAAGCGTCCCCGTGTGCCTTTGCGCGTAACAGAGCGACGATTTTCGGTAAAGAAATCGGTACCCACGCGCCCCGTGACATTAAACCAAGGAGCTACGTCGTAGCTGAGGCTCGTTCCACCATAGACTCTATCCACAGAGTTAGAAAAACGGTTGAAGGTCGTTACAAAATAAGGATTATTTTGTACGCCATTGAGGTCGATAGACCGTGCCAAGTCGCCCGTCCATCCAGCCGGAACAGCCTGAGTAGCAGGAGCAAAAAGATTGTTTTTTAGCTCATTAATATCTACCGTTACGGGAAGACCCGCCAAAATCGTAGCGATGATGTTGGTGGTATTTGAGCCTTGTTGAGGTCGCCCGTCGCTGGTGGTACGTACGTAATTTACCCAAGCTCTTGAAGTAAGTTTATTAGTAATTTTCTTACCAGCATTGATAGCAAAGGTATTTCTGTTGAGTTCTGACCCTGGCACTGTACCCGTTTGGCGAAGATTCGTATAACCAATCCGATAATCACCTTGCTCAGTAGCGCCATCGAGCGATACGCTGTTAATCATGGTATGGCCTGTAACAAAGAAGTTTTTCCAATTTTGTGGATAAGCTTGTAAACTTTGAACGGTTTCACCTTTATAGTCTTTGACAGGACCCGTAATACTCGAAATCTTAGGTCCCCAGCCATTTCCTAGTTGGGGATTGTACACGCCTAAGTTACCTTGGGCGTACTCATTTTGTAACTCAGGTACGCGCAAAACATTATCGGTACGATACGAAGAGTTGACGGTGACATTCATTTTTTTTGCACCTTCTTTTCCTCTTTTTGTAGTAATCACAATCACCCCATTCCGCGCTCTTGAGCCATACAAGGCCGATGCTGCCGCCCCTTTCAGTACCGTCATGGTTTCGATATCGTCGGGGTTAAGGTCTCCAGCACGGTTTCCTACATCGACGCCACCCGTTACGATATCAGTCTCTGAATTGTTGAAAGAAGAGTTTGAAATCGGCATCCCATCTACCACAAACAAAGGCTCACTAGAGCTTGAGATAGAGTTGGCACCGCGAATCATGACCCGACTCGAACCACCCACGGTTCCTGATTGTTGCGAAATCCGTACCCCTGCAATACGCCCTGCCATAGAGTTGAGTAAGTTTGGATCACGTGCTTTGACGAGTTCCGAACCTCCAATCGTAGACACCGCATAACCCAGTTCTTTCTTTTCCCTCACAATGGCGTTGGCTGTCACTACTACTTCATTGAGGTTTACCAAATCAGCTTCAAGTTGAATGTTTACAGTGGTTTTGTTTCCAATTTCTACTTCGGAAGTTTTGTAGCCAATAAACGAAAATACCAACGTTCCAGCTTTGTCAGGTACGCTAATTTGATAGGTTCCATCCACTTTGGTGGCCGTCCCTACATTGCTTCCTTTGAGCAACACATTTACCCCCGGCACGGCCTCATTTTCGGGAGAGGTAACCTTACCCGAAATCGTCCTTGTTTGTCCCCAGCCTAGCAAGGACATACCAAGTGCCACTAAGAAAAGTAACAGTCTTTTCATAAAAAATTTGATGTTTGTTTGTTAGTGAAAGAAAATAGTACCCTAATAATGGGGGATAAGTCGGGGTACTAGGATAAATAAAGACTATTTTACGCGCCGTGCCGATTTAATAATGACAGGCTCTTTGAGGAGTTGCATGGGGTTTGAATAGGCATTGGTGGGGCCGTTTTGTCCAGTGACGCCTTGCTGAATCTTTTTGACTACCTCCATCCCTTTGACGACTTTGCCAAAAGCAGCAAAACCTTGCCCGTCTGGATTTCGTTTTCCTCCAAAATCAAGATCAGGCTGGGGATTGATGCAAATAAAAAACTCGGAAGCTCCACTTTCCGGCGTACCGCGTGCCATCGAAATCGCTCCATCTACGTGTAAGATGCCCGTTTTGTTAGTAGTTTCTTGGGGAATTGGGGGGAGCATTTTGGTAGAATCATTTTGAAGTCCCCCTTGAATCACTTCTATTTTTACCGGGCTAGTGGCCTGATTATCCATCCTTACTACCCGATAAAACTTGGCGCCGTCGTAGCGTTTTTCATCTACATAGCGTAAGAAATTGGCTACCGTCAGAGGTGCTTTATCAGCATATAACTCCACGATGATATTGCCTTTTGTAGTACTAATTTTAACTTTTTGAGCAAATGAAACGAATGTAGTTGCTACCAAAAAGCATACTGCGAGTAAAGAGTTTTTCATATGGAGTTTTTATAGCGGCTGAATGCTTGACCAATGTAACATTTAATTAACATTAAGTCAAGCACTTACCGCTAAAACTCCAAAAATTTAAAAAGGTATTTGAAATAATACAAATATTTTATAAACTACCCCTCATAGCACCTTACTTCAAGCAAAGAGGCCGCTACTTTGGGAGAAGGATGGGCCACTACAATCGTAAGTGATTGGGTCTCGACAGGGTTTTCAAACACCACTATGCGCTGACTTTGATGATTATCTGCGATTTGGGCGATGATCTCGTTGTGTTCATTGAGAATTTTTATGTCTTTCACACAAAATGGCATCTCGTTTTCGGGATGTGACATCAGCACCGTTTCCATTGGATGGTCAAAGTCAGTATCAAAATGTAAAACGACTTTTTTGATAACCTGCTTCTGTGACCATTGTAGCGTGAGTTGGGGCTGCGCATCCTCATAATCAGCCACCCAAGCATTGGGACGATGAGTAGGGCGTTGAAGCCCATTACTCACTTCTTTAGCTTCAAAACACTTTAATGCTGGCTCGAATTTCAACGCAAGGTTTTTGCCAGCAGGACGGCGCTGCGGACACCAAAACTCAAAGGTATCAACGCCAATATCTTCGGTAGGAGCCTGTTTTCCATAATTGGAGACAGCCTTGTTTACAAGGTTAAAAACCGATAAAATCCCCGTAATTCGCTGCTCAGAATATTGGAGCCTTACTTTTTCATTTTTCTGAATGGTCAAGAAAGCATAGCTTGGGATAGCACCTACCACAAGTGCATGTTTTGACAAATCAAAAACCAAATGGATACAATTACGCCCTTTTTGTAAAGAAATCGTTTGTGTTTCAAGTACCACATCGGGCGTATGATTGTCCGTTTTGCTCGATACCCGAAGCTCTATCTGAAGGTCGGTAGACTCATCGGCATAGGGATGCACAATCACTTTAAAAGGATTTTGGAGAGCCTCCGCAGCGAGAGGAAACATCTGAGCTACCGAAAACTCCATCGGTTGTGGTTCCCCCGACGGCATCAGTTCGTCTAATACCAATTCACTGCTTGCACTAATCTCCGCTTTCTGAACTAAATCCTCTTCATCTTGCAAACGTAGATTCGGTATATGCTGGCCTGTTTTGAGAAGTTCTTTTTGTAAAAAAACGATGTGTTCTTCTTCAGACACCTGTCTAGGCAAAAGTCCTCTTTCGATACACACTTTGGCGGCCATTCCTACAGCTTGACCTCCGTGCGCACTCGTAGCCATCACTCTCGAAGAACCAAATGCCACATGGCTAGCCGAAATGATACGCCCTGCTATGAAAAGATTGTTGACATTTTTGGAATAAAAACACCGATACGGAATTCCATAAATCCCTTTGCTGTGCCATTGATTGCAGCTCGATTGCCCGATTTCCGAAAAAACGCCATCGGCAGGATGCAAATCGATCGACCATCCACCAAAAGCTACGTCATCATAATGCGCGCGTTGCTCTACTATATCTTGCTGAATCAGCATGTAATCCCCTTCAAACCGCCGACTTTCGCGCTTGCCCGGAATATGGCCTACCCACTCCAAAGTAAGATTTTGGGCATCAGGAAATTCACCCGAATTTTTGATATAATTCCATACCCCATACACTACCTTCCACAGTTCCCATTTGATAGTTTCAGTATCATGCACGGTGTCTAGACGCCCTCCATACTCAATCCACCAAAGCCGACAGCCAAACTCATTGGTATTGAATGATCTAAACTTAGGTACTTTTTGGGTAACATCATGGGCAAAAGAAGGCGCCACGAATTTAATGGGCTTGCCTGCATCTTTGGAATAAAAATAAAGACTATGCCCCAACAACTCTCCATACTCTTTGGAAGGCGCAAATTTCTCTCCAAATTCATCTTTCGATTCAGCTCCCATTCTAAAAGCCGCCCCTGCCAAAAAACCTACGATACCATCCCCAGAAGCATCACAAAACAAAGGCGCGACTAGTTCATAGTGGGTAGAGTTTTGCGAACAAAAAGCATATACTTTTGCGATGGTATCGGGTGCCGATTTTTCTAAATCATACACCGAGGTATTGAGCAAAAGGGTGATATTTGGCTCACTCACCACTTTTTCTAACAAAATCGTATCAAAAATTAGCGGATTGCTATCGGGATTGCGGTACATATTTTCGACCAACAATTCGTCAATCACTCCCCCTTCACGCGCCCAACGGTTGTTGTTGCCCATATGAGAGGTAGCGCCTAGCACCCACAGCCGCACTTCGCTTGAAGAGTTGCCTCCCAATACAGGACGATCGGTGACCAATACCACTTTGATACCTGCTCTTGCTGCCGTAATTGCTCCGCAAAGGCCCGCCAGTCCGCCACCTACGACCACCAAATCAGAAGTATAAACCACATTTTTGGGGGCTCTTTTTTCTGTTGCTTCTCCTTTAATCATTGTATTTTTTCAAAAAGATTCTTTCTAATCGTCCTGCTTTATGGCAAATATTTATCACTATTTCAATTCAAACTGCTGGGTAAAGACCGAAAAACCAGTCGGCTTTAGAATTTCCAATTCCACATTTTTTTCAAATCCTCTCATGGGTAAGTTGATTTCTACGCTTTGGCCTGGCTCTAAATCAGGAATCGCCCAAGTGTTGTCGCCGCTTTTTAGACGATATTTCTTGATAGCATAAGCCGGAAAATCATTTCTCACTTTTACTCTTACTCTTAATTGATGAATCCCCTGAGGCCCTACTTCAAACCCTGCTTTCTCTAAAGTTACTGGCGACATTTCGCGGCGATGTGCATCATAGAGCGGGCGTTTTTTACGTTCGGGTCCTACCAATCCCCACGGACGGTAGCCGTTGGGATTGGTACCTACGTGTCGGCTCTGATAATCGTTGTACGACCACCAAGATGCTCCTACGATATAAGGGCGTTTCCTGATTTCGGCCACCACATTATTGAGGTGCGTTACTTGTCCTGCCTCGCCTGTGGGCGTATCGGCACGTAGTCCCCACTCGCTTACTAAAATGGGCTTGTCGGGATATAAAGCATGGATATGGTCAAACGCTTTGGCGTGATTGCCGTAGGTATTGGTCGAAACAAAATCACAATATTGGGTCGCTTCATCTTCGGGCTTGGCAGGCAGAATATTGAGACGCATCGTCGCAAATGTATACAGACGGGTAGCATCAAGGGTACGACCATATACCATCATATCTTTGGTCCAACGTTGCCCCGAAGGCGTTTCTGACAAGTACTCATTACCAACGCTGTACGCAATCACACTTGGGTGATTCCAATCGCGCTCAACCATTTCTTTAAACTGATGTTGAAACTTAGTCCTGATAGTGTCATTGTCCATTTGACGAGGAGTAAGCTGCCAATTACCCGCTTCAGTGATGATGAGCATTCCGTAGCGATCTGCTAAGTCGTAAAATGCTTCGCTAGGGGTGTAATGAGTAAGCCGATGAAATTCCATCCCCGCTTCTTTCATCAGGCGAAAATCTTTTTCAATCAACCAGTCGGGTTCTAACGACCCTAAACTAGGATAATCTACCACCCGATTTCCACCCGCTAAGCGTAATGGCTGCCCATTAAGCAGAAGTTTTGCATTCTGAACCTCCACTTTACGTATTCCAAAATTCGTCGAAAGTGTATCGCCGTTGATTGTTGCTTGGAGTTTGTATAGATTAGGTTCATCCAAATTCCATAGTTTTGTTTCAGTAGATTTCAATGAAGTCTCGGCTTCTAAAATCGCCGTTTGACCTGCTGCTGCAGCGGCGGCGGTATTTTTCCAAGTCAATTTTAAAGGCTGATTTTCCCACCAAATCACCGTCGTCAATTTAGGAGATGTAACTTGCTTGGAGGCATTGCGCACCCGCGCTTTAACCTTTACGGTGGCGGTACCTTTCGCCAAATCTGGTGTGGACTCTACTTTTATATTTTCCAGATAAATCTCTGGCTCCACCGTCAAATACACGGGCCGAATCAAGCCTCCGTAGTTTATCCATCCAGGAAAAGGGTCGTTGGCATGGCCATAATCTTTAGACCCTGGGATTGTTCCCGACTGCCATGTATCATTATTAACCGATATCGCTAACACATTCTCTCCCGATTTTAAATAATCCGTAATGTCAACATGAAAGGGCGTATAGCCACCTTCATGAGTTCCCACTTTTTGGTTGTTAAGCCATATAGAAGTCAAGTAATAAGATGCATCAAAGTGCAAAATCACGCGTTTACCTGATGCAACTTGCCACGGAAAAGTACGTCGATACCATACTGTCCCTGTATAAAATTGATAGCGAGGGTCCACTGAAAAACAATGCGGCACCGTGACCTTATCCCAACTACTTACATTATAATCTTCCTTAAACCATCCGCGCACTGCTCCCATTTCGCGCGTATCCATCGCAAAGGCCCACTGACCGTGCAAAGGAATAGCGTCGGGCTGACGAATTGAGAATTGCGCCAAAGCAGAGAAGGACAATAAAAAAAATAAACTTATTAGCTTCATGTGTGATATGTGTTGGTTGTCAAGGCTAAAGCCCATTCATTTTCGTTCATTTGTATCACCCCAGGCTAAAGCCGTGGGGTTAAAAGAGTACCTTGCAACGTGATTTTCAAGGCTAAAGCCCATTCATTTTCGTTCATTTGTATTACCCCCAGGTTAAAGCCGTGGGGTTAAAAGAGTACCGTTCAGCGTGATTTTCAGGGCTAAAGCCCATTCATTTTCGTTCATTTGTATTACCTCAGGCTAAAGCCGTGGAGGGCCGAGGAATATCTCCCGATCTTCCTAACCACGTCCTTTAGGGCGTGGCAGAGGCGAAGTAACCCAATATTAGGGCTTTAGCCCTGACCCGTCAGTACCTCTTCTTTACTCAACTGGATTTTTTTTGCTGCTCGCCACGGAATAAGTGCTCCTAAAAGAATCACCACCGCAATCCCTGCCGTAACCAAACCGCCTGAAGTAGCAAAGGCGCTTAAACCCAGCAATACTACCGCTACAAATACCAATGCTCCCGCAATAACCCTCATCCCAAAGTGATTTTGGCGTTTTATTTCCAACGCTTCCTCTTCCGTTTCGGCGAGTTTTTCGGCTTTGCGGGTTGCTTTAGAGATGAGATACGCTTCATACTCTTCGGCAATCAGTCCTTTTGAACGAGCATACAATTCATAAGCCAGCAACAACACCAACGGCAGACCAATACCCACGATAGTTTCGACGGCACGGCTTAGTTTAAAATCTAATAACCAAGGTGACAGCACTTTAAAGAAGAGATTGACTGTCAACCCGACAATCGTAATCCAGAAAGTAGTCTTTCCGTTGATACGTTTTGAAAACAGCGCCCAAAGTGGTGGCGCTAATAATGGCCCACCCGAAATAGCCGAAATACTCAGCACCACTTCCACAATTCCGCCCGCCGCAGGTACCAACAAGGCAATCACAATCATGCCCAGCCCAAATCCCCACGACGACAGCCTTGCTACTTTAATCAGCTGTTGATCAGAGGCTTTGGGATTGATAAAACCTTTGTAAATATCATTGGTAAAAACAGCAGAGACGACATTTAACGTAGTATTGGCGCTGGCCGAAGTTGAAAAATACATCCCCGTAAGCATCAAGCCCAGCAAACCTGGCGGCAATACAGCTTTACAAATAAGCAAGTAGGCATTTTCAGTGTCGAGACCTGTAAGGGCTGGATTGAGTGCGCGATAAATCATGGGTGGCAGCATCCAAATCATCGGGCTTACCAAATACAAAGCCGCAAAAAGAAAGGCTACTTTCCGCGCCGACTTTGGGCTATCTACACTTGTATAGCGCTGAACGAATGTCCAGTTGCCGCCGATATAAGCAATGTGATAAAATACAAAAGCCATCACAAAACCGAAGGTATATTCGCCGTGAAGGAGGTTGAAAAAGTCGTCGGGGACTTGCTGCGTAAAACTATCAAAGCCACCGACCTTATTGAGCGACAAGGGGAGTAAAATAAACACCGCAGCCGTCAGAATCACAAACTGTAAAATATCGGTAACCATCACCGCCCAAAGTCCGCCTACGGCTGTATAAGCAATCATAAAAATGCCCAATACAATAGTAGACTCGACCAGCGGAAAGCCTAGCGAAACACTCACCAACTTAGCCACAGGATACAATACAGAACCTTTGATAAAAACAGATACTAAAGTAAAAATTCCGATGTAGGTCTTCTGAACGCGTTCGCCGAGACGCTCGCGGATGAATTCCGCTGCGGTGAGGTTGCCAGTAGCTCGCCACCGAGGAGATAAAAACAATCCTGTCACAATAGCTCCCACACACATCGTCCATTGAATAGTGACCGCTACCCAGCCATGTTTATAGGCAATCGACCCCCAAGCCACAAACGTACCCGCCGAGAAAAAAGACATAAACAACGACAGTCCTCCAATAAACCAAGGGACGGCTTCTCCGCCCGCAAAGAACGATTTTAAGTTGCGCCCCGTGCGAGCAAACAGCATCCCAATCCCCAGCACAAAGGCGGAGAAAATAAAGATGACGGCGGTATCTATGAGTGAGTTCAAGCGTCTAAAATGAGTTAAATTTTAAAAATTCAGAATTGTGAATTACCCTAATTACTTATTTTATTCAAACCTAACTTCCACGGAATTTTTCTTTGAAAGCATTGGTTCAAAAGGGGTCATTAATAAAGTTGTCGCTTTTCGACAGACTTCTGTTCCAAGTATTTATAATCTTGGCTTAGTATTTATAATCTTGGCTTAGCAGATTATGACCCTAACACTGGCGAAATTGATGATACTATCATTACTGATAATGGCGATATGGAGAAAATTTTAGCCACCATTTTTCAAATTGTTATCTATTATCTTTCCACCAATCCTGAGCATATCATTTATTTTTCAGGAAACACCCCATCGCGAACTCGGCTTTACAGAATTGCTATAAACCATAGTTTGAGTGAGATTACCTCTTTTTTTGACGTATTGGGGCTTATCAACTCTCAACTTGAGCCCTTTACAGCAAATAAAGCTTACGAAGCTTTTTTGATTAGAAAAAAATAATTTGTTAACTTTCACCATAAAATTCACAGAATTATGAGAGTTGAATCTAAATCGAAGGTTGAAAAAAGGGCATCTTTACCGTTAAAAACGAAAGACAATAAACCTCCCTTTTCTGAAAAACTAGAAAAGGCGAACGAAATACTTAAAAAGATACCTCTTCCTTTAAAGAAGGAGTAAAGCCCTAATCACTTCGCTACCGTCATCACTTCCAATCCCACCCCTGCCAATTGTTTTTTGTAGGACTTACCGTTGATAGTGACCTGAAAATCAGTTGCCTGAGAACGGTTATTCAACAAAATCACAAATAGCTTATCTTTCTGTTCCGATTCTGCTAAGAGGTAATCAATGGTCGAATTATCGATTTTAACGAGGTTTTCATCAACGATGAGTTTGGCTTTGGTACCGTTGATAAGACCCGCTTCAAATCCATAACTTTGGTGAGGGCCTACTTTAGGCGTCACAAACCCACGAGGGAACTTCACTTGACCATTAGAACGAGCCTCCGCTTCAGCCATCAGATAGTCCGTAATCCAGCCAATCTGCCACCAAGCGTGGTGTGGATAAGGCCCTGCGCCACGATTCATAGCTTGCCAATAGTAAGACGCTACGCTTGTTTTGGCATCCACAAAAGCATCACGCCCCCAGACTCCTGCCCGTGCCAAGTCGGCGAAAATGGGTTCTTTTGTCAGTTGAAACATCCGTAAAAACAGCCCCGTATGACTTGCCAACTGAATAGGTCCTTGGGAATTGGAAGACCCAAAAATGCCACCGTGTTCAAAACTAAGACCTGCTTGGGTTATCTCCCAATCCTCTCGAGGGCTGCCGTTGACGGTTTTGGGGTTACGATTTGGGATGGGGTGAGTGTATATAGAGGTGGTGTATATTTTTGCAGCAGTAATAGCCGCATTTTTGTATTTCTCTTTTTGAGTAAGGTCGTACAAATCTAGCAACGCCTGTGCCGACTGCGCCGTGGCAAAATCGGGGGCATAGCGAGCATCGCCACATACCCCTAAAAAGCCACCTGTTTCGACAGCGTTTTTCACAAACCAATCTGCTCCTTTCTGCGCCGCTGCCAAGTATTTAGGGTCTTTGAGAATCCGATACGCTACCAACAACCCATAAAAAGTAGGCCGTACATCTTTGATGTCGCGGAAGATTTCTTGCTCATTTTTGCGGTCGTAAGCCACGGCCCAGCTACCATCGGGCTTTTGATTTTTGAGCAACCATTCGGCACCATTACTCAACAAATTTCGCAAGGAGGTATTGTTAGGTTCAAAAAGTAGAATATTGCCTAAATCCAACATCGTATAGTAAGTCACGGCGATGGGTTCCACTACCTCGCCCCACTCTTCCGTAAATCGTTTTGATTTAGCTAAATAATACTGCCCTGCTAGTGCCCCTTTAAAAAAACCTTCGTCCGTAATCTGCTGTACTATCTTGAAGTTCACGGCATAAGGCAAAACATTTTTGGTGAGTAGGCTATCTTTAGTGGCATTGGCAAGCATCCACATCGCGCCATAGTCAGAGTTTTTCATGGCATCTTTGTTAGAACCTATCACGCCCCCCAAATACGACTGAGCTCCGATTTTCAACCCCTTGTATTCTTCAATATTCCAAAGCGACGTTTTGGGTTCGGTCAGATAATGGTGCATTTTCTGAATACGGTCGGTCAACGACTGCTTACTTTGACGAAGCGCAAGGCTTTGTTTGAGTTCAAAAATATCATAAACGGCATGGTTAATTGCCTTAAACCAATCGCCATCTATTAAACTATAACGAAAAGAATAGCTCACGGTTTCCCCTGCTTTCAGCTCAGACTTCGGCTCCCCCAACACCGGAAAATACAGTGTAGGAGCAAGTTGAGATTTACGATTTTTGTGCGATAACCCCACGTTCCAAGCATGCATGGTATTTTTGTCTTTTTCCCAAGGGTCGCGACAAAGCGCAGGATCGGGTATGACCGAAATCGTAATTCCGCTTTTGGTCGTTACCAACGGACTTAGTGTACTAGCCGAACGCTCTCGATACACAACCGGCAAAGCAGGTGCGCCGTGACCATAGGCGTAAGCCAACGCAAAATTGGGCTGAATATAATTTCCCTGAAAATAACCCGGCACCGACACCCACGCCATATCGGCCTCACTCACAGGAGCAAGTGTAGGAGTAGCCAACGAAAAATAGCCAGCAGTTTTAGGGGTTAGTGTTTGTTTGACCCATATATCGGTTGGAAATTTAGGGTCAAAACTCCAGTCAGTAGTGATTTTTGCTACTTCATTTTCTGTTTCAAAACTGAGTTGGTTAGTTTTGATTTGTTTGCCATTTTTTGCAAAAAATTGAAGTGCTTTACCCGCTGTATTCAACGATACGGGATTGGTACTTTCGCCCCATTGCTTGGTTTGATAATGATACGCTTCTTCGGGGAAGTTTACGCCTGTGATGGTTTTAAAGACAGCCTCAGAAGTAGTTTTGGGTTTGTCGGCGCTAAAAAGTAACGTATTTTCTCCTGATGGAGTTTTTAATGCTACCCAAGAATTCCTTTTTTTAACGGATAATGTTTTGATTTTCCAACCTACTGCGCTGTTTTCCCAAAGCATTTTCACAGCTTCATTTTCTAAAACCAGACTCTTCTGTGCCCATAGCTCCCCAGCTATTATTAAGAAAGCCACTGCCAATAAGGTGCGTATTGTTTTGGTCATCGTTTTATTTTTTGTCCCTCAACTTTGTTTGATTCATTTGATTAATAGCTCTGCTTTTTGGGCAAATCCCATCGTTCCGTAGGCAACTTCCAGCGAGCGACAATCGGTCGGAATTTTATAATTAGCTCTAAAAACACCCGTGTTTTCACCCGTTTCGACCACCTCTAACGTATCACTTCTTTTGCCGTTGATTTTCAACGTGACAAGCCCTTTTTCTACCTTATCCCAGTCCATGTTCAAAGCAGCTTTTAGCTCAACAATTACCGTTTGCCCCGCTTTGGTTTGTTTGATTTCTTTTTCGGAAGCATCCAAAAAAGTCACTCGGTGGCTCCCTAGCGTCGAAAAAGTGAGCGTCGCCTGCCAACCACGGTTGGAGACGCACCAACCTTCGGTAGCATAGGCGTCTTTGCCAATCAAATCGCCTGGCTCGTTGCTCGTGGGTGAAGTGGCATTTTGCGATTTAAGGAAATCTTTGTCGAGCGGTGAACCGTCAAGGGTACCCCGCACTTTGCCCAACATTCCATAGCCATTGGGATGAGCCGACGGCCAGCCGTTTTCGACACCCTCCCAATATCCACCAATCGCTAGCCGCTCGGGACTTTTGTTGCTCAAATGCGCCCCTACGGGATTGACTCCAAACACAAAATCTACTTGTGCCCATCCAATGTCTCGTAGGCGGCGGTCGTTCAACAGATAAGCGACGGCAAACATCGACCCACCCAACGCAGGAGCCCCTCCCAATTCTTTGGTTTTAGGATGCGCCCATTCGGTTTCGCTGTGGACGCGGTATTTCCAAAAATTATTGGTTTTTTGGTGCATGTGCGTAGCCCAAGCCTGCAATTTTTCTTTGGTGCCTTGGGGGGCATGTTCGGGCGCTACCAGTAAAAAATAGGCCAAGGCTTGCGGCGTAATATGCTCGGCGTTTCGAATCCACCACATGTGGCGGGGGTTGTTGAAATCCCAGTGTTGAATGATGTCTTTTGCACTTTCTTGGGCCCACGTTAGGTACTGCTGAGGCGTGCCGTTGGGCTCGTTTTTTTCGCACAAATACATAAACAAATTGCTAAAGACCGACTGCCCGTAAGCATTGCCCATTTCGTTGAATTCCTGAAAACCTGCATCTACCCATTTGTTGCTGTAAGTCCAATAGCGAACCACTTTGTGGCGGTCGTATTGCGTCCATTTTTCATTGCAGACTTGTCGATACTTGAGGTATTTTTCGCGGGGTAAATAAGGTTTCAGAAAATCATGGTAAGCGGCACAGACGACCGAAAGCTGGTCTAGTAAATTCCAATAATCATAGTTCATGCGCGGTTGGCCCTCGTAGCCTAGTGAGCCGTGGCGGTTGCCTACGGGGCCTTGATAAGCCACATGGGCATAAGCAAACTCCGCATGCCACAAAATCAAATCAATCAAATCGGGCGTGTTTTTGTCCCCAAATTCCGTTTTCCAGCGGTCATACAACGACGGATTTGAAGCGTATTGGAGGCATTCAAAAATTGTTTCCAACCCATACGCGCCCCCATCGCGCGAAGGGCCTCCGCCGTATACTTTGGGCAAATTGGCATTGATTGGGTCTTCGGAGCCACGCACGTCGATGAAGAACTCGTAGCCTAGTTTTGAGGATAGTTTTTCGATGAGGTGGTCGGCAATCCAAAAAGGAACGGAAGGGATAAAGCCTTCTATTTCGATTCTAAATTCGTCTTTGGAGACGGGATTGAAAGTCGTAAACCACCCTTCCTGATTGATGAGTTCTCCTTCAAATTCGGCGCGGTGGGAAGCCATATTCACGATTTTAAACTTAGTGCCATCTTTAGCTCCTAAGCACACAAAACGCTTTGCTTCGCCGCGATTATACCCAGCTTGATTGACCAAAATTTGGGTTTGGCCCAAAAGATGAGTGTGACTTATTAATAGCCAACCAAATAAATACCACGAAAATAAATTTATCGTTTTTTTCATTTATAAAGTCTTTAATCCCTCAGTTGAATAAGTACTCAAATTCCCCTTTTCATTCCCATAAATGATATATACATCAAGGTCTTTGCGGGTTGTCAGAAAACGCTTGGTAGCCTCTAGCCCCATCACAAAAAATGCGGTATCGTATCCATCAGCAGTGATAGCATCGTTGGCAAAAACTGTTACACTGAGTATCGCATTTTGCTCCATTTCACCCGTTTTAGGATTGATGATATGGCTAAACAAGCGCCCATTGGCTTCATACCGATTACGATAATTACCCGCCGTAGTCATGGCGCGATTGGTGAGATTCATTTTGGTTTGCAACTTCGCTGGATGTAGAGGGTTTTCGATGCCAATGACCCACGCTTGTCCGTCGTTTTTTTGCCCTTTTGTACGAATCTCGCCCCCAATTTCGACCATATAGTTTTGAATGCCTTGTAATTCTAATAAGGTAGCTACTTGATCCACGCTGTACCCTTGTGCAATCGAATTGAGGTCTAAACGAACATGAGGTTTGAGTTTCGCGACTTTTACCGAATCAAATTTTATATACTGAAAACCAACATATTGCAACAAAGAATCTTTGTTAACGAACTCTCCCTTAGGCATTTTTTTAGAACCAAATCCATACGCCTCTACCAAAGGCATTACGGTAGGGTCAAAAGCACCTTGAGTTTGGTGAAATATTTCTTCTGATTTTTTGAGTACAGCATAAAAATGGGGTAATCGAAACCGAAAACTCATAGAACGATTGAACTCCGAAATCTCCGAGTCGGAGCGATAGATAGAAAGAGATTCGTCAATCTCAGCCAATAATGAGTCAATCTGTCGTTGGAAAGACCGTTGATGAGCATCAACATATTTGATATGATAGGTGGTACCTTGTGCCTGTCCTTGCAAAAGAATCATCGGCTCGTTTGCCAGGACAGATGCAAAGGCTAACATCCAACCACCAAGAATCATTATCGTCGTTTTCATCAACTTTTGATTTTAAGTGCTAAAGCACAGGTTAGCAGCACTTTTGTCTCAGCGTACCACAATTCCATCACCTAAGGCTTCGCCGATGGCACATCATCTTTAATAATAGCCATGAGTTCGGGCAGGTATTGTTGATAAACGCCGCGTGGCGTAGTATTGAATTTTTTGGTCAAATAAGCCGCAAATCCTACAACTTCTCCCATCATACCACAGGTACGCATCACACGAGTGCTTCCGAAAGCCACGTGAGTAGTACTGATGTTGCGTCCTGCCATGAATAAATTGCTGATGTTTTTGGAATACAAACAACGATAAGGAATGGTATAAGGCGCCACTTTGATGTGCTTCGTCCCCGCAAAAAACTCTTGTCCTTCGAAATATTTTTTATTGCGCTCATCAGGAAAATGCAGGTCGATAGTCCAAGTCGCTGTCACGGTTCCGTCGGGGTATTGCTTACCTTCCTGAATATCCATCTGATTGAGTACATGGTCGCCCATCAATCGTCGCGACTCGCGTTTTCCGCCGATATAAGCTACCCAAGCAAGTTCATGCTTGGCATATTTAGTGGCTTTGTTCTTTTTCAAGTACGACCAATTGCCATAAATCGCCCGTAAGTTATGGTCGCGGATTTGCTCGGCTTGCGTAATGGTGTTAAAATTACCAAAGCCTGTTTCCCACTGCCAATCAGCCTTGGTATCGTCGATGTGGTATTCGTCCGAAAACTGAATTGCCCAAGGTGTTTCGGGAAAAGAAGTCTCCGTATCACGTGGCAAAGATGCCCACAAATTGGAAGTTCCCAATGTAAAGTCGTCGGCTTTTTCGGATGCCAGAGATTCACCGGTTTCGGCCTTGCTCTCACGGCCCATTCGGTAATCGGCCCCTGCCAAATAACCAATCGTACCATCACCCGTACAATCAGAGAAAAATGTTCCAGTAAAACGAGTTTCTTTGTTGGTGGCGATGTCTCGTCCAATCACCGCCACAATTTTATCGCCTTCTTTTTCGACTTGATATACGTGGGTATTCAAAAACAAAGAAATGTTGCGCTCGGCTTTTACAATAGCCGTTTTGCGGGCGTCGCCGTATTCTTTAGCATCAGGATTACCATTGCCGGGGTCTCCATTGTCCATTTCTCTTACAATCCGCCCTAGTTTTGGGTAATGATTTTTGTCAACATCTCCCATCAAATGCACTCTGATTTCGGAGCTATTGTTGCCCCCTAACACGGGTCGGTCTTGAATCAACGCTACTTTTAAGCCCATCCGAGAAGCAGAAATCGCAGCGCAAGTTCCGGCGATTCCACCTCCAACTACGACCAAATCAAAGGGGCCAGTATTGGCAGGTTTGTCGGTGAGATTTAGTAATTTTTTGCGAAAAGCAGTCATTGCCTCCAAAGATTCTGGCGGCGTAAAACCCGATGCATTCGTAAACAAAATGGCATCACAACGGCCGTTAAAGCCTGTGAGGTCATGCAAAGCTACGCTTACTTCTTCGTTCTGAACGTCGATTTCTCCTCCAGCATACCATTTCCATACATCCGAACCGCTTTCTCCAAAAACTTGATTTAAAGGCTTTCCATTAAGCACAATCTGGAATTTGCCTGGCCCTTTAGGAAAAGGTGCCCAGTCTTTGGTACGTACCCACACCCGATATTTACCTTTTTTGGGGAATTGAACGGTGGTAGTAGCGTCTTTGACAGGGCGACCCATGCCGTGAGCCATCAGATAAGAAGAGCCTAAGACCACAAAAGATTGCTGGTCAATCACCCAACCTCCTTTCTCGGCAAATGATTCGGTTTCCAGAAAAATGTGTTCTTGCGCCACCAAATGTAGTGACAATAGCAGGAGAAATAGAGTTTTTAGAAATGGTTTCATGTCATTTTTTGGTTGGATTGAGTGCTTTATTAAATTCAGTCATACGTTGTCTTACTTCCTTATTTTTGGGAGCCTGTTTTAATAATAAATCATAAATGTGGCTTGCCGTGGTTGAGGAAGGCAATTGAACTGCCAAAATGAGCTGAGTCTTATCCGACAATTTTGACTGCGTCGACAATATTTTTAACAAAAGAGTAGCTTGCTCGTGATTCGTATTGCTCAATTGTTGAGCTATCGCTTCCTGTATTTTGTCCATAAACGACAGGTTTATCATTTTTTTCAAAATTGCTATTTGTAAAGCATAAGAGGCCAATTGATAAGTTTCCCAAAGCCAAAGTTGGCGGGCTTTATCCGCAAAAAACTGATTATTAACTTTTTGTAAAGCATAGCGAGCCGTAAAGATATTTTTACCACGAATCACCTGCTGTATATCAGCTTCAAAACCCGTTGTCACTTTTCCTTCATCGGTCATGAAGCGTTCCATGGCCCAGTATTGATAATGATGATTGTGGTCGGTCAAAAATCGATGCAACAATTCCTCACTTTTAAAAGTCTCCGTGATTCGCTGCATCTCTGCCACGACTTTTCCGTGCGCGATGTGCCACAAGGTGTAGCAAGTATATACCGCTCCGTCGATGACCTCGTTTTTGACGGTTTTGAGCGTCGCACCTGCTTTGGCATCTACCGAATCGGCGAGATTTTCGGTGCCTTTGCCCACCAAATCCTCCATCGAAACATCTTTTAAAAGGGAGCGACTATTTGCCAAAATATTCTGCAATTTCTCATAATCTTCTGGCTTAAAAGGCTTATGATCCATGCGAGTCAACTCGGTTCTTGGGGGCAAATCGAAACGCGTATAGTTACCCAACAAATCCCAATAAAAATTAATATAAACCGGTTTACATTCGCCTGTAAGACAGACCGGTGTGAAAATATTGCTAAAGAAATAGTGCGGTTGTCCTGTATTGTCCAAAGCCAACTTTAGCGTGTATTCCGTAGAGTCATTGATTGTGACAGTATAGGATTTGGTACTTAAGGGAATTTGGGAAAACGCTGAAATGGTTACCGATAAGAAAACACATAAAATACTAGCATTCCTACCAAGTTTTGTGGAAAACCCAAGTGGTAAAAAACAGTAAGTGATGTGTTTAAGTTTTGACACTATAGCTTTGAGTTTTGAACGTAGGCAAGGTTTGGAACCTTGTCAACGTTGATTTCAAGTTTTTGAGCGTTACTAAGGTCTACAACCTTAGCTTGGAACGTAGGCAAGGTTTGGAACCTTGCCTACGTTATGTTTTACTTCCAGTCAGGATTTTGCTCCAACTTATATCGTCTAGTGGTTAACATTGGCTTGGAACGTTGGCAAGGTTGAGTTTTTCCAGTCAGGATTTTGCTCCAACTTATATCGTCTAGTGGTTAACCTTGGCTTGGAACGTTGGCAAGGTTTGGAACCTTGCCAACGTTGAGTTTTTCCAATCAGGATTTTGCTCCAACTTATATCGTCTAGTGGTTAACGTAGGCAAGGTTTGGAACCTTGCCTACGTTGGGTTTTACTTCCAGTCAGGATTTTGCTCCAACTTAGGATTAGCATTTATTTCATCTAATGGAATCGGAAAATACTTGTTTTTGGCCGTTGGCGTACGCGTTGGATAGACATTATTGACGGCTTTGGGAATCACACTCATAAACTTGTCGGTGCGAGTCAGGTCGTACCAACGGTCACCTTCCGCAAAAAACTCCCACGAACGCTCTTGCAACACGGCATCGATGAATGCATCTTTGCTCAAGCCGGCTTTCAAATCAGGCAGGCCTGCACGTTTCCTAATAACGTTTACAAATCCATAAGCAGCGGCAGTAGCTCCGTTCAAACGAGCTTCGGCTTCAGCCGCAATCAAGTACATATCAGGCAAGCGCAAAATTGGAATGTTGGGGATTTGTCCTACAATGGTGTTTGGGTCTTGGTATTTTTTAATCAAAACACCTTGCGTCGTAATCGGCGTAATGCTACGTTGAGGCACAATTTTTCCACTTCTATCCAAATAGGTTGTGTCTAGCAATTGGCGACGCTTGTCGGCGGGGTCAAACGAATCAAAAAAGGATTGATAAGCAAACATTGACCCAAACGATGTACGAGCGTACTCCGCTCCCGCGTTGCCGGGAGGGCCACATAGGCCCGTAAGTTGATGACCACGTCCTGGCGAAATTGGCGCTACTTCAAAAGCCCACATATTTTCAACCCGTGCGGCATCTTCTTTATCATACCGATACACATCGCGTACATCGGGCATGAGCGAATACTTGCCCGAACTGATAACTTCTTGCGCTTTTTGCGAAGCTTTTTGCCAATCTTCGTTGTACAAAGCCGCTTTGGCATACAGCGCATTTACAACTTCTTTAGAAGGGCGGCCTTTCTCAACGGCTGGATATGACAACAGGCCTGCGGCAAGTGCTTGGTCTAAATCGCTGTAAATCTGCTTATAAACTTCGGCTTTCGTGCTTTTAGGAATGGTTGCTTCTGCTTCAGAGGTACTTGGTTTTATCTTGACCGGAACATCACCAAAGTTTTTGGTCAGGTTCCAGTGATAAAACGCCCGCATAAAATAAGCTTCGCCCACGATTTGTTTTTTGCGTGTTTCATCCATAACAGCCGCAGGTACTTTTTCGATAATCCAATTGGCCTTTTCGATACCATCATAGCACGACGCCCAAATTTGCTGCGGCGATTCGTTGGTACGCCCCGCCGTGCGTTGGGTGGTGTAGTTGGCATCATAAGCAAAAAGCGTCAGGGTGTTGCGCCCTACTACCGCCCGTGGATAGCACTGATCAGCACTAAAGTCAGATACAATGGTCAAAGCGGGTCCCCCTCCCATATCTCCCAGAGGGTCATAGACGGCGACAAGCCCTTTTTCGGCATCAGCAGCTGTTTTGTAAAAAGCCTCGGTATAAATGGAGGAATAAATGGTTTCGTCTAGATTACAGCTTGTATTGAGCACCAAAAGGGCAGTACATAAGCCGATGAGTCTATTATATTTTTTCATAATGAATGCTTTTTGAAAGATTGAGACTTAAAACGTTACTTGAATACCTCCCAAGAACGAGCGCGCTTGTGGATACACGAAGTTGTCGATACCAATGACCGTATTGGAACCTGCAAACGTATTTACCTCAGGGTCAAATCCGCTGTAATTGGTAATGGTAAATAAGTTGTTGGCCGACACATACACCCGAATGTTCTGGATGCCTTTGATAGCAGGTAGGGTATAACCCAATGTCACGTTTTTGCAACGAATGTATGAACCATCTTCTACGTAGTAATTGCTCACTGGCAAACGACCACCTTGCGCAGCACTGACGTACTGATTGCTCGGATTGGTAGGCGACCAGCGATTTACGACGCCTTTCAACAAGTTGCGCTGCCCCAGTGGGTTTTCAAATGACAAGCGGCTAAGATTATAAATATCATTGCCCTGCGAACCCGACAAGAACGCACTAAGGTCAAAGCCTTTGTAGGCAAGATTGGTAGAAAAACCAAAGATAAAATTAGGGTTAGGATTTCCCGTAATGGTTTGGTCCGCTGAGGTAATAGTACCGTCACCATTCAAGTCTTTGATTTTATGTCCACCCAAACGCCCATCGTAGCCAGGCAAAATAGTTTCTCCTGTTTGGTTGATTCCGTCAAAAATGTAAGATTTAATCAAGCCCAACGGTTCGCCCACTTTCAAAATGGTATAGCTCGTGATAAAACGTTCGGTGGTAGTTCCGCCGTCAAGGTCTAGTACTTTGTTGCGATTACGCGTCACGTTGGCTGATACATTCCACTTAATTGGCCCATCTAAGATACGGGCATTGGCTGCAAACTCAATCCCCTTGTTTTCCAAAGAAGCATAGTTTCCAGTAATACTTGCATAGCCCGACGAAAGCGGTAATGTCTTGATATACAACAAATCTCTTGTGATTTTATCGTACACATCCACAATCAAGCTAAAGCGATTGTTAAGCAAACTTACATCCAATCCGACGTTGGTTTGGGTCGATTTTTCCCAACGCAAATCAGGGTTAGCAATTCCGGTTGGATTGATGCCTGTTACGTAGGCGTTGTTGAAAACATAATCGCTTCCCGTAGCAGCTACCGTACTCAACGATTGGTAAGGCGAAATACCGCCTGCATTCCCCGTGATACCGTAGCTTGCCCGTAGTTTGAGGTCAGAAAGCCAAGTTACGTTTTTCAAAAAAGGCTCTTCAATCAAGCGCCACGCCGCCGAAACCGCCGGGAAAAACCCATACTTGTTGTTGGCTCCAAAGCGGCTTGAACCATCCACGCGAGCGGTCAAATCTAGGAAGTATTTGTCTTTGTAGCCATAGTTTACCCGCCCCATGTAAGAATCTAGACGCTGCTTGCTACGACTACTGTTGACAGTGCGGTTGAGGGCCAACTGCAACGCTTCGTTTTGGGTAGCGTCGTTAGGGAAGCCCGAAGCACTGATGGAATTGGCATTGGCAAATTCAGCTTGTGAGGCAAATACCCCCGTAAATTTCAAGCTATGATTTTGGGCAATCGTTTGCGAATAGGTCAAGATACTTTCGTGCAATAGCCCCAAGAAATTGCTATTGGCTTTCGAACCTGAGCCCGAGTTGTCATTCAAATCACGCGCACTGATGATAGAGCGAGGTGAATAGCGGTCGGTGATATTGTTTTGTAAATCTACGTTGAAAGACGCCCGATAGGTCAAGCCATTCAAAATCGTAGCTTCCCCATAAAGATTTATCAATGTCCTTTTTAGCGCTGTTTTGTTCAATATCGCTGCAAGCCCTAAGGGGTTGGTTACTTCGCGATAGCGTCCGTCTTCTTGTTCTCCAAAAGGGAAAATACTTCCATCAGGACGATAAGGCTTCAAGTTGGGTGGTGCGCCGATAGCCGCACCTAAGATGGTACCCGTTACTACATCGGCATCTCCTTGACTAGTAGAACCCGTCTGCACACCTGAGTTAACCGAATAACTTCCTAAGATACTCGTTCCGACTTTAACACGATTACTGATTTTGTGGTCGAGATTCAACCGATACGAATAACGTTTGAAATTAGAACTGATGATAATGCCGTCTTGGTCAAAGTAATTGGCCGAAAGCGCCACTTGGGTTTTATCATTACCTCCATTGATAGACAATTGGTGGTTTTGAATGGGCGCTTCGCGGAAAATGATATTTTGCCAGTTGACTCCTTCACCCAAGGAGGCAGGGTCTTTGTAATAACTATTTTTAAAAACTTCATTTTCTAGCTGTGCAAATTCGGCCGCATTGAGCGTAGGAAGGGTTTTTGCCACTTTTTGCATTCCATAATAGCTATCAAGCGTTACGCGAGTCCCGCCGCTTTTACCGCGTTTGGTGGTGATAAGTACCACGCCATTGGCTGCACGCGCTCCATAAATCGCTGAGGCCGATGCATCTTTCAGTACTTCTACGCTCTCGATATCATTAGGGTTGATGGTCGAAAGAGGACTAACATCATTGATACCCCCTCCGTTAGAAATCTGAATGCCATCTACCACATACAGCGGCTCTGAAGTTCCATTGATAGAGTTGGTACCGCGAATTCGGACGCTGACGTTTCCGCCTGGCGAGCCTGAGTTTTGGTTAATCTGAATTCCCGAGACACGCGCTTGCAAGCCCTGAGCTACGTTGGCGACGGGTGTCTGTACCAAATCCGACGATTTGACGGAAGCAATCGAACCCGTGGTTTCGATTTTGCGCTGCGTACCATATCCCACGACTACCACCTCATTGAGGGCTTTTACGTCAGCTTCTAGCACCACATCTATCACACTACGATTGTTGACTTCTAGCTCTTGTTTGAGATAACCAATAAACGAAAATACCAAAGTTGCATTAGTAGGTACGCCGTTGAGTTGGTACTTACCTTCTCCATCCGACACCACTCCTTTCTGCGTACCTTTTACCGTTACATTGACCCCCGGAAGCGTCCCCCCCGAACCGTCGGTGATTTTTCCTCTAATGGTCAAGTCTTGGGCATAAGCATTGGACAGCAGGCCACAGACTAACAACCATATTCGTAATTTTCCTAGCATAGGATTAAAGGTTTAAAAAGTAAAAAATATACAATTTTTAATGATTAAAACAAGCACACCTATAAAGTGCTTTTGAGGTGTTTTAAACCTGATTTTGCTGGAAGTTAGAGGTCATTCTTAAATAATCAACAGAAAAAATTGAATTTTATTCACAAAAACTATCGGGAACTTTCCCGAAACTGATGTCGATAGGAGTATTTAAAAACCATTTATCACTTTGTTAGGAATATTTTGTTTTTTTACCAATCCTTTCAACACACACCCATAAACTTAAAATAATACAAATTTTAGATGATAAAATGTCCGAAATGTTTGCAAATTGATTTTGTGCAAAAAGCTGGGATTACGCGCGGAAAACAGCGGTATTTTTGTAAAGATTGTGACTATCATTTTACGTTACCTACACCCTCAGCTACCACCGAAAACAAACGTCACCACCAAGTCACTATCATGGATATTGCCCATCAACTTGGCATCTCCAAATCGACGGTTTCGCGGGCGTTGCGGGGGCATTCAGACATTCATGAAGGAACGCGCAAAATGATTTTGGACTTGGCCCAACAGTTGGAATATCAACCAAATCCCTTAGCCAATGCCCTTTTGAAAAGTCGGACAAATATCGTAGGGATTCTAGTACCAGAGTTTCGGCATTATTTCTTTCCTACCATGATTATGGGGGCACAAGAAGTACTTTCAAAGGCGGGGTACAACGTGATGATTTGTCAGTCGGACGAATCTTACGAAACCGAAATGGCCAACGTCAAAGCCCTCATGAGCAGCCGCGTAGATGGGCTTCTAGTATCGGTTACGGCTCAAACCAACAATTTCGACCATTTCAGGGCTGTATTGCGTAAAGAAGTTCCTATGGTATTTTTCAATCGTGTTTGTCCCGAATTAGAAACTCCACAGGTAATTGTGGACGATTATAACGGAGCTTTTCAGGCAGTAGAGCATTTGATTGCACAAGGTTATCGGCGTATTGCTCACTTGGCAGGCCCCAACTCACTGTTAGTAAGCCGATTGAGATTGAATGGGTACCGAGATGCTTTGCAAAAACACGGACTTCCACTCGACCCCGACCTCGTCATTCATTATGATTTGTCGGAAGAAAAAGCCCGTATTTACGCCAATTATCTGCTTAGTTTGCCACAGCCTCCTGATGCTATTTTTGCTATCAATGACCCCACAGCCATCGAAATCATGCTCGTTGCTAAAAGCCGAGGAGTTAAGATTCCCCAAGAATTAGGAATCGTGGGCTTTAGCAACGACCCTGTTTCGGCCATTATTGAGCCATCACTAACCACCATTGAGCAACCTGTATGGGAGATGGGGCGGCAAGCAGCAAAGCTATTATTAGAACAAATGGAACATCCTCATAATGTGACACATACACTTCCTACAAAGCTCATTGTTCGTAATTCTTCGGTGAATTTAAGACCCTAGAAGCAACTTTATTTGGGCGAATTAGGTTAAAAACTGTAGGTAGTAACCTTAGTTTAGAATATCTTGAAAACTTACCCCAACGACCCCTACGCCGCCCTGCGGTATCCTGAATTTGTACGGTTGATTTCGGCCAATAGCCTCATTACGGCTGCCATCATGATTCAGGAAGTAGTCATTGGCTACGAGCTATACAAAATGACGCACGACCCACTCTCGCTGGGTTTTATTGGTTTAGCAGAAGCCCTTCCTTATATATCTATTGCCTTGTTTGGGGGGCACTATGCCGACCGCAAAGACAAACGAACCATCATGCAAATCAGCCAAAGTGTGATACTCTGCTGTTCGTTGGCGTTGATATGGGTTATGCATCCGTCTCATCGTTCTCATTTTTCCACTACCCATTTACTACTGATTGTATATGCTATTTTGGCCGTAATTGGGTTTGCCAAAGGGTTTTATTCACCCGCTTCATCCTCCCTCAAAGCTTTTTTGACCCCGCGTGAAGCCTATTCCAACGCCGCCACGTGGAGTAGTACTTTTTGGCAAGTAGGGGCTATTGCAGGGCCTGGCATTGCTGGATTTTTATACGCTTATATTGGGCTTGTCAATACCCTTTGGGTAGTGGTGGGTCTATTTGCTTTTAGCCAAATCTTGTTAGCCTTGATTTCTAAAAAACCCATCCCCGAAGTCACCGACCCTCAAACCAACGTATGGCAAAGCATCAAAGAAGGTATCAAGTTTGTGTATGATAAAAAAATCCTTTTTTATGCCACTTCCCTCGATTTAGCGGCGGTATTGTTTGGTGGAGTTATTGCGATTTTGCCCGTATTTGCCGAAGATATTCTCAAAGTAGGCGCCGAAGGGCTTGGTATCATGCGTGCTGCGCCTTCGGTAGGCGCGGTGATTACGGTTTTTTCAACGGCCTATTTTGCCCCTACGCGCCACGCTTGGCGCAATATGCTCATTGCAGTGGCAGGTTTTGGAGTAGCTACGCTGGTATTTGCAATTTCGACTAACTTTTGGTTGTCGGTATTGATGTTGTTTTTAACAGGGGCTTTTGATGCGATCAGCGTTGTCATTCGTCAAACTATCCTTCAAGTAGTACCACCCGACCATATGCGGGGGCGGGTTATTGCAGTCAATAGCGTCTTTATTAGTTCATCCAATGAAATCGGCGCATTTGAATCAGGCGTCGCGGCCAAGTTTCTTGGCACCGTTCCTTCCGTATTGATTGGGGGTGGACTTACGATGGTGATTGTGACCTGGGTGTGGTTACGTTCCAAAGATTTATTTGGGGTCAAACTGACTTAATTTTTTATTTTTTCAAACAATCTTCTTTCTCAACACGTTTATCCCGCGTTGATGATTTCATATTTGCAAGTTTGCGACCGACTTTGGGTCTTTTAGGTCAAAATTTGCAAAGTTTTACAAAAAATTCTTTGATATAAGTATTCATACAAAATTAGACTTTCCAAGTTTCGATAACCAGTAAAGCTGTAAACTTGGAAAGTCTTGTTTAAAGTTTTATAAACCAGTTTTGATTAAAAATACTTTGAGCGAGCTACCTTCTTCTCATTCTAGTAAAAGTAAAACTGCTAAGCGCCACGGCTTAGCAGAGGAAGATTATTATACTGACCCTAATGGTTTTTTGGTGTTTACGGCTACCTATCACCTCAAGCGCGGCTACTGTTGCAAAAATGGCTGCCGTCATTGTCCCTATGGATTTAAGAAAGAGGAGAAACACTAATCCCACACTACACTTTGGGTCTTCATAGCGGCGGTGAGGCGACGTAGAAGCGATTTGCGCTCCGAAGAAAGTGCCAAGGTGCCAAGTCCATCCTCAAACAACTGATAACTCCAGTTTTTGATTTCTACTTTTTGTGCTTTTAGTTTTTTCTCAAAATCCTCTACTTCGTCTTCTCCGGCTTGTTGTTGGGCAATTTTAGAAGCTAATATCAAATAATCTGCCACCCATTTTTCGGCGATTCTAAACTTTGAAGTATCCAAACCAAATAGATATTCGTAGGCTTTGTCGGGCTGCTCGTTCATCAAATAAACTTCTGCCGCGCTCAATTGCACCATCGGCGGCGGGTTTCTTACGTTTTCATACATATCAATAGCCTTATCGAAAGTCGCACCGCTTTTACCTCTGGTAGGACTGTACAAACGATACAACAAACCCAAACGCCCCCAAAGATGAGGCGCAAAAAGCCGGTATTCGTTGACGAGCATTTCAAAATCTTGGATTGCCCCTAGCGTATCTTTGAGTTTCCATTTGGCCTGTCCCCGAAAATCCACCATCAGCGCTACAGGAAGCCCTTGCCGAACGGCGGGATTGTTTTTGGCAAAATCAAAATAGCGACCAATTACCACATTCATGCTATCGATAGCACGGCGGTATTGATGGGTATGAAAATAATACCTCGACCATAGTTCGGTATTCCACCTACCCTCGGTCGAGTCGGCTTGTTGCGAATGGTTCATATACTTCACAAACGTCCCGATGTTTCCGCGATTGAGCTGCTGAGTCGCTTGCATGATGTAGGCCCGTGCCATTTCTTTGGTCTTAGGAAAGGGTTTAGGAACATATACTCCGATTTCTTCACCTATCAACAAACGTTCTTCAAAAGAAGAAAAATCACGATTGAGCGTCGCTGGAAGTTTATTAGCGTGCAGATTAATGGATTTAATACCTTTTGCTCTAAACCAGCCTGTCGGCAATTTTGATATATTATTTTGTAGCAATTGTAAGTTAGGGATTTGGGTTTCTTCCCAGCCCTCCATCGGGATAGAATCTAAATCGCAACTTGACAGGTTGATATACCCTTCTGACATACGAAGCTGCTGAATTACAGGCCACAATTTTGCCTCTTCCAACGATTTGTTATGGGACAAATCTAACGTACGAAGCCGACGACAATTGCCCACTGTCGCGGGCAAATACCGCAATCGACTTTGGTACTTTGGGGTATTTTCGGCTTTTCTATTTTCAAAATGCAGAGCATTGTTTATCTCTAAGAGCTCAAGTCTTTGTAATTTGCCTATCGATAAGGGGAGCGTTTCTAACAAAGAATGACTTACCACCAACGACTGCAAACTGTCACAATCGCCGATGGTTTCGGGCAAAGAAGTAAGCGGATTATGGGATACCTGTAGCGTTTTGAGGCGACGGAGTTGCCCTATTGAGCTAGGCAGCGAAGCGATTGCATTGTCGTTGAGTAAGAGAGTCTGTAAAGCGGTACAATCACCGATACCTTTAGGCAAAGCAGAAAGTTGATTATTCATCAGATTCAACCCTGTGAGCTGAGTGAGATTTTCTAGCTGAGATGGTATCTTCTCAAGTTTGTTTTGTCTAAGCGAGAGTTGCTTCAATGACCTTAGTTCAAAAAGTGCAGCAGGCAAATCCCTCAGTTCATTTTGTGACATATCTATCACTTCTAGTTCTTCCAATTTCCCAATACTTTTGGGCAGTGCTGTGAGTTTATTTTCTTGGGCAACAAGTTTTTTCAATGACTTCATTTTCGCCAAATCAGGCAATGTCTCAAGGTCATTTTGGGCTAGGTTTAGTTCCTGCAATGCCGGTAGGTTTTCGAGGTATGATAAAGTACTCGAAGTCAATGATTTATTGAGACGTACGATTTGTAGTTGTTGGCAGGTTGAGAAATCAGGCAGGGAAGTCCAGCGGTGTTTGCGTAAATTGTCTTCATGCAACTCAATCAATTCCAATTGTTTTAAGGCAGGCAATGAAAGAGTAGCCGCAACACCTTCGGGAGCGATAGTACCGTAGTTTATCCTAAGGGTTTCGAGCTGTTGGCACCGATTGAGTTGCTTCCAAAAAAGACCGACTTCGCTCAAATTTGAATTAGTCAAACTCAAATGAACAAGCGAGGAAGGCAGCCCAGCAAAATAAGAACCTTTGAGGTGAAAATTTCTAATGTCAAGGTGTTTTAATAAAGTAAGCTGCGGCAAAAAATCTTGTATATCTGACAAATCCCTCTGCTGACTTAGTCCTTCTAAAGTATGAAGTTGCAAAATCAAGGATTCTAAAGATTTCAGTTCGCCTATCCAATCTGGAAATACAACAGGGTATGGAAGTGAAAGAGATAACGCTTTGAGATTTTTGCAACGACGAATATCTTCTGGCAAGGTACAACCCGATGGCAAAACCAACTGTAATGCAGTGAGTTTATCCATTTTAGGCAAAACAGCTGACAAATTAGCAACGTCAAAACCAATGAGAGATAAGCCCTCTAGATTTTTTAGTATATGAAAATTTGAAGGTAATTGTAGCTTCCTGTTTGGGTTTTCATAATTACTCATGGTTAAATTACGCAACTTTGGCAATTGACTTAATTGTTCAAGGATTTTCGCCAATTTTACCGTATCAGTTTGTGAGTTTGATACCCATATAGTGACTGTTTCAAGGTCAGTAAATGCAGCGAGTGATTCGCCCCACTCCTTCTCATAATCACTCAGCGATAGGCTAGTTACTTTCCTTCCCGCTTTTAAATCAATCTTAGCTAGTCTAAAAGAAACCCCATGCGTCGGGAAGAATTTTTGCCAATAAGGATCCATAGACATTTGAGCTTGTAAGCTTTGGATACAAAGCATCAAGCAAACGACCATTAGGCAATTTAGATGTTTCATGGAAGGTACGAATTTTTTAAAAAGGCTGTAATTATTGGGCTGTATGCTTTAAGCAGTAAGCTATATGCTAAAATTTTATTCTACCAAGCGCCGTAACTCATTAAGCTTTAAAAGTGCTTCTATGGGCGACAACGTATTAATATCTAGACTTTTGAGCTTCGTTTTGAGTTCTTCTATGCGTGGGTCTTGGGGCTCAAAAAGCGTCATTTGATAATTGACCTTTGGTATTTCTTTTACTGCCTTGGTCGTTTCTTGTTTTTGGTGGCTTTTTTCGAGACTGTGCAGGATGTCGTTGGCACGTAGTACAATTTCCTGCGGCATTCCTGCCATTTGGGCCACATGGATTCCGAAGCTATGTTCACTACCTCCTTCTTTCAATTTACGTAAAAATATCACCTTGTTGCCGACTTCTTTTACTGCCACATTGTAGTTTTTGACACGCGGAAAATCTTCGGCCAATTGGTTGAGTTCGTGGTAGTGCGTTGCAAAGAGCGTTTTGGCCCGATGCCGAGGATGATTGTGCAAAAATTCCGCAATACTCCACGCAATACTCACGCCATCATAAGTGCTTGTTCCACGCCCAATTTCGTCCATCAATACCAGACTTCGTTCGCTGAGATTGTTGAGAATACTCGCCGTTTCGGTCATTTCGACCATAAACGTACTTTCGCCACGGCTCAGGTTGTCGGAAGCACCCACACGGGTAAAAATCTTATCCACCAATCCCACTTCAGCTTCGGTAGCAGGTACAAAACTACCCATTTGTGCCATGAGTACAATCAGAGCCGTTTGGCGCAACAAAGCCGATTTTCCAGCCATATTGGGCCCCGTGATGATGATAATTTGCTGCTTTTGGTCATCAAGATAGAGGTCATTTGGCACATAACTTTCGCCCAAAGGCAGTTGCTGCTCAATCACCGGGTGGCGTCCTTCTTTGATATTCAACGATTTTTCGTCGGTAATGCGAGGCTTATGATAATTGTTTTTGCGGGCCACCCGCGCAAACGACGCCAAGGCATCCAATACCGACACCACACGGGCGTTTTGCTGTACGGCTGCCACGTAGTCGTTGGCCATCATCACCAAGTCATTGAAAAGACGCTGCTCAATCACAAATATCTTTTCTTCGGCGCTCAGGATTTTGTCTTCGTATTCTTTCAATTCGGGCGTAATATATCGCTCGGCATTCACTAGGGTCTGCTTCCGAATCCAGTCGGCAGGTACGCGGTTTTTGTGAGAATTGGTTACTTCCAAATAGTAGCCAAACACCTTGTTGTAAGCAATTTTGAGGGAAGTAATACCCGTCCGCTCAATTTCCCGATTCTGAATCTGAATCAAATAATCTTTACCCGAAAAAGCCAACTGATGTAATTTATCCAACTCGGCATCTATTCCTGACTTAATCATCCCCCCTTGGTTGGTCACGGTCGGTGGGTCTTCGCGCAGTTCGGCTTCTATTTTTTCTAACAAAAACTCGCAAGCATTGAGTTGGTCGGCATATTTACGCAACGGCGTAGAAGCCGTCACCGTTTCTCCTTCTTCTTGGGCTTTTTTCTCTTCATTCCACGCCTTTTGGAGTAGCTCTTTCACCGGCGCAATATGACTCAGTGATTTTTTGAGTTGCACCAACTCGCGCGGATTGATACGCCTCACGGCCACTTTAGAAATAAGTCGCTCAAGGTCACCTATTTGTTTGAGGTGTTGAGTAATTTCCTCCAACAATTCGTCATGTTGTAAAAAATACTCAACCGTTTGCAAACGCTCCTCAATCGGGGCTTTGTCTTTCAAAGGCAATACCAGCCATTTGCGTAGCAAGCGCGCGCCCATCGGTGTCACGGTTTGGTCTAGTATCTGAATCAAAGGCACGCCGCCTTCTTGCTGCGGATATACTAGCTCAAGGTTACGAATCGTGAAGCGGTCGAGCCACACGTATTTTTCTTCGTCGAGGCGAGTCAGACGCGTAATGTGCTTTACTTCTTTGTGCTCTGTATCAGCCAAATACCTCAAAATCACCCCTGCGGATACAATCCCGTCGGTAAGTGCTTCTACGCCAAAGCCTTTGAGTGAAGTTGTCTGAAAATGTTTGATAAGAATCTCATACCCAAACTCATGCGTAAAAGCCCAATCTTCGAGCGAAAAGGTATGGAATTTATCACCAAACAACTCCCCAAACTCTTGACGATGTTTTTTACAATAAAGCACCTCCGAAGGCGCAAAACTCTGTAGTAGTTTTTCGATATACTCTTTGGTGCCTTGGGTAGTCAGAAATTCTCCCGTCGAAACATCCAAAAAAGCGACCCCAAAGTTGTTTTGTTTACCAAAATGCACCGCCGCTAAGTAATTGTTTCGTCGTGTATCTAGCACATTATCATTAAACGAAACGCCTGGTGTCACAAGCTCCGTCACGCCACGGCGTACAATACCCTTCGCCACGGCAGGGTCTTCGAGTTGGTCACAAATCGCTACGCGCTCCCCCGCCCGTACAAGTTTGGGCAAATAAGTATCAAGCGAATGATGCGGAAAGCCCGCTAATTCCTCCTGAGCTCCTCCATTGTTGCGTTTGGTAAGCACAATCCCTAAAATCCGACTTGCCCGTATGGCATCCTCACCAAAAGTTTCGTAAAAATCCCCTACCCTAAATAGCAACATAGCGCCGGGGTATTTGGACTTGATTTGATTGTATTGACGATTGAGCGGTGTTTCTTTAGGTTTGAGGGGTTCTGTGGTAGTCTTTCCGGTACGAGCCATGCCTTATATCAAATTGAAGAATAAAGCGACAAAAATAGGTAAAAATTGACGGAAATCTCTACTCCAATGCTCGATGTCTCTGCTCAGTTTTGATGGTTATTACTAAAAATACACAAGCGCTTAGGCTCCTATTTTTTGTACTTTACAAATACTTTTTTGAAATATTATTTTACTAATATGATTATTATAAAAATTTTCAACCAAAAATATCTATAATCACAAAATTAAGTAATATTTTTAGGTAAAAATTAAACACAATTTGATATTTATTCATTTTTTAGTTGAAAAAAACAAAGTACATATTAAACTAAACTGTTATTATCAAATAATTTACTTCACAATAAAACATAAAAAATTTTCTTTTTTTGTAGTACATAAACAACAGTACCTCTTCACGGAGGAGTCTTTATTAGGGATTATAAACATACGTTTTTCATGACACAACCTCTAAAGGTAGTGGTAGTAGGCAACGGCATGGTAGGATACAAATTCTGCGAAAAGTTGCTGACAAAAGCGGGTGGCGGCTCGTTTTCTATCACGGTGATTGGCGAAGAACCTCGTCCGGCATACGACCGGGTTCATCTGTCCGCGTATTTTTCGGGTACCTCGGCAGAAGAGCTTTCAATGGCTCCTGCAAGTTGGTATCTCGACAATGGCATTCGACTTCTCACGGGCGAATGCGTCACTCAAATCAACCCTCAGGCGCGCGTCGTTGTGACGCACACGGGCCTGCAAATTCCCTACGATAAGTTGATACTAGCCACGGGTTCTTCGGCTTTTGTACCAGCGGTAGCAGGAGTTGAAAAAGAAGGGGTATTTGTGTATCGTACGATCGAAGACCTCGATGCGATTATCGCTTATGCAAAAAATGCCAACCGTGCTGCGGTGATTGGCGGGGGTTTGTTGGGGTTAGAAGCTGCCAAAGCAGCACTTGATTTGGGACTTGAAACCCAAGTCGTAGAGTTTGCACCTCGGCTCATGCCAAGACAACTCGACACCGCTGGTGCTGACATGCTCAAATCCAAAATGGAGCAGCTCGGCATTGGAATTCACCTCAACAAAAACACCGCTTTTTTTGATGGTGATGTGGCAGTCAAAGGGCTATCCTTTACCGACCAAAGTTATTTGGAAGCCGATATGGTCATTATTTCGGCGGGGATTCGTCCACGCGATGAGCTGGCCAAGCAGGCAGGGCTGGCAGTAGGGCCACGCGGCGGAATCATCGTAGATGACGCCCTCACTACTTCCGATGCCCATATACATGCTATTGGTGAATGTGCGCTTTATCAAAATATGATTTATGGTCTTGTCGCTCCCGGCTATGAAATGGCCGATATAGTGGCTACCAATCTTGTTAGTGGTCAAATCGACAAAACTTTCAAACCTTTTGATATGTCCACCAAGCTCAAATTGATTGGCGTAGATGTGGCAAGTTTTGGCGAGCCTTTTTGTGAGCATATTCCCCATAATACCCTTGTCATAGAAGACAAGCTTAAAGGAATCTACAAACGCCTGAATGTATCGACCGACGGAAAATATCTATTAGGCGGGATACTGGTAGGAGAAGCTGACAATTATAATATGCTTCTCCAAATGACCAAAAATCAGATGATACTGCCACCTTCGCCCGAAGACCTCATCTTAGCTCCCCGCAAAGGAGAAGCTACCGCAGGGGCGGGCATATCGGCACTTCCCGATAGCGCGAGTGTATGCTCTTGCGAAAATATCACCAAAGGCACTATCTGCGACGCCATTGAGTCCCAAAATTTAGCCGATGTCGCGGCCATAAAAAAATGCACCAAAGCAGGTACAGGATGCGGCGGATGCGTACCTATGCTCTCTGACTTGCTCACCGAGACCTTGAAAAAACAAGGAAAAACGATAAAAAAAGTCATATGTGAGCATTTTGACTATTCGCGCCAAGAGCTTTATCATCTCATCAAAATGTCGGAGACGCGTACTTTTGAGGAGGTATTGACAGCTCATGGAAAAGGCTGTGGATGTGAGGTTTGTAAACCTGCCGTAGCTTCCATGCTAGCTAGTATTTACAATGAGGTGATTGCGAAGCAAGCCGTCATTCAAGATACCAACGACCGCTACTTAGCCAATATCCAAAGAGGTGGAACCTACTCAGTAGTGCCACGCGTACCGGGCGGCGAAATCACCCCCGACCAACTTATCGCGCTGGGAGTAGTAGCTAAAAAATATGATTTGTACTGTAAAATTACCGGAGGGCAGCGAGTCGATTTATTTGGTGCTCGCGTAGAACAATTGCCCTTGATTTGGGAAGAACTCATCGAAGTTGGCTTTGAAAGTGGGCACGCTTATGGCAAAGCCCTGCGCACCGTCAAAAGCTGTGTAGGAAGTACTTGGTGTCGCTTTGGCGTACAAGATGCAGTAGGCTATGCCATTCGTATCGAAAATCGCTACAAAGGAATTAGGGCTCCCCACAAACTCAAAAGTGCCGTATCGGGCTGTACAAGAGAATGCGCCGAAGCCCAAAGCAAAGATTTTGGTATCATCGCTACCGAAAAGGGCTGGAATCTCTACTTGTGTGGCAACGGCGGCATCAAGCCTCAGCACGCCGTGCTATTTGCTAGCGACCTCGACGACGAAACTTGTATCAAATACATCGACCGATTTTTGATGTTTTATATCAAAACCGCCGAACCGCTTCAGCGTACGGCTACTTGGTTCAACAAACTCGAAGGAGGACTTAAATATCTACGCGACGTCATTATCAACGATAGTTTAGGCATCTGTCACGAACTCGAAAAAGAAATGGCCTATCTGATTGATACGTACCATGACGAATGGCGTGTGGCCGTCGAAACTCCCGAAATCAGAAGTCGTTTTACGCACTTTGTGAATTCGGAAGAAGCCGACCCGAGTCTGCAATTTGTAGAAATGAGAACCCAAAAAAGACCTGCCGACTGGTAATCCTACCCAACAAAAAAGACGATGACAAACAAAAATATAACTTGGTTTAAAGCCGCACCCATCGCAGCTTTCCCCGAAAATGGGGGTGCTTGTGTCAAATATCATGACAAACAAATTGCGGTTTTTCATTTCAAACAACTTGACAAATGGTATGCCACCGACAACGAATGCCCGCACAAACATCAAATGATCCTGAGCCGAGGTATGATTGGTGATCAGCAAGGGCATCCCAAAGTGGCTTGTCCTTTTCACAAAAAAACATTTTCGCTCGAAACGGGGCTTAATCTTCAAGGAGAAGACTATTGCATCAATGTCTACCCCGTCAAGATTGAAGAAGGTTTTGTTTTTATTGGGGTCTAAAAACCCCGCTTTGGTCGGACCTTTTCTCTGAAGAAGAGCTTCGACCAAAGCATCCTTAATCGTATGTTTTATTTGAGATTTATTCATTATAGTTAAAATGCCCATACGTATCCCTAGGCGATTTACCCGATTATACATTGTGGCGTTATCGTTGGTTGCTTTCCTGACGATACTTGGGCAAATTTTGGTTCAAAACACCCTCAAAGCTGGCCTCAATGACTCTTGGCTTGTCAACTATGCGGGCCGCCAACGCTTCCAGAGTCAGTTGATTGCCAAAACCGCCTTGCTCCTCACCCAACGCCCCGATTTGGCTCATCCAGAAATTCACTTGCTGGAATTCAAAAAAGTATTGGCCGATTGGGAGCTACATCATCATCAATTGAAAACGGGGGATTTGGCTGACATCCAAGCAAAGACCCGCAACAGCAGTACACTTCAAAAAATGTTTGACGATATTGAGCCTCATTTTCAGGCCATTCGCTCCAATTCCCATTTGGTTTTAACTAGTTTAGAAAAACGTACTCCTCTCCCCAATACCGATTCTGTCCTTAAAAACATCTTTGACAATGAACTGGTTTTTTTGCGAAAAATGGATCGCATCGTATTTCAATACGACAAGGAAGCCAAAGAGAAAGTAACCAATCTGCGAAATATTGAGATGTTACTGATGGCTCTGACGCTCCTTGTTTTGTTTTTAGAAGGACTCTTTATTTTTAGACCGGCCGTTGCCAAACTTCGAGAATCGATTTTGCAATTGATAGAAGCCCGCGAAAAAACCGCCCAAACCAACAAAGAGCTCAATGAAGCTTACCAGCAGCTCCGCATCACCCAAGCTCAGTTGTTGGAGGCTACCCAAAATCGCCACCGTCAAGAATTAAAAGAGCACAAAATACACGCAGCGGCGCTTGTACAAGGACAAGAAAACGAGCGCAAACGACTCTCGAAAGAATTGCACGATGGTGTGGGACAAATGCTTACAGGACTTAAAATGATGACTGAAAGCCTGGTGGATATTGCCGATTTGAAAGAAAACGAACGTCAAAATATTCTTAGTCTGCGCGATTTGGTAGGGCAAACGATACAAGAAGTACGCCATATTTCCAACAATCTTATGCCGCCTGTTCTTCACGATTTCGGTATTTCGTTGGCACTCAAACAATTGACGGATGCTTCTGCTCGTAACACCAACGCTTCTTTATCGTTTTCGTCGAATGTCACAGATCAACGCTTTGACCCGAATATTGAAATTGGAATTTACAGGATTGCGCAAGAAGCCCTCCACAATGCCATCAAACATGCCCACGCCAGCCAAATCACCATTTCACTGACGCTCAAGTCTCAGAAAATCGTACTTCAAGTCAAAGACAATGGCCGAGGATTTAAAATCAGTAAAAAGAAGAATCCGACGCAGGCACCTCAGCATGGCCTTCACAATTTGCAAGAAAGAGCTCATTTACTAGACGGAACTTTAAAAATAAACTCAATCATAGGAGAAGGAACCGAGATATTGGTACAAATTCCTCAATAATCATCTAAACTAATAATGAAAAAAATCCAAGTGTTACTCGTTGATGATCATACCATTGTAAGAAATGGGCTTAGGTCGATTTTAGAAAATACGGGCGAAGTAGAAGTAATTGGCGAAGCTTCTACGGGCGAGGAAGCCCTCGAAAAAATCATGGTTTTGGCTCCTCAAATCATGCTCGTAGACATTTCGATGCCGGGGATATCAGGTATCGATTTGGTAAAAAAAGTAGTGAAACAAAGCAACCAAATCCGACCTGTGATTTTGTCGATGCACAACGATGATGCTTATATCCTGAAATCGGTAGAAGCAGGTGCGTACGGCTATCTGCTCAAAGACGCCACTCGTGAAGAAATTTTAACGGCTCTTCACACCGTTAAAAATGGCGACAAATATTTCAGTGCTTCGGTCGCAAGCATCATTGTCAATGGCTATCTTTCGCAAGTTCAGCGGGTAGAAAAAGCCTCTGAGTCGCGTAAAACACTACTTTCTAAAAAAGAAAAAGAAGTACTCAAACTGCTCGTTGATGGCCTAAGTAGCCGCCAAATCGCCGACCAACTCAACCTCAGCGTGCGTACGGTAGACAACCACCGCGCCAACATGATGCGACGCCTCCAAGTACACAATGCCGCCGAATTGGTAAAACTTGCTTTGGAAGAAAAACTCCTCTAACATTGGCAAAGTGCCAAACTTTGTCCATGTTTACGATATGGAAATAGTCGGTTTTGTAGGGGCATTGCTGATGGGTCTATCGCTAGGGCTGGTCGGTAGCGGTGGGGCTATTCTGACCGTACCTATTTTGGTGTATTTGTTTTCGATAGATACACTGCTTGCTACCACTTACTCGCTTTTTATGGTGGGTATTACTAGTTTGGTAGGTGCCACCGTACGGGCAGGGTCTGGCAATATCAATTGGCCCATGACTTTTATGTTTGGCGTACCATCCATGATAAGTGTGTATTTATCTAGAAGTGTGCTACTTCCGCTTCTTCCCGACGTTGTTTTCCACACCTCCTATTTTATTCTGCACAAGTCTCTTTTTCTCTTGCTGCTGTTTGCTATTTTGATGCTTATTGCTTCCTATTCAATGATACGCAACCACGACGAGCATAGCGAACTAAGCGATAAAAATGGCCAATTCAACCCTTGGGCGCTGATTTATAAAGGGCTTTTGGTAGGAGTAGTTACGGGTTTTTTAGGAGCAGGAGGCGGGTTTTTGATTATTCCAGCCTTGGTTTTAATGGCTCGAACCCCTATGAAAAAAGCCGTGGGGACTTCTTTGGTCATTATTGCGGCCAATTCCTTCATGGGCTTTTGGCGCGACTATTCTCTGCATCATCTCATAGATTGGCGCTTTCTATTACAATTTTCCACCATTGCTATCCTCGGAATTATGGTAGGCAGTGCTTTATCCCATAAAATAAGCGGAGACAAACTCAAACCGATTTTTGGTTATTTTATCCTCATTATGGGTATATATATTATTTTTAAAGAGCTATTTTTGTCTTAATCAATCACTAAAGATTCCAAAATCTTATTCTCCTTTCCTATGAAAACCTTCCTTTCTTCATTGATTATTTTTGCGTTTTTGGGAATCAATCAAAGGGTTGTTGCTCAAAACAACCTTGATTTAAAAACATTTGTGGAAAAGTTAAAATCTACCCCCAATGCTCAGCTCCTAGATGTACGTACTCCCAAAGAATGGAGCGAAGGCAAAATAAACACCGCACAGGGCATGAATGTGATGGACGATAGCTTTAAGCAGCAAGTAGAAAAACTTGACAAAGACAAGCCTGTTTTTGTGTATTGTAAAGCAGGAAGCCGAAGCGCCAAAGCCTCTAAAGTGTTGAAAGAGGCGGGTTTCAAACAAGTCTATAACCTTGAAGGAGGCGGCTATGCTGACTTGGTCAAAGAAGGGTTAAAATAAAAAAGGGGCGTGCCCCTTTTTTTATTATCTAATCTCCTGTGGTTTGTTATCTCAAAATACGCAACTTAGCAAAACTCAACAGAAGTGTTTTCTCGCCTACGCCATCAAAATGAATCACCGCTTTGCGGTCATTGCCATTGATGTCCATTTTTTTAACGGTTCCCTTCCCAAACTTAGGATGCTCGACGCGATTTCCCTCTTCAAGGGTTGAAGTATCACTTGGCACAAAAGGCTCCGATGATGTGCTACCTGCCGACGAAGGAGTATTATCTTTTTGAGTAGCAAGGGGTTTGGCAACACCTGATACTGCAGCCTTCGAGGGTTGGGGGCTAGAATTACCGGCGGGTTTGCGAATAAAATTCATCGCGGCAGGTTCGGCATTGTTGCGATAATCGTCAAACCCACCCGAGCGACGCCCTTTCGAAGTTGTCAAGAAACGTTGATCTACTTCGTACAAAAATCGGCTTGGCTCACACATGTTTAAGCGCCCCCAATTGTAACGGCTTTCGGCATACGAAAAAGTAAGTTTGTTTTCGGCGCGGGTAATAGCCACGTAAAAAAGCCGCCTTTCTTCTTCCAAATCTTCCCGTTTTTCGAGCATCATCTGACTCGGAAAAAGCCCTTCTTCCAAACCTACCACATATACATTTTTGAACTCTAGTCCCTTCGCACCGTGAATGGTCATGAGGGTTACGCGGTCGGTATCGCCGTCATCTTCGTTTTCGTCGGCATTGGTCAAAAGCGACACCGTTTGTAGAAACGAACTCATGGTTTTGTCCTCAATATCAGGATTATCCACAAACTCTTTGATGGCATTGAGCAACTCTTGCACGTTTTCATAGCGGCTCAGCCCTTCTACCGTTTTGTCTTCGTAGAGTTCTTTCAAGATACCCGATGTTTTGGCGACGTGTGCCGCTACGGTATAAGCATCTTTACCTTCTTCAATAAGTAATTTGAAACTCTTTATCAAAATCGCAAAACCCTCAATCGGTACAGTCGCTCGCCCTGAAATATATTTTGTAATATTGGCAACTACCTCCCATACCGGCACTCGGTTTTCGGCGGCGGTCACTGCGATTTTGGCCACGGTGGTATCGCCAATACCCCTTTTGGGCAAATTGATGATTCGTTTAAAAGCTTCTTCGTCGTTTTGATTGACAATAAAGCGCAAATACGCCAACAAATCCTTGATTTCTTTGCGTTGATAAAACGACAACCCACCGATGATTCGGTACTTGATGTTGAGTCGGCGGAGCGCCTCTTCAAAAGCTCTTGATTGCGCGTTGGTACGGTACAAAATCGCGAAATCGGTATTTTTGAGTCCTTTGTTTACTTTTTCTTCAAAAATCGCCGTCGCTATCAATCGCCCTTCTTCATTGTCGGAATTGGCTTTGACAACATCAATCAGTACCCCTTCGGCATTTTGCGTAAAAACACTCTTCTTCAATTGTCCTTTGTTGCGAGCAATCACTGAATTGGCGGCATTGACGATGGTCTGGGTAGAGCGGTAATTTTGCTCCAATTTCACCACCCGTACCTCTGGAAAGTCTTTTTCAAAATTGAGGATATTCTGGATATTGGCACCGCGAAAAGCGTAGATACTCTGGGCGTCGTCGCCTACCACGGCGATATTTCGATGTACTGCCGCCAATTTTTTGGTAATCAAGTACTGGGCTACGTTGGTATCCTGAAACTCATCTACCAATACATACTTAAATTTGTGTTGGTATTTGTTCAGGATTTCGGGAAAATCGCGAAATAAGACGTTGGTATTAAACAACAAATCATCAAAATCCATGGCATTGGCCTGAAAGCAGCGCGTGCTATAAGCCTTGTAAAGTCGCCCAATTTCGGGCAGCTTAGCGGCTTCATCATCGGCCCTAAACAGCGGATTTGCCAAGTACTCATCCGCCGAAATGAGGTTGTTTTTTGCCCCCGAAATACGATTAAAAACGACGTTGGGCTTATAGGTTTTATCATCCAAATTCAGCTCTTTTACGATGCTTTTAATGAGTGATTTGGAATCGTCGGTATCATAAATAGAAAAATCAGAAGTATAGCCTAAGTAACGAGCTTCGATACGCAGCATTTTGGCAAAAACGGCGTGAAAAGTTCCCATCCAAATATTTCTTGCCTCTTGTCCTACCACTTTTTCGATACGTTCGCGCATTTCGCCCGCAGCCTTGTTGGTAAAAGTCAGCGCCAAAATCCGAAAAGGATCCACGCCGTTTTCGATAAGGTGTGCAATCCTAAAAGTCAATACACGCGTTTTGCCCGAACCTGCCCCCGCAATAATCATCAAAGGCCCTTCTCCGTGCGTAACGGCCTGGGCTTGTGGTTCGTTTAATCCGCTTAAATAACCTGTCATTAGATAAAATTTGATTTTGATAGAAAACAAAAACAAAGTTAGGGAAAAATGCCCTCGTTTGGTAGCAATATGTGGGATGAGCCACAAACATTCGCCCCTTGTTCGGTGGATCAAGGTTTTTTTTATATGACATGCCCCCCTTCAAATCACTTTCTTGAAGATTTTAGAAGTACCTAACATTATAAGACCCGTAGGCGATTTACCTACGGGTTTTGTAATGTTATGAAAACGTAATTTGTGATTTAGACTTCTGAAAGTTTAGGTGTGTTTTTAGACTGTGTGAGTTTGCCCACCGTAAGCCCTTGCACCAAAATAGAAAAGATGACGATAAAGTAAGTAATCGCCAAAAACAAATCTTTGTTCAGGTCTTTTTCAATCGATAGTGCCAACGCTACCGAAACTCCCCCTCGAAGACCGCCCCACACCAAAATAGTAATGGTTTGGCGATCAAATTTTGTTTTGAAAGGAATAATAAGCGTGGGTATCCATATCGAGATAAACCTTGCAAAAAGCACCACTGCAATACTAATCAAACCGACGAGCCAGTATTTGGTAATATCAGGGATGAGCAACAATTCAAGCCCAATGATTAAGAAGAGAATAGCATTCAGGATTTCGTCGATCAACTCCCAAAATTTATCCAGATAGTCACGCGTAGTGACCGAAATCCGCGTTGCTTTTCCATAATTCCCAATCACAAGTCCAGCAGCTACCATGGTCAAAGGCCCCGAAATATGCATCGCTTGTGCAATCAAATAGCCTCCCATTACAATCGCTAAAGTAATCAAGGCCGATACATTGGCACTGTCTATCCGTTGCATGGCTCTTGACCCAATAAACCCGAGCAGTATCCCCATTCCAAATCCGCCTAGCACCTCTTTGGCAAGCAACCAACTCACACTCCCAAATGACAAATCGACATCTTCTCCTTTGGCAAGTTCTAACAACACCACAAACACCACAACCGATACGCCGTCGTTGAACAATGACTCACCAGCTACCTTGGTTTCCAACGACTTACGCACACCCGCTTTTTTGAGAATCCCCAATACGGCAATAGGGTCGGTTGGCGAAATCAATGCCCCAAAAACAAGACATTGAATGAGCGGAACATTCAGATGAAAAAACTGAAGAATATAATAAATAATAAAACCCACAATAACCGTGGAAATAATCACACTTACGGTCGAAAATACAATAATAGGTGCGCGTTGCTCTTTCAAGTCTTTGAGACGGATGTGAATAGCTCCCGCAAAAAGTAGGAAATTGAGCATTGCCCCCATCAATATTTCAGTAAAATCAAGATTAGCAATCAAGCCCGAAAAACCCGCAAATAAATTAGGGAAGACATTGCCAGTAACAACGAGCGCAATCGACACGAGCATGGCCATCAGCATGATGCCGATAGTGGAAGGGAGCTTAAGAAAACGCTCATTGAGATATGAAAATATGGCTGCAAGAACAATAAGTACTGAAAACGAATAGTATAACTCCATATATTACTAAGGGTTTATGGTTTTTAAGAATTAAATAAAACAAACACGCCTTGCCTACATTTAAAGCAAGTACAAGCACCCAAAAGAAGATAACAGAAACGATTTTTTGTCGGAGGTAAAGCGGGTCTATGGAAAAATAGACCACTCTTTTAAAAGAGGTCATTTCTCCAAAAAGTTCATAATTTACACAAAAAATAGTGCCTAATTTCTGAACTAACAGCGTTTTTTTTCAACAAAGTTGTAAATATTGAAAACAAAGCTTAGGTATTTTGAGCTGGAGAGACAGCGCCATTTCTACCCCTAAATGATAAGTATCTTAGCAAAATTAAGCGAGTATAAAGCTAATTCTATTTTAACCCCACGTCGCATCGGCCTTTAGATTTGTGTGATGTAAAAATTCCAAGAAAACCATAACTTGGAATGCTTTCAAAGTGAGAGTAAACCAGCATCCAGTGGGGATGCCTTACCGCCTTCGGCTGAGTTAATGACTCATGGAGCGATTTAAGACCCCACTGATTTCTGTGTTACAGGACTCAGCGGGGTGGCCCGAGCCATAGAAATTCGGGTTTACGGCCCATGAGCAAGCGGGGCGCCCCGTGGCGTATTGAGTATGTAACAGTGTGCTGATTTTGAACGAAAACATAAACTCATTCAGAATTATGGAAACCTTTTCATTTTTTATCGGTATTGACATCTCCAAAGCCACGCTTGATTTTGCTGTTGTAGTTGCCAATAAATTATTGCTTCATTTTCAATCATCAAATGACCAAAAAGGCATTCGAACATTCATTAATCATTTAAAGCAAAGGTGCCCTGATGCTAACTTTTCCAATAGTCTGTACTGTATGGAACATACTGGCATTTACAACAATCATATTCTCAATTTTCTGCATGTCAAACAAGCTCATATTTGGCTGGAACACCCAATCCATATCAAAGTTAGCTTGGGGATGATTCGTGGGAAAGACGACAAAATTGATGCTCAAAGAATCGCTGTTTATGCCTATAAAAACCGTGATGAGGTGCGTTTATGGATTCCTAAACGTGATGTTATCCAAAAACTTGACCGCTTAACAGCGATACGTAACCATCTTGTTAAAGTTCGTAAAATGCTGCAAACGCCTTTGACTGATTCTAATGGTTTCATCTCTAAAAAAGAACACAATGAAGCCAAAAAAGCGTGTCAAAATACAATGGCAGCCCTTAATAAAAACATCAAACAAGTGCAAAAAGACATTGAAAATACTATCCAAAATGATTCATATTTAAAAGAACTCTACGAACTTATCGAATCTGTAAAAGGTGTTGGTCCTGCTATCGCAACCGAGATACTGATAGTAACCAATGAGTTTAAAAATATTACAGACCCTAAAAAATTTGCTTGTCATGCTGGTGTTGTACCATTCAACTACTCATCAGGTCAGTATAAAGGCAAAGCCAAAACCAGTAATAAGGCCAATAAACAGTTGAAGGCTCTGCTGCATAACGGAGCTATGTCAGCCATTCAACATTCTCCTGAAATTCGAGATTACTACCTCAGGAAAACCGCTGAGGGTAAAAATGAAATGCTTGTTATTAATAACGTGTGTAACAAGATTATTCATCGTGTTTTCTCTTGTGTTCATCGAAAGGAAAAATATAAAAAATTTTATACACCTTTAGTTGCATGAATCATAGAAATCGCTCCGACTTTAGGCTGGGGTGGGTAAAATAGACCACAACGTAGGGCTTTAGCCCTGATTTTTTGACAAAAAGCGTAAAAATCAGGGCTAAAGCCCACCTAAAGCTCTCACATTGTATCCCCAGCCTATAGGCGTGGGGTTAAAGGAGTCGCATATTGTTGATAATATCAAGTTTAATTTCGCACAATTACTTAAGTCGAAACTAGCCATTAGGCACTTATTTGCTTATTTTTTTAAAGAGCTTAAACACTTCGTTTAATACCAGCGGAAATAGCCCTAGCCCAATGATTTCGAGCCAAGATCTAAGATGCAAAGGTTGCAATTTGAAAGCTTGTGCTAAAAAAGGAACCTCCAACAACACGATTTGTAAAAGAAACCCAAGTACAATTGCTCCAATCAAGTATTTATTTTTGAAAATACCCACTTTAAAAATACTTTGTTGAGGGTGTCGTAGAGCCAAGGCATAAAATAATTGACACGCAATAATTGTAATAAAAGCAATCGTGCGAGCATATCCTAAGATATGAGCGGGTACCTCTGCATCAAAAGGAGAATAACCATACTCGCTAAAGCCCAACCAATACGAGATAATAGTCACTCCTCCAATCGACAATCCACCTAGGATAATATTGCTAATGGCACCGTGAGCAAAAAAACTTTCGTTGGCTTTGCGGGGGCGATGCTTCATCACATCCTTACTACCAGGGTCCATTCCTAAGGCAATTGCTGGCAAAGAATCGGTCACTAGGTTAATCCATAACAACTGAGTAGCGAGCAAAGGCACAGGCATTCCGACGACAATCGCAACAAGCATCGTAATCACCTCCCCTAGATTGCTAGAAAGCAAAAACACCACCGATTTTTTGATGTTGTTGTAGATATTTCGTCCTTCTTCTATGGCCGAGATAATCGTAGAAAAATTATCGTCAGCCAAAATCATATCCGAAGCATTTTTGGCGACATCGGTTCCAGTAATGCCCATTGCCACCCCAATATCCGCCGCATTCAGAGAAGGCGCGTCATTGACCCCATCGCCCGTCATTGATACGATGTTGGATTGAGCCTGAAAAGCCTTTACAATATTTACTTTATGCTCAGGTGATACCCTTGCAAAAACCCGATAATTGCCCACTTGTTTTTCTAACTCTTCGATTGACATCTGATTGAGTTCCGTTCCCGTAATAGCCTGCTCACTTTCTTCGGCAATCCCGAGTTCTTTGGCTATCGCTACCGCCGTAGTTTTATGATCGCCCGTAATCATGATAGTGATGATACCTGCCTCTTTGGCTAACTTAATTGAGTCTTTTACTTCATCTCTTGCAGGGTCTATCATTCCCACTACGCCAATAAGCACCAGTTCTTCTTCAAAATCATGGTGCGCCACCTGAGTATGAGTAGACTTATAAGCCACAGCCAAAGTACGCAACGCCTGCGCCGACATTTGATCAATCGCCTCCATGAGTACTACCTGATGCGTATCTATGAAAGGGATAATATCCCCTTGTTCTATCACATATTTACATTTGAGAATGAGGTTGTCAACGGCACCTTTGGTATATACTATAAAATTGTCGTTTTCTTGATGCAAGGTAGACATCATTTTGCGGTCACTATCAAAAGCCAATTCATCTATTCGCGGTTGCGATGCGTGGATTTCATTTCTGTCCATGCCTAAATCATCGGCTAGCATCAACAAGGCTATTTCTGTCGGGTCTCCGGTCGATTTTTCGTCTTGGAGGGTGGCATCCGAATTGAGCACCATCGCTTTCACCAACAGAGAAGCTTCGTCAGAAATACTTTCTTTTTTTTGGACCTTGGCTACTCCATCTGTAAACGTAAAATAATGCGTGACCGTCATTTTGTTTTGGGTCAAGGTTCCCGTTTTATCGGAGCAGACGATATTGACCGAGCCCAAGGTCTCCACGGCAGGCAATTTCTTAATAATGGCATTTTGTTTGGCCATTTTGGTAACTCCCAGCGACAACACAATCGCCACAATAGCCGCTAAACCTTCTGGAATAGAAGCAACTGCCAACGAAACCGCCGTCAAAAACATATCGGTAAGGTCGCGGCCTTGTAGATAACCTATCCCAAACATAACGACACAAATCGCCGCAGCAATGATACCTAGCGTTTTGCCCAGTTCATTTAGTTTTTTCTCCAAAGGAGTCACCGTTTTTTCTTCTTGGCTGATGATAGTGGCGATTTTACCAACTTCCGTTTGGTTGGCTACCTCCACCACAATCCCCATGCCTCTACCGTAAGTCACCAAGGTAGACATATAGGCCATATTGAGACGGTCGCCGAGGGGTGCCTGAGCCTCTTCAATAATGGCTTTGGCATCTTTCTCGACGGGGACAGATTCGCCCGTCAGTGCTGCTTCATCTATTTTCAGATTGGCACTTTCTACCAATCTCAAATCTGCGGGCACATACCGACCCGCATCCAATACTACTATATCTCCTACCACAATCTCCTCCGATGACACTTCTATTTGATGACCATTTCTTCTTACCAAAGCTTTGGGCGAAGCAAGCTTTTTGAGCGCTTCTATGGCGTTGCCTGCCTTTACTTCTTGAAATACGCCTAAGACAGCATTGATAAAAATGACTATCAAAATAATGGCTCCATCTACGTATTCTCCCATAAAAAAAGTGATAGCCACTGCACCAAAAAGCACAAAAATCAAAGCATCGTTGAGTTGGTGAAAAAACATCAACCAAATCGGTTGCTTTTTGGCCGCCTGCAAGATATTGGGACCGTTTTCAAGTAATCGCTGTTGGGCTACTTCATTGCTAAGTCCAGCATGAATTTCGGTAGAAGTTTCCGAGGCAGTTTCGTCAATCGTTTTTAAAAACCATGGATGTGGCATAACCTAAATGATTTTGTAGGATGTCAATATACTCAAACAACCTTTATTTTGGTACATTTTCTACCCTTTTTCTATGATTTAACAGTTTAGTAATAGTTTCACTAACACGCTCTTCTTCGTCAGCAATTTAACTAACCTATTTATAGTCCAAATCAAACCAAAGAGCGTATTATGATTGATGTAGTTTGACAATTGACCCCAAAACTTCTCTACATGTCTTCTATTAAAACCTTTTTACTGATTTTGCTCAGTTTCCCTATATCGGCCTGTTTGGCACAAGAAACTTATTTGCAAACAGTCAAAACCGACATTATCCTCCCTGACGAAGCTGGTAAAAATGTTATTAAATTATTCAATTCTGAGGCAAATGTAGTAGCTGTTACTTCCGCAGGCGTTTTCAGGCAAAAAGACGGGAAATGGACGGGTCGGCGTCAAGGCACGGGATGGCGCACAGCCACGCTTGATTTGGACGGCAACGTGTGGATGGCTTCGGCTAAGAACATTCAATCCGAAAAAAATACAAAAAACATGGGGTCGCCTCCCTTAGCGGTCAATGATACGATTGTGTGTTTGTTTTGGGAAAGCAAAAATACATTATGGGTAGGTACTACTGGGGGATTATGGAGGTGGGAAGACCGTTGGGATTTTTCGCCCCTCATAAAATCAACCCGGATAAACGATATAGCCAAAGATGCAGCAGGAAGCTTGTACATAGCCACTACGAAGGGACTTTGGCGGAGAAAAGATGATAAATGGGTAAATCTCGACGAAACCTTAATGGCCATAGGCAATCAAGAGACCTACTATGCTCTTTCTCCTTACAATCAAGGTAAGGATATGATTTTTGGTAGTGTATGGGCGGTGAGTTGTATCGCCGACAACGGCGACCACTGGACACTACGCGGTGCAGATGGCTTGCCTTATGGCCCAGTCAGAGTAGTGCGCCCGGCCCACGATGGTATCTGGATGGGTACTCATAAGGGCGTTATCAAAAAAGATTCAAGTTGGCATTATTATCATGGTAAACGATGGATGCCTCATGGTCAAGTAAACGACATTTTGGTCATCGACTCACTGACGGTTTGGATTGCTACGCCCGAAGGTATTTCTCAAATCAAACAACAACCGATGACTTTGGCGCAAAAAGCAGACCTCTTTGAAAAAGTCACCGCACTGCGCCACAATCGTCGCGGGCTTATCAATCGCTCCAAATTAAAAATTCAGGGAGATATATCAAGTAGTTATTCAGACAATGAAGACAACGACGGTCTTTGGACTTCGTGTTATTTACTAGCCGAATGTTTTCGCTATGCGGCTACGGGCGATTCGGCAGCCAAAGCCCGTGCCATTGAAACTTTTGAAGCTTTGGAAAGGCTCGAAACCGTAACGGGTATATCGGGCTACCCTGCCCGCTCCTACGCCACCGCTACCGACATAGTGACACAGTCGCGGTCGCCACATCCTAAAAAATGGCATTCGTCCCCTGATGGCAAATGGCAATGGCTTGATGATACTAGCTCTGACGAAATCACGGGGCATTTGTTTACGCTACCTCTTTTTTATGATATGGTGGCAGATTCGGCTCAAAAAAAACGTGTCCGGCAGCTAATCAAGCGCATTGTTGACCATATTGTTGACAACAATTATCACTTGATTGACTTTGATGGAAAACCTACACGTTGGGGTATATGGCATCCCGACTCGCTCAATCATTCACCCAATTGGATGTATGAAAGAGGACTTAATTCGCTCCAAATTCTCTCTTTTTTGAAAACTGCTTATCATTTCACGGGCGATTCAAAATTTGAAAAACATTATCAGTATCTAGTCACGCAGCACGGCTACGCTAAAAATGCGGTACAAGCCAAAATCTTTGGGCCTTTTGAAACAAGTCATTCGGACGATATCCTCAATTTTTTTCCTTATTACAATCTACTTCGCTACAGCCAAGGCGACCCTCATCGGGAGCTTTATCAAAAAAGTTTGCTAAGAAGTTGGCAGGCCGTCCGCAACGACCACATGCCCGTCTGGAACGTATTGAGTAGTGTGATGCTCAACAAGGATTGTGATTTACAAATAGCTCTTCAAGAAATCCAACAGTACCCCTTGGATTTGGTAAACTGGACCATGGAAAACAGTCATCGGTGGGACTTGCCCAAAGACCAACTCGTAAGCCGTTCAGGGAAGCTTCAATCTACGAAGCCTATTCCTACGCCCGAAAGCAATATTTCGCGCTGGAATACCAACCCCAAACATTTTGATGCGGGCGACGACGGAAAAACGGAAGAAAGCGGCAGTTATTTTCTGGCCGCTTATTGGATAGGACGTTATTATGGATTTTGGAAGTAGTAGAATGGAGACTAATCCCCTCGTTTTCTTACCGTTGCAAAGACGAACATGAGTGAGATGCTGCCAATAAAAAGATATTTTAATTCCAACTTTTTTCGACAAAGCAACGTCCTTAGGACAGAAAATAGATTGATTGGAACCCTCTGGGTATTTACTGTTTAAAAAAATTTAAACAGCATCTCAGCAATAACCACAAAAAACCATGTATCGCTATTTACTCTTATTAACTTTGTTGGTTGCATCGGTAAGTTGTAAACAAGACACGCCTAATCCTGCTGTAGTGGGCTGCTATGGCACCCCAAATCTAAGCCGCGCTCAACATGTTGTCAACGCCCCTGTGACGGTCGTTGCTTCTGGAGGCTTGTATAGTGGTTACATGCTTATTTCTGATACTAATGGAGTAGCTTGGGGTAATTGTGGCCTGCCTGAGGAGTTTAAAAAAAACAATTTGAAAATTTACGTTACTGGCTATTTTCTTACTTCTCCTGAGCTAGATTTACAAAATATATCTCCCTTGCCTTTCGAAGTCACTGCCGCTAAATCTAGATAGTATCCAATTCCCTCCGGTTACGAAAACCCAAACTCATGGCCAGTATCCGTTTGGATACGCTATGAATCAGTTAGCCCAGCCCCCTGCATTCAATCTATAACTACTAGATGCCCTTGGCATCGAAATAGCAAAGCAAAATTGATTCAATTTTATCTACTTTTTGGGAGTTCCCCAGTGTATGAGTGGAACATGAAAAGAAGTCTATTCCTCTTTTTACATACAACTCTTTACCTCTATTTCTACGTCTTTCATAATATCTTTCTTATAGTAGATTGAATCAAAACCATTTTTAGTATTTACTGATAATTATTCTATGAAAAAAGCAGCCATTCTATTATTCTTAGCCTGGGGCGTTGTTTCTGGTAGCTATGCACAAAACAAGAAAACTTATGTACTAGATTCTCAATTTAAAAGTCCTGATTTTGTGGGAGATCAAGTCGCTGCTGGAGCAGGCCAGTCTCCCCTAGTTTTGCCAGATGGAAAAGTCATCCTAATCACCCAAAAATTTGACTACATCGACGACAAACACCTGTCGGGCAATACGTTGAGAATCAATAAAGATGGAAGCTACGATCAAACCTTCCAACAAACTTATATTCATCCGATTTATGAAATTTCGGCCTCTAAAGTTTTCCCAGATGGAAAAACGGTAATCATCCCTGATGCTAAATATTCATCCATTCAGCAAATAATCAATTTTAACGATCGAGGTGTTGATACGATTTACAGGCCTAAAGGAAATTATTTTGTTTATGGGCTAAAGATTCAATCAGACGGTAAGATAGTTGTTCTTAATTTGGCAACAGAGAGTCAAAAATATGAACTGCTTCGCTTATTGAGTGATGGAAGCCCCGACACTACGTTCCGCTTTGCTCAGGAAAAATTTGATGACAACAGTCGTTTTTTGGGCCTAACCGCTGACGATAAAGTTTTAATCGGTGGTGCTCGCTTTGACACCATTACCGTCAAACTATTCAAGAAAGACGGACAATTAGAAAATAAATTCCACCTTCGTCAAAATAATACCGCCTTTTCTTCAACCTCTTTGGATATAGCTCAGTTTTCAATCTTTCCTAATGGAAAGCTGTTTCTGAAAGACCTAAACTCCAACACCTATTTTATTTTTAGTGCCGACGGAAACCTTGAAAAAAAATATTCTTTGCCGCTTTCAATAAAAGTTGATTCTCGGCAAAGCTCTCTTTTATCCGACGGTACCATTGTGGAGTCTACTCAAAAAATGCCTTATAGAATCAATACGGTTACGAATGAAATCACTCCCTTACTTAAGGATACAACACTCATCAACCCTAACTTTGGCTATCAAATTACATCACTTGCTAACGGCACCTTTTTGCTGTCAAATCACATCAATGACCTTATGTGGATTGACGGTGCAGGAAATGTGCTTCAAAAATCTTCTGTACGCCTTCATCGATCAGGTGTAAAATCAATTCAGGCGTTATTGAAAGACAATCAAATTTTAGCAGATATCCAACAAAACTCTAGCTCCGACCTGTATAGACTCCACAAAGACGGCAGTTTCGACAACACGTTTATTTTTCAACCAAAAAAAATTACACAACCGACCTCCTTTACTTCGAATCGCAGTTTTTTGGCAAACAACATCATGAATTTGTACAACTTAAACGACGGTTCGTTGCTTATAAATCTATCGCCAGAATGGGACTCGCTTCCCAAAACTTACCGAATAAAAGTTGACGGTAGTATCGATGAACGATTCTTAAGAACTGGCGCCACAACTCTTCCTTTACCGAATAATTTATTCTTGATAATACCTTGGTCTCGGTATGGCATCCCCCCAAAAAGAGAAATTGTTGACAATCAAGGGCAAGCAGTCAATCCTCAAAATGCCTTTCATCAACTCGCTTTACAAACCGATTTTTCTTCCTATTATTTGTTAGAAGATGGCAAACTTCTAATCAGAGCGTATGACTTAAAGGTAAACAACTTTGCTTTCTCTCGTCTTCTAGCCAATGGCACACCTGACCCTTCGTTTAACCTTGCCAATCAGACTTTGGATATAAGAGCTATTCAAAAAGACGGCAAACTCTTGATGGGCAGTGATTATCAAGAAGAGTTAAAAAGATTCAATACTGACGGCTCGTATGACAATACCTTCAAGGCCGTTTTGTCTGACAACGGGCCAGCTCCCTATGTTTATAAGGCTTATCTTCAAACCAATCAAAAAATCATCATTTTTGGGCGATTTGGTGATTACAACAAATTCATGCGATTAAATACTGACGGCTCGGCAGATTCCACATTTATTATTCCGAAAGAGCTTAATTTGGACCTAATCAGCAGCATTTATCCGGTGTCAGAGGAAGAGATTCTCATCATTTATAAGGGAAAGATCGAGCGTTTGGTGGTTAAAGAATGCACGGTGCCTCAGATAAAAGCCACTAAAACCCTGGCCTGTGCCAATGAACCTGTGCAGTTGAGTGTTGGTGCTATTTCGGGATTCAGCTATCAATGGCAGAAAGATGGAAAAGCCTTGGGATTAAGTGACACCGTGATTTCAGTAAGTGCGGGAGCAGGGGGCAGTTACAACGTAGTGGCAATCGATGCTGATTGTGGTAGGCACTCCTCCAATGAACTTACGATTACCTTTTTGCCTGTTCCGAATGCTCAAATTGTCAAAATCACCCCAGTCGTGAGTCCAAACCCTGGCGGAGGAACTGTCTCTGTACTTTTGGAAGCCAATGGCAACCCCAGTTGGACTTATCAATGGCAAAAAGACAGTATCAATATCAACGGAGCCACTAATCTACAATATGAAGTGAAAGCGCCAGGATACTATAGGGTAAAAGCAAGCCACAATGAATGTAATCACTTTTCAGCGGCTTTGTATATCCACATCAGTCCCGGTTTGTTAGGTACCGAGTCACCGCAACAACAAAATTCGGTCAGTGTTTTTCCCAACCCTAATAATGGAACTTTTAAGTTAGATTTCTCTCCAGGTCTCTCAGAAGGAAAAGTCGAATTGTTTGATATGCTAGGCAGAACTCAACCATTTAGGCAGCAAAATGGCTATTTCCACACCCAATTGAACAAAGGAACGTATCTTATCAGGGTAAGTCAAGGACTGAAAACAGCAACGACCAAAGTGGTAATTGAATAACTTATTCTTGCCACTATTTGGTCTTCACAGTTAAAGCTATCGAAGTATCGGAACCTGCTCTCCTCTCACACAACACTCATTGTGTGAGAGGGTGAAACAATTTCTAAAAAACACCTCTGACCTCCAAAAAATGCAAGAGTTGAATCACATCAGCTTCGTTGTTGATTTTCTTTCCGAATTGTTCAATATGCCATTCTATAGACTCGTAATGGCGTACTAAAGCCAATGAAACGGAATAATCGGTAAGCTGAATGGGCCGTAGTTTATGGTTAGGAAAAAGCAGGTAAAAATCTTTTTTGCGAACTACTTCTCCCCGAAAATCATTATCCAAGGATTCAGGAAGCCCATCTTTATACCCCTTAGCATATTCCTTCAAAACGCAAGAATGATGTACTAATACCTTCACTTTCCCTACCGAGAGTGGCTCATAAAAGCGACCTTTGATGCATACAAAATGATGCCCGTCTAAGGTAAGATTCGTATTGGTAATTGCGCGAGTGTTGTCTTCAAAGTGAACTAAAAATTGTTGGTTCAACAGATCAAGCAGCACAAGCTTGGCTACCGTATCACCTCCAGCTACCGAGAATCTGCCAAGGGTAAGCGTATCTTTCCAATAAATACTTCCTTTGTATTTGTTTTTTATCAATGATTGCGACGACATTTTGTAGTCGAATTCGGTGTATTTTTCACCTTTTTCGTTAACAAAAACCCCTGTTTGAGCGACTGTATCAAGCCCCACAAGGCAGGCAATAAAAATGAGGAATGGCTTCACTGTAGCGTAGGTAGAATCAGATTGAGTGTATGAGGATTCGAAACTAATTATTTTCTCTGTAAAAAAACATTACAATATCAATTATCACTAAGGCTGACAAAACAAAAATAATATTAAGAAAGTCATAAGAATCAGTTGCGTTGGCCTTCTGATTTCAGTGAAATACTGTATGAGGGCGGGGCTTCATGATAAAGGAGAGGAAGATCAAGAGAATTACAAAAAATCCATTAGTCAAACACTGATTAATGTTTGCATTAGCTGCTACACATACATCTATAGAAATGCACTCCATTATTTCAAGTCAATAGGAACAACAAAATTTGCATATCAATACTTCAGCTAACCCCTACTCTTTATGCAATATACTAACCCATAAGATAAGGCACGTATACAGTTTATTGAAACTTTACTTTTTCTAAAAAAATCTCAAAAAAACAAATTCACTTCATAGATATTTCTTTTTCTATCAATTTTTCTAGATACTCTAACTTAAAATCTTTCTCTTCATTTCTATTATACAAAACTAAGCCATCAGATTTAATTAAATACACTTTCGGTATTACTTGAGCACCAAAAGCCTTCATTAAGTCATCATTAATAAAGGCATGTCTACCTGTAATATTAAACTTTTTAACAGCTTTTTCAAAATCCAATCTATCTTCATCGGCACTCACAAATACAACATCTATATAATCCGAATACTTTTTCTTCATATCTAAAACCAACGAAATTTCTTTCAAACAAGGAGCACACCATGATGCCCAGAAATTCAACAACACATACTTTTTCTCATTATTTATAATTTTAATAAAATCTCCATTTATGTCTTTTATTCTTACATTATCAATGAATTGGTTTTTTCTCAGGTCTAATCCAGCAATTATTTTTTTCACCTCCTTACCTTCTCTACTACTTTTTAAGCTTTCAGTAAAAGTATTAAAAATTTTAGTTAAACTATCCGGAGTTATCATATGATTATAGACAACCTCTCTTCTGTACACCCAAAACGAATAATAATTACTGTTATTTTTAATAACAAATTCAGTTTTTTTATTCATTAGTTTATCTGACTTCTCAAAAGCTATACTAGCCAAAGAGTCATTCATTTGGCCAGTATATTTCTGTATAAAATTCACAAAATCAACATGTTCTTTCTTAATAAAATCGTCAAATCTTGACTTTCCTAATTCATTCGGAGCTAGTACATTCTTTAATTTGTAATATTGAAACGGATTTATACTGTCAGATTTAACTATCCTTATCACTCCTGGCTTGTCATTCGCAAAAAAAGTCCCAATAAACTTATTACCTTCTTTTCTTGTATCTGGATACACTAACTTCAAAAACACATATTTTGAAAAATACTTTCCAGTCAAAAACAGCGGCCCATTTTTGCGCGACACCTTAAGCTTATCTTCACTTATACCATTGTCGTAAAAAACATTTAACTTGTCTATCTCCAACTCTTCTGGCAGTATCAAGCTTATTTTAAAAACACCTTGTCCTTTTACTGCACATGACCCCATTACAGATAAAATAAAAATAAAGCATTTCATAAATTTATTTATAATTAAATTTTGTATTTTTTTACAAAAACAAAAAAATATTACAGTTCACTTAAAATTCAGAGATTGTGAAACATATTTTTCATTAGATATTAAATGAAAAATTATTTTTGCCATATGTTTACACCACTAATCAATTCACAAAGAAACACAAACTTTAAATTAAAGTACAACAAAAAAAACTAACCAGCAAATAGTAGTATAGCTACATCAGTCTCCTACCATCTACCTTTTTCATTACTTACAATCTACATAGCGTATAACAATACCAACTACATACTTCATTGTGCACACAACTTTATAAGTCAATAGGCTCTGGACATTTAGTTAAAAGTACACCTTGAAGTATATTCAATCAGTATTAAATTAATTTCCACAAAGGTTTATATATTTCTTCTTTATTCCAATACTGGAATTCCAGTAATTTTTCATTTTTCACTTCCTATTATTTTATGCGTATCAGACAATATTATTTATATTAATGCGTTTCATGCTTTTTCCATAAAGAAAAAAAAACCACCCTTCCCTGTTTAAAAAGTTTGAATTTAGCCGAAGTCCAAAAAGCGATTGACATACCCTTACAGAAAGAATGCAGCAGGTACAGTTCAATCAAACTGAACGGTAGAGAGCAGCGTAGAGACAACGGGATACTCAGACATGAAACCAATCAGACAACTCGGCTGTCGCTAGACGTCCTTCTTTATTCCGCCTCCCAACAAATTTCCGCTCAGATAATCAAAGTCTACTTCCAACATTTGTGGGAAATTATCAAGAAAAGTCGTGATTTCTACACTACTGTAATCCACTATTCAACCGTCAATGGAACGCCATTGAAAATGATAATTTCGTAAATTTTAGGGCCACTTACAGGGCACCTCATAGGATAAGTTTTTTTGTTTTCATAGTGATGTAAGGCTTTTAACTCCGATATTTAGGGCAATTAACTAATCTTTACACTCAATGAAACAAGAAAGACTCATTATAGTGCTTTTACTGCTTGCCTTTGTAAACTTTGCCTATTCACAAACCAAATCTAACGCTAAACCCGTTAAAACCACTACCACTTCTAACAAAAGTACTTTGAAAGGTGCATTGCTACCTAGCGACTACAAATACTATCTTTTGGTTCATAGAGGGACATCTGATGCCATAGAAACTAAACCTTATTATACCTTATCTACCAATACCAACTATCTCTCGCCCGCAGAAGGTAATTTCAGTGGTTATGGTGTAATTCTTGACATACGAACCGGAAAAGAAGTGTCGTGGTGGCCAGGCAAAGGAGAAACTTATTATTCTACAAAACATAAAATGCTGTTTAATAGAATCCCTGGCAGTCGAGATCATTTGCTAGGATTCGATTCAACGGGTGTTTTCAAATACGATGTAGAAATGGCAACGGTTAGCAAAGGATCAGCCCTAGACAGAAGCTCCGTAAAACTATCTACGGATTGGTCAAAAGGGTATTTGACTTTTAATAATGATATTTGGAAGGTTGATTTTGATATAACAAAAGGTCAGTTTTCAACACCGACCCAACTTACCTTCAATGGTGCCATGACGGGAGAAATCTTATTTGTGAAAGGAGAGAACGCTATCGTAGGACAGCAAAGCTTCCAAGTTGATAAGATGATTAATTTAACTACCGGAAAATTTAAAGAAATAGATGGTGATTGGATTAACAATAATACTTATATCACTGATTGGTTTTATGCAACTGATATAAATGATCCTTCCAAAAGTGGTTGGTGGTCGTTGGAAAAACAACTATTTCTTCGCAGCAGTCCCAAGTCATTTCATTCAATGTGGTTGAACAGAACCCAAACAAAAGCTTTGTTGTGTGGGTTTCCGACCTATAACGGGGAGGGTGGGTTAACTGACAATGATCAGCCTGCATTTTCAGTGAAAGATTTTGAAGCAAAAAAACCATCGGTCCCTATCCCTACCTCATATATGAGTTCCAGCGCCAAAAGTTTTTTGTTTATGCCCAATGGCTTTACGGGCGTTGTCGGTACTTCTCATGGACTCCTAAAAGAGTTTTCGCCTGACTCAAGTCGGCTCCTCTTAGGCAATGCAGGATGGGTTGGAGGCAATAGAAGCTATTGGACCCAAGAAACGGGGGTTGTGGTACTAGATGTTAAAAATTTGACTGAAAAAGTCATTCCTATTCCGTTTACCGACAACCAGTATAAGTGGACGGATAATTCACATATTATTTTCAATGCTAAATCAGGAAGAAAGATTGACAACGAAGAAATCACGACCGCGACCCAAGGAACGTATATTTACGATCTTAACACCAATACTTACAAGCGTATTTCGAACTATTTAATAAATGAGATTAACACCGGAATGACAAACCTTAGTATTGATGTGTGGTCATTTCCTGAGGCCAATTTCGTCGTATTTAGGGCAAATGATATCTTATTCAGATGCCGACCTGATGGTAGTGAACTTACGCCTATTGTGAAGTTTCCCGGATTATATGCCATTGATGGCCGTTTTCTTTCGAAAGATATTGAACTCCATTAAGTGTCTTTCACTCTTACAAAACCTTTCAGCTCTAACTTCTTAGTTTTATTAGCGCAAAGTGCAAGTATACCGAAATAAACTACAGGTTAAATCGGTATGCTTGCGCTTATAATTAATTCAAGTAGTTATGCCTGCTGAAACAAGGGCTTTGTGAAAATGCAATACAAGTAGTGCTTGATATGTGTTAAGCAAAGTCGTGATTGATACATTGTACTGAAACTGACAGATAATTGACATCAATAAGCATTGGTAAGGCATAAAGCTATTTTAACGATAACAATGCCATTTTCTGTCGAGATCTATTTGTGGGCATGTTCTTATCTTATCAAAATCTTCTTACCTGTCTTTGCTGCTTTGTAGATGGCATCCACAATCCGCATGTCTTTTAAACCTTCCTGACCCGCAATGTGCGTGGGAAGGGGTTGATTAGTCAATAAAATCCGGGCAATTTCATCCATTTGCTGGGTTTGCTGGTTGATAACCGGAAAATTCAATTCACCGGTGGAAGTCCGTCCTTTGAATGGCCCATAACTCAAGGCAGGACTTAACTCAAAAAAACCTTTATCGGCTCCTGCATAAAACCGGTCAATGGCAAAGTTATAACTACTCACTGAGGAACAAACCGCTCCGCCGGGAAAGTATAGTTGCCACGAAATAGATGCTTCTACCTCCGCAAAATACGCTTTGTTAGTATTGGGGCCAAATTGCGCAGTTACAGAAATCGGCTCTTCTCCAAGTACATACCTGGCACTTTGGATGCAATACACACCCAAATTCATCAATGGCCCGCCGCCCGATAAGGCTTTTTTCATTCGCCATTCATTAGGATCGCCCGGTGCATCCGTTTTGTAACCCAACGAAGCCTCAATGTACCTTACTTGCCCAAATACTTTCTCTTGTCCCAATCTTTTGATTTCCAAATGTGTGGGTTCGTAGTGTAACCGATATCCCACTGCCAGCTGCACTCCTTCATCTTCACACACCTTTATCATTTCTTCACAGTCTTTAGCGTTGAGTGCCATAGGTTTTTCTACAATAACGTGTTTTTTTGCCTTTGCGGCCCTAATGACATACTCCTTATGCATGGCGTTGGGCAAGAGTACATATACCAAATCAATATCTTTGTTGCTGATAATCTTATCAAAATTTTGGTAATTGTATACATTTTGTGAAGGTACACGGTAGTTTTTTGCCCATTCGGCCGCCTTGGTGGGCGTTCCCGAAACCAGTCCGCTCAAACGGCAATAGTTTGATGATTCTAATCCATACGCTACGGCATTGGCATATCGTCCTAAGCCACAAAGTGCCACATTGAGTTTTTGGTCGTTGTTGGAGTTAATAAAGTTGTTAGACGGTAAAGTGAGGCCGGAAACCGATAACAACGAACTACCCAAACCTATATTTTGTAAGAATTTTCGACGCGATACGTGGTTCATATTTCAAAAATTTAGACGTGATCAGATAATTTTATACATTATACTTTTTGACAAAAGTACCTTGCATATAATAGCGCACAAATCAAGGCTTTTTCAAATATATTCAGATTTGTCCAAACTCATAAATCATTCATTTTCAAATGAATAAAGAAGCACATTCGCTCAAAAAATGCCAAAAGTCCATCGAAGAAAAACTGGCTTGGGGAAGTAGTGAACACTGGCAAAATCAAGATTTTGAAAACCTCAGTGAACGTATTTTTGAAGAAACACGCACACAATTGAGCACCAGCACCCTAAAAAGGCTCTGGGGAAAGATACCTTACGACAGTACTCCTAACTTGGGAACACTCAATGCGTTGGCACAATTTGCAGGTTATGATAGTTGGCGTACATTCAACAGCACACAAGTGGCTCTACTGCCTCCTCCTACTATACCTTCTGTTACAGTTGCTATTTCCCAACCTAACCGGTTTAGATTCAGTATGATGTTGTGTCTTTTCATTTTACTGATGCCTCATTCGTTGTCAGCTTTTTGGAATTATACCCCAAATCTTCGGTATCATCATATCCGCTTCAGCAGTCAATTCATAACGAAGGGTTTACCCAATACCGTTTTTATTAAATACAATGTCATGGACTCCAACGCCGACAGTGTGTTTATTCTACAAAACCAAGACACGCACCAACGCATAAAAGTAGATAAACACAAGTCTCAATGGGCACACACTTATTATACTCCGGGGGTTTACCCTATTCAACTCGTACTCAATGACTCGGTTATACAAAACCACGATTTAATCATCGAAACTGACGGTTGGCTGCGCATGATGGACAAGAAACCTATTCCTATTTATTTTTCTAAAAAACAGGTTGACTATTCCAAACCTATCGACATCACAATGGCTGACCTGGAGCAAGCTAAACCAAGTTTGTTCCAGTCAGTGCCGTGGGTAAGTTTGTTTAAAGTACAAAAAACAATGGCGGTACCGAGTCAGCACTTCGTAATGGAAACATCGTTGAGAAATACTTTTGGGAAAGGTGATGGTGTGTGTCAGCAAACCAAAATATCCTTACTTGGTACCAAAGGAACAACAGTAATACCACTTTGTGCTAAAGGATGCGTAGCAGATTTAGAGGTCATACTCAACAACCGCATTTTTGACGGCCACACCGAAGATTTATCAGGTTTAGGCGTTGATTTCAAAGATTGGGTAGAGGTTCGTTGCGAAGTAAAAAGTCATTCGATGAAGGTTTTTGTAAATGACAAACTGGCTTTTAGTCGTCCTATTGAGCATAACATCGGAACAATTGTAGGTACGCGCATCCAGTTTTTTGGCACGGGCGAAGTGAAACGATTTGAATTGAAGCGATACTGACTTGTCCGTCTCATAAAATTAATTTTAATCAGTAACTGTTTAGGTAGCCCATTGAAAGCTACCTAAACAGTTACAAATTTATTTATATAAAAACATAACTTATATTTCTTTATGACAATATACCGCATTGTAGTTACTCCTTTAATTATTGCTTTTTCTTTTGTCATACAAAATGTACAAGGGCAATATCAACACTTTGAAAAACAATTAAGAAACAACGCAATTAGATTCGACGTCTCTTGAAGCGGCAGTCCCTTACCCCTGCCTGATGCTCTTGATTTAAATTTTTCCGAATTTTTCAAAGCCAGAATTTCATTGATCAAATCGCTGGCCACTATCGGTAAGTAGCCGGCAATTGATTGCCGGCTACTTCGTTGGTTAAGGACAAGGCGTGTAACTAATGGCAATGCCTGAATAATTGATATCCAGAGCTGAACTTTCTAATCGATTAACCATATAACTCCACTGCGTTAAGAGTTGTGTAGTACTGCCACCTTTGACATCAGAAATATTAATGGTTTTTTTATCCGATGAAAAACTCCATTTTCCAGTATCGGGCGTGTCAGTTATTTTGAGTCGTTGTTGCCAACTGCCGTCTGCAGCAAAATATTGTTGGGCAAAGTTTCCGCCGGGACACCACCATTTATTGGCAATGAATTGTTCTGGTGAATTTCCCGGAGCGGGTTCCTCACTTTTATTGCATGAAAACAGGGTGAATCCCAGTAATAAATACAGGACAAATCGAAGCGAAATTGTTTTACTTGTCATAGCTAGAAATGTGTTAGTTTATACAAAACTAAACACGAACTGCTTGTGCAACAAACCGTTAAGTAAATCTGTTATAGCAATCACGACATCGACTGACCATTCCTAACCAGATTTCTTGTCTCATAAACGCCCGTTTATAAAATAAAATTTGTCTCGCAAAACGGGCGTATTAGAGAGACAATCTTTACTCTTTTAAACTGCTAACGTTTATATCTTTTACTATCACAAATCGCCCTCTCATAAATCAATGTCTCATTACATTATTTCTAGCTGACTTACTGGTCCTTCTCAGAACTACAGTTTCACTGTTTTGCAGAATACCTTCTGGTACATGTCATTTACTAATGCGAATCAAGAGTTGAAAAAGATGTAAATGCACAAAGCGGTAGCGATTTTACC